>BNJS01002805.1_pt1 | contig 234948 bp, 238 predicted proteins | sample 8540461 | NCBI WGS metagenome assembly BNJS01 (sample SAMD00202454, study PRJDB9452) | human saliva metagenome | isolation source: human saliva | place: Japan
TGGCTGAACTAGGTGATGTAAATATATCATCTATTGAAGAGTATAAGTCGGTGAGCAAGAGATATGAGTTTATGACAGCTCAGGAGAACGATATTTCTACGGCTATGAAGGAACTCAGATCGATTATTACAAACATGGAGCGCAATATAAGAGATAAATTCAAAGAGAATTTCGATAAGGTTGTAATTAACTTTGAACACAGCTTCAGAGAATTGTTCGGTGGCGGTCACGCTGAACTTAGACTCGAAGATGAATCGGATCCGTTATCATCAGGCATTGAGATTATTGCACAGCCTCCAGGTAAGAAGCTCAAGAATCTCAATCTGATGTCAGGTGGTGAGAAGACACTTACGGCTATTGCACTGATGTTTGCGGTAATCAAGGCTAAACCAACGCCATTCTGTATTCTCGATGAGGTAGAGGCGGCGCTTGATGAGGCTAATATTGAGAGGTTTTCGAATTACCTCAAACGTTTTGAAGATGTACAGTTCGCACTGATAACTCACCATAAGGCAACTATGGAACATGCTGACGTACTCTATGGAGTAACAATGCCAGAGCAGGGTATCTCCAGAGTGCTTTCGCTTAAGTTCGAAGATGGATTTGACCCCAGTGAGTATTCAAGCGAATAGACTAACTGCTACAGCTTTAACTGGAAAGGATAAAGATGGGACTTTTTAAGGATAAAAGCACATTCAGAAAATTTACAGAAAAGGTTACTAATGTAATTGTAGGTAATCCGAATATTGATGAGGAATTTTATGAGGAACTCGAGGAGTCCCTTGTAATATCGGATATTGGTATCGAAACGACGGATAAGATAATGAATATGCTAAGGAAGCGTATTAACGCAAAGTATCTAACCAAGCCGGAAGACATCAAGAAAGCACTTGCAGATGTAATAGCGGAGATTGTTGATAAAGGCGAGAGAAACAAACTGTCGACTGATTATCCGCTCGTAATCCTGATGATCGGTATTAATGGTGGAGGTAAGACTACCTCGATTGGTAAGCTTGCTAATCTTTTTAAAGAGCGCGGTCAAACCGTTCTGCTAGCAGCTGCGGACACATTTCGTGCAGCAGCCGCTGACCAGCTTGTAGAGTGGGGAAGTCGCTCAGGTGTTCGAGTTATTCGCCATGAGGAAGGTACTCGATCCAGCTGCGGTTATATATGATGCCGTTCAGTCTGCAAAGGCAAATGATATAGACGTTCTAATTTGTGATACTGCAGGCAGGCTTCAGAATAAGACCAACCTTATGAAAGAACTTGAGAAGATGGATAAAATCATCAGCCGTGAGTATCCTGAGGCATCGAGAGAGACACTTATAGTGCTTGACTCGACGACTGGTAAAAATGCAATCAGTCAGGCTAAAGAATTTTCAGAGATTGCTGATATTACGGGTATAGTTCTTACAAAGCTTGATGGTACGGCAAGAGGGGGAATTTCAATTACTGTAACTGATGAATACAATCTTCCGATCAAGTTAATCGGTGTAGGTGAAGGCATACATGACCTGAAGGAATTTAACCCACAGGAATTTGCAGGAGGTATTTTCGATGAGTAAACCTATACTCGCAGTTGTAGGTAGGCCTAACGTAGGGAAATCTACATTCTTTAACAGAATAATTGGAGAGAGAAAAGCCATCGTTCAGGATACGCCTGGAGTTACACGCGATAGAATCTATGCGGAAACTGAATGGAACGGCAGAGAGTTTGCCATTGTAGATACTGGTGGTATCGAGGCCAATACAAGTGACGTTATACTTTCTCAGATGAGAGAGCAGGCCGTAACAGCTATGGAACTTGCAGATGTTATTGTATTCATGGTGGATGGTAAAGAAGGCTTGACTTCTGCAGACCACGACGTTGCCAATATCTTAAGGAGAACAGGAAAGGAAATCATATTAGTAGTAAACAAGGTCGATAACCCAACCAAGTACGGCGATAATATCTATGATTTCTATGAGCTGGGGTTAGGTGAACCTATTGCAATCAGCTCTGTTAACATGCTTAATATAGGTGATCTGCTAGATGCAATAGTTGCAGGTTTTCCAGATGAGATTTACGGTTACGAAGAGTCTACTAAGATTGCTATTATAGGAAAGCCAAACGTAGGAAAATCTTCCCTTGTAAATGCACTTACTAACGAGAAGCGCGTAATCGTATCGCCGATTGCCGGAACAACTCGCGATTCTATCGATACGCCTTTTACGTATAAGGATCGTGAATATACACTTATAGATACCGCTGGTCTTAGACGTAAGAGCAAAGTAAATGATTCGATTGAACACTTCAGTGTTATTAGGGCAGTTACGTCTGTTGAAAGATGCGATATCTGTATCATGATGATTGATGCAGCAGAAGGACTTACTGAACAGGATAAGAAAATTCTTGGTATCGCTCATGAAGCTGGTAAAGGACTGATGATAGTAGTCAATAAGTGGGATCTTGTTGCTAAAGAGACTAATACAATGAGGGATTACGAGCGCACACTGAGGGCAGATTTGCAGTTCGTGTCGTACGCTCCTATTATTTCGCGTCTGTTCTTGAGAAGAAGCGAATTTTCGATATTATCGACAAGGCTGCTAAGATTGAAGATATTAGATCAAGAAGAATAACCACAGGAAAACTTAATAGCGTAATTGAAGATGCTGTGATGATGAGACAGCCACCGTCAGATAAAGGTAAACGTCTCAAGATTTACTATGCTAGTCAAATTGGCTCAAGACCACCGCTATTTTCATTCAATATAAACTCACGTGAGCTTATGCATTTTTCGTATTCAAGATACCTAGAGAATAAGTTACGTGAAGCATATGAATTTGAAGGAACACCTATCAAATTCTTATTCAATGAGAAAAAGGGAGAACAATAATGAAGTATTTACCACTTATCATCATGGTAATTGTTGCATATTTCATAGGAAATATATCTCCAGCTACTCTAATTGCGCGCTTCTATGGAATTGATATCAAGAAGGCGGGGAGTGGAAACGCTGGAACAACCAACGTTCTAAGAGTTCTTGGAACTAAGGCTGCAATATGCACTTTGCTGATAGATGTATTTAAGGGATTTATTGCAGTTTCGATCGCTCAGGGCAATTTTAATAACCTTGGAGCAATGCTAGCATTTGCGGCTGTGGTTATAGGACATATTTATCCGGTTGTCTTTAAGTTTAAGGGTGGAAAAGGTGTGGCAACATTTCTCGGAGCTGCAATGGCCATCAATTGGCCGAGTATGTTCGCAGCTGCTTTGATTGCAATTGTAGTTGCGGCTATATCTAAGAAGATGTCGCTTGGATCAATACTCGCTGCAATGATGTATCCACTTTTGATGCTTTATTACTATCCGAAAGCCATACCGATTGCCGTGTTCATGACTTTCGTAATTATATTTACTCACCGTGGTAACATTAAGAGGCTTATGAAGGGTGAGGAGAAAGAGCTGAGCATCAGATCTAAAATAAAAAAGCTTAGAGATCAGCTAGATGATGCAGAGAATTCAGAAAAAATAGAGACTGATTGTTCTGCGGTTTCTGAAAATAATAATGTAGTAGAAAAAGCAGCTGAAAGATCTGAAACTAGTCCAGAAGAAACTAAGCCTGAAGAATCTTCAGATGAAGTTATTGATGCTACAACCGAAGACGATATTATGGCTGCTGGTTTTAAGAATGAGCTTGTTAACGAAGCAACTGCAATTGAACATAATAAGATTGAGGTAGCAGATGAACCTGTTGACTATTACAATGATGTTAAAATGCCTAAACTCAAAACTGATGAAAAGAGAGTTGTGTCTGTAATTGGTAATGGTAGCTTTGGTACTGCTATTGCAAATGTTATAGCATATAATGGACACCGTGTAACGATATACGGACGTAATAAAGACGATATCAACAAGATTCGCGAGAGCAGAGTTAACGAGAAATATTTACCTGGTGCTATCCTGCATGACAAGCTTAGATTCACATCTAATGTTAGAACTGCAGTTGGAAAAGAGGGATATCATCATTTTTTTGCTATTCCTGCACAGCAGTTTGGAAGCTTCCTTGAGAAGAATGCGAAGTATATTGATAAAAATGCTATCATTGTTAATTTAGCAAAGGGAATCGAGAATAAGTCTCTCAAGACCATGTCTCAGATTGCAAAGAAATTTCTGAAGAATAAGTATGTTGCTGTTTCGGGACCTTCACATGCTGAAGAGATTGTTCGCAACTATCCAACTACTGTTGTTGCAGCATCATCTGATGAAAAAAAGCAGCAATAGAAATTCAGAATATAATGATGAGCAATACGTTTAGAGTGTACACAAGTAGTGATATTATCGGTGTAGAACTCGGTGGGGCTCTTAAAAACGTAATAGCTCTTGGTACCCGTAGTACATTGACGGTATGAACTTTGGTGATAACTCTAAGGCAGCTCTCATGACCAGGGGAATTCACGAAATCTCAAGGCTCGGAGAAGCCATGGGGGCAAAAAGCGAGACTTTTGCAGGCCTTTCAGGAATCGGAGATCTTATGGTTACATGCTCATCTGATTTATCGCGAAATAGACGATGCGGTCTTCTAATCGGTGGTGGCATGACGCCAGAAGAAGCAGTTGCTGAGATTAAGACGACAGTTGAAGGATTTTACACGGTTGAAGCAGCGAGCAAGCTTGCTAAAAAACTCAAGGTTGACATGCCGATTACTAATGCTATCAAATCTGTAATCGATGGCAAACTAAACCCACGAGATGCTGTTGAAATGCTGATGAATAGAGATAGGAAGCAAGAGAATAAATAGTAGATGAAGAAATATCACATTATAACTTTTGGTTGCCAGATGAATGAGCATGACTCCGAGAATGTTGCGGGGATGCTTGAAGGCATGGGATATGAATTAACAGAAAATCCGTATAAGGCTGATGTAGTTGTTCTTAACACGTGTAGCGTTCGTGAGCATGCTGATAAGAGATTTTATGGGATGCTTGGACAGTTTAAAAAAAGGCGCGATGAGAACAAAGATACGAGAATAGTATGTGTTTGTGGTTGTATGCCACAGCAGCCACGTGTTCAAGAGGAGATTAAGAAGAGCTTTGCTTGGGTAGATGTAGTGTTCGGGACCCAGACTATTGGCGATTTTCCAAAGCTACTTAACGACAGAATAACCACAGGTAAGAAGCAATTTTCAATCACTGCAAATAGCACTGTTGTACCAGATGAGAAGGACTCTAAGAGACTACATAAGCACAAGGCTCTCGTAAATATCACGTATGGATGTAATAACTTTTGCACATACTGTATAGTTCCGTACACACGAGGAAGGGAGAAGAGCCGATCACTTGATGACGTAGTTAAGGAAGTAAGGAAGCTGGCATCAGATGGTGTAATCGAGGTTATGTTGCTCGGTCAAAATGTCAATTCGTTTATAGATGATGAAGGAAATACATTCCCTGCTCTAGTAAAGGAAATCAACAAAATTGAAGGACTTGAGCGAATCAGGTTTATGACTTCAAATCCTAAGATCTTTCTGATGAGTTAATTGATTGCTACAGAACTTGTGAAAAGCTATGCAAGCACATACACTTGCCTGTGCAGTCTGGTAGTAGCACGGTTTTAAAGCGTATGAACCGAAGATATGATAGAGAGAGGTATATCGATATCATTGACAAGCTTAAAGATGCCTGTCCAGAGATTGCTATCACTACTGATATAATCGTTGGCTTTCCAGGCGAGACAGAGGAAGAGTTTAAAGAAACACTTTCACTTGTCGAGTATGTGGGATATGATTCGGCATTTACATTTATCTATTCGCCTAGAGAGGGAACTCCTGCGGCTGGATTTAATGATCAGATTCCTTATGACATTAAACACGAGAGGTTTGAACGACTAAATGAAGTTGTAAATAAGTATTCTTTGGAAAAGAATTTGCAACTTGCAGATAGCACTGTACAGGTTCTTGTAGATGGTGCTAGCCGCAAGAATGATAAGTCATATTCAGGTAGAACAGATGGGTTTAAACTAGTAAATATATCGTCAGGCAGGGATATCATTGGTCAGCTTGTCGATGTTAAAATTACCGATTGCAAGACATTCAGTATTGATGGAATACTTGCATAATTAGGGATGTAGTATGAAAGATAATCTAAAAAATATACTTCGCTCAGGACCAGGAATTATTTTAATTTTACTCCTAGTGACTAACTTTCTGGATGGCGGACTAAGTGATCCAAAGACATATTTCTTTGATATGTTGCTGACACTGCCAGGTATTATTGTAGGACTCTCTTTCCATGAGTTTGCACATGCTTTGGCATCGAATGCATTTGGAGATCCAACACCCAAAATACAAGGGAGACTTACGGTTAATCCAGTAAAACATATTGATCCATTTGGCTTTGCGGCATTGATATTCTGTGGATTTGGCTGGGGAATACCTGTTCAGATTGACAATAGATATTATAAGCACCCAAGATTTAACGAGTTTATAGTTTCAGTCGCTGGTGTAATGATGAACTTTATAATTGCAATTGTGTTTTCTATCATAACACGATTTGCAATTAGTACATGGGGGAGAGAAGCGGTTCTGAGTGATTCTATTCAGGGCTTAATTATCAAGACATTTTTATATGTCGTAATGGTCAATATTACGCTTATGGTATTTAACTTGATTCCCGTTCCACCACTAGATGGATTTGGACTAATTACTGAGCTATTTAACCTTAAAAAGACGAGCTGGTATTCAGCAGTTTACCAGTACGGAGGGGTTATTTTGCTACTCATGCTTCTTTTTGGATTCGTTAACAAGATACTACATCCACTGACTAGCAGTATCTATACGGCTCTTCTAAATGGTATTATTTTAGCTTAGCTAATTTATTAAGTTGCGTATATCAGGATATTATGGTGAGGACCATTTTAAAAATAAGAATCTTCACACAATCATCACATTAATTATTAGCACTCGTCACAGACGAGTGCTAAATTTATTATGTAAGTAAATGCTGAGCTTATAATAAATTGATTAATTAAGGAGGAAGGCAATGAATATTGAAAGATATACACAGAAAATGCAAGGTGCCATTCTCGAATCGCAAAGTATAGCTAATTCATATGGACACCAGCAGCTTGAGATTATTCATGTCCATTATGCAATAATAAGTGATAACGAGGGGCTTATTCCCAAACTTTTAGAAGCGATGAATGTGGACGTGAGAGCTCTTAAAGCTGATTTAGAGTCTTCTCTAGAAAAATTACCTAAAGTTTCTGGAGCAGCTTCTCAAATTTACATGAGTCCAGAGTTAAATAATGTATTAACTAAGGCAGAGCAAATTACATCTGATTTTAAAGATGAGTATGTAAGTGTTGAACATCTGTATTTAGCAATTCTTGATTCTAGCAATCAAGATGTTCATAGAATTATGACTAAGTACGGCATTAATAGAGATGAATTTATGAAAGCACTTACTATGGTTAGAGGTAATCAGAGAGTTACGAGTCAGAACCCAGAGGATACGTATGATGCTTTAAATAAATACGGCACAGATCTGGTTGAAGCAGCTAGAAAAGGAAAGCTTGATCCGGTTATAGGTAGAGATCTCGAAATCAGAAGAGCCATTGAAATTCTTTCCAGAAGAACTAAGAATAATCCAGTACTGATTGGTCAGCCAGGAGTAGGTAAAACTGCAGTTGTAGAAGGACTTGCACAGCGAATCGTAAATGGAGACGTTCCAGATGGTCTTAAGGGTAAAACAATCTTTTCACTCGATATGGGATCTCTTATTGCAGGTGCAAAGTATAGAGGTGAGTTTGAGGAGCGTCTAAAGGCAGTACTTAATGAGATAGATAAGTCGGATGGTAGAATCATTCTTTTTATCGATGAGATTCACACTATAGTTGGTGCTGGCAGGACAGAAGGGTCTATGGATGCAGGTAATCTACTAAAGCCTAGCTTGCAAGAGGAGAGCTACATTGCATTGGTGCGACAACACTTGACGAGTACAGAAAATACATCGAGACTGATGCTGCTTTGGAGAGACGATTCCAGAAGGTTATGGTCGATGAACCTTCTGTTGAGGATACTATCTCTATACTAAGAGGTCTCAAGGAGAAGTTCGAGATTCATCATGGTGTTAGAATCACTGATAATGCTTTAATTGCTTGTGCAACGCTTTCAAATAGATATATTAGCGATCGTTATTTACCTGATAAAGCTATAGATCTTATGGATGAGGCAGCGGCTAGAATCAGAACCGAGATTGATAGCATGCCTTCAGACCTTGATCAGATTTCGCGTAAGATAATGCAGTTAGAGATTGAGAAGCAAGCATTATCAAAAGAAGATGATAAGGCAAGTAAGAGTAGACTCGATGCCATTAGCGAAGAGCTTGCTAACCTCAAGACTGAAAACGATGAATTAACAGCTAAGTGGTCTAATGAAAAGAATATGATTCAGGAGCTCAAGAATAAGAAGCTAGAGCTAGATGAACTTCGTCATAAGATAGAAACTGCTGAACGTGAATACAATCTAGAAAAGCTGGCTAAACTCAAATATGGTGATTTGCCAAACCTTGAGAAGGAGATTGAAGAGCTCAAAAATAAAACTGAACAGGCAAATGAAAGCAGAATGCTTAGAGAAGAAGTTGGTGAAGAAGAAATCCAGGCTGTAATCTCTGAGTGGACTGGAATTCCAGTAAGTAAGCTAGCAGAATCAGAGCGCGAAAAATTACTTCAACTCGGGGATATTCTTCATAAGAGGGTAATAGGTCAGGACGAGGGTGTTACTGCGGTCTCAGAGGCAATTTTAAGGGCTAGAGCCGGTCTTAAAAATGAGAGTCGTCCAGTTGGTTCATTTATTTTCTTAGGACCAACAGGTGTAGGAAAGACTGAGCTTGCAAAGGCGCTTACTGAAACACTCTTCGACACTGAGAAAAATTTAATAAGAATCGACATGTCTGAGTACATGGAGAAGCATACAGTGTCAAGGTTAGTTGGTTCGCCTCCTGGTTATGTAGGTTACGATGAGGGCGGGCAACTCACGGAAGCTGTAAGAAGAAAACCGTATAGTGTTATTCTATTCGATGAAATCGAGAAGGCACATCCAGATGTATTTAATATACTGTTACAGCTTCTTGATGATGGACGATTGACAGACAACCAAGGACGTACTGTTGACTTCAAGAATACGATTATCATCATGACTTCAAACCTACCTGAATCTCAGCTAAAGTCATTCTTTAGACCTGAATTTCTTAACAGAATTGACGATATAGTTGTATTCAAATCACTTTCTCTTGATGAAATCGAGAAAATTGTAGATTTAACTATAAAGTCGCTTGTTAAGAGGCTAGAAGAACGTGGGATTGGTCTAAAACTGACTGAAGAAGCACGAAGATATATAGCAAAAGAGTCATATGATGAGGAATTCGGTGCTAGACCCGTAAAGAGGTTTGTACAGAAGAGCCTTGAAAACCAGATTGCAGAGATGATTATCTCAAGCAAGGTTAATGATGGTCAAACTATCGAAATAACAACATCAGATGACGGTCTTCGTTTCCAAGTTCGCTAAAAATATAAGCGAAGGTATCAAAAAAGTTAATAAGGGCATATGCATAGAGATAGGTGTTTCATTTGCACCTATCTCTTATGTTATACTTGAATATATAGGTGTTAATTTCAATTTGATATTTTGCTAATTATCAAATAGTAGATAAAAAGTATTTCCGAAATATTATGGGCACAGTGTAGTAAGGGGGACAAATGGGAGAATACAGGGACATATATAGAAGAGCGGCGAATAAAGAGGGGCAAGTTGTTTCTTTCAAATACACGTGTGCTCATCCGCGTGCAGTAGTACAGATAGTGCACGACATAAGTGAACATAGTCTTCGCTATAAAGAGTTAGCAACGGCTCTTCATGATGCTGGATTTTACGTTTGTGGCAATGACCTTATAGGGCATGGTATGAGCAAACAAGGGCATCGGGGATGTTTTGGTTTACGCAAAAACTCTTATAAAGATCTACTAGCAGATATCAAATCACTATTTGAATATGTCTCATCTGAAGTCGGAGAAGATGTGCCTAAAATCTTGATTGGAGCTGGCTTTGGGGCAATGCTTTGTGAACTTTATACAATCGAGTATGGTGACGTTTCGATGCTAATTTCAATGGAAAATCTAGAGATTCCTGCAGCACTTAGTCTCATCAAAATAAATGCAAATAATCATATAAAGAGAAAAGGTTTTAACTCCATATCTGAAAGTGTTCATAACACGATGTATCAGACTGGAAAACTAGCAGGATCTTCACCTTATAATGATTTTTACTGGCTAAGTAGTGATGAAGAGGAAGTGAAATGCTACGTAGATGATGAAAACTGCGGTTTTATGCTCACAGCGTCGGCATATAGGGAGATAATTAGGGTTATAGAACAGCTTAAAGGAAAGAATGGTATTGAAAGATTGCCAGATATTCCAATATACATACTGGCAGGAGCTGAAGATCAGAGAGGTAATTGTGGTAGTTCTGTGATGAGAATTGCTAATATGCTAAACTCAAAGGGACATAACGAGGTTTCGTATAAATTATACAGGATTGCTATCATGACATTTTGCATGATAGCTGCAAGCAACAAGTTATAAAGGATATAATTGGCTGGATAGAGCATAAGCTAAATAAACAGGATTAATTTAAAATAAAATGCGGTAGTATCATTAGACATCACTGTTAAAGATACTATCGCATTGATATGTTGTTTAAAAAAGGTGTGACATTCTGCGCAGCTTACTCTGCTTCATGTGATACTCCATGGCGTTCTTGCCAGCAGCAATATTCTTAGTTTCAAAGGCTTCAAAAATAGCTTTGTGCTCTTCGAGGATGGTTTTGAGATAATCATCTGAGAATGTCTTAGCAGGGGCAGAATGTTTTAGGTAAGTCTGGTAAGTTGAGAGTGTCAGGTAGAGCATCCTGTTTTTAGTTCCCTTATATATTATATTATGGAATGAAGAGTTGAACTGAAGAACTTTATCAACGTCATTTTTAAGAGTATAGAACTCCATAAACTCGATATTCTCTTTCAGTGTCTCAACTTCATCATCGGTCATACGCTCAATTGCCCACTCAACAGCCTGAACTTCAAATGTTCTTCTTAGGTCAAAAAGGTCTGAGATATCGCGGCTAGATAATCCGATAACATATGCCCCGCGATTTGGTATGTTTTCGATTAAACCATCTGATTCTAGCTGCCTAAATGCTTCGCGTACTGGTGTTCTGCTAACATTATATTTCTTGCAAATTGCCTGTTCCGTAAGCTTGGAGTTAGCCGGGATTTTGCCACTCAGAATATCTTTCTGAATCTGTACAAATAGACTGTTTGATAGTGGCTGGTTACTCTCAAGTTTTGCGTTCATTACCATGATTACCTCCAATGATTACACATTTATAATAGAGTATACAATTTTAATAGCTGTACTCTGCGTATACAATTATAATTAAAGTATGCATAAAGTCAATGAATAAAAGTGTCTGAAAATAAAGGAAAACAAAAGGAAACAATATGAAAAAACGTATGGCAAAGAATTATTTTAAGAGTAAAGATGAAGTTAAGACTGTATTAGATAAGCTTGAATCAGCTTATCCTGATGCTGATTGCGCGCTGCATCATGATTCAATATTCCACCTGCTTCTTGCGGTAGTACTATCTGCTCAGACAACGGATGCAAGTGTAAATAAAGTAACACCTAAATTGTTCAGCACTTATGTAGAGCCAAGTCAGCTAGCTGAAGCAGATATTAAAGATGTAGAGGAGATGATTAAGACTCTGGGATTATATAAGAACAAAGCCAAAAGTCTAGTAGGAATTGGTAAAATGCTATGCGAATTCTATGGGGGCGAAGTACCTCAAGATTTTGTAGAGCTTCAAAAGTTACCAGGCGTTGGGCGCAAGACTGCAAATGTCATTATGTCTGTAGGATTCGGTGAACCGCATATAGCAGTAGATACGCACGTATTTAGAGTTTCTAATAGAATCGGTCTAGTTACAGAAGACAACGTTTTGAAAACCGAAAAGGCTCTCATGAAGATAATCCCTGAGAATAGATGGTCGCATATGCATCACGTATTGATTTTTCATGGTAGACAGTGCTGTACAGCAAGAAATCCCAAGTGTGATAGCTGCTGTATAGGAGATCTATGTAGATATAATCAAAAATAATTTTAGAATTGCATTATTGAAAATACAACATCTAACTGATATTATATTTTTGTTGAAAGTTTTAGTTTTTAAGGAGATAACTTTGTCTTTACATGTAGTCCTAGTTGAACCAGAAATACCGCAGAATACTGGTAATATTGCTAGAACCTGCGCGGCTACTAACACCAAGCTTCATCTAATTAAACCATTAGGGTTTAATATCGATGAAAAGGCGGTTCGTAGAGCTGGACTCGATTACTGGAAGTACGTAGATTTAGTTGTGCATGATAGTCTAGAAGCATTTCTATCGCTATATGACGATGCGAGACTCTTTCTGGCAACTACTCATGGTGAAAACAAATATACGGATTTCGAGTATCATGACGGAGACATGTTCTTATTTGGAAGGGAGACGAAAGGTCTTCCAAAAGATTTGATAAGTCGTCATCATGATACAGCGATCAGGATTCCAATGAGTGAGGATACTAGATTAAGATCTCTAAACCTATCTAATTCAGTCAACATAGTATTGTTTGAAGCTCTCCGTCAGAACGGATTCCCTGAGCTTCTGTAGCATTATTTAAGGTAATGGCTATCTTTTTCGAATGTTAAGGAGGAAAAAATGATTAAAGTCGGTATTAGCGGATTCGGAAGAATTTCAAGAGTCGTGATGAGAGCAGCTCTTGATATGGAAGATATCGAAATTGTAGGTATTAACTGGCGTAACTCCGATCTAGATTATATCGTCTATATGCTCAAATACGATTCTACTTTCGGCAGATTCCCAGGAACTGTTGAGAAGTATGAAAATGGAATCGTTGTAAATGGCAAAAAGATTCCGGTATATATGGAAGATGACGCTAAGAACATTCCTTGGGGAGAGTGTGGAGCTGAGTACATCGTAGAAGGTACTGGTGCTTACAACACAACTGAGAAAGCTCAGGCGCACATCGAAGCTGGTGCTAAGAAAGTAATTATTTCTGCTCCTGCAAAAAGATAAGGCAACACCTACATTCGTTTACGGTGTTAACCATGATGAGTATGATAGCAATGTTAATGTAGTTTCAAATGCATCTTGTACTACAAATTGTCTAGCACCTCTCTGTAAGGTTATCAATGATAACTGGGGCATTGATCAGGGCCTTATGTCCACAATCCATGCTGCGACAGCTAAGCAGAAGGTTGTAGATGCAAGATCCATGAAGGACTGGAGAACAGGGAGATCTGTTTTCAATAACATAATCCCTACAACAACAGGTGCAGCTAAGGCTGTATCACTTGTAATTCCGGAACTTGAAGGAAAGCTAACTGGTAAGGCATACCGTGTACCAACAGCTAACGTGTCTGTAATTGACCTTAATCTGATTCTTAAAAACTCTGCTTCTTATGAAGAGATATGCGCAAAGGTGAAGGAAGCTTCTGAGAACGAGTTCAAAGGAATCATCGAATACGTTGATGATGAAGTTGTATCGTGCGACTTTATCGGCGATCCGTGCACTTGCATCTACGATGCAAGAGAGGGTATCGAGCTAAACGATAAGTTCTTCAAATTTATCATGTTCTATGACAATGAATATGGATACAGCGTTCAGCTTCTTAGACTCATTCAGCACATGGGTAAGGTTGATAATAAATAATTAATATAACTATATGATGCCGTGCTTTTTGCGCGGCATATCATTTATTTTGTACAAGTGAGGTGCACGATATGAAGAAGACAATTAGGGACATTGAGTGGGCTGGGAAAACAGCAATAGTAAGGTGTGATTTTAATGTCCCGTTTTCAGATGGGAAAATCAGCGATGATACGAGAATCGTAGCAGCGCTCCCTACTATAAACTATCTTCGTGATCAGGGAGCAAAAGTTATTATCCTATCGCATCTTGGAAGACCTAAGGGGGAGCCTAATCCTGAATTTTCGTTAGCTCCGGTTGCAGATAGACTCGGCGAAAAGCTTGGCTTAGGAGTTAAATTCTTTAAATCAGATGTAGTTGTTGACGATTCTGTTTCCGAATCTGTCAAGAGCCTAGAACCGTCAGATGTTGCTCTACTTGAGAACGTTAGATACAGAAATGAAGAGACAAAGAACGAACCTGAATTTGCAAAGGCTCTAGCATCTCTAGGCGATGTTTTTGTACAAGAAGCTTTTGGTACTGCACATAGAGCACATGCCTCAACTACGGGTATTGCTGACTATATCCCTGCGGTGTCTGGTTTCTTGATTGAAAAGGAACTTAAGTTCCTTGGAGCCGCTATCGAATCACCTGAAAGACCATTGGCTGCAATAATGGGTGGTGCCAAGGTAAAGGACAAAATTCCAGTAATAATAAATCTACTTGATAAGGTGGATTATCTATTCATAGGCGGTGGAATGGTTTACACATTCCTTAAAGCTGAAGGATATAGTATTGGAAAATCTATCTTCGATGAGGAAGGTTATGAACTTATTGGTAAGATAAAGGCAGAAGCTGATGCAAAGGGTGTTAAGCTTATACTTCCTGTAGATGTTGTGGCTGCAAAAGAGTTTTCAAATGACTCATACCATGGCGTTTACAGTGTTTCAGAAATTCCTGATGATATGATGGGTATGGATATAGGCCCAGCGTCCGAACAGTTATATTGCAGTGAACTTGAGAAGTGCAAGACCATTGTCTGGAATGGACCGATGGGTGTATTTGAAATGCCTACATTCGCATCTGGTACTAAGGCCGTTGCGGAATGCCTTGCTTCAAGCAGTGCTACAACTATTATCGGTGGCGGTGATTCTGCAGCTGCTGTATCATCGTTTGCTCTAGTTGATAGAATGACACATATATCTACTGGTGGTGGAGCAAGTCTAGAATTTCTAGAGGGAAAAGAACTCCCAGGAATCGCTTGCCTAAGTGATAAATAATTTTAAGGATAGGATATTAAGATGAAAAAATTTTTAATCGCTGGCAATTGGAAGATGAATAAATCAATTGCTGAAGCGAAAGTCTTTGCTGAAAAGTTAAAAGGTGAGCAGATTGAACATCCAGAGCAGCTTGCTATTATAGCGCCTTTCACACAACTTCAATCATTAAAAAGTGAGTTTGAAGGTACAGGAATAAAAGTAGGTGCACAGAACGTGCATTTCGAAAAGAGCGGTGCTTATACGGGAGAAATTTCTGTTCCGATGCTACAAGAATTAGGTGTAGATATCTGTGTTGTAGGACATTCGGAAAGACGAGAATATTTTGCTGAGACAGACGGAACGGTTAATCGTAAGCTACAAGCACTTCTTGCGGCAGGTATTACTCCGATTCTATGTGTTGGAGAAAGTTTAGAGGTTAGAGAAGCTGGGACTGCAATGTTATTCGTTAGCGGACAGATAACCGAAGATTTAAATGGACTTACACCTGAGGAGGTTTCGCAAATTGTAATTGCCTATGAGCCAATCTGGGCGATTGGTACTGGCAAGACAGCATCTCCCGAGCAGGCAGAAGAAATGTGTGGATTTATTCGCGGCATGGTAGAAGGATTGTTTGGTACTGATGTTGCTGAAACTATGATAATTCAGTATGGCGGCAGTATGAAGCCATCTAATGCACATGAACTGCTTGCAAAGCCAGATATTAACGGTGGGCTGATAGGAGGAGCAAGCCTTGAAGTTGGAACGTTTATGGAGATTGCAAAAGCTGCATTTGAGCTTCAGAAATAACTAATAATTGTTATGAGTATAATGTATAATTTATTTTAATAAACGGAGGGTATGGTATGTCAACATTAATCACAAAGGTAATTGGCAGAGAGATTCTTGATTCGAGAGGTAATCCTACAGTTGAAGCAGAAGTATGGCTTGAAGATGGAACTGTAGCAGTAGGTGATACACCAAGTGGAGCATCTACAGGTATATATGAAGCTCTAGAGCTTAGAGATGGTGATAAGTCAAGATATGGAGGAAAGGGTGTCTCTAAAGCAGTAGAACACGTTAATAATGAAATCAGTACACTGCTTGTTGGGAAAGATGTTCAGGATATTCATGCTATTGAGAAACTTATGATTGACGCAGATGGAACTAAAGGAAAGAGCAATTTTGGAGCCAATGCAATTCTTGCAGTTTCTCTCGCTTGTTCAAAGGCTGCGGCACAGTCACTAGGGATTCCGTTATTTAAATTCTTTGGTGGAATTAATGCGAATACACTTCCTGTACCTATGATGAATATTCTAAATGGCGGGGAGCATGCTTCTAACACTGTAGATGTTCAGGAGTTTATGATTATGCCAGTTGGAGCACCTTCCTTTAAGGAGTGCCTAAGATGGTGTGCAGAGGTTTATCATCAGCTAGGAAAGGACCTCAAGAAAGCGGGATACTCTGTTGGAATTGGTGATGAAGGTGGATTTGCACCAGATCTCAAGGATGAATTCGAAGTTCTCGATTATATCATGGCTGCTATTAATAATGCTGGCTATACACCAGGAGACGATTTCGTTATTGCTATAGATGCAGCAGCGAGCGGATGGAAAACTGAGAAGACGGGTTTTTATAAGATGCCAAAGTCAGGTAGAGAGTTCAGTGCTGCAGAACTAGTTCAGAACTGGGCTGAATTCTGTGACAAATACCCAATTGCTTCCATCGAGGATGGAATGGATGAAGATGATTGGGATGGCTGGAAGCTTATGACAGAGAAGCTTGGAGATAAGATCCAGATCGTGGGTGATGACTTATTTGTTACAAACCCAGAGAAGTTAGCTAAAGGAATTGAACTCGGCTGCGCAAATGCAATCCTGATTAAGCTTAACCAGATTGGAAGCATTTCGGAAACACTTGAGGCAATTGCACTTGCTAAGAAGAACGGGTACAATGCAATTGTTTCACACAGATCTGGTGAAACTGAAGATACGACAATTGCTGATTTAGTAGTTGGTATTAATGCTATGCAGATTAAGACCGGTGCACCTGCTCGTACAGACAGAGTAGCTAAATACAATCAACTTCTAAGAATCGAAGATAAGCTCGGTGCAGGTGCTAAGTTCCCTGGAGCTAAGTGCTTCTAAGGAACAGATTAGGGGGATAATTGGAGATAATAAGGGCTGATCATTCTGGATTTTGCTTTGGTGTTGAAAAAGCCATTGACAAAACATTTGAACGAATTGATAAAGCAAAGCATGATTGCCGCACAACCTATACGTGTGGCAATCTCATCCACAACAAGTCTGTCACCGACAAAGTTGCTTCAATGGGAGTCGAGATGATTACTTCACTAGATGAAGCAGAAGAAGGTGATGTTGTTATCGTGCGTTCTCATGGAGAACCAAAAGAGTTTTACGATGAGGCAGAATCAAAAGGCGTAGAGTTAATAGATACCACATGTGTATTTGTAACTAAAATCCATAAGCTGGTACTAGAAGCATATGAAGAAGGGCGTCCGGTAATAATCGTAGGAAACGCTAATCACCAAGAAGTAAAAGCTACGAATGGGTGGTGTCATTACTCCGGTACCATTCTTGAAAATGAAGATGAGGCTGAGAATTTTGTAAAGAGTTTTGATTCATATAAGATTCCTCTCATTGTATGTCAGACTACGATTAGGAGAGAATTATTAGATTCGATTCTTCGTATATTTGACAAAGCCTCACTCAGATATGAGATAAAAAATACGATTTGTAATGCAACCAGAGATAGGCAAGAAAGCTGTGCAGAATTGGCTGCTAAAGTAGACCTTATGGTTGTTATCGGAGACCCCAATAGTTCGAATTCAAAAAAACTATACGAAATTGCGAAAAAAAACTGTAAAAATGCAATATTTATACAGGATATTTCAGATTTAGAGTTGAAAGAGTTAGGCAAGTATAATAAAATAGGTGTAACTGCGGGTGCTTCAACACCCGAATGGATTATTAAGGAGGTTATTGCTAGTATGAGCGAAAATGTCACAGCTAATGTGGATCACAATCCAATGTTGGATTTTATGGATGACATTGAGAATTCTTTACGTCTACCAAGACCTGGAGAAATTGTTGATGGAACTGTGCATCAGGTAATGGAGAACGAGGTAATCGTTAACATTGGATGCAAAAAGGACGGAATCCTTACGAAGAATGAGGTATCTCTAGAGCCAGGACAGACTCTAGCTGATTTATTCAAAGAGGGAGATGAAATCCAGGCTAAGGTAATGAAGTCAGATGATGGTGAAGGTGGAATCCTTCTCTCCAAGAAGAGACTCGAGATGAACGAGAACTTCAAGGAGCTTGCTGCAGCACAGGCTAACAAGGAGATTATCTCTGTTAAGCTAATTAAGTCCGTTAATAGCGGAGTAATTGCTGCATATAAGGAGATTTCAGGATTTATTCCTCTATCACAGCTTTCTGATAGATATGTTGAAAATGCCGATGAATTCCTAGGACAGACAGTAGATGTTGAGGTTATCAAGGTTGACAACAAACGTAACAGAGCAGTTTTCTCAAGAAAGGCTGTACTAGTTGACGAAAAGCGTAAGCAGGTAGCAGAGATTTGGGCAAACCTAAATGTTGGCGATGTTGTTGAAGGTAAGGTAATGAGATTCACTGACTACGGTGCATTCGTAGATATCGGTGGAGTTGATGGTCTACTTCACATCTCTGAGATTTCATGGGGTAAGCTAAAGCACCCTAAGGAAGTTCTCAACATTGGAGATATCATCAATGTTAAGATTCTTGCATTGAATGAGGATAAGGGAAAGATTTCCCTTGGTCTAAAGCAGACTCAGCCTGAGCCATGGTCACTAGTTGGTTCAAAGTACGAGATTGGTCAGATTATCGAGGGTAAGGTAGTTCAGCTTAAGGACTACGGTGCTTTCGTTGAGCTAGAGGCTGGTCTTGACGGATTAGTACACATCTCTGAGATTGCTAACAGAAGAGTTGAAAATGTTTCTGAAGAGCTTGAGCTTGGTAACTCTATTACTGCTAAGATTATGGAAATTGATGCAGATAGAAAGAGAATCAGCCTAAGCATCAAGGCGCTACTCGGTGATGAGGAAGAAGCTGAAGCTGAGGTTGAAGCTACAGAAGAATAATAATAATCGATAGATTATTAAGGCCGACTTTTTGTCGGCCTATTTTTATATTTAGAAGTAGGATAATATGTCTAGGAAAAGAAAAATAAAGAAATCTAAGAGAAATCTTAGGAAATCAATGATTATCGAAGGTAAACTCACAAAGAATAAGCGTGGTTTTGGTTTCGTGTGTCCTGAGAATGGTGATGATGTTTTTGTATCTGGAAGAGATATGAATGGCGCTATGAATGGAGATATTGTGCGAGTGAAGGCTCGCGAAAATTACAGACGTCATGGAGCATTTGAAGGTTATATAATAAAAATCATCGAACGCAGCTGCCAATATATTGTAGGACATTTAATTAGGGAGCGCGGTTTATACCTAGTCAATCCGATTAATAATAATAACGACTATATAATGGTTTCTAAAAAGAATATCGGCGCATCTAAACCTGGTGATGTGGTTAAAGCAAAGATTCTACGATACCCTAAAGGCGATTATATTGCTGAAGGAAAGGTTAAAACCATAGTTGCTAGATCTGGAGATAGCGATGAATATATTTTTGAGTCATATAGCCGATTATGGCGTTAAACAACATTTTTCTAATCGTGTAATAAATGAAGCAGAGGCAGTAGCTAATAGAGTTAAGATTGCCCCTTTGAATGGACGTAAAGACTACAGAAAAATTATGACTGTAACTATTGATGGTGCTGACTCAAAGGATTTTGATGATGCTATAAGTGTTAGCAAGTTAGACAATGGGAACTACGAGTTGCTCGTACACATCGCTGATGTTGCGGAATATGTACGTGAAGGAAGTGCTCTCGATAAGGAAGCTATAAGTAGAGGAAATAGTGTATATTTACCAGATAGAGTGATGCCAATGCTTCCTGAGCGTCTATCTAATGGTGAGTGCAGTTTGAATCCAGAAGTAGAGAGATTCACACTTACCTGTGCAATGGAAATAGATGGCGATGGTCATGTTGTGAATTATGATATTAACGAATCGATAATTAAGTCTAATTACAGGCTTATATACGATGATGTATCGGATATATTAGAGAATCATGATGAGAATTTGATTGAAAAGTATAATGATGTATTTCCGATGCTTACCGATGCATGTGAGTTATACAAGGTCCTGTCAAGAAGGCGTAAACGTGACGGGAGCCTTGATTTTGATTTACCAGAATCAAAGATAATTTTAAATGATGACGGTGACCCAATAGATGTTGTACTGGCTGCACGTCGAGTTTCTAATCGTATGATAGAGGAATTTATGCTCGCTGCGAACAAGACTGTTGCTGAACATTATTTCTGGGCGAAATTACCACTTGCTTATAGAGTTCATGAGAAACCCGATATGCTTAAAATGATGGAGCTTAAGCAGTTTTTGTTAAATCTTGGCTTTACACTCAATGGAAAATCAGATTCGATAAAGACGAAGGAACTAAGTAATATTCTATGTATGATTGACGGTAAGCCAGAAGAAGCACTAGTAAGCCGAGTGATGATTCGAACAATGCAGAAGGCGTATTATTCAACAGAATGCCTAGGTCACTACGGACTTGCATTTAAGTACTACTGTCATTTTACATCACCAATCAGAAGATACTCTGATTTACTCGTTCATAGAACGATTAAAAAAATCAAATTCATGCAGGTGACTATATTTCAAGTGAGAAAGGATATAAAACATTTTTAGAAGATACCTGCAAGCATATATCAGAGACTGAACGAAATGCGATGGAGTTAGAGCGAAAGATCACAAAGCATTACCAAGTTATTTATATGCGTAATCATATCGGCAGTGAATTCGATGGAGTTGTAAGTGGAGTAAAATCTCACGGTATATACGTTGAGCTTGAAAATACGATAGAAGGATTTATCGGACTAGAGTTACTTGGTAATAGATATATCATAGATGAGAAGTCGTATTCTGCCATTGATGAAGTTAGTGGCAATACAATTACACTCGGACAGCCTATTAGAATCAGAGTTGTTGATGCTAGTCCAGAAGACGGATATATAGATTTTGAGATTGCTTAACGGTAGTAACTTTATGGGTATATAGTAATCAGTCTATTTTTCGACTAATTTCAGGACGACAGATTCCTTGCTGGCATTATGTCCTACAACGATATCTATTTCCCAGTGACCACACATTGCTTATATTGAAGGTAAGTTGTCATTTGAAAAGGAAGCCTAGCTATATTGTCTTTCAACTTTGGATGGCTATTATTATGCATATTTTAAAGATCATTGATGGTGAGGTACAAATGAAAGAATATAATATTAAAGGTACAGCATATAAAATTCGATATAATGATTTTTATGGTGACTCAATACCAATTGTATTTATACATGGTTTAGGATGTGCGGGATCTTTTGACTACGTTGAAGTAGCGTCTGCTCTTGGAAGTGAACATAGAATAATTTTAGTTGATTTATTGGGTGCGGGTTATAGTGATAAACCATTACTATTTAAATATACAGTTGCTTCACATGTTAAATACTTAAAAGAATTTATTGAAGATCTTAATTTAGAAAAAATTATTTTATTTGGGCACAGTTTAGGAGGTGCAATAGCTATAGAATTGTCTGCTTTGTTAAAGAGTCGTGTAAAGGCTCTTATACTTAGTGAATCAAACTTAGAACCTAGCACTCCTGGATCAGCAAGTTTTGAATTTGCAAATTTTAATGAGATGGATTTAGATAAGTCTTTTGAAAAGAAACTTATAGAGTATGAAAAATCAGGAAATACAATGTGGACCGCCACCTTGAGAAACTGGCTACCAAAAGCCGCATTTGAATTATCTGTTAATGCTGTTAGTGGCGGTAAAGTATCATGGAGAGAACTTTTATATAGACTTGAATTTCCAAAATATTTTATTTTTGGAGAAAAATCATTACCTGATGCAGATTTTGATAAATTAACAGAGCATGGTATTCTTGTTGAAGTTGTTCCGAATGCTGGGCACTCAATGGCATGGGAAAATCCTGATGACTTTGCACAAGCAATAAAAAGGTGCTTGAATTCAAAGTCTCTAGGATAAAAATTGAATGTAAAACTATGGTAGATTGATAAATTCCATCTCTTTTCAAATACCAAATCTGACCCCCTAAAACCAGACTCTAAAATTCACCCCTAAAATATCTAGATCCTAAAAAACTTTGATTACCCGCCTTTTATTTAGAAGAAATCGTTATCATTCTTCCAGAAACTCTTGAAGAATAAGAGTATAACAGGGTAGATTTCAAGTCTGCCTGCGAGCATTAAAAACATCATCGCTATTTTTGATATAGCTGAATAATCATCAATTACTCCCGGAGTAGCTGTTTGATTAATGTATGAGCCTGTATTCGTTAGCATTGCAATCGATGTATTTAGAGCAGTGCCAAGATCAAGGTTGATAGTCAGTACAAGTGCACCGAATAGATACGTTACAACAAACATTACTATGTAAAGGTTACACCTGAGGAGTGTGTTCAGGTTTAGTGGTGTACCGGCGTATTTGATTGGTTTGATAATGTTTCTATGAATATGACGATATAAAGTTCGTGAGGATGTGTTAAAAGCTATAATTGTTCGTGCTGCCTTAATACCTCCGCCAGACGATATAGCGCATGCTCCTATAAACATCTGTATTAGTATTACTGCACAAGCAGCTGCTGGCCAATTTCCAGTGTCAGTAATTTCGTATCCCGCAGTTGTGAAATACGAGATTACCTGCATAAGAACTTTTCCAAATTCCTTGAGCGATGATAGCTCTCTGTTATATGAAACGAACAGTATACCGGTAATCACTACACTGGTAGCTAAGATTCTTCCTGAATGGAATTTTAATTCCGGACCCTTAGTTATATCTCTAAATTGTCTAAGCGATGTTAATAGAAGTACAGAGAAGTTGAGGGAACTTAGAAACGCGAAAATTGTAATTATAACCTTTATCGCTAAGCCATACCCGATAATATTTCCGTTATTAAGATTTACGAGTCCAGCAGTACTGATATTACTTAGAGAGGTTATAAGAGAATCACTCTTGTTCAAGCCAGCTAATCTAAGTAAAACATACTGAAGGGCAGTTAAGGAAATATAAATAGCTAACGCTCTACGGTATGTCTTTCTGAAAGTGGTACTAATTTTCAGAAAACCGGGGCCAGCTATTTCAGTAATTACGAGAGATCTGCCTACAAATTGCCAAGTTGGCAAGAAGTTTAGTGCAATAACAATAATTCCAAGAGCACCCATCCAGTTGCATGAAGCACGTAACATCTGAAGACCAATAGGCATAACATCAGAATTTACCACCGATGTACCTGTTGTGGTCCATGAAGCTACGGCCTCGTAAAGTGAATCAATAAATGATAAGTTAAGGCTACTTAGATAGAATGGGATTGCTGTTATAAAAATCATAGTGATCCATGTAAAAATGGTCGTCATGAAGCAGATTCTCGAATTCATGCGATTTACATCGTAGTAAAAACTTTTTGACCTATAAAGCCTATAGTTAACGTTGTAAAGGAAAGAATTCCAATATGAATCAACTCGTTATAATCCTGATATCTTATACACAGCAAAACGGATGGAACTGTAAATGCTCCAAATATCATCATCGATGCGAATATCATATGAAGGACGAATCTTTTTTCTTTACTAATCATCAGATATCCTCATTAAACTATATGTCTATTCCAGTAGTAGCGTGAGAACATAATCAGAACTGTACTAAGTTCAAGTCTTCCAATTATCATTATTAATGCGAGCACAAATGTTGAGAAATCCGAATAGAAATGAAAGTTTTCTATTGGACCAACCTGTGCGAGTCCAGGCCCCACGTTACTTATACAGGACAAAACAGCAGTAAAATCTGTTATTAAGTCAGCGTCAGATCTTAGTGATACAATAATAGTTCCAATTCCGAGAGTTAGTAAGAAGGTGATGACAAATGAAAGCATATACATCATTACTTCTCCAGATATCTTAGTTCCATTATACTTAACATCATCTATGATATTATCATGCAATCTAACTCGCACTTCGCGCTTAAACATCTTAAATATTGACAGAACTCGTATAATTTTAATTCCTCCAGCAGTAGATGAGCTCATCGCTCCAGTGAACATTATGAGGATTAATATCATCTTACAAAATGCTGGCCATAGGTTGAAGTCCGTGGTCGCATATCCAGTAGTTGATATAAGTGTTGCTACCTGAAAGGCGGCATCTGTAACAGCCTTAAATAAGTTATTATATCTTCCTTGAAGTAGGAGCGACAGCGTTATAAGTGATGTAGAAACCACTAGAATTAGGCCATAAAGTCTCAGCTCTTCATCAGCGAGAGCAGTCTTTACCTTGTCAAACATCATGGTGAAAAATAGATTGAAATTAGTTCCTGCAATTACCATGAATAATGTTATAACCCAAGTTATGTAATAGCTATGAAAATGTGCAACACTATCGTTATAGATACCAAAACCACCGGTTGCCATAGTGGAGAATGCATGTGCTACAGCATCAAACAAGTTCATTCCACCAATAAGTAAAAGAATTATGAGTATAATTGTAAGTATTACGTATGCAATATATAGGCTTCTCGCAGTATCTGAGAATCTTGAGGTGAGCTTTGTTACAGTTGGTCCAGGTGTTTCTGCACTCGCAACATTTTGAGCCTTTACTCCAAGATTAGGAACTAGGGCAACCATTAGAACTATGATTCCCATACCGCCAAGCCACTGAGTTTCAGAACGCCAGAATAACATTGATTTTGGAAGGGCTTCAACATCAGTCAGGATTGTCGCACCTGTAGTTGAAAAGCCAGAACACATCTCAAAGAAGGCGTCGATTACATTAGGAATAGATCCCTGTATCACAAACGGAATTGCTGCAAGAACAGATGACATAATCCAAGTGAAAGCAACGATAAAGTAACTATCTGTGTAACGGAGCGCTTCGGTGGAAGCGTTTTTTCCAAGAATATTAGTCGTTAAAATACCTAGTCCGAAAGTTATTGCACATGTAATAGTGAATGCAACTACAGAGTCATATTCCTTGTAAATAATCGCTACAAATAGAGGTAGCATCATGCTACCTCCGATAATAAATTGCAGTTTTCCAATTATGTTGATAACTCGTTTATACATATCGTTTACTTTAGAATGTTAAGTCTAATATTAGGTTTAAATAGCTTCTCTACAAATCCGATATTGGAAATCATGCATACTATCGTAACTCGGTCTCCTGGCTTTTATTTTTCGTATTTCCGTCAGGAATGATAGTTTCCATACCGCGGTGTATTGCTGCAATGATTATGTAATCAGGGAGATTCATATTTTTTTGAGCGGAATATTAATCATACTCATACCTTCCTGAGCATAAACCTCCATGAGTTCGGCCTGACCTTGCAGGAGGACAGAGGAGATAACCTTCTTAGCGCCTCTGATGAGTCTCAGAACAGTGGAACAGCTGATATCAAGCGGATTGAGTACTACATCTATACCGAGCTTTGATATTAGATCAGTATAGCTATCGTGACTTACCTTGGAAATTACATCCTCAATACCATGGTTCTTAGCCATTAGTGCGAGAAGGAGGTTTTCTTCATCGTAACCAGTTGCAGTTACAAATGCATCCATTTCGTCCATATCTTCCTCATTAAGGAGTCCGACATTTGAACCATCTCCGTTAAGAACCATTACATTTTCAAGCTTATTTGCTAAATAATGGCAACGTGCTTTATCTTTCTCGATAATTTTAACGAATACACCGTACTCGGAAAGTCTTGAAGCTAGATAATATCCAGTTTTACCACCACCGATGATCATTACTTTCTGTACAGAGGAATGCTTCATCTTAGTGTGAACACGACTAGCTAAAGCAAATACATTTTCTTTCTCACCGATTAGGTAGAGTAGATCGTGAGGTTTAATAACTGAATTACCATGTGGGATAATCATCTTTCCCTTGCGTGAAATACCAACCATCAGCATATCTGGCATGATGGTTCGAAATTCAACAAGCGACTTACCTATGAGCTGAGGTTTCTTGTCCGCCTCAAACTCAATAAGTGCAATACTTCTAGATGTAAATATTCCGTTACTTAAAGTGTACTTCTCTACCAAATATCTATAAATTTCTGATGTAATAAGAAGATCAGGGTTGATGAGCATATCGATATTATAGTGCTCTCTTAAAAAGTCGAGTTGGTTCATGTGCTCTGGCTCTCTAACCCTTGCAATTACACGTTTACATCCTAGAATTTTTGCAAACGAAGCTGTGAGGATATTAGTGTCGTCTGATGTTGTAGTCGCTATAAGAAAATCGAATGATTTTAACATCGATTTTTATTTAAAGTGTCTCGATAGTTTTCGCATCACCGAGAACCGTAAAAACGTCGAACTGCTGAGCGAGCATATCGAGTTTTTTCTCATTATTATCTACAACCGTAATATCGTAATCTCCATCGAGTAGGGCATCAGTAATTCTGATCCCTAACTTTCCGGCACCAATAATCGCAATCTTCATTTCGCCATCCTGTTCAAAAATTTAAAATATAGATTAAAGAGCCGATTCAATATATAATGTATTTTTGATATCAGCTCAATAGAGAATTATAATTCAAACACATATTATTTGCAATTGAGTTATCATTTTTAAGCTCAAATTTCAAGTAAAAATACTTTAAAGAGGTATAAATGGCTATTAAGATTATCGGATTAGATTTGGACGGAACAACCCTCGGAAGTAACGGTAGACTTCAGAGCTTAATAAAGATTGCTATAGAACGTGCTATTGATTCTGGCATTAAATGTTGTAGTTGCAACAGGACGTGTTATTTCAGCCGTTCCAGAAGATATAATGAATATAGAAGGGCTTAGATACATAATCTCATCTAATGGCGCACATGTCCGCGACTTGAAACTCGGTCATGATGTTTATTCAAGTTTCATAAATCCAGTAGTAATTGAAAGAATAGTAAATCTTGCAAAAAGAAGAAAAGCTATATCTTGAGGCTTTTTCACGATGGAAAAGCTTATATAGATGCAGAGCTTTACCACGATATTGATGTTAAATGGAAGTGTGTATAGAAGGCGTGAATATGTGCTTAGGACAAGAAATCCTCTAGATGATATATTTGAATTTATGCTTGAAAAATCAGCAGAAATTGAAAATATAACATCTTTTTGATGATATGGATAAACTCGAAGAAATCCGCAAGATTGTCAGTGTTTACGACGATGCAAATGTGACATCATCTGTACCAAATAATATAGAAAGTTGGTGGTCTTGGATCAAGTAAGAGCATGGCGCTAGCAGAACTTATGAAGATATTATCTATAGATAAAATCTGAGCTAATGTGCTGTGGTGACGCTGCAAATGATATTCCAATGCTGCAATTGGCTGGCGTTGGAGTGGCTATGGAGAACGCATGGGATATAGTTAAAGAACATGCTGATTATGTTACTGATTCAAACTATAAACGGAGGTGTCGGAAAAAGCGATACTAAAGTTCTGCTTTTGATGAAAGAAAGTATAATATATCATAAATTTAAAAATCAATGCATACAGACTGTAAAATCACTAATTTACAGCACTGTATGCACTTTTGTCTGCAACCATACTGAAAGCTCATACATGTTCCGCAGTTACAAATGGTTTCAAAAGCAATGGATAAATCATATGCAAAGTAGATAAATTACATGGAGGGAGTATGAAATTATAACAAGATAGTGGGAAATATAGGAGAAAAATATGGCTGCAGATATTCTTGAACAACAAGGGATATGAAGTAATTGCAAGAAATTATACATGTAAAGTAGGATGAAAGTCGATATTATCGCAATGGACATTAAAAGATAAGGTCCTTAGTTTTTATTGAAGTGAAGACAAGAACTAATAGTAAGTATGGATACCCAGCTCAGGCAATATCTCAAATGACAAATTCAGTCATATCAAAAAAATGTCGCTAAATTATTTTCTTACGGGAGCACAGAGGATTTTTCAGTAGTTATAATGCTCGCTTCGACATTGTAGAAATCGAGTGTCAGAGTTAAGTAAAGAACTGCTTCTAGAGGTGACTATGCTTTCAGTAATAACAAGTGGAGTTATAAAGGGTATTGACGGACAAAAGGTATCCATTGAGACGTGCATAAGCAACGGTCTACCGAACTTTAATATAGTTGGATTAGCATCAAAATCAGTAATAGAGTCACGCGAAAGAATTCGTTCAGCCATCATCCATTCAGGGTATGAGTTTCCTCACGGACACATAACTGTCAATTTATCACCTGCAAATTTAAGTAAAGATGGCAGCCATCTAGACTTACCAATTGCCATAGGAATCCTATCAAGCATGCTTATCGTCAATAATAAAAAAGCAAATTCCTATGCTATCATTGGAGAACTATCTCTTTCTGGCCAAATTTTGCCAGTTGACGGAGTTTTACCTATTGTAATTTCACTTCGTGAATCAGGATTAAAGAATATAATTTTGCCTATTGATAATGTAAAAGAAGCAATGATGGTCGAAGGGGTTTCGATTCTAGGTGTAAGAAATCTAGAAGATGTAATATTCTGTATAAATAATGAACTTAAAGAAATTGATATTCCTGTCAAAAATGAAATTGTAAAAAAAGATTTAGAGAATCTTGATTATTCGGATATTAGGGGGCAAGAATATGCAAAGAGAGCTCTAGTAATTGCGGCAGCTGGAAATCACCCGATGCTGATGGTTGGTCCTCCTGGATGTGGCAAAACTATGCTTGCAAAGCGGATGCCGGGGATTATGCCAAAAATTACGAAGGACGAACTTCTTGAAACTACGATAATTCATTCTGTAGCGGGGCAACTAAATAAAGGAAAAATTTTTTTAAGCAGCAGACCGTTTAGAGCTCCGCACCATACTGTAACAAGGGCCGCATTACTTGGAGGAGGACTTTATCCCATTCCTGGAGAACTTTCATTAGCCCATAATGGAGTCTTGTTTCTAGATGAATTCTGTGAGTTCGATATAGCACAGGTAGAAGCTCTTAGACAGCCTTTGGAAGAGCGTAAGGTAGTTATATCTAGGCAAGGGTTAGTATATGAATTCCCTTGCAATTCACTCGTAATTATGGCTGCAAATCCTTGTCCCTGTGGTTTTTTTGGTAGCGAATCAAAGGAGTGTACATGCACTTCCTCAGAATTAGCCAGGTATAGAAGACGAATGAGTGGACCGATTCTAGATAGGATAGATATACAGCTAAATATGCATGAAGTGAAATATAACGATTTAGAACTTAGCATTAAGAAGGATAATGAAATCATGAATAGCAACACTATGAGATCTATGGTTTACGAAGCTATCGAGTTTTCTGAGATGCAAGGTCGGGGACGTAACTGCTGAAATATCGCAGATAATAAAATTAGGGAAAGTTGTAAAATGGATAAATTAGAGCATGATTTTTTAGAAAGGGCTTATAACTCTCTAAGTCTGTCGCCGAGGAGCTACATCCGCACGCTTAAGGTAGCTAGAACTATAGCAGATATAGAGAAATCCATCTCTGTTAACATTTCACATTTAGCAGAAGCACTAAGTTATAGGTGTAGCGAATTTGATAAGGAGTATCCTTTACAATGAATAGTTTTTATAATGATGAAATTGAAATAATCCAGATAGATTCACCTTTTTATCCAGATAACTTAAAAGTAATAAAAAATCCACCAGACCAGCTATACTGCATTGGAAATCTCAGTTTACTATCAAGAAAATCAGTTGCTGTAATAGGTTCTAGGAAATACACATTATACGGTAAAATAGTTGCTCAAATGATTGGAAAACAATTAGCAAAAGCTGGAATTCCTGTAGTTTCAGGGCTTGCGTATGGAATAGACAGCTTCGCTCATGAAGGGACTATAAATGCAGGGGGTGAGGCAATTGCTGTTCTAGGAACAGGAATAGATGTAATCCATCCTGCTAGAAATGCATGGTTATATAACAGGATCGCTAAAAGTGGATTAATCATATCTGAATACCCCCCAGGGACTCCTGGTGCAAGGTACACCTTTCCTCAGCGTAACAGAATTATCAGTGCAATTTCAGAATCAGTAGTGGTCGTAGAAGCAGGGCTTAATAGCGGTTCGTTAATAACTACTGATTTTGCCAGTGAGCAGGGAAAAAGCATTTATGCGGTACCAGGGAATATAAATAGTCAATTCAGTGTAGGAACTAATAAACTCATAAAAGATGGGGCGATACCAATGATAAGTATTAGTGATATCGTATCAGATGTTAAGATTTTGAATATATTCCACAAGAGATTGAGAATACTCTTGGAAGTGATGAATTAGAGGTTTATAAAGAAATACAAAAATCTAGTTGTTGCTCCATTGACAGCATTGCACACAATCTCAACAAAAACACCGAGAAAGTCAGTGCTATACTTACTGTGCTCGAGATTAAGGGTGTCATTATGACTTATGGAGGCAAAGTATTTCTTGCAAAATAAAATCCCAAGGTTTATGATGAACTCTAACATTGTAGAGAAGTTATATTTGAATTTATGATTAAGGGGTTTATTGATGCCTAGCACAACTAGTACAACATCGACTAAGAAGAAAAGTACATCAAAAGGTAAGAAAACAACTAGAAAGCGCACTCTTTTAATTGTAGAGTCGCCTTCTAAAGCGAAGGTTATCGGAAAGTACCTTGGGTCTTCATATAATGTACTTGCATCAGTGGGACACGTAAGAGATTTACCAAAGAGTAGGCTCGGTATAGATATAGAAAACTATTTTGAGCCAGGCTACATTAATATACGAGGAAAGGGCGATAAGATAAAGGAACTTAAGAAAGCGGCAGCATCTGCTTCTCGTGTTCTTTTAGCTACTGACCCTGACCGTGAAGGAGAAGCTATCTCATGGCACCTAGCATTCTTGCTCGATATTGATCCAGCTAGTAAGTGTAGGATTGTGTTCAACGAGATTAATAAAGAAGCTGTAAAAGAAGCTATTAAGCACCCACGTTCTATAGACATGGGGCTAGTTGATGCTCAGCAAGCAAGACGAGTTCTAGACAGATTAGTTGGATATCAAATTAGTCCACTTCTCTGGCAGAAGGTAAAACGTGGCCTTTCTGCAGGTAGAGTTCAGTCCGCTGCTTTAAAGATGATATGTGACAGAGAGAATGAAATTACTTCATTTATCCCTGAGGAGTACTGGACCATAACAGCTGATTATGGCGATAGTTTTTCAGCATCCCTCAGTAAATATAAGGGAAAGGATATAAGTATCAATACTTCGGTAGATGCCGATACAATTGAGAAAGAGCTTAAAGCAGGTAAATTTATCGTAGAGAGTGTAAAGACAGGTAAGAGAAAACCTAAACCTTATGCACCTTTTACAACAAGCAGCATGCAGCAAGATGCTTCTATCAAACTTAATTTCCAAACTAAGAAGACTATGCAAATAGCCCAGCAGCTATATGAGGGAATCGATGTAAAGGGGATTGGAACAAGAGGTTTGATTACTTATCTTCGTACAGATTCCGTTAGAGTATCGTCAGTAGCAAAAGATGCAGCTGCAAGCTTTATTACAGAAAAATTTGGAAAAGAATATAGCTCAGACAACTCTTTTTCTAACAAAAATAAAGATATTCAGGATGCTCATGAAGCGATTAGACCTACTGATATAACATTAGAGCCAGAGTCAATTCGTGATTCTCTTACAGCAGATCAATTCAAGTTATACAATCTCATCTGGAATCGTTACGTTGCTTCACAGATGTCAGCAGCTGAATTTGATACAGTATCAGTATCTATTGATAACAGTGGTTATGAGTTTAGGGCATCTGGGTCGAGACTTGTTTTCGAAGGTTGGAGAAGGGTATATCCTATTTCTAATGAAAAGGATTCATTTGTACCAGAAGTAAATGAAGGCGAAGAGCTAAAGTGCCAAGAGATAATTAAAGAGCAGAAGTTTACTCAACCTCCTTCAAGATATACTGAGGCTGGTCTTGTTAGGAAATGGAAGATAAAAACATTGGAAGACCGAGTACGTATTCTGCAATAATTACAACACTCACAGGTAGACGCTATGTGACTAGGGAGAAGAAAAATCTAATCCCAACACAGCTTGGTTTTGATGTAACAAGAATTCTATCGGAGTACTTTGGAGATATAGTGGATGTTGAATTCACCGGTGAACTTGAAAATCATCTTGACCAAGTAGAACTCAAGAAAGAAGCTTGGAAGGGTGTAATTGAAGATTTTTACGGACCGTTCAGCAAGGAACTTGAGGTTGCTCAAAATGAAGTAGAAAAAATCGAGCAGGAAGTTGTTCTAAGCGATGAAGTTTGTGACCTATGCGGTAAGCCTATGGCAATCAAAGAAAGCAGATTTGGTAAATTCTTGGCTTGTACAGGATACCCTGATTGTAAGAATACAAAGCCTATTGTGAAAGAGATTGGTGTAAGCTGTCCAAGCTGTGGCAAGCCAATTATCGAGAAGAGAACTAGACGTGGAGGAAAGATATTCTACGGCTGCAGTGGCTATCCTAATTGTGAGGTTTCTTTCTGGGATAAACCAACTGGAAAACTATGCCCAAAGTGCGGCTCGATTCTACTAGAAGGTAAAGGAAAGAAGGCTAAAATCAAATGCTCTAATGAGAAGTGCAACTATGTGAGCACAGACAAAGAGTAAATGGCTTAATTATTTGGAGGTAAAATTATGGTTCAATTTCATGCAACAACAATTTGTGCAGTAAAGAGACCTAATGGCGATATATGTATTGGTGGTGACGGTCAGGTTACCATGGGCGAAACCACCATAATGAAAAATGGTGCAAAGAAAGTAAAGAAGATATTTAAAGGAAGGGTGCTTACTGGATTCGCTGGATCTGTTGCAGATGCATTCTCTCTAACAGACAAGTTTGAGAATAAGCTTCAGGAGCATGACGGAAATCTTAAACGTGCGGCTGTTGATTTAGCTCAGTTTTGGAGAAGTGACAAAGCAACACGCAGTCTCGAGGCACTGATGATTGTTGTTGACGAAGATGATTTATTAGTAATTTCTGGAAATGGAGAGGTTATTGAGCCAGACAAGGATGTTGTTGCAATTGGTTCTGGTGGTAATTATGCATATGCTGCTGCATCGGCATTGTTTGACAATACTGAGCTTGATGCGGAAAGTATCGTGCGCAAATCACTTGAGATTGCTTCTTCAATTTGTGTATATACAAATGACAACATTTCCGTTGAGAAGCTATAGGAGGGCATCATGAAGCAGAACATAAAAACAATGACTCCCAAACAAATAGTAGCTGAACTTGATAAATATATAATAGGTCAGGCAGATGCAAAAAAAAATCTGTTGCAATTGCCCTAAGAAATAGATATAGACGAAGTCAGTTGAGTGAGGAGATGAGGGAGGAAATTACTCCTAAGAATATTCTTATGATGGGACCTACTGGTGTAGGAAAAACTGAAATAGCAAGAAGACTAGCTAAGATAATGGAGGCACCCTTTGTTAAAGTTGAAGCTACGAAGTTTACAGAAGTCGGATATGTAGGACGAGATGTTGATTCAATGGTAAGGGACCTGGTTGAGGCGTCTGTAAGGATTACTAAACAGCAACGAATCAATGAGAAGTATGGCATTGCAGATGAAATAGTTGAAGAAAAGATTATCGATGCTTTGGTGCCTGGAGGGTCTTCAGATTCTATAAAGAATGTAAACGGTCCTAATCCTTTTGACTTTTTCCTAAATAACCCTAATTATCCTAGCCAAAAGAAGCAATTTGAAGAGCAGCAAAATCAAGATAAACAAAATGTTCCTGAAGATATAGCTATGGCAAAAGAGCAGGTTAGAGTACAGTTAAGAGATGGTAAGCTTGAAGATCAACTTATAGATATCGAAGTTGAGGACTCTGTAAATACTAATCAGCTAGACATGCAAAACGAAGGCATAGGTATAGCAATTGGCAATATATTTGGCGACATGATGCCAAAGAAAACTAAACATAAGAAGGTTTCAGTAAGAGAAGCAAGAAAAATTCTTCGCGAACAGGAGGCTCAGAACTTGATCGATATGGATCAGGTAATTGAAGATGCTATAGAAAACGCTGAACAGAATGGTATTATTTCATAGATGAGATTGATAAGATTGCTTCTGGAAGCTCCGTTGCTTCAGGTGCAGATGTATCACGAGAAGGCGTTCAACGCGATATTCTCCCTATTGTAGAGGGGAGCGTAGTTAATACGAAACATGGACCTGTTAAGACTGACCATATGCTATTTATTGGTGCAGGTGCCTTTCATGTGTCTAAGCCTTCCGATTTGATTCCGGAGCTGCAAGGAAGGTTTCCAATTAATGTTGAGCTTAAAAATCTAGATAAAGAAGACTTTAAGCAGATTCTAACTGCTACCGAAAATGCTGTTACAAAACAGCAAAAAGCACTCCTAGAGACTGAGGGTGTTCATGTTGAATTCACTGATGATTCAACAGATGAAATAGCTGAGATGGCTTATTTAATGAACGAACAAACTGAAAACATTGGAGCGAGAAGACTTTATACTATTCTTGAAAAATTACTTGAGGATGTGTCGTTTATGCTACCTGATGATTCAGTTGATAAGGTAGTAATAGATAGAGAATTTGTAAAGAATAAATTTAAGGAGACTGTCAAAGAGGTAGATGTTGACAAGTATATTCTATAAATGAAACTTTATGATACCGTATACGAAGAAGCTGATAGTGAATATGTGATTCAAAAATCTCGCTTTATAGCGCATATTCTCCCTGTAGAGACATATGATGAGGCTAAAGCTTTTATTTCATCAATAAAGGCAAAATACAAGAATGCTACACATAATGTACCAGTACTTGTAGTAGGAGAGAAGCAAGAAATGCAGTGGTCGAGTGAAGATGGTGAGCCGCAGGGCACTGCTGGCGCACCAGTTCTTCGTATGGTTGTTGACAGCGGACTTACAAATCTTGTACTTGTAGTTACTAGGTATTTTGGTGGGATCAAGCTAGGTACCGGTGGTCTTATGCGTGCTTATACAACAGCTGCAAGGCTAGCAATAGACAAAGCTAAGCTCTGCGAAGTGAAGGAAGCTATAGTATTACACTATGAAATTTCTTATTCGCATTTGGGACAAATTGAAAATATTTCAAAAACAGGGGTTTTCAATATTACAAAAATAGAGTACACTGATAAAATCACATTAGAAATTAGCGGTGATATTGATTGCAAACAAGAAATAATCGATGCCGTAACAGAGGTAACAGCAGGCAAATGCAAGCTTTTGAAAGAGGAATCGAGAAAAAATAAATTTGTGATTGACAGTGCTTAGATGCTGTGTTAGTATAAATAACGCAGTTGAGTGAAGACTGCAGCACGAAATTGACGGTTTAGGTTTAATAATCTAGTGCGACAAATATCTTTGGACGCTTAGCTCAGCTGGGAGAGCATCTGCCTTACAAGCAGAGGGTCATAGGTTCGAGCCCTATAGCGTCCACCATTTTGGCCGGGTAGTTCAGTTGGTTAGAATGCCAGCCTGTCACGCTGGAGGTCGACGGTTCGAGCCCGTTCCCGGTCGCCAATTTTTAAAATTTATATGCTGATGTGGCTCAACGGTAGAGCAGCTGATTTGTAATCAGCAGGTTGGGGGTTCGATTCCCTCCATCAGCTCCAACATTTCGAGGGATTCCCGAGTGGCCAAAGGGGGCGGACTGTAAATCCGTTAGCTGTGCTTTCGATGGTTCGAATCCATCTCCCTCGACCAATATATATGCGGAAGTGGCTCAGGGGTAGAGCATCGCCTTGCCAAGGCGAGGGTCGCGAGTTCGAATCTCGTCTTCCGCTCCATTTTGCGGATGTAGTTCAATGGTAGAACTTCAGCCTTCCAAGCTGATAGCGTGAGTTCGATTCTCATCATCCGCTCCATTTTTTTTAAGGGTCCATAGCTCAGTTGGATAGAGCAACGGCCTTCTAAGCCGTGTGTCCGGGGTTCGAATCCCTGTGGGCTCACCATTTTTTAGATTTAATTTGGTTAAGTATACGAACTAGAAGTCATGCTATTGGGGTATAGCCAAGTGGTTAAGGCAACGGACTTTGACTCCGTGATTTCGCAGGTTCGAGTCCCGCTACCCCAGCCATTGTGACCCATTAGCTCAGGTGGTAGAGCACTTGACTTTTAATCAAGGTGTCCGGAGTTCGAATCTCCGATGGGTCACCAAGTTTATTAACAACATCCGGAGAGGTGTCCGAGTGGTTTAAGGAGCTGGTCTTGAAAACCAGTGATTCTGAAAGGGACCGTGGGTTCGAATCCCACCCTCTCCGCCAAGAATCATTTAGTTATAGCTTTTGGAGAAGTACTCAAGAGGCTGAAGAGGACGGTTTGCTAAACCGTTAGGGTTCGTATTAGGGCCGCATGGGTTCGAATCCCATCTTCTCCGCCATATTAATAATATACCATAGGGGTATAGCTCAGTTGGTAGAGCAGTGGTCTCCAAAACCACGTGCCGAGGGTTCGAGTCCTTCTGCCCCTGCCAATATCTACGGGGTGTAGCGCAGCTTGGTAGCGCAACTGGTTTGGGACCAGTGGGCCGCGGGTTCAAATCCTGCCACCCCGACCATTATTAAACTGAATACATTAATGTTTACAAATAACACATTGGGTGTTAGAATGGAAGAGCGCCGGGGTGTAGCGCAGCTTGGTAGCGCAACTGGTTTGGGACCAGTGGGCCGCGGGTTCAAATCCTGCCACCCCGACCATTTTTCGGGCCATTAGCTCAGTTGGTCAGAGCGTCCGGCTCATAACCGGCAGGTCCTGGGTTCAAGTCCCCGATGGCCCACCATTATTTATTTAGTTTATATGCCCAGATAGCTCAGTTGGTAGAGCAAGGGACTGAAAATCCCTGTGTCCTTGGTTCGATTCCGAGTCTGGGCACCACTAAAGAAGCAGTTTTGCTTCTTTTTTTATGTCTATATATTGCTTTTATTTTTTATAGTATATTTATATATTGTGTTATTTTGATTATTTTTATCTTTTGAGCAATCAATTACAGCATAATGATTGAAATTTCAACGATTACTAGTATTGTTTTTCTTTTTATCTATTGTTTGTTAAAATATATAGAAATGACGATATTTTTGTTATTTTTTTAACCTACTAGATTATTTATTAAGAAAGAGGGAATAATGAATAATAGATTAAATATTATTATTATGAAACTTTTACCGGTTTTCCTTTTAACATTTTTGTTTATTGCATTTTGTGCTATAGATTCAAGCGCTCAAACAGTTCAAAATGCCACTGGGTATATTAACTCAAAGAATGGCGTAAATGTTAGAGCTGGTACTTCAATATTTACGAAGAAAGTGACGACTATTTCCAATAATAAGAAAGTAGTTATTGAAGAAATTGTTTTTTCGTCAAGTACAAATGGAACCTCTAAGGATAAATGGTATCACATTAAATATGGTGGGAAGTCTGGTTATATAAGATCTGACTTTATTAATAGAATTGAATATTCATCTGTTGCTGGCAGAACATCAGATGCTGTTAATAGTAGACTTGGAGCAGGTACTGGATTTACTGCTGTTAATACTTTTGGAAAGAATGTAAATTTAACTGTACTCTTAAAGGCTAGGGCATATAAATCAAATGTCGTTTGGTACATGATTAAGTATAACGGTGGTTATAACTACGTGTGTGCTACTTGGGTCAATATAAATGGCAGTATATTCTCTAATAATAGTGGCGGTACATCTAATAATTCTGGCGATTCTGTAACTAAGCCAGATAATAAACCAATACAAGATAATACTCACGATAATGCAAATCAGCCTTCGACTGGTTCATCTAGTAATAACAGTAAGCCGCAAAATGATTTTGAGAGCGCTATAGCTTCTTTCCCTGAGGATTATAAAGTTAAACTTAGAAAACTCCATGCCTCTCATCCAAATTGGAGATTTGTAGCAAAGAACACGGGAATAGATTGGAACACTGCATTATCAAGAGAAAGTCGCGATGGTGTATCTTTGATTAATGGGGCATATCCGCTATCTTATAGAGACGTAAGTTCATATAGCTTTAAAGCAGAGGAACAGACTAGACCTCTATATAAAGGCGCTAGCACATCATCTGGTTCATCAGACGCTGTAAGTGCTAATACTGACATTACGCTTCTAGATGAAGTGTTTACTTCTAATAAGGGAACCGATGATGCAAAGTTTGTACATATAAGGACAGCGTCCGGACAGACAGGATATATTCAAGGAAGTGTAACGAACGAGAATTACAGCAATGAAGTAACTGGCACCGTAAAAGGTGGATACACGAATATCAGAAAGGGTGCCGGCACGGGTTATGGCAAAGCTAGTGGTGCAAATACAGGCGATAAACTTTCGATTGTTTTGACAGCAAAAGCTGCAGATGGAGTAGTTTGGTACAAGATAAAGCAGGGAAGCGGATTCGCATATATATGCAGTAAATTTGTTAATGTTGAGGAAACAAAAAGTTCATCTCCAAAACAGGCGTCCACATCTAAGCCTACAAATACCAGTGATGGCTCTGTAGTTTATGGTACTGCTAAGCAAAGTTCATCTTACAGAATGGGTCCATCTGAATTATTTAAGGAAGCAGGAAAACTAACTTCTGGTCAGAGCATCACAATCATCAACCTTGTAAAGAATGTTGATAACAGCAGTTGGTACAAGATAGCCGTAAGTGGAAAGGTATACTACGTTTCTTCTGACGTAGTTAATGCTTCTGGAAGTGTAAATCAGGAGATGCATCTGTAAACGGCAAGGTTAGTGATTATCTAAATTACAGAACAGCATATGACGTAACAAGCAAGCCTGCTGGAACATTTTCTAAAAATACTGACTTAGTGATTACTGGAGTGATTAAAGCAGGAAATTATAACTGGTACAGAGTTCAGTATAAAGGTTCTACATACTATGCTGTCTCGAACTGGATTACGGTTTCTGATCAAAAGTATGATGGTCAAGAGGCAATAGCTCCAATAGAAGACAATAAGGAAACTGAAGAGTCAGCAGCAATAACTATTGATTCATTAAAGGGTGTAGGTAGATTCGTAGCATCAGGTACTTATATTCCTAAGGATGGATCTACATGGTTTAATGCTAGTTCAGAAGTAGTTGGATACTATATGGACCCAAGAAACTTCTTAAATGAAACTAATGTTTATATGTTTGAAGATTTGTCATACCAATCATATCAATCTCAGGAAGCTGTATCTAAGATTCTTTCAGGAACAGCACTCGAGAGAAATGGATTTATGGCTAACTGGTTTGTAAGTGCTGGTCAGCAAAATGGTATCAGTCCAATTTCGTTAGCTGCAAGAGCTCGTCAGGAAACCGGTGGCGGAAGCATTGCAATTTCAGGATATGTATTCCTAGACGGTGAGTCAGCATATAACCCTTATAATATCGGAGCATACTCAAATGCTAATCCTGTAATGAGGGGGCTTGAATATGCTAAGAAACAGGGCTGGAATACTAAGCAAAAAGCTGTGTTTGGAGGAGCAACATTCATTGCAAGCGGGTACATTAAGCAGGGACAGAACTCTGTATACTTCCAGAGATTTAATGTTGCAAATGGTCCTAATAAAGTTGGAACTCATCAGTATATGACTAATATTTCAGCGTGCTATACTGAGTCTATTTCTACAAAAAATAGCTATAGTGCTTATGGAATTACTAATGAATCACTCGTATTCGTAATTCCTGTGTACAGTAATATGCCTTCATCTACGGCTCTGCCACATTAAATACTTAAAAGATATTTATTATTGGCATATAGAAATATATGTATAGTACATAATAAAAGAAGGATGTTAACTTGTTAGTTAGCATCCTTCTTTTGTTTGTAACTGAATTAATATATCTTTAACACTTAGCACCCTGATATGTATCTCTCAAACTAAGTTCTTTGTTGATTGAATTTAATATAGTTCTCTTTTTATAGCTCCATTCCGGACTTACAAGAAGCTTTCTCGGAACATCTCCGGTTAAACGATGTATAGTTATATTTGGAGGTATTTCCTCAATAAGTCTTACAACAAGATCAACATAGCTTTCAAGGCTATCAAAAGACACATATGTTGGCATTTCATTGTATAACGTAGAGGTACGAACAATATTCATTAAATGGAGCTTTATGCCGAATATCCCACTATTTGTCACATAGCGTAGTGACCTAAACATATCGTCTTCAGTTTCACCGGGAAGACCGAGTATTAAATGAACTACTGTTTTAATACTGCGCTTCATAAGTTCTGATATTGCACGGTCGTAATCAGCAATATGATAGCCTATATTCATACTATCGAGAGTTTTATCATGAATTGTCTGAAGTCCAAGCTCAACCCACATGAAATGATTTTTATTTATTTCAGAGAGTAATGTGAGTACATCGTCATCGAGACAATCAGGTCTGGTCGCAATAACGATTCCTTCAATCTCTGGATGTGCAAGGGCGGCGTAGTACTTGTCCTTGAGAATCTCGACAGGAGCGTAAGTGTTGGTGTGACTTTGGAAATAAGCTAGATGACCGGCATTTGGCCATTTGTCACTTAGAAGTTCAATCTGATCTGCTATAGTAGATGCTAACTCGCCTGAACCGCCAGAGGAGCAGAATTTACATCCTCCATATCCGACTTTTCCATCACGATTTGGGCATGTAAAACCAGCTTCGATTGATAGCTTAACCATCTTTTTTCCGAACTGCTCTTGTAAATAACTGTTTATTGAATAAAATCTTTGGTTTTTTGTAAATTGCAAAATATACCTCTAAAATTGTTTTGATTTAAGCGGTTCCTAATCACGATAATATACCAGTTGCTATAGAAAATAGTGATATTTTTTTGTATAATTAAGAGATAATTTTAAAATCCAGAGGTATTTCCAATGAAAGAAAAATGCGATGCCTATACGAGGTTTCGTACAAATGAATTTCAAAACAATATGTCATCCGCTTATATGAGCACCAATCTGGTCGACAGGAAACCACGAGTATTATTGCATGCGTGCTGCGGTCCTTGTTCAACATCATGTGTTGAAAGATTGGCTTTTGACTACGAAGTCACCGTTTTTTATTATAATCCAAATATTACAGATCAGGAAGAATATATTTTAAGAAGAGACACTCTCGTTAAGTTCATAGATGCATTTAACGAAGAGTTTAAGGATAGGACGTATGTTCATTACATTGAAGGCGACTATAAGGTTGAAAACTTTATAAAGGTAGCTCAATCTCTATGCAATGAACCTGAGGGTGGAAAGAGATGTGACGTATGTTTCGAGTTAAGACTTGAAGAAACGGGCCGTAAGGCAAGCGAGCTGGGCATGGATTATTTTGCAACTGCAATGGCTGTTAGTCCACACAAAGATTACGCATCCATTCTTAGAATTGGTGAAAGCAATTGGCTCATCAAATAATGTCAAATTTCTTGATATGGATTTCAAGAAGAAAAACGGATTTGGTAGAAGCGTAGAATTGTCTAAGAAGTATGACCTCTATCGTCAGAGGTTTTGTGGATGCGAGTATGCACGCGCTATGATGAAAAATAAATAGCATAGTATTTTTATTAAAACGCAAATAATTAATTTATATAGAAAGGCTTTTAGGAAATGGGTAAATTAGTACTTCCAAAAGATTACAAACCAATTATTGACCACGTAGAGACTCAGAGAGCGATTAAGAAAATTAAAGATTATTTTCAGCAGGAACTAGCATATGGTCTACAGCTTCGCCGTGTTTCGGCGCCTCTGTTTGTATTTCCTGAGACTGGTTTAAACGACAACTTGAACGGATACGAGCGCAGAGTTAATTTCACAATAAAAGATATTGATGAAAAGCAGGCAGAAGTCGTTCAGTCACTGGCTAAGTGGAAGAGAATGGCTCTTGCAAAGTATGAAGTTGAACCTGGCCATGGCATATATACCGACATGAATGCTATTCGTAGAGATGAAGAGCTTGATAACATCCACTCAATTTATGTTGATCAGTGGGACTGGGAGAAAGTAATTACAGCTGATCAGCGTACTGAGGAGTACCTTGAAGAGACTGTAGTGACTATTTATAATGCAATGAAGAATCTTGGAGACTATGTTAACCGTCTTTATAGAGGTATCCAAATAGAACTTCCAAATGAAATAACGTTTTTAACTACGCAGGAGCTTGAAGATAGATATCCGAACAACACCCCTAAAGAGCGTGAGGCTATTGTAGCTAAGGAGTATGGTGCTGTATTTATCAAGAAGATTGGGGGCGTTCTCTCATCAGGTAAAAAGCATGACGGAAGAGCTCCAGACTACGATGATTGGGAGCTAAATGGCGACATTATCGTATGGAATGATGTGTTAGACGATGCTCTTGAGCTTTCGTCAATGGGCATACGTGTTGACAAAGAAGCTATGGAGCGTCAGTGTAAACTTGACAATAAAGAAGAGAGACTTAGTCACTCATTCCATCAGAGTGTTCTCAATGGTGAAGTTCCGCTATCAATTGGTGGAGGAATAGGACAGAGCAGAATTTGTATGTTCTTTCTTCAGAAAGCACATATCGGAGAGGTCCAGGCTTCGGTATGGTCAGATGAGATGATTAAGGCATGTGCTGAGGATAATATCTTTTTGCTATAGTTCGAGTGGTTCACTAATTTTATAAAAATACAAGGAAAGGATTCATGTTCATGAAATATGTCGATGTCGTAATTGATAATAAAAGTGAATACATGGATTCTTTTTTTACATACTTAGCTCCAGATGACGTAAAAGTCGGCGACAAGGTCAATATTCCGCTAGCACGAAGACCAAAGGGAGCAGAAGGATATGTGGTGTCAATCGACATTTTTCCAAGCGTTGCATCAGAGAAAATTAAAGAGATAAATTACATTGACAAAGATAGGTCTCTAACACCTGAGATTATAGATACGGCTATATGGATGAGATCTCGTTACGGTGTAAAGTACATTGATGCAATCAAGATGTTTGATGTATCTGGAAAGCGTGTTCCAAAGATAGAGAAAACACAAGAGGCTGTAATACTGGAGAAGGAGCCAATTCTATCAGTAGAACAGAATAATGCAGTAAAAAAAAAAATAAATGATTCTATCGCTAATGAACTCGGCAAATCATTTTTGTTACACGGGGTCACAAACTCTGGAAAGACTGAAGTATATATGAGAGCCGTGAATAATGCTATTTCACGAGGGAAAACTGCAATTGTACTATTGCCAGAAATAGCCCTTTCAGCTCAAGTGGCAGAACGTTTTGCAAAGAGATTCGGTAGAGACAAGATTGCCATCATTCATAGTAAACTAAAGACTAGTGAACGGCTTATAGAATGGCTTAGAATTAGATCTGGCGATGCAAGATTGTAATTGGTGCTAGAACTGCAGTGTTTGCTCCAGCTTCTGATATCGGAGTTATTATCATTGATGAAGAACACGAATCTACTTATAAGTCAGATCATAATCCTAAGTTTGAAACAGTAGATGTAGCGTTTAGACGTTCAAAATATCACAATGCGACACTGATTCTCGGAAGTGCTACTCCCAGCATAGTTTCTTACAATCGTGCTAAGGAAGGTATATATGAACTGATAAAGATGAAGGATAGAATCGGGGCAAGCGTTATGCCAGAAGTCCAGATTGTCGATATGAGGGAAGAACTCAGAAGTGGTAATTCAAGTGTTGTAAGCAGAAAGCTGTTATCATCAATTGAAGAGACAATCAATAGCGGTGATCAAGTTATACTATTTTTAAATAGAAGGGGATTTTATACGCAAGTAATGTGCCAGGACTGCGGTTACATAATGACGTGTCCGGATTGCGATATTACATTAACATACCATAAGAAGGAAAATTCGGCTATTTGTCATTACTGTGGTCGTAAGTTCAAAGTTCCAAGTGTTTGTCCAGAATGTGCAAATGATCATCTATCTTTTGTTGGAACAGGCACAGAGAGGCTTGAAGAAACTATCGGTGAACTGCTTCCAAAGGCAAAAATTGAGAGGTTCGATCTAGACACTGCAAAAAATAACCGTGAGATAAATAATATACTTAAACGCTTTAATTCTGGTAAGACTAATATTTTAGTTGGTACACAGATATTAGCAAAGGGGCTTGATTTTCGAAATGTAGGCTTAGTCGGAATTGTTTTAGCGGATTCTTCACTAAATATTCCAGATTATAGATCCCCGGAGAGAACTTTTCAGCTTATAACACAAGTATCGGGGCGCGCTGGCAGAGAGGGTGGAAAAAGTAAAGTTATACTTCAAACATATCAGCCAGAAGATCAAACAATAATAATGGCCTCAAAACGTGATTATACAGGTTTTTATGAGCAAGAGCTTAACCACAGAAAAAACATGAACTATCCACCTTTTTCTGATATTATCTCTGTGACTTTTGTCGATAAAAAAGATTCAAAAATTGAGTTTAGCGCCACGTTAGATTATGCGAGTGACTTTAGAAAGTATCTTCTTTCTATGAAAAATTTGCCAGCTCACACGACCGTATATGAACCAAAGTTTGATTTACAAAGAGGCGGAGCTGATAGGAATAGAGTCTTTTTCCTGATAAAAGCACCAAAGGGAAGCAGAGGTGGATTCGTCAGCGCTTACATGAGGTATAGGGAATTAATGATGAAACACAGGAGTACCTGTCATATAGAATTAGATATAAATCCATATGGAACAATTTAGATATTTCAAAAATTGAAGGGAGTATTATGGCGTTAAGAAAAATTGTGATTAGGGGAGATGAAATTCTCACAAAAAAGTGTAAGCCTGTTACAAAGGTTACAGATAGAATTAAAGTTTTATGCGAAGATATGCTTGAGACGATGAGAGAGGCCGATGGTGTTGGACTTGCCGCACCGCAGGTTGGAGTAATGAAAAGGATATTTGTTTGCCGACCAGAGCTTGATAAATTCGAACAGGAATACGTGATGATTAATCCTGAGATAATTGAAAAAGAAGGCGAACAAGAATCTGCGGAAGGTTGCCTGAGTGTACCGGGATATATAGGTATGCTTAAGAGGCCTGAGAGAGTAAAGCTGAGAGCTATGAACCTCGATGGAGAAATCAAGGAGTATGAGTTTTCAGGCTTTGCAGCAACATGCATAATGCACGAGAATGACCATCTGGATGGTGTAGTTTACCCAGATATTGCAGAAGAGATTTATACCACTGAGCAATATAATGAAATGATGGCAGATGTAGCATCAGAAAATGAAGAGGACGATAACTAAATGCGAATAGTATATATGGGAACTCCAGACTTTGCAGTTCCAGCTTTAAACAGCTTAATAGATGCTGGTCATGATGTGTTGATGGTTGTCACTCAACCAGATAGACGTGGCAATAGGGGAAAAGTAGTTTTTTCTCCTGTCAAAGCTTGTGCTATTGAGCACGGGATAGAAGTACGTCAACCAAACAGTATAAAGAATGAACCAGAATTTATTGAGGAATTAAATAGTATTAAGCCAGATATTATAGTAGTTGCTGCCTACGGACAAATTCTCCCGCAGTCTGTTCTTGATATACCTGTTCACGGGTGCATTAACATACATGGCTCTATTCTGCCTGAATACAGGGGGGCCGCACCAATGCAGTATGCTATTCTCGAAGGAAAGGCTGAAACTGGTGTAACCATTATGCAGATGGAGCGTGGACTGGATACGGGAGATATAATTAGTGTCTCGAAGGTGAGTGTCGATAGGAAAGATATCATTACATTATCTGAGGAACTTGCGGAGTGTGGTGCTAAGCTCGTGGTTGAAACTATAGAATTAATATCAAGTGGTCAAGCAACTTACACAAAACAAGATGATTCAGCTTCATCTTATGCACACATGATTAGCAAAGAAGATGGATATACTGATTTTAGTTCATCTGCAACTGAAATTGATAACAAAGTACGTGCTTTTAAGGCGTGGCCAGGTACATTTACCAACTTAGGAGACAAAACCCTTAAGTTATTTGAGGTTTTTCCGGTTTCTGATGTAAATATAAATGCTGAATATGGCATGATAACAAGTGTTAACAAGATAATTTTACTGTTAAATGCTCTGAAGGAACTCTTGAAATTAGAGAAGTACAGCTTCAGGGCAAGAAGAGAATGAGTGTTTCTGACTTCATTAGGGGAAATAAATTAGACGTTGGGATGATTTTAAATTAAACAAGTAATGATGGAGGTAAAAAGGTATGTTTGGAGGATATTACTCATCTATGATCGTTCTGATTCCAGCAATGATTTTTACGATGATTGTTCAGGCTCGCATTAAGCGCGCTTTTTCGACGTATATCGAGATTGAAAATAGTAAGAGGATTACAGGGTATGCAGCAGCTCGTAGAATGCTAGATGCCAATGGACTTCAGCAAGTGCCAATCAACATGCTTAATAGCGATGCACTTACGAATTATTATGATCCTAGAAATAACACTGTAAATCTAAGTTCTGAAATATATAATCAAGACTCTGTTGCATCGGTGTGCATAGCTTGTCATGAGGTAGGACATGCTATTCAGCATGCAACTGGTTATGCTCCTGTTAAGATGAGAAATGCCCTGGTACCAGTAACTAATTTTGCACAGAATGCATCATGGCCACTTATCCTGCTAGGTTTACTATTATCATCAACTTCGCAGTATGGAACGATGTTTTTTAATATTGGAATCCTTTGTTTTGTAGCAGTTGTACTGTTCCATCTTGTTACACTTCCAGTCGAGTTAAATGCTAGCAGCAGAGCTCTTACTCAGATGAGAACTCTCGACCTTGTTGACGATGCAGATTACTCTGGAAGCAAAAAAAGTTCTAAGTGCTGCGGCTATGACTTATGTTGCTGCACTTGCAACTGCAGCAGCTGCACTGATTAGAATTCTCTTAATTAGAGGGAATAGAGACTGATGAACATAGACTGGTATGCTATATATCATGCACTTCATGATATATATTGCGATAATTCATATTCAAATCTTGCTATTAACGAAGCTCTTAGGGAACATGAAGTATCCTCTCAGGGCTTCGTTCGTGTTATGGCTAAAGGAGTCATTCGAGACACAATCTTGCTTGATCACAATATCGATAGATTTGCAAAGAATGGAGTTAGGGAATCAAAACTAAGATTTTGATTGTCTTGCGCATGGGGATGTACGCAATCGCTAAAATGGACTCGGTTCCCTCTTATGCCGCGGTAAACGAAACAGTTTCCTTGGTCGGAAAAGTTTCACCAGGAGCAAAAGGTTTTGTCAACGGTGTACTTAGAGCATTTGAAAGGGAAGGTGGAAAGCTTTTAATTCCTTCTTACGATGATAAATTAAAAGAGATATCGTTTAAGTATTCTTTTCCTTATCACCTGGTGAGGTTTCTTAGCAAACAATATGGCGAAGATAAAATTGAAGAAATAATTGAAGGCTTATATGATATACCTGAACTAAATATTAGAGTTAACTCTAATAAGTGTTCACGTGAAGAACTCCTATGTAGACTTAGAGAAAGAGGGATAAAAGCTCGAGAGAATGTTCTTTCAAAAAAATGGAATTATCATTGATGAAGGGATGATTTTAAACACTCCAGAGTTTAGCAGAGGTATGTTTACTATTCAGAGTTCTTCATCGCTTAGAAGTATAGAGCGACTCGCTCCAAAGCCAGGTGATAAAGTGCTAGATATATGTGCTGCTCCTGGTGGCAAAACTACTGCAATGGCTGAGCTCATGCTTGATTCTGGAGAAATTATAGCTAGTGATATACACGAGCATCGTGTCAAATTAATCAGGGATCTTTATTCACGTCTTGAACTATCTTGTATTGATGCTATCACAATGGATGCTTCAATCTATAACGAAGACATGAAAGAGAAATTCGATAAGGTTCTTGCTGATGTACCATGTTCAGGCCTCGGAGTAATAGCAGGAAGCCAGAATTAAAGCTCCGCGTTGATTTAAATAAGTTTCCTGGACTTTATCAGCTGCAGTACAAAATATTGGAAAATGCATTTTTATATCTAAAACCAGGAGGATATCTTATGTACTCCACTTGTACAATTAATAAGAGGGAGAACGAGCAAATAGTTTCTAGGTTATGTGATGCCTTTGAAAATGCTTGTATTGTTGAATACAATTCAATTTTACCGTATAATAAACAAGTAGGATTTTACTATTGTAAAATCAGAAAGTATAACAATTTATAATTTTAATTTACTCAGGTGGTAAGACTTTAATGAGAGTAGGATATTTAACAGACAAGGGTATGAAACGCCCTAAGAACGAAGATGCTGTAAAGGTATTAAAGGATAGCAGATTTTTCATGCTGGCAGACGGTGTTGGCGGAAATAAATCAGGTGAAATTGCAAGCACTGCGGCCGTAGACTTTTTGGCTGATTATGTTTACAACAACCCGATTGAGTTAGTCGAAGGGAGCGAAGCGATTTTCCTATATTTTGAAAATGCTGTTAACTTCGTAAATGAAAGCATACTGCAGCTTTCTAACACTAAGCCAGAGTATGTTGGTATGGCGACTACACTTGTATTCGCATATGTTGATCGCAAGATTCTTTATGTAGGTAATGTAGGTGACAGTAGAGTTTACTTCATCCACAAGGATGAAGTGCATCAGATAACTGATGATCACACCTATGTAAATGATCTTGTTAAGATGGGTGCTATTACACGAAATGAGGCAGACCATCACTATAAGAAGAATGTAATCACCAGAGCGATTGGTGGAAATGCATATAACAACCCTGACTGCTTCAACATTTACATGGAGCCAAGTGACAGGGTGTTAATATGCAGTGACGGACTTTACGAGGAAGTATCGGATAAGGAAATCCTAGATATTTTCAATGAGAGTAAGGACATGCAGGATTGTGCTGAGCGCATGGTTGAAAGAGCAAACCTAAACGGTGGAAACGATAACGTTTCAGTAATTTGTATTGATATGTTGGAGGAATCAAATGAGCAGTAGACTTCTATCTGGCCGTTACGAGCTCCTTGAGAAAATCGGTGATGGCGGTATGGCAGTCGTTTACAAGGGTAAGGACAGACTGTTAAATAGATTCATCGCTATCAAGATACTCAGACCGGAGTTCACTAAAGACGCTTCATTTGTTGAGAATTTTAAAAGAGAATCGCAGGCAGCTGCGGGACTTTCTCATCCTAACATCGTAAGTGTTTATGATGTAGGTAAAGAAGGAAATATCAACTATATAGTAATGGAGCTTGTTGAAGGCCGTAATTTAAGCGATATAATAGCAGAGGATGCACCTTTAGATTATCGTACGGTAATCGATTTAACAAAGCAGGTTGCATCTGCTCTAAGAATAGCGCATAAGAACAAGATTATACATAGAGACGTTAAGCCGCATAATATAATGGTTACATCGGATGGTGTTGCCAAACTGGCTGACTTTGGTATTGCTAAGGCTGTTAATGATGCAACTCTTTCTACAAACAGCAAAGTAATTGGATCTGTCCCACTACTTCTCTCCCGAACAGGCAAGGGGAAATTATGTTGATGAGAGATCCGATATATACTCGCTTGGTATCGTTATGTATGAGATGCTTACAGGAAAGGTACCATTTGATGGTGACAATCCTGTATCTATCGCGCTTAAGCATATCAACGAGGAAATAGTACCACCACATGAATATGTTGATGGAATACCGCCTGCGCTCGAAAGAGCAGTGTTAAAGGCAACAAATAAGTTTCAGACTAACAGATTTAACAGTGCAGATGAACTTATTGAAGAACTCGATAATATCGAATTTGTTACTAAGGTTGTAGGAAATTCAATTTTTGCAGAAGCATCAAATGAGGTTGCTCGCAAACGTTCAGATATCGATGACGATGACAATGATGAGTTAGTATCAGATAAATCAAAGGGTAAGAAGAAAAAGAAAGCTAGTCCTAATAGCCGGAAGAAGAAGCTTGTAAGGATTGGAATCGCTGCAGCGATAATCCTCCTTCTCGGCCTAGGCGTGGCTTTTGCTACTGGTGCATTATCTAGCAAGACAAAGGTGCCAGATTTATCTGACATGACATATAAGGAAGCAAAAAAACACTGCTGAAAAGAGTGGGTTTAAGGTTGAAAAAGGTAAAAGTGTTTACTCTTCTGAAATTGCTGAGGGTCACGTAGTTGAGCAGGATCCTGCAGGTGGCGAAGAAGCTAAGAAGGGAACAACTATAAAGCTTAACCTCAGTAAAGGCTCTAAGGAAGGTACTGTACCTAATATTGTAGGTCAGGACTACAAAAAGGTTGAGAAAAAGCTAAAGAAGGCTGGATACAAGCTCGGTATCGTTAAGTCAGAGACGTCCAACAAACCAGAAGGAACAATCTTAAGTCAGGACCCTAAAGCTGGTACAAATGCAGATAAGGGTACAAAGGTAAACATTACAATCAGTGACGGAAAAGGGAAAGAAAAGGGTACTGTACCTTCAGTAACTGGAAAGTCACTAGAAGAGGCTAAGGCTGCAATTTCTAACGCTGGATTCAAAGTTGGCAACATTACTTACGATGAGAGCAACGTATACGGTAATGGCTACGTAATGTGGCAGCAATACGCTGCTAATACATCACTCGAAAAGGGTGAAACCATTGATATCGAGGTAAGTAGGGAGCTCCATCTTCGGGAAGTTCATCTGACAGCTCGAATAACAGTGGAACAAGGTTGTAATATGCTAGGAAGAGTCGTTAAGGGAATTGGCGGTTTCTATTATGTCGATGATGGACAGAGGGTTTATATGGGTAATGCCCGCAAAAACCTTAAGCGAGGTAAGTCCCTCATCTATGTTGGAGATATTGTCGAGTTTGATCTAAGACAAGAAGATGGCGACTGTATAATTACTAAGGTGCGCGAAAGAAAGAATTTTCTTTCGCGCCCACCTGTTTCTAACCTAGATAAGCTTGTGGTTGTATTTGCAGCTGCATCGCCAAATCCTAATAGGTTAATTATCGATAAGTTTACAGCTGCTACTCTCTATAACAATATAGAAGTTGTTATATGCATTACAAAGATGGATCTTGTGACAGAAATGGAGCTTCAGGAATTAATTTCAAACTATAAAACTGCTTTTCCTGTAGTTGCAGTGAATGGACAAACTGGTGAAGGCATCGATAACTTATTCGAACTAATTAAAGGTAATAATGTTGCACTTGCTGGATCTTCTGGTGTCGGTAAATCAACTATTATGAACCATTTGACAGGTCGCAATGATATTGAAACAGGCGATATAAGCACTAAGACATCAAGAGGTCGGCATACTACAAGGCACGTAGAGATTTTTAGCATAGATAAAGATACACATTTCTACGATACGCCAGGGTTTACATCTCTAGACATGCCTAGGCTTGATAAGTACCATGTGCGAGATTTTTTTTTCCGGAGATAAGAGAGTATAAAGGTTATTGCAAGTATCTCGACTGTATACATGTCGATGAGCCTGATTGTGCGGTAAAGGAAGCCTTGTACGAAGGTAAAATAAGCAATAGTAGATATGAATCGTATCTTGCGATTCTAGAAGAGGTAAAGAAATGGCAAAGATAGCACCTTCGATTTTAGCAGCTGATTTTTCGAAGCTTGGTTCAGAAGTCACAGATATCTGTAACGGAGGATGTGATTATATTCATGTCGATGTTATGGATGGCTCATTTGTACCTAATATTAGTTTTGGCAGCGCAGTGATGAAAAGCCTTAACAGCTACGCAACTGTTCCGTATGATGTCCATCTTATGATTCAAAATCCTGATTCTTATCTGGAGGAATTTGTAACTGATAATACAGAATTTATTACTGTGCATTACGAAGCCTGTCCTCATATTTGTAGAACAATATCTCACATAAAGGAGCAGGGGGTAAAAGCCGGTGTCTCTATAAATCCAGGATCGCCTGTTTCTTGTTTAGAATCAGTATTACCGTTCGTTGATATGGTACTTGTAATGTCTGTTAATCCAGGCTTTGGCGGTCAAAAGTTTATACCTGAAACGGCTGAAAAAGTAGCACAACTTAATAAAATTAGAGAAGAAAATGGTTACTGCTTTGAAATTGAAGTAGATGGTGGTGTTACTGATAAGAATGCAGGATTACTTATTTCAAAAGGTGCGGATATACTCGTCGCAGGTTCTGCAGTCTTTAAGTATGAAGATAGAGCTGAAGCAATAATGAACATCAAGAAAGTAGATGCGTAAGAAGTTTCTATTATCTTCACTACAATAATCTCAATAAAAGCTAATGCCTAGCTTTCTACTTTCGTAGAATTGCTAGGCATTTTTTCATATCATCTGGTAAAGGTGCTTCAATTTCAAGTGTCTCGCTAGTCATAGATGTTTAAGCTCCATCTTTACAGCATGGAGAGCTTGCCTATTCATGAGTTCAGGGGCATCGCCACCGTATAAGTGATCGCCTGTAATGGGGTGACCTATATGAGTGAGATGAACTCTAATCTGGTGAGTTCTACCTGTATGAAGCGTCACTTCTACTAGAGTATGATTATCAAATCTTTCAAGGACCTTGACATCTGTAATTGCATTTTTACCACCTTCTGCAAGTACTGTTCGCTGAATAGATTCCTCGTTTGGGCGTCCTATAGGTTTATCTATCGTAAACGCGTCTCTAGCGATAACGCCGTTAACAATTGCGATATACTGCTTATGAACTGCATTTGTACGCATCTGGTGAGAAATATCGTGCTGAGAATTTGCGCTCTTGGCGACGATAACAATTCCAGAGGTATCCATATCTATTCGATTAGCAAAGCGAATCTTATAAGTCTGGTTATTATCCTGCATATACTTCATGATGCCGTTTGCGATGGTGTGCATAGGATGTCCTTTTGTAGGATGAACTATTACACCGGGCTGCTTATTTATGAACATAAGGTCATCGTCTTCGTAAAGCACATTAATAGGTATATCTTCTGCAGGGAAATCACTAGTTTCTTCTGGTAGCCTAATCGATATTATATCTCCGAGCTCTGGTTTAATAAATCCAGGAGCAGGGACGCCGTTAAGGTCTACAAGTTTCTGAAACTTTATTTTAGTTTTGAACCTAGACGAAAATTTAAAATTTGCTTTGAGAATCTGGTTTATGCTTAAACCAACATCAGATTCTCGAACTTTATGATTATATTTTCCCATTATTTCCTCAAATTATGTTTATAAAAGCTTGTTTGTAAGCTTATTCCAGTAATCATATCCTGGTAGTCTAACTAAGTGAATTTCGTCATCAGCCTGCATTACATCTATTTTAGATACATTGCTAAATTCCCGGGTAAGACCATCGTATGCTAACAAAAGCTTGTCCCCAACGGTACTCTTGCGAGTAACCAACCTAACTTTTTTTGAAGCAGGATAGAGGATGCTAGATCTAAAACAGCGGTACGCACTAGTGTTCATCGGTGCCATCGGAGTCAGCTGGAGCGCATCCAGCTCTGGCGCAACAAGTGAGCCACCTAGTGAATAGTTGTAAGCAGTTGAGCCAACAGGAGTAGACACAAGAATTCCGTCGCCAATAAACTCCTGTATAGGAGTGTCATCCATAATTATCGATAGATGAGCAAGCTTCGTATACATACCCATAACTAGTATTTCGTTTATGCCTGTTACCTCGTGAACACCATCGCGATCTGTGATTAGTGCACGAATAGGGTGTATCTTTTCAATCGTATAATTTCCATCATTATAATGATTTACGAACTTCTCAAGTTCAGATGGAACAAGTTCCTGGAAGAAACCGAGGTGTCCCGTATTAATTCCTATGATTGGTGTTTGTGGAAGCCTGCATTCATGGACGCAGTTTAGAAATGTTCCGTCTCCACCGATACACGCAATTAAATCCACAGTTTCATCATAGGTCTCGGAAATATTAAATCCTCTTGTATTAAGAACATTTATGAGTTCGTTTGCAGTAGCTTTTGATAAACCAGTATCATTGCTGAAGATAAAAACGTTGGTTGATTTCATAGTAATTCCTCTTATATTAATCGCTATATCATCTCATCAAGTTCATTGACTAGCTTCTCAAAAGTAGAAAGTGCAGAAAGCACGGGTTCTTCTGTGCTCATATCTACACCAGCGATTTAATAGTTCTATAGGATAATCTGATTCTCCTGTAGTTAGGAACTTTAAATATTCATCTCTTTCTGATGTCCCGCCATTTAATATTCTATTAGCTATAGCATTGGCAGCAGAATATCCGGTAGCGTACTGATACACGTAATAAGCACGATAGAAGTGAGGTATTCTTGACCATTCATACTTTATAAAGTCATCGTGCAGAACTGCATGACCGTAATACTCTGTGTTGAGTTTGTCGTATTCATTATTCAAAATTTCGGAAGTTAGGGATCCACCATTCTCTACAATTTCATGAGCAAATTTCTCAAATTCGGCAACATGGTCTGTCTAAATAGAGTGGATCTGAACTCATCAATATAGAAATTGATTAGATACTTCTTCATCTCTGCAGATTGTGCATTCTTAAGCAAGTAGTGTATAAGAAGAGTCTCATTCACTGTACTTGCAACTTCTGCAGTAAATATAGAGTGACCTCCATAAATAAAAGGCTGTGTCTTCCTTGTATAATAAGAATGCATAGAATGTCCTGCTTCATGAACAAGGGTGAATATATCACGAAGTTCTCCGCTAAAGTTCATTAGTATATATGGATGACTGTCATACGAGCCAAAACTATAAGCCCCAGAAGTTTTTCCTTTATTCTCGTATATATCTACCCATCTCTCTTCGGTAAGACCTTTGCGAAGTGTTGAAACGTATTCATCTCCTAGTGGTGCGAGTGCTTTACAAGCGATGTCAACAGCTTGATCGTATGTGCATTCTAATCCTTCTGGCTTAACAATAGGACGGTATACATCATACATTCTAAGATCGTTAACCCCTAAAGCGCGCTTTCTTATCTCCATATACTTATGCATTGATGTTAGACTTTTATGCACAGCATCGATTAAATTACTATACACACTAAGCGGAATTCGTTCTCCAGAGAGAGCGCTATCTAGAGTCGACTCGTAACTTCGAAGGTTAGACATGATAGAGTCGTGCTTAACGTTATAATTGTACATCACAGAAATGGAATTGTTGAACTCCTTGTATCTACCATACATCGTTTCATATGCATTCTTACGCACTTCGCGATTCTCTGACTCCATAAAATGAATGTAGTTACCGTGAGTCAATTCAACATAGTGGCCATCTTCATTTTTAACCTTTCCAAATGAAAGGTCTGCATCGTTAAACATGGTGAAGATTTCATCTGGTGCACTTGAGGTTTCATTTAACTGAGCTATGATACGCTCTTCGTCTGAAGAAAGTACGTGAGGCTTGCTAAGTAAAATAGAATCAAGCATGAACTCGTATACTTTTTAATTGCGGTATCTCTTCAATATATCCTTTGATTATAGTCTCATCGGCCTCGAGCAGTTCGGGTGTAAAAAACGAAACATTAGCTGAAATCTGAGCGAGGGTAGAGAGAGCTTTATTGTTCATCTCAGTATACTTAGTATTAGCATTATCCTCGTCATGACGCATTCTAGAATATACGAAAAGCATGTTCAGCTTTTGCGCATAACATCGGCGTACAGATTCAATGCATTTAGCAAGTTAGTGGAAGAATCTGTAATGGTACCTTTGAGAGCAGTGAATTCCTCACTTCCCCTCAGTGCAGTATATAAATCGTGCTCCCACTTTTCCTCTACAGGGTACATCGCTTCTAAATTCCATTTATCTTTTGCCGCTATCTCAGAGCGGTTTTTTAACTCGTATTTATTCATTTAATTAGCTCCTTATGCTATAATTGATGATGTATTATTATAGCATAAATCAATTTAAAGGTGAATTAATGAACAGAGATGAACTCTATCAAATCCTTGATATTATTGCGCCAGAAGAGTTTGAGTACTATGAGAATTTGGCAGCGCTTCTAGAGGCCGATGATGTTATTGATGTAGAGCTAATTCTTGAGCTTATCAAGGAACTCGATATGGTCAAACTGGCAGACATGTTCGATTCTTATTTTGAAGAATGGAACAAGTCAATACCAGAGGATTTGGCTGAATTATATGTGACAGTTGATACAGCTAAACGCAGTATTATGGGCAATTTTAATGAAGATATGGATGATGAGGACTACTCTTCATTAGCTACGGCTATATATGATTTTAGACGTTGGTATGTGATAACACATCATGTAATAGATAATGATACAGGTGAAGAAATCAATATCAGAGATGCGAGGTATAATCTCAGTGCGTCAAGATATACGGGAGAAGTCTGCAATTATAATTTTAATGACGCATACGAGTACGAAGGTGACTCGTACTCTGTGAGATTGTCGGATATTATAGAAGCAAGCTATAACTAAGGGGGGATATATGCTAGAGGTTATAACACTGGATTCCGGTGTCAGATTAGTGCTTAATTCTATGGATTCTGTTAGATCAGTTTCAATTGGAATATGGTGCAATAATGGTTCGGTAAATGAGAAAGCTGAAGAACATGGAATTTCTCATTTATTGAGCATATGCTATTTAAAGGCACTAAGAACAGGGATCATTTTCAGATAGTAAATGAAATCGACAAACTTGGTGGTCAGATGAATGCTTTTACAAGCAAAGAATGTACTTGCTTCTATGTGAAGTGCCTTGATGAGCATTTTCGTGCAACAGCTGAAGTTTTGACTGACATGATAAGCAATCCAACTTTTCCGGCAGAAGAGCTTGAGAAGGAGAAGGGTGTAGTAATTGAAGAAATCAATATGAATGCTGATGATCCAGATGATGTTGCATTCGACATTCTTGAAGACAACGTATACCGTGGCATGGGCATGTCACACCCAGTTCTTGGTACGAAGGATACTGTTTCGTCATTTACACACGATAAGCTCAATGAATACTACTTTGACCACTATACTCGTGATGAAATTATTGTTTCTGTAGCTGGTTCATTTAACAAGGATGAGGTTATAGATTATTTTAAAGATAAGTTCCATAACCTCAAAGGTAGCCGGGGTATTGAAACTGATAAAAGCGTTTCAGAACTTTCTGATGGTGGATATATTGAAGTTAATAAGGATATAGAGCAGGCTCATATAGCTATGGGAATAAGACTTTTCCCTGCTTCTGATTCAAGAAGATACCCTATGATGCTGCTTTGCAATCTTCTTGGCGGAGGAATGTCGTCAAGACTAATGCAGAATGTTCGAGTTAAGAAGGGGCTTGCATATTCAGTTTACTCTATGACTGGTTTCTATAGTCATACTGGACTATTCGTCATATCTGCAGGTGTATCTAAGGATAAGGTTGATGAAGCTTTAGAAGCTATTAAAGATGAGCTTGAAAGGCTTAAGGGCGATGATATAAGTACAGAAGAGTTCCAGAGTTCTAAGGAGCAGCTAAAATCCAGCTTTATCTTTGGTCAGGAAAGTGTTCAGAATCTTATGATTTATAATGGCAGAAACCTTCTAACGTATGGAAGGTGTATAACGCCATCCGAAGTGCTACAGATGCTCGATGACATCAGTCTTGATGATATTAATGAGGTAAAAAAAGAAATCTGTGATTATGATAGGTTTCATATAGTAAATGTAACTGGTAACAATTAGTAGTTAACTGCTTTTGACTTTTACTATAATTCACATTTATTACTAGTTTAGTCTAAATTTCAATAAAATTGCTGTTTTAACTGGAAAGGATTAGCTCTTATGGAACTAAAATTTATATCACTTAGTGGACATCTTCCGTCCTATGCTACTGATGGCGCATCAGGACTGGACCTACGTGCATTTACCGATGAACCGATTACCTTGGCACCTATGGAGAGAAGACTTATTCCTACTGGATTGTTTGTACAGATTCCAGATGGTTACGAGGGTCAAGTTAGAGCAAGGTCAGGACTTGCAATTAAGCAAGGTATTGGCCTTGTCAACAGTATAGGCACCATTGATTCTGACTATCGTGGCGAGTTAAAGATTCCAATGATTAATTTTAGCAATGAAGATTTTATAATCAATAATGGAGATCGTGTTGCACAGCTAGTAATTGCAGCATACGAGAGAGTTGAGCCAGTAATCGTTACCGAACTTGATGAGACAGATCGAGGCGAAGGTGGTTTTGGGCACACAGGAGTTAAAGAATAGATGATATTACGAGATGACCTTGAACAACGAGAATATGATTTTCTTGATGCGAGAGCAGCGAAATCCAGAGATTCTTTAGGCAGAGATAAGTATGAGGAAAAGTGTAGTTTTCGCACGGATTATCAGCGTGATAGAGATAGAATTATTCACTCTAAAGCATTTCGCAGATTGATGCACAAGACGCAGGTTTTCCTTGCACCTGAGGGTGACCATTATAGAACTAGACTCACTCATACTCTTGAGGTTGCTCAAGTCGCTCGTACAATTGCAAAAGCTCTCAATTATAACGATGAGTTAACTGAAGCAATTGCCTTGGGTCATGATCTCGGTCATACACCATTTGGACATAACGGCGAGGAAGTTTTGAACAGGATTCACGAAGGTGGATTTAGGCACAATGAACAGAGTCTACGCATTGTTGAACGAATAGAATCTACAACCAAGAGAATTGGACTAAACCTTACAAAGGAAGTAAGAGACGGCATTTTGAACCATCGAGGTTCAGCTATCCCAATAACTCTCGAGGGACAGATTGTCAAGATTAGTGACCGTATTGCCTACATAAATCACGATATTGATGATGCCATAAGAAGCAATGTCATAAGTATTGATGAACTACCAGCAACTGACCTCGATGTACTTGGATATTCACACAGCACACGTATTAATAACTTAATTTCGGATCTCGTATCATATAGTGATGGCAAAGATAATGTTAGCCTAAGCCCGGAGTTTACCCGTGCTTTACTACATCTTCGTAAGTATATGTTTGAGCACGTATACTGTAGCGAACTCGTTAAGAGAGAAGAGGACATGAATAAGGTAGAAGTGGTAATTACCGCTCTCTATAAGTACTTTGTTAATCATCCTGATAAGATGCCTGAACTTTATAGGAACATAGCAATTGAAGATGGTGAAACTACTGCTGTAAAAGACTATGTATCTGGAATGACGGATCGATACGCAATTTCGTTATATTCTGATCTTTTTGTACCACGTGGATGGACAGACTTTAAGTAGATAACTAAAAAGGAGAAGACCATGGCATATGGCAATAACTTTATCGATGAGATAAAATCAAAAGTTAATATCGTTGATGTCATTGGCCGTGAAGTCCCTCTAAAGCAAAGTGGAAGCAACTTTAAAGGTCTTTGTCCTTTTCATAATGAGAAAACTCCTTCCTTCATGGTAAATGAGCAAAAGCAGATTTTTAATTGCTTTGGGTGTGGAGAAAAAGGTGATGTAATTCACTTTGTCCAGCGCTTTAATAATCTGGAGTTTATGGAAGCTTGTGAGAAGCTAGCTGAAGAATATAATATTGAAATACCACAGCACGGTACACGAAAAAAAGTAGATATGTCTCATTATTATGAGATAAATGCTATAGCGGCGAGATTCTTTTTTAATAATCTTACAAAACAGTCAAATCCGGGATACACATATATTCGAAAAAGAGGAATTAGTGATGAAACCATAAGACATTTTGGTCTCGGGTATTCACTTGATTCGTGGAATGCGTTACATAGACATTTACAGAGCAAGGGTATTAAAGATGAGGATATGCTTAAACTCGGACTAATAACGCAAGGAAAGAAGGGTGTATATGATAAGTTTCGTGGACGCTTGATGTTTCCAATTTTTAATCCACAAGGCAAAGTCATTGGTTTCGGAGGTAGAGCGTTAGGCGATGAGATGCCTAAGTATCTAAATTCATCTGAAAGTGATGTATTTCTCAAGAAGAATAATTTATATGCACTAAACTTCACTAAGAAGAATATAAGCGATGATAACCAAGCTCTGATAGTTGAAGGCTATATGGATGTTATTTCTCTATATCAAAGTGGTATCCAAAATGTTGTCGCTTCACTTGGAACAGCCTTGACTGATAATCAGTGCCAGCTCATTACTAGATATACGAAGAATGTTGTGCTATCATACGATTCTGACGCTGCAGGCATCAAGGCTGCTCTTCGCGGCATCGAGGTTATGAGAGCTTCTCATGCAAATATTAGAATCTTGCAGGTAACCGGTGGAAAAGATCCGGATGAGTTTGTAAAAAAACATGGAAAAGAAGATTTTATAAAGCTTGTTAATAGTGCTGTACCAGCCACTGAATTCTCGCTAGATATATTGAAGAAAAAATATAACCTTGAGGATAATCTAGAGATTATTGAGTATATAAGAGCGTGTGTTCCAATTCTGCGTAAACTTGGAGCTGTTGAGCAGGATTTGTATGTAAAAAAACTTGCTACTGATTTCGATATTTCGGAACATGCTATACTTACAGAGATGGCTGCCGATGACAATAGGCACAGCTATTCGTATTCTAACAATTCCCGTGAAATTAAAGGTTCCAGAAACAGTAGATATGGAAATGATGAAAGGCTAGAGATATCATTACTCTATATATTGACACGCGATGCTCGCTATCTTGATACATTCAAAGAAGATGAGATTGAGTTTAGGACTGATCTTGGAAGAGAGTTTTACGATATTGCTAGTAAATTAATTTTGGATAATGGCCTATCTGAAATAGATATAGATGATGTATATAAGGGTATCGATCCAGAAGACGAGAAGGCGCTTAGAAATATATTATCAAATGTAAGAATTGGTGCGGACGAAAGCTCGTACTACAAAGAATGTTATGTTAAGTATGTGCAGATGCATTACGGTGAAAAAATAATAGAGCTACAAAACGCGATTGCCGTCGCTGAGAAGCTGGGTAATGAAGAAGAAATTTCACGTCTTGCGATGCAGTTACAAGGTATTGAAGAGAAGAGAAGAAAGGTTAGGTAGAGTATGCCAAAGAAAGAAGCAACCGAAGCAACTGCTAATGAACGTGTTGAACAGGCTGTGGAAGAGATTATGAAAATCTCTGAAAACATCGGTAACGAGATCACGCTAGCTGAGATTGGTGAGCATCTGTCGAGAATCAAACTTAATAAAGATCAGATAGATGAAGTTTACGACTTAGTTGAAAAGAGCGGAATCAGTATAGTTGACACTAGAGAGCCAAACGGAAGTGAACTCGAAGATGTTGAAGAAGACGATGTTGACGTCGATGATGGTGTTGTCCTCAAGACGAATGGAGAAATTGATGTAGATGCGACTGTTCCAAAGTCCTTACCTACTGATGACGCAGTTAGAATGTACCTAAAGGAGATTGGTAAGGTTCCACTTCTTACAGGTGCGGAAGAGCGTGATCTTGCTATCCGTATGGAGCAGGGTGATGAAGAAGCAAAGAAGAAGCTATGTGAGTCAAACCTGAGACTAGTAGTAAGCATAGCAAAGAGATATCTAAATAGAGGATTAAGCTTTCTAGACTTAATTCAAGAAGGAAATCTTGGTCTAATTAAGGCTGTAGACAAATTTGACTATACTAAAGGCTACAAGTTCTCGACTTATGCTACATGGTGGATTCGTCAGGCAATTACTCGATCTATCGCTGACCAGGCGAGAACGATTAGAATTCCTGTTCACATGGTTGAGACTATCAACAAGTTGATTAGAATTTCCAGACAGCAACTTCAGGAACTTGGTCGCGAACCTACTTCTCTGAGGAAATCGCTAAGGAGATGGGAATCACTGTTGAGAAGGTTAGAGAAATTAAGAAAATATCACAGGATCCTGTATCTCTTGAGACACCAATAGGTGAAGAAGAAGATAGCCATCTTGGAGACTTTATCCCCGATGACGATGTACCTGCACCAGTTGAAGCTGCAGCTTATTCTATGCTCAAAGAGCAGCTGATGGAAGTGCTGGATACACTGTCAGAGAGAGAAAAGAAAGTTCTTATGCTTAGATTCGGTCTTGAGGATGGAAGACCTAGAACACTTGAAGAAGTTGGTAAAGAATTTAACGTTACTAGAGAGCGTATTAGACAGATTGAAGCGAAAGCTCTTAGGAAGCTTCGTCATCCAAGTAGAAGCAAAAAGCTGAGAGATTATCTGGAGTAAAAATGAAAATTAGTGACAGAATAAGAGTAATATGTTCAACTGTCACACCTGGAGAAACTATTGCGGACATAGGCACTGATCATGCCTATGTCCCATTAATTCTGTATCAAAAAAACATATCTCCAGATGTGATTATGTGTGATATAAGCGCAGATTCTCTATCTAAAGCTAGAGACAGCTTTGAATCTGCTGGTATTGATATGTCAGATTCATCATTTAGAGTGGGCGACGGTCTTGATGTTATAGACAAAGGGGGAAGTTGATGCATTAATAATTGCAGGCCTTGGAGGCGTGACTATTGTGGATATACTCTCACATGATATCGACAAACTAAGAAGCTTTAAGAAACTTATACTGCAGCCTCGAAATAATAGCGGTCCATTAAGAAAGTTTTTATATGAATATGGATTTGATATAACAAGAGATATACTAGTAAAAGAAGGTAAATTTTCCTGTGAAGTTATAGTTGCAGTAATTAATACCGAGCTAACTATAGAACCAGTATCTAAACACATCAAGTTACCACTTAGAAAACACCCATATAGTGAGTCTGATATAAGATGGAAATACCCTGCGAGTCTAATACATAGCGAAGCACCAATAGTTCGTAAAAGACTAGAACATGCTATTGATAATCATATCAAGGAAATCGAGAATTTACGCAGAGCTTCGAGCAATCAGAGTGATAGAATTAAGATGCTAGAATCAGAACTGGATTATCTAAAAGAGTTATATGGTGATATTGATGGGTAAAGACTGAGTTTGTTGATGTTTCATTAATATACATTGGATTAATAAGAACAGCAATATATCTAGCATAAAGAAATATTGTATGTCTAATACCGCTTCTAATACTTTAAAATTTTATAAAAGAAATTTTAAATAAATTTAGAGATATTAATTATGGATTAAAATAGGTTCAATATGTATTTTGCACAATGTATTTGTGGTATTATAATCTGAAATGGGTAAACTGGATGATCGCGTGATTTAACAATCACGAGGAAAGTCCGGGCTCCATAGGGTAAGGATGCCAGATAACGTCTGGCGTAGGTAACTATAGGGAAAGTGCAACAGAAACATTCCGCCGAAACGGGTAATGCCGTGGTAAGGTTGAAATGGTGAGGTAAGAGCTCACCGGCATCATGGAGACATGATGGCCGTGTAAACCCCATCCGGAGCAAGACTAAGAAAGGCATGAAATGCGGCGGCCCGTCGCAGCCGGTAGGTAAGTCGCTTGAAGCAGCTAGCGATAGCTGCTCTAGATGGATGATCATCAAATACAGAACCCGGCTTATAGTTTGCCCATTTTAATTTAGGGATATGAGTAAAGGGACCTCGGTATCTCTATCGAGGTTTAGGTGACCATATGAGATTAGGTATTGACGTTGGGTCTACGACGGTAAAACTTATCGTCTTGGATGATTCAAATAGTATTGTGTATTCTAGATATGAACGCCATATGTCGAATGTATTCGACAAAGTTGCTGAGTTGCTTTCTGATATGACTAAAGAGCTCGGCGATATTGAAGTTAATGCAGTTATCACCGGATCTGGTGGAATGGCATTAGCTCAAATTCTGGGAATAAAATTTGAACAGGAAGTAATTGCCTGCAGCAAGGCCATTGAAACGATAATTCCGATGACAGATGTAGCGATTGAGCTTGGCGGAGAAGACGCTAAGATTACATTCTTTGAGTCAACTATTGAACAGAGAATGAATGGAGCTTGTGCTGGTGGAACCGGAGCATTTATCGACCAGATGGCTGTTCTTCTACACACAGATGCTCAAGGTCTTAATGAGGCTGCAAAGAGCATACGATGATTTATCCTATCGCATCCAGATGCGGGGTATTTGCGAAAACTGATATTCAGCCACTTATAAATGATGGAGCTAAGACTTCTGATATTGCAGCCTCTATATTTCAGGCTGTTGTAAATCAGATGATAAGCGGCCTAGCTTGTGGACACCCTATTAGGGGACACGTTGCATTTCTAGGTGGTCCGCTGCAGTATCTATCTGAATTGAGAAAGAGGTTTGTAGAGACTCTTGAGCTTAGAGAGGATGAAGTTATTTTTCCTGAAAATGCTAAATATTTTGTTGCTATAGGTGCAGCTATTTTAGCAGAAAAGGAATCAAAAAAAGTATCAGTTAACGACTTAATAGAGTTAGTACGTAAGGCAGATCCTGCCTCTGCGGGAGGTACTGTATACTTAGATCCGTTATTCAAGAATAAGGAAGAGCTTGAGGCGTTTAGAACTCGTCATGCGAAAGCCAAGGTTAGAAGGGCTGACATTGCTCAGCAATCAGGACCTCTATTTCTTGGCATTGATGCTGGATCTACTACCACTAAGGCGGCACTTATAAACAGAGATAAGGAGCTCGTTTTCGAGTACTATCAGAGCAACGAAGGTGACCCTTTAAACGTTGTTCGTAATATAATGTCAGAAATTTATGATAAGCTTCCTGAAGCTGCATTTATCGGTAGATCAGTCGTTACTGGATACGGTGAAGGTTTGATTAAGGCTGCATACAGACTTGACTCGGGTGAAATTGAGACGATGGCGCACTATAAAGCTGCCGAAGAATTCCTGCCCGGCGTTACTTTTATCTAGACATTGGTGGTCAGGATATGAAGTGTATGAAGATTAAGGACGGAGCTATTAATAATATCATGCTGAATGAAGCTTGTTCTGCAGGATGTGGATCTTTTATAGAGACGTTTGCTAAATCTGTTAATATGAGCGTTGAAGACTTTGCCGAGGATGCCCTTGGATCAAGTATGCCAGTTGATTTAGGTACTAGATGTACCGTATTTATGAATTCAAAGGTTAAGCAAGCCCAAAAAGAAGGAGCTTCTGTAGCTGATATTTCCGCAGGCCTATCATATTCTGTAATAAAGAATGCCTTATATAAGGTTATGAAGCTTAGAAACCCAAGTGAAACAGGTGATAAGGTAGTCGTTCAGGGTGGTACATTCTTAAACGAAGCGGTTTTAAGAAGTATCGAGCTCGTATTAGGAAAAGATGTGGTAAGGCCGGATGCATCCGGTCTCATGGGTGCTTATGGAGCCGCTATTATTGGAGTCAATGAATATATCGAGGGTGCTAAATCCACAGTTCTTTCTAAGGGTGAATTAGATGGTTTTGCTGTGGAGACAAGTAATGATAGATGTCAGAAATGCGGTAATCATTGCCTATTGACTATTTCATCATTCTCGGATGGTAACAAGTATGTTTCGGGAAATAGATGTGAAAGAGGTGCCGGGGAAACTATCGAACCTCGTAATAATCCTGATTTATATAAAGAAAAGTCTAAGCTGCTCTTTGGAAGAAAGAATTTAAAGGCAGAAGAAGCAAAGCGCGGTGTAATCGGAATTCCTCGTGTGCTTAACATGTATGAGGACTATCCGTTCTGGCACAGCTTCTTCACTACGCTTGGATTTAGCATTGTATTGAGCCCACAGAGTTCAAAGAAACTTTATGAATCAGGTATGGACAGCATTGCCTCTGATACGGCGTGTTATCCAGCGAAGATCACTCATGGCCATATTAAATGGCTTGTTAATAAGGGCGTAAAGAAGATATTTATCCATGTGTTAACTTTGAAGTTATCGAAGATAAGACTGCGGCAAATCACTATAATTGTCCAATTGTAGCAACTTATCCAGAGCTTATTGATAAGAATATGGCGGACTTGTTCTACGAGAATAAAGTAGAGTTTTATCATCCGTTCCTTCCTTATGATAACGACGACAGAATGGTTGAGGAGCTTTATAAATTTTTCTCTGGCAAAAGAAAAATTGATATTGACAGAGCGAAGAATACAGACTCAATTAATAGATTTGAAAATGATAGTAGAACATATGATCTCTTCGATTTAAAACTATCTAGAACTGAACTTCGAGAGGCTGTTAGGGCTGGTAGAAAAGCTTATCATGAATTTAAGGAAGAGCTTAATAAGCTAGGGGACAAAGCACTTAAGTTCATGGAAGAGAATAATAAAAAGGGTATTATCCTTTCTGGCAGACCATATCATCTTGATCCAGAGATAAATCATGGTATCAATGATGTAATAAACCAGCAGGATATGGTTGTACTTACAGAAGATTCGATTTCTGATAAGGTTGACCTCGCTCGCGATGTAAGAGTCCTCGACCAGTGGACATATCACTCAAGGCTATATAAGGCTGCTGTATTTGCAGGACAGAGAGACGATCTTGAACTCGTTCAGCTAAATTCATTTGGATGTGGGCTTGATGCTGTTACTACAGATGAAGTTGATGAGCTTCTCGGACAAAATAACAAGCTTCATACAATTCTTAAAATTGATGAAGGTTCAAACCTTGGTGCTGCAAGATTAGAATTAGATCGCTAAAAGCAGCTCTTGATGAAAGAGATAAGGCTGGTACGCACTCTGAAGGTCTAAATGAACCGTATAAGCGAGTTGTATTTACACAAGAGATGAGAGAGGAGTATACACTACTTGTACCTCAGATGTCGCCACTTCACTTCCAGTACTTTACACCAATACTTAGAGCAGCTGGATACAAGGCGGAGCTTCTACCAGAGGCTACTAAGAACTCGGAGGAAGAGGGATTAAGGTACATCAACAATGATGCATGCTATCCTACAATAGTAACGTTAGGACAGATTATAGCTGCTTTAAAGTCTGGTAAATACGATCTCAACAAGGTTGGTGTCTTCATGTCTCAGACTGGCGGTGGCTGTAGAGCAAGTAACTATGTTGCATTGCTCCGTAAGGCGCTTAAAGACCTCGGAATGGAGCAGGTGCCTGTAATATCTTTTAACACTGCTGGACTCGAAAAGAACCCAGGGTTTAAGATCACTCCTAAAATGGGGCTAAGTCTAGTACTTGCTGTTAATTACGGTGATTTAATAATGAAGTGCCTATACCGCACACGACCTTATGAGAAGGTTAAAGGTAGCGCTGAAAAGATTATGTACAAATGGCATGACAGAATAGTTGAGAATGTCCTAGATTGCAAAGCTGGTACATTCAAGAAGAACGTCAAGAAGATTGTTGAAGAATATGATGCTCTTCCAATTTACGAAGATGTTAAGAAGCCAAGGGTTGGAGTCGTTGGAGAGATTCTTGTAAAGTATCATCCTAATGCAAACAATAACCTAGTAGAAATCATCGAAGCTGAAGGCGGAGAGGCTGTAGTGCCAAGCTTTATCGACTTCTTTGAATACGGTATGCTTAACAAGCAGTTCAACTTTAAAAATTTGTCAGGCTCTCGTAAGGAGATGATATTTAACAGTGCTGCCCTAAAGGCCATAGAGCACTATAGAGAATATGCAAGAAAAGCTTGTAGAGCTAGTAAGAGATTTGAACCGGATCACTACATAGAAGATACAGCTATTAATGCTGAAAATATTCTGTCAGTAGGAAATCAGTGTGGTGAGGGTTGGTTGCTCACTGGAGAGATGGTTGCATTAATCAACTCCGGTGTTAAGAACATCCTCTGTTTACAGCCATTTGCGTGCTTACCAAATCACGTAACAGGTAAGGGTATGATCAAGGTACTACGTAGTTATGACGAGGATGCAAATATTGTTGCAATCGATTATGACCCTGGTGCTAGCCACGTAAATCAGCTAAATAGAATTAAGATGATGATGTCTACGGCATTCAAGAATCTTGAAAGAACTAGTCTGCTGTGCTATCATATAACGGCAAATTAATAGACAATGAATAGAAGGAGGTCCGCCTGTGGGTAGACATGGCACAATTGCAGGTAGAAAATCTGCACAGGATGCAAGAAGAGCAGCGATGTTCACAAAGTACACAAGACAAATTATTGTTGCAGCAAAGGACGGTGGTGATCCAGAGTTTAACTCATCGCTAAGAGTTGCAATAGATAAGGCGAAGGCAATTGGTATGCCTAATGATAATATCAATAGAGCTATCAAAAAAGGTACGGGTGAATTAGCTGGCGAATCTTATGATGAACTACTATTTGAAGGTTATGGACCATCAGGAGTTGCTATAATTGTTGAAGCTTTAACTGATAATAAAAACAGAACCGCTGCTTTTGTAAGATCAACATTTGACAAAAACGGAGGTAATCTCGGTACACCAGGTTGTGTATCTTATATGTTCTCGAGAAAAGGTGTTATTTTCATAGAGAAAAATGATAGCTTAGATGAAGACACAGTTATGATGGAAGCACTAGAAGCGGGTGCTGAAGATATGATTATTAATCATGATAACTTCGAGGTTAGAACTGAAGCAACTGACTATCATACAGTACTTGATGTCTTGAAGGCTGCAGGTTATGAAATTGCTGAGTCTGAGGTTGAGTTTATTCCATCTATGGAATCTAAAGTTGATGATGAAGCTGTAATTAAGTCGCTTCACAAGCTCATTGATACTCTTGAAGATAATGATGATGTTCAGAGGGTTTCTTATAATTGCGACTTACCTGAAATTGAATAAGTATATTTAACGAATAGTGAATGAATCACTATTCGTTTTTTATTTCAAGTATTGAATTATATTTTAATGATAATATAATTTAAATATAAGTTCTGGGATATGCGTTGTGTGTCATTAATTGAACCTACACTACTTGCACGGGATTCCGTGTTCGCTGCTAGGCGATATGCTAATCTGGTATACCAGACAAATTAGAAATTACTGAATAGCGACAGGAAGTACCCACCTTATCATTCGATAGGGCGTCAATTAAGAGCATGACGGTATTTCGGATCTTTTCTAACAAAAGTAAATCCCATCTTTCGATGGGGTTTTTATTTTGTTTAAATGACAGTAGTTACGTGATATAATATGTTGAATTGATATAAATTTAATCATTATATTAAATTGTCGTGTATACAAGTAAGTAAAAAGCGAAAGGTATCAGAGAATGGGCTTTAAGAAAATTGACGTAAAGGAAATTAATGGCTTTAAACTTGGAAATGCCGAGAATCAAAATGCCGGCACTGGTTGTACTGTAATAATATCTGAGCAAGGTGCTGTTGCAGGTGTTGATGTAAGAGGCGGAGGACCTGCTACAAGAGAGACGGACCTTCTTAAATCAGAGAATACAGTTCAGTCTATTAATGCTGTAGTACTAAGCGGCGGAAGTGCATTCGGTCTTGAGGCTGGTTCAGGCGTTATGAGATATCTGGAGGAAAAGGGTGTTGGCTTCAAAGTAGGAGAGCGCAGCATTCCGATTGTAACTCAGGCTTCCCTATATGATTTAGAAGTCGGTTCTGGAGATATTAGACCTGACCGCGACATGGGCATTAAGGCGTGTATAAATGCTTATGAAGGTGTATTTGATCATGGTAACCATGGAGCTGGAACAGGTGCATCTGTCGGAAAATTCTACGGTATGGACAGAGCGATGAAATCTTCTCTCGGCACATTTGCGTGTTCAGACGGTGTGCTTGAAGTTGGTGCAATTACAGCTGTGAATGCCTTTGGAGATGTATATAACGGCAATAACAATATAATAGCGGGTCTATTGAGCAAAGATAAAGATTATATAAAGGGTTCCATTTCAGTAATGAAGAATCATGTTCATGGTGAAGGTGGACCTGAGGCTCCAGATATACGCGACCCTTTTAAGAATGATGAAGTAGATACTACTATTAAGATTGATGATTCAGAAGTGGTTGATTTAGCAAGGGACAATCAGAACAATGTTGCAATGAAATCTGATTCACAGATGCTTACAGATGAAACCTCGAATAGTGCTGAACAGGTTAATATTTGTGCTGATGTTGATTCGAAAGACCGTGACAGAAGTGAAATTGATGAAATTGAATCAAAGCTTGAAGAACTACGTGCAGAGCTTGAAAGCAATCTAGATAACCATTCACTTGAATTAAACTATGAAAATGTTAAGGAAGAACCCGAATATGAGCCTATTCCAGTTGAAGAGATGGGATACGATGTTCCATTCAACACAACACTTTCATGCTTGATTACTAATGCCAAGTTGTCGAAGACACAGGCAAATAAACTTGCATCAATTCTTCATGATGGATTTGCTAGAGCTATCAAGCCAGTTCATGGAACTCTTGATGGAGATGCTATCTTCGTAATGACTACAAATGAGGTCGAAGTCAACTTTGATGCATTTGCAGCACTTGCTACCGATATACTTCAGTATAGTGTTATCGATGGTGCACTTGCTGCTACCGATGCCTACGGATTAAAGGCTTCTCGTTCGATTATCAGCAAATAGACTTGAATTACAGAAGGACAATAATTAATGAGACTAGTAATAATTGATGGTAATAGCTTGCTTTTTAGAGCTTACTTTGCTATGAGACCGATGATGACTAAAGAAGGGGTGTACACACATGGTGTGTACGCCTTTATCAATATGCTGAATATAATCTTAGCTGATTATACTCCAGACTATGTTGCCGTATGCTTTGATATGAAGGCTAAAACTTTTAGGCACAAGCAGTATGAAGAATATAAGGCAGGAAGACAGCAGACTCCTATCGAACTCCTGTCACAGATTCCATTAATGCACGATGTACTTGCAGCTATGAATATATCTGTTTTTGAAAAGGAAACGTTCGAGGCTGATGATTTGATTGGCACAATAACAGCAGAGGCTTCTAGACGAGGTATCGAATCAATAGTAATTACAGGTGATAAGGATGAGCTTCAGCTTGTTGATGAAATACTAAGGTCGTAATCAACAAGAAAGGTATGACTGAGTTTGATCTGTATGATGAGGCTGCGATGATGGAGAGATATTCTTTAACTCCTAAGCAGTTTATCGATCTCAAAGGTCTAATGGGTGATAAATCCGATAATATTCCAGGTGTTCCAGGTGTGGGCGAGAAAAAAGGAATAGCACTCTTACAAGAATACGGATCTATTGAAGGGGTAATTGAAAACTCTTATTCAATCAAGGGCAAACTCGGCGAAAATATCAGAGATAACATTGAAATGGCAAAGTTATCAAAATCACTTGCAACTATTATGCGAGACGTACCGCTAGACTATGACTTCGAGGATTTAAAATTAAGACAGCCTGACTATGAAGCGTTAATTCAGGTGTATAGAACTCTTGAATTTAACAGCTTAATAAAGAAATTGAATGTAGGAAGCCAAGAAGCTGCAAGCGAGATACAGAATTCAGGTGCAGATTTATCTGAAGAGAGCTCAAAATATAAGTTTGTTGAACCTACAAAATTTTACGACAAAGTTAAATCAAGCAGTGAAATAGTTGTCTCATTTGAAGGCGATAACAACCATACGAGTTTACCTGAACTAAGTAGCATCACACTACTATCTGTGGACAATAAATTATTTACGACTATAGAGCTCTCTCCATTAAATGTATCGTCAGCTCTAGCTACACTAACAGATAAAGGATATGAATACATTGGTTTTGAACTTAAACCACTAATTTATTCACTTCTTAGATATGACATTAGAAATGTAATTATTAAGCACGATATCCTTGTTGCTGAATATTTGATTGATCCTAATAGAAGTAAATATTCGATTGATAAAATGCTTGTAAAGTATACCGACTTTACATTTGATGAGTCTGCCTCAAAACTTATACAGCTCCTATATGTCTTAAAGGTTTATGAAGGACAAAGAGTAGTTATTAAAGAAAATAATCTGGAGAAAGTTTTTGAGGAGTGCGAGCTTCCACTTATTGAAACTATGGCTGAGATGGAATCATCTGGCATGAAGATTGATAAGTCAGTGCTCGATGAAGTTGGCAGAGAACTTGATGCCAAGATTTCAGAGCTTGAAACATCCATTTATGAAAAAGCTGGCCAGACATTTAATATCAAGTCACCTAAACAACTTGGAGTTGTGTTATTTGAGGATATGGGAATTCCTTATCCTGCTCGCAGCAAAAAGAAAACAGGTTACTCAACATCTGTCGATGTTCTCGAGAAGCTTCGTGAAGATCAACCAATAGTAGGTATGATTCTTGATTATAGAAAAGCTACTAAGCTCAAGAGCACTTATATCGAAGGATTGATTTCTCTTATCGGTGATGACGGCAGAATCCATCCTCATTTAATCAAACAGTAGCGGCTACTGGTCGTATCAGCTGTACAGAACCTAACCTTCAGAATATCCCGATTCGTGATGAATATGGTCGAAATATACGCAAGGCGTTTGTGACAAGCGATGATAATTATACATTTATCGGTGCTGATTATTCACAAATTGAACTGAGGATCTTAGCTTCACTTAGTGGTGATGAATCTCTTATAAATGCTTTTAACAACAACGAAGATATTCACCGCATTACTGCATCTAGAGTGTTTAATGTTCCACTTGAAGAAGTTTCGGCCCTCGATAGATCTAGGGCAAAAGCGGTTAATTTCGGTGTAATCTATGGAATGAGTGGATTTGGTCTAAGTGAAGAACTTATGATTTCTAGAGCTGAGGCTCAGAGATATATCGATGATTATTTTGCAAAGCATGAAGCAGTTAAAACTTATCTTGATGAGCAAATTAAGATAGGTGAACGCGATTACGCAGTTAAGACTGTTATGGGAAGAATCCGGCAGATTCCTGAATTTGCATCTCGCAAGTTCATGGACCGCCAATTTGCTAATAGGTTAGCGATGAATACACCTATACAAGGCAGTGCTGCTGATATAATCAAGTTAGCGATGAATAAGGTTTACCTTGAGCTTAAAGAGCGTAATCTGAAGTCGCGACTTGTACTTCAAATTCACGATGAATTAATCATCGAAGCTTTTAATGATGAGCTTGAAGTAGTCGAGGAGCTACTAAGGCGCAATATGGAAAGTGCTTTTGACCTGAAGGTTAAGCTTGTGTGTGATATGCATACAGGTAGCACTTGGTACGACTTAAAGTAAAGGCAGGCATAAATGTTGAAAATTGCCATTACTGGCGGAATAGGATCAGGAAAAACTGTTATAACCAGTTATCTAGAACAAAAGGGTTATACAATTGTCGATGCTGATGTAATATCACGAAAAATGACTGGTCCAGGAGGATGCGCAATTGAACGCATTATAGAAGTGTTTGGATCTGATATTGCTTCTATAGAAAACGGACTAAATCGTGATTTTGTACGTGACCTTGTATTTAGCAATACAGAATACAAGCTTAAATTTGAAGCTATAGTAACAAAATCTGTTATCGATGCTGTAAATCATGCTTTAAGAGGCTATGAGCTATCTAAAAAGGATGTTGTATTTGTTGCTGCTCCGTTATTATTTGAATATGATATGCAGGATGATTACGATGCGGTTTGGGTAGTTGTAGCGGATGAAAATACTAGGATTAAAAGGGTATCTGAAAGAGATGGGCTCGATACTGATATCATCACTAGAATTATTGATTCTCAGTTAAGTGACGATGATAAGTGTACGCTTGCTACTGATGTTATCGAAAATAATTCTACGATAGATGATTTAAAGGTTGCTGTTGACAGCCTTTTTGAAAAAGTATAAACTCGGGACTTAATTGAGAGAAAAAAATTTTTATGATAAAATTATATGTCCTAATATAATGTGAGGTATAGTTATGGGTGCAAATTTACGCTATAGACTTAGAGTCCTTTCAGGAGCAAGATTTTCAAAGCTTAATGAAGTTGCTAGTGAGATTAATAGAAGATGTGGCAAGAGCAAGATAAGTATCATTAAGGATATTTATCACTGCTATCGTCGATTCGGAAGTGGGTATTATGATTACATCACGTATCATTTTTATGAACTAGACGACAAAACTCGCGATACGTATATTACGAGAATGCGTAGCAAAAAGCTCATAACGTTTCTAAACGATCCTGAAAAAGCAAAGATTTTCGACAATAAGAATAAATTCGATGAAGTGTTCAAAGAATTTATTGATAGAGATTTTCTCGATGCTTTAAACTGCGATCTCGAAGAAGCTAAACGCTTTTACGAAGAAAATGAAGTTGGATTTGGTAAAATGCTAGATCTTTCTTGCGGTAAAGGAGCAGAGATTATTAAGATGTCCGACTTTACAGATGCGAAAGAGTTTTATGATTATATTAAGGAAAAAGGTTTCGGAGTTATTGAAGAATACCTAATTAATCACGATAAGATTCGAGAAGTGTATGAACCTGCTCTTAATACGATGCGTATGCTCACGATTATCGGAGATGATAAGAAACCACATCTGTTTTTTGCAGCGCAGAAATTTGGAGTTAATGGACGTTTTATAGATGTTCACGGAATTCATGCACCAATAGATTTGGAAACAGGAGTAATTCACTTCCCATTCCACAGTGGAAATACTGATACTGATTTGATATATAGCAAACATCCTGACACAGGATTTGATTTAACAAACTATGAGGTTCCAATGTTTAAGGAAGCCAAAGAGATGATTCTTAAGGCAGCTATGTTAGTGCCTGAGATGAGATATGTTGGATGGGATGTTGCTATTACGAATAAGGGGCCTAAGATTGTTGAGGGTAACGATTACACAGCATATGATTATATGCAGTTACCAGACCAGAATCCTGGCAGGATAGGAGTTATTCCCGACATCTTAAAGCTTGTACCTAGCTTCAAAGACGAACTTTATAAATAATACACAAATAGACAACTAATTAAGAAAGGTTGGCTGCATCATATGAATAAATTGCGCTTTTACTGCGCTCTTTTAATTGCGAAGCTCTCTATAATTGCACTTAAGATAACTAGGCATAACGGCACTAATTTCCAGGTATAGTTGCAATCAAGATTTGTCCTAATTTCTTAAAGTACATTGAGCTACCAAACAAAATAATCGGTGTAACTGGAACGAATGGTAAGACGACTTGTTCAAATCTGCTACATGATTCACTTACAGTTTTAGGTGAACGGGTGCTTAATAATTCAGCTGGATCTAATACCATTACTGGAATAACTACATCGCTTATAACAAGCGTTAGTCTAACCGGAAAGCAGAGATATGGTACTGCTGTTTTTGAAATCGATGAACTTTCTTCCAGAAGAATATTTCCTTTTGTACACGTAGATTTTCTTGTTGTAACAAACTTGTCTCGTGACTCGATAATGAGAAATGCACATCCTGATTACATAAAATCAGTGCTAGAAAATCACATAGATAAATCGACTAGACTGATATTAAATGCCGATGATCTTATTTCTTCGCAGATGTGTCCACACAACGAAAGGGTTTTCTTTGGTATTGAAGCACTCAGCAGCGATAAAGACGAGTGTACTAACTTAATCGATGATTGCCCGATTTGTCCTGTTTGTAACTCTAAATTGAAATACACTAGAAATAGATATAGCAATATTGGCCGTGCTTACTGTCCAAATTGTGAATTTAAATCCCCTGATGCTGATTATCTGGCTAAGGATGTGAATCTTGAAAACATGTCTATGAGTGTCGCTTTAAAGGGAGCTGACTGTACTTTTGAGCTATTCAATAATGGAATATTTAATATTTATAACCAATTAACACTTATTTCTATACTAAGCGAGCTCGGTTACTCAGTTTCAGATATCAAGACTGCAGTTAGCCATGTAGGCATTACAAAAGAGCGTCTTAACGAGTTTAAAGCAGGTGGAATAAAGCTGAGTTCTGTTCTTTGTAAGGATAGAAATGCTTATGCAAGTTCAAGGGTTTTCGAATATATTGAAGCACAGCCTGGGGATAAAGAAATTCTACTATTCAATAATAATTTCCAGGACGATTCTACGTGGTCTGAAAATATGTGCTGGCTATATGACGCTGATTTTGAACTTCTTGCCGATGATAGAATAAAAACTATCGTAACGACTGGTTCAAGGGGTTTAGATTTTAAGCTTAGATTGCTTGTCGCTGGAATTCCAGAACATAAGATAAAGTACGTTATCGAACCACTAGATTGCGTTAATGAGTTGAAGTTTATAAATGGTGAAACTATTTATTTGCTATATGGAACGGATCCACTATCACCAGCACGCAAGGTTAGAAAAAAAATAGAAGAATACTTAAATAGTATTGAGAAGGAAAATTAAATGATTATCGAAATGCTATATCCTGAGCTCAGTAATTTATATGGTGATGCAGCTAATATCAATTATATTAAGGATTCATATCCTGATATTGAAGTTGTTGAGACCCACCTTGGTGATCGTCCTCGCTTTTTGGACGAAGGAAAAATAGATTTCGTATATAGAGGAACTATGACTGAGCGTGGTCAAGAGCTTTTTATTGAAAACATGTCTACCTATATTGATGATCTTAAAAACGCAATTGAACGCGGTCAACATTTCTTAGTGACTGGTAATGCTGTTGAAGTCTTTGGTAAATACATCATTGATAAGACAGGGGAGAAGATTGACTGCTTAGAAGTGTTTGAATTTCATACTGAGCGGGATATTCTTGCTAAACGCTTTAATTCACTTTACGTTGGTATCTTTAATAAAATCAAAGTAGTAGGCTTTAAAAGCCAGTTTGGACACAGCTTTTATGAAGGCGAAATAACACCTTTGTTTGAAACATTGAGAGGAACAGGTTTTAATAAAATCGAGCATAAGGAAGGTATTCATTATAAAAATTTTATGGGAACATATCTACTTGGCCCATTGTTTGTACTGAATCCTGATTTCGCTACATATTTCGTGAATCAGTTTGGAATAACTGATTTTAAGCCTGCGTATTATGAAACTTCTAAGGCTGCTTATGAGTTAAGACTTAAGCAATACTTAGATGAGAAGACTGGATTTTACTATTAGAACTTAATTAATGGCAATAATCACCTAAACTTGAATGATGTTGGCTTTATATAAGCTAATATAATTTTATTTTATATTATTGATTCTTTTAAGTTTTTTTATATTTTACTTGCATTTTGAGCTATTATTTTGTATATTTAAATAGTCGTGTGGCTGTGGCGGAATGGCAGACGCGCATGCTTGAGGGGCATGTGGGAGACCGTGCTGGTTCGAGTCCAGTCAGCCACACCATTTTTTTTACAAAAAAATAAGATTCTTGCCGGCGTGGTGGAATTGGCAGACGCGCGGGATTCAAAATCCCGTGGTAGAAATACCGTATGGGTTCGACCCCCATCGCCGGCACCAATCATATTGTCAATTATCACTTTCAGGAAAATTTTGGAGGTACTGAGATGAAGACAGGTTTATACAATATCGTCTTAATACTGGTATTTATACCACTAATCTACTTTATGCTAATTAGACCACAGAGAAAGCGTGACAAAGAAGTTACAAGCATGAGAGCTGCTCTTAAGCCTGGAGATAACATTGTTACAATCGGTGGTATTGTAGGCAAGATTGTTAGAATTAAGGATGATCGTATTCTTATCGAAACTGGTTCTAGTAAGACTAAGATGGAAATTATTAAGTCTGCAGTTGGTAGTGTTGTAGGCAAGCAGGAAGCTGAAAAGAGCGACGACAAAGAGTCTGAAGCTAAGACTGAAAGTGCTGAGGAAACTCGTAACAATAGATCTAAAAAGGTTACTCCTAAGAAGCTTGGAGCAAAGAAAGCTGATAGCAAGGATAACACTGAGACAGATGCTGAATAATTAATCATTGAGGTGTGCATAACGCACACCGTTTTTATTTTTTGAGATTTTATGTAAAAAAATTAGAAAATTTTATCACAAAATAAGTGTTATCTAACCATATTTTAAAAAATGCTTATAATAGCTATTTATCAAGGGATTTAACACTTGAAGAAATAGCCTATATAATGTAAAATATTTTGAAGTATTAATTAATAATAGGGGGCATATGTCCTCATAGAAAACAAGCGAAGGAAAGGCAATTTATAATTATGAAAACTGGAACAAAAAAGTTTTTAGCTACATTAGTGACAGTTATTATCATTATCGGTTGGGCAGTAGCAATTAAGGGTGCTGGTCCAATTAAGAGCATCAACAAGCAGCTCAAGTACGGTCTTGATATTAACGGTGGTGTGTATGTATTGCTTCAGGCAGAAACTAAAGCAAAAGGATCTGATCTAAGTAAGTTGATGGATCAGACAAAGTCTGTTCTTGAAAATCGTGTTAATGCGATGGGCATTTCCGAAGCCACAGTTTCCGTTGAGGGAACTAATAAAGTTCGTGTCGAAATGCCGGGAGTTGATGATGCTGATACAGCCATCAAGCAGATTGGTAAGACGGCTCAGCTCAGATTTCTATTGGCAGACGGAACGCAGATTATGAGTGGTAACGATATTAAGGACTCTTCATTCAGTACCGACTCAAATAATGGCGGATATAAGATCACCATGGATTTCACTTCTGCAGGATCGCAGAAGTTTGCAGCAGCAACCCAGAAAACCAGTCAGGGAATTGTTACAGCAACGCTTAAGAATTCTGATGGAAGCACCTTTGACGCTCAGTCAATCATCATTATGCTTGATAATAAGGTTATATCTGCACCAACTGCAAAGTGTAATAAATAGCAGAAACTGTGAAATAACCAGACAGGGTGGTTTCTCAAAGGAAGAAGCTTCGCAGACATCGTCTCTCATTAGAGGAGGTGCGCTTCCTGCATCCCTTACAGAAGTTAACTCTTCTGTCGAAACTGCTACCATAGGTGCAAATGCTCTCGTAAAGTCGGTAAAGGCAGGCATCATAGGTCTTGCAATCGTATTCTTAATAATGTTGCTAACATACGGCTTACTTGGATTTATAGCTGACCTAGCTCTTTCGCTATATGTACTTATCGTCCTAGTAATTATGGCTGCTCTCGGTGCAGTTCTAACACTTCCAGGTATTGCTGGTATCATTCTATCCATAGGTATGGCTGTTGACTCAAACGTTATCATCTTTACCAGAATTAGAGAAGAAATTGCAAAGGGTAAGTCGATTAGAGCATCAGTTGACACTGGATTTAAATCGGCTCTTTCAACAGTAGTTGACTCTCAGACAACTACTCTAATTGCGTCAATTGTTTTGTACCTAATAGGTACCACAGCTGTTAAGGGATTTGCACTTACACTTATGCTAGGTACTATCTGCAGCATCTTTACAGCTGTTATCATTACTCAGCTATATGTAACACTGCTTGCAGATAGCAAGAAATTTGGTAAAAACAAATACTTCGGTGTTAATGAAGATGGCACACCTAAGTTTAAACTAAAGCGTCAGTTTGACTTCATCGGAAACCGCAAGAAGTTCTACGCACTTTCACTGTGTGTGATTATCATAGGAATTGCGTGTGCCGGATTTAAAGGTTTCAACTACGGAATAGACTTCACAGGTGGTACAACTATTCAGCTTGATATGGGCAAAAAGGTCAATATCGAAGAAGTCAAGGAAACAATTGCTAAGCATAAACTCAACCCACAGATTGTGTATGCTGGCGAGAAAAATGACCAGATCGTTATTAGAACTATAAAAGCTTTAAAGGCTGACCAGAGACAGGAAGTAATCAATACAATTGATTCAAAGTATAACCTAAAGAAAGATGCAGTTCTGTCTTCTGAAGAATTTGGACCAACTGTTGGTAAAGAGCTAAGAAGAAATGCCGTTAAGTCAATTCTTATAGCAACATTCTGTATGCTCATATACATCAGATTTAGATTTAAGAACTGGAACTATGGACTTGCTGCTGTAGGCGGTCTCGGACATGACGTTCTCGTGACACTTGCTATCTATGCAATATTTGGATTTACTATAAATAATCCGTTTATTGCCGGTATTTTGACAGTAGTAGGTTACTCGATAAATGACACAATTGTAGTATTCGATAGAATCCGTGAGAACACTAGGTTCTACAAGCGCAAAGAAGTTGTTAGCTTGATTAATGATAGTATCAACCAGACACTTTCAAGATCGATTATGACATCACTGACAACCATCGTGGTAATGATTCCACTATTCGTTCTTGTCTCCTCTGAAATCAGACAGTTCTTGATTCCGCTAATAATTGGAGTATCTGTAGGAACATATTCATCTATATTCCTATGCAGCCCAATACTTTATGAGTCGATGCGTAGACAGAGCATGTCTAAGTATGCAAAGCAGATTGAACAAATGAGAAGCAGCGCAAGAAGATCGAGCGTGCTAAGCGCGAAAATGACGGTATCATAAAATAAACGTAAAAAAAATTAACTTATTGGAGGCCTACATTTGCAGTCAGAAGCTATAGTTATGACAACTGAAGAATTTATAGCTAAGCTTGAAAGTATTAACCACAAGTACAACTCGCCACTTGTGGTTAAGGCATTTGAAATTGCTAACACTTTGCACGAAGGACAGCGCAGAAAGAGTGGTGAACCTTATATCATCCATCCGATTGCTGTAACCTTTATATTGGCTAATTTCGGTATGGATACTGAGACTATCGTTGCGGGTTTAATGCATGATGTTGTTGAAGATACATCATATACTCGGGAAGAACTCGTTGATGATTTTGGTGAAGAAATAGCGCTTCTTGTGGATGGTGTTACTAAGCTAGGTAACATCAAATACGATTCAAAGGAAGAACTACAGGCGGAGAATTTTCGTAAGATGTTTCTTGCCATGTCTAAAGACATCAGGGTGCTAATAATTAAGCTTGCGGACAGACTTCACAACATGCGAACTCTTGAATATATGCCTGCAAAAAAAGCGTGAGGAAAAAGCACTTGAGACACTCGAGATATACGCACCGCTTGCCGGCAGACTAGGTATTTACAGCATAAAGTTCGAACTAGAGGATTTGGCGCTCATGTACCTTCATCCTAACGAATATAAAGAGCTGTCTGTCAAGGTTAGTCAAAGAAGAGAAAGCAGAGAAAGTGTAATACAGCACCTGATTTCCGAAATTAAAGATAGTCTCGATAATGCCAATATAGAATGCGAAGTAATGGGCCGCTCCAAGCATCTATATAGTATTTACAAGAAGATGGTCATCCAGAAGAAACAACTGGATGAAATTTTCGATTTAACTGCGATAAGAATAATTGTTGATAGTGTAAAAGATTGTTACGCTGCGCTTGGACTCGTTCATACGAAATGGACTCCTATACCTGGTAGGTTTAAGGACTATATTGCGATGCCTAAACCAAATATGTATCAGTCAATACATACCACAGTTCTTGATAAGAATGGAAATCCTTTTGAAATCCAGATTAGGACTAAGGACATGCATCGTATTGCTGAATACGGTATTGCGGCACACTGGAAATACAAAGAGGGCAAAGTTATTGGCCCACAAGATGAAGATGAGCAGAAGCTTGCTTGGTTAAGACAAGCTCTCGAATGGCAGAAGGAAACTGATGATTCTCTTGAGTTTTTAGAAACTTTAAAGGTTGATTTATTTGACCATCAGGTTTTCGTATTCACGCCTCACGGAGATGTTGTTGAGCTTCCAGCGGAATCTACTCCAATCGACTTTGCGTTTAAAATCCATACAGATGTTGGTGTTAGATGTGTTGGAGCTAAGGTTAACGGCAAGATGGTAACTATTGACCACAAGCTTAATACTGGTGATATTGTCGAAATCATTACTTCAGCAAACTCAGCTGGTCCAAGCATGGATTGGTTAAATATTGCAAAAAGTTCACAGGCCAAAAATAAGATCAGGAATTGGCTGCGTAAAGCTGATAGAACCAACGTAGTTGAAAAAGGTAAAAATAATATAACAAATTACCTTAAGAAGAAAGGGTATGACCCTACACTTGTTGCAAAAAACTCATATCTTCTCAAGGCTGTTAAGGATTTGGGAATGAGTAACATAAATGAACTCTATGCTTCTATTTCAGGGGGTGGAGCTGCTCAGGTTAGACTAGGGCAAAGGCTTATCGATTATTATGTCGAGGACACACATAAGGAAGAGAAGAAGGCCGAAGAGATTATCAAAAAGAAGCCTGTCAAGAGAGAGCAGAATTCAGGAACACCTGGCATCATGGTTAAAGGTTCTGACAATCTGCTAATCAAGGTTGCTAGATGCTGTAACCCAGTTCCTGGTGATGATATAGTTGGATTTATCACAAAAGGGCGTGGCATTACAGTCCATAGAAAGGACTGTACAAATATTCTGAGTTTACCTAATGCAGAAAAAGGCAGACTAATACAGGTAGAATGGGAAACTCCTAAGCTCGGACAGACCTATTATGCCGATGTACTAGTATTAGGTCAGGACAGAAAGGGACTCTTTAGTGATATATCAAAGGTTTGTGAAGACCTTGATATAAAGCTTTCCGGAGTCAATATGAGACCTATCGAAGATAATAATGTTACATGTACTTTAACAGTTTCTATTTCGGATACGCATCAAATGCAACGACTATTGATTGCACTTAGAAATGTTCCGGGAATTTCAGAGGTTTATAGGGCTAGATCATAATGAGTATAAAACTTAAGCGAATTGAATGTGCTCCAATTGGAGAGAACACGTATGTCATCAAGGATGAGAATAGTGGACTTTGTGCGGTCATTGATCCAGGATGTTTTAACAAGGCAATAGAGGATTTTATAGGAAAAGAAATTAATTTAGCTTATATAATTCTCACACATGCTCACTGGGATCACATCGCTTCACTTAACGAATACAAGGATAAGTATCCAGCTTCAAAGCTTGTTATTAATTTTGATGAGCACGAAATGATAACCGACTCATCAATAAACGGCACTGCTCATTATGCAGGTAAGGAAGTTGCTATCGAAGCAGATATATACGTGGCCGATGGCGAAGAATTAAAGCTCGGTAATACGAATCTTATCTTTATTACCACTCCTGGCCATACTAAGGGCGGTATGTGCATTCTTGCCGACGGAAATCTATTTAGTGGAGACACGCTATTTATGAGAAGTGTCGGTAGAACAGACCTGTACGGCGGAAACTGGGGGCAGCTAAAAGACTCTATTCAAAATAAGCTTTTTAGTCTTGATGGTGGTACCATTGTCTACCCAGGTCATGGGCCTTCAACGACTATAGAATCAGAGAAGAGGGAAAATCCTTTTGTATAGACTGTATGTTAACGGAATAGACAATGAACATCATTACTCTGAACTTGCACGTGAATTCTTTGCTGATGGAGAGTATGAAGTTGTTCCTATAAATATAGAAAATGCTAGCAGTTTAGCGCTTGGATATTACAGCTTAGTTTTTAACGCTAATCTTGATCAAGATAGAGACAATATCAAACGCGATATCTATAGAACTTTATCTTCACTTACAGGCAAAGCTCCTGATTGGGGAACTCTGACAGGTGTAAAACCTCTTAAGCCAGCTATGAATCTTTACCTCAAAGGCTATAGCTTAGAAGAGGTGGATCAAGGTCTTGCTGATATTTATCTAGTGTCTGAAAGTAAAAGAACATTAATAAATAAAATTCTCAGGTACCAAACTGAGTATGTTCAAACAGCAGATGATAAGAATTGGTCAATTTATACGAGTATTCCGTTTTGTCCGAGTATTTGTTCATATTGCTCTTTTGGATCAGAGCTCGCAAGATCAAAATCTATTGAAAACTATCTTCCTGAACTACATAGGGAGATTAGAGAATGCGGAAATCTATTTATTAATAGCGGAAAACATATAGAAAGTGTGTATTTGGGTGGTGGCACCCCTACATCGCTACGTGGAAAAGAGCTTTCTATGCTTTTTAAATCGCTTGAAGATTCATTTGGTATCAAGATTGATGATATTGAAACTACTGTAGAGGCAGGAAGACCAGATACTATTGACGAAGATAGGTTAAGTTCGATAAAAGCGGCTGGTGTCAATCGTATCAGTATCAACCCTCAGTCTATGAATGATGAAACTCTTAGAATTATTGGAAGGTCTCACTCAAGCGTTGACATTAAATCAGCTTTTAAGTTAGCTCAAGAGTATGATTTTAAGGTTATCAATTCTGATGTTATAGCAGGCCTTCCAGGTGAAACAGCAGAAGATGTTGCCTATACACTTGATGAGCTAATCAATATTGGCGCAAACAATATTACCGTACATACATTATCGGTAAAAAGAGGGTCTAAGCTTAAAAATGACGACCCCGAATACTATCTGCGAGGTGTTCGAGAAGTTGAAAAGATGTTAAATATAGCTTCTAGGATACTTCACGAAGCTGGATTTGTGCCATATTACGTTTATAGACAAAAGCACCAGATGGGATCTTTTGAGAATACTGGTTGGTGCAAACCAGGTCTTCACTCTTTATATAATATTAGAATTATGGAAGAAATGCAGACCATAATCGGACTCGGAGCAGAGCTATTGGTAAACGTTATTATTCGGCAGAAAACCGTTTAGAGCGTGTACCAAATATAAATGATTACAGAATGTATGTAGATAGAATTGATAATATTATTGCCAGAAAGCATAGGTATTTCGATTAAATCAATGAATTAGGAGGAATTTATGGCTATCAAAGCACCAAAAGGAACCAAGGATACGATGCCAAAGGATTCATATAAAGTGCAATATATCGAACGAGAGTTTTACGAACTATGTCGCCTTTATGGATTCGGCGAAGTTAGAACACCAATGTTTGAAAGCACGGAGCTTTTTAATAGAGGTGTTGGTGAAACTACAGATATTGTGCAAAAGGAAATGTATACCTTTGAGGACCTTGGACATCGTAGCATTACTTTGAAGCCTGAAGGAACATCTCCTGCAGTTAGAGCATTTATTGAAAGTCATGACTATGCCGAAATGCAACCTACCAAGTATTATTATGATACCCCTTGTTTTAGGTATGAGAGACCTCAGGCTGGTAGACTTCGTGAGTTTCATCAGTTTGGAGTAGAGAATTTCGGAACACCTGACATGATGGCAGATGCTGAAGTTATTGCTCTTGCATCTGATTTCATCAAAAAAAGTTGGGATAAAAGATGTTGAGCTCAGAATAAACAGTGTTGGTTGCCGTCAGTGTAGACCAGTATATAGAGCGGCCCTCCAGGATTATCTAAGACCATATTACGATGAATTATCGGATACAAGTAAAGACCGTTTTGACGCTAACCCAATGCGCATCATAGATAGCAAAGATCCTCGTGATCAAGAGATAGCTGCTGATGCACCAGTTATGCTTGACCACTTATGTGATGATTGCAAGGCTGCATTTGAATCACTTAAAACTAATCTTGATGCGATGAACATAATATATACTGTTGACCCAAGAATCGTTCGTGGTCTCGATTATTATACAAAGACAGCATTTGAATTTGTTACTACCAAGATAGGTGCTCAGGGCACTATCTGTGGTGGTGGCAGATATGACCACCTCGTTGAAGAGATTGGTGGCCCTTCCATTCCTGGCGTTGGATTTGGCTTAGGAAAAGAGAGATTATTGCTACTTATGGAGCAAAACGATATTGTCATCGAGGACAAAAATGTCCCAGATATATCTATATCATATATAGGTGATAACGCAAGACTATATGCTATCGGTCTAGCTCATGAGCTTAGAAAAAATGGAGTTGCTGTTTCCATTGACACGCTAAACCGCAATCTTAAGGGACAGATGAAATATGCAAATAAGCTAGCAGCACGTTACTCCGTTGTTATCGGTGATGATGAGATTAAAAAGGGTGTAGTTACACTAAAGAATATGGTAAGCGGTGAACAGAAAGAAATTAATGCCAGTGATATAACTAAGGAGATTGAAAAATAAGATGTCTACATTACTAAAAAGAACACACATGTGCGGAGAGCTAAGACTAGAAGACGTTGATACAAGCGTTGTCCTAAATGGATGGGTTGCTAAGGCAAGAAGCCTTGGTGGTCTTGTATTTGTTGACATCAGAGACAAATCTGGAATTACCCAGATTACATTTAATGAAGATATTCCTGAGGATCTTCTGGAGAAGGCAAAATCTTTGAGATCCGAATATGTAATAGGTGTTTCTGGTGTTGTAAAAGAAAGAACTTCAAAGAATAACAACATCCCAACTGGTTCAATCGAAGTATTTGCAAACGATCTAGTAATATATTCCGAAGCGGATACACCACCTATTTATATCAAAGACGATGATAATGTGGACGAAAATCTACGCCTCAAATACCGTTATCTTGATCTTCGCTAAAATAAAATGCAGCGCAACTTAACTTTCCGTCATAAACTGACTAAGCTTGTGCGCGATTACTTTGATGAGAGTGAATTCACTGAGGTAGAAACACCGATGCTCATCAAACCAACACCAGAAGGGGCGAGAGACTATCTCGTTCCAAGTAGAGTAAATACAGGATGCTTCTACGCTCTTCCTCAGTCACCACAGATGTTCAAACAGCTTCTTATGGTTTCTGGGACTGATAGATATTTCCAGATTGTAAAATGTTTTAGAGATGAAGATTTGCGTGCCGACAGACAACCTGAGTTCACGCAGATTGACCTAGAGATGTCGTTTGCTGACTCAGATGATGTTATAAACATGCAGGAAGGTCTACTTAAGCGTGTAATGAAAGAGCTCAAGGGAATTGATATAGAAACTCCGTTCCCGAGACTTAAATACAAAGAAGCCATGGAGCGCTACGGCTCTGACAAGCCAGATACAAGATTTGATATTGAACTAAATAAGCTCAATGATATTTTTGAGTGTAGTGAATTCAAAGTCTTCCAGGATGCTCTTGCTGATGGTGGGGACATACGTGGAATTTCTGTTCCTGGCGGAGCTGCAGAGTTCTCTCGCAAGAAAATCGATAAATTAACAGAAGACGCTAAGCATTACGGGGCAAAAGGTCTTCTGTGGGTTAAAGTTGAAGAGAATGGCTTTGCTTCATCGGCTAGCAAGTTTCTCACAGATGATGAACTAACTAAGGTTGCAGAACGTTGTGGTTCAAAAGTCGGAGACATTATCTTTATTGTATCTGCACAACCTAAAGTAGTGTTCGATACACTTGGATGGCTTAGAAGAAAGATTGCAGGAATCCTAGGACTTCTTGATGACAATAAATTTAACTTCCTATGGGTTGTTGATTTTCCTATGTTTGAGCAGGATGACGAAGGAAACCTAAAAGCTATGCACCATCCATTTACACAGCCTAAGTTAGACGAATTAGATAAGTTAGATGGAGATATACTCTCGCTAAACGCAGATGCATATGACATCGTTTTGAATGGAGTTGAGCTTGGTGGTGGTTCTATAAGAATTCACGATAGAGAACTTCAGGATAGGATGTTCCAGGTTCTAGGTCTAGGTGAAGAAGAGCGTATGGAGAAGTTCGGATTCTTTATCGAGGCGTTCAAATACGGTGCTCCACCACATGCCGGATTAGCATACGGTCTTGATAGAATGGTAATGCTTCTACTCGGCGAAAGCAGTATTCGTGAAGTTATAGCATTCCCTAAGAACGCAAACGCAGAGTGCCCAGTATCGGAAGCTCCTGGAAGGGCAGATGCTGCTCAGCTTGAAGAGTTAGGTCTATCAATTACGTCACATATAGAATAATATTATTCAAATTAATCATTAGTATGTAAAACTACTGCGTGCTGATATATTTAACATTTACAGGAAACGATTACATATGAATAAAATAGCAATATTTGGTGGTACGTTTGACCCGATTCATCTCGCTCATACTAGACTTGCTGAAACTGCTCTCTCAGAACTTGGACTAGATAAAGTAGTTTTTATGCCAAATACAGTTTCACCATTTAAGTTAGATGCCAAAATATCACCTGCTGAACATCGCTGTAAGATGATAGAGCTTGCAATTCAGGACGATAAGCGACTAGAGATGACGACATACGAAATTGATAAGAAGGGTATCTCGTATACATATGATGCACTTCAATATCTTTCGGCAATGTACGAAGCACGTCTTTACTTTATACTTGGCTATGACTCTGTCGTTGCAGTAGATACTTGGTATAAGGGTACAGATATTTTAAAAGAATTTCCGCTTATCACTGCTGTGAGACCGGGTACAGACAATACATTAGGTGAATGTAAAATTGCTAAGTATCGTATGAATTATAATGCAGAAATACATCTATTACAAATGCCACCGTTTGATTGTTCATCATCTCACATAAGAGATTTATGTAGTAAAGGAAAACCTATTAAAGGACTCGTAAATGAACGCGTAGAGGAATATATAATAAATAATGGATTATACAAAGACTAAAGTGCTCGACGAGTATTTAAAGCGAACACTTAACCCTAAGCGATATATACATTCGCTAGGAGTTGTAGACATGGCTGGAGAATTAGCAGAAATACATGGGGCAGATGTAGAAAAGGCTAGATTTGCAGGACTTGTGCACGATATAGCAAAGTGCTATTCAAGCGAAGCTATGAATCGACTTATTAGAACATATGGAGTTGATTTAAAATTTTTAAACACACCAGAACTTGCTCATTCTAAAGTTGGAGCTGCTATGCTCAAGCAAGATTTTGGAATTGAAGACAGAGATGTTTTAATGGCTGTTTCATCTCATACTGCAGGACGCTATGGTATGAGCTTACTAGAGGAAATAGTATATGTGGCTGATGCTATTGAGATTAACAGGACTTACGCTGAAGCTCCATATCTCAGGTTGATCGCAAAGCAAGATTTAGATAAGGCGTGCCTCGAAATCATCGATTACAGCATCGAGCTATTAGGAGCTAGAGGCGTACCAGTTGACAATGATACATACGAAGCCAAACGCTTCATTCTTGATAAAATTACCGAAAGGAAGAATTAATTATGACAATGCAGAACAACGCAATTGAAATAGCAAAGATTCTATCCGAGAAGAAAGCTCGCGATATAACTGTTATCAATATTGCAGAAAAGTCTTCTTTTGCAGACTTTTTCGTAAATGCCACTGCAGGTTCCGAAAGGCAACTCAGTGCACTTCTCGACTTTGCGTCGGGAAAAGCTGAAGAGCTAGGCCTCGTGCAGAAGAACATTGAGGGTGTTCAGGGATCAGGCTGGATGCTCGCAGACTACGGCGACATTATAATCAATCTATTTACAGCAGAGACACGTGACAAATACACCCTAGATAAAATCTGGAGTGATTGCGAAACAGTATTCATTGAAGAGTAAAGGAACGGGTGACAATATGAACGAAAAATACAATTTTGGAGAAATTGAATCGAAGTGGCAAAAAATATGGGCGGAGGAAAACGCTTTCAGAACACTCGATGACGAATCTAAAGACAAGTACTATACTTTAGAGATGTTCCCATATCCGTCTGGAAAGCTGCACATGGGACATGTTCGTAACTATTCTATTGGAGATGCTATAGCTAGGTTCAAGAAAATGAAGGGCTTCAACGTTCTTCACCCTATGGGTTGGGATTCTTTGGACTTCCTGCGGAAAATGCAGCTATAAAGAATGGAATTCATCCCGCAATTTGGACAGATAACAATATCGCTGAGATGCGCAAGCAGTTATCGGCTCTTGGCTTTAGCTACGATTGGGATAGAGAAGTTGCCACATGTAAAGAAGATTACTATCGCTGGATGCAGTGGCTGTTTATTCAGTTCCAGCAAAAGGGACTAGCCTACAAAAAAGAAAATCCTGTAAATTGGTGTCCTTCTTGTCAGACAGTACTTGCTAACGAGCAGGTAGTAGAGGGGTGCATGTGAGCGCTGTCATACTCCTGTAACTAAAAAGCATCTATCTCAGTGGTATCTCAAGATTACAGAATATGCAGATACTCTGCTAGAAGATCTCGATACACTTGAAGGTTGGCCTAACAAGGTTAAGCTTATGCAGAAGAACTGGATTGGTAAATCAACAGGTGCTGAGATCAAATTTGAAATTGATGGAACAGATAAAGCTCTTGAAGTATTCACAACTAGATGTGACACAGTATATGGTGTAACATTCATGGTTATGGCTCCAGAGCATCCTTATGTTGCTGAACTAACTAAGGGTACTGAGTACGAACAGGAGACTAATGATTACGTTGAAGAATGTGCTCACAAGAGTGAAATCGAGAGAGTTTCACTTACAAAAGAAAAGACTGGTGTGTTTATCGGTCATTACTGCGTAAATCCATTTAACGGTAAGAAAATTCCAATCTATATTTCTGACTACGTTATGATGGATTATGGAACTGGTGCTGTTATGGCGGTACCTGCACACGACCAGAGAGACTTCGAATTCGCAAAGAAATTCGGTCTAGATATAATTCCAGTGGTAGATGTAGAAGACCCTGAGATTGATTTAAATGACCTCAAAGAAGCTGCACCAGCTGAAGGAAAGCTCATCAATTCAGGTGAATTCAGCGGGCTAGATAATCTGAAGTCAATTCCAAAGGTTATCGAATACGTTGAGAAAAAGGAAATAGGAAAGAAAGCTGTTAACTACAAGCTTAGGGATTGGCTGATTTCGCGTCAGAGATACTGGGGCTGCCCAATTCCTATGGTTTACTGTGAAGAGTGCGGATGGGTTCCTGAAAAAGAAGAAAATCTACCTGTTAAGTTACCAAAAGATATCGAGTTTACAGGAAAAGGTGAATCCCCAATAGCTACAAGTGAAACATTTATTAATACCACTTGTCCATGCTGCGGAAATCCTGCAAGAAGAGAAATCGATACTATGGATACTTTTGTTGATTCATCATGGTATTTTCTAAGGTACTGCGATCCACATAATGACGAGAAGCCGTTTGACAAGAAGAAGGTAGATTACTGGATGAATGTAGATCAGTATATCGGTGGTGTTGAGCATGCAATCCTTCACCTTTTATACGCTAGATTCTTCCAGAAGGTACTAGCTGATCTCGGATATGTGTCTGCGAGAGAACCGTTTGAGAATCTTCTAACACAGGGCATGGTTATCAAGGATGGTGCTAAAATGAGTAAGTCCCTCGGAAACGTTGTTAGCCCTGAGGAAATTCAAAAGAAATACGGAGCTGATACAGCTAGACTTTCATCCTGTTTGCAGCACCTCCAGAGAAAGAATTAGACTGGTCAGATGCTGGAGTTGAAGGTAGCTACAGATTCCTTAATAGAGTATATAGACTAGTTTATGACTATTTAACTGATATCAGAGATGTTGAAGCAGCTAAAGGCACAGTAGTAGCATCTAGCTCAGAAGATAAAGCTCTTAACTATCAACTCAACAAGACTATCAAGAAGGTTTCTGACGATGTTGGCGGTAGATTTAGCTTTAATACTGCTATCAGTTCTGTTATGGAGCTTGTAAATGAAATCTACAAATACAAGCAGCTTAACAGCGTAAATATGCCACTTCTTGATAGAGCGATCAAGAGTACGGTTCTGATTCTAAGTCCATTTACACCACATCTCTGTGAAGAACTTTGGTCAAACTTGGGCGAAGACTCTCGCGTATATGATGCACTATGGCCAGAATATGATGAATCAGCATTAGTGCTCGATGAAGTTGAAGTTATAGTACAAGTAAACGGAAAATTAAAAGATAAGCTCACCATGTCCAAGGATGCGACTAAGGAAGCACTAGAAGAGGCAGCAAGAAGCAGCGAAAAGGTACAGGAGGCAGTAGGCTCTCAAAATATAGTTAAAGCAATTGTAATTCCTGGCAAACTTGTAAACTTTGTTGTTAAGTAAGCTCTGGAGAAAGTAAGAGAATGGAAAACAGAAATAATAAAAAGTTTCAGAAGTCTGATAAGACAAATCCATCTGGAACAAGGAAAAAAATTGCTAACAATCGTGGCGGTGATTTATCGCCACGTAGCAGCAATTTTAAAGCAAGTGACAATTCTCGTTCCAGGGCAAAAGGGGTAAGGTCTTTAGTAAATAAAGATCAAAAGAACTATTCAACAAGTGGGACTGAGAATAAAAATAAGAATAATAACAAAAATAATAATAAGAGAAATGCTAATGTTAAAAGTGTAAATAAGAATAACATTAAGCAAAACAATAATATCAAACAGACCAATAAACAGAACAACACAGTTAGCGGAAACAAGAATGTTCAAAACAAAAATAATTCTGCTAACAATCAGAAAAACAATAATCGTCAGAGGAGACTTAAGTCCCCGCTTGAAACTATGCGAGTTATGCCTCTAGGCGGACTCAAGGAGATTGGCAAGAATATCACTCTTGTTGAGTATAAAGATGATATTTTGATAATCGATTGCGGATTCTCTTTTCCTGAAGATGAAATGTTTGGCATCGATGTAGTCATTCCAGATTTTACCTATCTCAAGGAGAATATGGAAAAAATCAGAGGACTCATAATCACACACGGACATGAAGACCATATCGGAGGTGTGCCTTTCCTTCTAAAGGAGATTAACACTCCAGTGTATGCACCGCCATTAGCGATGGGACTTATCAGAAATAAGCTCAAGGAGCATGGACTATCCATGAAAGAGCATGTTATAGAAGCGGGCGAAACTTTCAATATAGGGTCATTCAAGATAGAAGCGATTCATACTAATCACAGTATAGCTGATGCAATGGCTTACTCTATAAAATGTCCTGGCGGGCATCTCGTTCATACAGGTGATTTTAAAGTAGATTTTTCACCATTAGATGGAAAGAGAATTGACCTCGCCAAGTTTGCACAGCTCGGACAAGAGGGAGTAGATGTTCTACTTTGCGACAGTACAAATGTACTTCGACCAGGCTACACTCCTTCTGAACGTGTTGTTGTCGATTCTATGAATGAAATATTTTCCAAAACAGATAAGCGTCTGATTATTGCGACCTTCTCATCTAATATTTATAGGATTAAATACTTTATGGAGGCTTCAATAAAGTATGGACGTAAGATCGCAATATCAGGTAGATCTATGGAGAATGTATTGACTCTTGCTAGAGAGCTTGGATATCTCGATCTACCGGAGTCTGCATTTGTAGATATCCGTAAGATTGGAAATATCCCAGATGCAAATATCACTATTATCACGACCGGAAGCCAAGGCGAACCTATGTCTGCACTTACGAGGATGGCAAACGACTCACATAGAGCAGTCAAACTCAAGACAGGAGACACTGTTGTTTTCTCATCATCGCCAATCCCTGGTAATGCAAAGGCTGTTACTAATATAGTAAATAAACTTTATGAGAAAAAAGTTAACGTCTTCTTGTCTGACTTTGTAGACATCCATGTGTCTGGACACGCTTGTAAAGAAGAATTAAAGCTAATCCACTCACTGGTAAGACCTAGATTCTTTATACCTGCTCATGGAGAATATCGTCATTTAAGAGAACATGCTCAGCTAGCTGAATCGATGGGTATGGACAGAGGAAATATATTCGTAATGAATAATGGTGACGCTCTTCGCATAACTGGAAAGCAAGCAAAATTGGAACCTGAACAGGCATCTGCTGAAGATGTTCTTGTAGATGGATATGGAATCGGTGACGTCGGCAATGTCGTACTTCGTGATAGAAAGCAACTATCTGAATCAGGACTAATAGTTATAGCGGTTTCTATCGATAGCAATTCAGGACTACTTGCTGCGAGACCAGAGCTAATTACACGTGGGTTCATCTATGTCAAAGAAAATATGCCTCTCATCAATGAAGCAACTGAGATTGTGTATGAATCCATCGACAAATGGAACAGTCTAGGTTCAGAAGACATTAACGCCTTAAAGAATATTATTAAGGACGATATGAGAGGATTTATTTACAAGAAAACTCGGAGAAGTCCAGTTATTCTACCAGTGATAATGGATATATAAACCATTGGTTTAACTTCAGGAGGTAATTCACATGAATGTATATTCAAGTGCTCATGAACTCGCGGCAGCTATTAAAGCAAGTAACGAATTTATTGATTACGATAAGCTTCGCAAGGAAATTGAGCAGGATCCGACGCTAAATCAAATGATCAATGATATGCAAAAGCGTCAGATTGAGCTTCAGGCTAAGCAGTTAAGCGGCGAAGAAGTAGGACAGGAAGCGATGGCTCAGATGCAGTCACTATATGCTATAATGTCATCAAATCCTAAAGCGGCAGAGTATATGCAAGCAGAGGCGAGATTTGCTATAATGATGAAGGACGTATATGAAATTCTTTCAGATGTTGTAAAGATTAATATTTAGTCTTAGCATCTGATATAATAATTTTACTATACGTTTATAATACAAGATAATAATTTTAATTTTTAATATCACAGAAAGAGAGATTAAGTATGATTAGTGCAGGAGATTTCAGAAAAGGTGTAACTTTTGAGATGAACGGAGAACCACATGTTGTACTCGACTTCCAGCATGTAAAGCCTGGAAAAGGTGCGGCTTTTGTTAGAACTAAGTACAGAAACATCCTTACTGGTGCTACAAGAGAAGAAGCATTCAACCCTAACGATAAGTTCCCGAAGGCACACATCGAAACAAAGACTATGCAGTATCTCTACAATGATGGAGAGTTATATTACTTCATGGATCAGGAGACATTCGATCAGGTTCCTCTAAGTGCAGACCTTGTTGAAGATGCTGTTAAGTTCATCAGAGAAAATGATACAGCTACTATTAAGTTCTATCAGGGAAATGCTTTTGCAGTTGAGGCGCCAAACTTCGTAGACCTCAAGGTTATCGAGACAGAGCCAGGTGTAAAGGGCGACACAGCAACTAATGTTACAAAGGCTGCAACTGTTGAAACAGGTGCTGTTATTCAGGTGCCTATCTTCATCGAAGAGGGGGAGATGATTCAGATTGATACTAGAGAAGGTGGAGAATACCTCGGAAGATCTAAATAGTCTGAAACTTTATTACTATCAATTATTTAATAAACTGTGTTTTAAGGATTGTTAGCTGATATTAATCTTTGATTGATATTGGCTAACAATATTCCTAGTTGTGGGAGGTAATATGAAGAAGTCAGTAAAGAAGGTTCTAGCCATTCTTATCGCAATACTCCTTATCTTAATTTCGTTAAGCGCCTCACTTCTTATAATTAACAAGCCTAAGGATCGTAATGATAACACCTTTGTTATTGTTAAAATTAAAGAAGGTTCATCGACCGATGATATTGCGCAGGAGCTTCATAAAAAGGGTGTAATTAGCAGCGTTACGAAATATAAACTCGTATCTAAAATTTGGAGATATGACGGTAAGTACAAGGCCGGTAGCTTTTCTGTTTCACCTAGTATGAGATCGAGTGATATCGCTCAGACTATCGTAAAGGGTGTTTCTAGTACAAAGAACTTCACCATTCCTGAAGGATATACTCTTGAGCAAACGGCTGAAAAATTAGACAAAGAAGGTATTTGTAACAAAGATAAATTCCTTGATGTCGCAAAGAACGGAGACTTTAGTAAGTTTTCATTCCTTAAAGACGCACAGTCTGGAGAGAATCATCTCGAGGGATATCTTTACCCAGATACTTATGCTGTAGACCTAGATGCTGATGAAACTCAGATTATCACAACTATGCTCAATCAGTATGACAAGGTATTTACCAAGAAGTATAGACAGCGTGCTAAAGAACTGAATCTTAGTGAAAACGAAATAGTTATCATCGCATCTCTAATCGAAAGAGAGTCACAGTACGATGGTGACAGAGCTAAGATTGCTAGTGTTATCTACAAATAGAATCAAGGCAAATATGCCACTTCAGATTGATGCTACTATTCAGTATGCACTAGGAAAGCCTAAAGAGAATCTGTCTATTGCAGACACGAAGATTGATTCACCGTACAATACGTATACTAATCAGGGACTTCCTCCAGGACCAATCTGTTCGCCTGGTAAAGCATCTATTAAGGCTGCTCTTTATCCAGAATCTACAGATTACCTTTATTACGTTGTAAGTGAAAAGTTAGATGGTACACACAACTTCAGTAAGGATTACAACAAGTTCCTCAAGGATAAAGAAGCTTACTCAAAAGCTTTAGCGGAGAAAAACAAATAATGAGTATTACAGACGAAAAAATCGTTAATCTACTAGACTCATTTTATTCTTCACCGTCAGAAAACTTAGCTCAATTAAGAGCGGTTTGTGAGCAAGACGGTGTTCCACTAATTCTTAGAGAGACTGAGAGCTATTTGAACACATTTTTGAAGATTACTAAGCCAACCAATATTCTTGAGATAGGTACGGCTTATGGTTATTCAGCTTGTTATTTTGCAACTATTTGTGAGGGGGCTCATGTAACAACGATAGAGAGATCCCCTCATATGTATGAACATGCAGTTCCAAATGTAAAATCGATGGGATTTGAGGATAAAATCGATATTAATTTTGGTGATGCAAATCAAATTCTCGAGCACTTAGTTGATGATAATTCTCCAGAGTCCCGTTTTGATTTTATCTTTATCGATGCTGCAAAGAGCCATTACAGAGAGTTCTTTGACAGAGCAGAGAGACTTGCGAAACCTGGAGCTACAATTATCTGTGACAACATGCTTATCCACGGATATCTCACTGGTTCAACAGTAGATCCTGGACGTAGGCATCGAACAAGTGTCAAGAGGATGAAAGAGTTTTTAGAGTATTTAAAGGGTAGAAAGGACTTGACTATTTCGCTATTAAGCTGTGGCGATGGTCTTGCTATTATTAAGCTAGATGACTAAAAAGAAAATTGAGTTACTTGCTCCTGCAGGAGATATGGAAAAACTGAAAACAGCCATAATATACGGAGCAGATGCAGTATACTTCGGTGGTGAACTGTTTAGCCTCCGTGCTGGAGCGGGGAATTTATCCATAGATGAAATTAGAGAGGCTATGGAGTTTATACATGAACACGATGCCAAAGGATATATGACTATCAATATATATCCTCATAACGATGATATTCCGCCTCTAAAAGCCTATCTTGAGAAGATTAAAGACATTCCAATAGATGCATTTCTTGTATCCGATCCTGGTGTTATGACTATCGTAAAGGGTATTATTCCAGATGCCGAGATTCACATTAGCACACAGGCAAATACTACAAACTACATGACAGCTGCATTTTGGGTTCAGCAGATGGGTGCCACTAGAATTGTGGCCGCAAGAGAGATGAGTCTTGATGAGCTTAGGGAGATGAAGAAAGTTCTACCTCCAGATACAGAAATTGAAGCATTTGTCCATGGCGCTATGTGTATGTCTTACTCAGGTAGATGCCTGCTCAGCAACTTTATGGTTGGTAGAGATGCTAATAGGGGGCTCTTGCACTCATCCTTGTCGCTGGAAATATTCACTCGTAGAGGAAAAAAGACCTGGCGAATATTATCCGATAGAAGAAGATGAGCGGGGCAGTTATATTATGAACTCACGCGACCTCTGCATGCTCGATAAACTTCCAGATCTAATTGATGCTGGAATTTATTCTCTCAAGATTGAAGGTCGTATGAAAAGCCCATTTTATGTCGCTACTGTAGTTTCTGCATATAGAGCAGCACTCGACTCTTATCTTGAAAATCCTGATAATTACGAATTCCAGGAAAAATGGTTTACAGAGCTCTGTAAGGCAAGCCATAGAGAATTTTACCACGGATTCTATTATTCTAAACCTGATAGCAGCGGGCAGAATTATTCAAGCAGTGATTACACTAGAGAATATTCATTTATCGGTGTTGTAAGAGGTTTTGAAGCTGATACAGGTCTCACCATCGTCGAGCAGCGAAATAAATTCTGTGTTGGTGATGACATAGAAGTGTTTGGACCTCGTACTGAGTATAGCGATGAAATAGTTAGGGAGATGTATGACGCAGATAATAATCCTATCGACTCTGCACCTCATCCACAGCAGATAATAAAAGTTAAGCTTAGCAAAACTTACCCTGCGGATTTCATTCTAAGGAAAAAGAAATAGATTTAAAAAAAGTTAGATTGTGTCATTTATTGATATTGCTTAAATCAATGTAAGGAGAAAATCATGTCATCTGACCCCGTGAGTTGGACCATATATGTACTCATATTACTAGTCGTGCTTATTACTAATGGACTAGTTTCTGCATCGCTTAATGCACTTGATTATGTGGATAGAAACAAGCTAAATGAGCTTAGGGAAGATGAGCCTAATAACAAAAGGGCTGATCTAATTCATAGTTTTATAAAAAAACCGTCTAGATACCATTATCCAGATAGAATCTTTATGTATTCAATGGCGATTGTTGCCATATTCGTATTTAATCTCGGTTTTTACTCAAAGCTAGATACATATCGTTTTTTGCCAATAATAGCTAATGTAATATTCGCTATTTTCTATTTTGCATTTGCTGATATTTTCCCAAAGAAGCTTGCTGTACAGTCTGCTGACTCTTATGCTCTAAAACTCGTAAAGTTGCAGCGTTTCATTTGTATAGTGCTTTTGCCGATTACATCGCTATGTCTTGGGATTGCAAATCTGTTTCTTCTCATCATGCGAAAAGATATAGATGTCGATGACACGCAGTTTTCTGAGGATCACGTGAGATCGATGCTAGATAAAGGTCAGGAAAGTGGTGACCTTAAGGAAGAGGGTCGCAGAATGATAGACAGTATATTTGAGTTCGATGACCTTCTTGCATATGAAATTATGACACCGCGAACAGATGTGTTCATGATTGATCTTCAGGATGATAAAGAAGAGTATTTTGAAGAGCTTATGGAGCTTCGTCATTCTAGAATTCCAATATGTGATGGGGATACTGATAATATAATTGGACTTCTTTTAGTAAAGGACTATCTGCTCAAAGGAGCTTCAGTAGGATTTGACGATATCGACATTAAAGAGATAATGCGAGAGCCTTATCTCGTACCTGAAACAAAAAATATCGACTCGCTTTTTGTAGAGCTACAAAAAACAAAACAGCATATCGCTATATTAATCGATGAATATGGTGGATTTAGTGGAATCGTTTCTATTGAAGACATCATCGAACAAATCGTTGGTGATATAGACGATGAGTTTGATGATGAAGATAGAATAATCGAAAAGGTTTCTGAAACTGAATACATTGTCGATGGAAATGTATATCTTGATGACCTTGATGAAGAAACTGGTATAGAACTTGAGTCTGACAACAGTGAAACTATAGGTGGTTTTATCATAGATTATATCGGTGAAATTCCTAAGGAAAATTCAACATATAGTCCTATAAAATATGAGAATATCAATTTTCAGATATTAGGGGTAAGAGATAGGCGTATAGAGAAGGTTAAAATCTCTATTGATGAGGAGTCACAAGAGACCGAAAAGGAAGAAAATACTGATGAGTAGTTTTGACACTAGTAACGGCAATATAAATATCGACGATCAGGTAATAGTCGGATACATAACGGAAGAGATACAGAAAATCAAAGGTGTCAGCCGAATGGTTTCCAGTATTTCAGACAGCTTTTCCATGAATATATTTGGTCGTGACAGTGGAATGAATGGCATACGCATCAGCCGTGACGATAATAATATCACGATTGCTATCCACATTATCGTGTACTACGGATATAATATTCCTCAAGTATCGTATGAGATTCAAAGCGCCATTAAGAGTGCAATTGACGGCTTCACAGGTCTTACAGTTGACGCTGTAAATATAAGTATCGAAGGAATCGACCAGGAGAATAGCTAATGGATAGAAGAATTATTAGAGAAAACATAATGCAGTTCGTATATCAGATGGATGTTTCTGCCAATTTCGATTACGAAAAGCAGGCATGTGTACAGGAAGCTGAGAAGGCACTAAAGCAGAATCAGGCAATTGAGACATTAAGTGCCATTAGAGATCATATCCAAGAAATAGATAGGCTGATATCTAATAATATCGATAATTGGGATATCGCTAGACTTCCTAAGGCAGATTTAGCTATCCTTAGAACAGCACTCGCAGAGATATTATATGTGGATTCAATTCCTGCAAATGTTTCGATTAATGAAGCTGTTGAGCTCGGTAAAACTTACGGCGATGAACGTTCATATGCATTTATAAACTCTGTACTCGGTAAGATTAATAGGGAACTAAATGAGCAGTAGATATTGTCTCGGTATCGATACGTCTAATTACAAAACATCGGTAGCTATTACCGATGAGCATAACAATATAATATTTGAAAAGTCTGAAATTTTGGAGGTTGAACACGGTGCGCTTGGACTAAGGCAGTCTATCGCTTTCTTTAAGCACGTAAATGTTCTGCCTTCATTTATTGAGGAGGCTCTTTCAAAAGTTGACGTGAATAACATTAGCTGCATTTCCGTATCTGATGCTCCGAGAAGAGTAGCGGGTTCGTATATGCCAGTGTTTTTAGCCGGATATAATGCAGCAAAGCTATTAAGTTCAAGTCTCGAAATACCTCTTTATACATTTTCTCACCAAGAAGGTCATGTATCGGCTGCACTTAAAACATTTACCGAAGATTTCTCAGATGATAAAATAATATTTTTTCATCTGAGTGGAGGAACGACTGAGGCACTTATAGCTGAAACAGACGATATCCATTACAAGCTTGATATAGTTGGCGGAACGAAAGATATTAGTATAGGTAAGCTCCTAGATAGAGCAGGTGTAGCACTAGGCTATGATTTTCCAGCTGGAAAATACATAGATGAGCTCGCTATCAAGAATAGATGTAGCGGCTCTAATCATCTTAGCAAGATTAAAATTGATGATGGTTGGTTTAATTTATCTGGAACAGAGTTTCAAGTTATGAATGCAATTAAATCATTTGATACAGAAGTTGCTGTAGAGCTTATGGAAAGAATATCAATTCTTCTATTCGAACTTGCAAAGCTATTGTCGAATAAATACGGCATAAGAAACGTTTATATGGCTGGTGGCGTAGCTGCAAGCTGTTACGTCAGAGACAAGATTCGAGAACTTACAAGACTAGATAATTCTTTTAAAGTTAATTTCGGAACCCCAGAGCTATCCGGCGATAACGCTGTTGGTATAGCATTGCTCGGAGGAAGGGCATTAGATGAATCCATTTTCAATAACACAGTTTAATGAGTATGTTTCAAAAAAACTTAACAACGATCCTAACCTCAAGAATTTTCCGCTAATCGGAGAAGTTTCAGGGGTGTCAATGAGCGCTGGACATATGTATTTCTCTTTGAAGGACGAAAACAGCTTGCTTCGTGCGGTAATATGGCGAAGCAATATTTCGAAAATCGACACATCACTAATCCAAAATGGTAGTAAAATAGTAGCGCTTGGAGATATTAGTGCCTATTCGCGTGGTGGGAATTATTCTTTTTCTGTTCGCGTTGTTGAAAGTTTCGGTGAAGGGGACCTTGCAAAGGAATATAACAGAGTTAAGAAGCTACTCGAATCAGAGGGTTTGTTCTCTAGCCAACACAAAAAACCTATTCCTAGATTTGCAAAGAGAATTGGTGTTGTTACATCTGATACTGGAGCTGCTATAGAAGATATTAAGAAGATCATCACAAGCAAGAATGATTATGCTGATATAATTATATTTCCAACTTTAGTTCAAGGCATAGGTTCGCCTGCAAGCATTATTAAAAGTATTGAAAAAGCAAATGATGTAAGTAAATCTGGTAAGCCCATAGATGTTCTCATTGTTGGACGAGGCGGTGGATCACCTGAAGATTTGGCATCGTTTAATGATGAAGGTGTTGCAAGAGCAATATTCGCTTCCGAGATTCCAATCATCAGTGCAGTTGGACATGAGTCTGATGTATCTATATCTGACTGGGTTGCTGATGCAAGGGCAGAAACACCTACTGCAGCAGCAGATATGGCCGCTATCAATACATTTGAACTAAGAGAACAGATTGAGAGAAATGTGCAGGAACTCAAAAAATCCATCGCATATAAAATTAAGACAGAACGCAACAATATCAACATTCAGAGAAATCATCTCGTCCATGTTATGAGTAGTAAAATTCGAGAGATGAGACTTAATATAGATAAGGCAGTTATCGCTCTTAGAGAAAATAATCCGACTAATGTGCTGAACAAAGGTTATGCTTTAGTAACCAAAGATAACCATGTGGTCTCAGAAGCGTCAAATATTGACGTGAACGAGACTTATACAGTTATTATGACTGACGGTTCATTTGAAACGAAAGTTACGTCTAAAACGCAAAATTAAGAGGTGTGATATGACAAAGAATATCGATAAAACTTTTATGGAGGCTTACCAGGGCCTCGTTGATGCTGCAACTAATATAACAAAACAGACAACTTCAATCGACGAGTCTATGAAACTCTTCGATGAGGGAATGAAAGATGCTGAACTATGTAATAAAATGCTAGATGAAGCAGAGCAGAAAATCGAAGTCTACACAAAAGAAGAAAACTAGAGGCTCAAATGTACAATTACGACGAATACAAAGCAATTATCGAAAAACATTTGCTAGACTATATTCCCAAGATTGATATCAAAGCTAGGACACTTTTCGATTCTATGAAATATAGCGTTATGAGCGGAGGAAAAAGACTCCGTCCAGTAATGCTTTTGGCCGCATGTGATTTTGCAGGAGGCGATATCTATGAAGCCCTACCTTATGCATGCGCTATTGAATATATTCATACATATTCGTTAATTCATGATGATTTACCAGCTATGGATAATGATGATCTTCGTCGTGGAAATCCAACTAACCACAAAGTATTTGGTGAAGATATTGCAATTCTTGGAGGAGATGCTCTTCTAAATACTGCAATGGAACTCATGTTTAGGGATTTTACCTATCACTTTGATAACCCTGAAAAGCTTAAGAGACACTGCTGCGCGGGTCTTACAATCGCAAAGGCAGCAGGTGTTAACGGCATGATTGCTGGTCAGGTGGTAGATGTAGAGAACGGTATGAAGGATTGTTCACATGAGTTTGTTGACTTCATCGAAGAGAACAAGACAGGTGCACTTATCAGTGCGCCGATTATCGCTGGACTTGGAATTGCTGGTGCTGAAAAAGAACTTGTTGATGCATTTACAGTATATGCTAGATGCATCGGAAAAGCCTTTCAGATATCTGATGACATCCTTGATATGACGGGATCAGCCGAGGAGCTCGGCAAGACTCCAGGCAAGGATTCACAGCAGGAAAAGGCCAACTTTGCCATAGTTAATGGTATTGAGCAGGCAAGGGAAGAACTACATAGACTTACAATTACAGCTATTGAATCTATTGATCGATTCGAAACATCAGATAAAAAATTCTTTACAAATCTAGCACTTAAGCTAGAACAGAGGAGAGCATAATGAAATATGATCTTGAACATGAAGATCTAATATCAATTATTAAATCTGCGGATGAAAGTGAACTCGCTGAGCTGTGTAAGGATATTCGAGAATTTCTAATTCAGAAAGTATCCAAAACTGGCGGCCATTTGGCTTCTAATCTTGGCGTGGTCGAACTTACTGTTGCGATGCATAAGGTTTATGACAGTCCTCGCGACAAACTAATTTATGATGTAGGTCACCAGTCATATGTACATAAGATACTCACTGGTAGAGCTGATCAGTTTGACACACTTCGCAAATTTAAGGGACTTAGTGGATTTCCTAAGTCTTATGAAAGCGTTCACGATGCTTATGATACTGGTCACAGTAGCACTTCACTTGGTGCTGCAGCAGGCTATGCAGTTGCACGTAATTTAAGAGACGAGGATAACGAAGTCGTTGCACTCATCGGAGATGGTGCGATGACTGGAGGTTTAGTGTACGAAGCTTTAAACAATATTGGTTCTAATAGATTAAAAGTTCGAATAATTCTCAATGATAACGGCATGTCAATTGCTCATAATGTCGGAGCTATGTCGAAGCATCTACAGGGACTTCGTAGTTCTTCAAACTATATAAATGCCAAAAAATCAGTACGAACTTCACTAAATAAAGTTCCGTTAATAGGAAAGCCTCTTTCAAATGGAATTAGTCGTACTAAGTCGCGTATTAAGCTTTCTGTACTAGATCAGCAGGGAATTCTGTTTGAGGAACTTGGTATTAAATACATCGGACCAATTGATGGGTATAATATTCCAAAGCTAGTAGAAGCTTTTAATGCGGCAAATGCAGTTGACGGACCTACCTTAGTCCACGTTATTACCACAAAAGGCAAAGGCTATTCTTGGTCAGAGAAGTACCCACAAAAATTTCACGGTGTCGGACCATTTTGCATTGATGACGGTAATGCATTATCGTCTAGTTCAGCTTCATCAGACCTATCTTTTTCTGAGGTTTTTGGTAATAAGCTTCTAGAGCTTGCTAAAGAAGATCCTCGTATTGTTGCTATTACAGCTGCAATGGGTTCGGCTACGGGACTAGGTCCATTCTACGAAGAATTTCCTGAAAGATTTTTCGATGTAGGTATTGCTGAACAGCATGCAGTATTATTCGCAGCTGGATTAGCTAAAACCGGCATGATTCCTGTCGCTCCAATATATTCATCGTTTTTACAGAGAGCTTATGATCAAATAATTGAGGATATATGTATTCAGAATCAACATGTTGTGTTCGGTGTCGATAGGGCAGGTCTTATCGGAGCTGATGGTGAAACACATCACGGTGTTTTTGACATTAGTTATCTGTCTAGTATTCCTAACATGTCTGTACTAGCACCTGCTGACGGAACACAGCTCGAAGAAATGCTCGAATATGCAGTTAAACAAATGGACTCTCCAGTTGCAATTCGATATCCACGCGGATCTGCAAAGTTTGACCATCTTAAGTTAAGAGTATTTTCCGGAAATAATATCAAACTGTCAGAAGGTACAGACATCACCATCCTTGCGGTAGGAAGTATGCTTGATACAGCACTCGATGCAGCTCGTGAGTTACTGAGTAAAGGCTACAGTGTTGGAGTTACAAATGTATGTGTTGTTAGTCCATTTGAACACGAACTTACTGAACTCGATACAAAACTTGTAATTACTATCGAAGACAACGTCATTCGCGGTGGCTTCGGTGAACAATTTGCCTCTGCAGCAATTAAAACAGGACATAATTATGGATTAATAACTCTTGGTGTTCCAGACGCTTTCATCGAACAAGGTTCTGTAGACCAGCTTCGAATTGAGTGTGGATGACTGCTGGAGATATAGTGAAAGGAGCAACTGAGTACTTTGAAGGAAAGGCTTGATGTTATACTTGTAAATATGGGACTCGCTCCATCTCGTGATAATGCCAAGCGTACTATTATGGCCGGTTTAGTAACTGTAGACGGTGTCGTAGAGACTAAATCTGGGCAGAAGTTTGATGTTGATAGTGAGTTTGTTGTCAAAGATAAACTACTCAAATACGTAAGCCGTGGCGGCCTCAAACTCGAGAAGGCCATTCAATCATTTGATATTGACATTGATGGATGCTACACCGTCGATATGGGTGCTTCTACAGGTGGTTTTACCGACTGTATGCTTATGAACGGTGCAGTTAAAGTATATGCGCTCGATGTAGGTTATGGACAGCTAGATTACAAATTAAGAGTTGATCCACGTGTCGTAAACATGGAGAAAACCAACATTCGTTACCTAGATACAGCTCTCATTGAGGAACCTATAGACTTTATATCAATCGATGTTTCCTTTATATCCTTGAAGCACATGTTTCCTGTAGCTGCAGAACTGCTTAATGAGAATGGTTCAGTTTATGTGCCTAATCAAACCACAGTTTGAAGCTGGTCGTGAACAGGTTGGTAAGAAGGGAATCGTGCGTGATAGCAAGGTTCACGTAGAGGTAATAGATAACGTTATTGGATACGCAGCACTCGATGGTTTATATCCTCATGGACTAGATTATTCACCTGTAAAGGGAACCAAGGGTAATATAGAATATCTACTATATCTCAAGAAAACAGAATCATCTGAATCTATATCACCAGAAGAAATTGTAAAAAGGGCTCATAGCGAACTCGATTGCTAGCATATTAAAGGGGGAAAATCATGGGTCTTTCACCGATGATGAAGCAATATTTTGATATAAAAGAACAGTACAAAGACTGCCTACTCATGTATAGACTAGGCGACTTTTACGAGCTGATTTTTGACGACGCTCTCACTACCTCACGTGAGTTAGAGCTAACACTTACTGGTAGAAACTGCGGACTAGAAGAACGTGCTCCAATGTGCGGTGTACCTTTTCATGCCGCAAACTCATACATAGCCAAGCTTGTAGCAAAAGGTTATAAAGTAGCTATATGTGAACAGGTTGAAGATCCTAAGGAAGCAAAGGGCATCGTTAAGCGTGAAGTCGTAAGGATAATTACCCCAGGAACAATTGATATAGACGAAGCAACATCCTCTAACGACAACCTATATTTAGCATCTGTATATATTACTAACAAGACAAGCTCTATAGCTTATACCGATATTACGACTGGTGAATTCACAGTGCTTGAGGTGCGTGATAACCATGATAATGAACAACTAATTTCGGAGCTTTCACGTATAGCACCAAAGGAAATCATTTATTTTGAAGAAACCTCTTCAGATTTCATCGAAAGATATTCTAAGGCAGCTCCAGAAACGTATATAAACCATATTGACGAATCCTATTTCAAATATTCCTCATGCGAAGACATACTAAAATCGCAGTTTGAGGTTACTTCGCTTATCCCGCTAGATATAGAGGACAAGCATGAGGTTACTATCGCTTCTGGTGCCTTGCTCTTATATCTGATGGAAACTGAGAAGCATGCTTCTCCTCAGATAAAGCACCTGACACTCAAGGAAACTGGTCTCAGTATGATTCTCGATCGAGCAACCATGCGTAACCTAGAACTGCTCGAGACACAATATAACCAGAGTCAGAAGGGGTCTCTTCTAGATGTAATCGATAAAACTCATACTGCAATGGGCGGAAGACTTATCAGAAGGTTTATCAAAGAACCTTTGAAGGACAGCTATGCTATTAACAAGAGGCTCGATGCAGTTGAAACTCTTGTTGACTTGCCAATAAATAGAGCTAACATAGTTTCATCGCTAAAGCACGTGTATGATTTCGAACGCCTTACAGCAAGAATTGCAAGCATGAGAGCTAATGGAAAAGATCTTATAGCTCTTAAGACTACTCTCAGAGAACTTCCATCTATTAAAGATGAGCTCCAGAATGTCGATACACCTCTTTTAAATGAGTTATATTCGTCGCTCGATGATTTTTCAGAGCTAGAAGAACTTATCGAGAACTCAATAGTTGAAGAACCTCCATTCACAATTACTGATGGAGATTTGATCAAACCCGGTTACTCTGAGGAACTTGATGAACTTAAACTATCAATCAAAGATGCTAAAGAATGGATTACAGGACTAGAAGCTAGAGAAAAAGAAAGAACCGGCATCAAGAATTTAAAAGTCGGATTTAACAAGGTATTCGGTTATTATATCGATATCAGCAAATCCAATCTCCATCTAGTGCCAGATGACTATATTAGAAAGCAGACACTCGTTAATAACGAGAGATATATAACGCCAGAACTCAAAGAGAAGGAAAGCCTAGTTCTTTCGGCGGAATCTAAAATTAACAACATTGAATATGATATTTTCAAGGATATAAGAGCTTCAATCGGGCCGTATTTTGCAAGATTACAAAAAGCTTCGGCCTCTGTTGCATTGCTCGACGTACTGACTTCTCTAGCTGAAGTTGCTTCACGCTATGGTTATGTCAAGCCAATCGTTGATGATTCAAATGTAATAGACATCAAGGACGGTCGTCACCCTGCAGTGGAACAGATGATTGGCGAAGGACTGTTTGTGTCAAACAGCACATTACTAGATACTGTATCACGCAGCATGCTAATAATCACGGGACCTAATATGTCAGGTAAGTCGACTTATATGCGTCAAACCGCAATAATAGTTTTAATGGCACAACTGGGCTCCTTTGTACCATGCAAAAGCGCACATATCGGAGCAGTTGATAGAGTTTTCACTAGAATAGGTGCTTCTGATAACCTGTCGTATGGTCAATCGACTTTCTATATCGAGATGAGCGAGCTTGCAAATATCCTTAGAAACGCAACTCAGCGCAGTCTCATCATACTAGATGAGATTGGAAGGGGCACAAGTACTTTTGATGGGCTTTCAATAGCTTGGGCTACGATAGAATACTTATCAAAACCGGGAAATTGTATTAGAACAATGTTCGCTACTCACTACCATGAGTTAACTGTTCTTGAGAACAAGTATGCAAATGTAAAAAACCTATCTGTTGCCGTTAGCGAGCAGGGCAGCGATATCGTTTTTCTACATAAAATATCAGAACAACCTGCTAGCAAGAGCTACGGAATTCATGTTGCAAAGATAGCTGGTGTACCTTCTGAAATCCGCAAAAGGGCAAATGCAAAGCTTCGTGAGCTTGAGTCAGGTTCTAGTGCTTCACCTTTAACTAGTGACCAAATATCATTCTTTGGTCAAAATATCGTCGCCGAGGAAGAAACTGGCTATGACGAAGTTATTGACGAGATTAAAGATATTAACCTTAATAACATCACACCGATGGATGCGATGTTAAAACTTAAGGAAATTCAGGATAAATTAAAATAGATAGGAGTTACCATGATTAGAATTCTTGATGAGTTTATAGCAGATAAAATAGCAGCAGGCGAAGTAATTGAACGTCCGCTTTCTATTGTCAAAGAGCTTATCGAGAACTCAATTGATGCTGGCTCATCTCAGATTGTAGTTGAGATAAGAAATGGCGGAAAATCATATATCAGAGTAACAGACAACGGTTCAGGAATCGCAAGTGATGAAGTTGAACTTGCATTTGAAAGACATGCAACAGGTAAGATATCTGAACTAAGTGATTTAGATCACATAAGTACGCTTGGTTTTAGAGGCGAGGCGCTTGCTAGTATTACTGCTATTTCAAGACTTACTATCTATACCAAAACAGATGACTCTGAGCTAGGAACAAAGCTCAAAATGCAGGGTGGAGCAACAGTAAGCGTTGAAAAAACAGGCATGAATACTGGAACTACCATGGTTGTTGAAGATGTCTTTTACAACACGCCTGCAAGACGTAAGTTTATGAAGAGTGATGCAGCAGAAGCCACCGTAATCATCGATATGATTCAGAAAATGGCAATCTATTACTCTCATATCGCTTTTAGACTCATCAACAATAAGCAGACTGTCATTGCCACACCAGGTACTGGAAATATCCTTACTACCATTCAAGCGATATATCCATCTTATCGTGAGCTAATCGAAATTAATGGCGAATTCGTGCATGGTTTTATTTCTGATCCAGGTAGTACCAAGAGCAACAAAAGAGGTCAGATTTTCTTCGTAAATGGTAGGTATATCAGCAGTTCTACGATTGAAAAGGGTATTTCCAAGGGATACGGGGATAGAATATTCTCAGGATATCCAATCTGCATACTTTTTCTTGAAGTTAACCCAGAAACAATAGATGTAAATATACATCCCAATAAGAAAGAAATCAAATTTCTTCAGGAAGATGAGATAATTAAAGATATTGAGCTTGCAATAAAACATGTTATTAACTCCGAAAATACAATTCCAGCAGCTATGGGACATAGGTCGGAAGGTATTTCAGATGTAAACTCTTCTTCATCTGCTTCTGATTCTTACTATGTAGATATGACTTCAAGTTCATCTTTTTCTTCTCACATAATAGCTTCTAGTGACATTAATCATGTTGAAGCAAAAGAACAGAGCACTCAGATGGATATTAAATCATTCCTAGCATCAAAATCTCGCGTTTCTGATACTACCGATGATTATAAATTCGATGATAATAATCATGTAAATTCCCACGAGAGTAACACAGAAAATGTTATAATACAAAAGCGAATTCAACTCAATACACCTGCTGTAAAGGCATTTGAATTTGATTCACTCGTATACAAGAGGTATCTATTTGATACTTATATCATTATGCAGTCATCTGATGTTGCTTATCTTCTTGATCAACATGCTGCACACGAACGCATCATGTACGAGAGATTTATTAACATGTACAACGATTCGGAGCACATCTCACAACCAATGCTGATTCCTTTTTCGATTGAAACGTCAAGCGACACATATTCTGCTGAGAGATTTTGGATGGATGATCTTGTTAAGTTAGGCTTCGATATAGACGATTTTGGAAACAACACATTTATCGTTCGTGGTATTCCTACATACATGGATAAAGGTGAGGCAGAGCTATTTCTACAACATACATAGAGGACCCAGAATCTCGTTCAGAACGAGGAAATACTACTGTTATCGATAAACTCATCATGAGATCTTGTAAAGCTGCTGTAAAGGGTAATAATAAGCTCAGCGACATGGAGATACAGGAGCTTCTTGAACAATTATCAAACTGTGTAAATCCTTTTAGCTGTCCTCACGGAAGACCTACATTTATTAGGTTTACATTATCTGAAATTTCACGCGCATTTAAGCGCTAATCATATACGGAAGGAAAATTATTATGACCACAGGCAATAATAAAGTTTATGTAATTGGCGGACCTACCGCTGCCGGAAAGAGTGTAGTTGCTCTATACCTCGCTAAAAGAATCAAAGGCGAGATTGTTAACTGTGACTCAGTGCAGCTATATAAGTACATGGATATAGGAAGTGCTAAACCTTCACAGAAGGATATGGATGCAATTCCGCATCATCTATACGGTTTCGTTGATCCTGCAGATGATATTACTGTAGCTCAATATCAGCAGCTCGCTTTTGATAAGATTGATGAAATATTATCTCGAGGCAAGACCCCAATAGTTGTAGGCGGAACAGGACTATACCTTAACTCGCTGATTTATAAGATGTCATTTGCAGCTAAGCCGATTAACCTCAAGAGGAGAGATGAACTAGAGCATTTAGCAGAAGTAAGAGGTAAGGAGTATCTCTTTGAACTTCTATCTGCAGTCGATCCAGAAGCCGCTGCTAGAATTCATCCAAATAATATCAGAAAGATTATCAGAGCAATTGAAGCATATGAGCTAGGCTCTAAACTAGAATCGATGGACAAACTTGAACCAAATACTAAGTATGATTTCAAGATTCACATCGTTAATATGGACCGAGAATGGCTTTACACACGTATCAATAGACGTGTAGATAAACTAATGGAAGAGGGATTACTCAAGGAAGTAAAACACCTTCTATCTATGGGCTATAACCACAACACTCCAGCGATGAAAGGAATCGGTTATAAAGAATTACTCTCATATTTAGATGGTAATTCCACTCTTGAAGAAGCTGTTAATGACATCAAGACCAATACGCGTCATTATGCTAAACGTCAGCTTACCTGGTTTAAGCGCTATGAAAACGCTCACTGGGTTGATATTCAGAAAGGTCAGATGGTCGGCAATATAGTCGATGAAATTTTAGAGGCTAGCAGATAAAAAGGTAATATGGCAATAAAGAGAACTATCAGAGCCGCTGGCGGTGATGCTAAGCGGCTCAAATCCATAACAAGTCTGATAAACCAGATAATGTTATTGAAAAAGAAAACGAAATATATATGCAATGCGAGGCAATTGAACGCGAACTACCAAGTTTTATGCGTTCATATTTTGTATTTCTCAAAGGAAATGTTCTTCCTATGTCAAGGCTTGCTTACCTGCAAGACGTTCGCTTTTTCTTCGATTACCTAATAACCAATACTTCACTTACTGACGCTGACGTTCCTAAGGATATCAAGCTTGACGAAATCCGTGATATTACATCAATGGATGTAAATCTATTTATTGACTTCTGCCGCAAGTACACAGTAGATGATGGAGATAAGATAATTATTTACGAGAATAATAATAAAACTCTTGCTCGTAAGAAATCATCTGTTTCAGTACTTTTTAAGCAGCTTTATAGAGATGGCTTAATAGAAAACAACATCACCGATGGCTTCAATCCAATAAAGGTCCCTAAGCCGGGTGAACGTGAGATTAAGGCGCTTCAAGACGACGAGGTTATGGTTATGCTCGATGCGGTAACTACAGGCTCAAATATGACGCCTCACGAACGAAAGTATTGGGAAAAGACTAAACTTCGTGATAAAGCTATTCTGATGCTTTTCTTAACTTACGGTCTCAGACTATCTGAACTTCAGCAGCTTAATATTTCGTCCTTTAACTTTTCTCGCGGTGAATTCACTATTTACCGTAAAAGGGGCAAACAGTCGAGCATGCCAATTAATCGCTCAGTACAGATAACTGTTCAGGACTACATTAACAATGAACGCTCTAGTATAGCTGAGGAAACGGAAGCTGACGAGGATGCTCTTTTCCTTTCTTTACAGGGAAGACGTATGACATCAAGATCTATAAGAGAACTTGTAAAAAAAAATATACGGCTATAGCTCTTAACACGACTAAACACAACGGTTATAGCCCTCATAAGCTCCGTGCAACAGCTGCTACCAGTCTTATTGGACGCGGCAATTCCATCTATGATGTACAGGCTTTACTAGATCATGAGCAGGTGACTACCACACAGCTTTATGCATCACATAGAATGAACGTAAAGCGCGACTTGGTCAAAGATATGGAATGGGAGATAGAGAGAAAGGACAACGATTAATGACTACCTATAATGAACATCTTATGAGGAACTTCGGAATTAAACCTGCAGTTCTCGACATCGTTGATAGAGCAGAGGAGAAGCTAGGAGAAAAATTTGATCAGCTTGAAGATATCTGTGCAATCAATCAGCTTAAGGTTTTAGGCGCTTTTCAAGACAATAAAATCAGTGATTCACACTTCGCATGGAATACTGGATATGGATATGATGATGCTGGCCGTGAAGCTGTCGAGAAGGTTTATGCAAGTATCTTCAACACCGAAGCTGCTCTCGTAAGGCCCAATATAGTTAACGGTACACATGCACTATCTACAACACTTTTTGGACTGCTTAAGCCTGGTGAAGAACTTATTTATGTTACCGGAAGACCATATGACACATTACAAACCGTAATCGGCATCAATGACCATGAATATATGGGAACCCTCACTGATTATGGAATCAAATATAGTGAAGTTCAGTTAAATGATAATTGGGATGTCGATTTAGATTCAATTAAAAATTCACTACATGAAAATACTCGTGTTGTTGCACTTCAGCGTTCAACAGGATACGACTGGAGACCAGCAATTACACTTGATAGCATTCGCAAAGTCAGTGAACTCATACACGATATTCGCCCTGATATCATAGTGATGGTGGATAATTGTTATGGTGAGTTTGTAAGTGCAGAAGAGCCTACCGATTTTGGTGTTGACGTTATAGCAGGTTCTTTGATTAAGAATCCTGGAGGCGGTCTTGCTCTTTCTGGTGGCTATATATGCGGAAGAGAGGATTTGATTGAAAGAATATCATACAGGCTAACTTGCCCTGGAATTGGTTCAGAGTGCGGCCTTACTTTCGGTCAGAATCGTTCAGTGCTACAGGGAATATTTCTCGCTCCTAAGATTGTAAATGCAGCTCTAAAAGGTGCAATGCTTTGCGGTACCGTTTATGATATGCTTGGCTATGAAGTGTGTCCACCTGTTAACGCCGAGAGAAGCGACATAGTAGAAGCAATCAAGTTCAATGATCCAGACTTAGCGATAGCCTTTATTCAGGCTATTCAGTCAGCTGCACCAATCGATGCATATGTTACGCCAATTCCGTGGGATATGCCTGGATATGATGATCAGGTAATCATGGCTGCTGGTGCATTTGTGCAGGGTTCTTCTATAGAGCTTAGTGCTGATGCGCCTCTAAGAGAGCCATATATCGCTTATTATCAAGGAGGTCTAACTTATGAACATGCTAAATTCGGTATCATCAAAAGCTTGCATGAGCTAGTGAGTAGGGGTCTGATAGATGTCAATAAACAAGGAGATATCAAAAAATAAGAATTACACCACCGATGAGAATTCAAATATAAGAGAATTGAAAGAGGAAACGCATAATAATGTTGATAGAATAACTTTTAATAAGCGAATAGTTGCCTATAGCAAGCTTTTTTTGCTTTTATGTATATTGATTATCGTTCCAATCGTGATGTATTTCCTATTTGAAGATACATTATTCAATAACAATTATTTGTCGCATATACCAAATAAGCTTGATGAATTCAAAAGTTTCGCCTTTATACCGCTTATTTTCTTTCAAATAGCTCAAATTGTAATATGTGTTCTACCAGGTCAACCTATACAATTTGCTTCTAGCTACTTATACGGCGTTCTAGGAGGCTTCCTATATCGATTTGTGGTGCAGTAATTGGTACTGTAATTACATACTACCTGGCTAGATTCCTAGGAAACGATGCACTTCACATTATATTCGGAGAAGAAAAAGTTAAGTCGTATGTTAGAAAACTCAATAGCAGAAGTGCTTATATGATTATCTTTTTGATTTATCTTGTCCCTGGTGTTCCAAAAGATTTTACGAGCTATGTAGCTGGGGTTTCTAGTGTTAAATTCAAACCATTTCTTCTTCTTTCAATAGTAGGAAGATCACCCGGCGTGCTTGGAAGTTTGCTATTTGGTGCATTTCTAGCAAAGAAGAATTATGTTGGCATAGTTTTTCTTATAGTGATTAGCATCACTATTTTGTTATTATGTTATTGGAAACGTGATTCGATACTTAGACTCATCGACTCATATGAGGATTCTGAAGATATTAAAGAGGTTTAAAATGGCGAAAAAAGACAAAATTGAGAAAACCAACGCTATGAGGCAGCTAGATAGTGCTGGCATTAATTACTCGATTAGTGAATATGAATATGATGAATCAGATCTCTCCGGTGAACATGTTGCGGAAGCACTTGGTAAATCTGAAGAAGAGATTTTTAAGACCCTAGTAACTCATTCAAACACAGGAGAATACTTTGTATTTGTCATTCCAGTTGCTGCTGAGCTAAATCTAAAAAAAAAGCTGCATCTGTAGCCGGTGTTAAGAAGATTGAAATGATTCATGTAAAAGAACTCCTTCCTTTAACAGGATACGTAAGGGGTGGCTGTTCTCCGATTGGCATGAAAAAACTTTTTTCTACTTATATAGATGAAACAGCAATTTTATATGATGAGATATATGTATCTGCGGGAAAGAGGGGAGCACAGATTATTATTAACGCTGAAAAACTGGCTAAATTTATAAACGCTTCTTTTGCAGATATAACTGCCTAATAATTAAATTTGATGTTGATAATAATACTGCAACTTAACTAACAAGTTAAAATTTCTACATCACATTCATAAAAATTAAATATCATGAAGCCCAAAGGTGTTGCAATCAATTGATTACAGCACCTTTTTATTTTTATCAAACATTTGTTCTTTTTTCTATTGACTTTTTATCTAAGCAGAGGCTATACTATGAATATCTTAAATCGAACATCTGTTCTTTTTATTTTTTTAATATTGAATTTATACTATCAAAGATGCTGACTTAGCAATATACATTAGGAGGTTATCATTATGAAAAAGAAATACAAAATTGTTTCACCAGTTAGATTTTTTATGTTTGTTCTAGTATCTGTTCTAAGTATGACGATGCTTATATACAGCTTGCTCGGATTTGCAACAACCGAGGCTGGTACATCTGAGTCATATAGACAAGTTGAAGTTAATCAGGATGATACGCTATGGTCAATTGCTAATAGATATGGTGCTAAGAATGTTGATCCGCGCACAACAGTTAATAAGATTTGTGATCTTAATGATATATCGGCGTCGGATGTAAAGCCAGGAGATACACTTATTGTTCCCGTAGAGTCATAAATCTACAAGGCCGATATTTCGTCTTAGAGGTGTTTTTTATAAGGTAAGGGTGTTATGATACCTTTTTATTTTAAGCAGAATTGCTAAAAGAGTTTATAACCCCTAATATTACTCAGGTATTGGTACAGTGTTATATCACTTGTTGTCAAATACATAAAGCTCCATTTACGAGGCTGCCTTGCGGGCAGCCACATTCTTCGTTTTATAACTATTCCCAAAATTATGATTTTAGGAATAGTTATGTCTTTATAGTTTTGGAACCCTTTCTTTCTCTAAGTCTTTATAGTAGCTTTTTCACCCTGATTTTTCTTATAATATTTATTACTGTTAATTATGCAAATAAAAATAATACCTGAGTTTATTACCCAGGTACATTTTCAAAATAGCTTTTTTATTATATTTTTTTAGTAATTCAGATTTTACACATTTATATATGTTCATATATTCTTTTTCTACATTTGTTATCATTAATATGTATTTACTACTTTATGTATCTTATCTATTAGCGATCCTACATAATAAACTCCAACTAGCATAGCTACCGCTATCTCAATGGTCATTCTAATGATACGTATCTATGACTGTATCTATATTATGCTAAATAAATATATTCAACAACTAAATCGCAAAGCATTCCGTTTTCGTCATAACCAAAATAGACAGGATACCTTCCGTCTCCAAACCCTGATTGTATCATGGGAATTGAGAGTTCCGAATTCGGTATTTTAAAGTTTATCCAATCTCCGCCATCTCTTTGATAAAGTGGATTTTCCTCAGCACTCTTTGCAAAGATTGCCGCAAAAAAATCGTCATATATATTTTTGTCTGTGTTTTCTGCATACCATCTATCTTCAAAATCACAGTATGCGTTCCTTGTCTCAACATCAACTATAGTTGCAAGACCGGCATCTACATTAAATCCGAATATGCTGTCACCATCTACATCATCCAGATTTTCATCACCCTTGAGTGCCTCGTAATAAATTATAGGAATACTCTCTTTAAATTTTACTCTGCTGAGCGCGTACCTGTAGTGGTCTTCTTCTAATTTTACAACCAATGTTTCAATTCTATGTTTCCCCTTTGGCACAGACTCTAAATATGCTTTTTCATTTCTGTTTAGCCATACTAATGGATCTCTTACGAGTATATCTCCTGTAGGAAATATAATTTCTCCCATATCCAAAATGAATACTTCCTTGCCATGAATCTCTTTCATAGCAAAGCACTTTGCATAGTTTACCGGTGATGTAAGAAGATTCTTGACCTCTTCATATTTTTCCTTCCACTCAATTGATGGTTGTAACTTTTCCATATCAACTCCTTTGTTTCATGCAAAGTTATCCGTTCATTCCCCCGAATTCAATCTCATATTTTCCACTTATTATCATATTTGCAAGATGTCCGCACAAATAATCAGGTTCAGTATCAAGATCAAATGAAAATTCGCTGTTTCTTCCATTTATATAAATATATACATTTTCTACAAACAAGGCATCTCTAAAATCAATTTCAGTCATTTCCATATTGTATTCTTCATTGACAAATTCAATAAAAATCATAGTTTTCATCTATAAAGACATGTCTTGTTATCGTTTAACCATGCTATTTTTTCAATGAATTTGTCAATTACTTCATCGCTTTGATTTTCAGTTTCAAGGACAATATCTGTATCCTTACCCCATACATTCATTTTTCCAAGATAAGCACCGCAATAAACTCCATCTTCTTCCAATATGAATTTATTACCTTCAATAGTAATTGTTTTCTCCATAAATCTGACTCCTTTCCGCGTAAAATCATTTATATAATAATTGGTCTGCTCATATAAGATATTAGCAATTATATAATCTGCATTTTCATCATGCTGATCTTTTGACTATAGAATTATAGATGTCATCACAATTGTCACTATCTATGATCTTTACGCCATCAATCGCCATTCTGTTCTATAAGTTCCCTACTATGCTTTCAACAAGTTCGGTAATATCTTTTGATACATATATGATTTCATCAGGATCGTGAATATAGCAAATTACCTGTGAAAAGTCTCCATCTTCACCAGGATCAAAGTCCAGCATCAAATAGCAGCTGTTACAGTACTTCGCAAAAGGAATCCATTTTTCGTTAAAAAGAAATGGCTTTATCCTTGTATCACGCATTTTCTCAATCTCTTCATTTGAATAATACTCAGGAAAATCTGTCAGCAAAGCATTCTTGTTTTGAAAATAGCTCTTGCAGCTTTCAATTTCTGAAAGACTCATGAGAGTGAAACACATATCTCGTTCATCTATATTACAAGGCAAGATACTCATATACTTGCTTCCGTTCTTGTATTTATATAGTTCTTTGAACCCCTCCGGCAAGTTTATACCAAAGCTTTCCTCAAACTTGTCCAATTCTTCGTCTGAAGCCCCTTTCAGTTCCAGATACTCGTCGTAATACTCCTCCTCTATAGGATCATCTAAATCCCATTCGTCAAAGTTTTCGCACATATACTTCTCAATTAGCTTTATGTTTTCAATCATTCCCATTACACTTATCTACTTATATGTCTCCATCTATAACTTTCTGAAGGTAGGCGGATATGTCTTCCATAAACTCCTTGAAACTACAGAGATCATGAAGTTTCTCATGTTCCAGGTCATATGCAGCAATCTTCTTGCTCTTAGGGTTCCAAACTATGTAGAAATGGTCATAGTCACCGGTCGACTTTGAAATTCTAAGAAGCTTTCTCCTTCCAATCTTCATTGGAATAGTTTCAATTAAAGATAAATTCTATATAATCAAAATCGCAATCTTCAAGCTCAAAGCAAAGCTTATCTCCTTGTAAGAATTCTAGCAGATGCTTTGGCAGCTTGTATGGCTTAAGCTCATCCAGCTTGTTATTCATGCTATGGAATTTTTCAGGCTCTAGCGACTTAAAATATTCAGCCATCTCCATATCTCCCTTTTCTATGGCGATGCTGTAAGGTCTCATTCCATCCTTTTCAGTAATGGTCACATCTGCACCGTGTTCAACTAGATATTTGCACATCTTCAAATCAACATACCTGGCAGCCACGCAGAGCGGTGTTGGACAAAATGAGTAAACCATATCAGGACGATGATAATTTATATCGACGCCTCTTTCTATGAAGAACTCCATAGCCTTATAATCTCTATCTTTCACAGATTTTCTAAATGCCGGACCTCCGTATTTACTCACACTATGCCCCAGCTCATCTATCAAAGCAAGGTTTTCGAGCTTATTTCCATATAAAGCTTGTTCAAAAGCATCTGTCTCAACATTGTTAAGCACATTTACTTTCGCACCCTTTGATACTAAATATCTAATTAGAGGCTCACTGCAATATCTCACAGCAAGTAAAAATGACGGATTTTCCCCATCATTGAGCTCAGCTCCATTTTCAACAAGCCATTCAACCGACTTTGTATTGTTCATAATCAAAGCGAGATTAAGTGGGCGAAAGCTCCGTATATTTGGATAGCTTAATCTCCTTGTTAATATCAAGTCCCTTAGCAAACTGCTCCTCAAGAGCTTTGATATTCTCATAAATCACATCGCCGGCAAGCTCCGGCAAAGATGGAAAGCAACCTATATCTTTAATTTTTATCATATTATTCCCCACAGTATTTAATATATGTCTAAACTAGAAGCTGTCCTTTACATTACGTTCAACTTCATATATAAAGTAACATACTAAACACCTTTTTTCTCATATATGCAATCTTTAACTCAAATATATCGTATCATCATATCAATGATGATAAAAATACATTAAACTTTTACTTAGCCTATAATTACATGTTTACGGTTTACCAAGCACCGCCGCCGCCACCACCGGTACCGCCACCTGAAAATCCACCGCCACCGCTACCGGTGAATCCGCCGCCGCCACTGCGACCCATAAATCTTCCCGGATATATCTTTGACACTTCAATTTCTGTTCTTAATTCAATATTACTTATCATCGTATTAACTGTCATAGGGTTTAAAGCATTTTGTCCAAATGAAGTATAAGAGCAATGGTTAGGCAACGATATATTATTGAACTTCGAAATCCATTTATCCGTTAACTTAAACACATATGCATAAGGTAAAACATCATAGAAATACGATGGATTTTTCATCTACGAGCTCATTTAGCCTATCGAGCTCTACACTTTCTATAAAGTTCTTGAATCCGACAATTTCACCAAATATATTTCGGTTGTAATCGCTTCTGACTTTTTATCCCGTTTATTAAAAATGGAAGAAGTATCAAATATATTATAAAAGCTAAATACATATATTGGTGTTAGATATCTGGATATTGAAAAAAGAAAAACATTTAGTGCGATTGCACATATTCCATAAATCACACCTAACAATATTATATTACGCATGCCATTTGATGAATTACTCATTTTTCTGTATGATATTTTTCTTTTATTATATAATTAATCGACACAATGCAGATAGCTGTAATTAGAAAAAAATGTATTTGGAGGGATATTTCCAGTATCGATGTGCAATCTATCTAAGTAAAACAGTAAGGTTAATACAATTCCGACACCACCTAATATCTTAGCAATTAGTTCACGTTCCTTAGATTTCTTAGAGTAGAACGATTTATCTCCTTCAAATTTTTCTATAATACTTGTGCAAATTTTATCAAGAGATTTTTCTAATTTTTACCAGCATCATCTATACTAATCTGTGTGCCAACACTTACTTCATATATCGAATCAAATAAAGCTACGTAGAAATCATTTACATAACTTTCTTCATTCTCAGGAGGCTTTAAAGATGTAATCAGAATCTTGCTTTTATCTTTGTTATCCTCTATTCTTATATATCCCTTTGATGCTAAATATAAGTAAAGTGAAACAATATCTTCGTTATCGATTACTTCGTCTGCTAAATATCCGAGCTCTGCTGATGTAATTCCATCCGGCGGATTAAACATCACAGGTATTATAAGATCTTTATTTTTGTGGTTTGCATACTTAAATACTGCAATAATAATTAAAATTATTAAAAGTATAGCCATGTTTAAATTGATACTCCATCTATTACTTGGAACATCAACCCAGTAGTTTTTAGGTGTATCTATTTGAAGTGTCACTCCGTAATTTGCCGGAAGCATAGTAGCCTTATAATTCAGCGTATTGCTTTTCTTATCGTATTTCCACTTAGTAGTCTGCTTAGTACTTCCATATTTACCTACATAGCCTTTCATCTTTGAATACGGAAAGCCGTCAGGTAACTTAACCGTGACATTTGCATTCATGATGATCATTTCCCAGTTTGTTGGTAACAACACGTTTAGGCAGTTTACGCTTCACCAAACACCGCCGCTATCCGATTTACCCATATATAATCAAAACCGCCAACTCTATGTGAAGTATAACTGATATGATCAGGAATTTTGATGTTTTCAAACTTGTTTTATATAAAATATAAATTTCAATACTTACTATAGATCCGTGCACACAGCATAGGCTGTGTTTCCCTTTGCCGCAATAGCATAAAGCTTATCATTATCTATTATCATTTGCTGATATACTGTTATTTCGAATTTATCAAATTCGAGTTTCTTATATAGGGTACCGTCATTTCTATTTATCAAAACAGGTTTGTTTTTCTCATTCGACAGAAGTACATAATCTTTGTAATAGAGAAAATTAGATGTTCCCCTGGTGTTATAGCTATACTTTATACTTCCATCAGACAAGTTCACAGCAAAGAACTTTCCGCCCATTCCATCCGTTCCGAAATACAATATACCATCTTTCTCATCAACATCTGTATAAAGATATGCACCCAGTTTGGTCTTCCAAATAACTTTACCTGAATCAGCCTCCCGACATGCCATTATAAAGGCTGAATGCATATAAACCTCTATATTTCCGAAGCAATATACCTTGCCGTCACTATAGGTATTATCTAAAGGAGCAGGCGCATCCCCTATCACTTTTAGTTCTTCATCAGTGACTTCTATCAACTTTTCTAAAGACTTGCGATATCCCTTATATTTCTTTGTATTAATTATGAATCTCCCATCTTTCTCGTTAAGCTCACAATCGAGAGCCGATATATCGTCTAGATCCATAAGACGAATCTGTCCATGATTCATAAAATCAGTAGAAAAATTTGTAAGTATAAATCCCTGCATATAGTCTTTTGAATCATCTACATGAGCAGTATAAGATACACAGCTAAGCACTACGATTTTATTCTTTATCTTATATATTCCAACAGTATTATTTGCTCTTAGTTCAATATCATCCCAAGTCAAAGGATATGCTATCAAATGATTCATATTTCTTCCTCGTTAAGTTCTCTAAAGCTATCTATATGATATCCAAAATAGCTTTTTCCAGACCTTCCGATAAATATTCCATGCTCCGGCATATTAGAGATTTCACCTAAGAAAATCATGGGTAAATCATCTGAAAACGGATATTCTACCTCTATATCATTCTTTAGCGTAACAAGTGCTTTTTCTTTAATCATCCAAATCACCAAATTTAGTATTAAAAACGAATAAATCTAGTGATGAAACAGTCTGAATCCTGTAAACGCCATAGCTATTCCATACTTGTTACAAGAATCAATAACTAGATCATCGCGGGTCGAGCCTCCAGGCTGGGCAATATACGATACACCACTTTCATGAGCCCTGTCGATATTATCGCTAAATGGAAAGAATGCATCTGATGCTACTGATACGCCTGTAATCGCATCAAGAATCTGTCTTTTTTCTTCAACTGTAAAAACTTCAGGCCTCTCCGTGAATAATTTCTCCCAGTCAAAATCCCCTCTTGCTTCAGGAGTATCCTCCATAGCTATATATCTATCTATAAAGTTATCCATGCTAGGTCTCTTTGTCCCTTCCTTAAAAGGTAGATTCAGTACCTTTTCAGACTGTCTGAGATGCCAATTATCAGCCTTTGAGCCAGCAAGACGAGTGCAGTGAACTCTCGACTGCTGACCAGCTCCTACTCCAATTGTCTGACCATCTGCTGCATATGCAACAGAGTTTGACTGTGTATACTTAAGTGTTATTAGGGCAATTACCAAATCATCCTTAGCATCCTCTGGAATATCCTTGATTTCAGTCACTACATCATTAAGGCAAGTCTTGTCTATTTTTATATCATTATGCTTCTGTTCAAAAGTAACTCCAAATACCTGCTTCGTCTCAACTTCAGGTGCTTTGAAATCTTCATTCACTTTGAGAATCAGATAATTCCCATTTTTCTTCTGTTTCAAAATATCTAGAGCTGCGTCAGTAAACCCTGGAGCAATTACTCCATCAGAAACCTCTCTCTTAATTAGCTTTGCACATGTCTCATCACAAACATCACTCAAGGAAATAAAATCTCCGAATGATGACATGCGATCTGTTCCACGAGCTCTCGCATATGCTGTTGCAATCGGCGATTCATCAAGACCAACAATATCATCTACAAAGCATGCCTTCTTGAGCTTATCACTCATAACCCTACCGATAGCGGCAGAAGAAGGACTAACATGCTTAAATGAAGCAGCTGAAGCTTTTCCTGTAGCTGCTTTTATCTCGCTAACTAACTGCCAGCCATTTAGTGCATCTAGAAGATTAATATATCCTGGCTTTCCATTCAGAACTTCAAAAGGCAGCTCTGAGCCATCTTCAATATAAACTGATGCAGGTTTCTGATTTGGGTTACATCCATATTTTAATTCGATATTTTTCATTTGTTTCACCACTCGTAATGATTCGAAAATTTAGCTGTAAAATCTAGATAAGAGGCCATAATTTACATAGCCTCTTATCCATATACTTATTAAACAAAATTCTATAGATTAATCTCTGTTTCTATGTTTTTCTGAGGATGACGCTCTATAATTGGGTCTATTACCTCTGTAATAAGCTCCTCAACCTGTGATGGGCTTCTTCCTACGTAGAGAATAGGATCCATTGCTGATAAAATTTCTTCTTTAGATAGTCCAAAAGTTTCATCGGCAGCAATTCTATCAACAAGGTCGTTATTAAGTCCATCTCTCTTCACTCTTAGTGTTGCTTCATGCGAATGAACTCTAATCTGTTCATGAAGATCTTGTCTATTTCCACCCTTCTTACAGCTTCCATCATAATATTTTCAGTAGCTATGAACGGAAGTTTTTCCATGGTACGAGCATTGATAACTTTAGGATATACAACCATGTCACTTGTTATATTGATATATAGGTTAAGGATACCATCTAATGCAAGAAAAGCCTCAGGAACTGAGATTCTCTTGTTTGCAGAGTCATCAAGTGTTCTCTCGAACCACTGTGTTGCAGCAGTAATTGCTGGGTTAAGCGAATCTACTATTACGTATCTTGCAAGCGAAGTGATACGTTCAGATCTCATTGGATTTCGCTTATAAGGCATTGCTGATGAACCAATCTGGTTCTTTTCAAAAGGTTCTTCCATCTCTCCGAACGACTGCAGAATTCTTAAATCATTAGAGAACTTGGAAGCGCTCTGTGCAACTCCCGAAAGAGACGATAATATATTTGCGTCTACTTTGCGAGAGTATGTCTGTCCAGAAACCGGAACACAGCCAGATATACCAAATTCTTTTGCAATAATATCGTCAAGCTTCTTAACCTTAGACTCGTCGTTGTTGAAGAGGTCCATAAAACTAGCTTGAGTACCTGTTGTACCCTTAGAACCAAGCATCTTTAGGTCTTCAAGTCTTCTCTCAAGCTCAATAACATCGAGTGCTAATTCGTACATCCAAAGCGATGCCCTTTTACCAACAGTAGTCAGTTGAGCTGGCTGAAGATGTGTATAGCCAAGACAAGGCATATCCTTATAGTCTCTCGAGAACTTCTTGAGATTAGAGAGAACTTGAACTGACTTCTCGATGATTAGCTCGAGAGCTTCTTTCATAAGAATAACATCGGTATTATCACCTACGTAGCAGGAAGTAGCCCCAAGGTGAATAATAGCCTCTGCTTTAGGACAGCGCTTTCCATAGGCGTACACATGGCTCATTACATCGTGGCGCACTTCTTTTTCTCTAGCTTCAGCAATCTCAAAGTCAACAATATCCTTATTTTCGATGAGTTCCTGAATCTGTTCTTCGGTAATATCAAGCCCAAGTTCCTTCTCGGCTTTGCTAAAGCAATCCAAAGCTCGTGCCAAGTAGTAAATTTCTTCTTTTCGGAGAATATATATTTCATCTCCTTGCTCGCATATCTACTGGATAGTGGCGACATATACTGCATTCTGTTGGTTTCCATTAGTCCCCCATTCTCTTGTTGTAAATCTTTACTTCTCGCTCTAGATTCTCTGGATTAATCATCATAGTGCATAGAGAAATTTTATTATCTTCATTTAGGCTATTCCATATTGTTTCACTAAATTCGTCTAGCGAATCAGGAATACTTACCAGCTTAGGTTCTCCTTCAAATGTCGGCAGCGGAGAATCATTTCCTTCATACGTATGGATAAAATTAGCAAAGCCTGCTCGCGATTGATATTCGTAGAAATATCTATCACACTCTGTACCTTGTCCATCTGAGTCCTTTAAAATGCTCATCTTATACGAACCATCTACAAGGCTTATTAGACCGCTAATTCTCGGAGTGAAATGTGGTGCGTCAGGCTCAAAACATCTTGTTCTTAGTGCTTCTTCAAAGTTAGACCTTTACTTAGAAACTCCTCGACCGTATCTGTCTGATCACCATTTGTTACGATCAAATTCTTACCATTTGTCTTGATTGGATAGTAGATGATTAGAGTAGGATCAATTTCAGCATCCTTATCATATGGTGCAATTGCTACTCTATCATCTTCTTGATAAAAGATTCTATTACGACTATTCTCACTTCTTCCCATTATAAAATAGGCAACGGCAATCTTATTCGATGTTTTTCCAATAAGGATGCCCCTGCCCCAATAGTCATTAGAAGCGAGAAAATTAAGTTCATTAATCTGTGTCTTATTCATTGCTCACCTTGTCTAAATAACTCTGTAATATTAAAATTGCTGCCTGTTTATCAATGACCTTCTTACGGTCACTTCTCTTTACATCCCCTGCAATAAGGATATTCTCCGCTAGTTTTGTCGTAAATCTCTCATCCTGCCACTCGATTTTTACGTGTGCAAGACCAGAGCTTCTGAGCTTATTTTCAAGCATAGTGCGGAAATCGCGTACTTTTTCAGTCTGTACGCTGTCGGTACCATCAAGACTCAAAGGAAGTCCAACAACTACAGTGTCACATTCATATTCGCGCACTAAATCAAGCACCTTGGTAGTGTCTTTTCTAATACCAACACGCTCAATTGTAGTGACTCCTTGTGCTGTAATGTCAAGAAGATCGCTTACAGCAACACCTATAGTCTTTTCACCGACATCAAGTCCTATTTTTCTCATCGATTGAAGATCCTATTTATCAAGCTCTAGGTACGACTTTAGAATCTCCTCGAGAAGCTCATCTCTATCAATCTTTAGAATGAGATTTCTCGCATCGTTATGACTTGTAATGTAAGATGGATCCCCAGAGGTTAGATATCCTACCATCTGGTCGATAGCATTATATCCTCTCTCCTGAAGAGATGAATATATCTGATGCATTGCTTCTTTGTTGGAAATCTGTTTGATTTTTGCACTCTCAAACAAAATTGTATCCTTACTCATATCTTCCTCCTATTTTTATAGAATTTATCGAGATATATTTAGTGCTAATAGGCAAATTCTAACGTATTCACCTATTAGCTATCTAACTTATTTATTAGCAACTAGAGTTTCTGCTAGCTTTAAAGCATCATCTAACTTGCTTTCATCTTTCGCTCCAGCCTGTGCCATTCCAGCTTTTCCGCCACCATTTCCACCAGCAACCTGAGCTATCTCCTTAACTAGCTTACCAGCATGGAAACCTTCGCTAACAAGCTCATCGCTTACAGAAACAAGAATTGCGATTTTGCCATCATTAACAGCAGCTGCTACAAAAATCGACTTTTCTTCTTTTGCCTTTATAGCATCTGCCATCTCTCTAAGCTGTGCAACATCCGTGTTGTCAAATCTCTTAGCAATTAGCTTGATACCATTTATGTCAGCTCCAGATGCAATGACATCATCTAGCGAGCCTGCGATTTCATCTGCCTTTAGTGACTTAATAGTCTTCTCTAGCTCTTTGTTATCAGTAACGAGCTGAGCAGCTTTTTCTCAACATCACTTTCATTTGATTTAAGTGTTGAGCACACGTTTGAAATAATAGCTTCTTTACCTTCAGTATAGTTGATAACCTGTGTTCCAGTAATGGCCTCAATTCTTCTGATACCAGATGCGATACCCGCTTCGGATATAATCTTAAATGCGCCAATTTTACCAGTATTATCTATGTGTGTACCAGCGCAGAATTCTACGCTGTAATCACCCATACTTACTACACGAACGATTTCGCCGTATTTCTCACCAAATATAGCCGTAGCTCCCATCTTCTGAGCTTCCTCAATCTTCATTTCCTGCATGAGAATTGGTAGGAATGCATCAATTTTGGAGTTTACTATATCTTCAACCTGTTTAATCTGCTCCTGACTCATAGCTTCGAAGTGATTAAAGTCAAATCTAAGATAGTGATTATCAACATATGATCCTGCCTGTGATACATGATCACCTAAAACATCCTTAAGCGCCTGCTGAAGTATATGTGTTGCACTGTGTCCTCTAGCAGTTCTATTTCTATTAGTCTCATCAACCTTTAGCTCTGCTTTGTCACCAACACTAACATTATCGATTGATTCCTCTACGAAGTGTAGGAAAATATCGTTTTCCTTAGTAACATCATTTACATGATATTCCTTGTCCGCTATAACAATCACACCAGTGTCATGGAGCTGTCCTCCGCCTGTAGCATAGAAAGGAGTTCTATCGAAAACAAGAATATTCTTGCCTTCACTTCTGTTAGCATATAGAACTTCAGCTTCTGCAGAAGTTCTGTGTATCCTAAAAACTCGCTCTTAGGTAGCTTATCGTAATCAGCTGCATCTTTCCAAGCAACATCCGCTGTAGACCTTTGTCCTTGACGAGCAAGCTCCTTTTGGTGGTCCATATTCTCCTTGAACCCTTTCATGTCTACAGTGATTCCTCTCTCTAGAAGAATCTCTTCAGTCATCTCTATAGGGAAGCCATATGTATCATAAAGCTTAAATGCATCTGCACCATCGAGCACGGTCTTACCTGATTGATCGAGCTTTGCAACATATTCTTCAAGAATTCCCATGCCATTATCCATGGTCTTTGCGAATTGTTCTTCCTCAATTGTAATCATTTTCTTGATATAGTCGTGCTTCTCAACCAGTTCAGGGTAAGCTCCTCCAGAAACTTCTACTACGGAATCCATGAGTTCTGCTAGGAAAATCTTTTCCTTTATTCCTAGAAGTCTTCCATGTCTAGCAGCTCTTCTGATTAGACGTCTTAGAACATACCCTCTGCCTTCGTTGCTTGGCATAATTCCATCAGCAATCATAAATACCATAGAACGCAGATGATCAGTTATGATTCGAAGACTTATATCATGCTGTTCGTTGCCAGCCTGGTAATCTACGTTTGCCATCTGTGCAACTGAGTCAAGAATCTTTCTAATCGTATCTATATCAAATATAGAATCTACATCTTGCATAATACATGCAAGTCTCTCAAAGCCCATTCCCGTATCGATATTAGGATGTGCTAAGTTTGAATACGATCCATCCTCTTCCTTTGAGAACTGTGAAAATACATGGTTCCAAAACTCAATATATCTATCACAATCACAACCTGGCTTGCAGTCAGGCTTATCGCATCCAAATGCTTCACCTCTATCATAGTAGATTTCAGAGCATGGTCCACATGGTCCTAGCCCAATCTCCCAGAAGTTGTCATCTTTACCAAGTCGTACAATCTTCTCTTCTGGCATACCGAGTTTAAGCCAAATATCGTATGCTTCATCATCATCCTGGTATACGGTTGCCCAAAGACGATCAGTTGGCATGTTGAGAACCTTAGTGATAAACTCCCAGCCCCAAGTTAAAGACTCTTCTTTGAAGTAGTCGCCGAAACTGAAGTTTCCTAACATCTCAAAAAATGTACCATGGCGAGATGTCTTTCCAACATTATCAATATCACCAGTTCTTATACACTTCTGGCATGTAGTCATCCTCTTTGATGGCGGTGTTTCTACACCAGCGAAGTAGGCTTTAAGTGGTGCCATACCAGAATTTATAATAAGTAAGCTTTTATCATTTTTAGGAATCAAAGATGCGCTTCCCGCAGCATAATGACCCTTACTAACAAAGAAATCGCGGAATAAATCTCTAATTTCATTAAGACCAAGTTTTTCCATCTAAAAAAATTCTCCCTTTATATACAATGCTTATATTTTATACTGAAACACCGATATTCACAAGTAATTAGAGCATTAAGAATTGTAATTAATCAACAATTTCTATACATTCAAGCTGACTTTTTACTTCTCCTCTAATATCAGCAAGGAATTCTTTACGAAGCTCTGCTTGTTCTATACTTTCCTCTGGTGTTAAGCCTTCATTTTTACTCTTATGAGCAAGCTCATTAATTCTGTCTATCTTTTCTTTTTTCATTTTATTACCCTTTTGAATTATTCTAATTAGATAAACATGTCATACCCGAACAGCGAGTATGACATGCACTTTGTATAGTCTACTTTATTTGTAACCCTTGCTTCTTTTTACAAGTTCTTCATATCTAGTTTCTGCCTGTTTAGCAGCTTCGTCAAATAATCGCTTAGCTCTTTCTGGATTAGCTTGTTCTAAAGCTCTGTATCTAACTTCTCCATTCAAGAACTCCTTATAATCAAGGGTTGGCTTCTTGCTATCTAGCGTAAATGGATTGTCGCCATTTTCCATAGCCTTTCTTGGATCAAATCTGAATAGGTTCCAATAACCAGACTGTACTGCTTTCTTCATCTCTTGCATGGAGCAGTTCATACCCGCTCTAATGCCGTGGTTAATACAAGGCGAATAAGCAATTACGATGGATGGCCCATCATAGGATTCTGCCTCTTTAAGAGCCGTTAACGTCTGCGAAGGATTTGCTCCCATAGCGATTTGAGCTACATATACATATCCATACGCCATAGCAATTTCAGCAAGATTCTTTTTGCCAACAGCCTTTCCAGCTGCAGCAAACTGTGCTATAGCTCCTGTTGGAGTAGCCTTTGACGCCTGTCCACCAGTGTTTGAATAAACCTCCGTATCAAATACTAGGATATTTACATTCTCACCAGAAGCTATAACATGGTCAAGACCACCATATCCGATGTCATATGCCCAGCCGTCACCTCCGAAGATCCAAATCGACGGTTTTGGCAGTAAATCTGTGTTGTTAATTACAAACTTAGCATCTACATCACCACTACCCGTACAAGCTTCTATTAGCTTTTTAGATGCAACTTCAGCACCAAGGCTATCTTCCATTGAATCTAGCCATTCAAATGCAACCTCATGAAACTCTTTCTTATCTGCGAGTCTTTTTACCACAGACTTCATTTCTTTACGTCTAGTATTCATAGATACCGCCATTCCAAGACCGAATTCAGCATTGTCCTCAAATAGCGAGTTTGACCACGCAGGGCCTCTTCCTTCACGGTTAATAGTGTAAGGGGTACTAGGCGCACTTCCTCCCCAAATCGAGGAGCAACCAGTTGCATTGGCAATAAACATTCTCTCGCCAAATAACTGTGTTACTAGCCTTGCATATGGAGTCTCTCCACATCCTGGACAAGCACCTGAGAATTCAAGTAGCGGCTTTATAAAGCTTACATTACGTGGCGTATCAACATTTCCGTCTAATACATTCTCATCTGTGCGATCATTTGCATAATCAAACACTCTCTGTTGCTCAGTTGACCTCTCATCCTCGTAAGGAATCATTTTGAGAGCCTTTTCCTTAGCAGGACATACCTGAACGCATGATCCACATCCTGTACAGTTAACTGTAGAAACTGATATCATGAACTTATGTTCAGGGTTAGCTTTTGATTTTAGTGTAGTAGTATTTGCAGCCTCTGCATCTGCTTCACTTAGTGCAAAGGCTCTAATAACAGCATGCGGACAGGAGTATGCGCACAGATTACATTGAATACAATTATCTGCAATCCATAGAGGTACATCTATCGCTATTCCACGCTTCTCATATGCCGCAGTTCCTGCAGGAATCATACCATCAGCAACATCGAGGAACTTAGATGTCGGTATCTCATCCCCCTTCATCGCTGCATCCGTAGTCAAGATATCATTTAAATATTTCTTGAGTTCTGGTCTTTCTGAATGAAGCTGATTCTTAATGTCTGCAACTTTAATATTCTTCCAGCTCTCAGGTATTTCAACCTTGTGAACATGTGTAATACCAGCATCAACAGCGTTGCAGTTCATATTTACAACATCTTCACCCTTGCTCATATAGCTTTTCTTGATGGCTGACTTCATGTAATCAACTGCTGAATCAAGTGGTAAGATATTAGCTAGTTTAAAGAATGCTGCCTGTAATACTGTATTAGTTCTTCTTGAGCCAAGTCCAATTTGATTAGCTAACTTAACAGCATCACAAGTATAGAATTCAATATTGTTATCAGCTATGTATTTTTTTTGCAGCATCAGGAAGATGACTTTCCAATTCATCGTCCGTCCAGCTGCAATTTAGAAGAAACTTACCGCCTGGATTAACATCCTGAACAATATCATATTTGAACATATATGCAGAACTATGACAGGCTATAAAATCTGCTGAATTCACATAATAGGTAGATCGAATCGGCTCATCTCCAAACCTTAGATGAGAAATAGTTATGCCACCTGACTTCTTTGAATCGTACTGAAAATAAGCCTGAACATATTTATCAGTGTGATCTCCAATAATCTTTACACTATTCTTATTTGCTCCAACTGTACCGTCGGCACCAAGTCCCCAGAATTTACATGCAACTGTTCCCTTAGCCGAAACGTTAGGATTAGTAGTTCTCTCAAGAGAAAGATTTGTTACATCATCTGTTATGGATATCGTAAATTCCTTCTTAGGCTTATCAGCTACCATGTTGTCATAAACTGCGATAATATCTCCAGGCTGAGTATCCTTTGAACCTAGACCATAACGACCTCTAGTCATTTTAGGGTTAAGGTCATCACAATCAGCAAGAGCAGATACAACATCAAGATATAATGGCTCTCCATTTGAACCAGGTTCTTTTGTTCTATCTAACACTGCAATGTTCTTTACAGTCTTTGGAATTTCCTGAAGAAGATATTTAGTTGAAAAAGGTCTAAACAGTCTAACCTTAATCAGACCAACCTTTCTACCATTTTCATTTAGGTAGTCAACAACCTCTGCTGCAGTTTCACACACAGATCCCATAGCAATAATTACATCAGTAGCATCTTCTGCACCATAATAGTTAAATGGCTTATAATCAGTGCCAATACTCTCATTAACCTGATCCATTACACCTTTAATGATATCTACAGATTCATCGTAGAATACATTTCTAGCTTCATTATGCTGGAAGAAAGTCTCTGGTTGCTCTGCAGAACCCATTAAGTGTGGATGACATGGGTTATTTGCATGCTTCTTAAACTTATCTACTGCATCATAGTCAAGCATGGAATCTAGTGTATCGTAATCCCAAACTTCGATTTTCTGCTGCTCATGACTAGTTCTGAATCCATCAAAGAAATGAACAATCGGCATACTCGCTTTAACAGAAGCAAGATGTGATACAGCGGCTAAATCCATAACTTCTTGTGGACTATTTGCTGCAATCATCCGACACCAGTTGCTCTTGCCGCCATAACATCAGAGTGATCTCCAAAAATAGAAAGTGCGTGTGTCGACACTGCTCTAGCAGCAACATGGAAAACACCTGGCAAACGTTCTCCAGCAATCTTATACATGTTAGGAATCATCAGCAGGAGGCCCTGAGAAGCAGTATAAGTGCTCGTCAATGCCCCGGCGTTAAGTGCGCCATGAACAGCACCAGCAGCTCCGCCTTCAGACTGCATCTCTACAACTCGTACCTTTTCACCAAACAAATTCTTTCTTCCTTCAGAAGACCATTTATCAATAACCTCTGCCATCACAGATGATGGTGTTATCGGGTAAATGGCTGAAACCTCTGAAAAAGCATAGGCAACATGAGCCGCAGCTGTGTTACCATCCATAGTCCTTTTAATCCTTTTTACTTTACTCATTCTTGAATGCCCTTACCTTCGTGTACATATATACATGTTTAACAGTTAATATAATAGTTATAGTTTATCACGATTCAATAGTGCATTCAATGAAATTAAAGGGGGCATAGAAGTTATACTTTATAAGGCTACGGACTCTAAAAGTTTCTCGATTTCTAGCATCTTTACAGCCATATAAACTATAGTCTCTTTGTTTGTTGGTGAAGATGTAAAACTTGGAAAAATAAATTTATATACTGACAGTCCAGGAGATTTGTTTTTACTGGATGCCCACAGTTCTTTTGTAAAACATCTAATAGCCTTTTCCACGGCTTCAGGAGAAACATGGAAATTATCTGCAACTTGTCTATAGATATCTCCAGCAACAATGACTTTTTGACTTACAAAAAGCTGCTTGCATATTATGACTGCCTCAATTAGATAACGTGCACCTATACTTTCCTTCGAGAAAATAAAGCTAGCAAAAATATATCTTAGAATACGATCATCTATCAGCTGACTAAGATTATTCTCGTTATTATTCATGTTTTTAATTATGGTAATAATTTCTGCATATAAAACTCTAAGCTTCGTATCTGTAACATAGTTTAGAAATGAATAATTTTTGAAAATACAAGAAGAAATCAATGCAGATATTTCATCTTGTAGATTAACAGCTGCAGAGTTATCCTTGTCATTAGAATAAAATTTTTTTATTGGAATTAGCTTGTCATCCATAAATATTCCGTCCTTCCTTCTACGTTTATGCCCACACTAGCATCAAACAGTAATCATACTTTTTAACTTGTTAAATGTAGCTTCTCCAATCCCCTTTACCTGTTTCAGGTCTTCAATTTTTGAAAACCTATTTCCCTTACGATAATCAATAATTCTCTGAGCAATAGCATCGCCTACCCCTGGCAATTCCATTAGCTTTGACTTATCAGCTGAATTAATATTGATCATACCGCCTTTACTAGTATCTTCGTTTTGTTCTTCGCTTAATTCACCACCTCCAGTGCTTGGAATAACAATTTTCTGACCATCCTGTACAAATTCCGCTTGATTTAAAGCATCAAGGTTTGCATCTTTTTTTAACCCTCCAGCTTTTTCGATAAGTTCAAATACTCGTGTTTTTTTCTTTACCTTATAAACTCCTGGAGAATTAACCGCTCCGCTAATGTCTATGTAGAATTCCTCTGTATTATGCGTATCTTCCTTAACCGTAGCCTTCTGAGTCTTTGCAAGCTTAATAGTATCAGCATTACTTGACTTTAAGTGCACTCCGGTAGCACCTAGCAGAATAATTAACACCAAAGCAAGTTTATATTTAAGCTTCCTATCTTTTGCAAATTGAAATTTAACACTATCTAGAACACTTAGCAGCAGGTCATTATTTGATTTTTTCATGTATTACCCTTTCCGAGGGCAGATTCAATTATATAAATAATACAATTTAGAAAATTATTTTTGCAACAGTTAATTTTTAAAATAGTAGACCGTAATTTAATATCAAATATAATTATTTTATCACTCATAACTCTTATAACTGCTATATATCAACATATCCATGATGTAATTACAAAAACTTTATATAAATTTAGGGGCTAAAAAGTGAATACACATTGCAAATAATGCAATTACGTATCCACTAATTATCGTTAACAAATGCAAGAAACACATCATCTTGTGTTTTAAAATAGATTAGATCATAATCTAGTATGAAATCATATGTAATTGAAAACTTCGCAAAACCACCCTAGTCTTCGTAGTACTCAAATTCATAATCTTCTATTCTAACTGTATCTCCTTCTTTCAGACCAATTTTTCTGAGCATCTTGATTCCACCTCTATCTACTATAAACTTATATAGATATCGCATTGAACCGGTATCCGTAAAGTTTGTCGATCTAAATATCTTAGAAAGCTGTTTTCCTTCAAGAACGAAAGTTCCATCAAAGGCTCTATATGCTTTAAATTTTTTGAAGTCTTCATCTAGTTCGTCTTTTTCGAAATCAAAGTACTCAACTTCTTCTTCTGGCTCAACATAGTTATCCAGCTCATTGATAGTTGCATTGAGCAGATCCTGTATCCCTGTCTAGCTGCTGCAGAAATTTTAAAGACTTTCTTGCCTTCTCCTTCTACAAAATCGATAAATTCTGAAAGTTTTTCTTCATCTTCAACTGCATCAATTTTATTAGCAGCTACTATCATAGGTTTTGCTAAAAGTTTTGCGTCATACTTTCTAAGTTCATCGATGATTTTCTTATAGTCGTCGATCGGATCTCTTCCTTCACTGCCAGAAACATCTACAACATGTATAAGAACCTTAGTGCGCTCAATATGCTTTAAAAATTTAATTCCGAGCCCCATACCCTCGTGAGCCCCCTCAATAATTCCAGCAATATCAGCCATTACAAAGCTTTTGTCATACAAATCAACTACTCCTAAATTAGGATCTATAGTTGTAAAGTGATAGTTTGCAACCTTAGGTTTAGCACATGTTGAAACAGAAAGCAGCGTTGACTTTCCAACATTAGGAAAACCAACGAGCCCAACATCAGCAATCAGCTTTAGCTCTAGGATAACAGTTCTGACCTTAGGCAGTTCACCAGCTTCAGCAAAATTAGGAGCCTGTCTAATTGAGTTCTTAAAGTGGACGTTACCTTTTCCACCTTTTCCACCTTTTGCAGCAACTAGAGTATCACCACTGTTAGCCATATCCTTCATAAGAAGACCTGATTCTTTATCTATAATCATCGTTCCAACAGGAACTCTAATCTCTAAATCCTGGCCTCGCTTACCATATTTCTTACGACGCATGCCATTCTGACCATTTTCAGCTTCATATTTACGCTTATATTTAAATCCATAAGTGTACGAAGGTTATTATCCGCAACGAAGATAATGTTACCACCATCGCCACCATCTCCGCCATCTGGTCCGCCTTCAGGAACATAAGGTTCTCTTCTGAATGTTACGGCACCGTCTCCACCTTTTCCAGATGTAATGATTATTTCCGCTCTATCTACGAACATTTATATCTCCAAAATATTAAAAATGACCCCTCAAAACAAGGGGTCAATAAGTTTAAGCTTCTTCACTGTATACGCTGATCTGCTTTCTCTTCTTGTCAAATCTCTCAAACTTAACGTTTCCATCGATCTTTGCAAATAGAGTATCATCTCCGCCGATACCAACATTGTTACCAGGGTGGAACTTTGTTCCTCTCTGTCTAACAAGAATGCTTCCAGCACTTACATACTGTCCCGCACCTATCTTAAGTCCCAAGCGTTTGGACTCGGAATCACGACCGTTCTTGGAACTACCTACTCCTTTTTTACTTGACATGACTAGTCACCTCCTATATTGAAATTCTTAATTACTTAGATTCAATTGCTGAAAGAATATCAGCTTTAGTAGCCTTTGAAGGAACCTCCACTCCAAGATTCTTAGCAATCTCTAGAAGTTCTTCCTTCTTCATTGATAGCGAAGCCTTTACATCAGACTTCCCTGTCTTCTCTGTAGCTTTAGTCTTAGCTGGAGCTGCCTTCTTAGCTGCTGCGCCAATGCCTGTAACCTTAACTAGAGTGTATGGCTGTCTGTGACCATTCTTTCTTCTGTAGTCCTTCTTAGCCTTGTACTTGAAGATAATAACCTTTTCGTTCTTACCCTGCTCTAGTACCTCAGCCTGAACTGCACAACCTTCAACAAAAGGTGTACCTACCTGAAGCTTGTCTCCTCCAACAGCTACAACCTCATCAAAGGTAACCGTCTCTCCTACTGCAGCGTTAAGCTTTTCAACCTTAAGTACATCATTCTCCTGTACTCTGTACTGCTTACCGCCTGTCTTAATAATTGCGTACATATTAATTTCCTCCTCAAACCAGACTCGCCAGGACAACGGTGCTATGCTTTAAAACCCATCCTGTGCGGCTAACCGTTTAAATATAACATGTTCTAGGACTTATGTCAAATCCTAGAACACTTATATCGCATATTATTCGATTACTACACCATCTTCATCGACTTTGAGTTCTTCTTCATCTTTACCATGAATTGCATCCATAATTTTAGTTTTTAGAGTTTCAAGAATCTCAGGATGAGATATGAGGAATTCTTTTACGTTCTCACGGCCCTGTCCGATTCTCTCTCCCTCATAACTGTACCAAGATCCAGCCTTGTCGATGAATTTCATATCTGTTGCAGTGTCGAGTACATCTCCTGCAATAGATATTCCTTCACCATACATGATATCAAATTCAGCTAGCTTAAACGGAGGCGCAACTTTATTCTTAACAATCTTAACCTTGGTTCTGTTTCCAATTGTCTCGTCGCCACGCTTAATAGAATCAGCACGTCTAACATCTAGGCGCATACTAGCATAAAACTTAAGCGCTCTTCCACCAGTTGTAGTCTCTGGATTACCAAACATAATACCAATCTTCTCACGAAGCTGGTTAATGAATATAACACATGTATTGGTCTTGTTAACAGTTCCAGCGATTTTTCTAAGAGCCTGTGACATAAGTCTAGCCTGAAGTCCAACATGAGAGTCTCCCATATCACCCTGAATTTCAGCTTTAGGAACTAATGCAGCTACAGAGTCAATAACAATAAGATCAATAGCTCCACTTCTTGCAAGCATATCGCAAATCTCTAATGCCTGCTCCCCTGTATCTGGTTGAGATACTAGAAGATCATCTACGTCTACACCTAGATTTTTGGCATAAACAGGGTCCAAAGCATGCTCAGCATCAATAAATGCCGCTTTACCACCTGCTTTCTGAGCTTCAGCAATGCAGTGCAGTGTTAAAGTTGTCTTTCCTGATGATTCTGGTCCATAAATCTCAACAATACGACCACGCGGAACACCACCAATACCAGTAGCGACGTCTAGTGATATTGAGCCAGTTGAAATACCCTCTATATTATTATTAAGCCCTTCATCTCCGAGCTTCATAACTGCGCCTTTACCAAACGCTTTCTGAATCTCATCTAAAGCGTGCTCAAGAGCCTTCTCTTTGTCACTTACATTACCAATTACACTCTTGTCCTTACTTGACTTTACTGCCATAGTCCCTCCTGTATATTCCGAACATCTGTTCGTATTGTATAAAATGTTCATTCATTTGTCAAGATTATATATTCGTACCATAATACTGGTCAAACTAAATCTAAACTCAAACTAATAATAAATCCACTATTTATAGTTTTATTTCACATTATTTATATTTACTTCACATTTTCGCAAATATGACTATAACTAATTATTGTCGCATAGTTAATATAAATATGAATTAACTTAATTTCCCATTTAAAATTTCATATACAACTAACAGCATTCTGAGTTTGAAATAGTTTCTGTTCCACTTCCTATCGCTACGTTTTGTATTTATTTCAACGTATCCACACATTCCACCAAATCTATCGCCGCATGAATAACCAATATACGCATTTCCATTGTCCCTGCCTGGGTCCGCTTCTGGTCCAGCATATCCTGTTATGGATATAGAAATGTCACTATTTGCTGCGTTTTGTGCACCTTTAGCCATTTGATTCGCTACTTCAGCACTTACAACAGAATGCTTCTTAATTATCTCGTTATCTACACCCAAAATTTCAGATTTGGCAGCAGCACTATAAGTTACAAAACCGTGTGAAAATACGCTTGAAGCACCAGGTACATCAGTTATACATGATGCAAATAAACCTCCCGTGCACGATTCTGCCGAAGATAATTTTAACTCTTTCTCCTTAAGCTGTTTAACGACAACCTCTGAAAGCTCTTCGTCATCATAGCTATATATATAATTCCCAATGAGCATTTCTATCTCTGAAACCATATTGTCAACCGCTGATTGTGCTTCTTCTTTAGTTTCTCTCTGCGAAGCAACTCGCAAGGTACACTCACCTTCCTTTGCATATGTTGCAACGGTTGGATCTACTTGATTATTAATTACAGGTAGCAGCTTCGTTTCGAGATCAGATTCACCAATCCCAATTGTTCTTATCACCCTGTAGCACATCTCTTTGCTAGAGAACTTCTTTAAAAATTCTGTAACACAGTTATTAAATAACCATTTCATCTCTCGCGGAGGTCCTGGAAGACAAATAGCGCATTTACCATCCTTCTCAATTCCGAATGCAGGAGCAGTACCAGCTTCGTTATGAAATACTTCTGCATCAACAGGAATGTACGCCTGCTTTCTGTTATTTTCCGACATTATGCGGTTTCTATCATCAAAATATGACTTTATCTCATCGTAACATCTTTCATCAAAATAAAGCTCGACTCCCATCGCCTCTGCGACTATTTCCTTTGTTAGGTCATCCTGAGTTGGTCCGAGTCCACCTGTAAAGATGATTATATCGTTTTCATCAAATGTTGATTTTATTAATTCTTTTAATCTGCCAGGATTATCACCAACGACATGATGATACATGACATTAAACCCCATTAGATTCAACTGATTTGAGATATATGTTGCATTCGTGTTAACAGTTTGTCCAAATAGTAATTCGGTTCCAACCGCTATTATCGATACGTTCATATATATTACCTCTCCACGTAATTACTCGGCGTACTATGGAGCACACCGAGTAAAAATTTCTTATTTTGTTAACCTGCTCAGCAAGACAAATTCAGATTTTGTAAACCACCACATCTATAAATGTATCTTTTTACATCGAAAATACATCTTTATTTTTGATTATGTATTCGCATCCTGAATATATTGTAGCTGCAAGCGATGCCCAGAATATAGCCATTCCAACGGTCATTAGCATGTATACCGTATCAAAGGTTAGAGCAATAATCAATGTAGGAACTGCAATCATCTGAAGAACCGTCTTTATCTTACCACTCATACCAGCAGCAACAACTCTTCCTTCTGATGCTGCAACTGTTCTCATACCACTTACAGCAAACTCCCTAGCTAGAATAACTATAAGTGACCATGCGGGAATAGTGCCTTCGCCTATAAGTAAACACAGCGCTGAATACACCAAAATTTTGTCAGCAAGGGGATCCATAATCTTTCCGAAATTTGTAACTAACCCTCTTGCCCTAGCTATCTTTCCGTCTAATAAATCAGTAAACGATGCTGCAATAAATATGATGAAAGCCACCATATAATACTGCATCATAAACGCTGCAACGAAGAACGGAACAGCAATCATTCTGCCAACTGTCAACTTGTTAGGTAAATTCATCTAAACCTCCTCACCTACGAGGTCGTACTCGTAAGCCTCCGTAATCTTAACTTCAACAATATCTCCAGGAACAAGTCTACGCTCACTAACAAAGCTAACCTCATTATCAATTTCTTGAGCATCATATCTTGTTCTACCAATGTACTCGCCTTCAGTTTGCACTTCATCAACCATAACCTCAAAAACTTTTCCAGTTTTGTTTTGGTTAAGCTCTTCACTTATGCCAACTTGTAACGCCATTACTTCATCTCTACGTGACTCCTTTACATCTTCAGGTAGCTTACCATCGAGTCTGTGAGAAAGTGTGCCTTCTTCGTCAGAAAATGCAAATACGCCCAATCTATCTATCTTCGCATCTCTAACGAAATCAAGTAGTTCTTCAAAATCTTGCTCGCTCTCTCCCGGGAATCCGACCAGCAACGTTGTTCTGATATGTATTCCCGGTATATTGGCACGAAGCTTTGAAAGTCTCTCGTATAGAAGCACCTGTCGAGTTTCTTCTCATCCTCCTTAGCACATTATCTGCAATGTGCTGAATTGGAATATCTAGATAGTTACATATCTTGTCATTTTTAGCAATCGTCTCAATCAACTCGTCGGTAATTCCATCGTCGTATACATACATGAGTCTAATCCACTCAATACCGCTTACCTTACATAGTGCATCGAGTAGCTTAGGAAGCATCGCTTCTCCGTATAGATCTTTCCCATAGTACGAAGTATCTTGTGCTATAATCGTTAACTCCTTGATTCCACGCTCTGCCATCACTTCAGCTTCTCGAACCACATCCTCAAGCTTCTTGCTTCGAAATGGCCCGCGAATCTTAGGAATCGCACAGAAAGCACAGGTATTGTTACATCCTTCGGCAATTTTAAGAACTCCAGAGTATGAGTTGTTCGGAAGTACTCTCTCTTTATAAGGAAGAACCTTTCCTACTTTACCTTTTACACTATCCTCCATGACCTCTTCATCAGATAAAAGAAGGTCTGGCAGCTCGTCATAATCATTAACACCTATAAAAATATCAACTTCAGGAATTTCCTTTACGAGGTCTTCGTGATAGCGCTCTGATAGACAACCTGTTACGACGAGCTTCTTCGTCTCTCCCTTGAGCGCCGCCATGCTAAAGATATGCTCTATAGATTCAACCTTTGCCGACTCAATAAATCCGCAAGTATTCACAATAAGAATATGCGCAGATTCTGGGGATTCTGCAAGAGTGCACCCACGGCCCATAAGTTCTGCCGCGAGCACCTGCGAATCATAGTCGTTCTTAGCACAGCCTAGAGTGTCAATATAGAACGTCTTGTTCGTTTTATTCATTAAAAATCTCCATTGTTATTAACTGGTTCATCATCCAAAGACTCGGAATCACCACTGCCCGAACTACTTTCAAAGTTGTCTGGTCTGCTGGACCGTAATATTCTTCTTCAGTCATCAAAACCTGTCTAGGTCTCGAGCCATCAGATGCTCCGATTATACCCATTTCTTCTATCTCATCGATTATGCGTGCAGCACGATTATATCCGATTCTGAATCTTCTCTGTAACATAGAAACAGATGCCTGTTTCTGCTTTAGAATGAACTCAATAGCATCCTCCGTAAGTTCATCAGCTGCGGAATCCTGCGATACAGGCTTGTCTGAAACTTCAATGCTCTGGATTACATCTTCACGATATTCTGTCTCACTCTGAGCCTTAACAAAATCGATAACTGCCGCACTTTCAGTTTCAGAAATATAAGGTCCCTGAATTCTGATAGGCTTATTAGCCTCTACTGGAGAGAAGAGCATATCTCCCTTACCGAGCAATTTCTCAGCTCCAGCAGTATCTATAATCGTACGAGAGTCGAACTGAGAAGACACGCTAAAGGCAATTCGAGAAGGAATATTCGCTTTAATTAAACCTGTTACAACATCAACAGAAGGCCTCTGAGTAGCTACAATTAAGTGCATACCTGCTGCTCTCGCCTTCTGAGCTAATCTACAAATAGCTTCTTCAACCTGCGAAGATGCCGCCATCATGAGATCTGCAAGCTCATCTATAACTATAACTATCTGAGGCATAATCTTTTCATCTTCGCCAGCACTAGCTACCGACTGATTATACGAGGCCAAATCCTTCGCTCCTAGCTCAGCAAACTTGTTATATCGCTGCTGCATCTCGTTAACCGCCCAGTTAAGTGCTGCTGCAGCCTTCTTAGGGTCAGTAACCACAGGAATTAGCATATGTGGAATACCGTTATAACTACCTAGCTCTACTACCTTAGGGTCTATTAGTACAAGTTTAACCTCATCTGGTGAAGCTTTGTAAAGAAGGCTTGTAATTATAGTGTTAATACACACACTCTTTCCCGAACCTGTAGCACCTGCAATGAGCATATGAGGCATACTATGTAAATCTGCGATGATGTTTCGTCCAGAAACGTCTTTTCCAACGACAAAGCTAATCTTAGATTTTGCAAGCTTGAACTCATTAGATTCGATCAGCTCCCTAATGAGAACTGGTGCCGCCTTCTCATTCTCAACCTCAATTCCAACAGCAGCTTTACCAGGTATAGGTGCCTCTATTCTAATGCTTTTAGCCCTCATATTAAGCGCAATATCGTCAGCTAGACCAGTTATCTTACTAACCTTTACTCCTGTAGCAGGCTGAACCTCATACCTTGTAACTGAGGCACCCTGCGTTACATTTAACACCTTTGCTTCTACATTAAAATCATTCAGCGTCTGTTCCAGAAGGCGCGCGCGCTCTTCAAGCTGATTGCCACTCATCATGTTGTTATTAGGCTTTGGTCTATTTAAGAGATCTACAGAAGGAAATACGTAATTATCCTCTTTCTTTGATTGACCTGCTTCAACCTGCTTTACAATTTCATCATGATCAGCTTTTGTTGGTCTATTATCCTCTTTCTGCTCGTAAACGGCATCATCGTCTCTCTTTGCCGACGCAAGACTCCCAGCAGCTGCAACGACTCCGGCAGTGCCTCCTACACTTGGTGCAAGGGCAGCTTCACAAGCCTTCATTTCATCGAACTCAGGAGTTCCTGGACCACGATAAGTAGCTGTTTTAGGACGAGGCTTTGGAGCTGGAACCTGACCATCAAGACCAAGTCCTAAACCTGAATAATTTCCATGGTTATCACTACCATCATACCCACAGAGACCTGTAGAACCACTAGAGATTGAATTTGAAACACCATCTAGTCCATAGCCTACTTGATTTGTTTCGGATAAATCACCTTCAAAACCAAGCCCCTGACCGTTCTCTTTTCCTGACTTCCCTCTATATCCGGCATAGACTCCTGCGTCACTATCACCGAAATCCGAACCATTGTCTAGCATATTGGCAAGTTCTCGTCTTGTGCTTTCATCTGGGAAACCAGCAGGAGATTTCTTGTTATTGTTATTAATACCATCTGGTTGATATGTACTTGAGTTAGTATCATACGTATTATTAGATGTATCCACAGAACCAAGCTCAATTGGCTGAGATTTCTGTTTTCTAGAATTTAGGTGTTTGGCCAGCATCCTTCCAAATAATCCAGATGTAGGTTCTTCTTCAGCTGGTCCAGCAGAATAGCTGATGAAGCCATCTTCTGACACATCGTGATTACTCATAGGTGAATTCATAGCAAAATCAGCCGCAGACCTTTCTTGCTCGGCTTTTTTAAACTCTAATTGTTCGTTTGATTCAGGTCTAATAGAAGCAAATGTTATATCGCTTATCTTCTTTTCTTCAAGGCTTGATGGAGTACCCACATTGCTCGCTGAACGTTCAAACTCTCTTATTAAACGCTTCTCTTCTCTAGCCTCTCTGAAGGCATGTATCTGCTTAGAGATAGGTGTATTAGCAACTAGAAGAACCGATATTACTATCAATGCTAGACCGAGGATAATTAATCCTGGCTTGCCGATAAACTTAACAAGAATATTTGCTAACTCCATACCAACAGCCCCGGCATTACGCCCCCTAACACCATCTCTATAGAAAAGCAATATATCACCGAATCCAAATCTTACATTATTAGCATCGACAAACCTATACCCGTTTAGTGCACACATCATTAGATATATAAGAGCTGTAAGTGACGCAGTTCTTGCATTTAGATGTTGTAATTTCTGCAGGAATAGGCTAATTGCAACTACAATGAGAAAATAAGGAAGAACATAAGACATACCACCGAACAGTCCACGAAGGATATTGTGTATTCCATGTCCAAAGCTACCAGTACTGTTGCTTTTCATAGTGAATATCAAAAAAACACCTATTGCAAATATGGCAATTCCCCATATTTCATCAATAAGCTTTCTATTTGAATTTCGCTTCTCCTGCATTTCACGAATCTGCTTTTGCTCAGCAGTTTCCGCATTACTACTATTTCTCTTAGTAGATGAAGAGGTTGTAGATTTCTTAGATTTATTCTTGCTACCTGGTGGTCTACCTGGACCACGTTTCTTCTTGTCCTCAGCCATGATTCCCCATTTTTCTATATATTTATAAATAGCTACAGTCGTTTAATTATACTATTTGTGGCGTATATTTGCAAAAAAAGAAAAAGACCCGAGGTATCTCGGATCATGGGCTTGTCTAAACTATTCAGCGTTATTTACGACGTCTTTTCCATCATAAAATCCGCATGTTGGGCAAACTCTGTGTGGAAGCTTTGGCTCATGACACTGAGGACAAGTTGAAAGTCCTGGAGCGCCCATCTTCATGTTAGCAGCCTTTCTGCTAGCAGTCTTTGCTTTCGATGTTTTCCTCTTTGGTACTGCCATTGTCGACACCTCCTTACAAATGTGATTATCTTAAATGTCCGAATTACGTTTCACGCATTACAAGTTAATAGTATATATGAAGCGCCTCTCTATGTCAATGAAATTTAAAGCAACGTCGGACTTTTTACGCGATCCGACTCTTCATACATATCATTCATTGCTAGAATATTGTATGTATCTGCCGCCCTAATGTCAAGATGCAATTGTTTCTTGCAAATATTGGCAAATTCTGTGCTTCTCGATTGATGTTAGTCAATATAGGCAGGCTATTAAGTTCTCCTTTTTTTGCTTTCCTAATGAGCTTTCTCCCCGCTTCGTTGGCAGCTAGCAGCCTCAAATATCCAGGCTCGCTATCGGTAAAATCATAGCGTTTAATCCCGAGCAGGATCTGCATCAAAAGCCTTGAAATACGGGTGTATGTGTATCTCTTACTCTTAGCTGACATAATCAGCTCATCAAGCGATTTAACCTTGCTGACAGCATCTATAAGTTTAGCACCTATGCCTTCTCCTCCTTGAGGGAACTCGTTTATTTCCTCAGGAGATAGGTTTATGACAGCATATCTAATTAGATTAAATAGATTCTCTTCGATTTTAGGCTCGCCAGCGTACGAAGACGATGTTAAGCTCTGTAAAGATTCTTCAGGCAAAAATTCCGTTACGTCTAAACCATCCTTAATAGCTTGCCTTAGTCCTGAAGCGCTTTGAAATCTCATATTCTTATTGAAAGATGACGAGTATCCAGACGACTGACGCTTAACGGTATGAAGTACTATACCAGAATTTATTAAATGAGAGTGAGCCCTAATGTATTCCAAAGCAAGCGTGTCATTTGGCCTACTGAGTACATCATTTGCCTTAGGTCCAAACAAAGTCTCGTATGCTAGCGCACGTGCACGCGGATAGCTATATCCTTCTCTCGATAGTTTAGTTATATGATCAGAAATCTTCTCATCACATAAATTGCATGCAACTTCAGTCAGTTCTTCTAAATTTCCTGATTCACTGCCAAATGATACTGCGTCTACTACTCCAGTAGCCGCAAGCAACTTAATTGCCGTAGACGCATAAACAGACGCATTGCCGAGACACGCATACGTAGGTATCTCAAACACTGCGTCTATTCCATTCTTAATCGCTGATTCAGCTCTAACCCACTTGTTAACCGCAGCAAGCTCACCGCGCTGCACGTAATCTCCGCTCAATACGACTATCACGGTATCAGCACCAGTTTCTTGCTTCGCTTTATTAATATGGTATAGATGTCCGTTATGAAGAGGATTGTATTCTGCAACAATTCCCAGAACTCTCATCAGGTAATTATTACTCCTCGTCTTCTTCTACAGATGAAGATGCCTGCTGCCCTTCACTGTATACTGAACCGCCCTGAATACGCTCCGCAAGAGACTTCATCTCCTGACGGTTGCCATTTACTCTGCCATTCATTTCTCCAAGCATATCTGTGAAGTAGTCATTCATCGGCTGAATATATTCTGTTGCAACCTTTGCAATGTCATTCTGCATATCAAACAGAAGCTTGTCTACGTATTCGTAAGAACGAAGCTTAATGTATCTGCTATGATTTTCAGCCTCAGAAATTAGAGCATCTGCTCTCTTTTCAGCTTCCTTCTTGATAATATCATTCTCAACAAGATACTCAGCCTGTTTCTTAGCTGCTATGATTACCTTATCATACTCACCTCTAGCCTCGTTAAGGATTCTGTCCTGCTCATCCTTAACCCACTTTGCCTGTTGGATATCCTTAGGCATGCTGAGTCTAATATCATCAACAATACTTCTAATCTCATCACCATCTACAATTGCCTTCTCTGAGAAAGGAACTTTAGATGCATTAGCTAAAATTTCCTCGAGATCGTCAAGTAGTGTCATGACTCTAATTGATGCGTCGCTCATAACGATTTCCTCCTAGTTTATTGATTATCAACTTTAGTTTTAATCATTTCGTTTGCATAGTCCGGCAACAACCCATTTACGTCGCCACCATAAGAGACTACTTCTTTGATGAGAGATGAACTAATGAACGAATACCGAGGGTCTGTCATCAAGAAAACAGTCTCTGTCCCACCCGTGTATAAGCGAGCATTCATCTGCGCCATCTGAATTTCATATTCAAAATCTGTTGTAGCTCTAAGCCCTCTCACAACCGCTTCAAAATTTCTCTTATTAACATACTCTGCAAGGAGTCCGTCAAAAACATCAATCTCGACATTAGGAATGTGTTCTGTCACCTTTGATACGATATGCTTTCGCTCATCCAAGGTGAATAGAGGTGTCTTAGAACTATTAACGGCTATGCCGACAGTCAAGCTGTCAAACATATTTGATGCGCGTTCAATAATATCCAAGTGACCGTTGGTAATAGGATCAAACGAACCCGCATAAATTGCAGTTCTCTTCATATTAATCACCATCTCTCCAAGGTATTTTAACAAACAGATATTGTATTTGCAAGGCTTTAAGGTCTTTCGAAGAAGTCCACACCTATAGTACCATACCTTTTTTCCTTAGTTTTTACAAAGTTGCCAATATTGTCCGATAACGAATTATCGTTTGAATGCTCTGCAACAATAACTCCTTCATCTGCCAAAAGCCCATATTCCTCAACGAGTTCAAACACTTCACCATAATACCCTTCATGGTAAGGCGGATCTATAAATATGATGTCAAACTCTCTATTTGCAAGTACTAAAGCCTTTCTAAAATCATTATTATATGATGAAGAAATTTCTTCAGCTTTGCAGTTTTCGATATTATTTCTGAGGATTTTATAGTTTTTTCTATCCCCTTCGTTAAATACACAGTACTCCGCACCTCTAGACAAAGCCTCTAGTCCAAGTGACCCTGAGCCTGCAAATAGATCTAAAACAGTAGCACCTTCCACTCTTCCTATAAGCATACTGAATACGGCTTCTCTTACCTTTTCTGTCGTCGGTCTAGCGCTCTCTGGTATTTCTAGTTTTCTGTATTTGAATCTACCGGAATTAATCTTCATAGATATCTCCTTTATATTATCTGTTATTTATCTACTATATTATATTGCTATTATCATGCACCATAATATTATTTGTTCGCAGCTGAAGCTGGTCATAGTCTACTATCACGTTTTGCTCTCCAGACAGTATGCGTTCTGCATCTGCTGTTGCAAGCTTAAGTATTTTATCATACCCAAACAACTCATAAAAACTATTGCCTGCATTTCCATGCTGCATAGTACCCATAAGGTCTCCTGCTCCTCGCAGCCTGTAATCTTCTTCGCTTATCTCAAAGCCGTCACTCATAGTCACCATTGCTTTCATTCTGTTAGTTGCATTTTCCGAGTCACTGTAGCATATTAAGTAGCAATATGATTGCAAATCATTTCTTCCAACTCGACCTCTAAGCTGGTGTAATTGAGCTAGTCCAAATCGTTCAGCGTTTTCTATTACTATTACAGTCGCTTCAGGCACGTCTATGCCAACTTCTATAACTACAGTAGATACAAGAATATCTATAGCACCAATGGCAAAATCATTCATAAGCCGTTCTTTTTCTACCTTGTCGAGTCGGCCATGTATAAGTCCAACATTGAAACTTTTGAATTTCTCTTTTATTTCGTCATAAAGTGCTTCTGCAGATGTAAGTTCACTATCTTCGTTATCCTCAATCGAGGGAGCAACTATATATGCTCTATTTCCACGCTTTATTTCATTATAAACATCAGCATAAGCACGTTCGCGCGACTTTTCAGTTACGTACCTTGTAATAATCTCTTTTCGATTTGAAGGTTTGCTCCTTATCACCGAAAAATCCATGTCACCAAATACGGTAGCCGCAAGCGTTCTAGGAATTGGAGTAGCAGACATAACTAGAACATTGACTGCCTCTGCCTTTCCTGCCAAGACCTTTCGCTGATTGACACCAAACCTATGTTGTTCATCTGTTATAACTAATCCAAGTTTCGCAAAATCTACATCTGATTGAATAAGCGCATGAGTTCCGACAACAACATCTATGTCACCGTTCGCAATTCCTTCAATTAATTCACGTCTCTCTGAGGCTTTTAGCCCACTCACCAGAAGTGTTGTTTTCATGCCGAACCTGCCAAGTTCCTTACTTAATTTAGCATAATGTTGCCTTGCAAGAATTTCAGTTGGCGCCATAAAGGCAGCTTGCCATCCTGCGCTAACTGCGTGATATATTGCTGCTTCTGCAACGACAGTTTTCCCACATCCAACATCGCCTTGAATCAACCTATTCATTGCTCTATCACTAATTAAGTCTTGTTCAATATCACTTATAGCATGCTGCTGGCCCTCTGTAAGAGTAAAAGGAAGTGAGTCTATAAAAGCAGATATATCTACAGGTTCTATCCTCGAGTTTCCGCACTCTTCCTCGAGAAACCTGCGGTTATGTAATACAGAATACTGAAAAGCTAGCAATTTATCATATATTAGTCTGAAATTTGCTCTATTATATGCTGCACCACTCTCTGGAAAATGAATATTCTTGTACGCATAATCTTCAGGAGCAAGTTTATTCTTCTCAAGCAAATCATCACTAAGCCACTCACACGATTCATCTAGTTGTTCAGATATGCTGCGAATAAGCTTCAATAATTCATTTGAAGTTATTCCAGCAGTTCTTCTATATACGGGGATTATCCCGCGAATATCCCTCGTGCTGCCAGTAAGTGACATCTCAGGGTTAACGATAGTCTTAGCTCCATTTCGCCATTTCATCTTTCCGAACAAAGAGTAGTCTGCGCCTAACCGCAAATTCTTTTCGAGAAACGGCATGTTAAAGAATATTGCATGAAATATACCACTCTCATCTTTAAGAGCGCATTCAAGCATAGTTCGTCCTCTGCCTATAGAGCGTAGCCTCTTGTTGATCAAAACTCCACCAATTAGAACATCTTTATCTTCTGGTACATCCATGAATGGAGTACGATTAATTCGATTTTGATATCTAAAAGGTTTGTATTCGAGCAAATCATAAATGGTATTAATTCCCATATTTCGAGAATTTTCTCCTTCTTAGCACCTACGCCCTTGATTTTGTTTACACTATCGCTTAAATTCATAATCTATTCATTCGTCCTGATAACTTCAATGTTTCGCTTTGATATATGTTCCGCTTGAACACCTTTTATATACGCTTTTATTTCAATAGGCTTACTTAGATGAAACATTTCAAGATTTTGCTCTATTCCATCAAAAATCACATTGCTAATCTCATTAATGCTTTCACCAAACTTAACTATTATATAGAAGACAATCTTCATACCTTCGTCGGAGTCGTGCACTTCAACAGAAGACAACAGTTCATTTAGTCCAGTAAAAAATCCTCTTTTTAGAACCTTTCCATTTGGACTACATGATGACACTATATCTTCATGAATTAGAAGCTCATCTAAAACAAGCTTCTCAATAACCTGTTTACTAATACTTACTGCTCCATATTCTGAATTATTGAGTAGTTTCATATTTCCTCCGCCTTATTTCTACGCATCTTCTAGTAAAGATTATATATGATAATTGAAATAATAGCGATTAAGCTGCATGTTTTATTGTTTATAAAATAAAAAAGCCTTAAACGGCGAACCGTTTAAGACAAGATTTCGGGTATATAGACTAAATGGCACGGTCTACTTTGCCAGATCTCAGGCAACTCGTGCAAACGTTTGCCTTTCTGACCGTACCGTTCTCGCTAATTCTTACAGACTGAATGTTAACATTCCACTTTCTCTTCGAATGTCTGTTAGAATGAGAAACAGCGTTTCTCGAAGCCTGACCCTTACCGCAAACTTCACATTTTCTGGACATTTGCCGCACCTCCTTGTAGTTAATATAGTTGCGTCCATTAGTAACGCGATGAAAATTATAACACAACAACTGCACTGGGGGCAAGGGTTTTGTTATAATTTTTGCATTGTCTTTATTATAGCAAGATTATGAATATAATCAATGTTAAACAATGATTTATTTAATCTTTAATAATAAAAAGTTATTCCGTTTAAGAAATAGTACCTTTTCTTGTTCTAATCTTCACACTTACTCTGTATAATAATGCCTATATAAAAATAAAATTATTCTGAAAGGATTTCTATGCATAATTCTAACAAAGAAAACTACAGCGATTGTTCTCGTAATAGTTTTAACTTTTGTCGGTATAATCGCATATTATAAAATGGCTAAAACTCGGTTAGTGGACAAAGTGAACTATACTAGTTTTCGCGATCAGCTAGTTTCAAAATCATCGAGCTTTAAATCAAATTCTGATCTTCAGAAATTTATCGAGAGCGAGACAGCAAAAGACAAAGTACTGTTTATTACTGACGAATATGGCAATATAATTATCACTAGGACGGCATCTGATGTCACTGCTCCTGCTACCGTAGTCGTAGCTGATTATAATTATAAAACTGCCAAGACTGACGCCGACACGCTAGCGACTCTCCACGAAGTATCAACTTCCAAAACGACCGGCGGCAGCGTAATCGCTATTTTTCTTAATAACAATAACAACGAGCACTCTGGAGTGAAGAATATTAACAGCACATACATACCTGCAAACTCTAATGTAGTATACGTTAGTAGCGGCAAGAAATTATATATTTCAAATAATTCCTTTGCAAGTGGCATGAGTGATGTTTTAATCCCATATACTACAGAAGCTAGAACACAAAATACAGGTATAAAGATTAAAATTTCAGGTATTAAAACTGATAATCCAAGCTCTTATATATCACAGCAACCAGATGTTTTCGACGTATTCAGCACAATCATTGCCAAGTATAAGAATAAATCCGTTTCATACCAAGTTGCGGATATTAAGACAGGAAACAACGGAAATATGTACCCTAGTTCACTCGAGTTTACCCTTCTCTTAGATTCGTACAACCTCGAGGATACAAAGGAGTATTTTGATGGGCAGGTTGAGAAATTCATGAAGACTAATAAAAAATATTTCCCAGATGCTAAAATGACATACACTGTCATCACTGATGAATCAAAGTTGCCAGACACTGTTATATCTCAGCAGACAATCGATTATCTAACTACATATCTGTATATCGATAAGAACGGCAACTATAGATTTGGCGACGATGATAAGATTCCTGCTAAATACTCTAAAGGAGATATATATGCAACAAACACCATTGAGCAGCTATATGTTGATGGTGATACCTTACATCTAACTATGAATACTACGGGTGTCACAGACAAGTATAGAGATCAGGTGATGAGAGACAATGCATCTGCAGCTTCCCTTTCTGGACTAGAAATTAGCACTTATGATTTATATAGTGCATTTAGCAACAAAAAACAAAAACTATCTACTGACCTTAGTACGCTCTATTCGAACGTTAACGACAAAGGAGCACAGACGATAGTACTACCACTTGATAAGGATCAGAAGTTTACAACTATGTCGATACTTAATAGTATCCAGAGCAAAGCTAATATTACCCATATTAACCTAAATGATGATGATCTAAATGCCGGTATAAAAGTTACGAACACTATACTTAACTACATCAATTCTTATACTAAGTCTGGTCTTATTAACTTTTAAAATGCCATATATGATTTCGCTATTTAGATTAGGGTTATAGGCCAAAACATGTTGGTATAAATCATGGATTTAAAAGCTTTCGCCCTATGTGATTAATGTCATGTAGGATGGGAGCTTTTTATAGTTACAATAATTTAATCTTCTATTAATATTCTCACATGAATATATATGATATAATAACGAAGACTATACTATCTATTAGTGTCCTTAATGAAAATTATTCCTGATTGGAGGGTTTCTAATGAAGTCTGAAAAAGACAAGATTTCTAATAACGAACGTGAAATAGACGAGTTTCTATCTAAGTTCGAAGCACTTGATGGAGATGATGCTGCACAGGCAGTACATGAAGCTAACAGAAGCTCATCTTCTAAAGGAAGCAAAAGAAACAAAAAGAATAAATCAAAAGATAAGTCAAAAGCTTCTAACAGGAAGACTGGCTCTTTTCTTGCGAGATTAATAAAAGGAAATGGTGAACCTCTCAAGGACAGACTTTTCCTTAAGGATAATCCCTACTACAACAAGAATCTAGGTGCAACAGCTGTAGTTAATGGCAAGAAGATAAAGAATACCCCAAAGGTTCTAAGTAAGGGCAAGATATTAAAGAATCTTATAATCTTATTTGCTATACTTTTCGTGATTACAGTACTCTACACGTTTATCGTAATCAGTACAGCACCTAAGATTGACCCAGAGAACATCTACGAATCTGTAGCTCAAAGTTCTGTAATATACGATGATCAAGGCAATAAGGTCACAACAGTTTTCTATAACCAAGACAGACAGCTTATCTCATACAAAGATATGCCTAAAAACATGATAGATGCTTTCGTTGCACTTGAGGATAAAACATTCTGGAAACACCATGGATTCAACTGGACTCGAATGGCTGGTGCTGTTGTCCAATCTTTTACAGGTTCCGGTCATATTAGTGGAACTAGTACGATTACACAACAGCTTGCTCGAAATGTATATCTTCCCAACATAAAGAGTCAGCGAAGCATAAAGCGTAAGATCCTAGAAATGTATTATGCAAGCCAGATTGAGCGTTCTCTATCCAAAAAACATATCATCGAGGCTTACCTAAATACAATTTACCTCGGCTTTGGAAGTTACGGTGTATATTCAGCTTCACATGCTTATTTCTCAAAGGACCCTAAGGATTTAACACTAGATGAATGTGCGGCACTAGCTGCCCTTCCACAGGCGCCTGATACTTATGCACTAGTAAAGCTTGTAGGCAAAGACTCAGTTACAGAAGGAAGTACAAATATTATACTTCGCGATCCCGACACCTACATCGCTAATGACACATCAAAGAACCGCCGTGATACTGCTCTCAAGCTAATGAAAGAGCAGGGATATATTACCGATAAGGAATTTAAAGCCGCTTACAATAAAGATTTAATAGATTTCATCAATCCTTCTGTAAAAAGCAATAAAAGTGTTAACTCCTACTTTAACGAATATGTAATTGACGAGGTATCTCGTGACTTACAAAAGAAATACAAAATTTCGCCACAAGAAGCGGAGAGAATGATCTATACGGGAGGACTTAAGATTAACTCCACTATGGATTCAACTGCTCAGAGCGTTATTTCAAAAGAGTTTGAAACGGGATCAAACTTCCCTTCCCTTGTCAACATAAGAAAAGATTCATCGGGTAACATAATAGGTGCAAATGGAACTATCCTCCTCTACGACTACAACGACAGTTTCAACGCTGACGGAGATTTCACTCTGACAAGTGACGAAGTTACTTTAAATCAAGATGGTTCTGTTACAATCAAGCGCGACAAGCGACTACATATTTATACAACAAAAGCTGGTGGAAATACTAACTACAGTCTTGAGTTCAAGAAGCAATACGTTCAAGAGAACGGCACCTTCTACATATACTCAGGTGGTTATATCAATATTCCTAGCAAGTATAAAAAGCTTGATAGCGATAATAACTTAGTAATCGATAAGAGTTACTTTAAAGACTTCCCTAAGGCAATGGTTAAGTCTAAAAACTCATTGGTAATCAAGGCAGATGCATACTCTCTTAACGAGAAGACTATTCAGCCGCAGGCAGCAATGGTTATTGTTGAAGTCGGTACCGGTAAGATAAAAGCTATGGTTGGTGGACGTGGTTCATCGGGAAGTAGACTTTATAACCGTGCTCTAAACCCTAGACAGCCTGGATCCTCTATCAAACCTCTAGCTGTATACGGTGCAGCTTTACAGAAGAGTTTTGATTATGCTGAAAAAGGCGAAACCTGGCCACTTGTTGATTACAAACATGATAAGCAAGGTGTGAAGGGTTACGGCGATTACCTGACAGCATCATCAACTATTGTCGATGAACAGATGACATTTAACGGCAGAGTATGGCCAAAGAATGCTAGCAACAGCTTCTCTGGACCAGTGAGTATGCGTAGAGGACTTCAGCAATCCATCAATACTGTCGCTGTAAAGATCCAGCTGCAGGTCGGAAATGAATATTCGGCAGAAATGCTCAAGAAATTCGGTCTTACAACGATTGTTACCAAGGGAGCTACTAGCGATATGAACTCTGCGGCACTCGCCCTCGGAGGTCTAACAAATGGTGCAATTCCTTTGGAAATGGCTCAAGCATATGCTAGCTTCCCTAACGGCGGCATTCGTCAGTCATCTGTAGCCTACACAACCGTTACCGATAGACACGGCAAGGTTCTGCTAAAGAGCAAGTCAAAGAAGACTAAGGTTATGGATGAAGGCGTAGCATTTATCATGACAGACATGCTTAGAACTGTAGTATCACACGGTATCGCTGGTGCAGCATCTGTGAGCGGCGTTCAGTCTGGTGGTAAGACTGGTACGACTAACAGCAACTACGACATTTGGTTTGACGGATTTACACCAAACTATGCTGCTTCATTATGGATTGGAACAGACGTCAACATCAAGCTGTCATCCATGTCTGGTATGGCTGCAAGACTCTGGGGACGAATCATGAATCAGGTTCCTCAGGCAAAGACTGGCAAGTACAAGTCCATGCCTAGCAACGTTATAAGAGTTGGAAGTGAATACTATACTAAGGGTACAGAAAAAGGTCGCGCTACATATGTTCAACCTAAACCTGTAACTGAAAACCAAGACTACGATGAAGATGATGATGCAACTGAAGAAGATGGTACTCAATCTTCTTCAAGCTCAACCTCTGGACCTACTATACCGGGTGCATAAGTCTTGGATGACCTGTTAATTTAAATTTTCCAAATAAGTATTGATGCTTTTAGACAATAAAGCTCTGCTATTACAGTGGAGCTTTATTTTTTAACGCGAAATTCACTTTATAAGCCCTATTTATGTTGCTAATGCAGTTATAATTTTTACCTATTTTCTAAAAAAATAATTGATATGACAAATTTTTTTAATAATTTAAATTATATCAATCTCCCTGTATGCATTCAAATGCAAGGTGTTGCGGATTTGCCTACAAAAAGTGTCGAATTTGTGATGACTAAGTCATATTGACAACACAAAAGACCAATTTTATAATCAGATTGTACTTGTAATAGGACTTTGATTATTCTATGTATGGAGGTTATTTAACATGGAACAGGAAAACAACAAAGGCCAATTTAATTCCAATTTTGGATTTCTAATGGCTGCACTTGGTTCCGCTGTAGGTCTTGGTAACCTATGGTCCTTCCCTTATAAGCTAGGACTTGGCGGCGGATTCGCATTCCTAATTATTTACACAATTCTTGCTATCGTAGTAGGTTACCCTCTGATGCTCTCCGAGATCGCTCTTGGACGTAAGACTCAGAAGGCTGCTATCGAGGCATACAAAGAAGCTGACCACAGATTCAAGTTCAACGGTGTTCTTCAGACTATCGTTCCTTGGTTCCTAATCTGCTTCTACTGCACATTTGGTGGATACATCACTAAGTACTTATTCGAGTCAATTCAGGCTCTATTCGTAAAAAATGCAGTTCTCAACACTGGAGGATCCTGGTGCTCTATTTGGCGGCATGATCGGCAACGTTGGAAATTCCGTTGCTTGGATGACTGGATTCCTTGTACTAACAATGGTAATCGTGTTTGGCGGAGTATCTGGCGGTATCGAGAAGTTCTGTAAAATCGCTATGCCTGCACTATTCTTCCTACTAGTTGCTGTAGTAATCAGATCTTGCACACTTCCTGGAGCTGGTCCTGGACTTAAGTTCCTCTTCTACCCTGATCTAACAATGTGGAAGACCAACTTCTTTGAAGTAGTAAGACTTGCTGGTGGTCAGATGTTCTTCTCGCTATCACTAGCTTCTGGTTGTATCATTGCTTACGGTTCTTACCTCGGTAAGAAGGAAAACCTCGAGTCAAATGCTGCTGTCATCACTGTTGGTGACTCTCTAGTAGCTGTACTCGCAGGAATGGCTATCATGCCAGCTGTATTCGCATTTGGCCTAAAGCCAGGTGGCGGCCCTGGACTTCTATTCGTCTCGATGACTACTGTATTCCAGCACATGGGAGCTGTTGGTAAGATTTTCCAGCTTGCATTCTGGCTACTAGTATTCTTTGCAGCTCTAACTTCTTCAATCGGAATGATGGAAGCTGGTATCTCTGCTATACTCGATTCAAGAATCAAGGCTGGTAAGCCTGCTAGCAGAGTTAAGGTTTCAATCGTCATGGCACTTGCAGCATTCGTAGGAAACTTCCTAACAACTGCTGACTGCCTAGGCGGAAACCCTAAGATGAACTGGTTCCACCTATTCGGACAGGCTGACGTTCTCAGCGTATGGGATTGTCTAGCTGAAGGTATCTTGATGCCACTGACAGGTCTCATCATGGCTATCCTACTCGGATGGGTTGTGCCTCACTCACTCGATGAAGAAATCGAAAACGGTGGAGCTCGCACATTCAAGACTAGAGGTTTCTACAATTTCTGCATCAAATGGATTGGACCTCTCTTCATGGCTATGATTGTATATGGACAGTTCAAGGATTTCTTTGGTGCGAAATAAGATTATAATCTCGTAATGGGGTAATAAATTATATGATCAAAGTCTCAAAGACCCTCCCTATTGGGAGGGTCTTTACTTGATAAATTACAATGAAAAACAGCACTGCATAGTGCTGTTTGTTTTATTTCTTTCTAATGCATTCTTTCTATAGTTATTTTAAAATCTTATCTACGAATGCTGCAAATTTCATTTCGTATTGTTCCGGATGCTCAACATATGAACAAGCATGCCCTGCTCCATCTACAAGTTCTATATCTTTGATATCTGAACTACACGCATTATATAATCTTAATGAATTCTCTGGAGTAACATACTTATCACTTTTGCCATGTACAAACAATACTGGAAGCTTCATATCTGATACTGCCGCAATCGGAGATGCATCACAAACATGAGCCTTAGCTCTAAGCCTCATATTCGCCTTAAAGAGCCCGATTGCGATGCATTTGGTAATTCTCTTCCTATGTCCTAGTAAATACCTTGCCTGGGCGATTATATCGTCATATGGGCTATCTGCAATGCAGCAAATTATGTTAGGTTTATCACTATCATCACATTTCTCACACTTACTTGCGGCAATTAAAACTGTTGCTGCGCCCATCGAGACACCATGCAGGATAATTGGAATATCTGGAGTATATATTTTTCGAACTATATTTATCCAATCCAGCACATCTATGGATTCCTTTGCACCAAACGTGAGGTATTTTCCTTCGGAATCCATGTGGCTTCTTTGTGAGATTATGAGATAATCAAACCCATTTTTAGCATACATATCAGCAAATCTACCCATATCTCTGAGTCCACCACTATGAAAACCGTGTACAGCAATGATTACGGCTTTGGGTTTATTCTTTTGCTTCTTGTAAAGTCTTCCCTTAAGCACTAGGCCATCTCTAGACTTAATATGTACAACTATAGGATCACTTAAAGCATCCCCCTTAAGAGCTTCTTCATATTGCAGCAAATATGCCTTATCTCTTGGCTTACAGTTTTCCGATGTTATCTGTAATGCTTTATCGCTGCGTTTCATAAATTCAAAAATAGCAATACCTCCTATTTAAACGGGAGCTATAATAAACTCCCATATCCACCGTCTATATTATCAGCAACATAATTGTTACTTTGCATATTTTAACTTAATTTAAATTATTTGCAATATAAGATTTATCTTCATAGTTACATTACGTTACCATAATTGATTAGACTAAAAATACCCTCATCACTGATAGTTCAGTAACGAGGGCAATTATTTAGAAAACGTTTTAATTTGCCTGATTTCTGCGCCTGTAGCTTAAGAATCCAAGTACTGAAGCAGATACTCCGAGTAGCCATGCATATAACGTTAGGTGACTATCATCACCGGTTTTTGGTAATATGTTTTTCTTAGGAGCAGTAGGCTTTTTAGGTGTTGGCGTTGTCGTCATTGGAGGGGTTTCTTTCTCATTGGTAACAGTAAATCCATCTGTAGCATTTCCCTTGTAACTAACCTTGTATGTTTTCCCATCGAATTTGATTATGTTTCCATCTTCTCCTACTTCTTTTACAGTATACTTAATCTCTTTGTTACTGTTGTTGTATTTCTGGAGGTTTGCAAAGATGTGCTTCCAGCTGTTAGCTTCACTGAGCTCTGCCTCGCCTACTTCGACACCATCTGCAAATAGCTTAACCTTTGTGCTCTCAGCTGCATCGCCTATCCACTTCTTCTCAACAGGTACCGAAACCTTTTCAGTTGAAGTATTTGTGATAATAAATCCATCGTTCTGATCACCAGTTATCTCGGTATCGTATCCAGCTACATTTACCTCTTTGACATAGTACTTGTAGATAACCGGATTTTCACCATCTTCAATGTGGAATTCATACATATCCTTGAATGTATGCTTCCAGTTATTTGCATCGCTTAACACTACAGAATCTACTTCTTCATCTATAGTTGTTGTTACGTTCCTATAAACGTTGTAATCATATCTTGTAATTTTACAAGTTCTGTATAGCTTAACTTCAACAGGGCCACTCTTCTTACCAACCCACTTTTTCTCAACAGGGATATCGATTATTGATTTGTTAATTACAACATCAATAACTCTAGTATGCAGATACTCTGTCTTATAACCTATTACAGGTACTTCCTCAACTGTATACACAATCTCATGATTATCTTTTTCGTCATATCTAGGATAGTTTTCAAATGTACCTGTCCAGTCCATCTCCTTTGTGAGCTGCATAGTACCAACTAGCTTGCCATCTGCAAAGAGTTTAACTGTAATCGAATTTGGAACAGCTACTTTGGATTTCTCCCTATCATCAGTCTGTTCTTCTTCCTCAAGCCCGTTATCTGAATCATCGTAGTTTGCATCATCAGACTCTGCATCTACATTAGCAATATCCTCAATAGCATCATTAAGGTTGTCATCAAATGCATTTACTGCGTAAAGAGCAAAATTATTTGGATCAAGTGATGCAGGACTTGGTGTACCTGGAATTACAATATTAGGAATCATATTCCACGACTTACCTACAGTTATGTCAATTAACGAGAAGTTCTTGATAACAAAACCAGTAGCCGCATCACCTGAAATCGTCGTCTTATATTTGAAGCTTCCGTATGTAGTTATATTAGGCTGAGTTACAGTGTACTTAATCTCATCACCATTTTCATCATACTTAGGCATATTTCTAAAGGTATGCTCCCAGTGTTTCTGATAGTCTAGATAAACAGTCTGCTTTCTAACACCGTTAGCCCACAGTGTAACATCAACTGGAACTCTATCTCTACCCGTCCACTCTACCTTAAGAGGGATATCGATTTTTTCATTTGCTACACTAGGTGATACGCCGTTAGATACACCGCTGCCCGCCGTTGCTACAACTCCAGCTGTAGATCTAGTTGCTGGTTGCGTCTCATTTGTTGCCGCATAGACAGAAATCCCTGCCGCCATAAACAGAACAAAAGAAAATAGCACAGCCATAACTCTTTTTAGTCCTCTAGAATTCATTCAATCTCTCCTTCTATATCATCCTTCTTAATTGAAAATTGATACACTCAATTTATTTTATCAATTATACTAAAATTACATATATAAGTCTACTTTTATAGTCTAATATTTTGAATTTCCCTTATAAAAATCAATTGTTATACACCCGAAAGTCACGTTATTATCTGCTTATAAATATTTCTATTCAGCGAGCATACGTTACCTTTTTTTGGTATAATATATTGGTTATTGAGAAAAGGAGTTAAAAATGACTGTAATTTTACAAGCAATTTTCCTGGGAATCGTCGAAGGTATCACAGAATGGTTACCTGTTTCTAGTACAGGCCACATGATCCTAGTAAATGAGATCTGGCCAATGAATGTTAGTAAGGATTTTATGAGCATGTTCCTAGTAGTAATTCAGCTTGGAGCTATTCTCGCTGTAGTTATTACTTTCTGGAATGATATCTGGCCCTTCACTGCTGATAAATCCAAGAAATACATACGTAAAGACGTGTGGATAATGTGGTTCAAGGTTATAGTTGCGTGTATTCCTGCTGTAATCGTGGGGCTCAAGTGGGACGATGCAATCGAAGAGCATTTCTATAACTACAAGGTTGTCTCTATAATGCTTATACTTATCGGTATTTTATTTATACTTGCCGAAAATCGCAATAAGCAACTAAAGCCAACTACAAGCAGCCTTGACGAACTCACATATAAGCAAGCTTTTATCATCGGATTATTTCAGCTTATAGGAGCTGTATTTCCAGGAACATCACGCTCTGGATCAACAATCCTCGGAGCTCTGATAATTGGAGTTAACCGCAAGACAGCTGCACAGTTTACATTCTTCATGGCTATACCTGTAATGTTTGGTGCTAGCTTACTCAAACTTCTAAAGTATGGATTTAACTTTAGTGGAAACGAACTTGCAATATTAGCGATTGGAATGATTGTTGCTTTTATCGTTTCGATGTTCATAATAAAGCTGCTGATGAGTTATATTAAGAAGCATGACTTTAAAGTTTTCGGGTACTATAGAATAATACTAGGTGCGATTGTATTACTATACTTTTTCTTTAATTAGGGTTCTAGAATACATATTAAAATTATATATAAAGAATAAAAAAGAATATCCGCACGGTAACCGTGTGGATATTCTTTTATTATCATCTCTATATTTTATTCAAAATATAATTTAGTTATCCAGTAACGAAGATACCGTCTTGTAGAAGCTCGGATACATCTCCTTAAGGTATTTAGCATTGATTACCCAGTTAATTAGGAGTAATTCTAGAACCTGTGCGAAATCAACATTTAACTCTGCTAAGTCATCCTCCGTTAGTTTAACGTAGTCACCGCGAAGTCTAAATTCATCCATCAGATGTAGCAATTCCCATAGTAAATCTGAAAAACACTCATGATCGTAAAGCATAGGGTTTGATGACACTATCAATATATCTGTCTTAGATGAAATAATTACATCACTTATGATATTGTAGACGCCCATATTAGCGTTGATTGTAAACTTACTACTCTTAATGACATTGATTTTTTCATATTCTGAAAGATTATCGTCATTTATTTTATGCAGAACATCATCATCGATGTTAGAACAGAGTGCAAGCATACTCATAAGCTCAAATCCGATATCACTAAAGAATGTGCTCGTAAGCATTCGAGTTTTAAGACGACTGTCACGCTTATTGTTTATGTCGAGCAGCTCTCCGACTACAACTGTAGTAATTGCGATACTTATAGGAATAAACGCCATGTCCTGGAATATGTAGAATTCCGTATTTCTAACATCCTTAAAGATCAGTATTTGCAGTCCATATATGCATGCGGATATCGTCAGTAGTACAGATATTATAATAGCATTTTCTTATTAAACATGATGAATCCCCGTCGATATTTCTCAATTGACAAGCACACCTTAGATAAGTGCTTACTCTCTATATTAATTTATCATATAAACAGGTCGATTTCTCCTTTTCTGTTATATCTTTTGATAAAAAATCGAATACTACTTTATTGAAAATCTTATAGTTCCAACGTGCTACTGTATGTTTGCCGGGTACAAATTCCAATTTAGAATTTGGTATCTGTTCGGCAATAAACCTCGTATGTCTCCCGTACATAAGGTCAAAAGTTCCTGCAATCACAAGTGTTTCGGCCTTGATATCATCTAGTTCATCTGCACTGATTACAGGTTCGTTCTTCATCAGCTGAAGTCGCTCAGCCCTCAGTCTTCTCTTTTCAAGGCTCACGCTGAATGTAGCATTGAGAAGTTCCAGTAGCTCAATACCTATACGAACTGTTAACCTCAGCGCCCGATATTTTATATTTGCACCGTTCAAAATAAGCTTGTTAACGCGTTCAGGGTAATCTATAGCAAATCTAATCGCTACATTAGCACCATCAGAAAATCCCAGAATATTTGCTTTCTTGATATCGTGCATATCCATGAAAATTTTGAGATCTTCGGAGAACTGCAAAATAGAGAGAGTGGCTTATCTCCACGCGGAGTTCTTCCGTGCCCTCTCGAATCTACAGCGATAACTCTATATTTAGATGAAAAGTATTCAATCTGGTGATAGAAGTAGCTACTATCTAAACCATTTCCATGGAGCATTATTAGTACTTCACCCTCACCTTTTTCAATATAGTTGTGCTTTATCATAGTAATTACATTGTATCAAATTAATTTCTTTTGGGAATATTCTTTTGGTGAATTTTTTCTACACATTAATAATTCTTTTCACATCAGTCACAATCAAACGACACTTAGGCTCTACCACATGCATAAATGCTGCGTTATAATCAATATATGAAAAATAAGTATTTGATAAGAATGGCTGTATCCCTCATCGGAGCTGTCATCTTGTTCATGTTTGTCCTCAATAATTCATGGATGTACAAATCCCCTGTTGCCAATGTGCTTGCTGTCCACAATAGTGGAAATCAGCAGGTTGTTGAATTGCGCCTTGAAAACGGTAGCGACAAGGGTAAATTAGTCCACATAAATAGTAAATTCGATAAATCTCAGGTATATGACGAACGATACTTTAAACGCGACTATGTATTTCTTAATGATGAATATACTGGTATAACTGGAGTAAAACGAGATTACTGGGTTGCAGGTGTCTTTCTTATCTTGCTAGTAGCCCTTATAACTGTCGGAGGCAAAAAGGGAACATTTACCGTTCTATCTATACTAGGAAATATTGCTCTTTTCGGACTCATTTTGTACATGAATATGAGAGGATTCGACATACTTTATATGACGATTGCCGGAGCCGCTTTATTTACGTTCTTCGTTCTTCTTGTTGTCGACGGTATATCGCATAGAATGATTCTTTCATTTGCCGCTACATTGCTTACCACGCTAATTCTCTCCTCTCTAATCATGTTCCTAATATGGAATACAGATATCGACTATGACTTCCTGCACTTCTTACCAGAGCCTTTTACGACGACTGATGCAAATCATTTCTTTCTTGCACAGATTATTATAGGCTGCTTAGGTGCTGTAATAGACGTTTCAGTCACCATCACAGCTGCTAGCATGGAGCTAATAGAAAGAACTCCTGGAATCGGCTTAAAGACACTTCTGAAATCAGTTCGTGAGATTGCCGATGATATTAATGGAACGATGATAAGTGTCGTACTTCTTACTAATATCGCTTCAACATTACCGATATTCTTAATTTCGATGTCTAACGAGATTAGCTTTAGAACGGTAACCAGTCATGATGCCTATTTCTATATAGTACGTTCACTTTCGGGAATGCTCTCTATTATCGTGGCAATACTAGTTTCTATTTTTGTTGCTTCCATAGTTGCAAGAAAGGAGCTTAAACATGATTAAGGTGCTTATCCTCGTATTTGTGCTACTTTCTTTACTAGCTGGTGGTGATAGAACAGCAAAGTCACTTATGACTACCCTAATCAATATCTCGATATTTGCCTTGCTTATAGAGTTTATATATTTAGGATTTAATATTGCTATTACTACTATTGCTGCGGCACTTTTAATATCAGCCGTGACGATTTTCTACCAGAACGAAAGCAACATCAAAACGGTTTCCGCTTTTGTGTCTGTGATTATTGTACTCGCTTTTTCAGCTGTGATTATAGTATTTGTGGTCACTCATGCCCATCTCCAAGGTTTCGGAACCATTGGTGATGTCAAAATTCAGCCATCTAACGGTTATGAAGAGAATATCGGAATTAACATGATCCTTGTTCAAGTAGCCGTATTTATCGTTGTTCTGATTGGAGGCCTTATCGATACTTCTATGGCCGTATGCTCTGGCATTTACGAGATTATACGTCATAATCCTCAATTAAGCCATGGAGAGATTATTGAGTCTGGAATGAATATAGGAAGCAAAATTTTAAGTTCAAATGTAAACACCCTATTCTTTATTTTCGCTGGTGAATTCATGATTCTGTGCATAAACTTCCTAAAATTTTATTCGTGGAGTACGCTTATAAATTCAAAAGATTTCACACAGGAGCTCATCGCAATCATGATTAGTGCAATTGGTACAGTAGTAATAATTCCTATCTCCTCAATTATTGCCTCACGGCTTATGATAAGAGATCATACAAGCTGTTAACTATGCATGTATTTACAATTCCTGTTACTCATGTAGAATATGCATATGGATACTAAGATTAAAATAGAGAAAATTCAATTATCCGACCATTTTACGTACTATAAACTGATACGTTTTGTCCTCCCTTCTATTGGGATGATGGTATTCACTTCAGTATATGTTATCGTAGATGGTCTTTTTGTTTCTAATGTCGTTGGCAAGACCGCGTTCGCCTCTATAAATCTTGTGATGCCTATCGTTATGCTCGTTGGTGCACTCGGTTTTATGGCTGGTACTGGTGGTGCGGCACTAGTTTCAAAGACACTTGGCGAACAGCGAAATGAACGTGCTAATCAGTATTTTACAATGCTAATTGGAGCAACTACTATTGCAGGAACTATAGTGTGTATATTGGCATATATATTTATGGACAGCATATGTCTTGCACTTGGTGCCGATTCAGACATGATGCAGGACTGCGTAACTTACGGACGCATAGCTATGTGCTTCAATGTATTCTTTATGTTACAAAACTGTTTCCAAGACTTCTTTATAGTTGCCGCAAAGCCGCACTTAGGTCTTTTGACTACGGTAATAGCCGGTCTTTCTAACATTATTCTAGATGCCCTATTTATTTACGTATTTAACTGGGGTGTCGCAGGTGCAGCTGTTGCCACAGGTATAAGCGAAATGGTTGGAGCTGCAATACCGATTATTTACTTTATAAAACCGAACACTAGCTTATTAAGTCTAGTGAAATGCAAATTGGAATTACAACCGATTTTAAAGGCGAGCGGTAACGGGATCTCGGAAATGGTAACTAGTATTACTTCTTCATTTGTAAGCATGCTTTATAATGCTCAGCTCATTAAATACGTTGGTTCTGACGGTGTTGCGGCATATGGGGTACTAATGTATGTGCTATTTATTTTTGCAGCAATTTATATTGGATATGCTATGGGATGCGGCCCTATTATTGGTTATCATTATGGTGCTCGCAATCCAAGCGAGTTGAAGAACATACTAAACAAGAGCTTTAAACTTTTAACAGGAACAGGAATAGCAATGCTGCTATTTGGAGAATTATTTGCAAGGCCTCTATCTGGACTATTTTTTGCATATGATGAAGCGTTGCTAGATATGACTGTTCATGCTATGAGAATCACCACGGTATGCTTTGTTATTCTCGGCATAAATGTGTTTTCGTCGTCATTCTTCACTGCACTTAGTAACGGATGGCTATCGGCATTAATTTCGCTCCTCAGAACTTTCGTATTTAAACTTTCCTTCGTAATATTCCTGCCACTGATAATGGGGATTGAAGGAATCTGGTGGTCTAATCCACTCTCGGAGATTTTGGCCTTCCTACTATCTATATTCTGCCTCGCAATTATGCGTAAGAGATATGAATACTAATTTTTAATTTTCAAGATATAAACACACAAATAAGAGCTTATCCATCGGCATTTAAACCGCATGGACAAGCTCTTATTAGATTTGTCAGATAGTAGTAAAATTTTAAATCTCTTTTTAGATTCTTAATTATGCTTTAAAGCACCTTACTTTTCGCTGCTCTTTCTTCTAGCATAAACTGTCACTGCTGCTAACATTGTTGCAACAAGCATACTTAGCGAGTATAGGATTACTGAGCTTGAATCGCTAGTCTTTACCACCTTACCCGTATGCTTACTGTGCTTTGCAGGCTTTACGGCATTGCTTGGAGAAGCCTTCTGTGATGAAGATGCATTAGTTGCTACGGAACTTGCTGGCTTCTTATTAGCATAGAAGAAGTTTGAGAAATGATCTGTTTCAAATTCAATCTTCTTTCCTTCGACAATCTTGAAGTCCTTGATCTCTTCTAGCTGCTTATTTCCCTTATCGTGAAGAATTACAAGCTTTCTGGATCAACTTTCTTTAGCTCAATCTGAACCTTAACCTTCTTGCCAGCCTCTGGCTGAACCTTGCTGTCAGTGCCATCTCTCATGGAAATGTCATAAGCCTCGTAATCGTAATCACTTAGATTGTATCCTGGAACATTGTATCCGAGGAAAACTTTCTTGATAGCATGTTCAGCATCAAGTACCTGTACCTGAGTATCCTTAGTGCCAGGGGCAACTACCATGCTCTTTACACTTGGGTGTCTGTCTGACTTAAGCTCGATAGTGTAGATTCCTGCATCTCCCTTCTTGAAGATTGGAGTTTCAGAACCATCCTTATTCTTTAGCTTTGCATCAAAGTTTACTGAGCCGTCTTCTTTAAAAATTGTCTTTAACAGATCACGGCCCTTTACTCTCTTGCCATCAAGAAGCACTGTGCTGATAGTTGAAGCATAGTCTTCCTGTGAAAGACCTTCTGGAAGAGTCAGCTTATTGTCTACAAGCTTAACATCGCCATCCTGATACTTCGATCTTAGGTTAAAGGATGTCTCGATATCAGCATACTTCTCATCCTCGTATACTACTGTATACGTTCCCATTCCAGTCTTTTCTGTTTCCTTGATAGAAATCTTATTGCCTGATACAGTGTAATCTTTACCCTGCTCTAACGTATTTCTGCCCTTATAAATAGCTGCAAGCTTATAGTTACTACCTGCTGGTGTCTTTATATCAGATGTTACAGTTACTCCATCCTTAAATTCAGCATCCTTGATAGTTGCACCGTACTTCTCGTCGTTAAGAGTCTTGCAAAGTACATTCGTATTAATTACGAGGTCTGCCTTATCTCTAACAAGATAGCGAATCTGAGTGATTCTCTTACCCTGTAAATCTTCGTGACGCTTATAGTCAACTGTATTTCCGTGAGGCTCAACAAAGTCTTTCTTTACAGCAAATGAAAATTCGTTTGGACGAAGCCAGATATTCTCTAGATGCTCCATACCATACTGTTTTCCATCGCTAGTCTTAACTATTATTCCTTCGATTTCATCAACCTTAGGCATCTTCTTGGAATCTACATTTACTAGATAGTTACCCCAGTGGCTACCAGTCTCTACCGTCACCTTTGCATCTGGATCAAGAATTTCCTGTGTGGTTGTAGCAGATAGTGTTCCATCTCCATTTAGAACTTTGTACTCATACGTAGCCTGAGCTGGATTTTCATTTGCTTTGAAATTCTTTACGAGGTTTAGTAATGGATTCTTAGATGACTTGCCTTCCTTAATTGCCTTCATCGCTTCAACGTATAGGCTCTTTCTGATAGCAACATTTGCATCCTTAATACCAAGGATCTCAACACCATTTTCCTTTTCCTCAAAGTAAGTTGTAGGGAACCTCTTGGATTTAACCTTTGTAGCACTTGTTACTGCATCATACTGACCTGCTGCTCTCATGCTTGCAGCCTTATCAGCAGCATTCAAATCCATACTCTGAATTCCATTTCTAAGATTGTTTAGCTCTCCGTAGTAGAAATCTGCATAAGCTAAATTAATCTTACCGTAGATATAATCGTTGTCAGCGATTGCATCTATACCAGTCTTCGGATCAGTGTTCGTTCCTGGTGTAGGGTTCTCATTATTTCCAGGTGTTGGATTGTTATTGTTACCAGGATTAACAGGATTTGTTCCGCTTTCCTTAGCTTCAGCGTTCTGCATCATCTTTAGGGCAATCTTCTTTGCTCCCTTAAGCGAATATGTAGCACCAGTATTAGAATCTACTAACCCGTTGACAGAACTAATTGTAGCTGGCTTTCCTACAAGTGTAGCTAGCTGCATTCTAGTTAAATCTACATATCCACTATTCATTCTCTCCATATTCGCAGCTGGTGTGCACTCTATGGATTTAATAACCCCGTCTTTTACTTCCATCTTGAGACTGATGTCGTAACCGCGCCATACGGAGTTTGGATCTTCTTCTACTCTACCGGAGCCTGTATATACTTTGTCCTTAGCAATCTGGTCACCAGTAACAGCAAATGTGTTAGCAGCGCCCATACTGAACAACATACTAGACGTCAAGGCCGCGGCAAGAAGCTTCTTCGACCAATTTTTCTTCATCTACTTATTCCTCCTTAATGAATAAATACATGCAATGCAAAAGCGTGTTAAATAATACTGCCGGGTTAGTACGTTAGTTTAATTGAACTAACCCATAGAAATTCTAGCATCATAAAGAAAAAAAATCTACACATTATCTATAGTTATTTATTACAATTTTTCATATTTTTATTTAAATATTATAATCGTCTATAATATATTACTAGAGAAACTGTACTAAACAAAATAGCTAACCATCATGAAGAGTTTAGCCTACATGATGGTCAGCTATTTCTATATATTTCCTCGTGCTCTTATACTTAAACGATTATAATTCTTACCATATACCTAACATATTCTGAAGCATAAGACTAACAGCTGTAATTCCTACCCAACACGTTGCACCAAGTAACAGAGGTTTTCCACCTGTCTTGATAAGTTTAACTATATTGCTGTTAAGACCAATTGCGCCCATCGCCATAACTATCAGAAATTTACTTAATGCCTTAATTGGTTCAAATATTTTTGCATCTACTCCTGCAGAAACAGAGAGCGTAGTTATTATCGATGCAACTATGCAATACATGATGAACATTGGAAAAGCTCTCTTAAGGCTAAACGAGTTTTCATTCATTTCTTTATCCTCTATTCGGCTTTTCTTTTTTGCATTATACATTGCAAGTACCAGTGTAATAGGTATTGTCAGAGTGTTCTTGTCAGTTGCATGACAGCTATCCAAGACTGTGTACCTAGGTGCCACATATTGTCCCAAGTAGATGCCGCAGCAGTTACAGATGATGTGTCATTTACTGCAGTTCCTGCAAATATTCCAAAAGCTTCACCGCTTGTCGTGCTAAGCCCTATTACATGTCCAAATATAGGGAATATTAGTGCAGCAATCACGTTAAAGAAAAATATTACGGAAATAGCTTGCGCTACTTCATCATCAGAAGCATCGATTACAGGCGCTGTTGCTGCTATTGCAGATCCACCGCAGATTGATGATCCTACTCCAACAAGTGTAGCTGAATTTGCATCGACCTTCATCACTTTGTGCATTACATAAGCAAGAATTAGTGATGTAGATATTGTGCTAATAATAATAGGAAGTGATTGAGCTCCAGTCTCTAGAATTACACCAAGATTGAGTCCAAATCCTAGCAGAACTACGGCCATCTGAAGAACATATTTTGATGTAAACTTAATACCTTTACCAAAACGGCCTTTTTCAGCCCAGAACACCGTAATGAGCATACCGATAAGAATTGAAAAAACCGGTCCACCAATAACCGGAATCAATTTACCAAGTAACCAAGAAGGTACCGCAATTACAAAGCTTAAAGCGAGTCCTGGAAGTTTAGCCCTAAATGAATTCATAAAATTCTCCTTAAAAATGCTTTTGGAAAGCTACAAACTATTAATAATATATCACAAAGATGACTATTGTTCATAATATGAGAATACTAATAACTAAAATAGTGCAGGGTCTCCCCTGCACCTTTGTGTCTTTAATCAGGCTGCATTTCTACAGAGTAAGAGTCGGAGCTGAATAAGTTCTAGCTAGTAGCTCTTGATTAAGTGCGTATAGCCCCTTTGGATCTCTTCCGTATAGCTCAAACTTCTTGAGAAGATCATCGGCAGACTTCTCCTCTTCTCCCTGTTCTTTAACGAACCAATCAAAGCACTGCATAGTACGGTAATCATCAACCTCACTAGCTGCCTTGTAAATCTTGTTGATGAGACTAGTAACATACTGTTCATGCTTAGACTGTATCTTAGTGCATCTTCAATTTCTTTACACTCCATGTCAGGCTTAGCAATCTCAGTGAAAGTTACCTTCTCACCGTTGTTAAAGAGATATGTTCTCATGAGCATAGCATGATCTCTCTCCTCCTGAGCCTGAATATCAAAGTAATGCGCAAACCCATCAAGTCCAACTTCATTGTAGAAATTAGCAAAATCAAGATATAGATATCCAGAATAAAACTCGTGATTTACCTGTTTATTAATTAGTTCTGCAACTCTCTTATCTAGCATAATAACCCCTCCCATAGAATATAATCTCTTATTAACAAATAGATTATACACATATTTATGCAACTTAACAATTAAATCGTGTAAAGCAAATTATTTTCTCTAACACTATATTAAACACAAATTTATTTTACAAATATATAATTATCGATTTCTATTGGCGCTTTTCAATATCCCTCTTTAAAACACCTTTGTAGTCCACTCGGTACAATCCCAAACCTCTGTAGCGACATCTTCATAGAAGAATGGGTCGTGGCAGACCATAAGAATACTACCCTTGTACTCATTAAGTGCCCTCTTAAGCTCATCTTTAGCATCTACATCGAGATGATTTGTCGGCTCATCGAGTACCAACAAATTAGAAGGTCTATTTAGAATTTTGCAAAGTCTAACCTTTGCCTGCTCTCCTCCAGATAGCACCTTAACCTTGCTTTCGATGTGCTTAGTCATCAGTCCACATTTTGCAAGGGCTGCACGAACTTCAGCCTGTGTATATGATGGGAATTCCTTCCATACAGCTTCTATGCAAGTGTTATCATCATCTGAACCGTCTTCCTGAGCAAAATAGCCTATTTCGAGTCCAAAGCCTTTTTCAGAATTACCAGATATAGGATTTATAAGTCCTAGTAGGCTCTTTAATAGTGTCGTCTTACCGATTCCATTTGCACCGGTTAGAACAACCCTGCTACCCCCTCTCGAGAGATATATTTAGCGGAGTAGAAAGTGGTTCATCATATCCTATTACAAGGTCTTTAGTCGTAAATATAAATTTACCTGGTGCCTTGGAGTACTCGAAGTTAAACTCTGGTTTTGGCTTCTCGACGATTTTTTCAATCAGCTCCATGTTATCTAGCTTTTTCTTACGTGACATCGCCATATTTCTCGTGGCAACTCTTGCTTTATTTCTGTTTACGAAATCTTGTAGTTCGGCAATCTCTTGCTGTTGTCTGTTATAAGCCGCCTCACGCTGAGCCTTCTGCATCTCAAAAACTTCAAGGAAGTGATTGTAGTCACCAACGTATCTATTAAGATGCTTCTCATACATGTGGTAAATAGTATTAATAACGCTGTTTAGGAACGGAATCTCGTGAGATATAAGTATAAAAGCATTTTCATATTCCTGAAGATATCTCGTAAGCCACGTTATGTGTTCTTCATCTAGGTAATTTGTAGGCTCATCGAGAAGCAGTATCTCTGGCTTCTCTAATAGAAGCTTTCCAAGAAGCACCTTAGTACGCTGTCCACCTGAAAGCTCAGATACATCACGGTCTAGTCCGATATCTGCTAGCCCAAGCGCACGTGCTACCTCACTAACTTTAGCATCAATCATATAGAAGTCATGCGCAGTCAAAAGCTCCTGTAAAGTCCCTGCTTCTTCCATATACGAATTCATAGTCTCTTCATCGACTTCTGCCATCGCCATATATAGCTCAGTGATTCGAGCCTCCATATCGTATAGATAATCAAATGCACTGGCTAGAACGTTCTCAATCGTCATGCCTTTCTTTAGCGCTGAATGCTGATCCAAGTATCCAACACGAACATTCTTGGACCACTCAATCTTGCCTTCGTCTGGTTGCAAGCTTCCAGTGATTATATTCATAAATGTGGACTTACCCTCACCATTTGCACCGATTAAACCGACATGCTCACCTGGTAAAAGTCTAAACGATACATCCTCTAGAATCGCTCTATCACCGAATCCATGCGAAACATTTGAAACAGTTAAAATACTCATTAATTTCTCTCACTCCTGTATATGCAAAACTATATTTATTATCAAAATTCATGTCTTTAGATTATACACTATCAATTCTCAATTGTAATTAATTGAAACATATAAGTTTATGCAAAGTAATAAGGGTACCCAGAGGTACCCTTACCAGAATAATGTGTTAGTTATATTACTTAGCGTATCGCCTATATCTGTGATTACTTTGAAGGTGATGGAGTTGGCTCACTTACAGCAGTCAGATCCGCCAATTCCGAGAAATGAAATCGCCCTCTGCTTGAAATACTTCATCCTTGCCCTGTTCAAGCATCTTTGCCTGACATCCGAGCATTAGACCAGTATCATGGCCAGGTCCCATTCTATCCATTAGGTTATGAACTGCTAGCCTATAAACCCATCACTTTTAGTCCATATCAGCTTCGATTTACTCTTAATTACATTAAACTCTCTTTTATATCTTTCAAGATTAAATTCATCTTGTGGTATGTTGTAAATAAGAACTTCTCTTTCCTTATACCTCTCCCATGCATCTGATGACATATAATAAACTTCCTCTATATCAGCTAACTTTTCTTCTCCATTCTCATCTTCATACGAATACTCCCTATTTGGTCCTTTCCAAATTACTTGGTCGGAATAAACGCTATCGTTATTAGTTCTATGTGTACGATTCAAAGCTAGAATTAGTGTTTTTCCGTCAGATGAGATAACACTATCAACGTCTCGATACTTTTCGTAGGTTTTCATACTATCATTTACCCACTCTATTTTCGCCTCTTTGTATGGGACGTATATCCTATGGTTATCGTAATAATCCCAAGCAAAGACCGCAACTATCGAAGTAAATATGACCGAAATCAAGACTGTTAGCTGTATCTTTAAACTGATTCTCTTACGTATTTTATTAAGGGAATCATAGATACTTTGATTTTCATTTTGATCGACTGCACAGCTATGTATTTCATCTCCTGATAGTTTTCTTAGCTCATCATTACAGCTTTCACATTCTTCTATATGCTTATCAACCAGATTCTTACTATCGTTAGACAGGATATCGTCGATATACAAAGGCAGTAAGTCTCTAATCACGTCGCAGCTTATCTTCATTTTAAAACCTCCAAACTATCCATTATCTTTAAACGACTTCTGTGGTAAGTAACGCGCGCCCATCCATCAGATTTACCAAACAGCGATCCTATGTCACTAAATGATAAGTCGGCATAAACTCTAAGCATAAAAACTTCTTTATATGGTTCCTCTAAAGCATGGATTGCGGCTCTTAATTCCTCTGACTGTTCCTTGCCTAAGATAACACTCTCAACACTTTCATCCACAAGGTTATCTGATTCATCATATCTTAACTCAGAGAGGCGGTTATTCTTATTGAGATAAGAGAAATAAATATTTTTAGCTATTTGGCAAAGCCACACCATGGCACTCGATTCTCCGCGGAATGAATCAAGTTTTTTGAGCGCCCTAAAGAACGTCTCCTGTGTAATCTCTTCGGCGAGCAAAGAGTTTTTACACATTGAGAAGATGTACCTATAAACCAATGTGAAATATTCACGATATAGCTGGTCTAAATCCATCATGTCCTCCTTTAGTATTTGCGTTTCTATATATATGACTCTGTTTTATCTAAAACGTTACAAAAAACTCTCTTTTATTTTAAATATATTGAAAAAAAGAAAGTCCATGTGTATAACACCGACTTTCTTAAAAAATGTAAAATATTTAATCAGTTTAGCTTTTATGATTTATCCTTTAAGCTCTTCAAGCAGCTGCATGACTGTTTTGTTAAGTGCAGGATGGCGGAGATAAGGGGAAATCTCAGCTAGAGGTTCTAACACAAAGTCCCTCTTATGCATCTCAATATGAGGAATTTTGAGATGCTCTTCCTCAACTATGTAGTCATCATACATGATGATATCGAGATCCAGCGTTCTCGGGCCCCAGTGCACCTTTCTCTCACGGTGAGCTTCAAGTTCAATTCTCTGGAGCTCACTTAGAAGTTCCTGAGGAGACAAGAGAGTGTCGACAAGTACTGCTCCATTTAAGAAATCATCTTGTTCAACACCACCATAAGGCTCAGTGGTAATGTATTTAGATACTTTACTAACTCTGCAGCACGCAACATCGCCTATGCTATTAACACCAAAGTCAAGGTACGCCTGCTTATCGCCCATATTAGAACCAATTGCTATATATGCTCTATGCCAGAATCGCTCAATCTTGACAGATGCCTCTCTGAGCGGAAGTCCAATAGGTGCCCACGGCTTCTTTATCTCAACAGATATGCCCTTCACAAGCTCGTATCGTAGCAACATTGCCTCAGCAAGTTGCTCAGCAGCCACTTCCAAGAGTTTTACAGTATGACTTTTGGTGAACTCCGTGACGAAAGAGGCAACATCACCATAGTTAATCGAGTCCTTGAGCTCATCTGTCTTGCCTGCGCGCCTAGTATCCGTATATAATTTTATCGTAAATATAAATTTCTGTCCTAACGTGTTCTCCTCTGGAAAAACACCATGATTTGCAAATACTTCAAGGTCAGTTATTTTAATCTCATCGTACATTTTCAATCTCCTCGTGTACGTTCAAGTTGTGTAAATTAGTGGCTAATATGTAGCATTTACGTGATTCGCTTAGAAGTGCTCTCTGAGAATCGCCTGCATGGTCTTCATTGCGCGATAGTTTTCTTTTACATCATGCACTCTGATTATCGATACACCCTGCGCCACTCCATAGACAGTTGTTGCGATAGTTGCCTCAACACGCTGATCTACTGGTAAGTCTAAGATAAGTCCTAGTGTAGACTTTCTGGAGGTTCCGAGTAGCACTGGTAGCCCCAGCTCTTTCATTCTATCTATATGATGCATGGCCATAAGATTATGCTCTGGCTTCTTTCCGAATCCGAAACCAGGGTCCATAACAATCTTATCCATGTTCACACCGTGAGCCTTGGCTATGTCGATACAGCCACGCATATCAGCTAGCCATTCACTAACAAAATCAGTGTAGTCAGAGTTATCTCTAGTATGCATGAGACAAACTGGAACATCATACTTTGCTGCTGCTTCAGCAACCTTCGCGTCATATTTGAACCCCCATACATCATTTACCATATCTGCTCCACAATCAAGAGCTGCCTCAACGACGGAGCCCTTGTAGCTGTCGATAGAAACGGGAACATCGAAACGTTCTTTGACCGCTCTAATTACAGGTACAATTCTCTCAATCTCTTCCTGCTCCGTAATCTGAATATGACCTGGTCTTGTGGATTCACCACCAATATCGATAATTGCAGCACCCTCTTCGATCATCTCCTCTACGTGACGAAGCGCGCTGTCCATGTCATTCCACTTACCTCCATCCGAAAATGAATCAGGGGTGAAATTAAGGATTCCCATGATATAACAGTCATTTTTTAAGTCAAAGTTTTTATTACCAATTATCATTTTTCTTTTCCTTTCCACATAGCTTTCGTGGATTTAACATAGTCAGGAATGCTAGTATTTAATACTCAAATTTTTCTTTTCATCTGGCCATTTGCATGACTCACGAGCCTCGCAAACAAGACATAGACGAGACTCCTTATCGGCACGCTTTATCACCTGTGTAAGCATTGATGTCATACCATTAGCATCTTCAACAACGTCATGACCTCTATGTCCGCGAATCGCACTGATAATAGCTTCTCGTTCATCTTCACTGTAATATGATGAACTCAATATATCACGGGCTATATCAGCACCCGCATCATCATGAGGTATTCCATCATTATACTCGCGGCTACGCCCTATATCATGCAGTAATGAAGCTGCATAAATTACATCTTTGTCTATATGGAGATCCTCTTCAAGCGAGTATATATACGCCAGTCGAGCAACATCCATCAGATGAACGAAATCATGCTTGCAGTAGATTCTATCCACTTCAGCAGACTCAATCTCTTTCATACACTTAAGCCAGTGCTCACTATGGTATATCGCTTCAAGCCTACTCATATTATCTTCGGCATGCGGATTACTATCTCCATTTATAATTAAACTTTTTACAGAATAAGTCATTAATCCACTACCTATGCTCTAACATTCTAAAAAATGTGTTCTGTAAGCATTCGTTATTCTCGAAGCTGCCACGCGCCATAACCGTAACAGTCTTGGTGCCTGGCTTTTTGATACCACGCATTGTCATGCACATGTGTTCCGCTTCGATTAAAACCATAACGCCCTTTGGACTCAGTTCTTCCATGAAAGCATCTGCAATCTGTGCTGTCATCCTCTCCTGAAGCTGTAGACGCTTTGCAAATACCTCAACTGTCCTCGCCATCTTGCTGAGACCGATTACTTCACCGTCAGGTATATATGCTATAGCAACGCGCCCATAGAACGGGAGCATGTGATGCTCGCATAGTGAATAGAACTCGATGTCCTTCTCAAGAACTATGTCATTGTTCTCAACATCAAAGCGCTTCGCAAGGTGTGTGCTTGCCGAGTCGGTATATCCACCGGCTAGCTCTTCATACATCTTAGCAACACGTTCAGGTGTTTCTATCAATCCCTCTCTATCTACATCTTCTCCGATTCCTTCAAGTATGAGCTTTACACCTTCCATGATTTTTTCTCTATCCATTATTCATCCCCCTTTTTTCTACAATTCTTTTTACATCCCCTAGGAAAGATAGCGACCCACATACTAGAATCACATCATCCCTCTTTGAATATTCATACGCTTTCTCCATGCCCTGGCAAATGCTATTCGCAGCCTCTACATGCTCCGAGTAAGCTAGCACCTTTTCTCTAAGTTCATGCGATGGCATAGCTCTTTCGTTATTTGGTGTCTCGACCGTTATAACCTGCTTTGATACAGGGATTAAATGTGAGAGTAGCTTGTCGTACTCTTTATCTTTAAATACCCCGATTACCAATATAACCTTTTTATCCCTAAAATACTGCCGGATTGATGACTCAAGAGCAATTGCCGCGCCCTCGTTATGAGCGCCATCTATAATTACAGTTGGTTCCTTGGCGAGTTCCGTAAATCTACCTACCCACCTTGCAGCTTTTAGACCATCATATACCGCTTTATCTGAAATTGAGTAACCTTTGTCTCTTAGCGCCTCTACTGCCAATAAAGCTAGCGATGCGTTACTAAACTGATGCGTTCCTGCGAGCGATATGGTCACATCCTTCCAAGAACCATAGTTAAAATGCTGCTCTCCAATTCCATAAGATATAGGCTCGATAACAGTCTCATCAACCACTCTAAACTCACATCCGAGCTCATCACACTTTGAAGCAAGCACTTCTTCAGCATCCTCATGCTGCTTAGCACTTACCGCTATGGTGTTCGGCTAGATAATAGCAGCTTTCTCAACGGCAATCTCCTTAATAGTCTCTCCTAGAAATGCCATATGGTCCTTCGAAATAGGCGTTATCACTTCGACCAGAGTTGTGTTTACGACATTTGTCGCATCTTCTCACCGCCTAAACCAGTCTCCGGCACTACGAAGTCGCATCCGTTGTTCTTGAAATACATCATCGCCAGAGCCGTTTCAGCTTCAAATAGCGTCGGTGAATATAGCCCATCCGCCACCATGCTGCTAATCGCTTCGGCTATCTCTGTCGTATGACGTGCAAGTTCATCGTCTGTGATATGAACACCACTATCTGAAACTGTTCTCCATATTCAGCCACGGAAGTAGCACCCCGTGGTATATCCTGACCTGAATTAAGATATTGGATAGATACGAGAGAATCGACCCTTTTACCATTGGTGCCAGCGACGTGAGATAAACCTTTAACTCGTCTAGGATCACCCAGTCTGTAAGTAGCTCACTGCATCCGTCAGGCCGATACACTTCCGTATCTAGATAGTTCATCCAGATATACTCTTGACTCCTTGTAATTCATTTATTGCTCCTAACTTGTTTTAACTCCATATATTTTAATGCAGTTATTGAATTCTATCAAGTGATATTCGAAACACAAAACCTCCCTGTTCAAAACAGAGGTTCTGCATCAACGCATTAAGCTGTCAAAACTAATTTACTATCTTGTAGTAGGTTCGTGATGTCATCTTAAATATCACAAAATATACCAGAAAGAATACACCGATTACGCGAAGTATGTTCCATACTGCGAGAATTGAGTTTACGAACATCTTTGAGTTGATATACAATCTTAGATGCCCACCATTTGACAGTACAATCGCTACCATAAGCGGTGCGTATAACATCCATACAATCTGAGAAGCTCCAGTTTTTTTAATCAGATCATCATTAAGTCCTATTTTCTTCATGATCTGATACTTTTCTCGGTCTTCATACCCTTCACTTATTTGCTTATAGTAGATTACGAGGATAGTTCCAGTTAAGAAGATTATGCCGATAAGTACTCCGAGAAATAGGAATCCGCCGTTTAGTTCGTATAAACCTTTTAGTACCTCTACTCTACTCTCAAGTGTATATCCATTATCATTCTTTAGCTTACTTAGGCTACTATCATACGAGTTCTTATTTATACCAGAGACATTCCATTCTATGATGCACTTTATCGAAGAATTTTCCATATTTTTATTTTGGGTATTATACGTCTTCAGTACAGAAGCTATATACTGCATAGTAGATAGATCTTTTACAACAAGTGCATAACTGTCTACATTCGCACTTGATAAGATTTTATTATCGATTTCCCTAACTTTAAACGTGCGGTCTCCGATTTTTAGGCTACTCATATTGAGAGCACCCTTTCTATTCGAAGTCATTAGCACTTCGTCATCTTTAAGAGAAATATTTTTATGAAGCTTTTTATTATAACTATCAAGGTCATATGTGAACATGAAATACGGCGATGTTTTCGCATCTCTCGTATATATCTCAATTAAATTTCCTAGCTACATAGCTAGGATTCATGCTGAGCTCTAAAACTCTCCATATCTTCGCTTTTACCTATAACAGTCTGGCTTACTTGATTTTCAAGTCCTTTACTAATATCTTTGTAGTTATTCTCATTTACAGCTGTATCATTTGTTAGAACATAATCTCTTGAAAATGCGATAAAACTATCTCCATTTTTCTGAATATTAGAATAGATGGTTGACTGTAGCTGGTAGCGTGATGATAATACCAGCACTCCCTAACAGCTATACTTGCGAGAGATGCCATTGCTCTTCATCCTGTAAAGAAGACCACTGACACCGAGAAACTTCTCTGGCTTAAAGTAACTTTTTCCTCTTCTCTGCATCTTCAATATAATAATTGAAAATGAGATGAATAATAGATATGTAGCCGCTATAACCAGTAGTGATGCGATGAAGAAATTAACCAGAGGATAGCGTCCCTTCTGTTGTTAGGCAATTCCACATCCATTGCCTTGAGGCTACTAATCCTATAATTGTTAAAACAAATCTTGATTTCAGTTTCACCTCGCCACTATGCTGTTTTCCTAGTAGTCTGCAGGGGTCGTCATATATTCTATAACGCTGCTTGCGATAGTTATGAAATATGGTCCTAGCATCGTAATAGAGCATACAATCATCGCAGTTATACTGAATGGATAATCCATGATTCTGCCCGTTACATCATGCATTAATCTATTGAGTCCCAAAAATGAAATCTGTCCAAAAATATAACCTCCCACCATTCCGAGTATCGCTATGATTGGAATAATACTGAAGAACTCAATGCTTATGATTTTTACAGATGTGCTTCTTCTCAAGGCCAAGAATTGCATATATGCAAAACTCTTTATTGCGCTTTTTAGTAAAAGAAATTAGTCGATGGCACATTACGAAAAATAATTGTAAAAAGTCCAACTACCACAGCACCCATAGTGATAAGTTCGGGAAGAGTTTTATGTCTCGTCTGAACATACTTATTATTGATAAGTGAGATCATGATGTTGAAAAGCATGAGCATAATTCCAGATGATAATACAAATGGTATCTCCAAAATTCTGTTTGCCTTTAAATTTTGAAAGGCAAACTTTCTTGCCATCGAAAACGTCATTAGTTATCACCTCGATTCAGCATGAATTGAGCCTGATTTATACGCTCCATGAACGCCTCTTGTCTTTCGTTGTCACCTCGATAGATTTTCGTGATAAACGATGCCGTCCTTTATAAAAAGTACCTTTTTGCATAAGATGATGCCCTCAGCGAATGAGTAACCATGATGATGGTGTAATCAGCTTCATTTATCTCCTAGAACATCTGAAGCTTTCGAGGACTGTAGAATCTAGTGCCTAGTAGGCTTTCAGCAAAGAAGAAGTGCAGGATTTGGCAGTTACTCCTAGCAGCTGCGATTCTTTGCTTCTGACCTCCTGAGACTTCATAAGGGTATTTTTCGAGAAGCTCACCGATTCCAAGAGCGGATTTGAGTTTACTGAGCCTGTCCTTCATAACAGCCTCTTTTTCATTAGATAGAACAAGCGGAAGAAATATATATCCCTATTATTGGAACTGATCTGCAAGTTAAAGTCTTGGAGCATGACCTAATTTCATCCCTCTACGAAAGTCGGATATCTCTACTGTCCTTGAGGGAGACTTGTATCTTGTCCATTTTAAAACAACTGATCCTGGGGTTGCTCTGATAGTGCATTATATTCAGTAACGTGGTTTTTCCTGCACTCAGTTCACGATTATGGAAATGAATTCTTGCCTATCGACTGAGAAATTTCGCCCCTTTAGAGCCTCTGTTGTCACTTTTCTAGTTTATGCCATGTCGTCTTTTTAATTCTAAGATTGCATATCTTTAGTCACTCCTTTTTCTTTTATGCTCTAATTTTATATCATGTAATCAATCCTGCATTTATCTAATATGACAATCGATAATACAACCTACAATTCCTGAGAGATTAGTTTCGAAGAGAATTAATCGAGAATACACTCCCGACATTCAGGGTTGACTCAACAGTTACTTCAACGTTAATTACGTTCTGAAATAGTTTTTGTTTACAAGATGAGCCGAGACTGGATTTTCATTAGACTCTTCCGTTAAAGTCCAGGAATATAATCAAATATTTTTCATTTGCAGATCCTCTGGGCGTATTTCCAATCTCAGTATCACGGATTTTATGTATTGAGATCCTCTTCAAAAGTTATCTGTATAGTTTCCTGATTCCGGTATATTTAATCGCATTTGCCAAATCTGCTCAAATCAATGTCGATAGCCACTTGGTGTCTGAAATACGTTAACTGACACCAGTTGTAATCTAGTGATATGCGTTTTCCTGGGATGAACAGCATCGATACTTCTTGAGTATACTCTTGATTAGAGTCTAAGTTAATGGATGGATATCGCATCTGCATCTCTATCCATGAGTTTCAGGTAGTTTATGGCCATATTAGTATATTCTTCGATATAAAACATCTGCTCTTTAAGCTTATTCTTATCTTCAAATTCGCCCTTTTGTAATATTAAATTTGAAACGGTTATAGGAGTCTTAATCTGATGAACCCATAATAAGAAATATTCTTCGAGTTCTCGCCTATCAATGGTGGCTTGATTTAACAGCCTTCTGTTTTCTATTTCAAGATCTTGCGAAAGCTTCTTGTAATTTTCTTGCCTTGAATAGTTTATCCAGTCGATAAACAGGAATACCGCACTGATAAAAGCAACACCTTTTACCCCAAGCCAAAAGTATTCTCGATTAAAATTTGCAAACGAAAAGACAATCCCAAACACACCTGTTGTGTATAGCACTGTTACGATGATCTTATATTCATTTTTTAAAAAATCGCTTACTTTACTCATATTCTCTCTACCTTAAGAAATACCCAATACCCTTTTTTGTTTGAATTAAATCTTCAAAGCCAATCCCGTTTAACTTTTTTCTTAGCCTCGTCATATTTACCGCAAGTGTATTGTCATCTATGAAGTCATCACCTGCCAGCAGTGATTAATTATATCTTCTCTCTTGGCTATCTGTCCTTCATATTAAACAAACTTTCAAGTATCAGTAGCTCTGTTCTAGTTGAGTTCAACTGTGACGTCCTCACCTTTCAAGCAGTGCGGCGAGACAGATTTAAAGTCAGCTCCATAAGTTATCTTTTCGGAATCCACCGTGTAATCATAAGCTCTTCTCAGTACAGCCTGTATCTTAGCCCTGGTAACTGCAATATCAATAGGCTTTGTAATATAATCATCCGCCCCAAACTGAATCGCTTGAATCATATCCATCGATTCTGAGATGAGATGAAGAAAATTATAGGAACATTAGATTCTTGTCTTATCCTTTGCGTCCAATATAAAACCCATATACTGAGGAAGCGTAATATCCATTAGAACTAAATCTGGCTCAAACTCTTTTCAAAATCATCATATACATCATTAAAGTTATCAATTCCACGAGTCTCATGTCCCCACTGGGAAAGTTCTTCGCTTATGAGTTGAACTGATGTTTTTATCATCCTCTACAATTAATATTCTAGACATGCTTTTATATCTCCTATTATCATGAGATATCTATTCTTGTGATGCATTAACACTATATTCATGCTTTCATAATAAAAATAGCCCCTGTAGTCGTATAATTTCAAGGACTATATCATTAAGTTCTTTTAATTCTTACTTATTTAAGCGCATTAACAGGGCACACCTTAACGCACTCAGTGCAGAGTATGCACTCTGTACCATTCGCCTATACTCTGAATCTGTCCGTCATCTCGACATCCATCGGGCAAACCTTCTTGCATTTGCCACATGATAGTAGCATATCAGTCATCACACTTGATTCGGACTAGTGAGTAGTAGCTCATCGGTTCCATGAATACAGTTATCGGACAGACGTACTTAGCAAAATGCTCGGTTATCCTTAAATGCAAATGCCATACCTATTCCAGCTGCGTAGTCTAACGCATTTCCGATTATAAACGCAAAAGAACATTATTCGTTCGATGTTACCTACTTTAGCTAGAAATAACGCCGCTACGAAGAAAAACGCTGCTACAAAGGTAAAGTATCTAATCCATCCTACCCTTTTCCTTCGTGGTCTATACGGCACTATACGGCAAGAAGTCTAACACCATTGCGGTCCAGCACGCATAACGCACACCAGCCTCTACCGAATATAAGGGGTCCGAGGTCTTCGCCACAGCATAGTGAATCGTAGCTGCCCTCGAACACGCCGGGTGAACAAGTAGTACCAGAAGCCTTCTATTTGCGTGTTCTCGTTATTTATGGGTCCAGATGAGATGAGCTATATGGTCCGATGGTAGCTGCAACACGCCCTTGCATGTTTATACCTGCATATAAATAACATCTGCCCTATGAATATAGAAATACCGATATAGCTGAAATTGAGAAGATAAAACAAATTGTCCTTTAGCGAGACACAGCGTCACTGCTATCGTCTCAAATGTTACTAGATCAGCACTGGTAGCCAGTATTTTTCATCCTCTTTACCCCTTTGTGCCTTCATATAATTTAGAAATGACGTTACTGATGTATGATAACACTAGTAACGCCAATCTCTCAACAGAGTGCATAGTCTTTTATTCAAAATGATTATTTATACAATTTTACTACTTCTTACCGAACAGCTTTGATGGAAGTCCCTTCTTCTCTGGCTTAGGAGCACTCTCTTCTGGTATCTCATGTTCTGTCTTCTTATGCACGACATTCTCAGCTATTTCATCATCGCTCATACCAGTAGCTTCCCTAACCTGTGCTAAAGCCACCTCACGGTATATAAGGCTCCTCGAGGATCATGCAGAATCTAGTATCGAACAGCAAGTCGATTTATTTAAGTCAAAAATGGTTGAACCTCCATTACCCCTAGTGCCTCGATAGAGACCACTATCTGTATTTGCAGCATCTTGTAAAGCAAACTGAAATACCCCGAGGTTGTCCGGTCCAAACGATTCTGTAAGAATGCTGCGGACTCCATCATCACTTTCTATATCTCTTAGTAGTTCCTTTACGTGATCAGGACCAATGAATATACCTGCAGAGTAATTCTCCTCAATCAAGTCGTTGCTAGGAGCAGGAAGCCACGAAGGTAGCACTTCAGACCAAGGGGTGCGGTATCTATCCATCTCGGGATGTCTTTCTATTACAAACGAAAAAGCAGCACCGCGTACATATTGATAGTCGCGGAAGAATCCACCGATTATAGGTAATCCGTATAGAAGTCCCTTTTCCGATGGCTCTCCTTCATCTATCGATGTGAAGTATTTCATGTGATCAACAAACTTTTCGTGAAAGAATTCCTCTCCTTGTGATTCCATTAAAGCATTTAGAACACTCTCATCTCCATCTCTAAGAGCCTTGAGCGGAGCAAAGTACCACTCCTCCATCTGAGTTCTGCTCATAGGATGATAGCTAATATCAAAACCCATATATATCCTCCTTAATAATATTACTTATAAATTAAAACTGTACAGATATCTTCATACAAATAGGTGTTTTCACCACATGCTTGTTCTCAGGATAATCCGAATAATTAACTACCGGATACTGATCCAAATACGACCTTAGAGCCTTTCGGATCACCTGCATATTTTCGATAACACCTGTCTCATCACCCCAATTAAAGTAACGCCTTAGAAGAACTCCATAGTATCTTTCTCCATCAAGATTCTCTTCTCCTTCTACTTCTAAATAGCTTGAAGAATCATATTCACTCGCTGGAAACTTAGATGCCAAATTATATATCATATCTATGTAAAGTGTGTCTGTCAGCTGACCTCGCTTACCCTGCTTAGTACTGGTTGCAAGGTAGAAAGGCATATCCGGATAAGCATTCAGTTTTACCTCTACTTCACCTTCATGCGAAACTTCATCTGATGGAACTTTTCTGAATGTGTAAGTTCCACTACCATACTTAGAGTCTAAATACGAAATAATTTTAGACTTGCTAATTTTATCTCGCATAGCTGGTTTTTTATATTTGGCAACAGCTGGAACAGCTCCCCGTGGCTCCTTGAAATAAGCCAAAACATATGCATCCTTAACGACAGAACTATAGTGTTCATTCATGTATTCGCACATTGCCTGCAGCTTAGAACACAGAGCTTCAACATCCTGATCACTTTTTACATTGCATTTATACTTAATTATTGAATCCGAGAATTCTATATTTTTTATCTCTTTTCGGCTGAAGAACTTATGCAGGACAATTTTACCTAATATTTCCATTCTATTATCATCATCCGTATATGCAGGGACTGGAATTACACCTCCATGACCAATTTTCTGCTTAATGGTGTACTTGATATCAGGATAATCAGTAGGCGAAATTTCCCAAGTCTTCCTATCAAGCTGTTTAACTTTTACCTTACCTGCACCGTAACGCTCTTCGACCTTTTTTGTTACACTCTCGGTCGTTAATGGCTCACCGTCAGGCAGAATGCAGCCAGAGCACATCACCATGATTAATACTATTATCAAGACTAATACGTATATTTTCCTCATATAGCAATATACCTCTTTCATATATTATCATTTTTCAATCTCAACCTACGATAGTAGCCTTATGATTTCGTCTCGAGTCTGTGGTTTCAATTTGTTATTAGTCCTAAGATGAATCGCCGCATCTATATCCTGTTGATCGTTAAGTATGTACGCACTTCTTACTGGACTATTCCCCTCTACGAGAAATGCATAACCTTCTATCCACACGTTAATGCCGTTGTCTTTGAGATAATTCGCTAATATATAAACTTGACGACGCACTTGATTAATAGGGTTCTTGACGGAGCTCGTATATGAATTGCCCGAAGCAGTGACCTTCGTCTTGTTCCATTCATAATCATTGAGACCGCCTGTGATAGTGCCGACGTAATTCTTGACTTCGATTATGAAAATGCCACGCTTGTTGAGAATAACGTTGTCAAGCTCAGTCTTTTTACCATCATAAGAAATTCTTACGTTACATAAAAGTATATCATCGTCGTTCAACGTTTCTCTTATAAGTTTAGTGGCAAATTTCTCACCTCGTATACCCGCTCGTTTCTGGTTAGATTTGCTAAGAGCAATAACCAGCCAAATAAATATTATGAGTATAACAAAGCCTAAAGCTATCACCGTTTCTTGAGTGGGAATGTTCATTTTCTGCCTCTAATTATAGCCTGCTATAGTGACTATTCCATTATAAATTAAAATCTTATAATTCCCAAATTTTTTTAGCTTTCTTAAAACATAAAAAACAAAGTGAGGAGTCTAACTATACTAAACTCCTCCCTGTTCAATTCTTTATTGTCAGCTTTTAACTATAAACCGCCCTCGCAATCATACTAGCGCTAGTTTATATTTTCTTTCGCATAGTTGCAACTGCACACGGGATCCTACCGTCTGCCAGCTCAACCTTTGCATCTATATAACCAGCTATCTTAAAAAACTTTAGATAGCTCACAACATTAAAGTAGTGCTTAAAATCCGCACCTGCTTTTCCAAACGAATCGGTAAATGCAGTCTTCTTCCCCTTCTTATCTCGATTCATATATGTTGGGATTATCAGCATCCCTCCGGGCCTGCAGACTCTGTTTAGCTCTATGAGAGCCTTTGTAGGGTCATCTAAGAGATGTATAACATTTCCTGCAATAACCTTGTCAAAGCTGTTATCTGGATAATTTAGTGCCGTTATGTCGGCTAACGCAAAAAGTTATGTTGTCATGCGCTGAGCAATTCTTCTCGGCACGTTTAATCATCTTAGGTGCAAAATCTGTTGCAATAAGTGATTCACATCTATCAGCTATAACTTCACTTAGCATTCCAGTCCCTGCGGCACACTCGAGCACCTTATCATGGGGCTCTATGTATTTACCGACAATCCCCTTAAGTTCATTATGCGTCTTCCTGTTTATAATCTTGACAAAAATGTCATAGACGCCGGCCACATTATCCCAAAACATTTTTACAACTCCTCCTCAATCAATTCCCAAGAGCGTGTAAATATAATTCACAGATGAGATTTTATACATAAAGTAATATTTAATTATGATAATCTACCGTTATTCATTTCATACACTCTGTCAGCAAGAGAAAGTGTCGACTTCCTGTGAGAAACGAGTACTATCGTCTTGCCTGACTTTTCTTTTTCTAGTGACTTAAGTATAATTCCTTCATTCAAAATATCGAGATTACTTGTAGGCTCATCAAGTAGCAACAAATCAGCGTCATGAAGAAATGCTCTTGCAAGTCCAATCCTCTGCTTCTCTCCATCTGAAAGTGTGTCACCAAGTTCCCCTACATTCGTTTCATACCCGTGAGGTAGTCTCATTATAAACTCGTGAATACTAGCTTTCTTAGCGGCTTCTTCGATTGCAAGTAAGTCGGCATCTGCTCTTGCAACCCTGATATTATTTGCTATAGTGTCACGAAAAAGTATAGTGTCCTGAGTTACATACGAAGACATATTACGTAAATCGACTGTATTGATATCCTTTATATCCTTTTCTGATATGCGCATTACACCCTGTTTAACATCCCAGAACCTCATTAAGAGCTTAAGAAGTGTAGATTTCCCAGAGCCACTAGCACCGTGTATACCTAGCACCTTGCCTTTATCAATATCCACAGAAACATTCTTGAGGATAACTTCATCTGCATATGAAAATGTAATATCATCAGCCTTAGCGCCTGTAAATATAGTCTCTTCCTTTCCACTTACTTCCTCGACTTCTGGTGCTTCTTCGAGAAGTGAAAGCACCCTTTCTCCGCATGCAAGCGTCTGATTCAAGCTATTAGAAAGCGATGATAGTGCTAAAGCGGGTCCGAAGGAACTCATCATGGCAAGGGTAGCGATTAGCATCTCAGAGAATGTAGCGGCACTATTGACATAGAGGTATATCATGGTAAATAGCATTCCCCAGGAGAACAGCTGAATCACTATATTGGTAACTGCCCTCTGAGAACCCTCGTATAAACTGAGGTTCTTCTGATCCTCGGCAAGTGAGCGGGAGTTATCGTTCAATTTACGACTCTGTTCATCTCCGTGATTGTACTGAATAATTTCATCAACACCGTACATACTGTCTAGTACGAAGTTATTGAGTTCACTACACCATTACGGAACTTCATGCCTACGCCGGCGCTTCTTTTACCATTCCATACAGGAATAACAACTCCAACTACAATGTATCCTACAAGCGCTATGAATCCAGCGGCAGTACTCTGATATCCTATAAACACGACCATAATTAGCGATGTTATGAAAGCAATTACAATCGGAGATATAGTGTGAGCAAAGAATACTTCAAGTAGTTCAATATCACCTGTGATGATTGAAATAAGATATCCCTTATTCTTGCCCTCTAGCTTCGCTGGACAAAGCTTCCTAAGGCATTCGAACACTTTATGACGTATTATAGCTAGAATTCTAAATGCTATATAATGATTACAATATTGTTCCCCATAGTGAAGCACACCTCTTGCTACAGCAAGTATAACTAGAATTGCAAAAATCTGACTCCACGTCATTGAATCATCCAGCGCAATGCTACCAAACATGACATCCCCACCGAAGACAGATAGTGCTTTTATCACGCCGATTCCTCCCACAATCGTGAGAAATATTGCACAAAGAAAACCAGCTACACCGAGTACGATACCTGTTATCATAACTCCTGTAAGCGGTTTTACTAGTACTATAAGATTACGCATTATTGCAATATCTGATCTGCGCTTATCCTTTTTCATATGGCGCCACCTCTCCTCCTTTAGAGTAATTCTCAAGCTCTGATTGTTCAGAGTATAAGTTCTCATATGTGCCTTTTAGGTGCATAAGTTCTTCGTGAGTTCCCTTTTCAACTATTACTCCACCACGAAGCATATATATAACGTTGCTATTTACAACATTAGCAAGTCTGTGGGATATGAGGATGACGGTCTTCTCCTTCGCAATCTGTGTGATAGCTGACATTATTACTTCTTCACTCTCGGCATCTATATTTGAAGTTGCTTCATCAAATATATATACCGGTGTATCGTGAAGTAACGCTCTCGCTAGAGGCAAGTCTCTGCTTCTGACCTCCTGAAAAATTCGTTGCGTTAGATTGAACCTTTGTATCTAGCCCGTTTTGAGCTTCAAGAAATGCCCTTAGATTAACCTTGTCCAAGACCTCAAGCATCTCCGTTTCTGTTGCATCAGGGTTGCCCATCATAAGATTATCACGTACGGTACCTTTGAAAATCCAGCTGTTATGACCAATCATAGTAAAGTTATCCATAATAGACTTACTGGTTATTTCCTGATGCTCGATGCCATTTACCTTTATACTTCCCTTGTAGTTGTGATTCTTGCCGAGCAAGATTCCTGCAATAGTTGATTTGCCTGAGTCTGAAACTCCAACTATGGACAAGAGTGAACCAGAATCTATATCCATGCTAATATCATGCAAAATTTCCCTGCTATCGTCATATGAAAACGTAACATTCTCGAGACTTATATCTATATATTCACCCGAAAGTTCCTTATCACCACGCTTCTGTTCTGGAAGATCAAGAAATGCAAAGATTCTATCACTAGCCTTCATTCCATTCATCCCAATATGGAAAAAGCTGCCAAGAAGACGCATTGGTAAGAAAAACTCTGCAGCTAGAAATATGCACATTAGAACTCCTGATACATTAATGTTGCGATTATAAAATTCAATTAGTGCACTGATGATTCCCGCTGCTGCACCACCATATGCGATGATATCCATTATAGATGTGCTATTGAGCTGCATCATCAGCACCTTCATAGTAATCTTGCGAAACTGTTCTGATTCACTATCAATCTGATCAACCGCTCTTTGGTCAGCCCTGTAAATCTTTAGCGTTGTCATGCCCTGCAGCTTCTCGAGGAAGCTATCACCAAGTCCATAATATATATCGAAGTAATTACCAAGAATCTTTTTTGCTACCATCATTACGAGCATAATTACAATCGGAATAAGCGGAACAGACACAAGTAGTACGATTGATGTTTGTAAACTAATTCTCGAAATGACAAAAAACAGCGTTAACGGAGCAAGGAGTGCATAGAGAAACTGACTTAGATACCTACCGAAATAAGTCTCTAGCTGCTCCACACCTTCACCTGTCATCTGTACGATTTCAGAAGTCCTAATCTGTTCACGGTATGATGGACCTAGCCATAGCACCTTTTTATATATCTGCTCTCTAAGTGCACGCTTAACATCGACACTTGCCAAATAGCACGCACGAGAATAGCAGCTGTCAAAATAAATCTAACCATTAGCCCAACTGCTACAATTGCGACAGTCGTCAAGTGTTCATCATTCGAACACTCTTTTCATCACAGAATCGATTAGCTCTGTAACTTGCAACACTATCGCAATTTGAGCAAACAGAGAAAGCCACTGCCATATGATTTGATAGATTATATACTTTCCAGAACCCTTTAAGAGTCTTATTAGTCTCATCTTAATCACGTTTAGTTCTCCTCTTCTCAATGGTCCCAGCAAGTGCATGTTTTAGACAAAGCACTGGATGATATATGATGATCCTTGGACCACTATAGCGCATGACCTTCTGAATCCTTTTCTTCATCTCAGGCGAGTAACATTGTATCTTGCAGTTACTGCAAAACGTCTTATTTTCCATAAATCGACATTTTGCACTACGGAGCCTCGCATATTCTAATAATTGCTGACAGTCTTCACATAGCACTTTACCATTTTGATTAGTATGATTCTTATGGCAGTAGAGCGCTATCATATGTGATACGAGCCTGATTTCTTTCCGCCTTTTCTTTTGAGTTTTTTTAGAATCCAAACTTTATCACACCCTTTCAGTATTCTACACTCTCATTTTACTAATATAGATAAGTAATAACTCACATTTATATTATCATCATTAGACACCTCTAATAAACATAATATTACTGAAATTTCTACTATGACATACAATTTTAGCTATGTAACTCATCTAATATTTAGTGTGTTTTTATATTATAATTTTTAAGTTTATGTTATTATATGATTCAAATGATTGGAGGAAAATAAATTGGATACAAAAAGAACACCTTTTAAAAAGAATACTTTTTATTCTTACCACTTATATTACTATTTGTTTATGACATATTATCAGAACTAGTTTCTGCTTTAATTGGAGTAGCATTTGCAATTTTCTCCGTTAGTGATAACTTCATAAACACAAGTGCAAGTTTCGTAGATGCTTCAATAGCTTTTATACTCTCAATTGTATGCTACATATTCTACCGTTCAGTCTTTACCAAGAAAGAGCCTGAGGTTGCTATTTCAACACCAACAGGAGCTATATATTCAGTTATAATTGGTTTAGGTGCGGGTGGTATTTCGAGTATTTGGCTCAATGTAATTTACTATCTTGCTGAATACTCTAAATTCCTCTCCAAGCAAGTTAAAGGGTTTGATACTCTTTACGACGATATGGAAAATGGTGCCTATGTATGGCTATTCCTCGCAATAGTAGTTGTTGGGCCTATAATCGAGGAAATTCTATTCCGAGGAATTATATTCAGTAGCTTGGAGAATGTAACAGATATCTCATGGCTGCCAGTTATAGTAACTGGTGTGATGTTCGGTGTATGGCATGGAAGCTTTATCCAGGGCGTGTACACATCAATCGTAGGGATTATCTTGACATACTACATGAAGAAGTGTAGATCCCTTGTCTTCGTTGCACTTGCACATGGTGTTAATAACATCAGCGGAACATTGCCACCATCTCTTGATACAGACTTAAACAATATGATTCTAAATATTTTGGCATATGTATGCATTATTCCAACACTTATAATTCTGTACCGCTTACATCGAAAGAGCAGAAATAACACATACTAAAGAAATACTAAATATCTTCGGAACTGTCATACACAAATATATAAAGGTTAGATTCATCAATAATTACAGAAAAAACGTTTGCCAGACAGTGCACGCATCGTTTTCATTAACATTTTAGTTTAGTATTAGTGCAATGTCTGGCTTTACATATATCTTCTCTTTACACGGTATACAAATCCTAGAGATGCTAACGCTCCTATTCCTAAGATAGTGAAGAAGCCAACGTGATTTGCATCACCTGTCCTAGGAGTACGCTTAACCTTCTTTGGTGGTTTCTTTGGATCAGGTGTTGGTTTCTTAGGATCTGGCTTTGGTTTTTCAGTATTTGTTATAACAGTCTTGCCATCCTGATCTATCTCTCCATATACTACCTTATATGTAGTACCTTCAAGAGTTACTTCACCATTAGACTCTCCAACTTCTACAACCTTATATACGTTGTTAGCTGCTGCTCCGGCATCTTTAACTAGAAGATGCTCAAATCTTGTGTTCCAGTTATTTCCAGCATTCAGTGTAACAACGGTGCTTAGTGGAGCTCCGTTTTTATATAGTTGAACCTTTACCTCACTAGCCTTCTTTCCAACCCAGTCCTTGGTTACTTCAATTGTGATTTCTTCTGGAGATACCTTGTTGGAAATAGTATGCTTTGAATCACCAGTAGCGTTAGTTACTACCTCGTATGCAACCTTTATCGTCTGAGTTCCAAATGTTCCCTTTGATTCATTCTGTACCCAGTTTCCATTGGTGTCCATCTCACGAACGAAGTAAGTTATTGGGTCATCTGTATCCTGAGCATCATTTACCATATTATATTTCATTAGATCTATGAAGCTGTGCTTCCAGTTATTGCTCTCTTTTAGTGCAACCTGATCAATCTGCTCATAATCATTTGAACCACTCTCCATCAGCTGCTTAATCTTAGCATCTGAAATCTGAGCGTTAGTCCAACCTGTAGTATCGATAGTGTTACCGCTTGAATCTTTTAGTACAACGCCGTCAAGCACCTTCTTAGTTACTCTAAATAATCCAACTGTTACAGAAGTTACATGATCGGTATTATCCGGCTCCCATTCCTTGGAAACATCTAGTTTTACCTTATCATAGTTAATTGGATCGGTTCCGAAATCTACTTCACCATTAGATCCAATTCCACCTCCTCGAGGTGCTGTATTACCTGTAACAACAACTTGCAGATCTTCTTGCTGCTGCCTTACCCTTATCTGACATTATAGCTTTCAATGAAATATTCTCAGTTATTCCATCTAGTGTACCTTTGTCAACCGGCGGATTAACAGTGTTAGGATATCTATCGCTTCCGTTTGAAGCTCCTAGATATGAGTTATCAATCTTTCCATCTTCATACCAGTGAACTAGCCAGTTATCGAGTCCATTGTTAGAAAGCACTAGTGTCTGAGATGCTGGATCATTCTTTGCAATAGATGCAACGTCATCTCCAGCAGCATTCTTATCGTTATTATCTGCTCCTGTACCTGCAGTATTATCAAAGAACGAAGCTCCGTTAGTAATTGCAGTCTTTGCAGAACCTGTTGGACAGAGCCACATTCCTCCACCAAGCTTAGTAGCAGTGTTGTCCGTTACCATAGTTTTGCCCATCTGAAGCTTATATGGTACAGCCGCAACGTATACTCCACCGCCCTGCTTACCAGCCGTATTGTTAGTGATTGTAGCACCGTTAATAACTACTTCCTGAGAAGCAACGTAGATTCCACCACCTACACCAATCTCAGCATATGGGATATTATTTGCCTTTTTACCAGTTAGTGTTGCCTGATTGCCGGTAATAGTTCCGTTGTTGATTGTGAGTTTAGCAGGGAAAAACCTTCTCCAGGTGCTCTCTGGGTATGAACCACGATCGCTAGACAGAAGATAGTCATTGATTCCTATTCCACCACCAAATGGAGCCTTATTCCCAGAAATAGTTCCGCCTTCCATTGTAAGCTGCCCTGCACCATTAACAGCAATACCTCCACCTAGTAAGTCTGCGGTATTAGTGGAAATTGTTCCACCATTCATGGTCATCTTGCCGATTGAAAAGCGGTGTGCTGCATTTCCAAAGTTCTGCTGCATTGTATTGTTAGTACTGAAGCTTCCAACGAGTACTCCACCATAGTCAGCGCTATTTCCAGTGATTGTACCACCATTCATAATCATCGTTGAGCTTCCCTTGATTGCCTCAACTGTTACGGCAGCATTATTTCCAGAACTTCCATCAGGAACAAGAGTATTATTAGAAATGTCGCCACCATTCATAGTAAAAGAGGCACCCTCTGTAATCTTTACAACAGCAACAAACTGGTTGGACATCTTATTATCATGAATCGTGTACCATTCAGTTAACGAAGCATTGCCCCTCTTGGCTTTAACTACACCAACAAAGCCTGAATCAGATTTTTACATTCTTAATTTCTCCGCTATTCATGGTGAATTTACCAGCGTTATCAATGATAGCTGAGCTGTAGTTTGTTCCAAGCTGATTCCCGTCTAGTTTAGCATCCTGCCATGTCAAAGACCCACCATCCGCAATCTTTACAGCTATTCCAGTGTTCTTCTTAGTGAGTGTTACGGCACCCTTCAAAGTGATGTCCTTACCTGCTGGCACATTAATGGTTGTGCTTAAACTCCATCTCTAGTAAGAACAATTTCGAGTAGCCCCTGCTAGCATCTGTAATTGCCCTGCTGAATCCTGCAGCACTGCTCGCATTAACAGTGCGCTGCGTTAGCTTCTAAACTAAACATTATGAATGCTGGAAATTATACAAGTAAACTACCAATATAGGTGTAAGAGATTTTCTAATACTCATTTCAAACCCTTTACTTTCATGAATAAAAAATAACCTATTCATAGTATGTCAAAATTCACATACTTGTTCACATATATACGATATTACCAAGCATTTGTGCAATTATCAGATTTTATCATATATTATAATATCTTAATTTAATTAGATAGAAAATGGACTGAGCACCATGCTCGCATTTGGGTAATCAAAGTTTTTAGGTCCTGATATTTTTGAGGCGAATTTTAGGGTCTAGTTTTGAGGGCAGATTTGAGATGAAAGGCGAGGCAGTTGTTATTTCTTGCTCCTGCTCTTCTCATAATATGTTTTGGGTAAACATCTAGAAAGGAATCATATGAATATTATCACATCTGCTAGACATGAGAGACAATGCCCTGAGTTATTGTCTTGTGAAGTTCAGCGTTAAAGAAAATTGTTACTCTTGGAAGTGTTTCCGCCTCACTTCTGTCCGAAGTGCTCTTACAAAATGCATTCTCGAGGAATCAAAACTAGAACCATCAATCATCCCGTACTTCAGACGGCTATCAACTAGTAATAAAACTCAAACAAAGACGCTGGCGATGCACAAATAGTGATTGTCTTTGATGAATCAAATGAGCATTTCAGCTCGTTAACCGTTATAGGCGTAATGACCAATGCTGGACCTACTAATCCTTAATAAATTCAGAAATCTAGTGGTTCTGCTGTAGATATTGCAAAGCAATTTCGCACTTCAGAAGTATGCATGTTCTCAATGTTTTCGACAGGTATATCAAATGGAACGTCTTCCACTAACAGATGCTATTTCCGTGGATGAAGTATATCTAGATATGGATAAAAGCTGTAAATATGCTCTAGTTATTCAGGACTTTTGCACCAGTGATCCAATGAGATATTATTCACAGCAGATTGAGATAAGGTTACCGAGCCATATTTCTCAAATATCCCCTTTAAAAGAACGTGCAAGTGTTTACGCATCTAATTTCAGATATGTATAACCCTTATCTAGGACAGTGTGAAAAGATACTTCCCAAATGCTGTATCTGTGGTAGGGTTCTTTTCACGCAATGCAAATGGCTCATTCATTCTCTTGACATATTTCTTAGAAGCTTACAAAAGAATACAAAGCACGAGATGAGTCTAGAAACGCAACACATTATTCCAAATGTATCATTAGAAAAGAAACCCATCTCGGATGTGAAAGTGTATCTTCATAAAAAGTATCGCTGGCTTCTTCTTTCAAATCAACAAGATAATTTAGAATATCGATTGCTGGAACCTAGGTACGACAAACACTTTAGGTATTCTCATAAACATCTCTTTGGATACGTGACGAAAGCTTTCTAGCTCTTCACCCATATATTAAAGACTTTCCAGAGATTTAAAAGGAAAGAGTATGTAAGATTCAACTCTAGATGCCGGTAATCCTTTAAAAGCTGCCGAGGAAATAGGATTCTAATACACAACACTGCGGCAGTGAATGTAAGATATCTCGTTGAATTCGATGAACGACATGTAGTACAAAATCACCATTAACTCATTCATAATGGTGGGAGCTGACTAGGACCAGATAGGTATATACATAGCCGCCTTTCTAATGGCCTAATTTGAGTCTTTGTCGTAGTAAAAGACCTCAAAGGACTAGGTAGAGGATCGAAACTTTGAACATATGAGAAATGGAATTTCTTTTTGCCACTCATGAGTCCAACTTTACAAAGGGTCCAATAAGCAAATGACTGATGTTTCGATGCAGGGATCAGTACTAACGCTTCCAACTCATACATTGTAAGACCCTAAAACTCAGACAAAATTCGTCCTCAAAACTAAAAACTTTGTGCAAACCCTACTTTGGATGAACGCGTTTTATTAACCATGATACCTTCTAAGGTTTAGAAGGTTGCACTGTGCAACTAGTACTCTATTAATGGTCTCTTCTTCTCTTGCGAATTAGCATCAGAATTGCTACTTCAAATGCTGCAAAGATAGCAAATCCTGCATATACATAAACCTCAAAGCCATCTCCTGTCTTAGGGCCTAAAACTGATCTTAGCGGAGTCTTTCCTGCATGATTACGTGCACTATGTCCTCCTGACCTTCCTGAGTTTGCACTAGATGTTGGTCTAGAATTCGCATCCTTAGGATTAGTTCCATTTGAAGCTTCAACAGCATCTGAATATCCATCGCCATCATCATCCGTATCAGTAATGTCTGGATCACCATCGCCATCTGTATCCCTTAGTACTGTGATTTCAACAGTCTTGGTAATCTTAGAACCATCTGGATTCGTAATGACTACTGGAATCTCAAACTTACGCTTTTCTTCTGTACTACCCCAATCAGTTACATTTGGCGTTCCACTAATTGTCTTAGTTCCTGAATCATAAGTTACACCGTTTGGTAGTTTGCTGCTGTCTACAGTTACAGTTGCGTTATTATTTCCTGGTGATACTACAATATTAGTAATTGCGGTCTTATCATTAACGCTCTGTGTTCCATTAGTGATCGTTGGCTGCGCAATAGGAGTAATCGTAGCAGCTGGTCTAGAATTAGCATTCTTAGGATCTGAGCCCTTTGCCGTCTCTACCGTATCTGGTACGCCATCGCCATCATCATCTGTATCGGTAATATCTGGATCACCGTCACCATCTGTATCCCTTAGTACTGTGATTTCAACAGTCTTGGTAATCTTAGAACCATCTGGGTTCGTTACTTCAACAGGAATTTCAAACTTGCGCTTTTCTTCCGTACTACCCCAATCTGTTACGCCTGTGTGCTAATGATAGTCTAGATCCTGAACCGCGTTACGCCGTTTGTAGCTTGCTGTCACAGATACAGTTGAATTATTGTTTCCAGGTGTTACTACGATATTGCTAATCGCAGTCTTATCATTTACAGACTGCGTACCATTCGTGATAGTAGTTGGCGCCACAGGAGTTATAACAGCAGCTGGTCTAGAATTCGCATTCTTAGGATCTGAGCCCTTTGCCGTCTCTACCGTATCTGGTACGCCATCTCCGTCATCATCCGTATCTGTGATGTCTGGATCACCATCGCCATCTGTATCCCTTAGTACTGTGATTTCAACAGTCTTGGTAATCTTAGAACCATCTGGATTCGTAATGACTACTGGAATCTCAAACTTGCGCTTTTCTTCTGTACTACCCCAATCAGTTACGTTTGGTGTGCCACTGATAGTCTTAGTTGTTGGGTTGTAAGTTACGCCGTTTGGTAGCTTGCTGTTGTCTACAGATACAGTTGCATTATTGTTTCCAGGTGTTACTACGATATTGCTAATCGCAGTCTTATCATTTACAGACTGCGTACCATTCGTGATAGTAGTTGGCGCCACAGGAGTTACAACAGCAGCTGGTCTAGAATTAGCATTCTTAGGATCTGAGCCCTTTGCCGTCTCTACCGTATCTGGTACGCCATCGCCATCATCATCTGTATCGGTAATATCTGGATCACCGTCACCATCTGTATCTCTTAGTACTGTAATCTCTACAGTTTTGGTAATTTTAGTTCCATCTGGATTCGTTACTACAACAGGAATTTCAAACTTGCGTTTTTCCTCTGTGCTTCCCCAATCTGTTACATTAGGTGTGCCACTGATAGTCTTAGTACCTGCATCGTATGTAACACCATTTGGTAGCTTGCTAGTATCTACTGCTACTGTAGAACCTGTAGCTCCAGGTGTAATTGTGATGTTGCTAATCGCAGTCTTATCATTAACGCTCTGCGTTCCATTAGTGATTGTCGTAGGTGATACTGGAACTATCACTGCAGCAGGGACAGACCCTCTATTCTTAGGGTTAGATCCTCTCGCATTTTCCTCTACATCAGATACGCCATCTCCATCGTCATCTGGATCAGTGATATCTGGATCGCCATCACCGTCAGTGTCCCTTAATACTGTAATTTCAACAGTCTTAGTAACCTTTGAGCCATCTGGGTTCGTTACTACAACAGGAATTTCAAACTTGCGCTTTTCTTCTGTACTACCCCAATCAGTTACGTTTGGTGTACCACTGATAGTCTTAGTACCTGCATCGTAGGTAACACCGTTTGGTAGCTTGCTGTTGTCTACAGATACAGTTGCATTATTATTTCCAGGTGTTACTACAATATTAGTAATTGCGGTTTTATCATTTACAGACTGTGTACCATTCGTGATAGTAGTTGGCGCCACAGGAGTTATAACAGCAGCTGGTCTAGAATTCGCATTCTTAGGATCTGAGCCCTTTGCCGTCTCTACCGTATCTGGTACGCCATCTCCGTCATCGTCTGTATCTGTGATATCTGGGTCACCGTCACCATCTGTATCCCTTAGTACTGTAATCTCTACAGTTTTGGTGATTTTAGTTCCATCTGGATTCGTAACAACTACAGGAATCTCGAACTTACGCTTTTCTTCTGTACTACCCCAATCTGTTACATTTGGTGTACCACTAATGGTTTTAGTTCCTGGATCGTAAGTCACACCATTTGGTAGCTTACTATTATCTACTGTAACTACAGACGCGGCATTTCCAGGTGTTACTACAATATCTGTAATTGCAGTCTTATCATTAACCGTCTGTGTCCCATTTGTGATAGTAGTTGGAGCAACGGGTGTCACAACAGCCGCTGGAATAGAGCTTGCACTCTTAGGATCAGAACCTTGTGTCTTTTCTGCGAGATCGGTATATCCATCACCGTCATCATCTGGGTCTGTTATATCTGGATCACCATCTCCGTCTGTATCTCTTAGAACCGTTATTTCTACGATTCTAGTAATCGATGAACCATCTGAGTTTGTAACGACTATAGGAATTTCGTACTTGCGCTTTTCTTCATTGCTACCCCAGTTAGTAACATTAGGTGTTCCTGTTATTGAGAGAGTCCCTGGATTATATGTAACTCCCGGTGGAAGTTTTGTACTATCAACATGTTCAGTCGAGTCAATATCTATCGTTCCAATAGTTATATCATTAATAGCATGTCTATCAACAACAGTCTGTACTGGATTAATCATATTTAATGGGTCTGCTGGAGTAATCGTACCTGCTGGTATAGAGTGACTGTTTTTCGGATCAGATCCTTTTGTCGTCTCCTCTGTATCAGAGTATCCATCTCCATCATCATCCGTATCAGTGATATCTGGATCACCATCTCCATCTGTATCTCTAAGTACAGTGATTTCTACTGTCTTTGTAATCTTAGAGCCGTCTGGATTCTTAACTACAACAGGAATTTCAAACTTACGCTTTTCTTCTGTACTACCCCAATTTGTTACATTTGGTGTACCACTTATTGTCTTTGTACCTGCATCATAAGTTACTCCGCTTGGTAGCTTGCTGTTATCAACGGTAACAGTTGCGCCAGAAGCCCCCGGTGTTACAACTATATTCGTAATTGCTGTTTTATCATTAACCGTCTGAATCGGATTTGTAACTGTAGTCTGAGCAATCGGTGTTATCATACCTGCCGGTACTGACTTTGAATTCTTTGGATCAGATCCCTTAGCTGTTTCTTCAGAATCTAGGTATCCATCTCCATCATCATCAAGATCAGTAACATCTGGTATACCATCCTTATCGGTATCCCTCTGAACTGTGATTTTAAATGTCTTTGTAGAAGTATTTCCTGCGGAATCCTTAGCCTCTACCGTAACGGTAATCTCCCGAGTTTCCTCATTACCATGCCAGTCAGTAACTTTAGGAGTTCCGCTTATTTTTCCATTCGAATACTGAACTCCAGTCGGTAAATCTTTAACCGTAACAGTAGCAGTAGGATCATCAGTTGTAACAGTAATCTCTGTGATTGGCTGCCCTTCGATAACTGTCTGGTCTCCAATGTTATCAATTACTGGCGCCTTGTTATCTTTCCATACAGCAAAGACTTCTTTGGCTTCAGTAATATTCTTTAGAATATCCGAATCCGCCTCAGTAGCACCAGCCGTTGCAGCCCATCCCATAAACTTATAACCATCTCGGGTAGGCTCTTCTGGCTGAGTTGCTTTTCCGTTTACTGCTGATACTACCTTGTCTGCATTCGTACCGTCTGCCCATTTTCCGCCATTAGTATCAAATGTGACTTTGATAGCACCAACATTTACCTTAGTGCTAGAAACCTATGGATCTTTCCATCCGGTGAGTAAGCTACAAGTATAACTTTATCACCGTCTGCAAAAGTTCCGGCTGGAACGTTTATACTAAATTTTCCATCTTTCAAATCAGAAAAAGGTATTGTAGTCTCTGCCTTCGCCGTTTCGTGAGTGTAATCTGTATCATCAGCGACGTATTTATAGGCTCCTGTAACGTTACCCGCATCAGTGTTGTTAGTGGCGGCTGGCTTCTGGTTTCATCTGCAGAGTCATTATAATTGTCTTTGGAACAGTTCCCTTGATTGTCTCTGCTCTATTTGCTTCGATATTTGTCGTTGTAACATTTGGCTTAACTACCAGATATGAATTAGCCTTTGTCGGATCAGTCTTATCTGTTAGGTATTCATGCCCATCAGGAACTCCATCGCCGTCAGTATCAACGTTATACTTATCAGAACCTATTTCGTCTTCTACAAAGTCAAATAGACCGTCCTTATCAGTGTCAAGAACCTCTAGGAATGCGTTAGTATACGAGTGCTGAATTCTCTTGTTAGGTTTTCCACCGTCAGGCTTTCTGATTCCGTGAAAAAATGCAGGTGTGGAATCAACAAAATCAGCTGTGAGCCATGACTCGAAGTTGAGCTGCTGATTATTAGCAGTGATATAATCATTGAGAGCCTTTGCGAAATCCTGATTTGTAACGTTTGACTTCAGCTTATACTCAATTGTATATGATCTTCTCTGACCTAGTACCCCGTAAAACACCTGTGAATCAAGTGTATTCCTAACCTGTGTAACCTTGCTCCAATCTCCACCAACTATGCTGAGAGATGGAGTATCTTTAGTCGAGATAAGTCCATTTCCGTTAGGATCCACATTTAGCTTTATTGGATTAGATGCAGTGATTTTGCCAGTAGGAGTGGAAACACCCAGTCTAACCTCATTAGTATCAATATACCTCAGTAATTCCTTCGGAATAACTTCATTAATATATAGGACCCATGCGCTATTTGCCTGCAGGAAGTTCTGGTCAGGCTTAAACGATACTGTAGACCTAATAACCTTATTCTTAGCATCATAGCTTACTGATTTACCAGTGGCTCCACCTGTAAAATTGCCATCCTTAGATTGTGTTCCATCAGTACCTAAGCCGTTTACACCAGAACCTAGATAGTTCTCATTTCCGCTACTTTTGTTGCTTGGAAGAACAGGAACATTAGGATTATTCTTGAGAATAAATCCATTGTCATTTCCGCCCTTATCCGCTTTACCATCAGATCTCACCCAGTTAGTAGTAAAGTCTATTTTCTTGGAATCAAGTCCAAGACTTGTAAGTGTCGCGCCATTTTTAAGTTTAATAGTGACATCAGTGTTTGTAATGACACCGATTAAACCTGATTGTAATGTTGCATTGTTAATAGGCACTTTCCACAAAGCGCCATCAGCTTCTTTTTCAAACTGAACTCCGTTAACCTCAATTGACTGTATATGCTTGTAGAAATCATCGTCAAAGAAATTGATAAGGAATCTGCCGTTATACGGTCCTTTATCTGTACCACCCCAGCTGCCAGGCAACTTTGCCCACTTTGTAACTGTAAGGTGAATACCAGAAGCATCCTCCTTGGTAAAATCAGTTCTAGCGTAGTCCAAAACTCCATCTGTTTCTCCAGCTAATGTGTAGTTCACCGAATTATTCATCGACCTCGGCTGACCGCCTTCAGCCCTAACCGTAACTGGTGATAGAAGCATGGTAAAACCAAGCATGCAAGACAGCGCCATAGACGATGCTCTTCTCGCTGCTTCTCCCCGCTTCCCAGTCTTCGATGTTCGTCTTGTCTCTACATTGTTGTTGTCAAAAATGCCAAAACAATTCATCTTGTTCCTCCGAAACTTTCTCTAGTTAATGCGCTCTCGATATTTTATCACAAACAATCTTCAAATAGTTATATTTTAAAGCTATAATTAATTTTTTATTTAGAGCAATTCAATTGCATTTTGCACAAGATTAATGGGCAAATTCCCATATGCTTACTTTTTCGGAATTAATACTCTGATAGTCATACCTAAAACCTCACCAAAAGACATTGCAATTACAAAACTCACTCCTAAGTCATCAAGTATAACACCTAATAACAATCCAAGTGCCGTTCCTATAATTATGCCGGTAGCGAAATGGTCACCTTTGTATGTTTTCGTTAATACCCTTCTAACTATTGTAACAATCATTATTGTGAAGCAGATTGCTGTAAATATTATAAAAAATTTACCCACTATTAAGTAGTTGTTATCGTTCATACGCGTCCCCACTATATTACTCTTCTTTTTCTTTAGTTAATATTAAAAGATTTCTTATTCCTAATGCAATAAAAAACTAATGCAGATAATCCACTCATATATGGATTCATTATTACTTCGCGACCAGTCAGATGCCATACAAGCTCCATGAGTCCCGCCGTTCCTAAAACAAATTGCAATAAAATCATAAAGCACGCACAACACTTATAAACTAAAAAGGGGCTACAATAATGCGGTAAACTACCGAATTATATGTAGCTCCTTTTAGATAATTTTATTTATTTAATTTAGAAAGTTGATTAAATACATTAACTACTTAATCATGCCAAACAGATCATTAAGCGCTTCAGCCATTGTTGGGTGTGTAAATATCTGATTTGCAAGCACTGTGTATGGTTGCTTTGAGATTATTGCAGTAACCACGATATTGATAACTTCGTGAGACTCCTCACCAAAGAGAACTGCCCCAAGAATCTGATTAGTATTCGCATCAACGACAGCCTTGTACACTCCAACCTGATTTCCAAGGATCTTTGCCTTTGGAATGGCCGTTACAGGTAAGGTCGAAACTTTCACGTTGTATCCCTTTTCTCTTGCATCTTTCTCACTCATACCAACTTTAGAGAATGTAGGGTGAAGGAATGCAGAGAATGCTATGCCCTGTCTCTCTTTCCTCGAGTAGCTCCCATCACCATCCAAATAACTTTTCACAATTCGGTAGTCATCGAGGGAAACATAAGTAAACTGCGGCCCGCCGTTTATATCTCCCATCGCAAAGATGTGTGGCTTGTTAGTTTGCAGGTGATCATTTACATTGATAAATCCTCGCTCAGATGTTTCAACCCCAGCATTCTCTATATGTAGCTCCTCAACATTTGCCCTTCTGCCGGTAGCTACTAATAGTGCATCTACCTTCAGCTCTTTGCTGATACCATTTTCGGTATATAAAATTGAAACTTCATAATCATTTTGCTCAACCTGATTAATTTCCGAATTAAATAGAATATCAACCCCTAGCGACTTATATGATTCATATACAGCGGCTGCTACATCGTCATCTTCACGCGGCAAGAGTCTATCACCCTTATCTATGATTGTTACTTTTGTTCCAAACTTGGCATATGTTGCTGCAAATTCTAACCCGATAAAGCCGCTACCTAGAATCGCTAGGGTCTCTGGATACTCTTCCAAGTCCATAAGTGTCTCGCTTGTATGAATGCGATTTCCTATTACAAGCCCTTCTACATTAGGAACAAACGGTCTAGTTCCGGTATTGATAAATATCTTTTCAGCAAATATTTCATATGAATCCGAACCGTTATTAACTAGGATTGTATGCTCGTCGATAAAAGATGCTGTACCATCTAACACTTCTACATTCTCATTGTTTTCGACCTTATCGTAATTTGCTTTATTCAGCTTCGTTATCAGATTCTTTTTACCTACTACAGATTCTTTATAGTAAGTTTTATTATCAGAATCGCTGTAAGCCTTCCTATCAGCACAAGTTGCCAGGAACTTAGATGGAATGCATCCTACGTTGATACAAGTTCCACCGTACATCTTTGGTGATTTTTCTACTAGAATAGTCTTCTCACCTTTATTTCCAAGATAATTAGCCAGTGTCTTTCCGGCTTTACCAAAACCAATTATTATATTATCTACTTTTTTATTCATTCTATTACGCTCCTTACCGCAAATTTAAATTGCGCACTATTTTTCTAAATCATATCATATTGCGCAAACTACAATATGTAGAATTGTAGAAGTTTTTAGTTATTAAAAATATAATACACAAGCTTTTCTAGGACTATCCATATATAGAGTTTCTCTTTTCTTTGTATCTATAAAAAAGGAGTCGCTACAACACGGAAAACTACCGGTTATCTGCAACTCCTTTTTGAGAATTCTATTTATTCAATTTATATAGTTATATTCATGCAATTACTGTGCGAGTGCCTGATCAACGTCAGCGATGATATCGCTGATATCTTCGATACCTACGGACATTCTCACTAGGTCCTGGGAAATTCCAGCTGCTGCTAGCTCTTCATCGTTCATCTGTCTGTGAGTAGTTGACGCTGGATGTAACACGCAAGTTCTTGAATCAGCTACGTGTGTAACGATTGAAGCGAGCTTGAGTGAATCCATGAACTTAATTGCAGCTTCTCTGCCGCCCTTTACTCCAAATGCGATAACACCGCAAGAACCGTTTGGAAGATACTTCTGTGCAAGCTCGTGCTGGCTATCGTTTTCTAGACCTGAGAACGAAACCCATTCTACCTTAGGGTGATTCTCTAGATGCTTAGCAAGAGTCATAGCATTCTCGAAGTGTCTCTCCATTCTTAAGTGAAGAGTTTCGAGTCCAATCCCTAGATAGAAAGCATTCTGTGGTGATGGAATAGATCCAAGGTCACGCATCAGGTTAGTTGTCATCTTTACGATGTAAGCAGCCTTGCCAAATGTATCTGTATATACAGTTCCATGATAAGTCTCATCAGGAGTTGTTAGTCCTGGGAACTTCTCGCTGTACTTAGTCCAGTCAAAGTTACCAGAGTCAACTACTACACCGCCAACCGAGTTAGCAGTACCATTCATGTACTTTGTAGTTGAGTGTGTAACGATATCAACACCCCACTCAAAAGGCTTACAGAAGATAGGTGTTGGGAATGTGTTATCAACGATTAGCGGAACACCGTGCTCGTGTGCTGCATTAGCAAACTTTTCGATATCAAGTACGCTTAGCGAAGGATTCGATAGAGTCTCACCAAATACAAGCTTAGTGTTAGGCTGGAACTTTGTTGCTAACTCCTCCGCCGAAATCTCAGGATCAACAAATGTAGCCTCAATTCCCATGTTCTTCATAGTATGCGCAATTAGATTATATGTTCCACCATCAATAGCAGAAGTTGAGATGATATGGTCACCCGCGCTTGCAATGTTTAGAATAGCGTAGAAGTTAGCTGCCTGACCAGATGATGTTAGTATAGCTGCTACACCACCCTCAAGCTGGCAAATCTTGTTTGCTACTGCATCATTCGTTGGGTTAGAAAGTCTAGTGTAGAAGTAACCGGATTCCTTTAAGTCGAATAGATTTCCCATCTGCTCTGATGATTCGTACTTAAAAGTAGTCGACTGTACTATCGGTACTATTCTAGGTTCCCCGTTTTTGGGCTCATAGCCACCCTGCACACAAACTGTGCTAGTTTTGTAATTTGTCATAAAAAGTCCCTCCTTTTTGGATCTAATTAACTATATAGTGTTTATTCGTGAATTGCAAGCTACTTGTGGGGTAGATATATTAGTAGTAATTTTTAATAATAATGAATCTACATCTGCAGATCTAACGTTATATTATTTTTAGCTTTATATTTCTTTACCTGTGCTGTTTCATATTTACCCTTTTTACTTTATGTTGTAAATTTCTATACATATACTTCTAGAATAAATTCAGCAATAAATTTTTAAACATAGGCTTATATATCTTTGCTATAATGAAATATCACTACATTTTTAAAGCATGTAATTTATGTAGAAAGAGGTCTTTATATGAGCTTTATATTTTGGATATTTTTAGGCATTCTCTTTCTTTCTTGTCTTATCACGATTTACATATACTTCGAGCTTGCATATTCTGTAAGAACAGGCAAAGATGTTTCTGCATGGATTTACAAGATTGGACAAGCATTTAGACAGCGAAATTTTAATAACTTTGATAATGTAACTGACGCAACAGCGCTCAAAGAAGCTACGTTTTTTAATATACATCTGATTATTGTGAATCTTCTGTATTTAAGTGTAATGTTCCATAAAACTCACAATATGCCATATACTACCTATAAATGCCTAAAGGCTCAATTTGCACTCGTTATAGTAACGATGTTTATTCAAGGCATTATTAAATTCATATCAGTAATTAGAAATAAATCAAACAAACCTGTTTACGTATATGCTTCAACAAACGCGGTAATTGGCTCAATATTCTTTACCTCATTTGTGTTGGTACTTTGCTTATCAATGTCAGGGATTCCAGTAAAGCCTATCAGTGTGCAGCTAGATAGTACAAACGTGATTATAGGTGAAACGAAAGCTTCTAAATTACTCTCATCAGGTTACTCTTTTAAAGGCAGAACTGCCGATGACATAATTGTAAACAAGCGAAATGATCACTTCTACTACGGGGATCTCGTAGAGATTACGAAAGATGGAAAATCATACGGACATATGTTTCTTACACCAGACAGCGAAGATACGGATAAGCTCAAGAACTGTGTTGTAACATTTTATAGAATAGCGGCTCAAAACGAAGAATTAAATAAGGTTAAATTCAACAATACTGCTTTATCACATCTAAGTTATCGTGACTTTAAGTCTAAGAGAATGGCATCAACCTTTTCTGTTAATCCATTTTTTTATAAAGAGAATATGGTGGAAAAAACCTTCTATCTAAAGCTACAGACAGATGAATACATATTATGGAAATCTTATCGCATTGTGGTTAATTTTAGAGATGATGAATCGCCTTATCAATTTAGCGTCGGAGCGCAGCATATAAAATGGGAGTAGAGCGTAATGCTACTCCCTTTTCCTATTTACATACTTTCTATCAAAAAAGCTGGGTACAATATACCCAGCTTTCAAGTATTTTTATGTCTAATCTATGTTCTACTTCGCATTTCTCTTACGTCTGTATCCGATAGTAGCTAACGCTAATCCAGAAGTTACCATAAGCAATGCATACTGTGCAAAGTGTCCTTCATCTCCAGTTTTTGGAGACTTCGCTTTAGTTACCACGCTTGGCTTCTTAGTTCCAGGCTTTGGTGTGGTTCCCGGTGGTGTTGGCTCTGGCTTAGCGTTGTCTGTTACGGTGATCTTTCCGTTTGTAGCAACCACTGTTTCACCCTGAGCAATTGTTCCGAGTGTTACAGTTCCATCTGCATTTACTGTAAATGTAAAGTCTGTAACTGCAAGGAATCCCGCTGGTGCAGCTTCCTCGTGGAATCTATATGCTCCTGGCTCTAGCTGGATCTTTTTGCTAGCTGTGGTGCTTGTCCACTCGCTAACCTTCTGTGTGCCCTTGTAGATTTCAATCTGTGCTCCTGCAAGCTCTGTTCCACCGAGCTTCACCTTGCTGAACTCGATTTCCTTAGTAGTAGGCTGTGGCTGAGGTGTAGTCTGGGCATTATCTGTTACGGTGATCTTTCCGTTTGCTGCAACTACTGTTTCACCCTGAGCAATTGCTCCGAGTGTTACAGTTCCATCTGCATTTACTGTAAATGTAAAGTCTGTAACTGCAAGGAATCCCGCTGGTGCAGCTTCCTCGTGGAATCTATATGCTCCTGGCTCTAGCTGAATCTTTTTGCTAGTTGTGGTGCTTGTCCACTCGCTAACCTTCTGTGTTCCCTTGTAGATTTCAATCTGTGCTCCTGCAAGCTCTATGCCACCGAGCTTCACCTTGCTGAACTCGATTTCCTTAGTAGTAGGCTGTGGCTGAGGTGTAGTCTGGGCATTATCTGTTACGGTGATCTTTCCGTTTGCTGCAACGACTGTTTCACCCTGAGCAATTGTTCCGAGTGTTACAGTTCCATCTGCATTTACTGTAAATGTAAAGTCTGTAACTGCAAGGAATCCCGCTGGTGCAGCTTCCTCATGGAATCTATATGCTCCTGGCTCTAGCTGAATCTTTTTGCTAGTTGTGGTGCTTGTCCACTCGCTAACCTTCTGTGTGCCCTTGTAGATTTCAATCTGTGCTCCTGCAAGCTCTGTGCCACCGAGCTTCACCTTGCTGAACTCGATTTCCTTAGTAGTAGGCTGTGGCTGAGGTGTATTTGGCTGGAAATGACCACTTAGCAGGTTTTGATAATCATTACTTTTAGATCTATAAATATCGAGTTTCGTTCCCGCAGGAATTGCAGTAGTACTATTAACTAAATCGTTAAATGCATTTTTCTCATTTTGAGTAAAATTATTACCACTTGTGTCTCTTGCTGGCATATTGAATGTGTCAGTATAGTACCATACAGCATACTGTGTTATCTGTCTAAACTGACCATCTGTTAATCCATATCGCTCTTTTATTCCTGACTTGTTGTTAGGATAACCATCGTAAATTACCCTTACTAATCCGTTATAAAGATCTTCTCCAGTAACTCTTTCAGTATCAGCAAGCTCTGCAAAATTCGCTGCTGTTCCAAGTTCTTTAGTATATAAAGTTTTTCTTGGTGAAGAAGAGCTCTCAGGAAATGCTCTATGATCATTAAAACAATATGCTACATCTCCCTTATCATTTGAACCATTCGGTCTAACATAGATCGGGTTTTTAAGGTGATCACTAGCTGGATATTCTCCCGATTTTGTGTACGCTTGATATACATCTTCAGCGTGTACTTCCATAAATGGACTAGAAATAATTGGAATCATAATAATAGATAGCATCAACACTATAGCTACAATCGGATTCCTGAATTTGTTGATAATTCTGTTCATTAACACCCCTCCTTTTGGACTTGTTATTCAGGCGAATTATATACTGAAACATATAATATTTCAACAATTTTTGATAAATGTAAAACTGTTGTCTAATAAAACTGCTATATTTTATTCGATTCTGATTCCTTCCGCTGGTTTTGGTATCCTGCTTAAAACTGTTCTGCTACTAACCTTAACCAAGCTACTTAAAGCAGTCATAAGTTCTGTTCTTTTTTCCTTTGGCAGCATTTTGGTTAATTTTAGAAATGACGAATCGCCTTATCAATATAGCGTCGGAGCGCAGCATATAAAATGGGAGTAGATCGTAATACTACTCCCTTTTGCTATTTACATACTTTCTAGCAATTCTATTTCTCTATGTAAAATATCCTTTTCCTTCAAAATGGCTATAAGTTCTTCTCGCTGTTTTTTCGATATAAAGCTCCTTGTACAATCATTTTGCGAAGAATCATAACACTGTCTAATAGCAATCTTAATATGTGATAACGTAAGTTTATCTCTTTTCTTCTCTAATACTTTTATAAAAATGTCCCATACAAACGGTTCCTCATATATCCAAAAGAACGATGCTGCAGCCTGAAGCACCTTGGGATGATTTTGTGTCTCAAGCAAATATCTAACGTATTTTTTACTTTCTTCTTCAAAATGATTAATTTTATCTTCTGTGATTATTTCCGAATCAGCTTTATACAGATGGCTTAAATGGATATACCGTGCACAAAAGCTTTGGAGGGTATATACATTGTTCCATATAATATCAATATCAGTCTCTTTTTTAATGGCTGAGAAGTAATTATCTGTATTCACAATAAACCAAACCTTTATAGGTTTTGTATCTTTAGTACCAAGTTCTTTGCATGCAGCTCTCATGAAGCAACTGGCAGCTTTTTTACGAACTATTGGATCGTTGCTTAACAAGTTATACAACTCATTATCCATTTTTTCTATTGTATATTTCATGAAAATTCCTCGTAATATTTAAAATTTATGTCTTACGCAGTCTATCATATAGCAAGAGTATTCCGGATATAGCTTCAGCTCCATTTCTGGCCTTATTTGCCTATCCTTTATACGAGATAGCATTTCTTCAAACTCTCGCTTATCTTCATTCCAGCTCGCGATAGTATCCCGCTTTTCTTGTTCATTTTCATATTCTGTATCGGCTACCGCTTCTGCTATTGCCTCATCTAAATATGTCCTATTCTTTTCTTCAAGTCTTAAGAATCTATCTCTTTCACCGCAGATCCATAGCACATAATACAAGTGGTCCCAATCAACCGTATAATACTCGCTATCTACCTCCTCGGTACAGTATCCTAGAAATTTTTCATATTCATCAAGCTCATAATACGCATCGAATATTTGATACTCCATTATTTCGTCAGTATTTAAATTAAAGTTCTCGTCTTGACCAACTAGGATTTGTTCCAGATACGAAAGTGCAGATGCCTTATTCCCAAGGTTCACATCACAATATGCAATGCATAGCTTTAGCCACATTCTATCTGGATATACTTTAATCAGTTCTTCAAATATCTCTTTCGCTCTTTCAAATTCCTTAATCTCATAAAGTGATGCCCCATAGTTTATATTGCTCTCATAACTTTCTTTAAGTTCTCTTGCATCTTTAAAAAAATCGTTACTCATTACGAGGTTCTTTTTATCTTTAGAAAACTCATATTCAGAGAAATAATAAAGTCCGAGTGCAGTATAAGTTTCAGCAAACGGAGAATTTAAATCCTTAGCCTTTGTCAAATATTTTAGCGCTTTCCTTGAGTAGTCTTCGAAAAATGCAATATTTGTATAAATCCTCGCAAGTTGTTTATCGTCTAATTCATTTGCAAATCTATAAATAAAATCCTCTAGAAATTCTATACATTCATTTTCTCCCTCCCTTAGCTCAAGCTTTACAGAAGCAAGTGTGCATGCCACATCTACATCATCAGGCGTGGCATCTTGCTTAGCAATTAAATGTGCTTTCATCTGTTCAAGATACTCTTTTTGATTTGTCAAAATCTCCTAGAAATGATTCTTTATACCTATTTTCGTATTTTGTTTGTAAATGGTTCCAGTAATCTTTAATTTCTACCATCTTTTGTGTAAACCTCTATTGCTTTTCTAATCTCAATTTATCCGTTGGCTTTGGAATTCTGTCAAATGCGGTTTTGCCGCTCACCTTTACCAAACTGCCTAAAGAGGTCATCAATTCTATTCTTTTCTCTTTTGGTAGCTTTACTAGTCCCTTTATGATGATGGCAGAATTCTTAAACAAACTGTCACTAAACTCATAAAATGTCTCAGCTTCCGTCTCTTCAATCATTGAAAAAACAGTAGAAACAATGGATAGTCTAGTTTCATCATCAATCTTCTCTAACCATGAACCAAGTGCCACATCAACAAAGTTTCCAAATGCATCCAGTTCTGCCTCGACAAAACTATCCTTTTTTACTTTCCATGTCATCGCATCATGCTGATACAGACCGATTGCATCGCTCTCGATAACTTTTTGCTCACTTTCATTAGCTAATAGCTGCCCAATCATTGATGTTTGAGGAACAATGGTGCATATCTTAGGCAATATCTCCTTATACCCGGTAGACTCAATTACTTCATCTCTAAATCCCGGACCATCGTTGTTATATACACGGCTGATACGATCTTGGACCACCTTGTCACAAAACGAAGAAGAAAACATAGCAAAATTTCCTCCTTTCGAGTGACCGCCTACTATCAGCTCACCTTCTAGGAGTTTCGATACTTCATTTAAATATTTAACAGCTTCCTTTGCACCTTCAGTATCTGCCATAAAAGTCATTAGAAAATCTTCTTTCCAGCCTATGATGGTGCTGTCAGTACCTCTAAAAGAGATGTACTTCGTCCCATCAGGAAGTATGAATGTAACCGCTGCAAATTGCTTTACCTTCTCCTTATCGATATCTTCCGCATAGTACAAAGCTTTTGTCCCTTTGAAGCGGTCAGCTTTCACCATCTCTTCTAACAGCAGTGCTACACGCTCAGTGAAATGCTTGCTCTGTCTAATCTCGTCTAACGAGTGGTTTTTGCAAAAAAGCTCAAATATTTCCTCAAGTGTATAAGAATCATCAAAATTAGCAAAATATTCACTGAAATCTATATACGCCAGACACGACAAAATGACATTATCTATGTCGTTGAACTCCGCTACATCGAAGCTTACATCATTTCTCCATTTTAAGTAATCTAATAAAACCATTAGAACTCCTTTACTTCATCGAATGCATTTATAAGCGCATCCTTATTAACGGATAATTCATCAGGTATCAAGTTTAATATTTCCTCTAGTGCCTGGAATATTTCATCCCTTTCAGTGGTATAGATAAAATTTTTTCTTTTATCCATCTTGTTGAAGCCCACGGTATACTCTCTCACTAAAGTTTCTATTTTCTTTATTAAGTCATCATCTGGATCTGCTATTAGTTTAACCATAGCTGACCTAGTCTTTCTATATATCGTGGCCGCTTTCTTTGCTATGCTTTGTGGAATATTTTCATCCCCATCCCATGAGCGAAAAGGATTATCAAGATTCTGTGCGAGCCACTCTTCTTTTCTCGGCTTGGTTATCCATAAGTCGAGTCCGTCATCTTTGCGTTTTTTGTATAGTTTTTTTACTTCCTTGGCAGCATCTTCTGGAAGGCTATCCATCCATAATCTGTATAGTTCTTTTAAATCTTCCGGTCTTGGCACCTCACTGGCTGTAAATCCGAAGACATCCATAGTTGTTAGGACTTCTAATTCACTAAATTTCGCAAGTTTCCCAAAATTTATTATCTTACCAGGTTTACCCCACAGCCTTAGCTCCTTAAGCTTCGGATATTCTCTAGCAATAGCATCAACATCAAGTTCTGTTACTGCTGTCACATGGAGTGCATTTAGCTCCTCTAAACCTTCCAGTTTAGGAACCATACCTTCGCAGTTTAAAATCATATATTTACCGGCATCGCGAGCCCTTATCTTGCAGCTCTCCTTTACTTGTCCGGTCAAAGATAGCATGTTCAAATCTTCATTTAGTATTAGCTCATCAAGTCCTGTCATATCAACTGTGAGCCTATGTATAGAAGTTTTTGAGAAGTCGAGCTTTGATTTCCCATGATTCTCAATTATAAATTCTCTAATAAATGGATTAGAATTTAGATATTCAAATAAGTTCTTATGCCATCGTGTAACCGTCAGAGATGAAAGACAAGGAAATACCCTAAGTTTTAATGCATCATCAAAATCATGCCAATTATCATTTTCGTTATGAGTTCTTATTCTTCGTCTTTTTACCCTCAAATTCTACAAACTCATCACTTGCATTTGCTTTCTTAAAAGTATCTCGTTTATCTTTAGGAATTTTTTCCCATATAAACTGATTATATACTTCATGCCCATTACTCCAGCTACCATAAATATCTGTATCATCATTATTAATCGGTGAGAGATTACCAATGTAAACATAATTTGGCGGAACACTTATATCAACCTTTTTCATATGTAAAGCTCTATTCCAGTACATGTAATTGATATAGCTGGTGTCACCGCAGCAAGATCATCCAGTTCAGGTAGTTTGTCACCGAACCAGTCAAGTGACAATATAATAGCCTGCGGATTTTTACCGCTGTCATCTACCTTTGTTACTTGGCAAGCAGTGTATTTCTTAAAAAGTTCATTGTAAACACAGTAAATATCTCCAGCATTTGCTATCATGTATATCTCCTTAGGTTAATTCACATCATTATATAATTTGTCCAGCAGCTTATTTTTAATGATTTGCACTCTTCACGCGGAACAGCATCGCGGGTCTATGCCCATATCCTTCAATTACCTCTCTCCAGTTTCTTCAACGTATTCTGCAACCTTCCTTCTGAAGTTTGCAGACAGGAACTTCTTATCCGTCACTTTTTCAATAGTGCTCTGTAGTTGAGCCAAGGTAAATGATTCTGGCAATAAATCAAACGAAATTCTAAGGTCGTACTCCATCATATCTCTGAGCTCTAGAAGTGACTGAACTATGATTTTGGCATGATCAAATCCCAGCTCACCGCTGTCTACTATCTGATAACTCGATACGTGGTTGTAGCCTTTTCTTGTTGATTTCTCTGATACAATTGCTTTAATCTCAATATTCTCATCACCTTTTATATTGCTATCGGAAGAAGCGCTATCAAAGGATAAAGTGAGAGTGTGTTTTATCATTTTAGTTGTGCTTGTAGAATCATCGGATGAAGTATTATCACTCTGAAGCTTTACGCAGAACCAAGCTGCATCCCACGCATCAGTATCCGCCCTTAGTGTGCAATTTTCCGCATTAATTAGAGATATGAAACTATTTGATATAATCCAGCCTCTAGGGTCTCTTCCGGCTTCTGAGTATACCCCTGCTAGGTGTAAAAATGGATTCTCTACTCCTGTTTCCTCAAGGAGTTCACGCTTTGCAGTCTCCTCGATGGTTTCACCTGGTCGTAAAAAACCCCCGGGAAGTGCCCAAGCACCTTTGTACGGAAATTGAGATCTCTTGATGAGCAAAAGCTTAAGCTCTCTATTTGCCAGTTTCCTAATATTGCTCTGTTCCCCATCCCGCATAACTGCAAAAGCCACTATGTCTGCCGCAACAGATGGACGTTCAAATTGCTCAATATTGTAATCCTCGAGGTATTCCCTTTCTTCAGAACTATTTATGTCGTATTTCATATAGGTCATCTCCCGCTAACCAATTATTCTTTCCGTTACTATAATTTCAGTTCTTAGTAAGTAATTATTAATTATATAGTATCAATTTTAGGATCAAACATAGGCATGAGTATCAATTTAAATAAATTCTGTACATGCTTTCTATCTATAATCTCTTTCTTTTCTAAGTCGGCAATCTCGCCTGTCCTAATATATACATCCAGCATTTCATAAGTGAACCCGAGGTTATCTTCATCTGATTTTCCACACAGTCCATCGATAGGCACCTTATCGATCAAGATATCAGGTAAGTCTAGAAGGCGACCAATTTGTTTAACTTCCGTTACAGTTAAGTTAGACATAGGGCTAAAATCACCAACTGAATCACCATACCTAGTTGAGTAACCAACCCAGTCCTCCGATAGATTGCAGGTGTTAACTACTCTACCATTCATACTTTGGCTAATTGCATACACCGTCGACATTCTAATCCTAGGAGGAAGGTTTTCTCTTGTCTGATTAGAAATATCTAAGGTTAAACCGTTCTTCTCACCTTCTTCAATCCCATTCAGCACACCATCCACGGCAGACTTAATATTAACCTCAATGCTTCGTATACCTAGATGATTAACTAGTAATCTTGCCATTTCGATATCAGCCTGTTCACCATTTGGCATAAGCACGCCTATTACACGAGCTCTACCGAGCGCCTCTACGCATAGTGCAGCAGCAATAGAGCTGTCCTTTCCACCTGATATTCCTAGCACTGCATTGCATTCTGGTCCATTATCCTTGAAGAACTGACGAATCCACGTAATCACTTCACGTTTTGTCTTCTCTGCATCGAATCTATATTCCATCATAATCATATCCTTTTTAAAATATCACGAAATTATTATTACGATTTACCGTTTAAAAATTCCATTCATGTAGCACCGCTCTTATTTCCGCTAGAGTTTGACTTTACTGAAAAGTCTACCATCTAAAAACAGAAAATTAATTCGTTCTAGGATTTCGGTATACTTCTTCCCAAGTATATTCATCCTTGTAACTCAAGCTCACCTTTATCATCCTTAAAACACTAGCGCAGCAACCCTTCTGTGACTTTTGAATCCACCTGTCCTTAGGATTCTTGAAAATAGGATATGTTTTTCCTCAATCTCGCAATAAGTTGCTTTAATGCACGAGCTGAAAGTATCTCTTGCAAACGGTTTCAGCACACCACCTTCTTCGATGCACCGCATTGAAAAACGATCCAACACCTCAGTGCGACATTAGAACAAGCAAATCCATTTTCCTCAAGAATTCTATAGACCTCTTTCGCATCTTTGAACGGTTATCGAGTCACCGTAAATTGCTTTCTACATGAGGGTCAAGAACCTTGTATCCCTTGCTGTTTGATGTCCACCAAACTGCTCCTACAGCTTGAAGACAGTTTTAGTTACGACTTCGTACGCAGTCCCCCTGAATCGCCTCTCATGAGCATGCACCCGTTATGTGCCATGATTTCAGGCTTTAATATTGGCAGTACGTTATCAATGATATTCCAGTAATCGTAGGAGTCCAGCACAACACTGAAGCTTGTATTTGACATATCTCAGTAAGCAGTCTTCTGAGCAAGGTAATTTCATCCCCATCTATCGCTATAATTGCTACACATAACCGAATGCTCAGTACTTGACCACTATAGGCTACTGACTCCTTCTGTACAGTCACACATTGTAGTTAGCCTCGAGGTAGGGATAGTCGGAACAGTGGCAGTGTTAAGAAAGACAAGCACCATCCAGCACCAGCCTTCACGGCAGATTCAACAGATTCTTTCTCCTCTGAAGTCAAATGCCCTTAGAGCTCTCGCACGCGGAATATTATCGTCACAGGTCTTATCGTAATACTCATTTACAATCTGCCCATACGTATATCCGACAGTAGCAGCAATCATAGGATGCCAGCTCTCGGCAGATATTAGGCTTTCAAGGACTGAGGAAGCCATGCGAAGTCCGGACGTGTATTGGTAATTCCAAACATCGAACATGCATTGGTACTAGTGTTCCTTCGGGCAGCGCCACACTCTCGATTGGTCAAACATCCTAGTTCATGTAACTGACTTTCTCATCTTATATGCTTCATGTCCAAGCGTCCTATCCATGATCCTCTTATAATCTCCAATGACTTCACTCAAAGGGCTTATTGAAGAACTCTTCATTGAAATAATCAATTAAATAAGTCTTGATAAAACCCCTGAAGTCCAAAACATTACGACTTTATCCTATCTGGCAACGCGGCTTCATTCTAGAGTAAAATAAGAGACAGACTTTGAATTCCTTTTGGTAACATCTCCATGAACGGCCTTATATCAATTAGCAGCATAGGATTAATCTTCAAAGTTCATAACAACCTCCTATCTAATATTCTTCTACAACAATTACAGGATTTTTATTTCCAAAACGATATATGCTATTAGTTGTATATATTTCTTACCAAACCACTCTTTAATCATTTCACCATCCCAAACTGAATTTTCTAGGTGAGATACTGTATAGGTCAATATCGGTAGCACACCCATGGCTTTAAGAGCTTTTTGCACTGTGTAAAAAGTCCCGCCTCTCGAGCATATATCATCAACTATCAGAATATTTTTCCCCGAGACAACATCGGTTTCGCCAAGGACATCAAGTCCTAAAATCTCCCCTGTGTGCCAATCACGTCATCCCGAATACATACGGAACATCGCACTTGACGTTATATGAGAGTATCTCTTCATTGCTCCCCTTCATCTGGGAAAAACAGGATCAGTTGCCGCCAGCATTCACGGTTTGAAGTAGATTGGAAACGATGTCTGTAGGCTCAATGATGGATATGTTGTCGATTAACGCAGCACTAACATTTGAATGAGGATTCAACACTTCTACAGAGTCGAATCCAAGCTCATTTATAAACTCAGCAAAGTACTTCAGGGTGAATACCTCTATCAGGATTCTTCACCCTATCCATTCTGGCGTTAGGATATATGGCATAAATAGCTCAATTGTCTTTACACCGTGTGTACGAAGGTGCTTAGTGAAAAATAAATCCTCATACACTCTTCATCATCGTCATAGAGCCAAGTTATTTTTAACCTTTTCTGTATCAGTCAAATATTTGATAAGCTTTGGTTCCACTCGGGAAAACACTTAGTATCAAGTTCTTTATTATTTACACGAATCATAGCAAACCTACTTTCCAAATTCTGAAGTATTTTCAAAGTTCTTGCATGCAGTTAAATGTACCTTTCATCAGCAATAGGTTTCTAAAAATCTCTCGACTATTTACCAGATTGCTAATAACCGATTGCTCTCATGTAAAATACCCATCATACTTGCTATTCACTCCATTACTTTAACCTGACAACATTTCATAGTGGTTAATGCGGCTTTTATGAGTTTCTGGTGTTACACCTGCAGCAGCTAGCATCAACTGTAACATCTATTTTCAGGAAACGATGCTTTAATTATGAGTGCATTTGAGATACACTATATCTGTGCAAAGAGCCCAATAATTTCAACATCTTCAAAATCAAAATTATTCCACCCGTATATCCGAAGCTTGGTTTATTTATATAAGTAGCACCTTCTACTTTAAGCTCTTGCGGAATTTCCCAGCCTTCACTCTCCTCGATGCAGTGCTCCACTGGGAGATGTCTCACCTCATCTCGTCTCAAGGTAGTTTTGCTTATGAGTGTCTCGTAAAATTATTTCATCACCTCTAGACTTATATTCAGCGATCTTATTCTCTAACATTTTGAACTATGTCCACTGCTTCTTTCGTTCCTAATGCTCCATCGATAAAATCCTTCTGCATGTCTACGACAATCAATGTTTTTCATTGTATTCACCTCTCATCTCAACTTATTATCGTTTTGATATTATCTTTATGATTATAACTTAACATCATTTAGATAATAAGTCAACGCTTTTAAACAAATTTTAAAAATATGTTGACTCTCACAGATTTCAATGTTAATATTGTAAAAAATCACAAACCGTTGAGGGAGAATAGTAGGCTTAGATGCAGCAGAAGAGAGATTTGCAGATGGTGTGATTGCAGACTCGTATGCGCTTTTGCCAAATGGCCTCCTGAGGGTGAAAACTGAACGAGTTTAACATATAACTCTAGTAGGGCGACGGAGAAGATACTGTAAATAATATCTGCATATGTTAGTAGTGAAGGAGTGCTTTTTACGCCAGCCGGTGGCACCGCAGGAGATTCAACTTTGTCCCAGCTATTTTGGGATGAGAGTTTTTTTATTGCATCCTTTCTACTTCGCAATTTTGATGAAATGACAAAGGAGAGAAAAATGTTAAACAACGCAAACAAGAGTGCAATCCCATATAAGATTTATTTGCACGAAAAATGAAATGCTCAACACACTCATTACAACGTCAGAGCTGATATGAAAGAGAAACCAGTCCACTTGTAAATCCAGAAACAGGAAAGCCTGTCACCTTCGATGATCTAAAGCCTGTATTTTTGCGATGAGCTCATCGAGCAGGAACTAAACGATACAGATAGGTATATCGAAATACCGTAGGAGATAAGAGACTTTACAGATGTATCGACCTTCCTCTTGTCCGTGCATACTGCCTTTGAGGAGAAGCCCAGACACCTCGCAAAAATTTATTATAAATTGAAGGAAATACAACAGCATGGAAGTCATAAACTTAACTCTGCTATTGCGCAAGCTTACTATGTTAAGAAAGAAGGTCTCAGGAGTCACAACTCGAGACGGGCGCTGGCCAGTGGGGAACTGCCCTTTCTATGGCTTGCTCGTCATCTAGGTTTAGACTGTAAGGTCTACATATGGTTAGGTTGCTCATACGAACAGAAGCCGTTTTCTGCCAGTGAGGTTATGTGAGAACTTATGGTGCATCTGTTACCCCATCTCCATCGGAGACTACAGAGGCTGGAAGAAAGATCTTGAGTGAGCACCCAGGAACTACAGGCAGTCTTGGCTGTGCTATTTCAGAGGCCGTAGAAGCTGTTGCTACTAGCGAAGGATATAAGTACGTACTAGGTAGTGCTTTAATCAGGTTCTCCTCCACCAGAGTGTCATCGGTGAGGAAACTATGACAGCGATGAAGAAATACGATATCAAGCCTGATGTAATAATTGGCTGTGCTGGTGGCGGCAGTAATATAGGAGGGTTAATGTCACCTTTCATGGGTGAAAAACTTAGAGGTGAATCTGACTACAGATTTATTGCTGTTGAGCCTCGCATCATGCCCTAGCCTTACAAGAGGCCGTTATGCTTACGATTTCATGCGATACTGACATGTATGCCCAATGGCAAAGATGCACACGATTGGCAGTGGCTATATCCCTGCACCTAATCACGCAGGCGGACTGCGCTACCACGGTATGAGCCCAATCGTTTCTGGAGCTATATCATCAAGCAAGGAAATTGAGGCTGTAAACTATACACAGACGGAAGTCTTCGAAGCTGCTCGTGACTTTGCTAGAGTTGACAGATACTCCCTGCTCCAGAGAGCAGTCATGCATATTAGTGTAGCTATAGATGAAGCTCTAAAGTGCAAAGAGACTGGCGAAGAAAATACCATTCTGTTTGGACTTACTGGAACTGGTTATTTTGATCTCTATGCCTACGAACAGTTTAACGATGGCAATATGACTGACTACGTACCATGATGAGGAAATTGAAGCGAGCCTAGCTACACTTCCAAACATTGAGGGTTAAGGCAGGTTATCTCGTTAATATTTTCATATAATAAAACGCCTCCCAAGATTAGTACAATCTTGGAAGGCGTTTATATATATTCTGTATTATAAATTGAAACTACCTACTATAATTTTGAGCCTCAGGGTCTATCTCACCAACAGTCATGCTTGTACGAACATCCGGATTTTCATCATTCCTATGCAGGCGTTGGCTCTAAATTCATCATTAGTCTTTTTGTCTATCATAGTCAAAGCAGTCATAGGTTCCGCTGCAATAATCCTCTGAATCGGATAAATATCCGATAACTGCAAAGAAACCATCGTTATATTTTTCAAATCGCTTTCGTCGGGTACCTTTAACACCGAAAATGCAGTATAGTGGAATAGTATTAGGCTGGATCTCGGAAAAGAATTGTATTCCTCACTATGGAAGCTCGGTCGATAATCCTCGCCTTCGCACACGTCAATGCTTAGTTTTCTTTTGACATTTTAATATTCATTCTAAGAATAGAATGTTTCCTTTATCGTAGAATTTACTGTCTCGAAAGGATTACCGCCCCATACCTTCCATCCTCGTATTGAAAACACCATTATAGCACCATTTCTGGGATTTACTTTCCACAGGAATGGGTGGAGTTACTCTTTTCGGCTTTTTGACGCTGATTTTTAGAATTCTCTATGTGCAGTTCTCTGCTTAATAAACGACTTATCAGCACCAAGTTCTTCAAGAACAGCCAAATCTTCTTGTTTCTATGACTTTTCTATATCGATAGAAACGATTCATCTAATTGTCCATTCCCACATACATTGCGCAAGAGCAAACATCACGTTAAATCTATCTTCATCATCTATATCTAAAAGTCAGTCCTTTTTTATATCCTCAGGCTCTCTCCCAGGTTATACCTTTTCAAAAATTCATCTTTTTACATCAAGAGGATGTATCGTTACCATGCTTGCACCCATGTACTCGCATAGTTTTCTCCTTATCCTTTTATTCTAAGCCAATGAATCACTTAGATTTTTACAACAAAAAGCAGCAAAGTGGCAACATTTCACATCATTGCTTTTTACTTAACACATCTCACTCGATATCAAATTCTACCTCAAATTTAGGATTATTCAAATTCGGAAACCCATATTTTTCTACACTGTTTAACACTCTTTCAATCTGTTTGCAATGATTTTCCTGCTAACTAGCAAAATTGCTTATGATATATATAATTCCATCTCGTTTTTGTCGGGCAGATAATACCGCGTCTATCTTCTTTATTTATAATGCGAAGAAGATAGACATCGTATTTGGTTTCAACATAAAATCAAGCTCCTGATTATCATAAATCTCATCTGAAATCATATGAACCTGCAACTATACAGTCTTTTCATCTCTGATGCTGTCGCTTCCAAAATGCATTTTACAATTACGTTTTCGCTTTTTCTTTCCATCCATTCAGTAAGCATTTTTACCTAAAACACAGTTTTACAAAAATCTTTTCCATTCATTTCCTTACCTAATTTTCGCTCTATATATAATATTATATTGGTTTGTTATGCTTTCTACAAAAATAGATTTGATCCAGCCCCCATACTTGCTTGGAAAAATTTGGATTCATCAACTTCTTCGGCTAGCACTAGCGTTATCCTATTTAGCTTTGATATTTGCTTATTAATTATTAGTAAAATGGACCTTCTCCAGAAAGTTCATCGCATAAAAGCCTGTCCATTAGCTGAAACATCTCCTCATCTCGGGAAATATAAACATCTATTGTTTCATCTTCACTATCAATAACGAAGTATGGATTTCCCCAAAACGGGATAGTTTCTTTTATCTATAAGAGCATCCTGACTTTATCAGTATATAAGATGTAATCAACACCTGTAATCATAATTTTACCTGCTCCCTAAGTTTAGTTACATTTTAAACATTATTTCAAGCCATTTTTTGCATTTTCGCAGCTACCATCTATGGGCGTTGCACGATTGTTTGTAAAAGCTTCCCACTGCCAATCCTCACCACCTATGACCCGATTTTTGGTGTATTCTATCCAAAAACTCTTGAAATGTGTTTGCTATTACATAGCCATGCATATCGCTTCCGTCATGGCTTAAATACACGATTTTTCCGTGGCTTTCTTTCCTTCCAAATCAATAGCAAAATAAATCGCACATTACTAACTTTGAAAGCTAATTTATTATGAAAGATTTTTGTCATATGGATTATTGTAATCAGGATAACAAATATCGATCCATCCCTTTCTACTTTCTTCACAGCTAAGGATAGTATCAATTCAAGGCCAAATTGCTCCGAAAAATTTCCACTAACTCTTTTTGGCAACTCTAAAGTTCTTCGTCTTCACGATAGAGATTCCAGAAAAATTCTAAATGCGACGATACATTAGAAGTACCCACCTGAAGTCTTCTGGTAGCTTATTTCAATTCCTTTTCAAGGTCTAATATTTCTTCTTTCCCTTGCAACTTCTTTACAAATTATTTTTGTTTGTAGTTCCACCTAATTGTCGACTTGTTCTTAAAACGAATAAGTTCTCAATATTATCTCTTTTGTGATTGTATTCATAAGCTAAGTTCCTTCGGATATTTACTAAAACATTTCATTGAAATTTATATTGATCTATACCGACTTCGTTTCAGGTAATTTTAAACCATATTCTGAAGTAAACCTCTTTTTCAGAGCTTATTTCTTTTGTTGCAAATACACTTTTAGCTCTATTTCTCCCTTATGTCTTTGCTCAGTTACGTTTTTCTCTCTTCTCATCTCAAGATATGAAAAATATAGTGAAAACGATGCGCCTGGATTCATCTTTTGAGCCTTGAATATTACACAACGTCATGCGGCAAATCAAACATCTTAATCATAGGTGTAACTTTGATAAAGTACCTGTTTTCAGTTATTTTCTCCCAAATTCCCTTTTCTAACATCTTCCCATTGCTCATTTGGCAGAACGCAAAAATGAGAGAGTATCATCTTCAGCACTGTCGACTAGCAGGCGAATCGAAAAATCATCTTTTGATTAATTCATTTTATCGATTTTATCGTTGTATCTCTATCCATCTTTTTCTTGATATGGGATTATCATGCTTTTATCCTTATAGATTAAAATTATATCATTCCCATACAGCTTTTTATTGTCCTCCCTACGGACAGAAATCATTGCCTATCGCCTTATTAAAATATTTTACAATATCCTCATCATACCCACGCCAATCAATCTCTATAAGTGCCTGACTTTCATAAAACTGCTCTACATTTTGTGGATTTGCTAAAACAATTCAATTGCTTCATAAATTTGTTCCATAATAACCTCTAAACTATATTAGAACGTACCTATCACTTTGATAATCGATACAGCGTATCCTGCAGCAACTATGACACCGATAACTACTGCTAGGCCGGCAAGCCCTAGCACCACTCTTAGCCCACATATGCCTCTGCGCCTGTTCAACAACAAAAACACCTATCGACGATATTGATAATACATAGGCACCAAATATTGATATCAGCCAAATAAACTCTGATAGCTGTAATTATCGGGCTTTCATATCCCAGCCCAATCGGCTGAGCTATATGATGAAATATGTAACTATTTCTACAGATGTAGGAATATGTTAAACATATATACATATTTAAATGATTTTTCCCTATGAAAATAAATCACAAAATTCCTAGCGCAAAAGAATCATCGCTAGGAGCATATAAAACATCCAATTATATTTTTCGTCATTTAGCATACTTAATACCTTACTTGTGAGCAACAAATTTATTATATAGTGCTATCAGCTTCTTTGGAAGCTCCTGTATGTTTTCCTGCATAGCTTGTACAGTTTCGCTGCCCTTTTCCGTGAATCCAAATTTTTCTATGTAAGCGAGAACAAATTCGCCTTGAATGCTTTGATGTTCCCGCTCACAAAGGGATAAATAATCGCATGCAAGCTTGTGATATTTCTCATCATGCAGTCCTAATGCAAATACCGCAAAGCTTCCCGGCATCGCGGAGTATTTCGCCATCAAGGTTCAGGTACCACTGACTCTTTCATCGCTAGCTTTGCGTATCGCTCAATTTTATCATGTAGCTTAGGGTAAGAATAGCGTTGACGAAGAGCTGGTTTTAGCCCCCTTTCTTAGGTAGATTTTTGATAGGAAGATATATCTTATTTTTCCTTTGAATTTATAGAATAGCTATGCGAAAAATCCGAACTCCAGCAAATTGCAAAGGTAATCTAGGATTTTACTATAGCTTTCCTCAGATTCATTTTTACCGATATTTTTATTGTGGCGAAGCGTCATTAGCAGTGCAAGAAAATTCTCCGTCCTTGCTATTCTGCGATTTCTTTAGGCAAAGCTCCATGCCGTTTTCTTTATCTGCGCCGGTAGTTTACTCCCAAGTGCAGTGACTAAATCAAATATTTCTTTCGTAAACTCTTATCAAAGCTATGACCATATTTGGTAAAGCAAACTGCGATATAGCAAGCGAACTTAAGTTGCTCATCAGCCAGCGTATATCCTGGGTTCTCTGGATTTAATACCCATTTGTGCTCGTATTCACTATCACTCTGCATCGTGGAAGAAACGGATTTATTACGACCTCTATCCACTTTCTGAGCACCTGTCAACGTCCCATTGCCAGCCTCACATATTGCTCCCTCATCTTATCCGTGAAGGCTTCTGCACTTTCACTGATGAAACCATTGCAAATGAAGATCATATAGGTAATATTCGAGAACCGCAGATACGAGAAATTCTTTTCCTTCTACCCTCAAAAGCATGACCATGATGGATAGCCTGCTTTTTGCTCTCGTCCGTGACTTGAGGCCTTTCCTTCTTGTATATCTTTTGATGCATGTATCACAGTATTTTCTTAAGCTTTTATCTCTGATAGCATCATCAAAGACAAAGTATGTTGGTTTATCGCCCATAGCTATGTTCCCCTCCAAATGTCCTAAACATCAGTAAAACTCATTAGCAAACCGTTGATTCGAATGCCTCACTGATATATCTCATTAACTTCGAACCTTTTATCAGCTCCCATGTATCTTTAAATTTAAGATTCGAAAGTCTTTTGTTAAGAGTAATTTTGATTGTATATGTCATCCAGTGTTGAAGCAGGTGAGAATTCCTAATACATAATCTTCCAATTCACTCTGCAATCTTCTCAAATCTGTCTATAATCAATCAGCTCTTTATGATTGAACCAACAGTCTGTCTTCAGGCAGTATGATGTATTCTGTTTTCCACACGCAATTTCACTGTTTATAAAATCATCGATATTAGGTTTTTCATTTTGCAGTAATCGTGTACATGCTAAGTGATATTCTATTTTTCTTGGGCCTTCATCTACAGAAGATACAAAGCAAACGCCATACTCATCATCAAATTTTATCGCAAGTACATCCCCTGTTTTAGTATGCTCTTTTATAATCTTTTGACTTTGGTACCTTTTGATTGGCTTTGATTTTCGTTTTCTACTGTATTGCTAATTTATCCAGGTTCTTTTTGCCTTTGCTTTTGACAGCATTGCTGTCTATTCTTCAAGCCAGAATTCATCTGCTCTTTTTGATGATTCCTATTGTTTTCTCTTTTACATCATCTGGCAGGTATCCAATTTTCCATAGAGAATAGGCAAGCGCCGTCCAGTAAATTTCGGAATAAAAATTATCGATGCAATAATCTTTTTCTTCAGCTAGCATGGTTTCGACGATTTTATCTGCACTCACCCCGTCCTTATAGCTTCCGATAACATAATTATAGATATCATACCCCGTATCGCTATCTATAATTTTCACACCATCTATTGCCATAATGCATACTCCCTCATGATTTTTCTTTAGCAGCTCAATATCCTCAGTAACTAATCAAAGCTTTTCACCTTTAATCGGCGGAATAATAAAAAATGTATCTTCTATCTTTACTCTCGCATAAAGTATTCCATCTTTATAAACATATCCATCAAATGGAGGATACCCATCTAAGGCCTTGAGTACTTCATCCGGCAAATAGTTAGGATCATAGTCCCTTAATGCAGCTGAACCCATCACTCGCTCTGTTATTTTTGCATTGATTTCTTTTTCATACTTTGCGTAAAACTCACTCCGGTTTGTTTCGTAAAGCGAGATATCGCCTTCATCGATTTTATAGTACCTGTCATATTCGGCAATCCAAGCAATATAAACGCATAGCATATGCTCTTTTATCTCAGGACAATAAACTATTTTGAAATAATGTTCACTATCGATTATTTTGTTTTCTATGCTTATTTTCCCTGTATACATTCTCCTGCAACTCCCCGTATTACAAAAACTAATTTAATTAAAGACTGTATTATACAATCATTTCCTTGAATATTTTTCTGCACCCGGAACACGCAGCCTTTTGTAATAGTCCCCTAAAATGTCAGTATGATTCTTCAAAATATCAAGTTCTATTTCGACGCTCTGTAGCTCTTTTTGTTAAAATTATCGTTTCCCAGTTCTTTTGATGAGCTCTAAATATATATCGCTATCTAAAAATTCCTTTATCTTCCGATTTCTCGTCATCCTTCGCAATTGCTTCGCTTACTCCGTTTAACCTTGCAAGCTCGATATCAATGTTATGCCTATTATCATCAATCTTAACTTTATAGTCCGACTGAATATTTTTATAAACATCTCGAGAATAGTTCAACTACTATTTTTTCTCCATTATTTAGCTATGTTTTACTTACCTCAAAGGTTAGTAAATTGACGTTTACCAATCAAGAAACATTAGTTGTCTTTATTATATTTTTTGCTACTTTTCGTAGCAAAGCAGCAAAAATCTTAGTTTAAGTAAAGTTTATTTCTCTACTCTGTATACCATATCTCCTCTGTTCCAAATATACATAATTGCTGACACTGGTTGTTTACCATCTTCCCAAAGCCAGCCTGTATATGTTGTCGTGTTACCAAAATATCCTTCTTTGATTATTTCAAACTCTGAGCCTGCATATTCATCCATAAATTGCTGTAATTCAATAGCCTTACCATAAAAACGGCCTTCACCCAAAGTTTTATTAAATATCAGTACATCACACATGTCCAAATCACAATCTTTAAAAAATACTTCACCCGGATATGCTTTTTCTTCACCATCCACAAATTGAAAAATTTTATGTACCTTTAATGTCAAAGTCTTATTGTGATATTTTATCTTATTCACCCTGCTGTCATGAAGGCTAAAAAGGATGTTGCTTTTTCTATCATGTATAAAATCCATATTGTTCCTCACAAAATCGAATTAATTATAATTTCATTTTAACAAATTATCTATCATCTGCTCTGGAGCATCCATAAATCTTTTTGTTATAAAAAAATGTTCAGTTTCCTTGTAATCGATGCTCTTTATTCCTTCATTCGTAATTTCAAGAACTTCAGCATCTGGAAATGTCATCAAAATAGGCGAGTGTGTAGAAATTATAAACTGAGATTTTTCATCCACCAGTTTCTTTATATAACACATCAATTCCATAAGTCGCATTGGCGATAAAGCCGCTTCAGGTTCGTCTAATATATATAATCCATTTCCAAAAAACCTATTTTCCACTAAAGCCATAAAGCTCTCACCATGTGATTGTTCATGTAAAGATATACCACCATAGCTTGATATAATTGGGGGACCCCCTCCGTCCTTATCTAAATAATCGATGTTTGATGCGACATTATAAAAGCTTTCAGCTCGTAAGAAGAATCCATCTTTATGTTTCCGACAGCCTCTACCTACGGTGATGTATTCATGAAGATTAGAATGAGATTCTTTTGTAGAAAAGCAAAAATTAATACTTCCCCCCTCCGCATTAAATCCCATCGCTACAGCAATTCCTTCAATTAGGGTTGATTTTCCAACCCCGTTTTCTCCAACAATAAATGTAACTGGTTTAGTTAATTCCAGTTCTTTTATAAATTTGAAATTACTGGTGAGTTTTTAAGATAATTGTCATTAGGAATTTCTAGATAAAAACACATTTTTTATATACAATTCCTTGTTTTTCATTTTATTTTTCCATTTGATCCTCATGCATATCTTAAAAAGGTAATGATATAATTACATATCATTACCTCAATTATACAACATGAATTATTTTCTACAAAATCCATCTTTTTTCACACTACTAGAACTGCCTATATATTAATAAAAATTCAATCCATAAATCAACACTGGCAATATCATTTAATTGTTTGTATCCATTACTGATACTAATTAACATATCTAAGTGCTTCTGCATAGCAACAATCAAGTACAAGCCAACCATTAGCAAAAGCAATTCCAAGTAGTAATTCAATAAGACCAACTTTTTCTAGCATAAGATTCTGTTTTTCTTACCAGCTTATGGTTAGCTTCATAATCATTGATAAGATTGTACTTTTTCTTAAAAGTAGATTAAGTATCCAAACGTTGAAAAAGTTGCACCAAGTGCTAATAAAATAATTTTAATAATGTCATAAATTTAAACCTGCAAATTTCAAAATTTTTTTCTTTTTAATTATTGTCTCGCTTTTAGTCCAAATTGATCCTATAAAATGAATTCTATAGCGGATACAAACTATGACAATAAATAATCATCTTAAACGTCTGTAGATATGCCATTTAATAAAAATGCTTAATATCAGACATTGTAGGCAGAAAAGCTTTCTACCTGCTCCACTAGATCTAAGATAAGCTCAGAGAAGCTCTCTGAAATTCCCTCAAGATCCGCATAATCATTGTTATATCCACGTACTTTGCCGCTTTCAAGGTCTATAAACACGATGCTCCCATCACCTAAACCTCCGATAGGAAATACTGGGCCGTGTTCACATTCACACATATATTCCTCATATACCTCTTCAAAGATGGCATAGTTTTCCGTTAGCTCCTTCAAACCAAAAATCCATGGCTCTGCCAAATAGCAACCGCCTAAGTTAAGTAGTAGCCACCTGTACTCTGATGGTATGGAGGTGTAATTTGCTTCGAACTTTTTTATATCTTCCTCTGACTCTGGCCTAACACCTTCTGTAAAGGCACTTGCTTCATAAGCCGCCTTAATCCTGCCCTGATATTTTTCCAATTCAATATTGCACATGTTGATCTCCTAGTTATTGGGGTTATCCATCGTTTCTTTAACATATTCTTCAGTGTCTTGTATCTCTAAAACCGTTGGATCTAAGTGACAGAGCAGATTCCAATCTTCGGCATCGTTTTTTCTGTAGATAACCGCCTCGCCATCTTCACTTCCGAAAAAGCTTCTATCAACTTCATATCCTCTTCCTTCTAAGACGTCTTTTATCTGCCGATATTTCGTTTCTCTTTCTTCAATATAGTCTTTGACTTCATCGTTGTTAACGACATAGGCATCAATTTTTGAATATCCTTTGATTATTTGGTCGCTTGTAACTGATAGATTTGAAAGCTCTTTCCAAATGATCTCAACATTTTCCTCAGAATCAAACATAAATCTAGAGAAAGGAACAATATTGCCGTTATATATTAATTCCGTATAATCTGGTATATCTTTAGGATTAAAATATTCGTATTCAAGCTGATCTGCTTTTTCTAAAGTATACCCATGTATTGTAGATACAAAGGATCTACCTTCTTCTAATGAATCAAATGCAACTAGGTCTTTTGAGTAATTGCCTTGATGCAATTCTAATATAACCATATATAACTCCTCAGGCCTTAACTTTTCCTTTAATTCTAATTATTTCTGCGATAACGTGAATTACATGAATCATCGGATAACCGCCGAATGGATTATTCCGTCATAAGGACAACTTATCCCAATCCTGCACCGATTCTATTACCGGAATCCAACTGTCTATTTGGAATCTTTCTTCTATCCACGGCTCCGCATAGCCGTCAAGAATAAGCACCCCATTGCATTTTATATGGGCTTTTGCCTCTACTATGTCTAAGATTTCTATCCTGTATTCAAGCAAAGGTTCATTTTCATAAATATAAAATGAATCCTCACGCTCTTCACTATCCAAAGCTGTCTTTACTGAAAATGTAGTCTCCACCAATTCCTTTACAGTGCTCTTATCCGTATCTATCGGATTGATACAGAGGGACGGGGAAATCTCATTTCCCTAAAAATCGCCTGGCTTAAACCCAATGTCTACAGCCCATGAAGCGCTTTCCTCCAGGTCTGCTTTAAAGAACATCAGACAACTCCTTCTATTCTCCCAATCATCTTGAAATGTAAAATCTTTTATCTTTAACATTTTGCTCTCTCTATAAAATGAAATTTGCCGCTCTTTAAAGAACTGACACATCAGTTGCTTTTTTATTTTGCTCTCTACTCGAAAGAACAGTTGCCATTACTATAATAATTATTTTACAAGCATAAGTTATATTTTGATCACCACCTACTGCTAATTGCGAGAAAACATTTATTAAGGAATGTGTCATCACACATATCCACAAACTGTTTGTCTTTATAAATAACGCGGATAAAACAAAGCAATTAGTCAACAATCCAAGCAAAAATCCAAACGCCTGTACTTGTGGCAATGTTCCTTCAATGTAGAAATAAGAGAAATGCCATATTCCCCATAAAACAAAGGTAATTAAAGTTGAACTAATATAACTATGGTGTTCCATCATAATTGGTTGAAAAACATATCTCCACCCTACTTCTTCAATCCCACCAAAAAGGATTGCTTTAAGAAATAAGATAATCGGAATATACCACGCATTCAACGCTAATTTTCCATCAAATGCAACATAGCAAAAATCCAAAAACAAGAATACAATAACAAATAAATAACTGCTGATGTTTTGCTTTATATCGAAAAAATCCTTTAATATTTTCTTCGTACTGTACTTTTTGTATCTAAGTGCAATAATAGTTCCCCATAGAGCAGCTGAAACTCCACCTATTCCAATAGCAACCATTCCCATTGGCGTTGTATAGTCTACATCCATACCCAAATTACGCAATATAAAAACTATAATACATATCATCCATATTTGCCCTAAGGTTCCTAATAAATAAAGAAAAATTGCCTTTTTCCGACTCATAAATTTCTCCTAAATTCAAATTTATCTTCCTAAAAAACCAATAAACAAAGCCTGAATTGCCGATACAACTGGAATAAATAAGAAAGGAACCTTTAGAAAATGTTCAACAACTGCCAAATGTTTCATCCAGTTATTAAATTCATAATCCTTGTATCCTTCTGTTCCTGGGATCACAATCTTGTTCTTATACTTTCCCTGAAATAACAGACAGTCTAACAAGAAAAAATCACCTAAGTTTAATATGCTCCACTGAATATATCCCGTCCAAAACAAATTCAAAAAACCGGTAATCCCTTTGTGTAAAACACTTGCTGTCGAATAGGCAAAACAAATTCCAACAATGAAAACGGTTAATATCCCGTTTATCTTCTTCTCCTGCTTTGTCATTTGTTTGGGTGCAGCCTTTTGTATGGCCTTTGGATAAGAATCAAAAAAGAATCTTGGATTAATGAGTACCAAGGCAGCTACCGCCCCGTTAAAAATAGCCGCTATAGCAACACCATCAAGAAACGCTTGTATTACATCCATAAAATTCCTCCTTGTATAGTTCGAAATTAACCATATCTTGCTAAACTGGGATTTACTTAAACGAAATCCACTCTGCCTTTGATAGATAGGTTATGTGTTCTGTGCGAAGAACACCTTCCAATGCACATGGAACGTTCTCTTTTGTATGACGATAACGGAAACCACATTTTTCCTGAACTCTCTTTGACTTTGTATTGCCGTCAGTACCAGCTTTTAGCTTGCGTCAGTACCTGACTTAACTAAAAGGGTAACTGATATTTAAGCCAAACCAAATAAAGTAATGCCTGTAAATGAGGCCAGCCCCACTTTGACAAGGAATATTATCCTCAATAGCGTGGTCAAATAAAGAATCCAATGCTACTAAATCTTTTGAATAATTATTTTGATATAATTCCAATATATACATTTATTTTCCTTTAATTCTGATAATTTCTTTGATAAAAAAATAAGTTTGGCTTACTTTTATTCACTGTATGATATATATCTATCCAATACAGTAAACACTTCTTCAAGGCTGAAATATCCAATTTTTCGTATTGCTTCTTTTCCCTCAACGAAAACAAGTATTGCTGGTACTCCTAGAATGTTTTCCTGTGCTGCAAGTGAGATATTATTATCTATTGATATATAGCCAGTGACTACTTGCGGATGTGTTCCACTCCAAACTATAATTTTCTCTTTAAGTGCTTTGCACGGAGCACAAGCCTGTGAACCAAACAAAAACAAACTAAACTTTTCTTGTTCTTTCAGTGTTTGATACTCTGTCAATGTTTCGATAATTCTCATTTCTTGCATAAATGTCCCTCTTCCCCATTTTTAACAATGGACTTATTTAAATCTATACAATAACTAATCATCTTATTCTCTAGATACAGAAGTAGAACTTACTAATCTAATGTTTCCCTTAATTGAGTTTGGACAATAACGCTACCGTCTCACAATGAAACGAGCGAACACTAAGTATGTATTATTGACATGTTCTCATGTGGGATTTTCTTTTCTCTGTACATCTTTCGATTCTATAAAAACGGCACCATATACACAGGGATATAATTAATGCCATTTTCCCCCTTATAATCCTTCGTATGAACAACGTATTTATCTCTTATGCGGCTACTGAATTTTCTACAAAAATTGTCCAGCGATTTATGATTTCTATAGTTTTCTGATTTAACTTCCACCGGACATATTTTATCGCCTGTTGATATTAGAAAGTCGATTTCATGCAAATGATTTGAAGTTTCACTCCCCATTGTATAATAAAAAAGCTTATTTCCTTTAGCAGTTAGCATCTGAGCGACTGCATTCTCGTATACATACCCCATGTTTGCCTCTAGTTTATCAGAAAGCAGTTTATTATAGATTACATTTTCAGTGTACTTCTTATCTCTAAAAGCAAGAGTCACAAACAATCCTACATCAGATGTAAAAAGCTTATAGCGTCCCGCATCCTTCTCAAGCGACATTCCTACACTTGGATTATTAGCATGATTATTATCTGCCAAATATGTTTCAACTGCCTGAGGCATACCGCCAACAAGCATATACAGCCTAAAAATACGCATCAGACTCCTATGCATCGCATTACCAGCCTGCCTTGCCTTAGGCAGAAGCTGTACCTCATCAAATATGATTATTGATTCCTGCTCATACAGTCTAACACCAGTCAGCTGTTGCAGTTGGAGAAAGAAAAAATCCAGACTAGACAGATCCTCGAATAAGCTATTGATATCTTTGCTGGTACGAGCAAAATCAAGAAATATACATTTTCCTTTTAAAAACTGTTGTCTCCATATACATCACCTCACTATAATGATTATACTCCAAATCCCCATTTAAATATTTTTAAATTTT
>BNJS01001752.1_pt1 | contig 234863 bp, 233 predicted proteins | sample 8540461 | NCBI WGS metagenome assembly BNJS01 (sample SAMD00202454, study PRJDB9452) | human saliva metagenome | isolation source: human saliva | place: Japan
TATCACGTCCTGTTCTTTTTACTGACTGTTGCTTCAAAAATCTGCTTGTGTCGGTCTGTCAGTTTCGCATGGTCGAGAATGTCTTTTACAACCTGCGTCTGGTTGATTTCATCAAGTTTAATCGCAACCTTTAAGGTCGGGGGCAACTTGATGAGATAGCCAGTTCAGCGTCCTTTGGAAGGAGTAAGGCTCTGGTTTTTGTGGTTAGTTTTAATCGTTCACGATTGTTCCCAATAAACCAAGCCCATTCTTCATTCAGTTTCCAATCAGAACGAGGTTTGGAATCGTCTTTATCTACAAAAACGGATATACCGATTGATAATTTTTAAAGGCGGTATGCTCTGGATTGTCATAGACGAGTAAATCACGGACTGCATAATAGGCACGCTCATTTTTTTCAATCGAATCTCAAAACGGTTTTTTTACTTCTGCGTCTTCAATGGAATATCATTTTTTTCTTGTACTGCTCGTAGTCCTTTTCATAGATACAGAAATAAACTTCACTTTGTAATGAACCGATATAGAGGGTGTTTCCCATACATTCCTTTTCCTCTTTGCGTACCAGTTCGCCACTGCGATAGCTTTTAAAACTGCGGAAGACGGAGATACATTCTTCCTGTTGGCACTTTTCAGTGAGTACAGGGATATTCAAAATCCCTGTCTTATCGTTAATGGCAAGGTCAAGGCGTTTCATCACACCGCCAGCCACCAAAACGTCCATAAAGAACTCATACCAGCTTCTTTGTTGTGCCAGAAGATAGCTTTCAAATTGTCTGCACCCACGACCTTTCAATTCCACCAGAACTCCTTTGTCCAGTTCATGGGAGCAAAGGACGAATATGTCGCCTAAAGCATAATGCTCTGAATAAGAATAGAAACCATAGTCCTCATGAAGAAAATAGGACAGTTTCAGTTGTAAGATGTTTTCGACCACCTGCTGTACGTCTGTTGTCGGAAAGCGAATCCTTACATAATCAAACAGCATTTCAAGGGGAGCGTCGGGATTGAAGCGTTCCAGAGCTTCCCAAAGGGACTGCTGTAAATCCTCTGATGGCTTGACTTTTTCCTGTTTCAATATCGCTTAGATACTGCCTTGTAATACCAGTCGCAACAGCTAAAACGGTTTTGAGATAGTCCATAAGCCAAGCGTTTTTTTCTTTTTAAATGCTGTAACCAAGTTTGTTCATTCAGTAAAAAAATCCCTCCAATCAAAAAAAGGCGTATGTCAACTTTTAAAGCCCATTTGACATACGCTGAAATTTTGTAAATCCCTTGTAACCAAAGGATTTTCTAATGTTTTTTTGACTGTTTCCTGTCGATTTGTACCCCCCTGTTAGATACGGGGGGTTAAGTGCTGGCGTGGCTATTGCCACACCAGCCAGCAAGATCAGTCCACACCTGCGACTTCCGCTTCGCACGTCGCCTGCGTGGACTGTCTGCTGTTGGATAACTTTTTAATTTCCTCCAAGAAATCATATCCTTTTGGTACAAGGGGAGTATAAAACTCTGATATGACACTTGTTCCTACATCAACATAGCCACGACCTTTGATTCGCTTTAAGAAGAAATCCTTTTGTACGTCACTGCCAAACATCATGCCATAGCCCATTTCAGACATACGACCTAAAGCCACTCTGAAATTAAACTGATCACGGATTCCGTCGCCTAAATATTTTGCGTCTGGACGTTGACAAGCCAGTATTAGAAAGAAGCCAGCTTGACGACCTAACATGACAATCTGTTTCAGCTTATTCATAACTGCGGTGTTTTCTTTTGTTCCCAGCATTTCCATGAAAGCGACGTATTCATCAAAGATTAAGAAGTGTGCCGGGAGACCTAAGTAAGCATAATTTTTGCCAGTCTTATAGTTCTTCATCTGCTTCATTTCCTCACTACGTTTCATCATTTCTTCATAGAATGTTTCAATGCAAGAAAGCAAGTCTTCTTTTCTATAGTAGACATTTGCCATCACAGAACCTAAGTCCGCAAGGTCAGCATTTTTCGGGTCAAGAATATACAGTTTTGAATCTGTATGAAGCAAGGCTTCAATCAGTGTCAGTATAAAGTAAGTTTTACCGCCACCTGTACCACCAGCAATCAACATATGAGGGAGCTTATCATATTCCCACCATACGTTTTTCATTAAGCGAAGTTTACCATCTTTAGCTTCTACTTCATCAATAGAAATACGACTGGCTATGGTGTCATAGAGCAAAGTATATTCCACATAGGAATCCTTTAACTCTTTATCCGTCAGCTCACAGTACAAGCCACTCTCTAATTTCTTTTCCAAGTGTAAGAGTTGGTCTTGATATTTTTCCCAGCGTGATTTCCACCCGTATCTGTATCAAGCCATTTTTTTAAGTCGATAATACATTTTAGGGAAGTAGGTTATCTTTTCCTTTGTACGACCAGCACTATCTTTAAAGAAACCCTCTGTTTTGACCTGTTCAGATTCATACCACTTGTTTTCAAGTATCATCTTTGCCAGTTTTTGACGGTGGTAAAGTTGTTTAACCGTATCATAGCGAACCCGTTTGAATACAAACGCTACCAGCAAGCAGATAAGAATTGCGACACTGAAACTGATAATTAAATAGGGAATGTCAATCTTATCTGCTTGTGATAGGTTAAAATCCTGCCAGTTGATCTGCTGGATTGTCTTCACATGAAACAGTCCGACAACCAGCAGGAAAACAGGCAGGAGTGACGCTATCGTAAAATGAAAGACTAAATCTTTACCAGATGGGCGAATCCTTTTACCACGCTGTTTCATGCGAAAAAGTCTCCTTTCTACCTAGCGACTATTTGTCTTGTGTCGGTTCTTTCTTTGCTTGTGGTTGAGCTTTGAATGAACTAGAATCCTTTGTCAGCACAATATCGTCTGCCTTGATATACCAGTCAACATCTGCTCCTTGATAGGTGGCAGTAGCAACGGTGTCCGCAATGGGATTGATAAGTTCCACCCGTGCGTTATAATCAAACTCTTTCAAAGGCACGCTGGCAGGAATACTTACTTGAATCATGCGTCCTTGTCCTTTGGATTTTAAGTCATAGGTACGTTCCTTGATTTCATCTGAAACCGACCCGTCTTCATTTTGGATTCTCACTTCACGACGTAGAGCAGAGAATTTCAATTCTCCAAAAGTCGTGTCTTTATCTAATACAATGCCATTTGCTAATCTCATCATTTTTCCTCTCTTTCTTTATTCTTTTATCATGTCGTCAGCATGTAAAAGGTAATTTGTAAAACCACGAGTGCCGATTTTGTAGCCCTCTGCGGTAATACGTGGATTGACTAACTTCACACGTTCCTCAAAGCCGAAATGTTTTTCGCCAGCTTCAGCAGGAAGCACCACCACAATATCATCTGCTCTTTGAACATCAGAATAGAGATTATAGCTTCTTGATAAGACAGTTAGCCGTCCGTTGATTCTTCGCTGAACGACTTTATCCTCGCCAGCAAATTCTAAATTGCCGAATGTTTTTTTCCATGTTGGGAATCACAAATTTAAGTTCCATATTTTTTTACCTATCCTTTCTTTTTTTATTGGCTGAATGAATGTTTGATGGTCTTAAAGAGTGGGGAACGACCTTTTGATTCTTGATTTTTTTGTTTTCATAAGTTCACTTCCTTTCAAAAATCGGGTAAAAAAATAGACACCTCATTTTTTTGAAGTGTCTACCTATTAAATATTCAAATTTTATTGGAAGTATCTTTATATCTTCACTTTTCAAGGATAAATCGTCGTATCAAAAGCTCATTCATAAGTAGTAAATTAGTAGTAAATTGAGTGGTTTTGACTCGATAAAGTGTGATAAGTCCAGTTTTTATGTGGACAATCAGATTTTTTATGCTATTTTATATTAAATATATTCCACAATTCCTCTCCGTATTGAAATGCAAATACTATGCGGCTCTATTCCCAAGAGATTTTCTTAATATGAATTATATGACTCATCATAATATCTATATCTTTTATGTATATTTCTCCAAAATCGACACCCTTAGGTATTATATGACGAATAAATTGTGTTGTTTTCACAGTTAGTTTTTGAAAGGAGCGTTTGTATCGCAATAAAACCCCTGGGAGCGAAGTTTACCTTCATCAAATTGGATTGCAAAGAGATTTGAAAAATTACTCATTATCTGCTAACAAAATTGGAAATAGGTCAGAATAGGCATCAGAACCCACCTAGGTACAGATTGTTAAATATGTCCGTAACTGATTTTGAGTCGTTAGACTTTAAAATGCAAAGTTGTAGTTCCTAAGTTTTTACAAAGTGTATAGTAAGCAATATAGATCATCTTTTATACCTATAACAGAATCTATCTGTTGCGCTGGAAGGTCAGTATGATTACTCATATAGTCTTTTATAACTTAAAAGTACGATTAATACGATGAGGATTTTATCTACCTGGAGTGGCCTAGTCTTGTGACTTATGAGACGCATTCTAATTGTTCTTGGTATGTCTATTCCTATAAGAGAAAAGCCCGTTATTTACATAAGAGATAGAGTTTGTCTTATTATCATGACCATCTTGTGAAAAGATAGATATGATGAATAGATTGACCCTTAATGAGTAATGGAGAAACACAATATCTTAGATGTTTTATTTCCTCCTCAGAAAATCCACTGTGACTCACTTTAGTAGAGTTTCATATTCCTTTTGAGCCGATAAGGCTTTTATAGAAAGACTTTCTAACGTGCAATGGGTCTTAGATTCACAAGAATTAAACATATGGTGGCTTTTATTTAGGACAAGAATATTTCTCATATAAACTGCATTTTCATTATATATAAATTACAGGACCATAAAGTCGTTTTCATAGGCACATCTTGCAAACATTACGTAGTGAGCATGAGCGATTAGTATTATGAAGACAAGTCATTGAAGACTTACTAAAAGCACCAGTCTTCATGTCTTATATAATGAATTTCTTTTCGAACAGTAGTAGTGTCTTTAAGAAGAATACGTGCAATCTTTCTAAAAGATGTTCCTTACCTAAATTCTATTTCCCCATTATATTTCTTGGATTCAAGAGTTAAATGTTTTGTTCATAATACCTCCCAACCGAAGGTAACGTAACCATAAAACTTATGATACATTTAAATTATGAACTAGTAAACGATATACAAATAAAGTAGATTTGCAAAAGTAACCTATATCAGGGGAATTTTACTTTACAAGTAACAAAAATTCAAAAATATTGAAAAATAAGTTTGACAAAATCTTTACCATGATTTAGAATGTTTTATAACAAGTAAAGAAACCACAAAAATAAAGACTTTGACTAGAAATAGTAGGTATATGAAGTTAATCAGAGAGTAGCTGGTTGGTGAGAAGCGCATTACAGATTATATTGAACACATCTATGAGTTGGATACCGAATTTTAGTAGGCTATCACGTGAACACACGTTACAGTGTTAGAGTATTATATAGTACTCGATGAGGTTGCTATTGTGAGATAGTAACGAATAGAGGTGGGAACACGAAGTATTGGATTTATACTCTCGTCCTCTGGCAGACGTCAGGGCACGGGAGTTTTTTGTGTGTATTCTATCCTGGACCTGACTAAAACATATTTTATTATATTTTTAGGAGGAAAAGAAAATGAAAAAAGGTATTATCAAAAAAACGGTTATGTTAGGATTAGGCTTAGTATTAGCTGCTGGCTTAGTAGGATGCTCAGGCCAGAATGAGGATAAGAAGGCTAGTGATACAAACTCTAAAAAAGAAATTGTCATGGGACTTGACAACACATTTGTTCCAATGGGATTCTTGAACGATAAAAACGAGCTAGAGGGCTTTGACATCGATCTAGCAAAAGAAGCATTTAAGAGAGCAGGCTATACAGTTAAGTTCCAGAATATTGACTGGTCAATGAAGGAACAGGCCCTTGATAATGGAAATGTCGACTGCCTATGGAATGGATACTCAATAACTGAAGAACGTAAGGCAAGAGTAGCCTTTTCTAAGCCATACTTCGATAACAAGCAGATTGCAATTACAATGTCTACTGAAAGCCCAACTAAACTTGCAGACCTTAAGGACCAGGTGGTTGGAACTCAGGCAGCATCATCAGCTTTAGAGGCAATTGAAGCTAACAAGGAATTCATTGGAATGATAAAGGACCAGAAGCCAGTCACATATGATACATATGACAAGGCCCTTAGAGACTTAGAAATTGGCAGAATTAAGGCAGTTGTTGGTGATGAAGTCCTACTTAAGTACTATATTACTCAGAGGGGTGCTGATAAGTATAAGGTTCTAGAGGGAGACCTTGGTAGTGAGCAGTACGGTGTTGGATTTAGAAAGAATGACACAGAACTAAGAGATAAGATAGACAAGGCCCTTGATGATATGAAGGCCGACGGTACTTTTGACAATATTAAGAAAAATGGTTCAACCAATAGTAAAAATATAAGTAATTAAAGCTGATAAGTATATTAGGTCAGCGACAGGAGGAAATAAATGTTTGAAGGGGTTAAAATACTTTTAGAATTGTTCTTTGTAACAACTATATTTTCCATACCCTTGGGTATAGCAGTTGCCTTTGTAAGGCTATCAAATAATAAAATAGCTAGTTCAGTATCTAGCTTCTATATATGGATAATGAGGGGAAGTCCTTTGTTACTACAGATGATGTTTTTCTACTATGTACTTCCTATAATTAGTCCAAAGCTAGTATTTGACCAGTTGACGGTAGCCTTTATAGCCTTTGTTATCAACTATGCTGCATATTATGCAGAAATATTTAGAGGTGGTCTATTATCTATAGACAAAGGACAGTTTGAAGCAGCTAAGGTCCTTGGTTTTGACAAGGTAACTATGTACAGGAGAATTATTTTGCCCCAGCTAACTAAGAGGGTATTGCCTCCAGTATCTAATGAGCTAATTACCCTAGTAAAGGATACTTCTTTAGTTTATATACTAGGATTAAATGACCTATTGAGGGTGGCAACAGCAGCCAGCAATAGGGAAGCTAGTTTGATGCCTTTCGCTTATGCTGCTGTTATATACCTAGTAATGACAGCTATATTAACTAAGTTGATGGCAATCTTAGAGAAGAGATATTCATACTATAGGTAAGGGGTGAGAAGATGTTAAAAATTGTTGATCTTAAGAAAAAATTCGGGCAGGTAGATGTTTTAAAGGGAATAAGTTTCCAGATTGATGATGGTGAAATAGGTGTAGTATTAGGAAAGTCAGGAGCAGGCAAGACGACCCTTATAAGGTGTATTAATGGACTTGAAAGCTTTGATAGTGGTAAAATTATCCTAGATGATGTTGAAATTATGTCTATTAATGATATGAAGGAAATTAGGGGCCAGATAGGCATGGTTTTTCAGAATTTCAACCTTTTTCCACATCTAACTGTCCTTGAGAATATAATAGAATCTCCTGTAAGGGTATTTGGAAGAAATAAGGATGAAGTAGTTAAGGAAGCCCTAGACCTACTTGAGATGGTAGATCTTTTAGACAAGAAGGACCACTATCCTCACCAGTTGTCTGGAGGGCAACAACAGAGGGTTGCTATTGCTAGATCTTGTGCCCTTAAGCCAAAGGTATTATGCTTTGATGAACCAACTTCAGCCCTAGATAAGGAAAATATTCAAAAGGTAGAGGAGATCATTAGAAACTGTAAGAGGATGGGTATGACTATATTAATAATTACCCATGACACAGTTTTTGCTCAAGAAATTGCTGACAAAACCCTTAATATTTCTGAGGGACTATTAGTATAATTATGAGTCTAGTAAAGGTATATAATATATCTAATAAATAAGTTTCTTACCCTGATGGGTAGTACCAACCTACAGAGGTCACGTATTTAAATACGGGGCCTCATTTTAATATACATGTTTATATTGTAGAAACTCATCTTATATAAACTGACCAATAAGAATCTAAAATATACTTATATGAACCTGATATCTGTATATATTTATATAAGCAAAAGGCGAAAATATCTAAAAATATGGTATAATCATATTAGTGAGGTGTTTTTTATGAGTGATAGACATAGGAAGAATAATTTTTATATAGATGACCTAGTTAAGCGTTTGGGTGATACTATAGATACTAAAATAAATGAAAGTAATTTTTCGGACCTAAATGAGACGGTGAAGAGGTCTATAGATATAGCCCTTGACCAGGTCAATAATTCAGTTATAGGTCAAAACTTATTTGGGAGAAACTCTTATAAGAAATTCTATAATAAGAGCTATGACCCTAGTAATACGGTCCAAACTAATAAATTAGATATATATGCCAGGAGACCAGAAAACTATGCAGTTAACCTGGTGTTTCAAATAATATTTGGTGCTACATCCTTGCTTATGCTTATATTAGGTATTATTTCTAGTACTAGAGATGAATTTTATACCATTCTTTGCAATTTTTGGACTAATGTTTGGTATTAGTTATTTCTTTTCAAGAAAAAGGAAAGAAATAGCAAGATACAAGTCCTATATAGGATCGCTTGATCAAAATGGATATGCCGAAGTTTCAAGCATGGCCTACCGTGTGGGGATAGCAGAAAGCAGTGTTGTTAAGGATCTACATAGGCTGATAGACAAGAGATTCTTTTACCAAGGCCACCTAGTAGAGAATGACACGATATTCCTTGTAAATGATGAATTATATTCCTACTACCAGTCTGGTCAGGAAAGTCGTAGGCAAAGGGATATTGAAAAAGAAAAACTTGAATCTAATAAAGAATTAAAGGAATTTCAATATACATGTCAGGAGGCTAAGCAAGAACTTGTCAGCCTGGAGGGCTCACTAATTGACCCAGACATGAAGCAAAGATGTTCAGATATATTCTGTCTGATAGAAAGTCTTGAGACTATAGTAGCAAAAAATCCAGGTAAGCTACATAGGCTAGACAGGTTTTCATCATACTATATGCCAATTACAATCAAGCTGCTTAGGTCTTATCAAGACCTTGAAAATAAGCCTAGTACTGACCTACTAAACAAGTCTATGATTGAAATAGGAACTACTATGGATACAATCATAGAGGCCTACCAGAGGCTAGTAGACCAGCTAATTCAGGTAGATAATATAGACATAAAGTCAGATATTTCTGTCTTAAAAACAATGCTAGCCCAGGATGGTTTAAGTGGTACTAGTCCATTTGAAAATAAGACTGAATAATATATTTTAGGCTAGATTTAGTTGGAATGTGTATTGATAAAATAAGAAATTAGGAGATTAAACATGGATGATATAATTTTAAGTTTTGGAAATAATACGAAAGAAGACATAGACCTAGTAGAAGAAAATGTAGTTGATACTAGAGCCCTAGATTCTTTCGATGAAATGAGCTTAAGTGAATCAGAACGAAAAATGGTTGAAGATTTTTCTAAGCAAATAGATATAGCAAACTCACAACTAGTACTCGAATATGGGTCAGGAGTTCAAAAAAAGATGTCTGATTTCTCAGATTCTACCCTAAATGTTATTAGGACCAAGGACCTGGGAGAGGTAGAAGATATGATCTCAAACCTTGTTGTCGAATTAAAGGGCTTTGATGCTAGTGATGAAGACAAGGGTATACTTGGATTCTTTAAGAGGGGAACTAAGAAGACCCAGTTAATTAGGGCCAACTATGACAAGGCTGAGAATAATGTAAACTCTATAGTAAAATCATTAGAAAAGCAGCAGGTAACTCTTATGAAGGATATTTCTACCCTAGACCAGATGTATGACCTAAATAAGAATTACTATAAAGAAGTATCGATGTATATATTGGCAGGTAAGAAAAAATTAGCTGATATTAAGGCCAATGATCTGCCAGCCCTAAGTAGAAAGGCCAAGGAATCTGGCCTACAGGAGGATGCCCAAAACCTTAATGACCTTAATAACCAAATAGATAGGTTTGAGAAAAAACTACATGACCTTGACCTGTCTAGGATGATATCAATACAGACAGCACCCCAGATAAGAATGGTCCAGAATAATAATATCCTCATGGTTGAAAAGATACAATCAACCATTGTAAATACCATCCCCCTATGGAAAAATCAAATGGTATTAGCCCTTGGGGTAAGTCATTCTAGTGAAGCTATAAGGGCCCAAAGAGAAGTATCAAATATAACTAATGAGCTTTTAAAGAAGAATGCTGATAACCTTAAAATGGCTTCAATAGAAACTGCTATGGAATCAGAAAGAGGAATAGTTGATATAGATAGCTTAAAACATACAAATGAAGCTCTTATATCTAGTCTAGATGAAGTTATGAAGATACAGGTTGAGTCTAGGGCAAAGAGAAAAGAGGCTGAAAATGAGATCCTTAGGCTTGAGAATGAGCTTAAGGATAAGATGATAGAAATGGTGAATAAATATGAAGTATAAGTACACTTTAATCTCTCCATGTTTTTTTGGTATGGAAAAGATGTTAGCAAATGAAATAAAAAATTTAGGTTTTGAAATTGAAAAGACTGAAGATGGCAGGGTTACTTATAAGACTGATGAGTACGGAATAGCCAGGGCAAATATGTGGTTGAGGTGTGCTGAGAGGGTTAGCCTAAAGGTGGCTGAGTTCAAGGCTACATCATTTGAGGAGCTTTACGATAGGACTAGACAGATAGATTGGTCTAGGTTTATACCCTATGGGGCTGAATTTCCAGTAGCAAAGGCATCATCTATAAAGTCTAAGCTCTATTCAACCCCTGATATACAGTCTATAGTCAAGAAGGCAGTGGTTGATAGCCTTAAGGAAAAGTATATGGAAAGCAATATGCTAAAGGAAGATAAGGAAAGATACCCAATCTTTGTCTTTATACATAAGGACAGGGTAGTACTTTCCATAGATACTACTGGCTTAGCCCTACATAAGAGGGGCTACAGAGAGCTATCAAATAAGGCTCCAATAAGAGAAACTCTTGCAGCTGGCCTAGTCTATCTTACGCCTTGGAGACCGGGCAGAACCCTAGTAGATCAATGTGCGGGTCAGGAACAATACTAATAGAAGCAGCCATGATTGGTATAAATATGGCCCCAGGCATGAATAGGGAGTTTATATCAGAAAAGTGGAGAACTATAGATAAAAATATCTGGTGGGAGGTTAGAAAAGAGGCCTTTGATCTCTTAAGAGACGATGAAAGCTTTACCATATATGGATATGATATAGATCCTGAGTCTATTAAAATAGCAAAAAACAACGCTGAAATTGCAGGGGTAGAAAAGTATATAAAATTTGAATGTGGAGATGCTACTAAATTTGCTTCTCAAGAAGAGTATGGATTTTTAATTACCAACCCTCCATATGGTGAAAGACTTGAGGACCAAGAAAGTGTAAAGCTTCTATATAAGGAATTAGGCTATACTCTAAGGAGGCTTAAAAACTGGTCATACTACCTTATTACTTCATATGAAGATTTTGAGTATGAATTTGGTCAGGATGCTATAAGAAAAAGAAAGCTATATAATGGTATGTTAAAAACCTATTATTACCAGTATCCAGGTCCTAAACCACCAAAAAAAGCTTAAAGGGGTGATATATTGAATAAGTTATTTAATAAATATATATGGGTATTCTTCATAGTTTTATTGATTGCTCTACCAACCCTGATCGCTGCCAATTTTAATTCATTAAAATCGCCAGAAAAGTTGATAGTAAAGCCTGTAAGCAATGAAAGTAACCTTCAAATTTATAATTCAATAAGGCGTTTAACACCTCTTGATACTAGCTTTACAATGCCTCAAAACTTCAAAGAGGTGTCCAAGATAAATAGGGTAGACCTTGATTCTGATGGAATAGAGGACATAGTTGCCTTTAAGAAAAAAAATAATGAAAACCAAGGTACGAGTAATATATACATGTATATATTTAATATGCAAAGTGGTCAGATTTCAGAGGATGATGAAGGCATAGTTAGAATTCCCGGAGAGACGATTAAGTATGCTAATTTTATAGATTTAGATAATGATGGAAAAAAAGAAATTATTCTCCATATTAATAGTCTAGGTTATGAAAATATATACGTCTATTCTTATGAAGATGGAAACATTAAAAAGAAGGCGGAGTACAACTCATCTGAGACTTCAATTAAGTTAAACTTCTTTGACTATGATAATGATGGGCAGATGGAATGTTTAGCCCTTATCCAGAGTCAAAAGAATTATGAGGTCAGTATATGTGGTATGAGGCTTGAGAACAATAATATTCAGTTTGATAAGTATGATACATCCTATACTGTAGAATCTTTGGACAAGGTCGAGATACTAAACGGAAGACTTTCAAATAAGTACCTTGGAAGTGTGATAACCTACCAGAGTCTTAGAGGATCTTCGGTAAACCAACTAATTATATACAGAAATTCAAGGTTTGAAAAGGTTATAAAAAATGAATCTAACATAGCCATTAATCCTTATAATTTAAGGGCTGAGGATATGAATGGTGATGGCATCTTGGACCTGCCAAAGATTGAAGAGGGACTGACAAATTCAAGCACTAAGGACAATATAATCATTAGCTGGTATGACTGGAATGGTAAGCTAGAAGAAAAAAAGGAAGTTCTTACAAGAATAGGTCAGAATTTCTATTCATTTACTTATAACTTCAAACAGGTTATACCTGACATACTAAGAGATAAAATCTATATAAAGGTTGAAAATAAGGATAATAAGGATGAATACTCTATTTACTATATCAATGATAAGTCAAAGATCGAATTATTGACTTACACTGTTATCCCAAAGGCTTCAGCTAATTATGAAAATATAGATAAGGAAGATGTTAAAACTAGGGTCCTGTTTGAAACAGAAGACTACGTGTGCATACTTAAGAAGTCAAATGAAACTATGTTGAAGAAATATGGGATAAACCTTAATAGAATAAGCAAAACATTTGTGTTGATTAATAAATAGTATCTACGTTAGGAGGGGAATAATATGGACAAGATTCTTATTTTAGAAGATGAAATAGGTATAAGAAGTTTTGTTAGCATAAATTTAAAGAGAGAGGGTTATGAAGTAATAGAGGCTGGAACAGGTAGTGAGGCCATAGAAAAACTTAATAGTGAACCCAACATTGCTGTTGCACTACTAGATATAATGCTACCTGACATGAGTGGTGTAGATATATGTAGGTATATAAGAGACAAGTATGAAAATATGGGTGTCATCATGCTTACTGCAAAGGCCCAGGAGGATGATAAGATTGAGGGCTTCGTGGCAGGGGCTGACGATTATATGATAAAGCCATTTAGTATAAAAGAGCTTTTATTTAGGGTATCTGCCCTAATTAGGAGGGTTAATAAGGACAACGATACTAGAAAGAGCAGTGTTCTGGATCTACCACCATTTTCTTTGGATATTAATAAGAGGAAGCTTTATAAGAATGGAAATGTTGTAGACCTTACTCCTACAGAGTTCTCAATTGTAAAGTTCCTAATGATAAATGCAAGTGATAGTCTGAGTAGGGACCAAATCCTTCAGGAGGTATGGGGATCTACTGAACTATATGACTACAAGATAGTGGATGTAAATATAAGACGTATTAGAAACAAGATAGAAGAAGACCCATCAAAGCCAAAGTATATTTTGACTGCATGGGGCTATGGCTATACTTTTAGGAGAGCAGATTAATGGGTTTATACTTTGGAGGATTAAGGAAAAAAGTTCTTAAAAATTTCATAATTATAATAATCCTGATAGTATTGATATTTGAAGTATTCTTTGCCATATTTACAACTAGGTACTACTATACCTCTATAAGGCAGACCATGTTTTCGCAGATGAGGTATATAGATACCGTATATAATGCAGCTAATATGACTAATATAGACTTTAATGATAGGGTTAGGAGTATATTAGAAAACCAAAATAACCTACAAAACTCTAATATAGCTGTAAATATTATAAACAGTAAGGGTAAGCTAATTGTAGACCAGTATGGCTTTAACAGTAATAGAACCATTGATTATGTAGATGTAAAAAATGCCCTTAAAAACACCGCTGGTAATGATATGTATACATATATATATGAGGAGAAAGACACCCATGAAAATGTAATGAGTGCTTCTGTAGCAATTAAAAGCAATGGTGTAATCCAGGGTGTGGTTAGGTTTAGTGTTTCACTTAAGTATGTAAATACTGAAATATTAAAAATAATGTTTTACCTATTCTTTATGGGCTTAATAGTAATCGCATTTTCAATCAGCCTTAGCCTGAAGTTTGCTGATTCAATTATAGATCCTATACATGAGCTAAAAATATTTTCCAATATGTTGGCCAAGGGTAACTATAATATAAAGGTTAACAAGTCTAGGATATATGATGATGAAATTGGCGACCTTGCCAATACCTTTGAAATATGGCCCAGGAAATTCAGAAGAGTGAAAAGCTAAAGGATGAATTTATTTCATCAGTATCCCATGAGCTAAGAACACCTCTAACATCTATTAAGGGCTGGAGTGAAACCCTTGGACTGGATAATATTAGTAAGGAAGAACTGAGCATGGGTCTAGGCATAATCAATGATGAAACTGAGAGACTAATAAAGCTAGTAGAGGAGCTCCTTGACTTTTCAAGGATGTCATCCAACAGGATGAAGCTAAATATTGCAGAGGTAAATATAGAAAATCTTGTTTCTAGTGTAATAAACCAGCTTAGGTCTATGGCTATTAAAAAGAATATAAGACTGAGCTTTGAATTCTTAAATCAAGATATGACTATAATTTATGGAGACAAAGACAGACTAAGACAGGTTCTGATAAACCTAGTACAGAACTCTCTTAAATTCACGCCAGAAGAGGGCGTTATCTCAGTAAAGGTTGACCAGACAAGTAACGAAACTAGTATATGTGTAGCCGACAATGGTATAGGTATAGATGAAAAGAATATAGCAAATGTATCTAAGAAATTCTTCCAGGAAGATTTCCACAAGTCTGGAAGTGGCTTGGGTCTTGCTATAAGTGAAGAAATAGTTAAGCTACATGGTGGGTTCCTAACTATAAATAGTAAGAAGAATGTTGGGACTCAAATCACAATCACTATTTCAAACGATAGCAGAAAATCTTAATATACAAGTTTAAAATAACCTCATAAGGGTATAAGTCCTCATGGGGTTATTCCTAACTAGGGAAAATTTACTATTAGGAGGTAGTTTTGAACAAGGATTTAGGTAATGATAAAATTTCAAAGTTATTGCTAGATATGAGTATACCAGCAATTTTAAGTATGCTTGTAGCTGCGGTTTATAATATTGTAGACAGGATTTTTATAGGCAGGATCAATCCTTTAGGTCTAACAGCTATTGGTATTACAATGCCATTTCAGGTTGTCCAGATGGCCTTTATTCTCTTGATTGGGGTAGGTGGATCTACTTTAATTTCTATTCGATACGGGGAGAAGAAGTATGATTCAGCAGAAAAAATACTATACAACTCTTTACTTTTGGTTATAATTTCTGAACTTATAATTACTATTGTCTGTATCATATTTATGAATACGATTTTTGATCTTTTAGGCGTATCTAAGGATGTATATGGATATGCCAGGGACTATATATGGATTATACTTATTGGTGGCGTGCCTGGCTTAACAGGTTACTGTTTAAATAACTCTGTAAGAAGTCTTGGACATGCTAAGGAATCTATGATAATAGTTATAGTGAGCTCAATACTTAATATTATACTGGATGCTCTTTTTATTTTTGTCTTTAAGTGGGGTGTAAGAGGAGCAGCAATTGCAACTGTGATATCTCAGACTACTGTTACAGTATTTGTCCTATACTTCTTTATAAAGGCAGAGAATATACCTATAAAACTCAGGAAGAAAAATGCATCTCTTGACATGAGGGTTGTTTGGGAAATATTCCATAATGGTCTCCCAAATTTCTTTATGAACTTGTTTGGTACAATTGTTAATATAATACTAAATAGGTTTATAATTAACTTTGGTGGTGACTACCATATGGCATCTGTAACCATTATATCATCTATTAGTTTGTTTATAACAATGATAATTTATGGAATCAGTCAAGGGGCCCAACCACTAATAGGATATAACTTTGGTGCCAATAAGTACCACAGGATAGTTAAAACTGTGAGGTTGACCACAGGAGTTATAGTAGCTATAAGCTCCTTGTTTTTAATATTAATAGTATTGTATCCAAAATTATTTATATACCCATATACTTCTGATACTAGACTACTTGACATAACGAGTCATAATATAAGAATATACCTTCTAGGTATAACTTTTGTAGGTATCCACTCAATAGCAACAACCTACTTCCAGTCAATTAGAAGACCAAAGACTTCTTCTATATTATACATACTTAGGTACGGGGGTATACTTATACCACTTTTATATATAGTACCAAAAATAATGGGCATAAATGGGGTTTATTTAGCTAATGCCCTTAGTAATATTATATCAGGAGCTATTGCCTTAGTATTCTTGTATATAGATATACATCGTTTAGCAAGAGACAAGATGGCCCAGAATATCTTTAATTAAATACACTGCATTTTATTCATCTATAAGGGGGAGTAAAGGTAAATAACCTATACTTCCCTTTTTATGCGAACAAAAGAATAGATGAAAAAGAACTAGTATTTAAAAATACTGCCGAAGATGTATCATTGAATAATAAAATGGAAAAAGATACTTTTTACTCTTGCACTTAAACTGTACTAGTGATATAATACAGTTAACTGTACTATAGTAGTAGTACAGTTAAGGACTTAAAATTACTAATTATAATATTTAAAATAAGGAGAGGAGTGATTCAAGCTTGAAAGAAATAAAATTCAATAGTAATTCACCCATATACCTACAGATATCAAAATACTTTGAGTCTCGGGTATTCTTGAGAGAACTTGAGCCTGGTAGTTTAATACCCTCTAGAAGGGAGTTAGCTGGCATCTTAGGTGTAAACCTTAATACAGTACAAAAGGCCTATTCCTACATGGATGAAATAGGCCTTATAATTACCGAAAAAAGTAAGGGTAGTGTGATAACAAGTGACCTAGAAAGACTACATCAACTTAGGGACGATTATATTAAGGAGCCCCTGATTGAATTTATTTCAAGTATGAAGTCTATAAATATAGATAAGGAAAAGGTTATAGAGCTACTAGACCAATATTATGACGAGACAAAGGAGGAGCTAATAGATGATACGAGTACAGAATTTGACGAAGAAATATAGAAATCAGACAGGTGGAAGATCTTCATGCGTTAAGTATGCCCTTGATAATGTAAGTCTTGATATCAAAGAAGGGACAATTACTGCCATTCTAGGGCTTAATGGAGCAGGTAAGACAAGCCTATTAAGTCTATTATGGGCTTTATTAAACCTACTAGAGGTTCTATTAGTGTTGATGACCAAAGGCTGTCATACCAGTTATACAAGAAAATGATATATGTGCCAGATTGCCCAACACATTTTCCGGGATATAGGGTCCAGGATATGATAGACTTCTACAAGGATTTTTATGAGACGTGGGATGACCATAAGGCTGATGAGATGCTTGAGCTATTCAAGATAAATAGGAATGACTATATTGACTCTATGTCGAAGGGGAACATAGCTAAGGTAAAGCTTGTTATGGCCTTTTGCTTGAATATGAAGTATATTATTTTGGATGAGCCCTTTGGAGGCATCGACGTATTTAAGAGGAAGGAATTTGTCAGCATGATGGCCCAGTATATGTCAGATGACCAGGCGCTGATTCTTACAACTCATGAAATCGATGATATAGAGTCTGTTGTAGATTATGTACACATACTAAATGACGGGAGGCTTGTTGCCAGTTTCGATGCAGAGGAAATGAGATTACATGAAGGAAAGTCTATTCTAGACAAAATAAGAGAGGTGTCTTTTGATGACTAGCTTATTAAGATATTTGAAGTTTGACCTTAAGAGAAATAGGAGACTACTAATAGTTTTTATTATGATACTGGCTGGACTTTATATTTTTGGTAATGTTGTTTCTTATAGGATGACAGTAGAGTATTATAGGACTCTAGACTTTTCAAAAATTAATGAAATTAACCTTAGGACAAGTATTTACTCTATCCTTGTAAACACAATTGAAACGTTTGGACTACTTGTATTTTCCCTTATTTTAACTATTGTAGTAATGAATCAGAAGGTAAACACTGGACAAAATACCAGTAGCTATAATATTTTACAGCTACCGCTACCAAAATATATACACACTATAGCGGTTTACATAGAAGCAGGCTTATTCATCCTTGTGAACTACCTAATGATAGGTATAATTTCCTATGTTAGAGGGAATTTATTTAGTATCAAAATTTAAGTTCTATAGTTTGAACTATGGTATACCAATAAAGGAAACAATAAATATGCTAGAAGTATTAAAGCAGATACTTATATATAATCCGCTCTTTCAGAACTTTAGACCTGATATGATTGTTGCCGGATGGATCCTATTAATTGGTATATCATGCCTGACTACTATCCTATTTTCGAGAAAGCTTAGACTAAATACCATAGGGTCTTGCTTACTTGTTGTGGCCCTATACTTTACCATATATATTTTGATATCATTTTTAAGTAGGTATCAATTTGACAATTCCATACCGTTAATAATTGGCGGTTTGACCATGATCTTAATTAATTTCTATTTAGTTAAACATGTAGATTATTAGGAGGCTATATATGACTTTTATTAATAATATTTTTAAATTATATTACCATGAGCTAAAGGTAAATAAGAAAATTATAATCCTATTGGGAGTAGCAGTATTGACATGGTTTTTATTTTGTGTATTTAATTTTTACAGGGGCCAGTATTCTGCAGGTGACTTAAATCTAGTCAAGGACCTGTCACCACAAATAATTGCAGGTGCACCTAATGACCAAGACAAGCTACAATTGAGCCTACTTTTTAGTGGTTCTATAAATATTAGCTCTACAATGAATAACAATATATTAATGATAGCACCTATTTGCCTGGCTTCCATACTAGCCTCCTACTTCTTGGTATCTAGGGACTTTAGGAAAAAGAACTCTTCCTTTTACTTGATATACAATATTCCCAATAGTATCTTAGAAATAAAACTGGCAAAGATTTTAGTCGGTCTTAGCCTATACATATATACAATTATATTAATTACGCTTGCCCTAGTGTGTTTGGACTGTATAAACCAATTCAAGTTTGCCGATTTATACAGGCCGGGTATATGGAGCCTGACAAAGGAGGCATTATTTCTACCCTTTGACTACATGACTTCATTATTTTATACATTTATGCTTGCCTTGCCATCTATAATTGGACTACAAGCATCTACTAGTATAATCTATGGAGGAAATATAAGGACTAGGCTTGCAAAGAGGGTTGGCTTCTTTATATTGATTATACTATCAGCCTTTATAGTTATTATTATAGGATTGGATGTAAATTCCTCTGGGCTTGTTGCTGGTATTCAGGGATTAGATACAAGTCCTCCAACCTTAATTTTTATAATTCTACTGTGTATACTAGTAGCCATATTATTTATACTGGATATGATAAATAGTAAAAGAAGCTTTAGAGGAGGATTAGGTTATGAAGACAAGTAAAAAAGGAGTTCTGATTTTTATAGGCCTATTGACAATCCTATTAGTTAGCATATCATATGTAGGAAGGTCCTACCACAAATCATTTAAGGTCAATACTATTAGGGGAAGTGACCGAATTTTAAATGAACAAAATCTATTACTGGTCGATAATGATTTAATATCTAGGCCGTATGATATGCAGAATGATTACTATAGGATGAGGACCACTAGTGCCTATCTATTAAATTCAAATAGACTAACGAAACTTAATATAATAAAAGATGGTCGAGATTTTCTTCTTAGGGATAAAAATAGCATATATAAGCCGAAGACATCATTAAGTGTTCCTATAAATATATACTATACCCTTGATGATAAAACTGGGCTTGTACGGGTAAGATTTCAAGACTATCAGGGGAAGGCGTATAGTGGATCTATATATGATAAGGACATAGCAGCAAGCGCCAAGTCTGAGGATCTGAAGATTTATAGGATAGAAAGGTATAAGAACAATTATTATCTGGCCTTTTCCTACTATAATAAGGACAAGAAGACAAATATCCTTGCCTTTGCCTGCATGGATAAGAATCAGCTTAGGATTCTGGACAGGCTAGAGGACAAGGTTAAGTATAGGTGGAGTAGGTATGGCCTAGTAGCCTTCGATAAGTTCTATATTTTTGATTATAGTGATGAAGATGGCAATTTTAGACCGTCAACCCTGGCCTTTGATTTTAAGGAAAATAAAATATCTAGAGCCTATATAGATGATAAAGATCCAATATTTAGCGTATTTGAATATAACCCTAATAGGAGTGATCACACAGATAGTTTTTCATATATAAAGTATCTGCCAGAAAAAAATATTATAGTAAGGGTTAAAAATCCTGTCGGCAGCAAAAACTATCATCTGTACCTGATTAAGCATAAGGAGGGCAAGCTTGTACTTGATCAAGATATAGATACAGGCGTAGGTATTAATAGCATAGATAGGAAGAAAATAGAGGACGGTGGAAAGACTTTTGAACTAGTAAATTATGGTAGGGCCGATATATTTCTAAACAATGATAAGCTAATATTCTATGTGGTGAATGATGCCTCCTTATTGAATGTAAATGAGTATGAAAAGATGGTAAATTTAGAGGAACTAAAAAGAATTATAATATTTGGCTTGGATACTAAAAAGATAGACTATGAGGGTCAGGTTATGGGTGGACTCAAACAAGTAGATGAGGAAATCTACGCAAGCGAGAAAATTCATAAGGGTAAATAAGTATTAATCTATAATTAAGGCAAATAACCTCAATTTATGGTATAATATATCATGTTTATGGAGGTGGTAAAGTGTTTAAATTTAAGATTGGACCCCTATTGCTATTTGTATTTTCCAGTTTTATTCTGGGACTGTCTATCAAGTATAAAAAGGCAACAGGGCTTATATATACGAATATAATTAACAGATTTATTAGAGAAAAGCTTAGTATTGCCTTTGGTAAGGTTGATATTCCGATTGGTGACACAATAGCACTACTGCTAATATTTGTCCTAATATTTTTCCTGCTGAATTTAGTGAGAAGGTTATTTAGCCCAACTAAATGGCTAACCTATATTTATAGGGTCTTTTGGGGAACTATAAATATAATTTGTATAGGATTCTTTGTATATGTACTTTTCTATGGCTTAAACTACCATACCCAACCTTTGGCAAATTCCTTAGTCGATAAGTACAATGCAAAGTATTCAACAGATATTAAGGTCCATGTGGATACTAATAAGCAACTTGAGGTTTTGAAGTATCTTGAGAGTAAGGCTATTGATACAAGAAATTTGGTAAGGCATGAGGAAAATACCAGTCTATCCAATATAAATGATTTGTCAATTCAGGCAGAGGAGGGCTTTAGGATAATTTCAGATGCCTTTCCAAGCCTTGGGGGCACATATTCTAGGCCTAAGTTAAGTCTATATAGTCAGATATATGATTCACTTGGTCTAGAGGCTAGGTACTTCATACTTACCAATGAGGTTAGTATAAGCAAGAACCTACCAGATATATACAGGCCCTTCCTAGTGTCTAAGTATATGGCCTATCAAAGGGGAATTGCTAGAGAGGATGAAGCAACCTTTTTTGCCTATTTAGCTGGTATTAACAATACAAACCCTAGCATTAAGTATTCTGCCTATGTATCAATTCTAAGTATGATGACCCAGTCAATGATGCTGGATAATAAGGTTGAATACAACTACTTTGTTTCTAATATGAACAAGGACATTAGGGCAGATATGGAAAAAATAAGCTCATACAGGTCTAAGACTGGAGTTAGTCAGAGGCTTATAGACCAAATTAAATACAATTTTAAAAGGGTAAATGGTGATCTAAGGGTGGACAGTCTTGAAAAAGAAGTATCGATTTTGATGTCCTCCTACTATTCCTTGTTTACCTACTAGAATCAGTAAAATAGTGGTTAAGAGACTATACTTTGAATATCAAGAGGTATTTTAGTATAAAAGGACTTGGCCACTTTTTATTTTATATTTACTTTACTTTTTAAATGCTATATAATTATAAGTGAAAAAGTATGCAAATGAGAGTAAGGGGTGAAAGAGATGTCACAAAATCCAAAGGTGGATTATTTAAAAGGAAACTTCTATGAAAAAATTGGTAAGTCTGAACTTGCTGTAGAAAAATTTAGAGAAGCAGCTGAGTCTGGATATGAAAGAGCCCAACTTATTCTAGGTCAATTATATGATAGCCAGGGTGAAATCGAAAAGGCAGAAAACTGGTATAGGTCTGCCTTTAATAATGGTGTTGATTATGCAGCATTTAACCTAGGCAACATGTACTACAATAATGAAATATACGACACATCCCTTTATTGGTATGAAAAGGCAGCAGAAAAAGGAATACTTGCTGCCAAAAACAATATTGGTGTCATTTACTATATACTAGAAGACTATGAAATGTCTGAAAAAATCCTAAAGGAGACTGCTGAGGCTGGTTTTGCTAAGTCTTACTTCAACCTTGGGCTTCTAAATATAGAGCTAGATAATAAGGAGCTTGCAGAAGAAATGTATGAAAAGGGGGCAAGCTTAAATGATGAGGATGCCATCTACAACCTAGCTGTTATTGAAATGGATAGGAGCAATTTCACTAGGTCTATGGACCTTTATAAGAAGCTTCTAAAGAAGAAGCACCTTAAGGCTGCCATGAATCTAGGCGTTTTAAGTGAGCTTTCTGAAAACTTCGTTGATGCAGAGAAGGCATATTCTGTTGCAGCAGATGAGGGAGATCCGGATGCCCAATATAGGATGGGCTTTATACTTGATAGGAAGGATAAGTCATCTGATGCTATCCACTACTATGAGCTGGCCGTTGCCCAAAACCATACAATGGCCAAGTACAGGCTGGCTAACCTTTATAATAGGAACAATGATACAGACAATGCTAGGATATACTATAAGATGGCTGCTGATGATGGTGTCAAGGAGGCAAAAAATAATCTTGCGGGTATCCTTTTTGAGGACAAGAACTACAAGGAGGCTGGTCTTTACTACAAGCAGGCCATAGCCCAGGGATGCTATAATTCGGCGGAGAATATGGGGGACCTTTGTAGGACCCTAAAGGAATATGATATAGCCATTAACTACTATAAGATGATTCCTGACAATATAAACTGTCAGATTAAGCTAGCTAATATATACGAGAAATTAAATGATTTGGATAATATGATAGATTGGTATAAGAAGGCAGCTGATCATGGTGATATAGAGTCATGTTTCAAGCTAGCCAGTATATACGAAAAAACGGGTAATGAGAAGAAGGCAATTAGGTACTACCAGATAGCCTCAGACCATGGCCACCAGATAGCCAAGCTATATGCAGGTAGGCTATATTTTATGCAGACTAACTACGAGGAGTCCAAGGCCTATCTTGAAGAGCCTGCAAAGCTAAATAACATATATGCCTTAAATACACTAGCCATCATGTATGATAACTTTTTTAAAGACCCTAAAAAGGCAATAGAGTATTATGAGAAGGCCATTATGCTTAATTGCACTGAAGCCATGTACAATCTTGCCCAGTTAATGTTTAGAAGCTTTGAATACGACAAGGCTGAAAAATACCTAAAAATGGGGGCAGAGAATGGCAACAAGAGGTGTGAATACTTCTTGGCAGCCTTTTATTACAGGAAGTCAATAGATATGTTTAAGTCTTTGGCTAACCTTAATTACGAGAATACAAATGAACTCTTAAATGATGTTAGACATATGGACTTTATTGATGATCACCTATTGATGACTGATTTTTCTATATATCCTCTTGAATACGAGGTTATAAAGGAGGATGTTGAGCCCTTATATATCATAGATATAGATGAGGATATAACAAGCCTACTTAGTCAGGGGGATGTAAGGATGGCTGTTGACCAGGGCCATGTAGAAAATATTGATGTTTAAGAATATGTATTAAATAAAGTGCTTTTATGATAAAATATAGATTAGGTATATTTTGTTAAAGAAATCAATAGAAATACAATAAATTTCAGAAAGGGGTGAGCTTATGATAAGATACTACAAGACAATTAATCAAAATTTAGAAAGACTAGATCAATTCGAACCAAGTTGTTGGATAAATCTTACTGAGCCTACCTCCAATGAAATAGAAGATATCAGCAAGCTTTTGGAGATAGAGGCAGATGTTGTTGGAGCAGCCCTAGATAATGAGGAGAGCTCAAGAGTAGAGTATGATGACGACTATACACTTATATTAATTGACATCCCCTTCGATATGTCAGATGCCCAGTCATCTAACTATATGACAGTACCTATAGGTATAATACTTGCTAAGGACTGTATTATTACTATATGTTCAAAGCAGACAAGAATAATAAATGACTTTATAGTTGGTCATGTTAAGGACTTCTATACATATATGAAGACTAGGTTTATCCTACAAATTCTTTATAGGAATGCTACCTTCTACTTACTATATCTTAGAAGGATAAATAACACTACAAACCTAATAGAGCAGGAAATCCATAATTCAATGAAGAACAGGGAGCTTCTACAATTATTACAATTGGAAAAGTCACTTGTATACTTCTCAACATCGCTTACAGCTAACGAGGCAACATTAGACAGGCTTTTAAAGCTGAATATAATAAAGCACTACCAGGAGGATCAAGACCTATTAGAGGATGTAATAATTGAAAACAAGCAGGCCTTACAGATGTCAAAGATGTACGGAGACATCCTAAGCAGGATTATGGATGCCTTTAGTGCCATTATCAGTAACAACCAGAATAATGTCATGACTTACCTAACTGTCGTAACCATTGTAATGGCAGTACCAACGATTATTTCCGGTCTATTTGGTATGAACGTTGGTGGTATACCTTTTCGCTAACCATCCATATGGATTCTTGATTGTAAATATAATTACAATTTTGATATGCATCTTATCTACAGCCTACCTAATAAGGAAGAGGCTCTTATAGGGTGGTGTTTTAAATGCGAGAAGAAAACTATGAAAAATTATTACATATAAATACTTCAAGGGCTGAAACTAGGATGGACACAAAGAAGATCTACAATCGCTATGAGCCAACACCCTACAAGGCTCTTATCAAGCTATTTGATGAATATAGGGCAGGAGGAGAGGACCACTTTGTAGATTTTGGTTCAGGTAAGGCCAGGTTTGCCTTTATGGTAAATTTCTTATTTGACTCCTCTTGTACAAGCGTAGAAATTTGTGAAGACTTCCATAAGACGGCCCTAGCAAACAAAAAAACCTATAGACCAAGAAATCAAGCCTCTAAGGATAGGTTGATTTTTCGTAAATGGACCAGCGGAGAAGTACCAGGTGAGTGGTTTTGAAAATAAATTTTATTTTTTTAATCCCTTTGCCTTGAATATATTTATATGTATTGTAAATAATATTTATAGGTCTGTTGAAGAAAGACCTAGGGAAGTAGATATTATACTTTACTATCCTTCATATGAATATATTGAATACCTAGAAAACAGGACCAACTTCCGGCTGTACAAGGAAGTTTTTCTTGAAGAGTCTAAAAATGACCCTAGGGATAGGTTCGTAATATATAGGCTAGGAGAGGATAAGTCTATTTACGATGACTGCTATTCAAATATATGTATTAAGTCTGTTTACTCAAGAGACTTGATGATTTTTCAAAAGCATAAAAAAAGGTCACTATAATAGCTTACTAAAACTATATAGTGACCCCAAATCGTAGACAAAGTCTCTTAAGTCATTAATGATTTAAGGGACTTTTCTCTATATAATTGTTAAAAACTAAAGGATAACCTAAAAAACGAAAAAATTGTCGAAAAGTCACAGTGTTTTTTACTCTTCTTTGTCAGTATTTTTGCTAGTTTTTTCATATTTAGACACGCAAAAGTTAGGCCTATTTTCATGGCCATTTTTTCTTTACCTATCTGCTGTGTATATCGCATACTATGATTTTCTTTTGCTACTCCAAATACTCTTTCTATTGTTTCTTTTCGTAAATCGTAGATGCTTTTCGTCCCTCTTGTATGTCTAATGTCTTCGCATATATCCATATATTCTTGCCATACATGCCTTGTAACTACCTTCTGATGATTTTTACTTTGGGTGCATTGAGATATATATGGACAACTACTGCAATTTACAGGATTACTTTTTATACTCTCTATATCCGTCTCTGTTTGTAGTTGAGTATTTTTAGTATCTTGTTATTTGGGCAAATGTAGCAATCGTAATATTCATCATATACATACTCATATTTTCTAAAGAATCCTTTTTTTGTCATTGGTGCTTTATACGGAAAAATTGGCCTTATACCATCATCAATCAACATTCTAGCTATAGCCGGTGTTTTGTACCCTGCATCAGCAACAATTATTTCAGGTTTGAGTTTCTTTATTTTTTCATAAATTGCAGGGAATGTTTTTAGAATCGTGTTCATTGCCTGGATGTACTGTATAACCAAGTAACCAGCCATGCTTATCACATGCAGCTTCTATCGCATATGCAAAGACCTCTTTATGTTCTCCTTTATGAAACCAACCACTTTCAGGATCTGTTGTGCTGACTTTCTTTTCTTTAAGTTCGCTACAATCTATGCTAGGGGGATCAACATCATCGTCATCCTTATTTTTTTGTCTTTTTAAGGACTTTTTACCATGTTTTTTTCTCTATCTGAATTTATTTCCTTTGATAACTGATCATCATAAAATCTCGCAGCTTTCTTTGCTACAAGAATTTTCTTAGCCTTCTTTCTATTTGCGGCTGCTTTGACATGGGTAGAATCTACAAATACAGTTGAAGTATCAACAAGATTCTTATTCATACACTGCATTAACACATTAGAAAAAAATCTGCTCAAATAGGTCTGTTCCTTCAAATCTTCTTTTTGTAGTTCTTCCCAAAAAGTACTGAAATGAGGAACGGGGTCGAAAAAAATCCAAACCAAGAAACCATCTATATGCTACATTTACTTCTATTTCCCTTTATTGTCTGTCGCATACTTTTTTTATTCCAAACATATATTGAATGATTGGAATCTTGATTAGTATCACCGGATCTATACTTGGTCTGCCAGTATCTGAAGAATATTTATCTTCCACTAAATCATATATGAATGAAAAATCAATTGTATCATCAATTTTTCTAAGAATATGGTCTTTGGGAACAAGCTGTTCTAAGGAAACCATCTGTATTTGCTCTTTATTGGATGTATTTTTCGTAATCATAGCGCACCTCTTTTCATATATATTATACCACGAAAACATTGAAATCTCAATGCTTTCGTGGTATGGATATCATAAAGATGCATTTGTATTGTACTAAAAACTAGAAAAGTCCACACTTTTACATGTGGACTTTGTCTACAGTCTGAGGTCACTATAATAGCTTACTAAAACTATATAGTGACCCTTATTTTTTTAGTCTATTACCTTATTCTGTAGTGACCTATTGTATTTAATCCTGTCCTGTTCATTTAGGATCTTCTTTCTTAGTCTAATTGAATCTGGAGTTACTTCAACCAACTCATCATCTTCAATAAATTCAAGTGATTCCTCTAGGGTAAATATCTTAGGTGGTGATAGCTTTATGGCATCGTCTGAGCCTGAAGCCCTGACATTTGACATCTTCTTATTCTTACATGGGTTAACTACCATGTCTTCTTTTCTGGAGTTCATACCAATTATCATGCCCTCGTACACATCTATAGCTGGATCTACGAATAGTATACCCCTAGATGACAAGGCATTAAGAGCATAACCCATAGTTTTACCAGCAGTCTGTGATACTAAAACACCGTTTAATCTTGATGGTATTTCACCCTTATAGTCGTCAAACCTTTCAAATGATGAAAGTAGGGTACCTTCACCCCTCGTTGCATTTATAAATTCACTCCTATAACCAAGTAAGCCCCTAGTAGGTACCAAGAATTCTATCTTCACATAGTCCCCATCTAGGATTTCCATTGATTCCATCAGACCCTTCCTAAGGTTTAATTCATTTATAACTGTACCCGAGTAGGCTTCAGGACATGATACAGTCACTCTTTCTATTGGTTCAAGAAGATTTCCTTCTGAGTCCTTGTGCATTAGAACCTGTGGCTTAGAAACACCAAGTTCATAGCCCTCTCTTCTCATGTTTTCTATAAGTATAGATAGGTGAAGCTCACCACGTCCACTAACCCTATAACCATCAGTTGTTTCAAGAGGTTCAACCTTAAGTCCTACATTTACTTCAAGTTCTTTCAAGTCTGTCCTTTATATGTCTAGTTGTAACAAACTTACCACTCCTACCAACAAATGGGGAATCATTAACCATAAAGTTCATAGATAGGGTAGGCTCCTCAATTAGGATGGCACCCATTGGCTTTGGATTATCCTGGCTACATATAGTTTCACCTATTGCTATATCAGGTATTCCTGCAACCACAACCATTTCACCACTCATAGCCTGGTCAGTTTCAACCTGCTTAAGCCCCTCGTAAACTGATAGCTTCGAAATTTTACCTCTTCTAGGCTCATGCCCCTCTGAGCAGATACATATCTGTTCAGATGAGTCTAATTTTCCCTTAAAAACACGGCCAATTCCAAGTCTTCCTATATAATCGTCATAGGCAAGGGCAGAAATCTGCACCTGTAGTGGCTCGTCATCATAGTCTGGATATGCGTCTACATGATTAATTATTGTTTCAAATAGGGGAGATAGATCCTTGCCCTCATCCTCAAGTTCTTTAAGGGCTATACCTTGCTTGGCTATACCATACACAATAGGGAAATCGCACTGTTCATCTGTTGCATTTAACTCAACAAATAGGTCAAATACTTCATTGACAACCTCTTCAGCCCTCTGGTCCTTCTTGTCTATCTTGTTGATGAATAGGATTGGTCTTAGGCCCTGTTCTAAGGACTTCTGAAGTACGAACCTTGTCTGAGGCATTGGTCCCTCAGTTGCATCAACAAGTAGTATAACTGTATCTACAGTCTTTAAGACACGCTCAACCTCAGAAGAGAAGTCACTATGGCCAGGCGTATCAACTATATTTATCTTATATTCACCATGTCTTATTGAACAGTTCTTTGAATAAATAGTTATACCCCTTTCCTGTTCTAGGTCATTACTGTCCATTACACAGTCCTTAACAACCTCATTTTCTCTAAAAACACCACTCTGGTTTAGGAAGGCATCTACTAGGGTAGATTTTCCCGCATCGACGTGGGCTATTACTGCTATATTAATTATATTATGCTTAATACTCACTAAAAACGCTCCTTTATAAATACATATATTAAATTTAAATTAAATTTTAATCAACTTTTACATTATACCAAATAATGAGAATACTGTATAGAAAAATCGAAACAAAAAACCCTGATTTTCACATTTTAAGGAAGATCAGGGTGAAATTACTTATTAAAAAGAAATGTACTATTTCTTTGGCATAAAGTCATCATCCTTGTTGTATGATGTAACCAAGTAAGTAAGTACAAAACCACATATCAAGCCACCGACTATCGGAAACATCGGTACATCTGCATGCAAAATAAACTTGTAAATTAAACCACTCACTGAAGAAAAAACAGAGAATAGGGCTACAAATAGTAGTATATTTCTAGTTGACTTGCTCATAAAGAACCCCCTGTCTATTATAGTATAATGGATAGCTACAAGCATCCATATAATTATTATAAAGCAAATATAAAAAAAATGCCATATATATTTTACTACTTGATTTAATATACCTATAGGGGGTATAATATGACTATAGATGAAAACTATTATATATAGTATTTCCTTTACTAATATATACTAAGTCTAGGAGGTAAGTTATGGACAATAAGAATATCAAATTAGAAAAAATAGATTTTTCAGTCTTGGGTATGTCTTGTGCAGCCTGCTCAAAGTCTGCTGAAAGATCGCTTAAAAAGACCCCTGGCGTAGAGTCTGCTATGGTAAATATCGCGACAGAAAAGGCCAGTGTGGAGTATGACCCAAAGGTTTGTAATATAGACAATCTAAGAGCGGCCATTGAAAAAGCAGGATTTAAAATGGAACTGGAGGATAATATAGAAAGAGAAGATAATTCAACAAGCTTCAAGAGATTTTTGGTTGCAATAATCTTTGCTAGCATACTCTTCACTATATCCATGGGACCTATGGTGGGGATAGGTTTACCAGCCTTTATATCACCCCATCATAATCCTCTAAACTATGCACTTATACAGGCTTTACTGGCTATAGTTGTAATGCTTGCAGGCAAAAAATTCTATATCAATGGATTTAAGGCCCTTTACCAGCTTAGTCCAAATATGGACTCCTTGGTTGCAGTCTCAACATCAGCTGCCTTTATTTACAGTATAATAACTAGCTTTAGGATAGGAAGTGAGCCAGGATTTGCTGATAGCATTATGTCAAATGGCCATCACCTTCCTTTATATTATGAGTCTTGCGCCATGATTATAGCCCTTATAATGCTTGGTAAATATTTAGAGTCCAGAAGTAAGTCAAAAACCTCTCAAGCTATTAAGTCCTTACTTGAGCTTCAGGCTAAAACAGCTATAATAGAAATTGATGGTCAGGAAAAAGAGGTAGACATCGATAAGGTTAGGGTTGGAGATATAGTTATTGTTAAGCCTGGTCAGAAAATACCAGTAGATGGAAGTATAGTGTACGGTTCTACATCTATAGATGAATCAATGTTAACTGGTGAAAGTATTCCTATTGAAAAGACGATTGGTGACCAGGTAACTGGTGCCAGTGTTAATAAAAACGGATATATTAAATTCAAGGTAGAAAAGATTGGCAAGGATACAACCCTATCACAGATTATAAGGCTTGTGGAGGATGCCCAAAATAGGAAGGCCCCAATAGCCAATCTTGCTGACCTAATATCAGGCTACTTTGTACCAGTTGTCATTGCTATTGCCCTAGTATCAGGTCTTGCCTGGTTGCTGATTGGGGGTGCGAGCTTCCAGTTTTCCTTTACTATTTTTATATCCGTCTTGGTAATTGCCTGCCCATGTGCACTTGGCCTGGCAACACCTACTGCCATTATGGTTGGAACAGGTAAGGGGGCAGAGAATGGCATACTTATAAAGGGTGGAGATTCACTTGAATCTGCCCACAAGATAAGTACAGTAGCCTTTGATAAGACAGGTACAATTACCGAGGGAAAGCCTAGGGTTATCGGTTTAAGGCTATTGGGAAATACTATGGATGAAGATGCACTAATATCATATGCTGGATCAATAGAAAAAAATTCAGAGCATCCTCTAGCAGATGCGATACTTGATTACGCCAAAGAAAGAGGTCTAGAATTATATCCTGTAGAAGGATTTACCAGTATAACTGGTAAGGGGGGTAGAAGCCCAGGTCAATGGAAAAAGGATTAGTCTGGGTAACCTAAAACTAATAGAAGACTATAAGGATAAGAATGATATGGATAGGCTAAAGGCTATGGTTGATCAATATGCACAAGAGGGTAACACACCTATGCTATTGGCAGTAGAAGGTCAAGTTGAGGCTCTTATAGCTGTAGCTGATACAATAAAGAAAGATAGTGCTATGGCGGTAGAAAAGCTTCATCAAATGGGTATCAAGGTAGCCATGATTACTGGAGATAATGAAAAAACAGCCTTAGCCATAGCCAAGCAGGTAGGAATAGATATAGTAAGGGCAGATGTTCTTCCATCAGAAAAATCTCAGGTAATTAAGGACCTACAAGACCAGGGTGAGTTTGTTGCCATGGTTGGTGATGGTATAAATGATGCCCCAGCCTTGGCCTTGGCTGATGTTGGTATGGCAATCGGTAGTGGAACTGATGTAGCCATTGAGTCTGCAGACATAGTCCTAATGAAGAATAGCCTGATGGATGTTCCTAATTCAATCAAGCTTAGCAAGGAAACAATCAGGAATATCAAAGAAAATCTTGGATGGGCCTTTGGTTACAATATAATAGGCATACCTTTTGCAGCTGGATTAATATACTTATTTGGAGGACCACTTCTGAATCCAATGATAGCTGCTGCGGGCCATGAGTCTATCATCTGTAAGTGTTGTTTCAAACGCACTTAGGTTGAGGAAATTTAAGACATTTTAGCTTCCTTGCCATTCTAAATGAATATAGCTTATATGACGAGAAAATATGCACATGATATAAGATATAAGATAGAATAAATAAGAAGTATAAAATATAAGTATAATAAAAAGGGAAATATAGGGATCGGTACAAAACCCATATATTTCCCTTTTAATTTACTCATAAGCTTTAATAGCTATTTAGACCTGTAAATAAATATACAAATTTTATAATAATTACTCGTTTATATCTATAACTGCCTTGTCTTTTAGTCCTAGTGATTTTAGCTTGACAAGTACCTCTTGATGGTCTGGATGGTCAATATAGCCTGACAGGCTACTTGGTCCTGTAAGGTCTACAAACAAGACTAGATCCATATTATTTTCTTTTTCTGGCAAACAGTTAATTGAAAAACTGTAGCCCTCTATCACCTTATGGACCTTCTCTAATTTATCATACGTTTCAGTTACTAACCTATCTACCTTTTCAAGGCAATCATTATTTTCAAACTTGAATAAAACTATGTGCTTCACGCTGAACCTCCTCTTGAAATATTTATCACTTAGATTATATAATAAAAGACTTAAATTTCCAATATTTTTTTGCAATAGGTGATTATAGTACTTAATTATAGATTAATATTCATATTAAGACGAACTTTATTTCTTGAATATTGGTATAAAATTTGATATAATTGATTTGGGATGTGTAGTGGGCTTGCAATGTCTATTTAGAAAATTGTATGTATTAGGATAATCTGGTATAATATTTCTATGAGTGAGCTCGAGAGAAGGGATAGTAAAATGAATAGACAAAGAATTCTAATTGTAGAAGACGATAAGGAAACAAGAGAGTTGACAGCTGAATTTTTACAGGCAAAAAACTACCTGGTTGTTACTGCTACTAATGGGGTTGAATGTATTAAGAAGTTTAAAGAATCTAAGTTTGATATGATCATCTTGGATGTAAGGATGCCTAACTTAGATGGTCATACTACCTGCAAGATGATTAGAAATACTTCTAACATTCCCATAATATTCCTTACTGCCTTAGCTGACGAATCCGATCAAATAAGGGGCTTTGATCTTGGCTGTGACGACTATATCACAAAGCCATTTTCTTTCAACCTCCTACTAAAGAGAGTAGAGGCTGTCCTAAGGAGGAGTCATAACGAAAATAAAAATACCGAATTAAACTTTGAGGAAATCTCACTAGACCTAAATACCTACAGCTTGAAGGTTAAGGATGCGGTCGTTGAGTTAACTTTGAAAGAGTTTAATATACTTAAGGAACTAATTGAGAAGTACCCACAGGTTATTACTAGGGAGACTCTTTTAGACAGTATATGGGGCTATGACTATTATGGTGACTCCAGGATAGTAGATGCACATATAAAGAATATAAGAAAAAAAATTGGCCTACCCTATATAAAGACTGTAAAGGGTATTGGCTATACACTGGATAAGATTGATGGAAATCATGAATAAGAAATAGGTTATTTATAGAGCTGTTTCTAGCATTAGGGCAACTCTTGATATATTTTATTATTTATTTTTAATTTTGGAGGTACTAAATGAACTCAAATCAGAAAACTGCTAGTAGCCAGGGTATATTTCCCCTGCTTTCTGAAAAAAATGTTAATATTAAAAAAGAGATATTAGCAGGTATCACGACATTTTTAACTATGGCTTATATTATAGCCGTAAACCCAAGCACGCTTAGCTCGCTGCTGGTATGGATGCCGGAGCCCTAGTAACTGCTACATGCTTAGCTGCAGCTCTTGGTTGTTTTATCATGGGATTTGTAGCCAACCTACCATTTGCCCTTGCATCAGGTATGGGTTTAAATGCGTTCTTTGCATATACAGTTGTTTTAAAGGGTGGTATTCCATGGGAAACTGCACTTACGGCAGTATTTGTAGAAGGTATTATATTTATATTCTTAACATTATTTAAGGTTAGAGAAGCTGTAGTAAATTCTATACCACTGAATATGAAGCATGGTGTTACAGCCGGTATAGGTATCTTTATAGCCTTCATAGGCTTAAAGGGTTGTGGTCTTATAGTTGCTAATGAAGCTACATTTGTTAGTATGGGTCACCTTTCACCTACTGTTATCTTTGCCTTTATTGGTTTATTTGTTATAGGTGTTATGGATAAGAAGAATATAAAGGGGTCTATACTTGCAGGTATTGCCATTTCTTCTATTATGGCTTGGATATATGCTGCACTTAATCCTGAAATGGCAACTAAGCTTGGCATATATCTTCCTACAGGAATCTTTAAGTTCGAATCAATAGCTCCAGTAGCTGGCAAGGTTGATTTTGGATTCTTTTCACATCCAACAGACATTGGTAACTTCTTCGTTATAGTTTGTACTTTCCTATTTGTTGACTTCTTTGATACAGTAGGAACTTTGGTTGGTGTTTGCTCTAAGGCCAATATGCTTGATGAAGATGGTAATGTACCAAATGTTGGTAGAGCTCTTCTAGCTGACTCTTTAGCTACTACTATAGGTGCCCTACTAGGTGTATCAACTGTAACTACATATGTTGAATCATCAACTGGTGTACTAGCAGGTGGTAAGACAGGATATACAGCTATTACAGTAGGTATCTTATTCCTTATAGCTATGTTCTTCTCACCAATATTTATAGCAATTCCTGCTTGTGCCACAGCACCGGCCCTTATATATGTTGGTTACCTAATGATCAGCTCCCTACGTGAAGTAGACCTACACAATGTAACAGAAGGTCTTCCAGCCTTTATTACAGTTATAAGTATGGCTCTTACTTACAGTATTGGTGACGGTTTAACTATTGGTATACTTTCATATGTAATTATTAACCTAGTTTACAATATCTTCGCTAAGCCAGAAGAGAGAGAAAAGGTATCTTGGGTTATGATAATTCTTGGAATACTATTCCTAATAAAGTTATTATTCCTATAAAATAAGTCCGTATAAATACTAATTGACAAAAGCTGTCTAATTGATATAATTATATATATGGAATATCAAGGACTATTGATTATGTACGTATTCAATAGTCCTTTATCTTGAGAAAAAATATTTGATATAAATGGAGAGGAGATACTATGTTACAGGTAACAGATGTCGGCCTAAGATTTGGCGACAAGGAGCTATATAAGGATGTAAATCTAAAATTCACAAAGGGTAACTGCTATGGAGTGATTGGGGCAAATGGTGCAGGAAAGTCTACTTTCTTGAAGATCTTATCTGGTGAAATTGAGCCTAATACAGGTGTAATATCAATTACTGACAAAGAAAGAATGTCCGTCCTAAAGCAGGACCACTTTAAATATGACCAAACCTCTGTCCTTGATACAGTAATAATGGGACACGAAAGGCTATGGAATATTATGAAGGAAAAGGACGCCCTATATATGAAAGAAGACTTTTCTGATGAAGACGGAATAAAGGCTGCAGAGCTAGAGGGTGAATTTGCTGAGCTTGATGGTTGGGATGCCGAAACTAATGCTGAAAAAATTCTAATGGGATTGGGCATTGAAAAAGACCTACATTACTCACTGATGGCAGACCTAACAGGCGCTGAAAAGGTCAAGGTATTATTGGCCCAGGCCCTTTTCGGATCACCTGAAATACTTCTTTTGGACGAGCCAACCAACCACTTAGATTATGCATCAATAAAGTGGCTTAATGAGTTCATAATTGGGCTAGATGAAACAATAGTAATAGTAGTATCCCACGACAGGCATTTCTTGAATACAATATGTACACATATAGTTGATGTAGACTTTGGTAAAATACAGTTATACACTGGTAACTATGATTTCTGGTATGAATCAAGTCAGTTGGCACTACAGCTAATGAAGGACCAGAATAAGAAGGCCGAAGAGAAGATTGCCCAGTTAAAGGAATTTATCGCTAGGTTCTCTTCTAACGCCTCTAAAGCTAAGCAGGCAACATCTAGGAAGAAACAGCTGGAAAAGCTTAATATAGAGGAAATACAGCCGTCTAGAAGGAAGTATCCATATGTAGCCTTCAAGCCAGAAAGAGAAATTGGTAATGAGGTTCTTGAGGTTCATAATATTACTAAGGTAATAGATGGAGTAAAGGTTCTAGATGATATATCTTTTAGGCTAGAAAATGATGACAAGGTTGTATTTATGGGTGATGACGCTGCAGCAACAGCCCTATTTAATATACTTTCTGAAAGGGATACAGACTTCGAAGGTAGCTTTAAGTGGGGTGTGACTACATCTCAGGACTATATGCCAAAAAACCACAATGAGTACTTTGACGGATGTGAATTATCCCTGGTAGACTGGCTAAGACAGTATTCAGAAGAGAAGAGTGAGTCATATATTAGAGGTTTTCTTGGTAGGATGCTATTTAGTGGAGATGAGGCCCTTAAGGAAGCTCAAGTATTAAGCGGAGGAGAGAAGGTAAGGTGTATGTTATCAAAGCTAATGCTATCAAATGCAAATGTACTTATGCTGGATGATCCTACAAACCACTTAGACCTAGAATCTATAACTTCGGTCAATAAGGCCTTAGAGGACTACAAGGGTGTCCTTCTATTTACTTCACACGACCACCAGTTTATATCATCTATAGCTAACAGGATTATATTTATAGGTGAAAATGGAATCTTAGACAGAAAGACTAACTTTGAAGATTTTATAGAAAGCGAAGAAATACAAGATCTATTGAAGAAAATCGTTCAGCAGTAGATTCACAAGTTTTATGCTTGGTATCAAAAGTATCAAATATATCTAAAAGCCTTGATTTCAAGCTTTTAATAGGTATAATTACTGACACTTATAAACCTAACTTATAAAATAAATTTTTACAAAAATTCTAATAAAATAAGATTAGACTTATGATTACAACAAATTGGTCTTAACCAAAAAGCCATTTATTGTAACCATAAATTTACTAACACTTCATTAGTAATATTCAAAAAAATATTTTTTAATTTTTGAATATTACTAATTGTATTTTATGGGTAAAGTATGTTATAATGATTTTGTTAGGATATAGAATTAAAAAATCATAAGTTATGAACATGAGTATCAAAGGAGGTGTGGCACTTGATTTATGGTTATTGTAGGGCGACTACGAGCAAGCAAATAGAGCTTGGATATTTAGAAGAGCAAGAAGATCTTATAAAAGAGAGATACTATGACAGCATCATATTTAAAGAGTCATCACTTGATATGAATGTGAAACCAGAATTTGAAAAGATAATTAATTTATTAAACCCAGAAGACATATTGGTGGTTACCCAGTTAGACAGGTTTGCCACTTCCATTGGCGATGCAGTTGATATTATTGCCTCTATAAGAGACAAGCAGGCATCTATTCATATTCTAAATATAGGACTTGTTGATTTTTCAATTTTAGGTAATATCCTATTTAAGACCCTTTGTGCTGTTAACAATTTTGATAAGGCACTATTAGTAGAAAGAATCCAGTCTGGCAAGAACAAGGCTAAAAAAACAAGTGGCTTTAAAGAAGGCAGGCCTAAGAAGTTTAGCGAGGAACAAATCCAGGAAGCCCTAGATATGCTAAACTCTTATTCTTATAAGAAGGTAGAGGAATTGACCGGCATATCGAAGAGTACCCTTATAAGAGCAAAGAAGCAGGCAATAAAATAGGAATTATATTATTAATGTGAATTTATAAAGACTAATTTGGACTAGACCATAATTGGTCTTTTTTGTTTATATGAAAGCTATCTAACCTTACAAGGAAATATGTGCATACAGTTTAATTGTTCTAGTTTCAGTGATTATAAGAATAGGCCTATCTAGGGAGTTAATAAAATATGATAAACAATTATAAATTTATATAGTGGCTATATATTTGATATGGTATACTAGGTGTATACCATATGAGATAAGTGACTAGTTAAATTCAATAGATTTGGACTAAGGAGGAAGTTAATGTTTGATTTAAATGAAATTTTCAAAAACAAAGAGCCTGGCTTTATAGGTCAAGAGAATAAGACCTACTCCATTGTCGTACCCGTTATTGAGATAGACGGTGACCAGCACCTCATTTTTCAGGTTAGGAATAAAAGGCTAAAGGTTCAGCCAGGTGAAGTTTCCTTCCCAGGTGGTCAGCTAGAGGAAGGCGAAACACCTTATGACGCTGCAATAAGAGAGTTCTCTGAAGAAATGTCATGCAGCCCAGACCAGGTGAAAATCATCACTGAGCTTGATACCTATGTGGCTCCAGGAAGAGGCCTAATACACTGTTTTCTTGCAGAGATAGATAAGAACTTTAACCTGGATATAAAAAATGATGAGGTGGAGTGCTTGTTTACTCTTCCAATTAGCTATTTCCTAGAAAATGAGCCCCTTGTTCTTAAAAACACTGTCCGTATAGAGCCGAGTCCTGATTTCCCATTTGAGGAAATGAATATACCTGAATCATACCACTGGGGGTCATATAAGTATCCTATTTCCTTCTACAAGATAGGGGAGATTGTGATATGGGGTATTACAGCAAATATAGTGAATAGTTTTTCAAAAAAACTAATATAGCTATTCTTTAGACTATATATATGATATAATTGTAAGGGTAGTTTATCTTATATTTTTCTGATTTGATAAATCTACAAAAAAAGAAAATTTAAAAGGGGAGCTTTTGCTGAGAGGATTTATTTCGACCCTTAAACTCATTGGATAATGCCAGTGTTGGAATTTTTGTCTCACACTAGTGGGACTTTTTTATTAAATAAAAGGAGATGATAGTTATGGTATTAGGAGATATAGCAGTAATGCCCTTAAGGCCTTATGGGAGTGAAGAGGAGATGTATAGGGTTGTAGATGAGTGTATAGAGCTTATTAAAAAGAGTGGGCTTAAATATGAAATAGGTGCCAATTCAACAACTGTAGAGGGAGATCTGGATAAGGTGTTCGAACTAGCGAAAAAGTCCACCTTGTTCCATTTGAATTAGGTTGCGAGAGAGTTATAACAATTTTTAGAATAGACCAAAAAAAGGGTGGGTTGTCTATTGATGAAAAACTTAAGCACCATAGATAAATTAAAAAATATTGCCTACCCTCTGGCAACCTTTATTGGGATAATAATTATATGGGAAATTACAGTGGTCAAGTTTTCTGTACCATCCTATATACTACCTAGCCCAAAGGATATATATTTAGAGTTTGTAAATGATTGGCAGGTCCTAGCCATGCACAGCAAGGTGACCCTAAAAGAAACAGTAATTGGTCTTTTCATGTCTGTAATCATATCCCTCCTTATTGGTATGATAATGGACTTCGTGCCTTTTATAAAAAAATGTTTTCATCCAATCATGTATGTAACTCAGATGATACCAACTATCACAATAGCACCACTTCTTGTTATTTGGTTTGGCTTTGGAATTAAATCGAAGGTTATATGTGTTATCTTAACCTGCTTTTTCCCTATGCTAATCAATTTTATAGATGGTATGGACAGTATAGACAGGGACCTTCTAAATTTATTTAAAATTATGAAGGCCAACAGGCTTAAAACCTTTGTCCACCTCAAATTCCCAATGGCTATGGATAAGTTTTTTACAGGTCTAAAGATTTCATCTACTTATGCCTTTATAGCGGCAACTGTTGCTGAGTGGTTGGGTGGAAGTGCAGGCTTGGGGGTTTATATGGTTAGGGCTAAGTCTTCCTATGCCCTTGATAAGGTGTTTGCCTGTACTTTATTAGTCGTTTTATTTAGTTTACTATTTGTAGGACTTATTTCAATATTTAAAAAAATACTTATTAAATGGAGGTAATTATGAAAGCAAAGAAAATTTTATCACTCGCCTTGGTAGGACTACTAGCTATAGCTGGTTTATCTGCTTGTTCAGGTGAAAATAATGCATCTAAGAGTGGGAAAGGTGACAAGCTAGAAAAAGTTACCCTTGTTCTTGATTATACGCCTAACACTAACCACACTGGTATATATCTAGCCAAGGAAAAGGGCTACTATAAGGACCAGGGTATCGACCTGGAAATAATACAGCCATCTGACAGTGACGCGGCAACCCTTGTTGCTAGTGACAAGGCCCAATTCGGTGTTAGCTACCAGGAGGACGTAACTTATGCTCTTACAAGAGAAAAGGACCCTCTTCCAATAAAGGCTATTGCTACGATTATCCAGCATAATACATCAGGCTTCGCTGCTCCAGTTGAAAAGAATATAAAGACTGCTAAAGATTTTGAGGGTAAAACTTACGGTGGTTGGGGATCACCATCGGAAGAGGCTATAATAAAGCTAGCCATGAAAAAAAAGGGTGCAGACTTCAATAAGCTAAAGAGGGTAGATATTGGTAAGGACGACTACTTTACTGCTACTAAGAAAAATATCGACTTCGCCTGGGTATTTGATGCCTGGACAGGTGTTGAAGCAAGATTAAAGAATGTCAAGCTTGACTATATTCCTATCAAGGATATTGATCCAGCCCTAGATTACTATACACCAATAATAATCACAAACAATAAGACAATAAAGGAAAATCCAGAACTTGTCAAAAAATTTATGGCAGCAACAAGTAAGGGCTATGAAGAGGCTATCAAAGATCCTAGTGGGGCAGCAGATATTCTTTCAAAGGCTGTACCAGAGCTTGACAAGGACCTAGTAAAGGCAAGCCAAGAATACTTGGCCAAGCTATACAAGGACGACGCACAAAAATGGGGTCAGATGAAAGCAGAAGTATGGAAAAACTATGCTAAGTTCATGCAGGACAATGGCCTAATTAAAAAAGCATTAAATGTTGATGAGGCTTTTACAAATGAATTCTTGCCAAAATAAAATTAAGGTTGTCTTTGAAAACATCAATAGGTACTATGGTAAAACTAAAATACTGGATAATATAAACCTCCATATAAGCGAGGGTGAACTAGTTGCCATTGTTGGACCGAGCGGTTGTGGTAAGTCTACAATATTTAATATAATAGCAGGCCTAGTAGAGCCCTCTTCAGGTAGCTATAGGATTGAGGGTAAACTTAGCTATATGTACCAAAAAGACCTCTTACTGCCATATAAGACTATATTGGACAATGTAGCCCTTCCAATGATAATTGAAGGCCAGTCAAAGAGTCTTGCTAGAGAAAGTGTTAAGCCATACTTTAAGACCTTCGAACTTGAAGGCTATGAAAATATGTATCCCCATGAGCTATCAGGTGGTATGAGACAGAGGGCAAACTTTATGAGGACCTACTTCTCATCTAATGATATCATGCTTTGGATGAGCCCTTTGGTGCCCTAGATTCTATAACCAAGGCATCAATTCAGGACTGGTTTCGGAAGGTAAGAAGGAAAATGAACTCAACTATTTTCCTGATAACCCATGATATAGATGAGGCTATTAATTTGGCTGATAGGGTTTATGTACTATCAAACAAGCCAGCTCATATTAAGGAGGAAATTTCCCTTTACCCTAGCCATGTAGATAAGACACAAATAGGGGAGGTGGCCAGGATAAAGGCCCATATTATGGACTTGATTCGAGCCTGATTTTCTTATTTTGACTCAAATAGCATTAGATATCTATAATATTATTAGTACAATCAAATAAGCTTTAACAACCAACCTCAAAAGAGTTTTAGTAGTTTAAATTTCTGACTTTTAGGGGTTGGTTTTTTGTCAAGCATTATAGAAATATGTTATAATTAAATATTGAGAAATAAGATGGAGGTAGTCATGAATATAGATAGAGATAAACTTTCACCCATGATGAAAAAATACTTAGAAACAAAAGATGAATATCCCGATTGTATTCTATTTTATAGATTAGGTGACTTTTATGAAATGTTCTTTGATGATGCACTTTTAGCATCTAGAATACTAGATATAGCTCTTACAGGTAAGGCATGTGGCCTAGAGGAAAGAGCCCCTATGTGTGGCGTTCCATATCACTCCGCATCGTCATACCTTACAAGACTTGTGGAGGCCGGTTATAAGGTAGCTATAGGAGAACAGGTAGAAGACCCTGCTACTGCTAAGGGCTTGGTAAAAAGAGAGGTTGTAAAGATCGTTACACCTGGAACCCTACTAGAGGATGACTCACTGGAAAAGAGCTCAAATAATTATCTAATGTCTATATATTGCCAGGGCCATGAAGTTTCAATTGCCTATGTAGATATTAGCACCGGTGAGCTAAATGCATCACTATTAGACCTGGACAAGGTTAAGAATGAGGTTGCTAAATTCTTCCTAGAGAGGTTTTGTCCAACAGCCCAGACCTTTTAGGTTCATTAGGCAGCCTATCTGATATGGCCAACATATACCTAAATGAGGACTTTGATACCAGTCTCTTAGAGAAGACTATAATTACTAAACAGTTTGAACAGTCCTACCTAGACCAACTAGGTCTAGACAGGGATAACCTGATTATGTATTCACTTGCCATAGTCTTAAACTATATCAGTAAGACCCAGATGATGCATGAAAGTAACCTAAATACAATAAATATATACCAGTCAGGAGACTATATGGCCCTTGACTTATTTACTCGTATAAATTTGGAATTGACCAAGACTATTAGGACTAGTAAGAAAAAGGGGAGCCTTTTACAGGTACTTGACGCTACATCTACACCTATGGGGGCTAGAATGCTTAAAAAGCATATTGAGCAGCCCCTTATAAATAAGGATATTATAGACCACCGACTGAATATTACCCAGGAAATAAAGGAGGACTATATACTTAGGGATGAGCTAAAAACGTCACTTTCTTCAATTTTTGATTTAGAAAGGATTTGTGCCAAGATAGCCTATGATAGGGTATCTCCTAAGGACCTGGTAAACCTTAAGAATAGTCTCGAGGTCCTTCCATATATCACGGATACTATATCCAACTCTAAGGCTTATGTTTTAAAGACCTTTATTGAGGACCTAGACTGCCTAAGGGACATTTATATGCTGATAAGGGATTCTATAAAAGATGAACCTGCAACGGGAACTAAGGACGGTAATATAATAAGGGAAGCCTATTCTGATGAACTAGACCAGCTAAGAGATATATCTAATAACGGGGCCTTTATGATTCGGGATATAGAGCAAAGAGAGAGGGAAAAAACTGGTGCAAAATCTCTAAAAATAGGATATAATAAGGTTTTTGGCTACTACATTGAAATTACAAAGGCCAGCCTTCTTCAGATAGATATAGATGAATCATATATAAGAAAACAGACCCTGGTCAATGCCGAAAGGTTTATAACACCTGAGCTAAAGGAAATTGAAGACAAGATACTCAATGCTGAGGATAAAATAAAGGCTATGGAGTATAACTTTTTCAAGGATATTTGTGGACAGGTATACCAAAATATTGACAGGATACAAATAGTGGCAGCTAAGATCGCCCAAGTTGACCTATATATTTCGAATGCTATTATAGCGAACAGGTATAATTACACAAGACCAAATATAAATAAAAACGGAGTCTTGACTATAGAAGGTGGTCGTCACCCTGTTATAGAGCAGATTATTGGCGAGGAAAACTTTATTAATAATGATACAGATATAGGGTATGATAATATGGTTAATATTATTACAGGTCCAAATATGTCTGGTAAGTCAACCTATATGAGACAGGTAGCCTTGATTACTTTAATGGCCCATATTGGTTCCTTTGTACCAGCGACCTATGCAAATATACCTATAGTAGACCGTATATTTACCAGGGTAGGAGCAAGTGATGACCTAGCCCAAGGCCAGTCAACCTTTATGGTTGAAATGGATGAGGTAAGCCAGATACTGTCAAACGCAAGCAGTGATAGCTTAATTATTCTGGATGAAATAGGAAGGGGTACAAGTACCTATGATGGTATATCTCTTGCCTGGTCGATAGTAGAGTACATATACAATAAGATTGGATCCAAGACTCTTTTCGCAACCCACTATCACGAGTTGACTGACCTAGAAGACAAGTATACAAGGATAAAGAATTATTCTGTTGCTGTTCAAGAAGATGGAGACAATATCGTTTTCTTAAGAAAGATTATAGAGGGGGCTGCTGATAAGAGTTACGGCATCTATGTTGCAAAATTGGCCAAACTACCTGATGATGTCATAGCAAGGGCAGACCAAATACTAGTAGAACTTGAAAAGAACCATATTGATAATTCTGCTAGCATCGACCAGTCTCAGTCCAATAGTGTACAGCTTAGCTTTGACATGTTCCAAAACCAGGCTAAAAATAAAGAAATCCAAGATAAAAATAGGGCCTATATGGACTTTATTGCTAGGATCTTGGATATTGACATAATGAATTCTACTCCTATGGATATTATGAATGCAATGTATGAATTAAAGAAGGAAGCAGAAAAAATTAGTAAGAGCTAGGAGGTGGCTATGACTAGGATAAATATATTAGATGATTCGACTATCAATAAAATTGCTGCTGGTGAAGTCATAGAAAGACCTTCATCGATTATAAAGGAAGTGGTCGAAAACTCCCTAGATGCTGGTGCAAAGACCATAACTATACAAATAGAAAATGCAGGCAAGGATATGATTAAAGTCATAGACAATGGATCTGGTATAGATGCTGATGATATAAATAAGGCCTTCTTAAGGCATGCTACGAGCAAGATAAGGAGGGCAGAGGACCTATCTAACCTTCACTCTCTTGGCTTTAGGGGGGAGGCCCTGGCATCAATTGCGGCTGTATCCAAGGTAGATATGACTACTAAGACTAAGGATGCCCTTATGGGTACCAGATTACTTATAAATGGTGGTAAGATAGAATCTAAAAGCCCTGTAGGTGCAAATACAGGAACACAACTCATTGTAAAAGACCTCTTCTACAATGTGCCTGCTAGAAGGAAGTTTCTAAAGTCCAACCATGCAGAGATTATTAATATAACTGACCTTATAAATAAGCTAGCAATCGGTAATCCAGGTGTTAGTATTAAGTATATAAATAATGGAAAAACCATTTTTGAAACGATTGGTGATTCAAACCTATATAATACTATTAGGATGATTTATGGTAAGGACACTAGTGATAACCTGATAAAAATTGACTACCAGTCAGCCTATTATAAGATAGATGGATACATTGCTAATAACAATGTATACAGGTCAAACAGAAATAACCAACTTATTTTCATAAACGGGAGATATGTAAAAAGTCCTAATATAATGGATGCTATTAATAGTGCCTATAAGGACATCATACCTATTAACAAGTACCCTGTCTATTTTATAAATCTTCAAATAGACCCTGCTAAAATCGATGTGAATATACATCCAAGCAAGCTTGAAGTTAAGTTTGACAATGAAGGACCAATTCTTGGGGACTTAGGAGACTATATAAGGGGAAGCCTCCTTAAGAATAGCCTGGTCGGTAGGTATAGGTCTAAGGACCTAGCTAAAAAGTCCTATGAATCAAATGATACATTCAGGACCTTTGACTCTTTTACCTATACTAAAAATGAGCAAAAGACCAATTCAGACTTAGTAAGGGAAAATGGGAAATCTGCTTTTGAAGCCGAAGAGAATATAGTTTTAGAGACATCTCATAATCATAAGGATTTTGATAATCCGAAGCATGATATAGAAAAGGCATCTTCCTCTTCAGATAAGACTCTTTATAAGGCAGACCACTTTGCTAGTCTAAGCGAAATAAGGTCGTTAGAAAATAGGAATATATTGGTTCAAGATGATAAGTATACATTGGGTCAGCATGACTCAACTGCTGACAAAGTTAATATAAGAGGTCGACTAGACTCAATCAATAAGGAAACTGGAACAAGTGCTGACCAAGACCACCAACTTTCCTTTGTGGAAGAAGACACTTCAGTTAGACACGAATTCGATGGACTCAACTATATAGGCATTGTATTCAATACTTATATTCTTTTTTCTAAGTCTGACCAACTATATATGATGGACCAGCACGCAGCCCATGAAAGAGTTAGGTTTGAAATGTACATGAAATCCTTCAAGTCTGATTCCATTAGGGTTCAGTACCTACTAGATCCAATTATAATGGATCTATCTCCAACTGACATGGAAATAGCAACAAGGAATATAGACCTATTCGAAAGGTATGGCTTTATAGTCGAAGTCTTTGGACACAAGAATATTAGCGTAAGAGGCTTACCAAATACCTTTGGAAGGCCGGAATCAGAGAGGTTTATATATGAACTTATAGACAAGTTTTCAGACCTTGAAAAGGCATCTAAAAGAGATAGTATTTATGACAGCAAGTATGACGAAATTGCAGAAATAGCTTGTAAGTCGGCCATAAAGGCTAACGACAAGCTTGATTATAATGAAGTGATCGCCCTTCTAGAGTCACTAAAAAAATGTGACAATCCATATACTTGCCCTCATGGAAGACCTGTTATGGTATCTATGACCAAGTACGATATGGAAAAGATGTTTAAGAGAAAAATGTAGGGGACCTAACCCCAGAAAGGAAAAAGTATGGAAAATATAATACCAATACTTATACTCACAGGTCCTACAGCAGTCGGTAAGACCGACCTCTCCATAAAATTGGCCAAGAGCCTTCATGGTGAAATAATATCCGCAGACTCAATGCAGATTTACAAGTATATGGATATCGGTAGCGCTAAGGTAAGACCTGAAGAAATGGATGGGGTCGTCCACCATATGATTGATATAATTGAACCTGATGAGGATTTCTCTGTATCAGACTTCCAAAATGCCACAAGGTCTATAATAGAGGATATCTATTCAAGGGGCAAACTCCCGATAATCACAGGAGGAACGGGACTTTACCTAAACTCTATCATCTTTAATATGGACTTTGGTCAGTCCCAGGCTGATCCAGGTATAAGGAAGGAGCTGGAAGACATATTAAAGGAAAAGGGGACCGACTACCTTTATTCAATGCTTGAGGATATATCACCTCAAACTGCTAGGCGTATCCATAAAAATAACTCAAAAAGGCTTATAAGGGCTATTGAGGTCTATAAGTCTGGTGGTCAGCTTGGGGACTTTTCAAGCGACTTGACACTTAACGAAAATTATCAAGCCCATATTATTGTTCTTAATAGAGATAGGGACCACCTATATGACCGCATTAACAATAGGGTAGACCTTATGTTTGAACAGGGTCTTCTTGATGAGGTAGAGGCCTTACACAAGATGGGCTATAAAAAGGAAATTACCTCTATGCAGGGAATAGGCTATAAGGAGATTCTAGACTATTTTGAGGGACTAATTAGTCTAGAGGATGCAAAAGCATCCATTAAACAGTCCTCTAGAAGATATGCTAAGAGACAGATAACATGGTTCAAGAGGTATCCAAAGGCCCTATGGCTTGACATTGATAAGGTAAATCTCTAGACGACCAGTTAAAAATTATAAGAGAATTCATGGCTAGTCAAGGCTTTGAAGAAAAAGGAGAAATATAATGTTAAAAGAAACCGAAGAGCTCTTATTGAGTAAATATGGTATAGATAAGAAAATCTTTGACCTGTCCAAGGAGGTCGACCAGGAAATAAAGGCCCAGTTCGATAGGATAAAGGAAATAAGAGAGTACAACCAGTTGAAGGTCTTAAATGCCATGCAGGAAGCCAACCTTAGTGATAACCACTTCAATTGGACTACTGGCTATGGCTATAATGATATTGGCCGTGAAAAATTAGAGGAAATCTATGCCAATGTATTCCATGCTGAGGATGCCCTTGTTAGACCCCAGATAGTAAATGGTACACATGCCCTTTCCCTAACTGTTCAGGGTATAGTTAGGCCTGGAGATGAAATACTATCTATTACTTCTGCACCTTATGATACACTTCAGGGTGTAATTGGGATAAGGGAAGAGAAGGGCTGCCTAAAGGAATTTGGTGTTACCTACAAGCAGGTGGACTTTCTGGAAAATGGAGACATCGACATTGAAGCAGCAAAGGCAGCCATCAGCGAAAAAACTAAGCTAATAATGATTCAGAGGTCAAAGGGCTATGCCTGGAGAAAATCCCTAACTATTATGGATATAAAGGAAGCTATAGAAGCCGTAAAGTCAGTAAAATCTGACCTTATTGTCATGGTTGACAACTGTTATGGTGAATTTTTGGAAACTCTTGAGCCCACTGATGTCGGAGCAGATGTAATGGCTGGGTCTCTAATAAAAAATCCTGGTGGAGGTCTTGCTCTTGCTGGTGGATATATAGTTGGTAGGTCTGATGTAATTGAATTAATTGCCTATAGGTTGACTTGTCCAGGAATTGGTAAAGAATGTGGGCTTACCTTTGGAACTACCAGATCAATACTTCAAGGCTTGTTTATAGCACCTTATGTAGTATCTCAGGCTATAATGGGGGCAATCTTTTGTGCAAGACTCTATGAAAAACTTGGCTACAAGGTCAATCCTGCCTACGATGCTGAGAGAAGTGATATTATACAAATTGTCCAACTTCATAGTGCAGACGAATTGATCAAGTTCTGCGAAGGTGTTCAAGCTGCAGCACCAGTCGATTCATATGTAACACCAGTACCATGGGATATGCCTGGCTATGATGACCAGGTAATTATGGCAGCAGGAGCCTTCGTCCAGGGATCATCAATAGAATTAAGTGCTGATGGACCAATTAGGCCCCCTTATAATGTTTATTTCCAGGGCGGTATGACATATGACCACTCAAAATTGGGATCTTTAAAGGCCCTGCAACAGATGAATATCTTATAGTTTATGTATTTAAGCGGATAGTGAGTGGCATAAAGAATGGACCTTATAATGTCTTCTGATTAATCTTAGATTACCTAGTTAAGACCTAAGAGCATCTATGTATACAAAGAAAAAGTAAGAAGGATAAATAGTCCTACTTACTTTTTTATTTACGTAAAATCATCTCTACCATATATGTTGTTAACCTATCTTAAAGATATAAGATTAAAGGTCTATTGTATTTACTACTACTCCTATTGAAGAAAGATATTTCTTTAAACCCTCAAAAGATATATTTACCGTCTTATGGTTTACATTAGGGTGGAAGTTAAGCTGTTGGTCTGTCATAAGGTTCTTATCTAAAAAGAACTGGACCTCTTTGTTTGTATCATTAATAAGAGAGAAGGGATTTACAGATCCTGGCTCAAGCTTTAAAACCTTCATAAGCCTTTGAGGTGATCCAAAGGATAATCTTGTAGAACCTATCTTTGCCCTGATATCAACCATATCTATATCTGCCATATGTTCAGCAGTGATTAGGTAATACTTGTTTCCCTTGGCATTTCTTAAGAAGAGGTTCTTGCACTGAATTCCTGGAGCCCTATCAGCTATCTTATCCATATCTTCAGCTGTAAAAAGGGGTTCATGTTCAATTACCTTATATTCTACACCTAGAGAGTCTAATTTATCATAGACTTGCTGTTCATTTTCTAAAATCTCCATAATATCCTCCTAATTTCATATATATTTACTTACTGCATTATAACACACTTATAGATTATTAGCCACAAACTATAATAATATAAGATAGGATACTCCAATTACTTCATAATGAAACTTTTCTATCACTAAAAGTTGTGGTTTTTACTATTTTCACATGTTTGAAATAGCATATTTAGTAGTTAAGAGCCGGACTTACCCGGTTAAGGAATCAATATATAGTGTTATATATAAATGAATAATAAAAAAATTTTTCACAGTTTTTTTCACCTTAATTTATTAATTAATCTTGGTAGCATAAAGTGCAAAAAGTTTAATGCTATATGTTATGATAGTTATGGTACCATACCCAACATTATTATCTAAAGTTTGACTATTTTTGCCATCATTTTTTTAACCTAAAATATGGTCTTGTTTTTATTTTTCTAAAATGTCTTATACTATATAGCGAAGACACAACATATTGTATCTACAAAAATATATAATCTATATGTTGTATTTAAATAAAGAATAACACAATATAGTGTATATCAATAGTTCAAGTATTTTATATCTGTTTGAAGACATATTTTAAGCAATTTTTTATTAGAAATTTTAAAGACAGATGGTTATACTTTTTATTTTTGGATACGGTGATAATGTGTTAGAAATAAATTACGAATATAAAGATGAAAGTGAGTGAATTATATGTACGCAATTAAGAGAGATGGGACTACTGTTCCTTTTGACCGATCGAAAATAAGAATAGCAATAGAGAAAGCAATGAAAAATGGTAGTGGTCTCTACCACCCAGATATAGCTGAAGCAGTAGCTAGAGACTGCGAAAATCATTTTTTAAAGTTAGATGAAACACCAACAATCTACAAGATAGAAGGTTTTGTATATGATAGACTAATCCACTATAACCATAGTGAAACAGCAAGGGCTTACGAAGGCTACAGAGCCGTTCAGCAGTTCAAGAGACAGGTAAATACTACTGACGACTCCATACTTAAGCTGATGAGAAAGTCTAATGAAGACCTTATGATGGAAAACTCAAATAAGAATGCTGTTATATGCTCAACTCAGAGAGACTTGATTGCAGGCGAAGTATCAAAGGATATAGCTAGAAGAAAGCTTATACCACCACATATAGTTCAGGCCCATGATGAGGGTGCTATCCATTGGCACGATATGGACTATACACTACAGCCAATATTCAATTGCTGTCTAATAAACATAGAGGATATGTTAGATAATGGTACTGTTATAAACGAAAAGATGGTAGAAAGTCCAAAGTCATTTTCTACTGCTTGTACAGTAACTACACAGATAATGGCCCAGGTTGCTAGCAATCAGTACGGTGGTCAGAGTATAACTATAAAGCACCTAGCACCGTACCTAAGAAAGACTAAGGACAAGTTCTATAATTTCTACCTAGACAAGTACAAGGACGAAGAACTAGCCCTAGACCTAGCTAACGATATGATGTTAAAGGACCTAAAGGATGGAGTTCAGACTATCAGGTACCAGCTTTCAACCCTGATGACGACAAATGGTCAGGCCCCATTCGCAACTATTTACCTTGAAATCGAAGATGGTAATGAGTACGAAGAGGAAATGGCCCTAATATGCGAAGAGATGATTAAGCAAAGGCTAGAGGGTATGAAGAACTACAAGGGACAAAATGTAGGTGAAGCCTTCCCTAAGCTAGTTTATCTATTGGATGAAAACAACTGCCTTGAAGGTGGAAAATATGACTATATAACAAAGATGGCAGCTGAATGTACTGCTAAGAGACTAGTACCAGACTACCAGAGTGCTAAGATAATGAAAATGAACTATGAAGGTTGTACATTCCCACCAATGGGTTGTAGGTCCCACCTATCTCCATGGAGGGATGAGGATGGCAACTACAAGTGGTACGGAAGATTCAACCAGGGGGTTGTGTCACTAAACCTACCACAGATAGCTATTATTTCAGGTGGTAGAATGGGACAGTTCTGGAATATACTAGACCAGAGACTAGAGTTGTGTAAGGATGCCCTACTTAGAAGGCATGAAATGCTACTAGGAACACTTTCTGACGTATCACCTATACACTGGCAGCATGGAGCTATAGCTAGGCTTGAAAAGGGCGAAAAAATTGATTCCTTGCTAAAGAATGGATATTCCACACTTTCTCTTGGCTATGTTGGTATATACGAAATGGTTTATGCTATGCTAGGTGTTAGCCATACTACACCAGAAGGAGAAAAGTTTGCCCTAGATGTAATGAGACATATGAAGGATGCATGTGATAGATGGAGAAATGAAACTGGTCTAGGCTTCAGTCTTTATGGAACACCAGCAGAATCTCTAGTTTACAGGTTCTGTAGAATAGATAAGGCAAGGTTTGGAGAGATAGAGGGCGTGACAGATAAGCTTTACTATACAAATTCTTACCATGTAAATGTCCTTGAAGAAATAGATGCCTTCAGCAAACTTCAGTTTGAGTCACAGTTCCATGGCATTTCTACTGGTGGCTGTATATCATACATAGAAGTCCCAGATATGACTAGGAATCCAGAGGCTGTGGAGCAGGTAATAAACTTTATCTACCACAATATTCAGTATGCTGAAATTAATACAAAGCCAGATGTATGCTATGAGTGTGGCTATACCGGTGAAATGCAGCTAGATGAAAATCTAGACTGGTATTGCCCTTCTTGTGGTAACAAGGATAGGGACGAAATGCAGGTAATGAGACGTACTTGTGGATATATTGGAACTAATTTTTGGAACAAAGGTAGGACTCAAGAAATTGGAGACAGGGTTTTACACTTATAAGTTTTGATACCAAACATATATAATATATATTATGATATTTGATGGCAAGAGGTTACCTTTTGCCATCTTATTCGTATCTATGATTAAGGAGTAAAGATGAAATACAGTAAGATAAGAAAACTAGATGTAACCAACGGTCCAGGAATCAGGGTAAGTCTGTTTGTTTCTGGTTGTAGTCACAATTGTGAGGGTTGTTTTAACAAGGACCAGCAGGACTTTAATTACGGTGATGACTGGACGGACGAAACTGAAAAATACTTCCTAGACCTTGTATCTAATCCTATGGTTGTGGGCCTAAATATACTTGGTGGAGAGCCTCTTCAGCAAACTATGGACTCTTCATTACTAGATTTGCTCAAAAGGGTAAATGAGGTCCATCCAAATAAGGATATATGGTTATGGACTGGGGACATTTTTGAAGATGCAATAAAAAATCCAAAAAAATTAGCCCTTCTTAAAGAGGTAGACGTCCTAATAGATGGCCGATTTGAAATAGACAAGAGGGATATTAAGCTTAAGTATAGGGGGTCTAAAAATCAGAGGGTTATTGATGTAAAGGAATCATTGGCTCGCGGTTATCTAGTAGACTACCCAATATAAGGCTATAATAGACATAAAAATAAATGCAAAATAGTAATTTTTATGATATAATAAGCTTAGTTTTAAAATATATTATTGATTATTTACTTACCTATATGGATATATAATTAATACAAGTAATTAAAATAATGAAAAGTGAGGTATAAAGAAATGAAAGTTGATGCACCACAGCAGGCTATAAACGTTTTAAAAGAAATAATAGCTGAACAGGCAGACCAGCCAGCTTCAGTAAGAATGTATTTTGCTGGAGCAGCTTGTTCTGGACCATCATTTGGTTTAGCTCTAGATGAAAAGAAGGACAGTGACGTATCTTGTGTAGTTGAAGATATTGAATTTATCATGGATGCTCAAGAGTACCAAGAATTCGGCGATATGGTAATACAGGATATGAACAGTGGTTTTAGAGTTATACCTGAAAAGATGAAGGATATGCAGAGCGGTTGTGGAACTTGCTCAGGCTGTCACTAAAATTTGATTTAATTAATACCGTAGACTGTAATCGGACTACGGTATTTTTTTGCCTATCGCAAATGACCATGTTATAATAAAAATATAGAAAATTAAATTGTCTCTAAGGTCTAATTTAGGTCTAGGGGCTATTATATAACAAACTAATTATATTAAAGGAGTAGGTATGAGAAGACGTAGAGTAAGGGGGGCTGACCAGAAGCTCCTATCATATAAGGACTATATAGTAAATGGAATGGTGGACCAAATATTAGAAAAGCATGTAATAGAGTCCTCTAATTCAGAATCTGGTACTTATAAAAGGCCAAAATCTAACTCTTTAAGAAGGAATATAGATACTAGTTCTATAGGTAGGGGAGACCTTTCTAGGGATTATCTTAACCCCTTTGATAATAGATACTTCATTAAGGATCAAATCTACAATAACCTGGCGGACAAGCATAGGGGTAGGTGGAAGGAAATTTTTGGTAATGATAGGCCAATCCATGTAGAAGTCGGAACCGGAAGGGGCAAGTTTATCACTAGTATGGCCCAGGCCAATAAGGATATAAATTATATTGCTATTGAGATCAAGGAAGAGGTACTGGTCAAGGCTGTAGAGAAGGCCGACAAATTAAATCTTGATAATATAGTATTCTTATGGGGTAGTGTAGAGCTATTTGACCTATATTTCGCTGATGGAGAACTTGACAGGGTCTATATTAATTTCTGTGATCCATGGCCTAAAAAGAGGAATGCAAAGAGGAGACTTACACATAGTAATTTCCTTGAACTCTATAGGAAGAAGTTAAAGCAGGGTCAAATTCACTTTAAAACAGATAACAGGGACCTATTTGAATTTAGCTTAAACGAAATCTCAGCAAATGACTGGATGCTAAAAAACATATCTCTTGACCTTGCTAATAGTGATTATCAGGGCAACATTACAACTGAGTATGAAGAGAGATTTTTGACCTTAGGCATGCCAATATACAGATTAGAGGCCCTTGATAGGAGGTAGGATTAGGATGGAAAGTCTAGGTAACTATCTTTTAAGCGCCCTAATACTGAGTCTAGAAATACTTTTGGTATTGGGTCTACTTGCCAGCATATTTAGCTTTTTAGGTAAGAAAAACACAACTTATATATACAGATGCTTTGGTATGAATGGTCTTGTTTTCACGGGTCTTATAGGTACGGTTGTTCATGAGTTTAGCCATATGCTATTCTGTCTTATCTTTAGGCATCAAATAGTTGAATTCTCCCTATTTAGGCCATATAAGAGTAGGTATGATGGTGTAATGGGCTATGTCAACCATAGGTGTGATAGGTCTAGTCCTTACCAAATGGTAGGTAATTTCTTTATCGGTATTGCACCTATAATAGTGGGAACTGGCTGTATGATACTATTAATGCGTATTCTACTGCCAAATGAATTTATGGCTAGCTACCAGACCTTTAACCGAAAATATGGTCTATATGTCTAATATAAATAGTATAGGTGATTCTTTGAATATCTATATCAATATAGTCATAGCCATAATCCATAATTTAAACCCTCTTATAGGGCATAATTGGCCTAGGTATATAGTATTCATATACATAATGTATTCTATAACTAGCCATATGGACCTTAGCAAGGAAGATATAATCAACAGTAGGTCAGGACTATTTGTATTTGTGATCATGACCTATATAATAAACCTAATTTTTATAGTATTAGGTATAAGGTATCAAATTATATTACTTAAGATCTTGATAAGTGTATTTTCATTTTTGACAGTAGGATTATTTTTTGCATTTACAACTATGATAATTTCTAAGATACTTGATGTGTTTATAGGTTAAGTCGGAGCCCATATAGGATTTGACTTAACCTTTGATACCATAATCTATGTTGAAAGACCTTAGAATGGCCTACAGAGCCTTTCTATAAGTAAGTTTCTATAGAATTCAATCTAGTAATAAAAATATAAGTCAAAGGGTTAGGTAAGTATATATAACTATTCCTTAAATGTATATTTAGGGAATAGTTATGTGTCTTTAAATACGAATAGTGGTATTTTGCTTAAATTGGCCAATTTGCCACTTATATGATTTATTAGCTTATAATACCGCCACTTCGATATATTTTTATGATATAATATAAGCTAGTCTTAAATAAACGTGATCAATAAGTTTATTGCCCTAAATTTTTTGGGCAAATAAAAATAATTAGGAGGATTTTTAATGAGTGTAAAAATAGTCGTGGATTCTGCTTCAGAATTCTCTTATGAAGAAGCAAAAGCGTTGGGCCTTTATTTCTGCCCTCTTAGCGTTAGCTTTGGAGATACAGAATATAGGGATAGTATAGATATAGATAATAAAACATTCTATGAAATGTTAGAGGCATCAAAAGACCTTCCTAAGACTAGCCAGGTTGGACCTTTTGCCTTCCAGGAAGCCTTTGAAGAAATTGTTGAAAATGGTCACACAGCCCTTGCAATCACATTGTCTTCTAAGCTATCTGGTACCTATTCTAGTGCAAGACTTGCTGCCCAGTCATTCCCAGGCAAGGTATTTCTCGTTGATAGTTTAAGTGCAACTATAGGCGAGAAAATCCTAGTTCTATATGCCCTTGAGCTTACAAAAACTATAGATGACCCAGAGGAAATTGTAAAGAGATTAGAAGAAAAGCGTGAAAAAATAGGTATATGCTACCTATTAGATACACTTGAATACCTACACAAGGGAGGTAGACTTTCTGCAGCCCAGGCACTTGCAGGATCCATCCTGTCTCTTAAGCCCCTATGTACATTGACCAATGGTGAGGTTGAGGTCATAGCCAAAGCTAGGGGTGTAAAAAAGGGTATGGAAAAGTTGGCTGAAGTAATCAAGACAGCTGATGACTACGATTCTGATATGCCGGCTATGCTACTTTATTCAGGTAATGATCCAAAAGGCTTGAATAAGTTTAAGGAATTGTATCCTGATATATTTGGTAAGGATATAGACAGTATACCTGTAGCTGTTATGGGATCAACAATAGGTACCCATGTAGGACCTGGAACCATTGGACTTGCATTCTTTAAGAAATAGTAATTGGCAATAGTTTTTTAGATATAATAAATATAGGTAGGCAAGCCTTTGATCTTTTTAGATAAAAATGCTCGCCTACCTTTTTATTTTCCATATATTTTATTCTTATTAATCTATATACAAAAGGTATTATATAGCCACCTATATTTTCTATATTAATCCTATATAGGGTCTATAGTGGGTATTTTATAATTTTACCTCTCTTCCCTTGGCTTATATTCTTTCGCAACTACGAGACTCTTATAGGCAGGTCTAATTATCTTGTCTGCAGATATCAATTCCTCAATTCTATGGGCAGACCACCCAACTATCCTAGCAATTGCGAATAAAGGTGTGAACAGCTCTCTTGGAATACCAAGCATATCATATACAAATCCACTGTAAAGTCCACGTTAGGACTGACAGGTTTTAGGGTGTTCCTGTACTCCTGTATCAAGCCCGGTGCTATCTTCTCTATATTATTATATAACTTAAGGTCATTACAGTGCTTGGTCTCCTTGGCTAACATTTCGACAAACCTCTTAAATACTACTTCTCTTGGGTCAGATATTGTGTACACTGCATGACCCATACCATATATTAAGCCCTTCTTATCAAAGGCCTTCTTCTCTAGAATTCTTCTTAGATAAGCCTCTATTTCCGCCTCATTGTCATAATCAGATACATGTTCTTTTATATCATCCATCATATTGATAACCATTAGGTTGGCCCCACCATGCTTCTTTCCCTTTAAGGAAGACATTGCTGCTGCAATGGCTGAATATGTATCAGAACCACTTGATGTTACAACCCTTGTAGTAAATGTAGAGTTATTACCACCACCATGCTCCATATGCAACATTAGAGCTATATCCAAGGCCCTTGCTTCTAGCTTTGAATATTCTCCGTTTGGCCTTAGCATCCTCAATAAGTTTTCAGCTAGGGATAGGCTCTTATCAGGCCTGTGTATATACATAGAATTGTCATTTTCATAGTGGTTATAGGCATGGTAGCCGTATGCAGCCATCATAGGAAAGGTTGCAATAAGCATGATGCACTGTCTTAAAACGTTTTCTAGACTAAGATTATTAAGCTCATCATCATAAGATGAAAGGGTTAATATGCTTCTAGTCATATTGTTCATAATATCTGGTGTAGCGGCCTTCATTATTACATCCCTTGTAAAGGTAGGTGGAAAAGACATGGCATTAGCAATTATTGACTTAAATTCATCCAATTCTTGACTATTAGGTAACTGGCCGAATAACAATAGGTAGGTAGCTTCTTCAAAAATAAATCTCTTTCCCATAGCCCCTTGAACAAGGTCAACAATGTCATAGCCCCTATACAATAGGAAGCCATCTGTAGGAACCTTTACACCATCTACAAGCCTTGTACCACCAAGATGGGATATATTTGTAAGGCCCGTTAATACTCCCTGACCTTTTTCGTCTCTAAGTCCCCTTTTTACACCATACTTGCCAAACAGACCCCTATCTATACTATCATTTATTTCACATAATTCTTTCTTATTTTCAACATAATTATCTAAACCTTTTATAACGCACATATAAAACACCTCTTTGAATTATTTTTAAATAGTATTTCATTTATTTTTTTAATTGCAAATTTAAAAGTATATTTTTTTCATAAAAGCACGAATATGCAATATCTCATGTATTTCAGGCATTTTCATACATTGTTGATAAGAGGTAATTGGCTATTACCAGCTTTATATAGAAACTTATACTATATAAATTTGCAACTTTTTAAATACAATCTTTCTTTAATAATACTATAAGCTCTTTTCGTTTTTTTGTCAATATGCAAGTTTTACGAGTGATATTTCATATCATAAATAAAATTAGATAAAAAGAGCCCAGGTAAACATAAAGTATACCTGGACTCTTATATTAGCTCTTAAAAAGCTAATTAAATTTACTTTTTTTCAGGAAATCGTTAATTTTTTTAATATTTGTTCTATCTTAATTATCTTTTAATATATTCCTTATAACTTATTCAGATTAAAGTTTTTCAATGGTTTCAAGTAGATAATCTATATCTTCCCTCTTTGAAGCCCAGCTTGTACAAAATCTTAGTCCATTTGAATTATCATCTTCATAAGATTCAGTTGTATAACTGATTTTCCTATCATCAAATACCTTCTGCTGGTCTTTAGTCAATATTGGAAATTGCTGATTAGTGTAAGAATTTGAAAGAAACTTTATATTCTTCTTCAAAAAGGCTTCCTTTATTTCCAGTGCATACTTACAAGCCTCTACACTACTCTTTGTATATACATCATCCGTAAATAGGTATTCAAACTGGACACCCAAAAGTCTACCCTTAGCCATTATGGCTCCCTTACTCTTAGATAAACAGGCAAAGCCCTTATTGTATTTGTCATTAGTAAAGCAAACAGCCTCCCCAAACATTGCACCACACTTAGTTCCTCCAATATAGAATACATCAGTATACTTAGCCAAATCCTCAAGACTAATATCGTTATAGTCTGATGCAAGTGCATAGGATAATCTTGCTCCATCAACAAATAATGGTAAATTGAACCTGTCACAGATTGATTTAATTTCTATCAATTCATCTCTTGTATACAATACTCCCCTCTCTGTTGGGTGGGATATGTATACTGCACCTGGTTGAGCCCTATGCCAATCCCAGCGCCCAAAGAAGTTTGTTAGGTATTTTTCTAAGCTAGCTGGATATAGCTTAGCCTCATCATCAAGAACCTCATCACCATTAGATACGGAGATAACCTTATGCCCGATCCCTTCAATTGCTCCACACTCATGTATATTTACATGCCCGAGTACAGGCGAAACGACGCCCTCATGCGGTCTCATAATTGAAGATAATACAGTTAGATTTGCCTGTGTTCCACCAACGAAATAATGCACATCCAAGTCATTAGACTTACATGCTTGTCTAATTTTTTCAGTCGCACTATCACAATATTCATCTAACCTATACCCGGCTGTCTGCTCCATGTTCGTTTTTACAAGTCTGTCAAGTACGCCTGGCAGGCAGCCTTCTAAATAGTCATTTTCGAATCTTAGCATAAAATTTTCCTCCTGATAATATTTTTTTCTTATCATTTTCTTTATTGACCTATAAATTTAGTCTAATACTAACAAGTAGTAAAAATGATATGCTATAATAGTATATTATATAAAAGAATTTGTCCAGTAATTTTTTTATAAATTCTGAAAACTTCTTACAATCTAAAGAAAGGTGAACGAAATGGCTAAAAAAATAAATAATAAATCGTCTAAACCGAACAATATTGTAATAAGAGATAGCAATGTTATGGATGAATGTATGTTATTGGAATCACAGCTTCCTCCTTTTATGAAGGACTACTTTATATACTTAAGGGGGGCCGTGGCTGTCACTACCAGAAGGGCATATTTAAATGACATAAAATTTTTCTGTAACTATATAATAGAATCAGGCCTGTATACAAATGCAGAAAACTTATCCGATATAAGCTTGGACGACTTCTCTGAAATAAGTGCAAGGGATATAAATATTTTTCTTGGCGACTACTGTAACCGCTACTATAAGGAGGTTAACTCTGACAGGATTCTTTATGAAAATAACAATAAGTCCCTAGCAAGAAAAAAATCATCTATCTCTACCCTCTTTAAATTTCTATATAGAAATGGTCAGCTAAAGGATGATATCACAGGAGGCTTTAATCCTATAAGCTACCCAAACCCCAACCAGATGCTATTAAAAGACTAGAAATAGATGAGGTTGCCACTATGCTTGATGTAGTAGAAAATGGCAATGGTCTTACTGATAAGGAAAGAGATTATTGGCTAAAGACCAAGCTGAGGGATAAGGCAATATTGGTCCTATTTGTAACATATGGTCTTAGGCTAAATGAACTAAGAGAACTTAATATTTCTTCTTTTAATTTTTCTAGAGGAGAATTCATGATCTATAGGAAAAGGGGTAAGGAGGTCCTTATGCCTATAAATCAGGCCTGCGAAAAAGTAGTAAAGGATTATATTGAATATGAGAGACCAAAGTCAAGCGATATAGGAGAGGAAGACCAAGATGCCCTATTCCTATCCCTACAGAAGAAAAGAATGACTGCTAGATCTATTAGGGACCTGGTAAAGAAGTATACATCTATAGCTATGAAAACCACTAGAGACAAGGGTTATAGTCCCCATAAGCTAAGGGCAACAGCTGCTACATCCCTAATAGAAACTGGTTTTTCCATATACGATGTCCAAAACCTTATGGACCATGATAATGTTACCACTACCCAACTATATGCAGCACATAGGAAGAATCTAAAGAGAGATATAGTTGAGAACTTTAACTGGTTGGATGATGACACTCCTCTTGGTAAAAAAAGGGAGGACTAAATATCTTTAATATCTAGATCCCAATTTAATAAACAAGTGAAGAATAAGTAGTCCTATACAATTTAAAAATAGGGCTATTTTTTCTTATATAGCCACACCTCTTGAACGTATGTTCTAAGTGTGTTATACTCATAGTATAGGAGGATTGCCATGTACGATAATTTAAATGAAAAAGAGCTTTCTGTACTGAATTTTTTGAAATCCCATATCAAGGATAGGGGCTATCCACCTTCAGTACGTGAAATTTGTAAAAATCTTGATATCAAGTCTACTTCAACTGTCTTTGCTATTTTGAATACACTTGAAAAAAATAAGTATATTAGAAAGGACCCTAGTAAGACCAGGGCCATTGAAATATTAGACATGAATGACGAGTCTAATAGGCTAAACTTAAATCCCGAAATAATCAACCTACCACTAGTTGGCAGCATTGCAGCCGGTAGTCCTATTTTAGCTCAAGAGAATATAGAAGACTATATAGGCCTCCCTTCAGCATATATAAAGGGAAAGGACTGCTTTATGCTTAAAATCAAGGGTGATAGTATGGTAGATGTTGGTATAATGGACAAGGACTACATAATAGTTGATGCCGCCGACACCAGGGCTGATAATGGTAAAATTGTCGTAGCCTTGATTAATGGTGAAAGCGCAACTGTTAAAACCATTGAAAAAAAGAATGGCAAGATATGGCTGATACCACAAAATTCTGCCTATGAGCCAATGATCTTTGAACCAGACCAAGTAAAGGTGATGGGTTCAGTGACAGGTGTATTTAGGGTTTATTAAATATCTTCCATTAACATATGAGATACGATAAATACAAGGGTGACTTCTTCTTGAAGGACACCCTTTCTAGCAAAAAAGAACCACTAATATAGTGATTCTTTTTCATTTATAGGTATTCGTTACCTATATTATAGTCTATATTTTCTATCTGGGTCCTATAAGAATATGCCCACTGCATATAGGAATATTGTTCCTCCTACCCAGCATCCGGCTATATATCCATCTACCCCAGACTTATCTGTCATAAACTTGTGTCTAAATTTAACAGCAACCTCATCACCCTGCTTTTTTAGCTTGTTAACATGCTTGTAATAGTCATGAACTCCATAAAAACCTGCACGAACATATAGGCCAAATGACAGGATATAAATACCAATCCATAAAGGCTGTCTCATTACAGATGCCACCATGGCAAGTATTACCTGAAGGCCTATTATGCTGGCCCCCTGTAAAACCATCTTGCGGTATATATACCAATAAGGAGCAAGTATCATGGCATGAAGGTTGAATACCTTCTTGTCTCCTCCCTTATCAAAGGATTCAAATATTGGTTTATAGTAGTCTAGATTCTTTTCTACCAAATCATCCCTTTCAACAGGCTTGGTATAGGATTCAAATTTCAATTCTCTTTTAAAAGCTTTCATCCACTCTAACTCCTTAATTATCTTCCAGGTCTGCTTTTTTAGCAGATTCCAATTGCTGGCTAGCCTCTATAAAGTCAGCCTTTTTAGTTATTATATAATTATTATCAAGTATATCCATAAACTCATCACCAGTAATGGTTTCATTTTGTAATAAGTATTCGGCTATTTCATGTAGCTTGTCTATATTTTCCATTAAAATATCAACTGCCCTCTGGTGACAATCACTGATTATTTTAATAACAGCCTTGTCTATATTAGTTGAAGTTTCAGGTGAACAAGCCAGTGACGTATCTCCACCTAGGTAGGCATTGTTTACAGTTTCAAGAGCCACCATACCAAAGTCATCATCCATACCAAACCTTGTTACCATAGACCTAGCAAACCTAGTCGCCATCTCTATATCATTTGATGCACCTGATGTCTTAGTATTGAATATAACCTCTTCAGCTGCACGTCCTCCTGTATAGGTAGTTATCTTGTCTAAGGCCTCTTCCTTAGACATTAGGACCTTTTCTTCTTCGTCAACCTGCATAGTATAGCCAAGGGCACCAGAAGTTCTTGGTATAATTGTTATCTTGTGGACTGGGGCTGAATGTTTACCCATGGCTGCTACTAGAGCATGTCCAACCTCATGGTAGGCAATTATCTTCTTTTCTCTTTCGTTTATAACAGCGCCCTTTCTTTGGTAACCAGCTATAACTGTTTCAACAGACTCTTCCAAGTCCTCCTGAACAACTTGCTTCCTACCCATCCTTACAGCCCTAAGGGCTGCCTCATTTACTATATTTGCTAACTCTGCTCCTGAAGCACCTGATGTAGCCCTGGCAACCTGGTTATAGTCGATATGCTGGTCTACATTTACATCCTTAGCATGGACTCTTAATATGGCCTCCCTACCATTTAGGTCTGGTAGTTCAACTGGAACTCTCCTATCAAATCTCCCTGGTCTAAGTAGGGCCTTGTCCAAGGATTCAGGCCTATTAGTAGCCGCTAATATTACTACTCCTATACCATCTTCAAAGCCATCCATTTCACTTAAAAGCTGGTTTAGGGTCTGCTCTCTTTCGTCATTGCCTCCAAAATTAGAGTCCCTTTTCTTACCAATGGCATCAATTTCATCTATAAAGACTATACATGGTGCCTTCTCCTTGGCCTGTTTGAATAAGTCCCTAACTCTTGAGGCACCCATGCCAACAAACATCTCAACAAATTCGGAACCTGAAATTGAGAAAAATGGAACTCCTGCTTCACCTGCCACCGCTTGGGCAAGTAGGGTCTTACCTGTGCCTGGAGGTCCGACTAAAAGTGCCCCCTTAGGCATTTTGGCACCTATCTCTGTATACTTACTAGGATCATGTAAAAAGTCAACAATCTCACTCAAGGCCTCCTTAGCTTCATCCTGACCAGCAACATCATCAAAGCTTACACCTGTAGTCTTTACATATAGCTTGGCATTACTCTTACCAAATGACATGATTCCACCTGAACCACCCATTCTCTTACCCATGCTGTTTAGTAAGTACCTTCCCAGCATCCAGAAAATAAGGAAAGGTAGGACCCAAGACAGTATAAAGTTTAAGAAAGGAGAGTTTTCTATAGGTACTTCCTTAGAATACTTGGCTCCTGATGCATTGAGGGTCTTTACTAGGTCTGGATCATCCATAACACCCGTTACATAAATCTTCTTGCTATCCTTTTTAGGTGTAAACTTGATTTTCTTGTCCAGAATAGTTACAGTGTCGACCTCCTTCTTTTCCAACATCTGAACGAAGGTACCATATCCAACCTGGGTTACCCTATTCTTTTCTACATTAGGTATCAAAATTGTATTAAACAACAATATAACACCTAATAAAACTGCGTAAAACCATATAAAATTTAAATTTGGTTTCTTGTCCTTATCGTTCATCTTAAATCACCTACAATTCTTTTAAAAAGTCAATAACTTCCTCTATTATCCAATCTGGAGTTGAAGCACCGGCTGTTATACCAATGCTAGTATATTTTGCTAATAGTTCCCTATCAAGGTCTTCCTTAGTCTCAATAGAGAAAGTATCAACTATTCCTTGGCATATCTTTACCAATTTTTGTGTATTTGAACTATGCTTTCCACCAATGACTATCATTAATTCAACCCTTTGTGCTAGGTCTCTAGCAGATTCCTGCCTAACCCTAGTGGCAGAACAAATTGTATTTTCCACCCCATACCTGATATCCAAAGAATCGATATATTCAATAATTGCATCAAACTCCTTTTCATTCATGGTGGTCTGCGCAACTATAAAATAGTCTTTTTCGGTATCAAAACTTATATTATAAATTTCTTCTAAATTTTTAGCTATTATGGCTGAATGGCTAGACCATCCATTGATGCCTATAATCTCTGGATGGTTTTTGTCACCTATTACTATTAGCTGTTTCCCATCCTCATAGCACTTGTTAGCTAGGTAATGGATTTTTCTTACAAAGGGACATGTTGTGTCTATTATTGGTATACCCTTTAATTTTGCCTCATCATAAACAGACTTGGATACACCATGGGACCTTATTATCATTTCTCTTCCCTTGGAAGTATCTGAATTTTTTCGGGCTTTTTGACCTTCAATCTTCTCTAGTTCTTCGATTGTATCAACAGTCATCATACCTCTCTCTTCATATTTAGCAACTGCCTGCTTATTGTGGATTAGGGGGCCCAAGGCATATATAGTAAGCTCATCACCCTTGTCAAGTTCATTCCAGGCCATATTCATAGCCCTTTTTACTCCAAAGCAAAAACCCGCATTATCCGCAATTAATATATTCTTCAATCTTAATCACCCACCGTTATTCCTATTAATTATTTTTGGTCTCTATTAGCTTAATACCATCCTTGTTTTTGTTAAAGTTGTCTATAACCTTGTCAAAAACCTCTTGGGCAATTTTAGGATAGTCTTCCTTGTCAACTTTACTATTATAATACTTTGACATATCTATAGGCTCTCCAATGACTACCTTGACCTTAGAAAATAGTCTGTAATTCGTAATTATGCTCATGGGTATTATATCAGCCTTAGATTTTATAGAAAATAGGGCTACACCTGGCTTAGCAGGTAAGAATGTATTCTGGTCTAGACACCTTGTTCCCTCAGGGAATATACCCAATACCCTACCATTTTTAATCTGTCTAAGTATTTCCTTAACAGTAGATAGGCTAGGATTTGCTCTATTTATTGGTATAACCTCCACCTTCTTAAGTAGGGCCCTTAAAATAGGAATCCTAAATAACTCTTGTTTGGCAACTGGTATAATCCTCCTATTCTTAACCGCTCCTATCATAAATAGGGGGTCAAAATAGTGCTTGTGGTTAGCTATTATGATATACTTACCTTCATCAGGTATATTTTCCTTTCCAACAACCTCTATCCTATAAAAAATTGCCAATAGAAACCTTAATATAGAACATACAAAATTGTAAAATCTCATTATTCACCAATCCTTCTCACCATATCAGATATATAAGTCACAACCTGATCAATCGTCATAGACGTCGTATCAACCTCTATGGCATCATCAGCCTTTACTAGTGGGGCAACCTCTCTAGTAGAGTCAATATAGTCTCTCTTTTTTATATCTTCGATAATCTCTTCTAAAGCAACACTCTGACCCTTGTCTATCAATTCCTGATACCTCCTTCTTCCCCTCTCTTGGGCTGAAGCATTCAAGAAAAATTTATATTTTGCATCAGGAAATATATGGGTTCCAACATCTCTACCATCCAAAATAACATCTGACCTCTTGCCAATTTCCCTCTGTTTTTCCAGTAAAAACTCTCTTACCTGAGGAATTTTTGCTACATCAGACACCCTAGAACTGACTTGGAGAGTCCTAATTTCTTCATTAAGACGCTGACCATCAAGGTATATATAGTTGTCAACAAAATCAACATCTGTCCTTGAGCATAGGTCAACCACTCTTTGAATATCATTAACATCAATGTCTTCTTTAATACACTTGTATGTAATTGCCCTATACATAGCGCCCGTATCTATGTAATTAATACCCAGATTTTTAGCAATCAACTTCGAAATAGTACTTTTGCCAGCACCTGCTGGTCCGTCTATAGCAATTACTAAATTTTCCATATTTATACCTACTTTCCTTTTTAGCTATTTTGTAATTAAAGTATATATATACAACCTTTATTTTCACTTAGCTCTTAAAACTTTTCTGCAAGTGACCTGCCAGCCAAATATCCAGTTGAAAATGCTATTTGTAGATTAAATCCTCCAGTAAGGGCATCCACATCTATCATTTCTCCAGAAAAATATATACCTGGATGAAGCTTTGATTCCATGTTGGTAGGATTTATCTGCTTGTGTGAAATTCCCCCAGCAGTAATCGTTGCAATCTCGATACTAGCTAGACTCTTTACTGTAAAGCTGGTCTGCTTTATAGAAGATATTACCAGATCTATAGTATCCCTTGTCATATTGGCAGTAGTTTGCCCTAGTAAGTCTAGCCCTGTTTTTCTACCTACCTCTTGTATAAGAAGCTTGGTAAAGTTATTTGGAAGGCTACCCTTGAGGTTGGCCAATATGGTCTTCTTTCTATCCTTAATAGCTAATTTGTATATTTGGTCCCTGGTCATGCCAGGAAGAAAATCTATGTAAATCAGCCTATCAAAAGGCCTGTTATTTATATAGGAAGATATCTTTAATATTACTGGACCCCCCAAACCCTTGTGTGTAAATATAAGGTCTCCAATAAGTTCCTTTTTTCTTTTACCTATCGGGGTCCAAACTAAGACATCCTTTAGGGATATACCTGCTAGGTCTTTAGACCAGCCTTCCTTCACCTCGATTGGCACAAGACCAGGTCTAGGAGTAACAATATCATAACCCTTATCTTGAAGAAGTCTCATTACAGACCCATCAGACCCTGTTTTTGGAAAACTAAGTCCTCCTGTAGCAAATAATAGCTTGTTAGAATTTAAAATGTAGTCATTAAATTTTACAATTTTAATCTCAGCACCAAGACCTATATCATTCACCTTACTATCAAGGTAAAGATCAATCTTAGATGCTCTTATTTTTTCATCTAAGACTCTTATTAAATCCTGGGCTCTTCCCGATTTAATATATACCTTTTGATCATTACCTGATTCTATGCTGTAATCTAAACCCAATCCCCTAATAAAGTCCTTCAGATCTTCATTTGTGAAGCCATAGAAGGATGAGTAAAGGAATTTATTGTTATTAACTACCATATCAAAAAACTCATCTATAGGTCTATTATTGGTGAAATTACACCTGCCTCCACCAGTAATGGCAAGTTTTTGGCCAATAGACTTACCCGAATCAACTAGGGCGATCCTTAATTTGTCATTATATTTCTTTGCTGTAAGGGCTGCCATTATCCCTGCAGGCCCTGCCCCAACAACGACTAAATCATATTCTTTCTTCATTTTGATCTCTCTTAATTACTCAAGTGGACTTTGTATCTGGTTAAGGTCCAAAAATTCACCAGCTTGTAGGTGGTTTACATCATTCATCTTAATTACTACAGGTCCGTACTCCTTAAATTCAACAATATTAAGGGCCGTATTGTCCTGCTTAATCCTATAAAGGTTAGAAAGAGGAGCCTGTAAAAAGCTTAGTAGCATTACCCTAACAGTAACTGAATGAGAGACTAATAGTATGTGCTTGCCCTTGTATTTTTCATTTAATTCTTCTATTAGCTTGTCTTCTCTTTCTTTCACAATATGAAGAGTCTCGCCACCCGGCATCTTGGCTTTATCTGGCTGATTTCTCCATAGATGTAAAAGTTCAGGATACTTTTCCTTTATCTTCGGGATTGGCATACCCTCCCACTCGCCAAAGCCCATTTCCCTAAGGGCTGGTGTAGGATTGACATCTAAGCCCAACTCCACACCTATTATATCTGCTGTCTCTATGGCTCTACCTAAATCACTACAATAAATTAAATCTATAGGATACTCCTTTAAATGTCTTGCCAAATTTATTGCTTGAATCTTTCCAAGTTCTGTCAATGGCGAATTTCCGTGCCCCTGAGTTCTTCCTTGTGTATTCCAAAGGGTTTGACCGTGTCTTACTAAATAATATGTATTCATTCTAACCTCCAAATAAGTCCTTTCTTATACATAAAATAATAACCTAATATCTCTATTAGGTTATTGAATTACTTATATTAATTGTCTTGTCTATTCGTATATTCCATATTTTTCCCAGATATCCTCTAGCTCTTTTAGATAGGACTTAACGTCATCCTTTTCTCTAATGGCTATCCCCATAACAATAGCATTTGCAACACTAAAAGCAGGTACCAGAGAGTCTATAAAGGAAACCATATTATTCCTAACAGTAACAACTGTATCTGATATTTTGGATATAGGAGCATTAATACTGTCTGTAATGGCTACTACCTTTGCCCCTCTTTCCTTGGCGAAGTTTACAACCTTATAAGTTTTCTTAGAATACCTAGGGAAGCTTATTGGTATAAAAACATCTCCCTCACTAATCTTTGTCATCTGTTCATATGGTTCACCCATATCCATCCTTATTATAATTACATTATCAAGTATATAATTCAAATAATAAGCCAAATACTTGGCAACGAAAATAGAACTTCTTAAGCCCATAACATATACCTTCTTAGCATTTATAATGGTATCAACTGCTTCTTCATAGGAGGCCTGGTCAAGATGTTCCATGGTATCTTTAATATTATTTATATCATTCTTAAATACGTTATTAAGGATCATTTTGTCAGATACATAGTCTGCGTCTGTCATTTCAACCCTCTCTACCGTCGTTAACTTTGTTTTGATTAACTCCTGCAGGGCATCCTGAAACTTTGGATATCCACTAAAGCCTAAGGCCGTTGCAAACCTTACAACTGTAGATTCACTTACACCTACTGTCTCACCTAGCTTTGAAGCTGTCATGAAGGCTACCTTAGGATAGTTATTCATCGTGTACTGGGCCAAAAGCTTTTGTCCCTTACTCATAGTCTTATACCTTACTTTCATTATATGCATAAGGTTGTTTAATTGATCAACATCTCCCTCATTTAGGTTCTTGTCATTGGACATACCAATCTTTAGTTCTTTCTTTGTTTGTATCATTTGTATCAAATTTCATAAAATACACCTCTAGACAAATTTGTATAATTTACTACTACAATTATACAGTAAAAATAAATAATTTTCAATAAAGTCAAAAGTTTTATAAGTACAATTAGTCCCTATTATTTGTAGCATTTTTAAGATAATTTACTTCATCCTCCGTAAGATGTCTATATTTGCCAACTTCAACATTATTTATGTTTATCTTACCCAAGGCTACCCTCTTTAAATTCATTACTGGGTGGTCTATAGCATTAAACATCTTTCTTACCTGACGATTCCGGCCCTCATGTATAGTAACCCTACAAACTGAATAGTTCTTCTTAGGGTCTGTTTTTAATACACTTATCTTAGCCTTAGCTGTAATATAATCTTCTATCTCTAGCCCATTTTCAAAGTTCTTGAGATCTTCATTAGTTGGTATACCCCTGATTGATGCAATATAGGTTTTACCAAACTCATGTTTTGGGTGGGTAATCCTATATGTTAGGTCTCCATCATTTGTCATCAGTAAAAGTCCGCTAGTTTCGTAGTCTAACCTTCCAACCGGATATATCCTTTCTCTTATATCACTTACTAGGTCCATAACATCCTTCCTACCAAATTGGTCCTTGGAGGAGGTAATGTAACCCTCGGGTTTATTAAGTAGGATGTACACCAATTTTTCACTGGCTATATCGATCTTTTTTTCATCAAATTCAACAATATCATTAGCTTCATCAACCTGATAAGCTAGGTCATATATAACCTGACCATTAACCCTTATCCTACCCTCAGTCACTAAATTTTCAGCCTTTCTCCTTGATGCTATACCAGCATTGGCTATGTACTTGTTAATTCTCATACCTATATTTCTCCATTTCAAAAAGCTATCTCATAATGAAATAGCTTTTATACACAATTAATTTCCTGTTTGCTCACCTGCTGTACCTGTGGTAGCGCCCGCATTACCTTGTGTAACCTGACCTGTGCCACCAAGACCTCCAGTATTACCGTTATTTACATTGCCACCTTGGTTAATATTTCCGTTGGCATTATTATTGTACTTTCTTTGACTATTAACATTCTCATTAGAATTGTTATCGTCATTTTGATTCTTATACTTTTTAGAATACTTATTATAGTTGCTTCCATAAGTGGAGCCACTAGCATATTTATTTTTATTCTCTTCTGCAGACTTCTTGGCATTCTCTTTCCTAACAATTACTGCTTTTTTCTGCTTATCATACTCATCCTTAACCTTAGCGAGCATTTCCTGGGCCTGACTCTTTATCTTGGCTGATCCAGAATTATCATTCACAAGGTCTTGAAGCTCTATTATAGCCTGCTCATAATCTTTTCTTTTTTCACTTTTTGTTGCCTTCTGTAGCTTTAAAGCCTGATAATACATACCTCTTGCCTCTGTATTGGCCTCATCCTCATCTAGAACCTTAGATAGGTTAGACATAGCCTTGTTGTACTCACCGTCCTCTATATATTTTCTAGCATCGCTCATTAACTGACCTGATTCAGTAAATCCACAACCGCTTAGAACAAGTGTACATAACAACAAAATTGAAAGTATCTTCTTTTTCATAATAACCTCCTATTAAGGTACATACTGCCTATTTATACAATTATACCATAGATAAGTCAATAAGTATAGAAATTTAGTTATTTTAATAATGAATATAGGATGATTTTTAATAATTATAAAAAGGGCAAGACATTCATTAGTGAATGCTTACCCTTATATGCTTTAACTATCTAGATGATGTGATAGATTTCCTATAGGTATTTTTCCCTTAGATATTTGTCCATGGCTGCAGCAGCTGTCCTGCCCGCACCCATAGCCGATATAACTGTTGCTGCACCAGTAACAGTATCTCCTCCTGCATAGATACCCTCAAGTGATGTCAGACCGTCATCATCAGCTACTATACATTTCCTCTTATTTACATCAAGACCAGGAGTTGTAGATGCTATAAGTGGGTTAGGTCTAGTTCCTAGAGACATGATTACCATATCAACATCTAGCTCAAACTCAGAACCTTCCACCTCAACAGGTCTTCTTCTACCTGATTCATCTGGCTCACCTAATTCCATCCTTATGCACTTCATGCCACATACATTTCCATTTTCATCAACCATAATTTTAGTTGGATTTGTAAGTAGGTTAAACTGTATACCCTCTTCCTTAGCATGGTGTACCTCTTCAACCCTGGCTGGAAGCTCTGATTCACTTCTCCTATATACTATATGGGTGTCCGCCCCAAGTCTTAAGGCCGTTCTGGCAGCATCCATGGCAACATTACCCCCACCTACTACTGCTACCTTTTTACCAACCCTAATTGGTGTATCATAGTCATCTATATAGGCCTTCATTAGATTTACTCTTGTAGGAATTCATTGGCTGATAAGACACCATTGGCATTTTCACCAGGTATACCCATAAATGAAGGTAGACCGGCTCCAGATCCAATAAATACAGCCTTAAAGCCTTCGTTTTCAAACATTTCATCTATTGTAATTGTCCTACCAACTACAACATTATTTTCTATCTTTACACCCAATTTTTTTATTGAGTCAATCTCGTAGTTTACAACCTTTGTCTTTGGAAGTCTAAACTCTGGTATACCATAAGTTAAAACTCCACCAGACTCGTGAAAGGCTTCAAAAATAGTCACATCATAACCAGCCTTAGCAAGATCACCAGCACAGGCAAGGCCTGATGGTCCAGACCCTACTATAGCTACCTTAATGCCATTCTTTTCTATATTTCCACTTAGGTCTATTTCATTTTCCCTAGACCAGTCGGCAACAAATCTTTCCAACTTACCTATGGATACAGGCTCACCTTTGATACCTACAACACACACACCCTCACACTGTGATTCCTGTGGACATACACGCCCACACACTGCTGGAAGTGAGCTAGACTTTGCTATTACCTTCGCTGCTTCTTCAAAGTTACCTGCCTTTACCTCTTGGATAAAATCTGGAATGTTTATACTTACAGGACATCCCTGGACACATCTAGGATTTTTACAATTTAGACATCTCAGGGCTTCTTCCTGGGCCTCTTCGGAATTATAGCCATAACATACTTCCTCAAAATTAGTTGCCCTAACCTTTGGATCCTGTTCTCTAACGGGTACTTTTGTCTTAATAGCCATTAGTGCTTACCTCCTATCTGACAATTTGGACTAGAGTGAGTAGGTCCATCTTGCTTTCTTAAGATCTTTCTACCCTCTTCACTCTTAAACATCTGCTGTCTTTTCATCGCCTCATCAAAGTTTACTAACCAACCATCAAACTCTGGTCCGTCAACGCAGGCAAACTTGACGTCGTCACCAATACTAATACGACAGGCTCCACACATACCTGTACCATCAACCATAATAGTGTTCAAGCTGACAATTGTTGGTATATTTAGCTTCTTAGTAGCTAGACATGCAAACTTCATCATTATCATAGGCCCAATTACTATTGCCTGGTCATATTCCATGCCCCTATTAGTCACTAATTCATCTAGCATAACTGTTACATTACCGTGGAATCCATAGCTTCCATCATCAGTACACATATAAAGGTTCTTTGCCACCTTGTCCATCTTATCTTCAAATATTATAAGGTCCTTTGTCCTAGCTCCTATAATTACATCTACATCTACCCCATGTTCATGAAGCCATTTAACCTGTGGATATACTGGTGCCGCACCTACTCCACCTGCTATGAATATTATTTTTTTCTTCTTTAATTCGTCGATATCTTCATAGATAAACTCACTTGGCTGACCAAGAGGACCAACAAAATCCTTAATAGAATCTCCAACTTCTAGCTTGCCCAACTTCTTACTAGAAAAGCCTACAACCTGGAAAACAATGGTAACTGTTCCCCTTTCCTTGTCGTAGTCAGCTATTGTAAGCGGCATTCTCTCCCCTTTTTCGTCTATTATAACAATAATAAATTGACCTGGTTTTGCTGAGTGAGCAACTCTTGGAGCTTCAATGTCCATTAAGTATACAACATCGTTAAGTTTTTTCTTCTCAACTATTTTGTAGCTCATTATAATATACCCCCTGTTTAATAATATGTTTTTTATTCTCAATAGATAATACGGAAGCAAAACATAAAAAATTCAACCGTATTTACCCCTAATTATACACCATATTTACTATATTTTTACAGATGTTTTTATAAAAAAATACGACCCTTATTAGGGTAAATTTATCCTTTTTTGAGCCCTACAATATTTAAAAAAATATTGGCAAGTGGAAAATGTTTGTTTTCATATGATATAGATAAATTAATTAATTTAAAAAAATTATCAATATTAGGGTCTCATATTGTATACATAATAAAACAATTATGTTATACTCAAGATAAAGGGGGATTAAAACTAATCCAGTTTTAATATTATTCATAAATGATATGTAATTTAAAAGGAGATGTTATTATGAAAGACTTATTAGTGTTGGAGAATTCTTTGAACTACAGAAGAGTGACAAAAAGCTTGTTGTTCTTGACTGTAGGTTTGACCTAATGAACAAGACTTATGGTATTGATTCATACAAGGAAGGACATATTAAGGATGCTTACTTGATTAATATAGAAAAGGATCTGACTGACCCAGTTGGCCAGCACGGTGGTAGACATCCTTTTAAGGATCGTAACCAGCTAAAGGCTATCATAGAGGGCTTTGGTATAGACAATGATACTATTGTCGTTACATATGATGATGGAGACCTTCAGGGTGCTGGTAGACTTGTCTTCCAGTTAAACAACCTAGGTTTTTACAATGCCTTTGTTTTAGATGGTGGTCTAATTGCCTACAAGGCTAATGGTGGCCAGATAGAAACTGACGAAAGAAAGCCACAAAAATCTGATAAACTTTTTGACGTAAAAATTGATACTTCTTTCATGGTGGATATGGAATATGTTAAGTCTAAATTATATGATGAAAATACAATATTAATAGACTCTAGGTCACACCCAAGATACCTAGGTCTTGAAGAGCCAGTTGACAAGGTTGCTGGTCATATACCTAGCGCTAAAAACTACTTCTTTATGGATAACTTAAATCTAGATGACATGACTAAGTCATCATATATCAGTGATGAAAAGCTAAAAGAACGCTTCAAAGAACTTGATCCTAAGAAGGAAATTATCCTTTACTGTGGTTCTGGCATATCCCTAATGGTAAATGCCCTTGCCCTTGACAAGATTGATATCCCTTACAAGATTTATCCAGGTAGCTACTCAGATTGGATAAGCTATGACGATAATAAGATTGCTACAGGAGAAGAGTAAAATAAAATCATAGACTAGGTCAATTGACTAGTTTTTAAGAAGAGGTAGATACTAGTTTATAGACTTGTGGTCTACCTCTTTAATATATAGTATTTTTATCATAAAAATACCAAGAAATATATTACTCTTGGTATTTCTCATCATTAAATTCAATTTTAATCAAACTTGATTTACTATTGGTCAATCTCAGACTTAAATGGCGTATCCCTGTACATCTGAGCCTTGTAGACATTTTCCTTTATATAACCAAGCTTATACATCCTATATAGGACAGCTGCCTGCCTCTTTTTGGCCTGTTCATAATTTTGATATAGACTTGGATTGTTGGTTATACCGGCAAGCATAGTGCACTCTCCAAAGGTAAGATTTGATACATCCTTACCAAAATAAAGGTGGGCACCTGCCTGAACTCCATATGCGGACTTGCCCAAGTATATATTATTTAGGTATGCCTCAAGAATTTCGTCCTTTGTCATTATCTTATTAAGCTCACGTGCATTGTGCATATCCTGAATTTTTCTTTTAATAGTTTTTTCGTTGCTGGTTAATAGGTTCTTGGAAACCTGCATATCTATAGTACTAGCCCCCTGTGTAGATCCTCCAGTAAGATTGTTCAATATAGACCTTACAAAGGACCTATAATCAACCCCCTTATGGTCATAAAACCTATGGTCTTCTATAGCTATAACAGCCTTTTGTAGGTTGGCTGGTATCCTGGAAAGAGCAACTGGCTCCTTATTTATATAGCTTTCATTAACCATTTTTTTAGTCAGTACTGGCATGTCACTTACTACACTCCTGACGTATAAAAAACCTGCTGATCCACCGACTATGGAAATAACAAGAACAACTAATATTAGCCTCTTTAGAACTCTCCTTAGCCTAGATGGTCCACCTTCTTCATAGTCGTAGTCATCATCATAGTAATCGTTGTCATCATAATAATCTTCATCATATGAGCTCCTTCTCCTACTATAGGCATCCCTATCCCTACCTTCAGTATAGGTATCAGAGGTCCTCTTTCTCCTGGAATTAAAGTCAACTAGCTTAGAGCTTTCTTCGTAATAGTTATCTCCACTACCAGCCTGTTTTTTTATACGAACCTCTTTATTAACTTGGTCCCTACTAGACCTAGTTTGACCTGGTCTATCTGAACTAGTAGATCCAACCCTTTTTCGTCTCACCTTATTTATATCATTATTGTCAGCCATAAGTACCTCCCCTTACATAGACAGCCTTATTTTCATAAATAGCTTAGCTGTTGCAAGGGTATCAGAATCTGCTCTGTGGGCATTTTCATTTAAAATACCATAATAGTCGCAGGCAGTCTGCAATTTTTTATTCTTACCCTTGTATTCCTTATTCTTTTTTAACATCTCCACTGTACAAATATACTTATCTATTGGAGCTAGGTTCATCTTTTCTAAATAATAGTTTAAAAATCCTACATCAAACTTTGCATTATGGGCTATTATCGTCCTATTACCTATATACTTCCTAAAATTAGGTAATACCTCTTCAATTGGCAGAGCATCTTCAACCATTTCATTTGTAATATTGGTGATTTCCGTTATAATACTAGGTATAAAGCCATTTGGTTTTACAAGCCTAGAATAGTTTCTATGAATCTTATCTCCCCTGATTTCAGTTACACCTATTTCAATTATTTCATCACCATTGAAGGGACTCAAGCCAGTAGTTTCTAAATCCACTACTACATATTCATCTTCAAAATATTCCATGTAACCACCTCCTAGTCTCCTACTCAAAGTCACCTGAATTGTCCTTATCAAACCTCTCCATAAAGGAGTGCTTTTCTCCTTCTAGCTGCCAACCTAGTAGGGAATCGATATTTACATTCTCTGCAGCCTTAAAAATAGACTTCTCTACATTAGCAAAGTTTTCGCTCAGGCTTTTTATAAGATCCTTTATTTCATACCTCTTATTGCCCGTCCTGCTTGCTGCAACTGTACATGCACAATTAATAGGTGCAAGGCCAGTATACCTAACCCACCTAATTATATCTTCTTCCCTTATATAGTATAATGGCCTAATTAGCTCAAGGCCTTCAAAATTTGTTGACTTTAATCTTGGCAACATTGTTTTAAAGTTACCTGAGCAAAGTATATTCATCATTGTAGTTTCTATTACGTCGTCAAAGTGGTGACCTAAGGCTAGCTTGTTACAGCCCAAGGCTTCAGCCTTGCCATAAAGAGCTCCCCTTCTCATCCTTGCACACATATAGCATGGATAGTCACTGGCTATCCTATCAGCTACCTCGAATATCTGAGAATCAAATACCTGGATTGGTATCTCCAAATATCTTGAATTATCAAGTAGGATCTCTCTTATAGTCTCGTGATAACCTGGGTCCATCCCTATATAAACCACGTCAAAGTTAACTGGTGAATGTTTTTTAAGCTCTTGAAACATCTTAGCCATCAAGATACTATCCTTACCACCAGATATGGCTACAGCAATCTTATCCCCTTCTTCTACAAGGTTATAGGCCTTGATAGCCTTTATGAATTTCGACCAAAGTTTCTTTCTATATCTTTTAGTTATACTTTTCTCTATTTCCTTTAAATCCTTTTTATCTTCATCAGGAACTATTAGGTTACAACCTAGTCCTGCTAATCCATTTTCTGACATTTTTCCTCCAAATCTGTTACTATTAAAAATTCATCACTCATTATACCATATATGGACCTTCATGGTCAAAGTTATAAGGCATAAATAATGGACAGAGGAATTAATATCTGAGTGTCGACTTAAAAACTATGGTCCTACCTAGTCTCAATTTTCAACCTTAGGACCCTGTCATTTCCAATAGTATAGCTAATCTTGGCTTCAAACTTATTACCATCTATGCCTTGTAGACCCTTCAAGCTAGCTTCTCCCTTCTTTGCAAGTGACCTAACCATGGTCTTATTAGGTTTTTTGTTGTAAGAGGCCAACTGGGTGTCATTCTTCCAAATGGTAAAGCCGCACTGCCTATAATTTTTACAAGAAAAAGCCTTTGGTGACTCTAAGACACTAGCGCCACATTCTGGACATACAGCTATTATTTCTAAACCTGTTTCTTGGTCTAAAGTCTTTTCCTTAGTCTTTTTTGGATCCCTTGATGCAGTGCTTGAAATCTTACCACCTTTTTCTAGGGTATTTTTCTTGGCCTTAGAATCCCCCAAATTCGTTTCCGAACCCCTAGCCTTAAAACTTGACTCCTTGACAAACTTCTTGGTCTTTGGATTATATACTATTTTATCGGTGTTAATGGACCTACTTGGCCCAAACTTTATCTTGTTTACATTATCATATATAAACTTACATATCATATTTAGGTAGTCCTTCCTACTGAAGTTACCCTTTTGTATGTCGAAGAGGCTCTTCTCTAACTTACCCGTGAAGTCGACATCAAATAGGTCTTCAACAGGAAATATCTCAACAAGGTTTATGCCTAGTTCTGTTATGGAATAACTCTTACCCTTCTTTTTAACATAACCGACCTGGCCAATCTTCTTTAGGACATCTGCCCTTGTTGCAGAAGTACCTATAGAATAGCCAGATAGGACGCTGGTATCATCTTCCGGAACATTTTTACCACAATTTTTCATTGCCTTTAGAAGTGAATCCTCAGTATATGGCTTTGGAGGGCTAGTTATCCTTTTCCACTGGATTTATAGATAAAACGTCGACCTCCTCGCCCTTTTCAACTAGGGGTAATAAATTTCCACTGGTCGACTTACCGTATATATCTAAATAGCCCATCACCTTTAAGACTTTTCCCTTTGATTGAAATTTATATTTATCTACATCAGTAATTATCTCTGTATTTTCATATTCAGCCGGTGGCATAAAGTTTGCTAAAAACCTATCCCTTATTGCCTCATATACTATACTTTCATCCTTTGATAGACTACTAGGAGGTATAATATAGGTAGGTATGATAGCACTATGGCTTTCTACCTTAGATGAATCAAAAACCCTCTTAGACTTCGAAAATTTGATATTGGTCTCGCAAGGATGACCCTTTTTAATTATATTGAGGGTTTTTTCAACCTTACCAACCAAACTCTCCTCTAGGTAAACAGAATCAGTTCTTGGGTATGTTATGTATCCTCCCTTACCCTTACCTTCATAAAGATTTTGGCATATGCTTAGGACCTTATCAGATGTAAAGCTTGCGTATTTTGATGTGATAAATCCCTGTAGTGAAGTTAATGAAAAGAGCTTAGGTGCATATTCCTTTGATTTGGTTACTACTTTTGAGTTTATGATACCTATATTTGAATCAATTTTAGATATAATTTCTTTAGCTAAGTCTTGATCTGACATCTTTTTTACCTTATCTAAAATCAGCTTACCACTATATTCTCCATTTTTTGCCCTAAATTTTCCTTCAATTTCATAGTACTTTTCTGGCACAAAATTCTCTATTTCCATATGCCTATCGTATACTAGCTTCACAGTAGGTAGGATTACCCTACCAATATTTAAAAGCTTACCATTACCGTATTTTAGAGTTGCTGCACAGGTAAAGTTAATACCTATTAGCCAGTCTGTGATTAGCCTAGTATAACCAGCCGCCTGTAGGTTCCTCATATCCTCATCATTTTTTAGGTCATTAAGTCCCCTAGTTATATCTTCAGGTGTCCATTCGTTAACCAATATACGCTTTACGGGCTTAGTATTCTTGGCCATCATAAAAATCAGGAAGGATATAAGCTCACCTTCTCTGTCATTATCTGTTGCATTTATTATATATTCAACATCATTTCTATTAATCAGACTTGAAACTATTTTAAACTGCTTATCCTTGTCTTTGTCCACCTTAAACCTAAATTTTGACTCTGGTATAAAGGGATAATTTTCCATCTTCCACGAACCCGAATACTTGTCCTTATCATAGTCCTTCATATCAAATAGAGATACAAGGTGGCCAACTGCGTATGTTACTATATAATTATTTCCCTCAAAATAACCATTTTTCTAGCATTTGCCTTTAGAAAGGCAGCTATCGTCTTGGCTACTGAAGGTTTTTCTGCCAATACTAATATCATATAGGTCTCCTTCCTATATCCATATTTATTTTTATTATTTATTTATCTATCTACTTGTCTTTTTATTATATCATATCATTAAAAATCAGACCAATTTTTTGGCCCTAATGAATCTAATACGTTTTATAATACATCTTTTAACATACAATATTGGTATAAAAAAACAGCCCAAGCTACAATGTAACTTAGACTGTCTATAAATAGCTAATTATACCTATCAGCTTATTTTTCGATAGGTTTTTTGTTCCTTCCTTCTATACTTTTTATACTACTTTACTAGAGCATGAACTTGTTTTTGTTGGGTCACTTGGTATTCCACCTGTGTACTTACCTGTAAAACAAGCGTCACAATAATCGAGTCCTGGACATAGCTGACCAAGATCCTCTATCCCCAAGAAGCCCAGGGAATCAGCATTTATGCTCTCCCTAATTTCTTCAATTGTATTATTTACAGCTACTAGGTTTTCACTGCTTGGGACATCTGTACCATAGTAGCATGGGTGTTTAAATGGTGGAGAACTGATCCTTACATGTACTTCTAGGGCACCAGCATCCTTTAGCATCATTACAATATTTCTTATAGTAGTCCCCCTTACTATAGAGTCGTCTACCATGACTATCCTCTTACCCTTTACTACATCCCTAATTACATTTAGCTTAGCCTGTACACCTGCAGTTCTTTCATTCTGCTTTGGCTTTATGAAGGTTCTACCTACATAGCTATTCTTGTAAAAAGCCATGCCATATGGTATATTAGAGCCCTGCGAATATCCAACTGCAGCAGCTAGGCCTGACTCAGGAACACCAACAATAAGGTCAGCCTCTACTGGGTACTTGTCAGCTAGGATACTGCCAGCCTTGACCCTTGATGAGTAAACACTCTGTCCATCAATTATACTATCTGTTCTAGCAAAAATATATATTCGAATATACACCTAGACTTTATATCCGCATGATATATCCAGTCTGAATAGATTTGTCCATCTACAATCGTTACAATTTCACCCGGTTCAACATCCCTAACAAATTCTGCCCCTATCGTATCTAGGGCTGCTGATTCAGAGCTCAGGAAGTATATACTATCCTTCTTACCTATACATAGGGGTCTGAAACCTAATGGATCTCTGGCACCTATTAGTTTTGACGGACTGCCAACCACAAGAGAAAATGCCCCTCTTAGCTTCTGGGCTGCTGACTTGACAGCATCCTGTATAGATAGGGTATGTAATCTTTCTCTGGCTATAAGGTAGGCTATTACCTCAGAGTCAGTATTTGTCTGGAAGATTGCACCAGTAGTGGCCAAGCCCTGTTTTAACTCTGCTGCATTAGTCAGATTACCGTTATGGGCCATCGAAAGTATCCCCTTCATATAGTGGATTACAAAAGGTTGGGCATTCTCACGTCCGATTCCACCAGCAGTAGAATACCTAACGTGACCAACGCCTAGGTTCCCCTTCAAAGATCTCAATACATCCTTGTTAAAAACCTCATTAACTAGACCACTATCCTTATGAAACATTACGTTCCTGCCTTCTTCATTTGTATCAGTAACTGAAATACCAGCACTTTCTTGCCCCCTATGCTGTAGGGCAAATAGTCCGTAATATATATAGGATGCTACATCCTGACCACTAAAATCAAAAGCACCAAATACTCCACATTCTTCTCTTAATCCTGCCATATCATCTCTCCTCTATAAATCTATAATATACATACATCTTCGTACATTTATTTCCTTATACTTATATTTTATTCGTATTTACATTTTTTTGCAAGACTAAATGCGTATTTTTTTATAAAAAAAGTGGTAATAAGTTGAAATATATCGAACTTTCAACCTGTTACCACCAGTATAATATTCGTATTTATTGATTTCCTTCGAATTATTCTTAAAATCTTTAAATTAATATTAGCAAATCCCTCTTATACAAGCTTGCAGATTGCATATACTTAAAATCCTAGTCAAGAGACTCAATATATTTTTCGATTCTTTCTACCACCCTATCATATCCCATAACCTGTTGTATACTCCACAGGTCTGGTGACTGCTGCCTACCAACTACAGCAACCCTTATAGCTGTAGAAACATCCGTTATATTACCCTTATAAAGGTCCGGTTCCTTCTTAAATTCCTTATTATTTGATGTGAAACCATTTGAATCAGTTATTTCCTTCACCTTTTCAAACCAGGCTTCATTAGTATCTCCCTGCCTATATGTATCTAAATATGCCCTTAAAATTACCTTAGCATCCTCTTTAGAAACTCTTTCAGGTAGGTCATCTACATAGCTAAACCCTTCATCGAAATAATAAGATACAAAGTCCATTATCTGAGTACAGTTCACAAGATCCTTTCTAGGCTTCTTTCCTGACCTTCCTATTGCTAACAGACGCCCTAATTCATCCCTATACTTACCAGAAGTTGGTTAGCATCCTTATCAAACTTTTCAGACCACGATATCATAAAATCAAGAATTTGGTCTTCTGACATCTTTACTAGAACGTCCTTAGATATATCGTTAAGCTTATTTAAATCAAATAGGGCCCCAGAAGAACTCATATTTTTTGTCTTAAAGGCAAACTCTTTGTATGACTTATCTGGATTTTTCATTCTCCACTCTTCATAATTAGAATTCATCAAAGTCATAAGGTACTCAGTAACCGCCTCAGGGAAGTAGCCATCTTTCATATAGTATTCTAGAGATAGCTCTGGGTCCTTCCTCTTGGATAACTTTCTCTTCTTTCCATCCTCAACCTTCATTAGGTGGGCAGTATGGTTATAGTTAGGCCTTCTCCAACCCATAACAAAGAATAGCTCTAAGTGAATAGGTAGGGTAGATAGCCATTCCTCACCCCTAACAACATCGGTAACCCTCATAAAGTGATCATCCACTACATGGGCAAAGTGATAAGTTGGGATTCCATTCTGCTTTAGTATAACTACATCGAGATTATTCTGTCTAACGTTAATTTCTCCCCTGATACCATCCTTGAACTTCATTACAACCTCTGGATCCCCACCAGACTTTAATCTTAGGGTCCATGGCTTACCAGCATCAAGATTATCCTTTATCTCTTCAAATGTAAGCTCCCTATCCTTAGCCCATTCGCCGTAGTAGCCTGTATTTACTCCAGCCTTTTCCTGTTCTTCTCTAATCTGGGCCATTTCTTCCTCAGATACAAAAGAGGGATATGTGAATCCCTTTTCTGTAAGGTATTTAGCAGCAGTCTGGTATATTTCCCTCCTGTCACTCTGCCTATATGGGCCATAAATGCCCTTCTCACCTTCTAGGCTAACACCTTCATCAAATTCTATACCAAAGAATTTTAAAGACCTAATAATCAACTCTTCAGAGCCTTCTACCTTTCTCTTATCATCTGTATCCTCTATTCTTAGGAGCATAGGTCCTTGGCTAAGGTGGGCTATTCTTTCGTCTACAAGGGCACCATAAAGATTACCCAAGTGTATAAAGCCTGTTGGACTAGGTCCCAACCTTGTTACCTTGGCTTTTTTATCTAAGTTCCTTTCTGGATAAAGTTCTTCATAATATTCTATTGTCTTATCTACATTTGGAAATAGCAATTGCGCCAACTCTTTACTCATATCACACGTCCTCCATTTTTAATCAGTATTATTATATCATATATTATTAATTTAAACTATGATTAAAGCTTACATATGTACAAATCATTAAGACTTACGTAAATTCTCCAAAATTGAGAGTTAAGAGTATATATCTGTAATATATGAAAATGGCTAGCCATTGCGGCTAGCCAAAATTAATAATGTAATATCTAAATATAAGGAAATTATGCACCTGCTCCTGCTTGTCCAGCACCCTGAGATGGTGCTGGTGCTGCCTGCTGAGGCTTGGCTGTCTGTCCAGGCTTAGCGGCTGGCTTAGCAGCAGGCTTGGCGGCCTTAGCTGCACCTACCCTTACGACACCTACCTGGGATGGATAATTACTATAGCCAATCTTTTCAGACTTAACAACATTTCCCTTTTCATCTTTGAACTGTCTATATGTAACTACATTATATCCTGCTCTAGAATACTTTTCTACTACTCTAGCTCCGGCTGGTAGACTTGGGTCTGAAACAGTCTTGCTTCCCCCACCATAAGAACCTAGTACCTGAGTTGCTATATCAATGTTCTTATAGTCACTTGAAGACCCATATATTTCAGAAATCACCTTACTTCCGTATGTGTAGTTCTTTATATATACACTATGCTTAAATGGGTTTTTAAACTTTAAGTCCTGTCCTGGATTACCATCAAAAACTGTAGCATCCCTACCCATATTTACATAGTCAGAAGGTATTGTATGGCTTCTCCTGTTAGTTATTTCCAAGCCTGATAGAAGGGCTGCATTGAATATAGTCGATGAAGTCTGACAAACTCCTCCACCAATACCCATTACAAGCTTACCACTTTCTATAACTGGAGCTGCCTTGTAACCCCTTGCTATAGTCTTTTCACCAGTCAATCCATTAAATGAATACTCTTGGCCAGGCTTTAACACTATGCCACTTGAATCTTTTGTAGACTTTTCTATATTATAGTTTCTTGAAGATAGTCCACCGTATACAGTAGAATATGCTCCTAGAAGTGTATCTATTCCCTTTAAGTCAGCCTTAGTAAATTTGGCTTGCTCTAATTTAACCACCATTTCAGACTCAAATTTATCAGCAGCCAGGTTCTTGACCAACCTATCATGCGAAGCCTGAAGGTTCATAGTCTTACCGGGTTCATCTGCTACTATAGTGGTCTTCTTTGTCTTATAGTCATAATCCAAAGTTGCCTCTTTTACCTCACTATCTAGCTTAGACTTTACCTGCTTAAGACTGTCATTAAGCTTGGCATCGTTATAAGACATATCAAGGCCTATATTTGACTTACTACCAAAATCTGCCTGTAGAGTTCTAACTAAATTTGTAAAAACACCATTTTTCCTATTATAATTATAGGCAGAATCCACAGTAGACTTATAATTGATTTTTAAGTCAATATCACTTGCTGAAACTTTCCACGACTGGTCGCCATAATACATCTTTATATTTTTTAAAGTATCTAATGATTCCAATTTTGTTAAGGCCTGATCCTTTGTCATGCCACCTAGATCTACGTTAGCAACTTTAACACCTTTTAGTATCTTATCTGATGCTACCTGTATAGATAAGGCACCTGTTCCCAGTACCAAGGCACCAATAAGAACACCTGCAGATATTATTACCGCTTTTTTATGATCTTTAAATATATTCATATATCCACCTCACTAACAATTATATTACTCCTTTTTCATTATACTACATAAATAAAAAAATATTCAAGCAGACATTACAATTTATGCAGTAAATTTTTTTGATTAATCAGAAAATTTACTAACTATAAAAATAAAACCCAAATAAACAAACTGTAACTTTTAAAAAGTATCATTTTAGTATTATAACATAGAAGTTGACTAAAATAATAGATTATTTTTTAAAAAAATAGAAAAAAATTTTTTCAAAAAAAGTAGTTGCGTTTTTCATAACTATATGATATAATATTATTACAGATTGATTAATCACCAAGTACAAGGAGGTATAGGTATGGATAAGGAGTTATTTATAGATAGGCTAAGAGTCGCTATGAAAAATAAATCAATAAGTCAATACACTCTCTCCAAGGTTAGTGGTATAAATAGGGGAACAATTAGCTCATATATGTCTGGAAAGTATCTTCCCAAACAAGATAAAATATTCATCCTAGCAGACATATTAGAGGTAAACCCTGAATGGTTGGCCTGCAATTCAAACAGTATGGAAAGAATTAGTTCTAAACTAAATGACTACTTAGAGGATAGTCCTTATATCAACTCTTACCCTTATGTTGATGCAGGTGTATCTGCTGGTCTAGCAAATGAAATTGAAGCCCAGCATGACCTTGACCTCGTAAATATACCTGACCTACTACTTGGGAGATATGCAGGTAGAAAAGATCTCCTTCTAATGAGAGTTAACGGGGAAAGTATGAACAAAGTTATACCGAATGGTTCTTTGATAGGACTTATAACAAATGTTTCAACATCTTCTCTAACAAGTGGAGATATCGTAGTCTTCTCCTATAATTATGAATACAGTGTCAAAAGATTCTTTAAGGATAAGGTTCATAGATGCTATGTATTTAGTCCTGATACTTATGAAACTTGTTTTGATGATATAGTTATTCCTTTTGATAATTGTGATGGTTTAAATATTATAGGAAAAGTAATAATGTATAACTCTCTTTTGTAGAAACAAAAAAACACAACATCTCTGTTGTGTTTTAAAGTCAAAATTAAGAAGCAGCCCTATTGTTCTTTCTGTCTCTTTCTCTATTGTTCTGTCTTGCCCTTTCAAGCCTTTCACGTTCAAGTCTCTTGATCAATGGCTTATTGACTGGTGCAAACATCTTGCGACCCTTATATATGGTAAGCGAAAGAGTCAAAAAAATAGTAGAACCAAATAAAATATACCTGTAGAATACTACAGATGCCTGTACACCTAAAAATAGGTTCATAATCAAAATAGTTGCACTTAAAGTAAGGGATACAATAACTGAAAATACAAAAAGTCTTATTATTCTACTCCAAAAACTACTTAATTTAATTAATAAGTCTCTCAATATTTTCACCATCCCTTCCCAAAAAAACTCATAATTTGTATCATAATTTCCATAAATTATGTTCATCCTACTAATATAATAACAAATTATGACACTTTTTAGCAATTAAATTTTTAGAAATTTTTTTAAATAAATTTTTGGGAATGTTTTTTTAATTTTTAAAAAAATGTTTGAGCTTATAAAAAAACGGCTTGTTTAGCTAATTTATCAGCCATATCATTATACTTATTACCACTATGAGCCTTTACCTTTTTAAAGCTTATATTGATTTTTTTCATGGCTTCAATACAAAATTGCCTATAATAAATAGTACCTTCCTTGTTGGCCTTCCACTCGCCACTACACCATTTTTCTATACCTTCATAGTCATAGTATATCAATAAATCCGTGTAGCCTTTGTCAATACAGTACTTCATAGCTAACATGGATGCTTCTATCTCTCCCGCAACATTTCTCATTGAAACAAAATTTGGGTTCTGGCCTGTGTTTGATATCATGTCAATTACTTCTCCATCTTTTAAAACGACAAGACCTGAACCATAAGTTTTACTTGCATGTTCATAACTTCCATCTATATATGCTTCAATAGTGCCAAAAATAGGGTCTTTTTCATCATTTTTTTCTATATATTGATTTTTATCCATATTTAAATGTATTTTTTCTGCTATTTCATAATCCTTAACTCGTTTATCCTCTCTATTTTTTAGTTCAAAATCACTAATTTTACTTCTTATTATAGTGTCACTACCTTCCTGATTTTCCCCTTTACAATACTGACTATCTTCTTTATCCAAAGCATCTAAGAGGTAGTCTAGGGCTTCTTGAGCTTCTTCAAAAGACTTATAGCTGGCTTTAGGATAGGCAGCAACAGACGCCTTACAGTCATCCCAGCTTAATAATATACCTCTTATCCTTCCCCTTACAACTACATAATATTTTTTCTTTTTCATTTGACCCCTCCTAGTTAAAACTTTCATTATTTCTTTTCTTTATATTTCTTTTCTTTATATCTCTTTTCGTAAATTTTATCCATATCCTTTTTCATCTTATTAGCTAGTAGGTAGGACCCAACTACTATTATCGTTACCACAAGGATTTTTAGTGGACTTTGTATAAAACCGACAAAGTCGCTACCAATATAGCTTGCCAAAAACATCATTAAAAACTTACCAAACATCAATGGCGGTACAAAGTCTTTCACTTTAATATCACAAAATCCTGCTGCTATAGTCATTAAAGAGCTAGGTAAAACAGGTAGGGTATAGAAAAGGAATATAACCATAAACTGTGATCTTTCTATCTTTTTTATTATATTTTCTACCTTTTGAGTCCTTCTCTTTAATAAAAACTCTTTATGGGCTAGCTTTTTTACCAATAAAAAAACTATTATTGCGCCTGTACATGAGCCTAGCCATGATACCAAAAAGCCTCCTACAAGTCCATTAATAGCTGCGTTAATAGCTGCTATAGCCATAATTGGTAGGGCTGGTATAAAGCTTTCTATACAGGCAGCCAGGTATCCAAGGACTAAGGATAAAACTACATTATCTCCTGCCCAATAAAGGATATGTTCAATATATTGCATTATATCACCTTCTATGTTTCAGTTTTAGATTAATTATAAAGATGAATCAATACTCCAGAATAGCAATGTATTAAAAAAGTTCGTATAAGGCTTATACGAACTCTATTAGCATACTGTGTGCGACCTGACCGTATTTTCTAAAATAGACTCTAGAATATAGTTTGTAACCGTGTTACAAACATAAGTAGAATACTTTAGGTCATTTTCTTCAAACTTACCATTAGATTTGTATTCTGAGTACATTTTATCAAAAAACTCATCAAATCCATCTAAGTATTGTTGTCTGTCATTAACTATCTTATAGTCCTTTGCGACCTTAGTTAGGTTTCTCTCGTACTGGATATGGATCTTCATACTGTGCTTGAATTCCCACCTCTCACTATGTGCTAGGCAGAAAAATCTGTCAAAAAGTGGCACACCACCCCTATTTCCTGTGATAGACTTGCCTTAGTGTAATAGTGGTCAATACTATCTAAATTTAAACTAGATAAAAAGCCTATCTTTCGCCTCACCATATCATAGGACTCGTCTAAATAGTGTTTCTTCAATTTATACTTAGATACGATATCTGGTTTTATATTCCCATATATAAAATTCTTGCTATCTAGGAAAAACTGTTTATTTGAGTCAGTATTTTCTAGCAAGGATTTTGATATAATTATATGGGACTTCATCATCATATCAATCACCTTCATTCTTTTAGTATATTATATACCTTTTTTCTTAATTAATTATTAAAAAAATTGAATTATTTTCATTATTTTTGTACATTTTTTGTATAAAATTTTCCCTGCCAGCTATCTCTTCTTTTCAATTCATCATCTATAGCATTTAAGACTTCCCACTTTTTAAGACTCCACATTGGTCCAACAAGGTCCTCCTTCTTGCCATCTCCAGTCAACCTATGTATTATCATCTCTTGAGGTAGGATTTCCAGCTGGTCACATACAAGATTAACATATTCCTCCTTAGTTAGGAGTTTTAGGTCTCCCCTATTTAGCATATTGACCATAGGAGTCCCCTTTATTACATGGAGTAAGTGTATTTTTACCCCCTGTATGTTCATCTGGGCCACCCTTGATATAGTTTCCATCATCATATCATGACTTTCACCGGGCAGGCCATTTATAACATGTGCTACAACTTCAATGCCTCTTGACCTCAACCTATTGACACAGTCAATAAATATATCTAAGCCATGCCCCCTATTTATTATATTAGAGGTCTTATCATGAACTGTCTGTAATCCCAACTCTACCCATAAGTTAGTTCTCTTATTAAGATCATCTAGATAGTCCAATATGTGGTCATCTATACAGTCTGGCCGAGTTGATATAGAAAGCCCAATAACTCCTTCCTGGTCTAGTATGATTTCATACTTTTCTTTAAGAACCTCAAGTGGTGCATATGTATTTGTAAAGGCTTGGAAGTAACCTATATATTTTGCTTGTGGCCACTTCTTTTCCATCATTTCCTTTATTTCTTTGAACTGTTTTACCAGATTGTCTCGCGGGTTGCCTGCAAAATCACCAGACCCATCCTTACTACAATAGGCACAGCCCCCATAGCTGATACTACCATCTATATTAGGACAGGTGAAACCCGCATTTATTGAGACCTTAAATACCTTTGTACCAAATTTTTGTCTCAAATAATAGTTCCATGTATGGTAGCGCTTATTTTCTATTTTATACTTAAACTTATTATTTTCCATCATTAACTGTTAACCAACCTTACGCCAGCAACTATAAAGCTAATGCCAAAAACTATAGCAATAAATGATAGTACACTGACTAAAAATTTAGTGAAAAATAGGGGAGATATTATCAACATAAGGCCTAATATAAGCTTTATAATATCCCATGTACCAAAGGTATAACCTGCATACTTCCTACATTTCATGAAGTATCTTGCTTCCTTATACAATAAATATATTCCCAACAAGATTGATAGGATCATATTCACTTGTCTAGGAAATATAAATAAAAGTACTGCAAGTACTAAAAAAGTTAGGGACCTAAGTCTCATTAAATTAACCTGATTCTTGGGTGCATACTTATTCAAGTCATTCACTTCTTTAAACGCCAACCAAGCAGCATATAAGAAGCAAAGGGCAATACCCCAAGAAAAAATATTGATACCAACAGATTTTCTAGAAATACAGTAAAAACCAATAGAAAGTAGGATTACACCTAAAATAATCAGCTTCTTATAGTTCTTCTTGTCATAGAAGTTAACGAAGTAAATCAAGTCCATATTGTCCATATTAATCTTAAAGCCCATAAGCCTAACCTCCTATTTCCTCATTATAATCTATTACCATCTTTATTGCGTCTGCTACACTTGGAGCAGAAAATGTCGCTTCTTTCTTAACTATGTCCATGGCATCGTCCATGGCAAAGCTCATCTTAATATTTTTCAACATACTTATATCATTCGGTGAATCGCCAATAGTTACAACTTCATTTAAGGCAGTATTTTCTTTTTTACAAATATACTTGATAGCCTCAAATTTTGAAACATGGGCTGGAACTATATTGATTGTAGTTTCACTCGATAAGTAGACCTCCAAATCTATATTTAGCTCTTCTCTATATCTTTCAACCAACCTAATTAACTTATTCTTGTCAGGACTCAATATCCCTATATTTCCCACCCTATTATCATAGCTGTCCCTATCCATAAAGGACTCATCAACCTCATAGCCCTTTGTAAAGTAGTCAGCAGATGATCCATCTCTAGTCATTATAATTTGACCCTCATACTTGAAGTATATCACATCATCAGACGGATCAATATAATCCAGAGACCTATATATTTCAATTATCTTTTTAATTTGTTCATCTGTAAGACTAGTTTTATGTATACAATTTCCATCTGGATCATATATATACGATCCATTTTCGCATATCAAGTAACCACCATTAGCTACTTCTTTTAAGATATTAACACTGTGCTTGTATACTCTTCCTGTCGCTATATTAAAATTAATGCCATTTAGTCTGGCTTCATTTATTGCTTCTATATCTTTCGGGCTAATACCGTCTCTGTATAGGGTCCCATCTAGGTCACAAAAAATGTCTTTTATCATAAAGGCCTCCTATTCACCTTCTAGTAGTTGCCTTACTTCATTTAAGGCAGTTCTTGCAGCTCTTTCCCTTATTTTTCTTCTATCTCCAGAGAATACTCTTTTTATTGAGGTAACCTTACCCTTGTAGTATAGGCCTATGTATACTAGTCCTACTGGCTTTTTGTCACTTCCTCCACCTGGACCTGCTATGCCAGTTGTTGAAAGTCCTATATCTGCACCAGCAGTTTTAGCTATACCCATTGCCATTTCCTCTGCTGTTTGGCTAGAAACAGCACCAAATTCATCAATGGTTTGAGGACTTACTCCCAACCTCCTGACCTTTGCATCATTAGTATATGTTACACAAGCCTCCATAAATGAGTCAGATATACCTGAATTTGCTACTAAGTAAGATGCTATCAGGCCTCCTGTACATGACTCAGCTACAGCTATTGTTTTTTTCTTTTCTAGAAGTAGGTCTCCAACTAGCTTTTCCATTTCTGACTGGCTTTCTGATATGGAATCATCACCAATCATGTAGATATACTTACCTGATACAGCCTTAATTTCCTCTATTTTTTTATCTATTAGGCTAAGGCAGTCTTTTTCATTTTTTGCCCTTGCAGTAACTCTTACAAGAACTTCACCCTCCTTGGCATACAGGGCTACTGTTGGGTTTGTCTGAGAATTCAATATATCCATTAGCTCTATCTCTAGACCAGACTCTCCTATTCCAAAAAACCTGACATACCTAGATAAGAATATATCTGGATTCTCATCCATCAAGATTGGCAATACCGCATCTTTAAACATGGCCTTCATCTCCCTCGGTGGTCCAGGCATTACTATTATCCTCTTTCCATCCTTCTTAAAGACGGCTCCGGGGGCTGTCCCATTTTTATTTGGTATAATATCTGCCTCTCTTGGAAACATTGCCTGCTTGATATTATTCTTTGGTATCTTATCCTTGCTTACGTTATATCTTAAACACATGTCTTCTATAATTTTCCAAGACTCCTGGTCAAGCACCATTTCCTGACCAAAGTATTTGGCAGCGGCCTCCTTTGTGATATCATCACCAGTTGGTCCTAGGCCTCCTGTTGTAATTACAGTATCTGCCCTCTCAAAGGCAATCTCAAAGGACCTCACTAGTCTATCTATATTATCTCCCAGAGTCATTTGTCTATATACATTTATTCCTATGGCAGCAAGCTCCCTAGATATATATTGGGCATTTGTATTTACTATATCGCCCAAAAGCAACTCTGTTCCGACTGAAATTATCTCCACATTCATTATATTTCCTCCTGGCAATTGCCACATGTCCTGCTTTATAATAATCCTATATAAGTTAATAATATCAAAAAACCTAAAAATAGACAAGTTTTATGCTCTTTTCCTTGCATGGTATCTGACATAGATATATAATAGACCATAGGAGACTTTAGAAAAATTATGGAGGAAATATATGAAAGTAGCAGTAATATATGGAGGTATTTCATCAGAAAGAGAAATATCCTTAAGATCAGGTAAGGCTATGGTAAATAACTTAGATAGAAATAAGTATGAAGTTATAGACTGTCAGATAGATGAAATGACAGACGTATTTAAAATTGACAATGATATTGATATTGCCCTAATAGGTCTACATGGTAAGTTTGGTGAGGACGGATCTATTCAGTCTATCCTAGAAGCCAAGGGTGTCAAATACTGCGGGTGCAATCCACTTACTAGCGGTATCCTAATGGACAAAAACTATACTAAGACTATAGCCAGACAAAACAAGCTCTTGACAGCTGATTGGACTAGCGTTAAGAGTGTAGAAGAAATTGACTATGACTAATTGACCAGATGGGCTATCCTGTATTTATAAAACCTAACTCAGGTGGTTCTAGTGTGGCAACCTTCTTCATCAAGGAGAGAAAAGACGTAGAAAATGCTGTGAGAGAAGGCCTTAAGTACGACGAAATCGTCCTAATAGAGAAATATGTCAAGGGTGTAGAATATACGTCGTTTATATTAAATGGACAGGTATTTCCTACAATAAGGATAACTTCTGACAATGAGTTTTTTGACTTTGAAGCTAAGTACTCCACTACAAACGGTGCCAGAGAAGAGGTCGTTGAATTGAGTCCTGACCTAGATAAAAAGTTAAGGGCAGCATCAAATACTTGTTGGAAAATTTTTAACTGCAAGGGATATGTAAGGGTTGACTATATAATCACTGAAGACCAGGACGTTTACCTTCTTGAGTTAAATACCCTACCAGGTATGACGGAGACAAGCCTTATTCCTAAGAGTGCCAAGGCAATGGGTATTAGCTACCAGGAGCTTTTAGATAAGCTTATTGAAAGTAGCCTTTAACAGTTTGGTGTAAATTTAATTATAAATTATTAAAAGGGGTCAATCTTAAATGACCCCTTTTTTATCATTATTCTTTATTTTCTATAATAGGTAAAGACTTTTTATCAACCTTACCAATTGGAGTAACTGGCAGATGGTCTAAACACATTATATGCCTAGGTAGCATATGTGGTGGCAGATTTTCTTCTAAAAACTCTTTTACCTTCTCAGGTGGGTAATATCCATCAAATGGCTCATAATAAGCATCTAGGTAGGTGTCCCCATCCCTGTCTTCCTTATTAATGACAACTGAATTTTTAATTTCTGATATCATATTTATCATATTTTCAATTTCAAAAAGTTCTATTCTTATACCCTTAATCTGTACCTGAGAGTCCATCCTACCCAATATAGAAATAGTACCTTCATCATCAATCCACTTGGCCAAGTCACCAGTCCTATACATTTTCTCTGTATACTGGTTATGCTTAAATGGGTTATCTACAAAAGACCTCTTGTTTTGTTCTTCCTTGTTAAGGTATCCATTGGCTATCTGTATGCCTGATAGACACAGCTCCCCTGGTACGCCAATAGCGCAGACGTTATTGTTGTTATCTAGTATATAGGCCTCTGTATTATATATAGGCTTGCCTACTGGTACATTTTCATAGAACTTATCTACCTCAAACGATGAACAAAGTACTGTAAACTCAGCAGGACCATATTCATTTATTATCTTGTATGTCCTTTCAACATATCCTTTAAACTTATCTCCCCCAACCTGTAGGACTCTTAGACCTGGACATGGACAATTTGTCATAAAGAGCTTGCCCAAGATTGCAGGTAGGGCTAAAATAGTTATCCCCTTCCTCTGACAATATACTTCTACCGTTCTCTCGTTTTTCCTATTTACTTCAGGTATTATATCAACACTTGCCCCAACTAATAAATATGGGAATATCTGCTTCATTATGGCATCAAAACTAAACTCAAATATATACCACACCTATCATTTTCATCAGCACTTATATAGTTATTTGAATAGTAACACATATTCAAGAGACTCTCGTGCCTTACACTAATACATTTAGGCCTTCCTGTAGTACCTGATGTAGAAATCCTATAGGCCTCATCAGTAGGTTCATTACTTTGTGTCATAGAATATTCATGGTCTAGTAGGTCCGGATTGTTGATATCTAAAACAGAATATCCTGAGTGTTTCTCTCCAATCCTAAGCATTTGACTATCACAGGTTAGTATTAGTTTTGTTTGACCATCTTCAAGTAGATATCCGAGCCTTTCATCTGGATTAGTCTTGTCTATTGGGAAAAATATTGCCCCCGCCTTTAATATGGATATGGCTGATATAACGACGTTCTTGTCCCTTTCTTGAAGGACAGCTACTGTGTCACCCTTTCTTATACCAAGATGGTTTAGGTAGCCTGCTATCTTGTCGGTAATCCTATCCATCTCCCTATAGGTAATTTCTTCCTTATAGTCACATATAGCAATATTATCTGGTGTTTTTTCTACTTGTTTTTTAAGAAGCTCTACATAGCCTATATTTGGATCGAAATCGAATAAATTTTCATTAAAACTCCTGATAAATATCTGCTTATGCTCTTCCTTCATGCTCTGTATATCTTTTATCTTTATATCTTTATTATTTACAATCTGAGTCAAGATATACTTAAATAGGTAAATAATGCTCCTAGCAGTAGACTTATCATAAAAAGATGGCTTATAAGCTAGCTTTATTCTCATTTCATTTGATATACTAACCTTCATATAGATATCTATTTTTTGCATATTTTCCTGCGAAACATTCTTATCGTTTTTTACCTCATATATGAATAAGGTATTTATTAACTTTTCATTTAATCCTGTTTTAAAGCCACTAGGAGCCATCATAAAGTAGTCAAATTCCTTAGACTCAGTTGACTGGTCCATAACCTGCCTGCATACATCAATAAACCTTACATTTGTATTATCTATTTTCAGACGCATTGGTAACCACTTGTCTGTTTTACCGAACACAACATCATCTTCATGGGTAAATCTCTGTAGTACTATACCAAAGACAGTATCCAAAACAGCTTCAAAAGATAGGCTGTTTTCATCACAGTACCTCAATAGGTTTTCATAGGGAGTTCTCTTAATGGTCTTTTGTATTAAGCTAAACTTGCCTGTATCTTCATTAAAAAAATCATTTGGGAACCTAGCCAGAGTTATATAGTCTCCCAGCAACTTGTCCCAATATTCTTCAGCCCTTTTATAATGCTTCATATCCCCCATGTAAACACCTCCTTTGTAGTTTTATAGTTCAAATTTTTACCAATCTGATTTTTCTATATAAAACGTATCTCTATTAAATCCTATCAATCTTTGATAATCTTATACTATATAAGCTCCTCACTTAAAATTATATTTAAATTATTATTTGTATAGACCACATTATCTACTATTATTAAATATCTAACGACTTATACCAAGTATAAATCTGTCAATAGCTTTTACAGCCTTGTCCTGTTGGCTGGCAGCACTTATTCTAGCCTTATGATCCTTACTAATTATTTCTACATCAGCAAAATTAGTATTATTACCGCCTACAATTTCCTGATATTTAGCACCTGTAGGCAGATTTGCCTTGTAGGTATTAAATTTTGAAAAGTCCAAGACTCCATCATTGGTACCCCAAATTGTCAAGACCGGTTCATTTATCACCCTTAGATCCTCACTAATTGGATAGGTTCCCATAAATACAACACCCATTATCTTCTTATTTCCTGTAGCGGCCTTGGCAGCAACCTCACCACTTGTGTTGTGAGCCACTAGATACCAACTTAGCTCTTTTGGGTTTGCACTGATTATCTTATCAGCCTTATTGAAAGAAAAGAAAGGATAGTTCATAGGTATCTTAGCTATTACAACCTTATATCCCATACTTGCTAATTTTCTTCCTATACCAATATAACCCTTAGGTTCTATGCCACTACTAGGATAGATAATAATCGCTTCTTTATTAACCTTATTATAGGGACTTAATACTAGGTTATTATCCTTATCATATATTATATTGATTTCTAAATCTGATTTTATAAGATCCTGCGTGTAGGTCTTAGGCTCGTAGGTCTTATTTATATGGAAAAAAAACATGGCCAAAACTAGGATAAGCACAATGAAGGTTAGCCTAATAATCAGGTCTCTAACTTGTCTTCTCTTCTTAGACTTTAGATTTTTTCTCTCCTTTTCCAACTGGTCACCAATTGATAAAGACTTTTCGAGCTCCATTGTGATACCAAGAGTATCAGTCTCCCTCTTATTATTTTTACTTTTAATTCTAACTTTTGAATCCCTTATCACCTTCAATAGACCTGCCCCCTTATAGTAAATTTACAATTATTACTTATGTCTTATGACCTATCATATTTGTCGACTAATTCTTAATTCCACAAATACATTTACACATAAAAGTCTATTTTTATATATTTTATACTATTATTCTTTACTTTGTCTATATTATTTCTAGCATAAGGGGGAGGCATAACCTCCCCCTTAAAAAATATTAAAAACATAAAGAAATAACTGTCTTTTTAGAATTCAGCATTCTTTGGTGTTCTAGGGAATGGTATAACGTCCCTTATATTTGACATGCCTGTTAGATACATTATTATTCTCTCAAATCCTAGACCAAATCCAGCATGAGTAGCTGTACCAAACTTTCTAAGCTCTAGATACCACCAGTATTCCTCTTCGTTTAGTCCTAGCTCATGAATCCTATTCATCAAACATCATATCTTTCTTCCCTCTGAGAACCTCCTATTATTTCTCCAACACCTGGCACTAGTAGGTCCATAGCCCTTACTGTCTTACCATCTTCATTCATCCTCATATAGAAGGCCTTGATATCCTTTGGATAATCTGTAACAAATACTGGAGCCTTGTATACCTGTTCAGTTATATATCTTTCGTGCTCAGTCTGTAGGTCACATCCCCATTCAACTGGGTATTCAAATTTTTGTCCTGAATTTATTAGTATTTCAACAGCTTCTGTATATGTAATCCTCTTAAAGTTAGAATTTAGGATATTATCTAGTCTCTCCAAAAGTCCCTTATCTATAAAGTTGTTGAAGAAGGCCATTTCTTCTGGGCACTCTTCAAGCACATAGTTGATTACGTACTTGATCATATCCTCTGCTAGATCCATATTATCTTCTAAATCAGCAAAAACTATTTCAGGCTCTACCATCCAGAATTCAGATGCATGACGGCCTGTGTATGAATTTTCTGCCCTAAATGTAGGACCGAATGTATAGATATTTCTAAAAGCAAGGGCCATTATTTCACCATTTAGCTGACCTGAGACAGTTAGGTTTGTTTCCTTACCAAAGAAGTCCCTACTGTAGTCAACCTTACCATCTTCAGTTAGTGGTGGGTTCTGCATATCTAAAGTAGTGACTCTGAACATTTCACCAGCACCCTCAGTATCTGAACCTGTAATAAGTGGTGTATGTGCATATACAAAGTTTCTTTCATTAAAGAACTTATGTAGGGCAAATGCAACTACCGACCTTACCCTAAATACTGCTGAGAAAGTATTTGACCTAGGTCTTAGATGGGCAATAGTTCTAAGGTATTCAAATGTATGCTTTTTTTTCTGTAGTGGGTAACTTGAATCTGAATCTCCCTCTACTACAAGCTTAGTGGCGTGTATTTCTATTGGATTCTTTGCGTTGTCAACCGCTACTAGCTTACCTTCAACTAAAATCGCTGAAGAAATAGCTAACTTGGATACCTGGGCAAAATTGTCCAAGGCCTTTTCATCTATTACTACCTGTAGGTTCTTAAAAAATGAACCATCATTTACTTCCATAAAACCAAAACTCTTCGATATTCTAGATGTCCTAATCCATCCCGCTATCTTAACTGTTTTTCCTATGTACTCTTCACTGTTTCTATAAAGAGTTTTTACTTCTAAAAATTCCTTCTGCATAATTCCTCCTAATTAAACTATATGATATATTCTGTACTTGGACTACATAACAAAAAACACGTAGTCCACAAAAGGGACGACGTGTTATAATCGCGGTACCACCCTAATTACCGGCTAGGCCGATCTCTTAGAGGATTTATAACGGTATCCATCCGTCTGAGCCTACTCTATTGTTCGGTCAGAAACTCATAGGTGTTCTTCATCATAAGTATATTACTGGTCTCACACCACCACCAGCTCGCTTAAACATTGACCTATAACTACTCTCCTAATCACAGTCTTTAAAATTCAATAACAAAAGTATAACAATTTTAAAATACTTTGTCAATCTATATACTTGCTTATTTATGATTTATTCCAAGAAATTTGATTTTACATTAACTGGCCTACTAAAACTAGACACTTGGCCAGCCTCATTTACTGCTATAATATAGAAATCATAATTTATCTTAGACCTGTCTATCTTTAGGGTACTAGTATTTTTCTGTATATTCTTAGCCATAAGTATGTGGTTCCCCTCTTTACGGCTTTTATCAACATAATAAACTCTATAGCTATACTTGGCACTATCTATAGGGGTCCATTTTAACCTTACTGTACTATTCTCCCTATCTGTTACAGCCTCTAAATTTTTAACAGCCTTGTTCTGGAAACTGTCACCTATACTGTTTGATATGTGTAGAATCTTACTATTCTTAGTTTTTTCTCCCATGTAGTTATTTCCAACAATGTATATGTCATAATCAAAGTCAGACCCTGACCCAATATCAAACCTTAAAAGCTCCGATAACCTGTTTCCATATGGTATCTTGGCATTATCTACCCTAGTCCTAGTATAGAGACTATAATCCTCACCCTTTAAATTTTGTCCCTAACATATATATCATAGGAATTTATTCTCTGGTTGTGGTCCCATCCCAACTCTATATTCAGCTTACCATTCCTAATCTCATACCTATATTGAAAGCTTTTCGGCTCTAAATTTTCAAATTTTGTAGGTCCTACACTTACAAGAGCCTTGTCCAACATATTGCCGCTCTTTGCTTCTATTAAGTAGGTCCCCAACCTATTTGCTCTTACATTACCCTTGTCATCTATTTCAATGCCGTAGCTAGTTTCAAGACCACTCTCTCCAAAGGCAACCTTCTTGTTGGTATCATATTTGTCAGAATCTAAAACCCTATAGCTTACCTTTGTCTTCATATTTATTGGCAAAGTTGCAATCCTAGCATTTAAATTTTGACTAGTTGCCTGCTCTACATTATATATATCATCAAGTTCTAGCTTATATACTCTTGGCTCAATCTTTATAGTTGTCTGGGTTTCCTTCCTGTCATACCTTGATATAAGCTTGGCCTCCCCAACACCAACGGCTTCAACTGTATTGTTTTCAACCCTCAGTACCTTGTCATTTGTACTTGCATACTTAAGCTTGTAGCCCCTCTCTAACTTTTTAAAGTCATCAATATCTATATTTGCATTGATTTTACTCTTGTCACCATAGTACTTTAGTGGCTTATCTAGACTAACTTGCATTTTTGTAATTTTGGGGTTAACCACCATGATAGTTGCCTTTCTCAAGACCCTATTTTTATTTAATACGCCTATGGATGCATATCCCACCTTATTGGCAGTCAACTTATCACCCTTAATTGATATGACAGACTTATTATCTAAAACAGCAAACTTTAGGCTTGGCTTCTTAGCAAAGTCAGGAACCATTATATACTCACCTGGAGATATTGATACAGTATCCCCCTGCTTAATTACGTACTTGTTTACATTTGTAATAAAGGTTCCACCTATAATCCTTATATCTATCCCCTTAACCATTGGACTTATATATCCATACTTAAGTCCATAGAAAATCCCAAATAAAAGGAGAGGAATGACTGCTATTATACCTAATTGTTTTTTCTTATGCATAAGTAGTTACTCCTCTCTATTTTTCCTTTTAAAAATTTACTTTTATGTCCTAGATGTTTTTAGATATAGCTAAGGCTAATTTCCCGCAACTTCGTCTATAAAGTACCTCTTGTACCAAACTAGGAAGACTAATACTGTATATATTTTTCTAGCATTATTAGTTATGCCATTGTAGTGGTCATCTAATAGCTTATTAATCTTGCCCTTATCGAAGAATTCATCTACATAGTCTGCATTAAAATATTCCTTGACAAACTTATAGTGCTTTTCCTCCTGGAACCAGAACCTAATTGGAACTGGAAAGCCCTTCTTCTTTCTCTTGTACCATTCTTCAGGTAATTTCTTTTCAGCAGCCTTTCTCAAGACATACTTTGTTGTTCCATGACTGATCTTTTGGTCTGAACTGATGCCTTCTCCCACCTTCATTACTTCCTTATCAAGGAAAGGAACTCTTAACTCTATGGAATGAGCCATACTCATCTTATCTGCCTTCTGTAGTATATCACCCTCCATAAATAGCTTAATATCTAAATACTGTTTCTTAGTTATATCATCCTTGCCCTTAACCAAGTCGTAAACTTCTTTCGTAATTTGTCTTACACTTCTTGAATTTAGGTACTTAGACTTTAGGATATCCTTAGCCTCGTCCTCTTCAAACACAAGAGCCTCACCTATAAAAGTCTCCTCAACTGGTCTACCTGCCCTTAACAGGGTAGTCTTACCATGGAATTCTGGCAAGTGCTTTGCTATTGCAGCGGCTGGCTTCAAAATAAATCCTGGTAACTGTCTAAGTTTTCTCTGACCTGGGTCTATATCATACCATTCATAACCACCAAATATCTCATCAGCACCTTCACCTGATAGAACAACAGTTACACCGTTGTCTCTTACTAGCTTAGAAAGGAAGTAAAGTGGTAGTGTTGACGGATTTGCTTGAGGCTCATCCATATGGTACTGAATTTCTGCAAGCTTACCAAGACAGTCATCTCCATTTATAGTCTTTCTAATATTTTCTATACCTAGTATCTTAGATAGGTCTGCAGCAAGGGTAGATTCATCAAAATTATTCTGCTCAAAGCCTACAGAAAATGTCTTATCTGGCATTAGGCAAGCTGTTATATAGCTTGAATCTATACCTCCTGATAGGAAGGAACCTGAAGCAACATCTGAACGCTTGTGTAGCCTAACAGAATCAGCTATTACATCTTCTATCTTCTGTATATTCTCTTCTAGACTTGAATGTGTATCATTAAAGTCAACATCCCAATACTTCTTTATTTTCATTTTACCGTCCTGATAAGTAAAAAAGTGACCAGCTTCAAGTCTCTTTACCCCCTTAAAGAAGGTCTCATCCTTCTGAGAAGAATACTGGAAAGTCAAGTAAGGTTTTAGGGCCTTTTCATTTACCTCTTTCTTAAAGTCTGGGTGCTCTAAGAAGGACTTAATTTCTGACCCAATCAAAAGACAATCCCTACCATCTTTTTTATATTCATAATAGTAAAGTGGTTTAATACCGAAGTGGTCTCTAACTACAAAGGCTTTTTTTTCAACCTTGTCCCATATGCAAAAGGCATACATCCCCCTAAGTCTATCAACTAAGGCTTCACCATACTCTACATAACCATGTATTAGGACCTCACTATCTGTATCACTCTTAAAAGTGTAACCCTTACTCTTTAAGTCATTTCTTATTTCTTCAAAATTATAAATTTCACCATTGAATACCAAGACCTTATTTCCATCATGGCTATATAGGGGTTGGCCACCAGCCTCAGATAAGTCAAGTATGCTTAGTCTTCTAAAGCCTAGGGCAGCATCGTCATCATAATACTTGCCTCCCATGTCAGGCCCCCTATGGTAAATCCTGTCCATCATCTTATCTAAAATTACTTCTTTGTTATTGCTATTGTCAAAAAATCCAACAAAACCACACATATGTTAAATCCCTTTCTTATTCTACTTATTCCTCATATTTTAAAAATAAGGTAAATCAAATATTAGTCGATTTATAATCATCAATTTGTATAAGTATCATCATACCATAAAATCTGATATTTTTCAATTTATAGGACTATCCTAGTACAGAATCTCTTCGAGCAAATTTATGGTATATACTCTTAGTCTAAAGGCTGGTGTATATCTTTACTATAGAGTATACAGTGTCATAAATATCGTCATTATAAAGCTTATAGGTAGATATTGACTCATATCTTTTATTCCTAAATCTATAAAGATCTTCTAGCTGCTTTAGACCACCCTGTGAAAGTGGTCTACCTTCTATGTCCAGATCCTCCAATTTCCTATCAATATAAAAACTAGATTTATGGATTTTTTAATGAGGTCTAGGTTTTCATCCCTAACTACCAGACCACCACCAGTAGCTATAATCTTTCCTTGTTTCATAAGAACTCTCTCCAGGACTAGCGTCTCGAGATTTCTAAAATAATCTTCTCCATGCTTTTCAATAATTTCTCCTGGTCTAGACTTATTTTCCTTATAGATTATTTCATCTACATCTACAAAGTCTTTATTCATAAAAGAGCTTAATTTTTTGCCAATTGTGGTTTTTCCACTTCCGGGCATACCTACTAGAAGTATATTTTCAGATTTATCCATACAAGCTTCTCTAAGTCTTTTATAATTGTCAAAATTTTTAGCCTGTCTAGCCTTGCTTACGTCAATTATATATTCAAATAGTCCTACTATGGCCTCATCTTTAAGGTCAAAGTCACGAAGAAGACTCGCCTTAATATCATGCTCCCTACTCTTATTTTCGATTTCTAGTCCTTCTATAAATTTATATAGACCAACCCTATCGACCAGGTCAAACCTCTTGTTCAAAAGCCCCACTAGGTCCCTGTTAACCTGGTCTATACCTCTCCTTATATCTCCTAAATCCATTTTATACTCCCAATAATAACTCCATATAAGGCCAAGCACACCTTGGCTTATATGGTCCTATACAATATATACCTACAATATAAATTCAGCCAAGCTAATAGCAGTCATAGCCTCAACTACTGGAACCATCCTAATAGCTATGCAAGGATCATGCCTACCTTTAATTTCTATACTTACATTTTCACCACTTTCTAAGTCAATGGTTTTCTGCTTCAAACCAATTGAAGGAGTGGGCTTAACCGCAAGCCTAAATACTATAGGCATACCCGTAGAAATTCCTCCAATAATTCCAGCCGAATTATTTGAGTAATAACCTATCCTAGCGTCCTCCTTATAATACATTGAATCGTTATGATCTGATCCGAGCATGTTAGCCACACCAAATCCCTGTCCGAATTCTATGCCTTTAACACCAGGAATAGAAAAAATATTTTTAGAAATTGATGACTCAATACCATCAAATATTGGGTTTCCATAGCCGGCCTCCAAGCCTACAATTCCACATTCTATTACACCGCCTACGCTATCCTTCTTAGACCTAAGCTGGTCTATATAATCTTTTATATTGACTCTTATTTTTGAGTCAATTGTAGGAAAATCACACTCTTTAAGCTTTATTAAGTCTTCAAAACTAAGATTCAATAAATCAAATTTCAAGTCCTCTATTGGTCCTATCTTATATAAATGTGCACCAATACTTATGCCCTTATTACTTAGAACCTGTATAAGTAGACCTCCTATTAGGCATATTGGTGCTGTTAGCCTACCTGAGAAGTTGCCTCCTCCTCTCATATCTACCCTTTCACCAAACCTCTGCCTTGCAGTCAAATCTGCATGTGAGGGCCTAGGCCTATTAGTCAAATCCGAATAATCATTAGACCTATAGTCTGAGTTCTTTATCGTGAAGGCTATAGGTGTACCTGTTGTATATCCGTCTAATATGCCGCTATGAAATATTGGCCTATCATCTTCTTTCCTAGAAGTTGTGAGGCTGGTCCTGCCTGGTGCCCTCCTAGCCATAAATCTTTCCAATTCTTCCATATCTATTTTAATTCCTGAAGCCAGGCCTTCAACTACACCACCTATTGCCGGTCCGTGAGATTCTCCAAAAATATTAATTCTAATCTTATTTCCCAATATCCAAGTCATCTTAACACCACCTAACCTCAAAACCAAATTTTTTCAAGTCTTTAAAAAAGTCTGGATAAGACTTGTTTACAGCCTCTGCCCCTTCTATTATCAAGTCTCCACCCAATAGGGACCCTCCAATACTCGCAGCCATAACAATCCTATGGTCATTAAATGAATTAACCCTGTAAATTGTTTTTTCTGTCCTTTCTTCACCAGAGACTATTAATTTATTATCTTCTTGCCAGGCCTTAGCACCAAGATCCTCTACCATCCTAATAACCGATTCAATCCTATCGCTTTCCTTTATCCTTAACCTTTCAATCCCTGTAAAAGAACTCTGCCCCTCAGCAAAAATAGCCAGTATAGCAAGTATAGGTAGCATGTCTGGAGTGTCAGAAATATCTAGATTGATTGCCCTTCTTTTTCCTGGTCTAACTTCTATATAAGAGTCTTTAATAAGCAGACCTGCTCCATACCATTTCAGAATCTCTATGATCCTCTTATCTCCTTGACTAGATGTCATATCTAAATTAAGTAGCCTAATCTCCCTATATAGGGCACCGAGGGCTAGAAAAAGCATGAATTTGACCAATCTGCCTCCGCCCTTATACAACAAGGCTTATAAAATTGTCCTGATTTCAGCTTATAGGATTTGACTATCCTAGTCCTGGCTTCCATGGTCTCTTTATCTATATAATCCTTTAAATTTATATCAAATTCTTCAACCTCGACCCCAAACAAGTTCATAACATCCTTTGTCAAATCGATATATGGTTTGGATTCTATTTTGTCCAACACATCAACCCTAGTATCTCCATGCATAAGTGGGCCTGCTAGTAGTAGCCCAGATATATACTGGGAGGATACATCCCCTCGTATTTGAAATTTGCTCATGCTTTTATTGTTTTTGATTTTGATAAGCCCTGATTTATTTCTAATTTTTATCGGTAGTCTATCTGAAGATAGGTCAGATCCGTTCTCTCTCAATACCCTTGTTAAATCTCCTATAGGTCTAGCCATAAGTCCTTCTTTACCAGTAAATATATAGTCATCTGATAGCCTTGTAGCCATAGGAAGTAACATCCTAAGCGTAGAGCCGCTCTCTCCACAATTTACAAGCCTGAATCCGTGTACAGAGTCAAGTCTTTTAGTATCAGACTCTTTTACAAGATTTTCATAAGTCGCTATACAGTTACTTGGTATAGGCTCTAGGCTTATATAATCCTTGTCTATACTAATTCTTGCCCCAAATGCTCCTAAGGCCCCTATGGTAGCTATAATATCCTCAGATAATCCCCTATAGTATATGGTTGACCTTCCCTTGGCAAGACTAGCACAAATAAGGGCCCTATGTAAAAAGGACTTTGAACTTATAGCACCTAGTTCTTTAATTGGTTTATCTGTCTAGCTTCATGGTCTAGTTTCCTAATAGTTACACTCTTGTTACTAGTCATAATCACACCAAACTACCTAGAATTATACTTTCTTATCTTCTCGTAAACAAGATTACATAGAATAAAAAGTATTATAAATAATAAGCTGTAATATATTGTCATTTTTTCCCTATTATTAGCAAACTGTTTAACTAGACTTCCATTTCCATTTTTTATCAAGTAATCTATACCACAAACACCGATAGAAAACATCAAAGAGTTTGCAATCTGTTTAATTCTAGCCTTTTTCATATCAATTATCTTCCCCTCTATAGAATCAACTTATTTAGTTAAAATAATTATACCACAGTTGATAACTTGTTACAAAATGTAATACAGATTACGGAACTGTAATGGTAAATAACAGGCCTGTAATCTTTAAACAGCGACAATTATGATAATATAATAGTATAAAGAAGTGTTAAAAAGGTGTTCTAACACATCAATATAAATTTATTTATTTTTTAAAGTAAAGGATGTGATTTTATGAAAAAGAAAGTATTGACAATAGTAATGGTAGTAGCTGGTATCGTATCAATAGGAGGTATAGGCTTTGCCTTAAGTGCTAACCAGTTAACAGATAAGACAAGCAGCAATAATGACATAATGTATGCCCAGGTAAAAACTCCTGAGACTAGTCTAGTAACTGAGGAAGATAATAGCAGACCTACATCAAATGACAAAGATCTTACAATAGATGAAGTAGATGTTGATAGAAATAATAATACAGAAAAAACTAATAAGTCCAAAAATAGGGACCTAGTACTAAATAAGGTAAGTAGGTATGAGCCTTCTAGGCAAAGGTCAGATTCAAATGTAAGCCAAAATAAAGTTGCTTCTAGTCAGCCTTTAGCAAGTAATTCACAACCAGATACAAATAAGGATAAAAATTCTTCTACTAGTCTTAGTAAGGAAGATGCCCTAAATGTTTTGAAAGAAAAAAATAACAAGCTTGACTACAACTACATGGGAGATGAAGAATCCTATAGTGTATTGAAGGAAAAGGGACATGAAGGTTACGTATTTCTACCAGATGCTCAGACAGATATGGGTATGTTCGTAGATAAGAATACTAGGGAGGTATACTACTTCCATCCATCAGGCTATATGGATATATACTAGACTTGTAATTATCTTTTAAGAATGTAAATATAATTCTATAAATCAATCTTTATAAAAAAACAGGTAGATACTCCGTATATGGAATATCTGCCTGTTTTGAATTTGGGCCAGTCTACTAACCCAGTATATTTATCTTTTATATTTTAAACTATAGTTTGTAAGACTACTTGCAAACAATCCTGTCCTTATCCCCGGCTTTAACCTGTCCTTCTACTATGTCAATCTTCTTGCTAGCATCAAGGTTGGTAAATATCACTGGTGTAACCGTAGGATAACCTTCAGCCTGGAATACAGCCTTGTCCATGTGGGCTAGCTTATCACCAGCCTTAACTTTCTGCCCCATTTCACAGAATAGTTCAAAGCCCCTACCGTCCATCTTAACAGTATCAATACCCATATGGATTAATACTTCTATACCATCTTCAGTAGCAATTATAATGGCATGCTTTGTTGGGAATATCATTCCAATTTCACCACTTACAGGTGCATAAATATCTCCGTCAGCAGATTCTACAGCAAATCCCTCACCCATTAACTTCTGAGAAAATACATCATCCGGAACCTCACTTAGGTCAAGCAAGTCGCCATTTGCAGGAGATAGAATTTCCATACTTGATTCACCAAGGTCTACCTTGTTTTCTTCTTCAAGCTTGGCAGCTCCATCTATCTGCCCAGCAGCTAGCATGTCTCCGTAAGCATCATCTACATTAGACCTTTCAAGATACTCTTCTAGGTTAGACTTGATCAGGGTTACTCTTGGTCCATATATTACCTGAACACCTGCACCTGCCTTTACTACACCAGCAGCACCAGTTGCTTTTAGGACATCATCCCTTACTAGGTTTGAATCAGCAACCGTACACCTTAATCTAGTTATACAACAGTCAACAGACTCTATGTTAGACTTTCCACCTAAACCGTGAACTATGGCCATTGATAGGTCGTCATCAGCATTTGCTGACTTTTCTCCACTTTGAACTTCACCCTTCTTAGCATTTACATCAGCCTTAGTATATAGCTTTACTTCAGCATTATCATCATCTTCCCTACCCGGAGTCTTAAGGTTAAACTTCTTGATTAGGAAGCTGAATAGGAAGTAATAAACAATAAAGTATCCTATACCAACTAAGGTATCATCAGCCAGTTTGTCCTACCATTACCAGGAAGTATACCAAATAAAGTCAAGTCTATAAGACCTCCTGAGAAGGTCATACCTACACCAACCTGTAATATATGCATTAGCATGTATGCTAAACCTGCAAATATACAATGGATTAAGTATAAGAATGGAGCAACAAATAAGAATGTAAATTCTAGAGGCTCAGTTATACCAGTTAAAATTGATGTTAGGGCAGCTGAGAATAGCAAACCTCCTACTATCTTTTTCTTTTCTGGCTTTGCAGTCTTATACATAGCAAGAGCCGCTCCTGGTAAACCAAATATCATTAGTGGAAACTTACCAGACATAAATCTAGTTGCTTCTACGCTAAAATGTGTAGTAGAAGGATCTGCTAGCTGGGCAAAGAATATATTCTGAGCACCCTCTATCATCTTGCCTCCAACTTCCATTGTACCACCAACAGATGTCTGCCAGAATGGTAGGTAGAATACGTGGTGAAGACCGAACGGTATAAGCAATCTTTCCATAAAACCATATACCCAAGTACCAAAGTAACCAGAAATTCTAACCACTTCACCTACTCCATTTATACCAGCCTGTACTGTTGGCCAGATGTAAAACATTATTATACCAACTATAAGATATACAACAGCCGAAATAATTGGAACAAACTTAGTTCCTGAGAAGAAAGATAGGGACTGTGGCAGTTCTATTTTGTAGAACTTGTTGTGTAGGTAAGCAACACCCAAACCTACTATAATACCACCAAATACACCCATCTGTAGTGAGTTGATACCAACAGTCGTAGCAACAGAACCAGCTAGCATATTATCAGCACCACCGTGAACTGTTATCATAGCACCTATAGAAGCATGCATGATAAAGAAGGCTAGTGCACCTGCTAGTGCGGCTACAGCCTTTTCTGCCTTCGCCATACCTATAGCAACTCCCATGGCAAACAAGATTGGCAGGTTAGAAAATACTATGCTACCTGCATCATTCATAACTGTAAGAATTGAGTTGGCAAAGGTACCAGGTCCTAAGACACCCATTAGGTTATAGGTTTCTAGCATCGTTGTATTAGTGAATGATCCACCTATACCAAGGAAAAGTCCTGCAACTGGTAGAATTGCTATCGGAAGCATAAAAGACCTACCAACTCTTTGTAAAACTTCAAAAATTTTACCCTTGTTCATAATAACCTCCTAAAAATTTTAACTTAATATGACATAAATTTTTACTAAATACTTACCAAAGATCTCAAATAAAAAAAGACCCAAGTATATGGGTATATGTGAATATATGAACACCAAATAAGAGTGTCAACACACTTCACCTACACCTATATACCTAAGTCTTGCCTTCTTCAGTAACAACCCTAGTTATTTAATATTTTCTCGTGACTCTATCGATATGTAGGATTAAATATAATTTCTCATCATTCCCGATTTCATACGAATAATTATTCATGATGTAATCATTAATTTTCTCTACACACCTACAGGCCCTGTCATATTTAATTTTAACTAACTCCAGCAAATCATCATTATTGTCGACCAGCCTCTTCATCAATAAGACCCTCTTAGCAAAGAACCTCACATGGGTAACCAGTCTGTCATAATCAAGATCATCTTCATCATAATCTATTTTATAATAATATCTTATAATATTCAAGATATCTTTCATAATTTTTAAAACTTTTATGTCCTCATCATACTTGTCAGAATTACCTTGGTAGTAGGAATTAACTATATGAATGGCAATGAAGCCTGCTTCATCCTCGTTAAGGTCAACATTAAACCTTTCATTTAAATATTCTAAGGCCAACATAGCCGCAGCAAATTCATTTTTATATATTCTTTTAATCTCATGTAAAAAAGAATTTCTAACTAATATACCTTCCTTATTCCTCTTTATTGCAAAGGCAATATGGTCTGTTAAGGATAGGTATATATACTTATAAAGGTCTTGACCAAGCTCCTTTTCTATACGCCCAATCATCTCGCTTGTCGCATCAAATATATCTGGATCAACTTCTTCAGCCAAGGCAATCAACCTTTTTTTTTACACTTGCATCATCTGATATAAACTTCTTTTCTACCCTGTCTATATCAACCTTCATGCCCTTCTTCTTCTGGAAACCTAGGCCCTTACCTATTAGGATATATTCTCTCTTTTTTAAGTCGTCATCTACTAATACTACATTATTATTAAATACTTGCTTAATTAACATCCTATATCCCCTCCATCTTGAAAACAGATACCCTACTTATATTAGCTTATCACAAAAAATAGCCTTTTGCACGCATTTCTCAATTATTACTTCTATATTTAAATATTTTATCAAGACTTGTGATAATTCCCTTATAACTAGAAGACTTTGTACTCCATTGAAGATAAAAAGATAGGAGACTGGAATTTCAAAGCTGAAATTTCCAGTCTCCATCTTCTTGAAACCCGCTTATGCAAGTCTCATTTTATGTATACTTATTCTTATCTGTCTGCTAAAGCCTTGTAGCCTTCGTATCTTTCTTTAGCATTCTGTTCAGCAAGAGCGAATAGTTCTTCACTTTCTTCTGGGAACATCTTAGCTATTGAAGCATATCTGTTCTGACCCATGATGAATTCTCTGAATGACTCAGTTGGTTCCTTAGAATCAAGAATGAATGGATTCTTTCCTTCAGCCTTAAGCTCTGGGTTGAATCTGTATAGGTGCCAGTATCCGCACTTAACTGCATCAGCTTCGTTTCTACTGATTTACCCATACCCTTTCTAATACCATGGTTGATACATGGAGCATAAGCTATTATTAGAGATGGACCATTGTGCTTTTCAGCTTCTATGATAGCCTTAAGTACCTGGTTTTTGTCAGCACCAATCGCAACCTGAGCAACATATACGTTACCGTAAGTTGCAGCCATCATACCAAGGTCTTTCTTCTTTGATCTCTTACCAGCTGCAGCAAACTTAGCCATAGCGGCTACTGGAGTAGCCTTTGAAGCCTGTCCACCTGTATTAGAGTAAACTTCTGTATCGAATACCAATACGTTGATGTCTTCACCAGAAGCAAGAACATGGTCAAGACCACCGTAACCGATGTCGTATGCCCAACCGTCTCCACCAAGGATCCAGTTTGATCTCTTAACAAAGTAATCCTTTAATTCAGCTAGCTGGCTAGTAACTTCTGTGAACTTACCTTCTGCTACATACTTGTCAACTAGACCTTCAAATGCTTCACTTGTAGCAACTGTAGTATCACCATTGAACATATTAGCTAGGTAGTCATTTACTATTGCCTTGTCAGCTTCTGGAGCTAGACCTACTAACTCTTCAGCTAATGACTTAACTCTATTTCTTAACTGCTTAACGCCTAGATACATACCATATCCGTATTCAGCATTATCTTCGAACAATGAATTTGCCCATGATGGACCCTTACCTTCGTGGTTAATTGTGTAAGGTGTTGATGGAGCTGACGCACCCCAGATTGATGAACAACCTGTAGCATTGGCAACCATCATTCTTGGTCCAAACAACTGAGTTACAAGCTTCATGTAAGCTGTTTCACCACAACCTGCACATGCACCTGAGAACTCAAGAAGTGGCTGTCTGAACTGTGATCCCTTAATTGTAGTTGGTTCCATAACATTTGGCTTAGCTGATACCTTTCAAAGTCAGTTGCAAAGTACCAGTTAGCTTCCTGAGCTTCCATCTGTTCTTCCATAGGCTTCATGATTAAGGCCTTAGTCTTCGCTGGACAAATGTCAGCACAGTTACCACATCCTGTACAGTCCATAGCTGATACCTGGATTCTGTACTGTAGGCCTTCAAGACCCTTACCAGCAGCCTTTTTAGTTTCAAATCCTTCTGGTGCATTAGCAGCTTCTTCTTCTGTTAATAGGAATGGTCTTATTGCAGCGTGAGGACATACTAATGAACACTGGTTACACTGGATACAGTTATCTATCTGCCATTCAGGAACGTCAACAGCTATACATCTCTTTTCATATGCTGCAGTACCCTGAGGGAAATGACCATCTTCACGACCATTGAATGCAGATACTGGTAAAGAGTTACCTTCAACTGCTGTCATCGGTCTAAGTATGTTCTTGATGAATTCTGGTTCACCTATAGTAGCTAATTCAGCTTCATCAACTGCATCAGCCCAAGCAGCTGGGACATCAATCTTAACTAGGGCATTTATACCCTTTTCAACTGCTTCGTTATTCATGCTAACAATCTTGTCACCCTTCTTACCATAAGTCTTCTTTATAGAATCCTTTAAGTAAGCAACAGCATCATCTACTGGTATGATATCTGCCAACTTGAAGAATGCTGACTGACAGATCATGTTTATTCTATTTCCTAGTCCTATTTCCTTAGCTATATTTACAGCATCAAGAGTATAGAATTCAATTTCATTTCTAGCTATATATCTCTTAAGAGCAGCTGGTAGGTGTGTATCTAATTCTTCTGGAGACCAGATAGTGTTAAGTACAAATGTACCACCCTTTCTTAATCCCTTGATTACATCATACTGGTGTACATAGCTCTGCTTATGACATGCAATGTAATCAGCTTCATCTAATAGGTAAGTTGATCTAATTGGAGTATCACCAAATCTTAAGTGAGACATAGTTATACCACCAGACTTCTTAGAGTCGTAGTCGAAGTATGCCTGTACATACTTGTTAGTGTTGTCACCGATGATCTTTATAGCCTGCTTGTTAGCACCTACAGTACCATCAGAACCTAGACCCCAGAACTTACATCTTACTGTTCCTGGATGAGCTATTCTAACTTCCTTGCTAGCCTTGATTGAGTGATGAGTTACATCGTCAACAATGCTTAGGGTAAATCTATCCTTTGGCTGGTCAGAAGTTAAGTTTTCAAACGCTGCCAATAGGTCAGTTGGTATAGTATCCTTAGAACCTAGACCGTATCTACCACCTATTATCATAGGAGCATTTTCTTTTCCATAATAGATATCTCTTACGTCAAGGTATAGAGGTTCTCCATTAGCACCTGGTTCCTTAGTTCTATCTAGAACAACAATTCTTTCTACTGTTTTAGGCATAGCTGCTAGGAAGTGGTCCTGAGAGAATGGTCTATAAAGGTGAACCTTAACCATACCATACTTACCACCGTTAGCATTTAGTACGTCTATTAATTCTTCAGCAGCTTCTGTAACAGAACCCATAGCAACCATTACATACTTAGCATCTTCAGCACCATAGTAGTCAAATAGGCTGTGTTTTCTTCCTGTCATTTCTGACATCTTATCCATGTACTTTTCAACTATACCAATCATGTTGTCATAGTACTTGTTAGACGCTTCTCTAGTCTGGAAGTAAATATCAGGGTTCTGAGCAGTACCTCTAGTTACTGGAGAATTTGGAGAAAGAGCCCTATCTCTAAAGTCCTTTACTGCATCGAAGTTTAATAACTTAGCATAGTCTTCATTTTCAAATAATTCTACCTTCTGTATTTCGTGAGATGTTCTAAAACCATCAAAGAAATGTATGAATGGTAGTCTACCTTCAATAGCTGCATAGTGAGCTACTGGAGCTATATCGGCAACTTCCTGTACTGAACCTGAAGCTAGTAAACAACATCCTGTCATTCTAGCAGACATAACGTCCTGATGGTCACCGAATATTGATAGTGCCTGAGCCGCAAGTGCTCTTGCAGATACGTGGAATACACCTGGTAGTAATTCACCTGCACACTTGTACATGTTAGGTAACATTAATAGTAGACCCTGAGATGCAGTGTAAGTAGAAGTAAGCGCACCTGATGCCAATGAACCGTGGAAAGCACCAGCTGCTCCACCTTCAGACTGCATTTCTACAACCTCTACAACCTGTCCAAATATGTTCTTTCTACCCTGTGATGCCCATTCATCAACAACTTCTGCCATTGTAGATGATGGAGTAATTGGATATATAGCAGCTACATCTGTAAAACTATAAGATACATGAGCAGCAGCTGTATTTCCATCAACTGTTTTCATAAATTTAGCCATTTTTTTCCTCCTTAAGAAAATAAGAATAAGTATATTGTTTCTTGTATACAATATGGAATACACTAAAACTGTCTTTACCATCATTAATGTAAACTATATAAATAAGTTATATACTAGTCGCATTTGATAATAGAAAAAAACAAAAAAATAGTGTATACTAAATTAATTAATAAAATTTACAATTGGTATGCTTAGGAAAACTTTTTTTAAAGTTTTTCGTAGGCTTCTAATCGTTTAGACTCATTATACTAAAAACCAAAAAAATCAACTTAATAATAAAAAAATTCATTTGTTCTATTTATAGACATTCAAAATGTCTATAAGCATATTAAATTTAATACCTTGTTTATATAGTGTTTAGGGCTTTCTCTCATTGAATCTAAAAACAACCTTTTCACTAATAATTTTTAAATATATTATTGCAATATTTCTAATCATATTAGTTATTCCCATTTTTTTCATAAAAAAACAAGCTAATTGGTGTTAAACAATTAACTTGTTTTTTTAACTATCATTTTATTTTTTTATTTCTCAATTAATAATCCATATCTCATTTGAAATTGAATAAAAATAAATTCAAATATTCAATTTAAGTCGATGGTTTTATTGTAACAAGGAGTATATCATCCCTCTTTTCTTCATCGAAGGTGTATTCTTTAATTGCCCTATCAAGTAAGTCCAAGAAAAGCTCCTTCTTATCATCAATATGCTCTACAAAAAATTTTTCCAGCCTTGATAGACCAAACTCTTCTCCCTCTGAATTTTTAAGTTCAATTATACCATCAGTAAAAAGGAGTAGCCCCTTCAGGTTCTTAATATTTATTTTCATATTTTCATACTTTGTGTCATCTAAGATTCCAACTGGTATACCCTTTTTATCCTCTTCATAGCCCATAGGCTTGTTGTCCAGGTCAACTAATATAGGAAGATAGTGGCCAGCATTAGCTATGGTCATTAATCTTTCATGCTTACTAATAGTTCCTACTAGAGCGGTTGAATAAACCCCCATCTTATCGAATTCGTCATAAAGGAACTTATTCATCTTTGTTAAAAGCTCAGCTGGGCTTTTAACATAGCTAAGTAAGGCATTAAAGGCCCCCTTCATGATCGCAACAATATAGTTAGATATAATACCATGTCCCATTACATCGGCAATTATAAATACTATATTTTCATTAGTTTCAATCGCATAGTGAAAGTCTCCCCCAACTACCTTGGCTGACTTATGATAGTAGAAAATATCCTTACCATTAACTGTTTTAACGTTATTTTGTTTCATTATCAGTTCTTGCTGTTGCTTCAAAACATTAAGATCATTATCTATAGACCTATGTTTTTCATAATTAAGCGTATACTCGTAGGATTGCATACTCATACCTATCTGCTTAGATATAGCTGAAAGTGTATTCTGGTCGTCCTTAGTATATTTATTGTCGCTTATACACCATAGAATTAGCTGGGTCTTTGAGTCTATTATAAACTTATAGTAAAGATAATATCTAATTCCCTTATCATTCGTCTCACCTAGGTAATCACTTTCACCAAAGGCAGACATCTTGTTTTGCCTTATTACCTCTGGAATCAATTTATTCATAAAGTTGGACTCGCTAGCGGGTTGAACTATACTTAATTTTTGGCCCACTATATCCCCCTTATTATCAAGGTGGTATACATTCAATAAACAGGATGAACTGTTTGTACTCTCCTTAAGTATGCTTGCCATTCTAGTAAGATAGTTATGCATATCCTTAGTAGAATAGAGCTGTCTCGAAGCCTTATTCACGCTTGTAATTGATTTTCTCAGCTTGTTTATAAGCTTATTAATCCCATTATTTTTTTGTGTAATAGAAATTGACAGGGTCATAAGTGAAGCTACCTGAGTAATGAAGTCTATATCATCGTCAGTTAAAACATCACTTTCGCTTAGGTAACAAGTCATAAAGCCTACTGTCTTACGATTTATTACAAAAGGAAAAACTGCCCTTCCAACATAATTTTCACTAGTTGCAAGTTCTATTTCTTTAGCTGCCCTAGGGTCTTCAAAAATATTTTCTACAATGACGACCTTCTGTTCTCTTACAGCCTCATGTATATAGTCCGGATATATATCAAAGTCTATCTTAACACCATATTTTTTATCTGGCTTAAAAAGTTGAGGTATGTACTCAAGGGTTGCAGAGCAAACTAAGTGTGCATAATTATAGTCATTTCCATAAAAAAGGTTTACACAAGCTTTGGTTGGATGTACAACGTTAAGCATCTTGCTAATAATCAAGTCTTTGACATCGTAAAAACTATCTGCACTTGTCACTATCTTTGTAATCTCAACAAGGTTTTTCATTCTCTCAATATTACGCATATTACTCCTCCCCTCTTCAATATTAAGTCTATTATACTACATTTTTAGTGAAAAAAAGTAAATTTTATAAATTATTTATTATCATTAACTAGCTTTTTTTATTCTTTTATTGTAAAATTAAAGTAGAGGTGATGCGGATGAAGTTTTTGGATCTTAGTTTAAAGCATCGTTACGACATCTATAGCCGCACAAAAAAAGTATTGAGAAAGTACCAAAAAGGAATAATATCTGGAAAACTAACAGCAGATAAGTTTGCTGATAATATGTTAAAAGATATATCCATGATCGCTTATTTAGATGAAATAGGAATAACTGTAACGGATTTCAGGGATGCATATAAGGAGTATGTACAAACCCTTATACTTATACAAAATGACTGCTTAGCATACCACAAGCAGAAAGCGCCTTCCTACTATTCAAAAAAAGCTGACTACACTAGTATTTTTAAACTAAACACCTTGTTGGCCGAATGTGGCTATAATCTTTCTATACCCGCTCAATATTTAACTGAATGGGATGTAGATTGCATAGAAAGGTTTTTAGAAACGGGCAATATAGATATTGGTAACGAAAAGATTTACAATTATATTACTAGCCTATAATAGGTAAATCTATTGTTCTCCTATAATTTGCTAAAATGAAAAGATAGGGTGAACTTAATTATTTGTCTTGCAGAAAATTATCTATACCAATAAGAGGTCACTACCTCTTCCACTTTGATTTGTTCCCAAGCCATCATTATGTAGCTTGGAATCGAACCAATCTGGAAGAGCTTGTGACCTCTTTCTATTTGACATTTGTCTTTATATATCCATTTTTATATCTATCCATTTCTACAAATCTATTCGTAATACTTGTTTACCTAGTCATTTTTAGCTGAACTAACTCCAGCTAAGTATCCTGTAGAAAAAGCTATTTGTAGGTTGTAGCCCCCTGTAAATCCATTTACATCTAAGATTTCTCCCGCAAAATATAGGTCCTTAACTATTTTTGATTCCATCGTGCTCGGATTAACCTCCTTAACCTCTATACCCCCCTCGGTAATGATAGCCTCATCCATTGGCCTTAGCCTTTTTATATCAAAGCTTATACCCTTAATTAATGAAAGTAGGCCCTGCCTCTCTTCCTTAGATACCTGATGAACAGGCTTTTTGCCATCAATAGCTAGTCTGTCTATAATATATCCTATCATTCTCTTAGGTAGTAGGTCCTTTAATCCTGCCTCAATACCAGATTTAGAATATTTGTCAAAATCCCTTAGTATCCTAGCATCTAGCTTCTCACTAGATAGGGCTGGCTTAAGATCTAGCATAAGTCTGTAATTATTCTTTTGAAAATCGTCTATATAACACGAGGATGACTTAATAACTGGTCCATCCAATCCGTAGTCCCTAAATTCAAGTTCTCCAAAATCATCATAAATCTTTTTATTGTTCTTGTATAAGCCTATAGATATATTCCTTAGATTAAGACCAACAAGTTCCTTCTTTATCTCTCCTATAGTCTCCATACCGATAAGACTCGGGTATAGACTAGTGACCTTATGACCACACTGCTGTGCCATAATATAGCCATCACCTGTAGAGCCTGTGAGTGGGTATGATTTACCTCCAGTAGCAAGAATTATCTTGTCTGCAAATATTTTTTTTGCCATCGGCAAGGACTAGCCCCTTTGTCCTAGCTTGATCTATTATAAGTGATTTTACCCTGGCGCCAGTTTTAATTTTCACACCCTGGCTATCCAACATTTTTTCCATTGTCCTCACAACATCAATAGCCCTATCACTCACTGGAAATACCCTATTTCCCCTTTCTGTCTTCAAATCTAAACCAAAGGACCTAAATAGGTCCATCAGGTCATCATTGGTGAAGGAATACAAAGAGCTATACATAAAATTGCCATTTCTATATATATTCTTGATTATAGTCTCAAGATCAGATGCGTTAGTTACATTACATCTCCCCTTACCAGTTATCCTTATTTTTCTACCCAAGAGCTTGTTCTTCTCTACAATTGTGACCTGAGCCCCCTCCTTTGCAGCAAAGTATGCTGCCATCATTCCGGCGGCCCCTCCCCCAACTACTAATACCTTCTTCATCTTATCATCCACCTGTATACCTCAACTTACATTACAATAAATAAAGTACCGCTTTCCACAGTATTAATCTCACATAAAAGTAGATAGACTTTTATCAAGCTAATCAATCCAACCAAAATGCCTACAAGCATGTTCAATTCCCCCATCACCAGCATCCTTTGTAACAAAATCAGCAATCTTTTTTAGTTCTTCAACTGCATTTCCCATTGCTATAGATGTCCATTCAGGCCTAAACATCTTGATGTCATTCGTGTTATCACCAAATACTACCACATCTTGGTCCTCTATACCCAAAAGGTCCATAACCTTTCTGATACCAAGTGACTTATCATCTGGCTCAATAATTATATAATTAGGCCTATACCTAGTATAGGTTACGTTCTTTAAAGCTTCTAACTGGGCTTCTTCTTCGAGATTTATGCAGGCAAACCCCTTAAATACGTCCTTGACCTTCCTAATATCAAGATTTGGGTCAATAACTGTATCCATATAATTCTGTGTTCCTTCTTCATAATATCGTAGAATTTTTTAGTCTTAGTGTGCCAAACTCTCTCGTCTGCCAAGCAAATAGCCCAAGGTATTCCCTTTTCTTCAAAAACATCTACTATATCTATCATCATTTGCTTATCTAATGGTTTAATATCCACCTTTCCATTTAATACTGTACCGAAGCCTCCATCTGTAACCATATTTTTTATACCAAATTCATCACAGAATGGCTTTGTCATCGTATACATTCTCCCAGTAGCTACACTTATAAAATGCCCATTTTCCTTTAACTTATTTAGGGCATACTTGGTTGATTCAGGTATATATCTAGGCATACCTATAGCTATTGTACCATCTATATCAAAAAAGAAATACTTCTTCCTAAAGTCCTTTTTTCCTTCCATTTCTTACCCCTTCCAAAATAAAAACTGTACCCTAATTATATCACATAAGGTACAGTTCCTATAAGTCATTATAAAATATTAAATATATTAGTCTTCTACGTCTTCAACAATAGCAATATATGGAAGGTTTCTATATTTTTCGTCATAGTCTATTCCATATCCTACTATAAATTTGTCCTCTATCACAAAGCCAACGTAGTCAACATTTACATCAACCTTTTTCTTGCAGGTTTATTTAATAGTGTACATAGTTTTAGGCTTCTTGGCTCTCTAGTCATAAGCGTATCATATAGATTTCTTAAAGTTATACCAGAGTCAATAATATCTTCAACTATCAATACATTCTTATCCTTTATATCTACATCAAGATCCTTTAAGATCTTTACTGTACCGGATGATACTGTTCCACTTCCATAGCTTGAGACGCTCATAAAGTCTATATTGACATTAAGGTTTATCTTCCTCATTAGGTCAGCAACAAAAACACTTGCTCCCTTTAATATACCAACTAAAAGAAGGTCCTGTCCCTCGTAGTCTTTTTCAATTTGCTTGGCTAATTCTGTTACCTTGTTTTCTATTTCTCCTTGGCTTAACATTACACCAGTTAACTTATACATACTGCCTCCAAAATTCTATACAAATATTTATAGTAGGTGGATACCTGCCTTGGCACACTCTTTTATCATGCCATTTGGCCATATACCAACCTGGACTTCACCAATATGAGCCTTTCTTAGGAAGAACATACATATTCTAGACTGACCTATACCTCCACCAATTGTGTATGGAAGGTCACCATTTAATAGGTCTCTATGGTAGTCAAAAGACTTTCTATCTTCAGCGCCGGCAATTTCTAGCTGTCTACTTAAAGATTCTTCATCTACCCTGATTCCCATTGAAGACAATTCTATCACATCATCAAGTACAGGATTGTAGAATAAAAAGTCTCCATTTAGTTCCCAATCATCATAGTCAGGAGACCTACCGTCATGCTTTTCACCCGATTCTAATACTCCTCCTATGCCTACTAGGAATACTGCCTTATGCCTCTTTACTATAGCCCTCTCCCTTTCCTTTGGACTAAGGTTAGGCCATTCATTTTCTAATTCCTGACTAGATATAAACGTAATCTTGTCAGGAAGTAATGGTGTAAAATGAGGGTACATAGACATTACATACTTATCAGCTCTCTTAAAAACTTCATATATCTTTTCAACAATCCAAACTAGCTTGTCATAAGTCCTATCTTCTTTTTTAATTTGATATTCCCAGTCCCACTGGTCAACATATAAAGAATGTAGGTTGTCCAGCTCTTCATCCTTCCTTATAGCGTTCATATCAGCATATATACCCTCATACATAGGTATATTATACCTCTTTATCGCCACCCTCTTCCACTTGGCCAAGGACTGGACTATTTCCGCCTTCTTATTCATAAATGGCACTGTAAAGCTTACAGGTGTTTCTACACCACTCAAGTTGTCGTTAGTACCAGTTTCAGGAAGAACAAATAGTGGAGAAGACACTCTTAAAAGACTTAACTCCTTACTTAGTTCTGACTGAAAAAAATCTTTTAAATTCTTTATAGCCTTTTGTGTTTCTAAAACACCTAGCTCACATTTATAATTTTTAGGTATTATCATTACCATTTCACTACCTCCCTTGAATCAATAACTTCATTATACTTATTAATTGCCCTTTTTGTCAATCTCAATGCATATCAATTAATAAACATACTGGTCCGGATAAACAAGCTTGTAGTTATTCATTCCTTTTCCTAGATTAACAAAGCCCGCATTAATATTTGTCCTAAAGGTAGAAATCTTCTCTAGGAAATACGGGTTATAGCATTTTTTTATATCCGTGTCCTTACCAGTGATATTAACTGCAAGCTCCAAGGCTATCCTTAGGGTATGATTTTTAGGGTCTGCACTAGCAGAGCCTATCCTATTACTAGAATTATTAATCCTAGAAAGATAAGTAGAAACCTGGGAGTTTAGGTAGGCATATTCACACCTCTGTCTATGAATATACTTTATACCAAACTTATTTAGGATATAAGTTAACCTGTTTGGTTCAGATAACTCTGAAACATAGTACTTATTTTCCATAATCCTACTAATTAAAAACCTCATCTATCAATTTATTAGTGGAGTAATAGTTAACCTTGTCACCATATTTTTTTGCAATTTCATCTATAAGGTTTGATACATAGGCCTTCTTTTGACTATCACCAAGCTTAGGTATCTTAATTTCTTCATATTCCATTCCATATGATTTTGTCTCTTTTTCTAAACCATCTATATTTGACTTTACATATGGTGAAAGATTGTCCTCATCAATAATGACCACAGTTCTCTCAGCTCCCATAGTTTTAGCTAGTTCAGCTATTCTATCTGTCCTGTCTGACATATAAGTCTTAAAGTTCATGTCAAATGTGCTTACAAGATCTCTTATAGAATTTTTCCCACTTTCATTAAACTTCTGGTCGGCCGACAATAGAACTAGTTCCTTCCTAGACTTTTTCAGCTCATTCATTTCTGATATTATGTTTGGGTCTGAAGTCGAAACAAGAATAGCCTTAATATCCTTATTATTCCTTATCTTATCCAGTATATAGCTTTTGTCATTTTTGTATGAGGATGAGTCCTTGTCAGGAAGACTATAATTAATAACTTTCGCCTTAGTCAATTCATTTTTAAACTTAACGTCATACTGCTCTTTTATTGACTGGGCCATATCATAACTAGCAAAATCATCCTTCTTGCTATCTGTAAGTATAGCTATGCTAGTATCCTTATCAGAGTTCGAATCAAGAATTTCTTTTTTAACCTTGTTGTCATCACCCGAGCAGGCTGTGAGAGAGGCAAGTACTATTGTAAGTCCCGCAAATAGGCATATCTTTTTGAATATATTTTTCATAGACGCCTCCTTAATAAATTCTACTTAGGAAGCTCAGCTCCCTAAAATATCCATAGGCAATCCCAAAGCTATCAAAGTTCAAACTAAGATTCAAGTTAGTATTTGCCCTATTCAATAGTGAAATATTTGTATAGCACTCTTCTAGATTGAAATTCTTTTCGTACATATAATTAGCCACTTCGATTACTATTTCAGAAGTCACAGCATTTCTTGATTCTGATATACCTGCTAGCTTATTACTTAGTCCCCTACTGGCAAGCACTTTTGAAACAGCCTTGTCAAAATCCTCCCTAGACTTAAACTTTTCCATGGTCTTAATATCTAGTTTCTTAGCCAAAAGGTCACCATCATTTAAAGAGTTGATATTTGGCAAGATGAACTTATTCTTAATCAGATTATCAAGACAGAAGTCTGAATATAACCTATCTGCTGAATATATGGCAGTAGTAGACCTAGTCGCTTCATTCATAGCATCAAGCTTTTTCTGCAGGTCATCAAGATTATCGCCAACCTCCTCTACAGTAAAATCAATCTGATATTTTAGAGCAGCCAGTCTGGCCTTATTTATATCCTCCACATATTCTTTTTTAGATATATTTTCTTTTGACACTAGATAAATAAAGCTTTTTGCTGACATTTCCTTAGCTGTTATTAGTGATTCCCTACCCAAATAGTCTGACACTACAAGTCCAATGTCTATATTTTTATCTTTAGCAACTAGATATTTATCAACAGAAGATAATTCGCCTATACCATTGGCTACTGTAACTACACCAGGCAGTTTTGTTTTCACACTCTTAAAAACTGGCTCTAAGCCACTTTTATTGGTAGCTATTACAAGGACTTTAACATTTTTGTCCACTGCATTGACTATTCTCTTGACATGCTCCTGGTTAAAGTTTCCATTTATATTTGGTAGGTAGTTTATGGCAACATTACCACTATTCAAATATTTTGGATCGATCTTAGTACCCTTGTCTATATAAATTGTTATTTCTGCCTTATTATCCGTCATGTCTAATGTATCTTTTTTTGTATTCTGACTTTTATTGCATGCAACCAATCCTACAGCAATTATAGAAGCTAAACAAAATAGCATTAATCTTTTTAACATTCTACACCTCTTTGTTTCGTATATTCCTAGGTATTTATACTTAAACTTTGATTCCTAAGTAAGTACTGTATTATTCTTCATAACCCCTAGGATTATTTTTTTGCCATCTCCAAGAATCCTGACACATTCTATCTATATCAAATTCTGCCTTCCACCCTAGTTCTCTTTCAGCCTTTGATGAATCAGCATATGACATGTCTATATCTCCATCTCTTCTTGGCCCTATCTTATATGGTATAACTTTACCACAGGCCTTAGAAAAAGATTCTATTAGTTCCATTACACTATAACCATGACCCGTTCCCAAGTTGTAATATTCCAAGCCTATTTTATCATCTAGTAGCTTTTCTATAGCCTTCACATGACCCCTGGCCAAATCAACGACGTGTATATAGTCTCTTACACCTGTACCATCCTTTGTCCTATAATCATTTCCAAATACATTTATATGTGGCAATTCTCCAATCGCAACCTTGGTTAAATAAGGCATAATATTAGCCGGTATTCCACCACAATCTTCACCAATCATTCCCGATTCATGGGCACCTATTGGGTTGAAATATCTAAGAATGATAGCATTAAGCTTCCTATTAGCCTTCCATGCATCTTTTATAATTTGCTCTCCCATCAGCTTTGTGGTACCATACGGATTTGTAGTTGATAGTTTGTAGTCCTCCCTTGCTGGTAGGTCTTCAATTTCTAAGTCTCCATATACTGTTGCTGATGAACTAAAAACAAAGTTTTGCACATTGTATTTTGACATTATAGTCATCATATTTATTAGCGAAAGAAGGTTGTTGTCATAATACTTTAATGGATTAGCAACAGAGTCACCAACCGCCTTATAGGCAGCAAAATCAACAACGACATCTATATTATTTTCTTGAAATACTATCTCTAAGTCAGATGACCTAGTATCAAGTTCATAAAACTTGACCCTCTTTAAAGATAAGCTTTCTATCCTGTCTATTACAGTCTTGTAGCTATTTGATAGGTTGTCAACAATTACGACTCCATATCCTGACTTTAACAACTCAACAGCGGTGTGACTTCCAATATAACCGGCTCCACCAGCTAATAAAATATTTTTCATCTTCCCACCTCCTATATAAGCTTGCTAGAAACTTCTGGGTCTACTATTTCAATAACATTATCCCTATCTATATTCGTGTCAGCTACTAGCAAGTCATCTAAATCTATTTCCTTATACTTAACACTTTTTCTCTCGCAACGAAATTGCATAACCTAAATTCCTTGGCCATTATCTCATCTATTAACATAAGCCCCCCTATCTATAGCCACCTGTGAAGTAGTATTCACTGTCTATCTTCATACTACCAAACTTCATCAGAGAGTATAGATCATCAATAATATCCTTCCTTAAGACCTTTGACTCCCTATTAATATTGAACTGTCTAAAGATATGAGTAGATTTAATCCTCTCCATCAGTTCCATTTTTAAGCTCTCCTCATCAAGTTGTCTGTAGTTTGGATAAAAACTGTAATATGTTTCAAAAACAGTCTTTACAGTTTTCCCTACGTAATGTGGTAAAAGGTTATATATTATATGCTCAAGCTTCTGATAGGCCATATCTGCGTGCAAGTCTATCTGATAAATTTGAGCTTCCTTTAACATCCTAATACTTGACTTTCTCATATCTTCAGGTAGGATCATATAGGACATCTTGTCTATAAGACTTATAATCCCATTTATATCCATTTTAATATCATTTCTAAGATCGAAGAAATGTCTCTGTAGTCTTGTTATATCAGTCAAGTCACAATCTAAACCTAGAGATGAAAAGTATCTTTCCTCACTTCTTTCTAGTATATCTGACATATGGACAGTTATAAGGTCTATATTGCTAAGTTGGTCCTGTAAATCACTATATAAGAAGTTTATGAAATCAACCTTATCAGCCAGGTCAATATTTCATTCAGCATATATGAATACTTACTATTCATATGATAAATATGACCAAAAAAGTTAAAGATTACCATATCTGACACCGATTTAATCCAGTTATCATAGACTTCATCAAGATCAGTAGTTTCTAGCAGGGATTTTTGGTATTCAGAGAATATATTTGCAGATAGCTCTGTTATTATCTCCCTCTTCAAATTCATAATAACAAGCTTGTCCTTAAACTTTATCTCAACTCCAACAAAATCTTCGCTTTCAAATAGATCTTCATTTACCGAAATATTTGATATTGTGCTTTTCTCGATATCCAAAATACACTTGTCCTCTGATTTCATTATTGAAATATAGTCATCATCTATTTCAATGAAGAAGGGCCTAAACTCCTTCGTAAAGCCTATAGATTTGTTCTCTATAGCCTTTAGGGAATCAAAACCAACCCTTTTCGCCGACTCTGGATCAATATAAAGAGTAAATACATCCTGTCCATCGTATACTATATAATTGTCATCACCTATATAGTAGCTAGTAAATAAGCTTTTTTCCTTACATACCAGTTCCTTTTTGTCCTTTTTTTCATATAGGACATAAAGGTCCTCGTGCCTAATCAAAAACATATTCTTGTTTAGGTATTCGTTAGACCTAAGCCTACCTGATAGCTTACAAAAAACAATAGGGTCCTGGTCAGGCAATCTTCCTATTTTAGAATTGTTCTTAACTATTTCATCGATATTTTTAGGTATACTAGCCCTATTAATCTTCCCAATAAAGCTAATATCCCTGTAGACCCTCGATTGAAAATCTATATAAAAATACCCCTTTATATTTAATATATTATCTGTATTTGTATATGATTCAAGATCATAAAGACTAAATTCAAACCTCTTGCCACTACTTACAAATACTATTCGGCTGTCCTCGTATTCTAATATACCTGTGTGTATGTCTCCATCAGCATTCATAATTAGGCTTCCACCCTGAATATCAAAGATAAACTTTTTAGAATTCTGTCCTATTTACCAACTCAAACAGGTCTAAAACCATTATCAAGGATGGGTAAACCCTGTGTGATTCTCCGTCCTTTACTCTTACAAAAGGAATTGAGTCAGCAATTACGCTCACACTATCACCGTCTATTTCTGTATATAGCTTTTGACCTTCAGCAGACAAGTCATAGAATATGTAATCCTCATTTTCCCCTTGTAAAGAATCAACCTTGGAAACATAAATGTTTCCAAGGTTAGTAAATTGCAAATACTTGTCCTCAAGGCTGAAGTCAACTAAACCGTTTAAGCTATATCCAGATTTTATTTTAAATACAACTCTTTCACTATCCTTTAACAAAACCTGTGACCCCCTTATTTGTCCTTAAGCGCTTGTTCGTATATTTCGTCTAAATTAGTAACATATGATGCATTCTTACCTGTTGAAGATATCTGGTTCCTCAAATCATTATAGTCAGTTTTTAACTGGTCCTTAGATAGGTTAGGTATCCTAGTCTTATAGGCACTTATCTTCAAGTCATAGTACTTGTTCTGACTAGCTATATAATTCTGTATACCCTTGGCAGATATTGACTTTGATTTAGCATAAGCATCGTTATAATTAAAGAACTCTCCTACCTTAAGCATATAGTAGCCTGCATTCCTAACAACCTGGGCCTCTACACCCCTATTAGCAAAATTATTAGCAACTGACTCAGCACCATCCTTGTCCTTAGTAGCACCTACGAATACAGTATAGTAAGTTCCCTTACCATTTATACTGTTCCGCCTGCCTATCTAATTCACTAGCCTTGGCTTCATTTTCATCCCTAACTTTTTCTGCCTCAGTCTTTTGTGTTATTTCAGCAGTAGACTTAGGACCATCTTTGTCACTAGTAGTCTTGCTATCAACCTTTTTTTCCACCTTTAGGTTCTTCGTTGTATTATTAGTCTCTTCAACAGAAGGCATTGTAAACTGCTTTATAAAGAAAATATATGATGCGAATAGGACTGCTATTATAGCTACAATAATTATCCCATCTCTGGCCATCTTAGCCTTAGGCAGGGCTTCCATAAAGCCTCCCTTATCGCTATCATCTATATCTTCACTTGACTTTTTGTCTGTTCTTGCTTCTTTAAACTCAGCAAATTTAGAATATAACTTAGTATCTTTGAGCTTTTCTACAAGTCCAGGTCCCTCTTGGAAATCATCAAACTCATCGTATTCCTCATCCTCTAGTTCATTAACAAAATCATGTTCCGATGAATTTTCTGTTTCTATTTCTTCTTCATCTTGATCATTCATAGACATCATTTTTTCTAGTTCTTCGAGATCATTTGCTTTATCATCCTGGGATTTTCTTTCATCAGATGGTCCAATACTCACATAGTTATGTTCTCCATCTAAATCCTCTTGAATTTCAGATAAGTCATCATGCTCTACTTGATTATCAAGCTTACCTAGGTCTCCATAATGAATATGACCTACTTCTTGTCCAGTATCTTCCTTCTTAGGATATACACAGTCGCCTTCTTCAAATACAATATCTGCCTTGCCAGCTAGCGACTTGATACCTGGATTTACAATTTCTTCAGCTATGTGTCTTTCATCGATTAGCTCAACATATTCTTTCTTGCTGTCATTATCTTCCTTACGTCTATTCTTCTCCCTCATCATAATTATGGCTAGGGCATTTTCATCCTGGATAGACTTGTCTCCGTTAAATAGGTTGGGATCAATATCATTATATTCATCTTCATCAAGATTTGAATACTCATCATCCCTGCGCTTTTTTGAAAAGAAGTTTTTGAATCTGTCTGATATACTATCTTTTTCGTAGTAGTCTTCTTCATCGTTAATTTCATCATAATTATATTCTTCAAATTCATCATCATAGTACTCATCAGAAGCAAGATCATAGTCTTCCCTATTCTTTTTCTTAAATAGGTTGTCCTTTAGTGATGATATAAAACCACCCTGGTCTTCTTTACCATAGTAATCTTTTCCATCGACTATATTCTCTACCCTTTCCCCTATCGGAACATCCATACCAGTATCTAAAAGTTCCATCTTCTGGGCAAAATCAATCTTATCATAACTAGTATCAACTACACTTCTACCAAAAAAATTATTGTTTTCTATATTGAAATCTGACTTAACCAGTTTGTGGCAGCCTATCCACCTAGACTTATTTAGGAAAGTCTTGTTCCTTACGAGCCTTTCAATAACTTCCTTAAATTCATTTTCATCTAAAAGCCCTATAACCATCATCCTAAAAGCATTGACAAAGTACTGCTTGTTTTCATCAGAAATATAGTCCATAAGAAGGGCTACACATGATACATAGTCTCTCGATCCTTCAGAGAAACCGTACGCATCATCTTCTTCAATATCTTCAGCTAGTACAGCGTCCCTAAATATATCATTAATCTTAACTGATATTTCAGGTGTACTAATCATTGATACATACTTACTAAAGCTTATGCACTTATCTTCATCTGCTAGCTCATATTCTTCTGATATGTCATCATCCTCTACTAGGGCTTCATCAGTAAATTCCTCTATTGGAGGCTCTTGACTAAAAAGTATTTCATTTATCATCGTGAATATTTCATTCATCAAGTCTATTTTAACTTCTTCAGTACTCATATCAAGTATATCCTTATACTTATCTACATTTCCTGATATTACGGTTATAACCATTCCAAGAACATCCTTGTAAATATTTAGGATTTTATAGTCATTTTCTATTTTTTCTATCTTCTTTACACCTGAATTCTTGTCATAAGACAAAAATATTTTCCTATCCTTGTCATTAAGGTGTTTATTGCCGTTCTTCATAGCCTTATTTACATATTGTCTTGAAGAAGCCTTAATATTTTCAATACTTTTTTCCACAGACTGATGCCCCTGTATAAGGTCATTCTGTATCCACATCTCCAATATATACTCTAGCTTTTTAATTATCGACTTGTAATATATTATATTGTATCTTAAAAGCTCTATATACTTTTCTTCGTTTTCATCTACTTTTTCAAATTTATTTTTAAGCGTTTCATTTAAGTTAGTGTTCATAGCATACTTGTCTTCAATGTATTTTTCATTAACTTCAAGAACAGCTAACCTAATCAATTCTCTGCTATTATTCAATGTATTCACTCCTTATTAGTTTTATTATTACTAAATTTCAGTTCATTACTACTATTATAGCATATTTTCTATTATTAGTTTCAAACTATTTAAAATAAGTTAATAATATTTGCATTGGACTAGTCTTTTTGGTATAATTGTTGACAAGTATAGCAGGTGATCGCAGGTAGAAATACGTGAGGAAAGTCGGAGCTCCATAGAGCAGGGTGCTAGGTAACGCCTAGTGAGAGCGATCTTAAGGATAGTGCAACAGAAATAAACCGCCCTTAATAGGGTAAGGATGGAAAGGCGAGGTAAGAGCTCACCAGCATATAGGTGACTATATGGCTATGTAAACCCCACCTGGTGCAAGGCCAAGATAGGAATAAGAGATGTTGCTCGCATCTCCCGGTAGGTAGGCCGCTCGAGCCTATTGGTGACAATAGGCCTAGAAAGATGATCATCAAATACAGAACTCCGCTTATAGCTATACTTAACAAAGAGACTGTGGACATCCACAGTTTTTTTGTTATAATGAATTGACATCTGATAAAGCTTAACCTAAATTAAGCTTAGTGATTTATTATTCAAATATAACTTTAGAAAAGAATTTTTTATGTCTACTTTATACTTAATTAAAAGCAAGTATAGGAGGTGGTTTTTATAGCAAGTTTAGATAGTAGGGTTAGAAAGAAAAAGTTACAAAATACTGGTAAAAGCGGCAAGTCTACATCAAATAAATATAGGCAAAAGAATGTCAGCCGTGGTTCCAAAAAGAAGTCTAAAAGGCCAAGGAGATTTTTGCAAGTTTTTATACTCCTAATACTTATAATATTTGCCTATACCTTTGCAAACTTGTTCAGCTATTTTGACAATATAGAAATTCAGACTATGACTGAAAATAATAGGAGCAACCAGGAGTTCATAGATAGTCTAAGGGAAATTTCTATAGTTGAATACAGAAAGACTGGACTTCTCCCTTCAGTAACAATTGCCCAAGCCATACTCGAGTCTAATTGGGGTCGTTCTAAACTAACAAAGGAGGCCAACAACCTGTATGGTATCAAGGCAGATGCATCATGGCATGGTGATAAGGTCCTATTTAACACTAAAGAATACTACAATAGCCATGTAAATGCCTACTTCAGAAAGTATAAGTCCTGGGCTGATAGTGTAACAGACAGGAGCAACTTTTTGATGAAAAACAAAAGGTATCTAAAGTCAGGTCTATTTGAAACTAATACCTATAGGGGCCAGGCCCAGGCACTTGAAGATGCTGGTTATGCTACAACTACCAACGCCAAGGGTGAAAAAATATATGCTGATAAGCTAATATCTGTTATTAAGAATTACAATTTATATGAAATAGACTATAGCGTAAAACCAAAATAAAGACTAGCATAAATTAGAATTTAATCTTGGTATATTTATTTCTCTAATATGGGTCTAAGTCGTGTAGAAATTTTTTTAAAAAATAAGGGAGTATGCAATCAATAAACATACTCCCTTTTATCATTGTCTGAGATTTACAAACTTATATACTTCCTATAATTTGAAGGAACTCTTTAAAGGTACTATTCTGTTAAATACTAACTTATCATCACTTGAGTACTTAGAATCTACACAGTAGAATCCGTTTCTGATAAACTGGAACTTATCATTCTTCTTTGCACCTTCAATAGCAGCCTTCTCAACAAATCCTTGCTTGATTTCTAGCGAGCTCGGATTTATCTGTTCCAAGAAGTGCTTGCCTTCATTAGCTGGATCATCGTCTAAATCAAGGGTTCAAACAATCTAAACTCAGCTGGATATGAATTATTGGCATCAACCCAATGTATAGTGGCCTTAACCTTTCTCCCTTCAAAGCCAGAGCCACTCTTAGTTTCTGGGTCATATGTACAGTGGATTTCTACTACATTTCCATCAGCATCCTTAACCACATCATTACATTTAATAAAGTAACCACCCTTAAGCCTAACTTCATTTCCTGGGAATAACCTAAAATACTTTTTAACTGGCACTTCCATAAAGTCATCTCTTTCGACATATAACTCTCTAGAAAAACTTACAAACCTCTTGCCCATTTCTTCATTTTTAGCATTATTTTCTATCTCAATAAGTTCTGACTCACCTTCTGGATAGTTAGTTATTACTACCTTTAGTGGATTTAAAACGGCCATTGCCAAAGGCGCCTTAGGCTGCAGGTCCTCTCTTAAGAAGTAGTCCAGCATCCTGCTATCAACAGTAGAGTCAGCCTTTGATATACCAATTTCTCTACAGAAGTTCCTAATAGACTCCGGTGTATAGCCCCTTCTCCTTAAACCTGAAATGGTTGGTATTCTTGGATCATCCCATCCATCTGCAACACTATTATCAACTAGTTGTTTTAACTTACGCTTAGACATAACTGTATTTGTAAGATTAAGTCTTGCAAATTCTATCTGTCTTGGAACTGCCTCCATTTCACACTCTCTTACTACCCAATCATAGAAAGGTCTCTGGTCTTCAAATTCAAGTGTACAGATTGAATGTGTAATATGCTCTATTGCATCTTCTAGTGGGTGGGCGTACGCATACATTGGATATACACACCACTTGTCACCAGTATTATGGTGTGCATTATGAGATATCCTGTAAATTACTGGGTCTCTAAAGTTAATATTTGGTGAAGCCATATCTATCTTGGCCCTTAGTACCTTTTCTCCGTCCTTAAATTCTCCGGCCGTCATTCTCTTGAATAAGTCGAGATTTTCCTCCACAGACCTATTTCTATATGGGCTTTCCTTACCAGGTTCAGTAAGTGTCCCCCTATACTCTCTTATCTGGTCGGCAGTTAAGTCATCAACGTAGGCCAAGCCCTTGTTTATCAATAGGATTGCCCTCTTATGCATTTCTTCAAAATAGTCTGATGCAAAATGTAGCTCATCCCATTCAAAACCTAGCCACTTTACATCTTCTTTTATAGATTCAACATACTCCACATCTTCCTTAACTGGGTTTGTATCATCAAACCTTAGGTTTACCCTGCCCTCGAACTCCTTTGCTAAACCAAAGTTTAGGCATATACTTTTTGCATGACCTATATGCAGATAACCATTTGGTTCTGGTGGAAACCTTGTAATAATGCTTTTATGCTTACCACTTTCTAAATCGTCTATAACTATGTTTCTTATAAAGTTTGAATTCTCTCTTTCAAACGACATATAATAACCCCCGCTTCTTTTTTAAAATGTCTATAACTATATTCTATATTATAATGATAAAAAAATAAAGTTACTTTCTAATAAGTCTAATATGATTTTAAATTTTCGTCATATATCTTTAGCAAAGATGACTGTATTCCTGATATTTTTTTGAGGTCATCCTGATCGAATTGTCCATCCTGACCTAGTTCTAGACCTGACCTAATCATCCCTAATATCTCAAGCATAGACTCCTTGTTCTTGCCTATATTTGCCTTAACCTTTTTTATTTCTGCCTTGTACTTAGTATCATCCTTATCATTTTTTGATACAGCATCTGACTCTCTGTCTATAGCAGCCTTTATCTTATCCGTATCAAGTTTCTTAATTTCATCAATTTTTGAATCTAGTTCTCCTATTAAGGATTTGATATCATTAGGATTAACCTTATATGAATCCTCCTTTATGTCTACAAGGTACTGATTTATATACTTGCTATACCATGTGTATTCTGAATCAACTACATTTCCTATAGGCATCATATTCTAATGCATTTTCCCTTAGAGATGAATCCTTCATCCTGTTGTCCGTAGTTACCTGGGACTGGCAACCAACCAAAATAAGGCCGGCCAAGATGGTAATCACCATTCCTTTACTCTTCATAGAATCCCCCTTTTTATACGATAAGATTATTTAAATTTATAATATATACTTTACTAATTCTCCATTTAGCGAGAATGATTTAGGATCCGTTATCTTGACCTGGACCAATTTACCAATCATAGACTTGTCTCCACCCGTGAAGTTTACAGTCTTATTATGTCTTGACTTACCCGTTAAAACTGCTTCATTTTTCTTGCTAGTACCCTCTACAAGTACCTCTAGAGTCTTACCCATATATTCCGCATTCTTTTCTCCAGAAATCCTATTTACTACTTCAAGCACCCTCTCAAATCTTTCATGCTTGACATCTTCAGGTATTTGATCTAGCATTTTAGCTGCAGGTGTCCCCCTCCTCTTTGAGTATATAAAGGTAAAGGCGGAGTCATACCTTACCTGTTCACATATATCTATTGTATCTTCAACATCCTGGTCTGTTTCGCCTGGAAATCCTATCATTATATCAGTTGAAAAGGCTAGGTCTGGTATTTCTCTTTTGGCCTTTTCTATAATATCCAAGTAATCTTCCTTAGTATAGTGCCTATTCATCTTCTTTAATAGACTGCTACTTCCAGCCTGAAATGGTAGGTGTAGGAACTCACATACCTTATCACAATCCCTCATAGCACAGATTACATCATCAGATATATCCTTTGGGTGGGATGTCATAAACCTAATCCTTTCAAGACCTTCTATCTTATTTACTTGTCTTAGGAGCTGGGCAAAACTAATCCTTTGATCTTCTTCTAGCGTCTTACCGTATGAATTCACATTCTGTCCTAAAAGAGTCACTTCCTTGGTTCCATTTTTACAAGTGACTCTATCTCAGCAATTATATCACTTGGCTTCCTGCTTCTTTCCCTTCCCCTAGTATAAGGTACTATACAGTATGTACAGAAGTTGTTACATCCATACATAATGTTTACAAAGGCTTTAATATCAAATTTTCTATTGCTCTTAAGACCTTCAACTACCTCCCCATCTACATCCCATACATCGACTATAAGCTTATCTCTGTTGAAAGTAGACTCTAGCAATTCAGGGAACTTGTAAAGGTTGTGTGTACCAAAGATTAGGTCCACATGTCTATACCTGTTCTTAATTTCTTCAACAACATGTTCCTGTTGCATCATACAACCACATACAACAATCTTCATGTCGGGTCTCTTTCTTTTTATACTCTTAAGATGGCCTAGATTACCATATACCTTTAATTCAGCATTTTCTCTTACAGCACATGTATTATATATAACTAGGTCTGCCTGGTCCTCTGACAGGGCCTGTACATAGCCCATTGCCTCTAGCATATTTATTAGCATTTCAGAGTCATGCTCATTCATCTGACACCCAAAGGTAGTGCAGAAGTATGACTTTCTATTTCCAGTCCTATTAAATAGGCCTTCATTCATCATGTGAATAGACTCTATATATTTTTCTTGCTCTTCTATTTTATCTATAGATAACTCTATTTGCTTCCTTTTTGACACCTTATTTCTCCTTACTTAAAAGTACTTACTCCCCATACTTTCATTTATATTATCACTCTATTTTATCATATTTTGACAAATAACTGAATTTAATTTATCCTAATTTACAATAAATTACTGATTAAGATCCTCTTATAAGACCTATTTCAGCAGTATATTAAACTAGTGCTTAGATATTCATCATAGACTCACATAAATGAATGGTCTACATATTTATAAAAATCATTCTACTATACCGTGACTAGTTATTGATTCCAACAGAAAAGGACTACCCTTACGGTAGTCCCTAATAAGCTATCTATCTTTTGCAAAAAACCAAATCATACTCCACCTTAGTAACTAGTATACTAGAACCTGCAAGGCAGACTAAAAGCGCTTCCTACTTGTAGTATCTCTCTACTGCATATATATGAGCTGCATTTACATATCTAGCTCTTTCTTCTTCAGGCAACTTCTCAAGTTCTCTTCTGAATACAGCATCAAATGACTCATTGTTGCTATTTAATAGTGACATATTCATCATAGCATCTGGTGAAAGAACCTTAAGCTTCTTATCGATTATCTTCATAGTCCTAAGAGTAATTTCAGCTCTCTCTAAACCACGTTCCTTTAGGTATTCATCATATGCTTCAACTATTAGACGATAATCTGGGCAAGTATGCTTTAAGCACTCAAATTCATCATTAGCTAGAAACTTGCAAGTGAAAGGAATATTGTCCCAAGTATGGTAGATGTCAGATACATATACCTTCTTATCAAATAATTTCTTAATGATGTTCTTTATATTTTCTGCATCATAGAACTTATTTGCACTATTGTTGATACCCTTGATTTTTTCATCCATTTCATTAATCTTAATAATGTGATCAAATTCATTTGCTAGGTCAGTCTTAACCCATTCTTCGTCAAAACCTAATTCCTTAATCGTAGATAATACAGCTCTCTTATAGATTTTCGGATTCTCAAATGCTTCCTTCCTAAGTATAGCCAACACAAAATCTTTTAAATCCTTCTTGTCTCTTATGCTCAAGTTTAACCTATTCATTTAAGTTACCCATCCCTTCTCAAAAAAAATAAATTATTATTTATTGCTTTGTTTGATATTATTCTAACATAGTTCTACTATAAAAGCAACGTTTTTACAGAAAAAGTCCGGAAAAAAAACGCTTTTTTAATTTTTCATTAATTTAAAATTCAGGAAAAAATTTCAAAAAAAATCCTTGACAATGATCTACGAAAGATATATGATATTTACAAATAGAAAATCCTATGAGGAGAAGTAGTAGGTTAGTTAACTATTTATAGAGAGTCGGTGATGGTGGAATACCGATACTAGCAACTGATTGAATGGGTCTCTGAGGAGTGAATCGAAATCTTTTCGAGAGTAGACTTCACCGTGGGCTGCACGATATAGCGGATAGGGAATCATGAGTTCCTGAATAGAGATGTACGAGTTCATACTCGTATAATTTAGGTGGCAACGCGGATTATACTTCGCCCTATATATGGGGCGGAGTTTTTTTATTGGATTTTTTATATCAAGAATTTATGTATTTTATGGAGGTATAAAAATGAGAAACTCAAAAACAAAAACTATGATTTTAAACGCAATTTTATTAGGAATTGGCTTTATAGCCCATCAGATCTTCCCTGCTATTGCAGGAGGTATCACACCAGACCTTACACTAGTAATGCTATTCTGTATTATGGTAATTAACAGGGATGACTATAAGTCATGCTTGGTTGCAGGTATTATTTCAGGTATTTTCTCTGCCCTAGCAACAAAGTTCCCTTCTGGCCAGGTTCCTAATATGGTAGATAAGTTGGTAACTGTAAATGTAATGTTCATATTGATGAAGACTATGTATGCCCTACCACTAATGAACAAGTTAAACGAAAAGAAGGACCAGATAATTATATTTGTTATGACTTTAGTGGGTACTTTTGTAAGTGGTCTAGTATTCCTAGTGTCTGCTGCAGCAATGGTTGGACTACCAGCTAGCCTAATGAGCCTTATTGTAGCAGTGGTACTACCTTCTATAGTTTTAAATGTACTTGCATCAATGGTATTATTTAATATTGTTAAGCTAGCCCTAAAGAGATCAAGCTACCAGATTGGCTAGTATATTATATGTTATCATTTAATTTAAATTGTAAGCTCTAGTATATGATATGTATACTATTTCTTAGCACAAAATAGCCAGGTATCCAACAAGCAAAGAGATAACTGGCTATTTTTATATACTGTTCCAATATAATAAAAATTATATGTTATAAAGAGAATAACAGTATTGACAATAGTTATCATTAATTGTATAATCAAGCTGGAGATTTTCTCAAATTTTTATTGGAGGTATCAAAAGAAAATGTCAAAATATCATAAAAAGAATATATCATTGTTTTTAGCTACGGTAATTACTTTTTCAAGTCTAACCATAGGAGATATACATGCTAATGAATCTCCGTCAGGTTTATCATTGGAAAGAATATATGGCAAAGACAGATATGAAACATCAATGAATATTATAGGAAAGCTAAGTCCATCCAAGGTATATTTAGCCAATGGAAAGTCTTTTGCTGATGCCTTATCTGTTGGGCCAGTTGCCGGAAAAGAAAACGCAGCAATTCTCCTTACTGATGGTAAAAACCTTGATGCTAATAAACTCAAATCCAAATCCGTAACCGAGATTACTATTGTAGGTGGCGAAGATTCTATATCTAAAGCCCTAGAAAACACTTTAAAGCAGGACTTCAAGGTATCTAGGATAGGTGGTGCAAATCGCTATGAGACATCATTAAAACTCGTAGAAAAGATGGGTGTAAAAAATATTGCAGTAGCAACCGGAAGAGATTTTCCAGATGCACTAAGCGCAGGTGGTGTCCTATCTATAAAAGGTATACCATTACTTTTAGTTGATGGGCACTCAGATGGGCATTCAATAGATAAAATTCATCGAGACTATAATATAGTTTATACTTTTGGTGGGCCCCAATCAGTCAAAAAGAGCTTTGGAAAAAGAATTTATGGTAAGGACAGGTATGAAACTTCATCCAAAATTGCAAGTGAACTTGGTAATTACAATAGTGTAGTTTTGGCATCTGGAAAGGTCTTTGCTGATGCTTTATCATCCTCTTCTCTAGCCAAAAAACTTTCTGCACCAGTGATTTTAAGTAATGGTTTATCTATTCCTGACGAAATCTTAAATAAGAAGGATTTAAAAAATATAATTTTAGTAGGTGGAGAAAATAGCCTTTCAAAAAATATTGAAAGGTCATTACTAAATAAATTTAAAATAAATTATACTTCTAATAATAATATTACTAACACTTCTAGTTCTTCTGGTAGAATAAATCAAGGTTTGCATGATGATTTGGATAATTCCAAGGAAGTAAATATCAAGGATGAAAACCTTAAAAAGGCAGTAATTAGACAGCTTAAACACCAAAATATATATAAGGATAATCAAAAGATAACAGAAAAAAGAATGGCTGCCTTAAATGGTCTTGATTGTCATCTTAACTTTACCCAAGGAAGAAATGGTGGGATAAAATCTTTAGAAGGTCTGGAATATGCTGTTAATATCAAGAGTCTTGATCTTGCTGGCAATGAAATAGTAGATTTAATCCCCCTAAAGGCATGCAAAAACCTTGAGTTCCTTGATCTTGGTGACCAATATTTATATGAAAATGATCAATACTTAACTGATATCAGTCCTCTTGGTGAGCTCATTAACTTGAAGAAATTGATATTAAAAAATAATAAAATTGTAGATTTGACTGCCATTTCTAAATTGACAAAGCTAGAAGAATTGGACCTATATGGTAACAGAGGAATAAAATCAATAGGTGGTTTTGAGAATTTAACTAACTTAAGAAAGTTACTATTAAATAGGACTATGGGTATCACGGATATTGGACCTCTAAAAGAATGCAGAAATTTAGAAGAACTATCTATCCAATATAATAAAGTTTCTTCTATAGAAGCTTTAAAAGACCACGAAAAACTACTTTCCCTAGATATTTCTGGAAATAAGAATATAAGTGACCTATCTCCTCTACTTAAATCTACAAAATTAGCAAGACTTCTTGCAAATGGCAATAAAATTACAAGTCTTGAAGGTTTAAGAAATTTAACTGACCTTAAGGAACTTCACGTTTCTGAAAACAAGATAAGTGATTTAAGCCCATTAGAAAAATTGCTAAAACTTGATGATTTAGATATAGGAAACAACCCCGATATAGAATCACTAGAAGTATTCAAAAAGCTGATCAATATTAGTGAACTCAAGATGAATAATGCTAAAAAAATCAATGATTTCACTCCAATATCAAGTCTTAAAAATCTTGATGAATTAAATCTGACAAGGTGTAATTTGACAGATATATCCTTCTTAGAAGGGCTTAATAATATTACGGAGATGAATTTACAACAAAATGAAATTACAGATATAAACCCTCTTATTAATATGGGAAATCTAAGAGAAATAAAATTAGGATATAATAGGATTTCAGATGCTTCTCCAGTAAGTAAATTAAGAAGTAAGTTCAAAGTAGCTATAGAAATGGGTTCACAAGAAATAGAAGTTGATGCAAGTAATCATTTAATAAAAAATCCTATATTGGACCAGAGTGGTAATAAACTTGATATTACCGAAAAAGAAAATGTGAAAAATAATGCTGATAAGATAGAAATACTTAATTTTGATGAACTAAATAATGGACACAAAATTAAGGTGAGATGGGGAAAGGATGCAGAGTTTTTCGGTTCTTTAACTATCAACATTAAAAAGTAAAGGTTCTATGTCAAATAACCTTAGTGATAATTTAAATCAACAAAATCTATTAAATTATGTGGCAGCATCCATAGCAAACTTGTAGCTATGGATGTTGCCCTTTTGTATCTTATACCTTTTCATGAGCATTATCCTTGCCTTAAAATTTCTAAAACTCCTATATCAGTAGAATACTCTTTTAATTGCCTTTATCTTATTATTCTTACCCTCCACCATAGCATTCGTATAGTCATATTTTTAAAGTATATGTTCTTGTAAAAATTAATTTGAATAATGATCAAGCTTATTTAACATAGGTCTACGGTTTTCTATACAAATGTAAACGGATCTATATTCTTCTCACTTATTATAACCTCAATATCTCCTGATATAGAGTTAATATAGTCATATACTGACTTAGAGAAGATATGTTCTGTTCCAAAATGGCCAAAATCAAGCAGGGCCATGCCTAAATCTAGAGCATCCATAGCTTGGTGGTACTTTATGTCACCAGTAACCAAAATATCACAACCCTTAGACTTAGCAAGCTGGAAAAACTCTGATCCATTGCCTGTAACTACTGCTATCTTGTTAATTACTAGGTCTTTAGGACCTACATATCTTGCGTGGTCAATGTTTAACTTGTCCTTTAGCTTGCTTATCAATTCACCTATAACCAATGGCTTCTCGAGTTCTGCCACCCTACCAAGTCCATATACCTTGCCCTCATTATAATAATCAAGGCTAGATTCAACATCTAGAACTTCCCTATCCTTGATACCTAGTAGGTTGAAAAAGTAATCGTTAAGTCCATCTTCTGCCATATCATATGATGTATGCATACAGTAGGCGCTGATATTGTTTCTAATCATCTTATAAACCAGGCCACCCTTAATAGTATCACTCGTAATCTGGTTTAGCTTAGAAATCAAAAACGGATGGTGAGAAATCACTAGGTCTACACCCTTTTCAACAGCTTCATCAATAGTCCTATTGGTAATCTCTAGTGTTAACATAATCTTTTTTATATCCTGGTCAAGGTCACCAAGGTTCAAGCTGGAATTATCCCAGCTATACTGTAGTTCTTCTGGGTATTTTACCCTTATCCTGTCAAGTAGTTCTCTTAATTTCATGCCTTACCTCCTAATTCCCTATATATTTGGCCTAATTTATTTAACTTGGCTTCAACAATTTTTTTTCTACCTAAAATACTCTTGTTTTCTTCCTGTCCCTGAGTAGACTTGTCTAATTTATCTAAGATAGACCTATTCTCCCTAAGCTTTTTTTCTAAAAGAGCTCCTAAAAGAGGGTCCTTTTTTTCTATTAGCCTAATTGGTATTTCGTAGTAAATAGGATCAATTTCTTCAACTTTTCCCCTATACACAACCTCCATAATCTCATATATCCTAAAGTCTTCTTTAACTAAATGTTCTTCAATAATGTAGAAGCCCCTCATATTCAAATATTCCCTTAGGTCTTCTTGGGCCTGCATCGGTTGCAGTATCATCTTATCCAGCTTTTTGCATAGGTCTAACTTTTTTTCTATTAGGTCTGAAATTAGTATACCACCCATACCAGCTATTATTACTTGGTCTACCTCATTGGTATCTAATACCTCTAGCCCACTTCCCAACCTAAGGTCGGTTTTATTAACAAGCCCCTGTCTCTCAATTTCTTTCTTGCATTTTCCAAGGGACCCTTGTTGATATCACTCAAAATTGCATAATTTATCTTCTCAGACTTCAAAAGTTCTATCGGTATATAGCCATGATCAGTTCCTATATCTGCCAACCTAACATCCTTACCTACTAAGTCTACGATTTTTTCCAACCTAGCACTTAATTTCATATTTTTATACCCCTCTAGTCTAATATAAAATAGGGATACAGGAAACTTGGTAAATAAGACCAATCCTGCATCCCTGTGAATTTTTAATACATATATAAGCTCTTAAGATTTGCCTAGTCTAAGAAGTCTCTAAGCTTTTTAGACCTGCTAGGGTGTCTTAACTTTCTCAAGGCCTTAGCCTCAATCTGTCTAATTCTTTCCCTAGTTACGTCAAATTCTTTACCTACTTCCTCAAGTGTTCTCGCTCTACCATCCTCTAGTCCAAATCTTAACTTAAGAACGTTCTGTTCCCTATCATTTAGGGTGTTTAGAACCTCCTCAATCTGCTCCTTTAATAAGGAATATGCTGCAGCTTCTGCCGGTGCAGGAGCATCTTCATCAGGAATAAAGTCACCCAAATGACTATCTTCCTCTTCTCCTATAGGTGTTTCAAGTGAAACTGGGTCCTGGGCTATCTTCATTATCTCCCTGACCTTTTCTTCAGTCATGTTCATTTCCTTGGCTATCTCATCTGGCTTAGGATCTCTTCCTAATTCCTGTAATAGCTGTCTAGATACTCTAATTAGTTTGTTTATGGTTTCAACCATATGTACAGGTATCCTGATTGTCCTTGCCTGGTCAGCTATGGCCCTGGTGATAGCCTGCCTAATCCACCATGTGGCATAAGTAGAAAACTTATAACCCTTCTTGTAGTCAAACTTTTCAACTGCCTTTATTAGACCAAGGTTGCCCTCCTGTATAAGATCTAGGAATAGCATACCCCTTCCAACATATCTCTTGGCTATACTAACTACCAATCTAAGGTTGGCTTCAACTAGCTTTGCTTGGCAAATTCGTCACCCTCTGCCATTCTCTTGGCGTATTCAACCTCTTCATGTGGCTTTAATAGAGGAATTTTTCCTATTTCCTTTAGGTACATTCTTACAGGGTCATCTATGCTAATTCCCTTTGGAACTGCAATTTCGACAGGGTCACTGGATTCTGCTACAAGTTCTTCCTTATCTTCCTCTTCATCTATAGCCTGTAAATCAAGGTCATCTGGCTTAGTCAAATCTATGTCGGCCTTGATTTCCTTATCATCTACTACTTCAATACCTAGATTGCCAAGTGTCTCATATAAATTTTCAGCGACACCCTTATCCATGTCATTATCCTGAAAGGCTTCCATAATATCGATTAGTGTTACAGTGCCATCTTTTTTACCCTTTTCAAAAAGTTTTTTCTGAGCCTCTTTATTTATCATTAACTCATTCTTTTTCTCTGTCATAACTAATCCTCCTGCCTACAGTGATTTTTTCTTATTCTCCGCTACTATTTCTAGTGCAATCTTCATAATTTCTAAATCAACCTCTTCTGCTTCCTTACTATTGTCTTCAATAGTCTTTCTTCTATTCTCTAACTTTTTCTGTTTTTTCAATAGTGCTTCTATCTTTGCCTGCCTATTTTTCTCTAATAAATTGAATATTAATTTGTCGACTTCTAGGACATCATTTAGGTCAACGCCACTTAAATTCATCTTGCTTAACCTATTTAAATAGTCTAAACTAATCCTGTCGTCAAAAATATCTTCATTTTCTATTATGCCCTTTTCATCAAGCTTTAAAACCTTTGAGTAAATGATTTTACTATTATTGTCAGAAAAGTCATCTTCATCTAGTTTATACTTAACTATCTCTCTTGCCTTTGGACTCAACATAATGGCAGCAATTATATTCATTTCTACAAATGAGCTTGGTTCTTCAACTTCCTTCGGCTTCTTAAAATTAACCTGTCTCTTGTATATACTAGAAGACCTATTGCCAGGACTATTCTTCCAAGCAAGCTTCTTGCCGTTCATTTCATTTCTTATAATTTCTGCATTTGTCGCAGTCATCTGGGACAAAATATTAATATAGTAGTCCTGTTCTATAGGACTTTTAATATCCTTCAAAATCTTCACAGCCTCCCTAAGGTAGACCATAGTGTCCTTCCTATCTTGCAAATTATAATTCTTAGATAGGACATTTATCTTAAACCTCGTGGCTTCAAGAGCATTTTCTATACTGTCATACATCTTGGCCATACCATGTTCTCTTATAAATTCATCTGGATCCTTACTCTCTCCAAGGTCCAGTACCTTGACTGAAATGCCATGCCTGTCTAATATATCTATAGCCCTCATACTTGCATTTATACCCGCCTGATCTGAATCATATGACAGTACTAGGGTATCTGCATATCTTTTAATAAGGGCTGCCTGTTCATCAGTAAGTGCTGTACCTAGAGTTGCCACAGTATTTTTTATACCAAACTGGTATAAGGATATTAGGTCCATATAACCTTCCACTAGAATTAGGGTTTTTTGGTTACCCAGGTGTTTTCTAGCAAAGTTTAGTCCATATAGGTTATACCTCTTGTTGAATATTTCGGAATCAGGTGAGTTTAAGTATTTTGGTTGGCCATCATCCATTACTCTGCCACCAAAACCTATAACATTGCCCTTATAGTCAAAAATAGGGAACATAATCCTGTTCCTAAATTTATCAAACAACCTATCAGACTTTGAGCTCTTGCTCAATAGACCTGATTCAAAAAGTTCTTCATCTGTATAACCCTTCGAGCTTAGGTATATTTTCAAACTGTCCCAAGAATCTGGGGCATATCCAAGTCCAAAGTTCTTGATGACCTTAAGGTCAAGACCCCTCTTTTTTAAATAGTTAAAGGCCTGGTTATCCTCATTCATAAGGTTAGTATAGTAGAATCTAGCGGCCTCTACATGAATTGCATGAAATTTATTTATCTTCTCTAGCCTTACCTTGGTATCATGGTCAATATTCTTTTTTATTTCAATACCACACCTATCTGCTAGAAGACGGACTGCATCCATAAAGTCTAGGTTTTCTGCCTTCATGACAAATGAAATAACATCCCCTCCTTCTCCACAGCCAAAGCACCTGTATATCTGCTTGGAAGTATTTACATGGAATGAAGGAGTCTTCTCATTATGAAAAGGGCAAAGACCCTTATAATTAGTCCCTGCTGGCTTCAATTTGACATAGTCGGAAATAATATCGGCTATATCACTCCTATATTTAATTTCCTCTATTATCTCTTTCATATCATTCATCTAACCACTTGCCCCTACTATAAACATTAACATTTCATTATTGCATGAAACATACTATTTGTCAATATATTACAATAGTTGTATTCGACAGAAGCCCTAAATTTCCTTTATTTAATTTTAATTCAATAAAAAAGAAACCCCTAATCGAGTTTCTTTTACTATTCTTCTACTGCATCGCAGCTATGATGTCCTCAAAAGACTTATCAAAGATCGATGGTTTATCAAACTTCCACGTACCCTGGTAAACAGGATCGCCATTTAAGTAGAAGGTTCCTTCTCCATGCTTTTCTCCCTGTTGGAAGTCTCCTTCATACCATTTGTTTCTATTCCATATATACTTGCCCTTACCGTGAATCTGACCTAGCTTCCACTCACCATCATATATAAGCTCACCCTTAGAATTAAAGCATGAACCATTACCATCCATCTTACCATCCTTGAAATCGCCAATATAAATATAGCCATCGCTCCAAGTATATATACCGAGACCTTCTTTTCTTCCTTCTATCCAATTGCCAAGATATTCATCGCCATTGTTGTACTTAATACGACCAATACCATCACTCTTATTAGCTTTGAAGTTACCTATATATTCATTACCATTAGAAAAAGTAAAGGAACCCCTTCCCTCTCTAACACCATTTACAAAGTTGCCTATGTATTCAGTATTAATACTTGAATCGTCATCTTCACTAGGTTGGAAAATATAAGACCCTATACCAATCAACTTTCCATCTAAAAGTCTGCCAATATACATATCACCATTAGAGAACCTGTAAATCTGTACCATATCATTTCTTTGGCCAGGTTAAGTCTATCCTCTTCACTATCATCAAGAAAACCAACTATATCGGCTAGATTTTCATTTTTAGCAAGCTCTTCCTTTTGTGATTCAACATATATTTCCTCTTCCTTACTAGCAGCCAACTTCTCCTTAATTTGATCTGAAGGCTCTCCTAGTATTAGTTTTTCAAGTTCATATACCTCTTCATCACTTGCAAAAATACCCTTTTTCAAGGCATTGCTCTTCTTTATCTTAAATAATTTTAAATTCTTTCTTATGTCGTCAATTTCATTTATATAACTGGTATATAATTCTACATAATTATTTGATATGCTCAAACTAATCCCTCCGTTCAATAGACATCTATACTAATTATATAATATTTTTTATTATTTTAAAAGTATTTTGTCCCTAGACCTCTAAAATATTATAAATCCTTGGGCTTAAAGCCCCTTCCCCTAACTTCAGTTATATCATTGATGGTGATAAAGGCCCTAGGGTCAATTTTAAATGCTATCTCTTTAATTTTTGGTATCTCATTTGAAGATACTATAGTATATATCAATTTCTTACTATCGCCTGTATAGGCCCCTTCAGCATGTATAAAGGTTACCCCTCTAATCATGGCCTTCATTATATCCTCAGCTATCAGGTCCGGTTTGTCAGATATAATTATTAAGGACTTTTGGTAGTTCATTGCATCCTTAATAAATCCAAGTGCAATGGAGCTAATATAAAGCCTATTAGGGTATATAGGCCCAATTTAAGGCTAAATAAAATACTTCCAACCATTACCACTATTACATTGAAGCCAAAGCTAGTATCTTTAATTTCAATATTCTTCTTCATCTTCAAGATGGCAGCAATTATATCGGTACCACCTGTAGATGCCCTAGCCCTAAATACAAGACCAATTCCTATACCATTTAAAAATCCTCCAAATATAGTCTGTAGGAAAATATCATTTATAGGAATAATCGCCCCTATATCCTGGGTTAAACCTAGAATTAAAGAATATATAATCATATTTGTTAAACTAAGCATACAAAACTCTTTTTTCAAGTATATAAATCCCAGTATAAATATAGGTATATTTAATATAAAGGTCCCTATACCAACATTTAAACCCGTCAAGTAGTTGATAGCAGTTGCAAAACCAGTTACACCACCACTTAAAAGATGGGCCTGTCGTAAAAAACCATTCACCCCAACTGCAGATATACTCAAACCTAGTATCATAGTTCCCAACCTTAAGGAAGGGTGTTCACTGAACCTGTCTCTAACCTGACTCATTACTTCCTCCTATAGCAAGATGCTAATTCATTAAATCCCCTAATTTTTTCTTATTACCTTCTAAAACACCTACGACTTCTTCTAAATCCATATCACGAATAGTCTCAAGGAACTTGTCTATTTTCTTTATCTCATTTAATATTTTTTTCTCTAACTCAGGCTTATTAGCACTTGTAGTGACCTCTAAAAATTCACCTGAATAAATCATGTATACCGATGCCTGGTCTAGAAGCTCTAAGGAAAGCTCCCTAAAGTATTTTTCTTGTTCTAGGTTATTATCCATAAGGGCACTCTTGGCCATAGCAGATGCAACTGCTGCCAACCTAGAAGTATCATCAATTAATTGCCTCAAAATTCTTATGGAATTATCATCCAAGTCTTCTATCATGGCATAAGAAATTTTTTGTTCTTCTCCTTCTTGAACCATTTCTATAAATACACTCTTGTCATAGGCACATACTGGGCACGCATCCGGTGCCTCTTCACCAATGTGTATATATCCACATTCTTTACACTTAAATCGCTTCATTTCAACACCTCTCATTCCAAGCTGTCTTAATAGATACATCTCAAAATATAATATCCTATATAGGCTGACTTGTCTATAATCTAAAGTAAATTTATGATTTTTTTTATAATAATTTAATACTTTTCTTCAAAAGTCTCCTTTAAAAAATCTCATTTATGTAGTAAAATATAAAGATGGGAGGATATATTATGAAAAAAAATAAAAAACACTATATAAACTATAGTAGGACTAATCCTAACAAAAGAGACATACGTTTACCTAAAAGAAAGAAAAGAGCCGGCTTTAATGCAAAAAAAATCTTATTACTGTTGATAATTATTGCATGTGCAGCTGGTTGCTTTAAGCTAATAAATGCTTATAGAAGTAATGAAGAAGCAGAAAACAAGACAAAAATTGAAAACAAGCAGGCTCAGACTCAAACAAAAAAGTCTAAAACCGTAATAGGCCAGAAGGAAGATGCAAAGAAGCTTTACGGTGTCGATTCCCAAAAGGTATGGAATGCTCTAAACACTTACGACTATGATAATGGTGGCAAAAAACAGGTCTTCTTAACTTTTGATGATGGCCCATCTCTAACAAATACACCTAATATACTTAAGACTCTTAAGGATAATGATGTAAAGGCTACCTTCTTCGTTATAGGTAAGTCACTGGCTATGAATGGTGCTGCAGATATACTAAAGCAAGAGTATAACGAAGGCATGGCTATTGCCAACCACTCATATTCACATGACTATAGCCACCTATACCCTGGTAGGGTTTTAAACCTATCAAACTATACTGCAGATTTTAACAAAAATGCAGACCTAATTAAGAAGAGTCTTGGATTTGACTTCGAAACCAGGGTTTACAGATGTCCAGGTGGTCAGATATCTTGGCAGAAGACAGAACCTCTTAATGAATATTTAATTAAAAATAATAAGTCTTCTATTGACTGGAATGCCCTAAACGCTGATGCTGAAGGGCCAAAGAAAAATGCAGATGAGTTGTATAAGCACGCTGTAGAAAGCAGTAAGGGTAAAAACCTTGTTGTCCTACTAATGCATGATACTTATGGTAAGGAAGAAACTGCTAAGTATCTTGATAGGATTATTAAATATTTCAAGGCTGAAGGTTATGAATTTAAGACAATGTACTAAATTAACGATACCCAAGTCTAAATAGGAACAATTAAAATGAGGTATACATTAAAGTAAATGTATACCTCAGACTGATCGAGTAGGGAGGACTTTCTCCTCCCTCTCACACCACGGAGCGTGCCGTTCGGCACTCCGCGGTTCAATTCAAATAATAATCTAAACAACTAATGAGTCCTCGCTTTGCGAGGATTTCTTTTGTTATCTTGCGAAGCCCCGCTGTTCTGGCTACCGCCTGATAATGGTCTGTAAATCCTACGGATTGTCTCGCCATCCATTCTGGTACACCAAGCTTTCTTAGTCCCCACATCCTTTTCTTGCTAGTTTTCCATTGTTTCCATATAACTATTCTCATACGATTACGAAGATGTTCATCTATTTTAGTCATATTTTGTTTCATCTTAGCTATCCTAAAATAGTTTATCCATCCTCTTATCACCTGATTTAGTCTCAGTATCCTGTAGTCCATAGACACTGACCACGAACGATATGTTAATTTCTTGAGCTTTCTCTTAAATCTGTTTATTGAGTCCTTATGTGGTCTAGCCTCCCATTTTCCATTCATTTTCACAAAGCCAAATCCTAGGTACTTGAGCCTTGTTGGTTTTGTGACTTTGGATTTAGTAGCATTTACCTTAAGGCTTAGCTTCCTCTCTATCCACGATGTGACCGAATGCATCACTCTATTTGCAGCTGCACTACTTGCAACGGTTATTATACAGTCGTCTGCATATCTAACGAAGTGCAAGCCTCGTGCTTCTAACTCTTTGTCTAATTCATTGAGCATTATGTTACTAAGCAAAGGGGATAAGTTACCTCCTTGCGGAGTTCCTATAGTGGTTTCTTCATATTTCCCTTTTACCATAACTCCGGCTCTTAGGTACTTAGTTACAAGAGATATTACATCTGGGTCTTTCACCGTTTTACCTACCAGATACATAAGTTTGTCCTGTGGTACGTTATCAAAGAACTTTTCTAGGTCAATATCCACTATGTATGTGTATCCATCATTTAGATATTCTAGTAGCTCTACTATTGCTTGTTGTGCCCTTCTACCTGGTCTAAATCCATAACTATGTTCACTAAATTGTGGTTCAAACATTGGTGTTAGAACTTGGGCAATTGCTTGTTCTATGATTCTGTCTACTACTGTTGGAATTCCAAGATTTCGTACTCCACCGTTTGGCTTTGGTATTTCTACTCTGAGTACTGGTTGTGGTTTATATTTCCTTTTCAGGATTTTAGTTTTGATATCTATCCAGTTTTCTTTGAGGTATTTGTTAACATCTTCGATGCTTATACCATCTATGCCTCCGGCACCCTTATTGGCTTTTACCTTTTTATATGCCATTTTCATATTTTCTCTGGATAATATCTGATTCATTAGTTGTCCCATAGATTGTCTCACTTTCCTAATTTTCTTTTGTACATACTAGCCCTAGCTCCTGTGAAATGTTCACTCCGTTACGTCTTTGCTACTATATTTCTCGTCGGACCTGTATACTCAGTTTGATTAAGTCACTTTGACTTTTAGAATTGTTCAGCCCTTCGCTCCATTCCCATTACAGAAACTTCTCCACTACTATGGCTTCTGCTGACTTCTCACAGTTCGTTGTTACTAGGTTTTCCCTCTGTGAGACCTCACGGGATAAGTCGTCAGTCTTTCCTCGTCTACCTGCCTAATCTACTTACATAAGTTACGTTTGCCTTTTGGACTTTGTGACTGCTAGCCCACTCATCCGTTATGTAAGCCTTGATATTAGGTTTCTGTACGTCAGGCTACGATTTCGCTATCCCTTCTTCTCGCCTGTACCTCACAATACAAACCTTGGGAATCGCTATGAGGTTCGTCGGCAACTACGCCCTTCGTGGACTTTCACCACAGACTGACGGCATGCCCGTCATACTAGACAAAGTCCACATGTAAAAGTGTGGACTTTTCTAGTTTTTAGTACAATACAAATGCATCTTTATGATATCCATACCACGAAAGCATTGAGATTTCAATGTTTTCGTGGTATAATATATATGAAAAGAGGTGCGCTATGATTACGAAAAATACATCCAATAAAGAGCAAATACAGATGGTTTCCTTAGAACAGCTTGTTCCCAAAGACCATATTCTTAGAAAAATTGATGATACAATTGATTTTTCATTCATATATGATTTAGTGGAAGATAAATATTCTTCAGATACTGGCAGACCAAGTATAGATCCGGTGATACTAATCAAGATTCCAATCATTCAATATATGTTTTGGAATAAAAAAAGTATGCGACAGACAATAAGGGAAATAGAAGTAAATGTAGCATATAGATGGTTTCTTGGTTTGGATTTTTTTCGACCCCGTTCCTCATTTCAGTACTTTTTGGGAAGAACTACAAAAGAAGATTTGAAGGAACAGACCTATTTGAGCAGATTTTTTTCTAATGTGTTAATGCAGTGTATGAATAAGAATCTTGTTGATACTTCAACTGTATTTGTAGATTCTACCCATGTCAAAGCGACCGCAAATAGAAAGAAGGCTAAGAAAATTCTTGTAGCAAAGAAAGTCATGAGATTTTATGATGATCAGTTATCAAAGGAAATAAATTCAGATAGAGAAAAAAACATGGTAAAAAAAGTCCTTAAAAAGACAAAAAAATAAGGATGACGATGATGTTGATCCCCCTAGCATAGATTGTAGCGAACTTAAAGAAAAGAAAGTCAGCACAACAGATCCTGAAAAGTGGTTGGTTTCATAAAGGAGAACATAAAGAGGTCTTTGCATATGCGATAGAAGCTGCATGTGATAAGCATGGCTGGTTACTTGGTTATACAGTACATCCAGGCAATGAACACGATTCTAAAACATTCCCTGCAATTTATGAAAAAATAAAGAAACTCAAACCTGAAATAATTGTTGCTGATGCAGGGTACAAAACACCGGCTATAGCTAGAATGTTGATTGATGATGGTATAAGGCCAATTTTTTTCCGTATAAAGCACCAATGACAAAAAGGATTCTTTAGAAAATATGAGTATGTATATGATGAATATTACGATTGCTACATTTGCCCAAATAACAAGATACTAAAATACTCAACTACAAACAGAGACGGATATAGAGAGTATAAAAGTAATCCTGTAAATTGCAGTAGTTGTCCATATATATCTCAATGCACCCAAAGTAAAAATCATCAGAAGGTAGTTACAAGGCATGTATGGCAAGAATATATGGATATATGCGAAGACATTAGACATACAAGAGGGACGAAAAGCATCTACGATTTACGAAAAGAAACAATAGAAAGAGTATTTGGAGTAGCAAAAGAAAATCATAGTATGCGATATACACAGCAGATAGGTAAAGAAAAAATGGCCATGAAAATAGGCCTAACTTTTGCGTGTCTAAATATGAAAAAAACTAGCAAAAAAATACTGACAAAGAAGAGTAAAAAACACTGTGACTTTTCGACAATTTTTTCGTTTTTTAGGTTATCCTTTAGTTTTTAACAATTATATAGAGAAAAGTCCCTTAAATCATTAATGACTTAAGAGACTTTGTCTACGATTTGAGGTATACATTAAAGTAAATGTATACCTCTATTTTTATTTCCTTGTACTTATATATTTATCTAGCCCTATATATTAGTTTATATTAGTTAAAAAATGAGTTTATAAAGTCTATGATCCTGTCAAGTAAGCCTGACTTCTGTGCCTTGTCTGCCAGGTCACCAGCAACCTTCTTTGCCTCATCTAAGCCTGTAGATGTAGTACTTACTACAGCATCCTTAGATAGCTTAGAATCGTCGAACTTATTAAAAAAGTTACTAGCATCCTTGTTGTTCTTTATCCAAGAAGATGCCTTGTCTATTATGCCACTGGCTTCTATCTTTTCACCTGCCTGACTAAGATTGTTCTTTACATTAGCACTTACATTATTTAGGGTATCCTTTATATCATTGTAGTTGTAGTTCTGGTTACCCACGTCCTTCATTAGGTTAGTTATAATGTTAATGTCACCAGTATTAAGGGTCACATTATAATTATCAGCAACCTTTTTTACTGTATCCTTGATTTCCTTTTCAGAATCTAAGTCGTTCTTTATTACTTCCTTCTTAGTATCATTAACTATACCTGCAGCCTTATCCTTACCAACTGACTCAGCAAGGTTGCCTGTAGTTATCAGCTCCTTATTGGCAAGCTTCTTCTTCTCTTCTGTAAGCTTTTCACCTGAAGACTTTTCAAAGGCTATTGTAATACCTGTCAGTGCCCCTGTACCACTCACAGGGAACGGTGCGGCAGCGACCACATTTGCATTTTCCACGCCTGCTGTGGCAAGTGTAGATGCAATCATAGAGCTCGTTACCCAGGTGATATTTGATGTTTTTACATTTATACCACCACTTGTTGTTGGCACAACATAGGAAGACGACATTGTCACCCTACCGATCTGAGCCTCTGGTGCAATTCCACCAAGGTACTTTCTCTCCTGTTGGTTGTTTACATAAATTATATTTGAGTTTGCCTCATCTACGCCAAAGTAATTTAATATAGCCTGTTTTTGACTGGCATTGAGGTTAGCACCCAGTGTTACTACCTCACCTGAGTCAGCAAAGGCATTGGCTGTTAGACCTGCAGTCATGCTAATTGCCGTAAGCATAGCCAAAAATTTTCCTTTAATATTTTTCTTTGTCTTATTTTTCAATATGTTCATTTTCATACCTCCAACACAGGTCATTCATTTATTGCTTATTCTCAACCTGTATTATGAGGATATCTCTATATGCTTAATTTTACCTTTAAAGGCATAAATTCTAGACTTTAAATACTTACAATGCTATAATATACTTGATATTATAAATACCTTACTTGGTCTAGCTTGTCTGGTTGGACACTCTTATGGTATTAAAACAAAAGATTGAAAGGAGACAAATATGTCAAAAGAGTTAGTAAAGGATAGAGTTGTAGAATATTTAATCCAGGAATTAGCGGTACCTGAAGAAATGATTGAAATAGATACTCCCCTATCTGAGTATGAAGAAGGTGTAGAAGGTACTATTGACATCACAGTCACAGTTGAGGATGAAGATGGTGCACTTTTACCACTTATGATTGTAGTTTGTCTTGATGATGATATTGAGCTAACTGAGAGCGTTGTAGACGGTCAGATGGACTTCCTTGAATTAATCGATGAATCTACTCACGTTGGTAGGATGATACTTACAAACGGAGACCAGATGATGTATGCTGACTGGAATGGAACTGAGCTAGAGGATGAAGAAGCTCTACCAAAATACAGCCAGATGCTAGAAGAATTCAAGGCTGTTGAAAAAGAATATAAGGAGTATATGGCTGAACATCCTGACTGTGACTGTGGTTGTGAAGACCACCACCATAACCACTAAAGGAGTCTTAGAAGAAGCTATTCTAAACAGTTAATGCTTTATAAAAGTAAAAAGAAGAGGTAAAATGGCCTCTTCTTTTTATTTTATACTTTTAAACTTATATTATATTCTATACCCTAATTAGAAAGAAGGAATTATAGCACCATTGTACTTTTCTTCGATATACTTCTTAACTTCTGGAGATGTAAGGGCCTTTGTAAGAGCCTTTATCTTATCGCTATTTTCCTCACCCTTTCTAACAGCTAATATATTAGCATATGGAGAATCAGTTGACTCGATTGCGATTGAATCCTTAGTTGGGTTTAACTTAGCTTCAAGTGCATAGTTAGAGTTTATAACTGCTATGTCTACATCCTTTAAAGCTGTTGGTAGCTGTTCTGCTGCAAGTTCCTTAATTTCAATATTTTTTGGATTTTCTGTGATATCATTCTTAGTTAATAGGTCCTTGTCTGCAACCTTAATTAAGCCTTCTCTAGCAAGTAGCTTAAGAGCTCTTGATTCATTTGTAGCATCGTTAGGAACTGCAACTGTAGCTCCGTCCTTAGCATCACTAATCTTCTTTAGTGAGTTTGAATATACACCCATTGGTTCTAAGTGTACCTTTGCAGTATAAACTATATCAGTCTTGTTCTTAGCATTGTACTCATCTAAGTATGGTACGTGCTGGAAGTAGTTAGCGTCTAGAGACTTTTCAGTCAAGCCCTTGTTTGGTAGAACATAGTCATTAAATACCTTAACATCTAACTTGTATCCATCCTTTTCAAGAAGTGGCTTACTACTTCGTTTAAAATCTGTGCATGTGGGTTAGGTGTAGCACCTACTGTAATAGTCTTGTCATCTCCTGAAGATGTAGATGCCTTATCTGCATCCTTGTTTGCTCCACAAGCAACTAGTCCTAGTGATAGTACTGCAACTGCAGCTAATGTTAAAAATTTCTTTGCTTTCATACTTGTACCTCCTAAAATTTAACTTTTTCTAAAAATTCTAATTTTTAATTTATATTATAGCACTAAATTGTAAATTTAGTTAGCTATTTTATATAAGTTATTTGTTTAACTTTGTTTTAATATAAGTTATTACTTTAGCTTCTTATATAAGAAGTCTCCTAAGTTCTGTATAATCTGTACTAGGATTACAAGAGCTATAACAGTAAATAACATTACATTTTTATCGAACTGCTGGTAACCATATACAATTGCTACGTTACCAAGTCCACCAGCACCAACGGCTCCTGCTATTGCAGTATAACCAAGTACTGAAATTATAGTAAGGGTTACTCCCAACACAATTGATGGAACTGACTCTTTTACCATAACCTTGAATATTATCTGTACATTTGTAGCACCAAATGATTTTGCTGCCTCAATCAAGCCCTTATCTACTTCATTTAAAGATGACTCAATCAGTCTGGCCATAAATGGTGCTGTACCTACTGTAATAGGTACTAGGGCTGCTGTATTACCTATACTAGTTCCCACAACCAGTCTTGTAAAGCTACTAATAGCAACTATTAAGATGATAAATGGGAAAGACCTAAATACATTAACTATCAAGCCAAGCGTATTGTATATAGTCCTATTAGGTTTTAAGCCGTCCTCCTTAGTTATTACTAAGATAATTGCGATTATAAAGCCTATTATAGATGCTATTATAGTAGGAACCAAAATCATATAAAGTGTTTCCACAAAGGCAGTTGGGAATAAAGTTGTCATATAATCTCTAAAGCTCATTGTCTACCTCCTGCCATCTCATACCATGATCAGTCAAATATTTTTCGACATCTCCAAGTCTTTCTCCCGGAACATTAATAATCAAGGAACCTAATATATTATCTCTAAATTTCTCCAGCTTACCATAAATTATTGATACATCTATGGAAAGCTCTCTAGCCATACCTGTTATAACCGGATCATTTGACCTGTCATTAGTGAACAATAGCTTTAGGTTACATCCACTAGGTAAAACTATATTTTCCTCTCCAAGTAATTTTCTTAGAGGTTTATTATTTTTTAAGAATATCTCCTGAGTATCTCCTACCTCTAGGACCTTACCCGCATCCATTATTGCCGTTCTCGTACAAACCTGCTTGATTACCTCCATCTGGTGGGTAACTATTATTATAGTAATGCCCAACTTTTGATTGATTTCCTGTAGCAGGTCTAGTATTGACTTGGTTGTCTTTGGGTCTAGGGCTGAAGTAGCCTCATCACAAAGCAATACAGATGGGTTCATTGTCAAGGCTCTGGCTATTGCTACTCTTTGCTTCTGTCCACCACTTAGGTTTCTAGGCTTGACATCCTTCTTATCCAAAATACCAACTAGGTCTAGTAACTCCTCTACCCTTGTCTTTATTTCCTCCTTAGAATACTTAAAACATTCCATTGGTAGGGCTACATTCTCAAAAACTGTCTTCCTCTCTAAAAGTGAAAAGTGTTGGAAAATCATGCCCAGGTCTTTTCTTAAATTTCTAAGAGACTTTTCATCAAGATTGGCTACATCCTGGCCATTTACATATATTGACCCAGAATCGAAGCTTTCTAGCCTATTAATACATCTCAATATCGTAGATTTACCAGCGCCACTATGTCCGATGATGCCGAATATTTCTCCGTCATTTATCTTTAAGTTTATGTCCGTCAAAACTTGGTTTTGACCATAAAACTTATTTACTTCCTTTATTTCAATCATTTTATACTCCTTTCTATAAACTTTAATAAAAAATAAAAAATGCCTGAGTAAAATATACCCAGACCTGGAAATACTACTCATCTTTCGGTTACACACCGCTGGATTTAGCACCTTAACAAAGTTAGGTTGCCGGGCTTCACAGGGCCAGTCCCTCCGCCACTCTCGATAAGAGATTTAATATTTTGTTATTACCTATGATAAAATATTAGTTGAACTTTGTCAAGAATTTTTTAATATTTTTTAAGTTAGTCTTTTAACAATAAGAAAAATCCTCTGAAAGCCTTATAAAATAAACTAAAATCTTAGTTGTGTCAACCAATAAATGCTGTAAATTATAGCAAGCCCTATAATTCCCATTATTATAGAATCAATTACAACTGCCCTCTTTTTACCATTTTCCTTGTCTTCATTAAATGACCTAAACATGGCATAGAACATCACACCCAGTCCTAATATATTTACCAAAACAGAAGATAGTTGATTTGCTAAGTACCTAGAATATATTATAATCAAAAAGCCCACTCCCAACAAAAAGGTATTATTTGACATAGGTGAATTGCTTACCTTTGTTTCCTTATTATTGGAAACTTCCTGCTTCTTATAATAGGGCTTATTTTTTTTCTTATTCTTTCCAGTATTCTTAGACATTTCAATCCTCCAATTTATCAACTATTTTAAATCAACTCTTATAAGTTGCTAGTATATATACCAGCTAGCTATCATGTAATTTATATAAATATTATAATATAGGACTAGCATATTTTCAAGTTTGATAATCTCCCATTTGTAATATTCTTGTTATAGTGGTGCCATCCTCTTATCTAAAAAATTTTCCTATTACTTATATATCTCTCACCTAAGACATTATAATATTCCATGATGCTTATAAGACTAAAAATCCCGGCTGAATTAGTCAACCGGGATCCTATCTGTGTGTTTATTTTTTGTGTTTATTTTTTGTGTTTATTCAGTCAAAACTTATACTTATAAGTCTATTAAGCTTCTTTCTTAGCTGCTATGAACTTACCAACTATAGCTGCAACTAGCACTGGTATAATCCAGTAGAATCCAACTGAATGACCTGGTAACTTGTTTAAAGCTTCTGTTAGACTAGCTAGTACGCCTACTTTTGCAAAAAGAGGAACAGTTGACAATTCATGAGCAACACCTAATATTAGAGCTACCCAAGATGCTAGCACGTATACATTCTTGTTCTGAATCTTAGTATGAATTAGACCAAGAAGTATTAGAGTAACAACTGCTGGGTACATCATGTATAGTAGTGGTGCAGCGATCTGTATAATCTTATCAACTCCGAAGTTAGATATGATTGCTGAGAATACACAAACTACAACAACTATAACTTCATACTTAAGCTTACCTTCTGTAAGGTCACTGAAGTAGTTACCACAAGCAGATGTAAGACCTATAGCTGTAGTTAAACAAGCTAGACCAACAACTAGACCAAGGATTACCTTACCAGGTCCACCAAGTATAGCCTGAGTTATTGATATTACTAGTGTAGTTCTTTCAACTGTATTGTCATACTGTGGAGATACTGTAGCACCTAGGTAAGTTAGACCACCATAAACAAGGGCCAAACCTACAACTGCCACTATGCCGGCAAGTATTGTAGCCTTAACTAGAACCTTCTTTTCAGTATAACCCTTCTGCTTAACAGATGCTATAACGATACCAGCGAATACTGCTCCAGCCATACCATCAAGAGTCTGATAACCGTCATTGATACCGCTTATAAATACGTTATCAACTAGCGTTCTATCAAGTGGTGCACCTAGAGGGCTCACTATACCCTTTATGATCAATACTGCCAAGCATATTAGAAGTACTGGTGTCAAGAAAGCACCAATTATATCTACAACCTTTGAAGGCTTAATAGTTAATACTAGAACTATTACGAAGAATATAATTGCGAAAACTATTGGGCTTAGGCTATGTCCGAAATTAGGAACTATACCTATTTCATAAGTTGTAGCTGCTGTTCTTGGTATAGCAACGAATGGTCCTATACAAAGAATAGTTAATGATGCAATTACAATACCTAGCTTCTTTCCAGCTCTTCCGAAGAAGGCCATCATATCGCCCTGTGTACCTGTTGCTGCGATAACACCTAATAATGCCAAACCACCATCTGCAAATAAGAATGCCATGAATGATACAAACCATTTAGTTCCTGATATAACACCCAAGAACGGTGGGAAAATTAAGTTACCAGCACCAAAGAACATCGCGAATAATGCGAAACCGATGACAACAATGTCTTTAAATTTGATACTCATTTTGAACTCCTCCTTAAAAATAATCAAAATTAAATTAGTTCTCTTAGAGTATAACCTTAATTTTCAGTATTGTCAAATAATTTTTTTAATTTAATATCTAAAGGTGTCATTTTCTATATTATTGAAAGGTAAACAATTGCATATTTATTTATTATTAATTTTAATTAAATTTTATGTTTTTTTAAACTTTAAATCTTTTTTTCTTGAAATCACCTTTTAAATTTTTATGTGAATTATAACTAAAAAAATGAGGATGTACAATATGATATTATACATCCTCAAAGGCATTTATACCTTGTATTATTAACTAGTTTGCTCGTATGGCTTTATAATATCCAGAAAGTCAAGACCAAGTATATAAATTTCCTATACTTTTCAAGTTATATTTAACAAAACACAATATATTGATTTGTAAATATACCAATAATTAATTACAATATTTCCTAGTTACAAGCTATCAAAGTTTCTGCTTAGGATATAAGTATGTGGTCATTCTGTGAATCAATCTTTACCCTGTCACCAGGTCTTATCTGACCACCAATTATTTTTCTTGCCAGTATAGTTTCTATGTTATTGCTAATGTACCTCTTCAAAGGTCTTGCACCGTATACAGGGTCATAGGCTTCCTTAATCATAAGGTCCTTGGCAGCTTCTGTTAATTCTACATCTATATCATTTTCCGCTAGTCTTGACGCTAAGTCTGCAAAGAATATATCTATAACCTGCTTAATTTCATCCTTCATTAGAGGTTTAAACATGATTATATCATCTACCCTATTCAAGAATTCTGGCTTAAACCTAGCTCTCATCTGCTTAAGTACGCTTTCACTAACATTTTCATCTATATTGCCACCAGCTTCTAGTAGGGTTGAGCTTCCTATATTAGATGTCATTATGATCAAACAGTTTAAAGTCTACTGTTTTTCCCTTATTGTCAGTCAACCTACCATCATCTAGTATCTGTAAGAAGATATTGAACACATCGTCATGGGCCTTTTCAATCTCATCAAATAAGATTACAGAATATGGCTTTCTACGTATAGCCTCTGTTAGCTGACCACCCTCTTCATAGCCTACATAGCCTGGAGGTGGTCCTACTAGCCTTGATACGCTATGCTTTTCCATATACTCAGACATATCTATCCTAACGATACTGTCCTCGCTATCGAATAGGTCTCTTGCAAGTGTCTTGGCCAACTCAGTCTTACCTACACCAGTAGGACCTAAGAATATAAAGGATCCCATAGGCTTTTTCTGGTCACTAAGACCTGCCCTAGACCTTAAGATGGCATTAGATACTGCAGTAACTGCTTCATCCTGCCCTATGACCCTCTTATGTAGCTGATTTTCTAGATTTAATAGCTTGGCCTTTTCAGTTTCAACTAGTTTACTAACAGGTATGCCAGTCCACTTAGAAATTATATCTGCAATTTCATTTTCCGTTACCTCCTCCTTTAGAAGGCTATCTCCTGCTTCTTTGTCATACTTGTCATCAAAGTTTTTTATTTCCTCTTCTAATTTTGGTATTTGACCAAACTTTACCTCTGCTGCCTTATTGAAGTCGTATTCTCTTTCATACTTTTCAACCTTGGCCCTAGCCTCATCTAGCTTAGACTTAAGTTCCTTTAGGTCTGTAATCCTGTTCTTTTCCTTTTCATACCTAGCTGTCATGCTATCATTTTCTTCCTTAAGATCAGCAAGCTCCTTTTCTAATTCTTCAAGTCTTGATTTGGACTTTTCATCTTCTTCCTTTAAAAGGGCTTCTCTCTCTGTTTCTAGCATAAATAGTCTTCTTCTAACAATATCTAGGTCTGTAGGAAGAGAATCTATCTCTGACCTAATCATTGCACCTGCCTCGTCTATCAGGTCTATAGCCTTATCAGGTAGGTATCTATCCTGTATATACCTGTCTGACAGCTTGGCTGCGGCTACAATCGCATTATCGTGTATCCTGATACCGTGGTGGATTTCAAACCTTTCTTTTAGACCCCTAAGAATAGATATGGTATCTTCAAGGCTTGGTTCATCAACTATAACAGGCTGGAATCTTCTCTCTAGGGCCTTATCCTTTTCTATATACTTCCTATATTCATCAAAGGTAGTTGCTCCTATACAGTTAAGCTCGCCTCTTGCCAACATAGGCTTGATTAGGTTTCCAGCATCCATAGAACCTTCAGTCTTACCAGCACCTACTATAGTGTGTATTTCGTCAATAAATAGGATTATCTTACCTTCAGAGCTCGATACCTCCTTTAACACCGCCTTTAATCTCTCTTCGAATTCACCCCTAAACTTGGCACCGGCGATCAAGGCACCCATATCTAAGGAGAAGATCACCTTATCCTTCAAGCCCTCTGGAACATCACCTTTTACGATTCTCTGGGCAAGTCCTTCAACTATGGCTGTCTTACCTACTCCAGGCTCACCAATTAAGACTGGATTATTTTTTGTCCTTCTTGATAGGATCCTAATGGCCCTCCTTATCTCTTCATCCCTACCTATAACAGGGTCTAGCTTATTATTTTCTGCTAGTTTCACAAGATTAGTTCCGTACTTAGCTAGGGCATCATAGGTACCCTCTGGATCCTGACTATCAACCCTCTGGTTACCCCTAACTTGGTGTAGTACATTCAAGAATTCCTGCTTAACCAATCCATACTGGTTAAATATTCTTCCTATAGCTGATGACTTTTCTTTATCAAATATAGCCAACATAATATGCTCGACGCTAATATAAGAATCCTTAAAGTCATCTGCTATTTTTTCTGCCTCAACCATTACTTCATTTATAGCCCTAGTTGCAGTTACTCCTTGTGAGTTTGCACCGCCACCCGTTACACTTGGTAGCTTAGATATTTCGCTTTTAACTGACTTCTTCAAAGAATCAGAACTTATATTCATTTTTTCTACTATATTTGGTATTAACCCATCCTCCTGGTCTAATAAAGCATAAAGTAGGTGGATTACATCAACCTGTTGGTTATTGTTTCTAACTGCCTCAGAAAAAGCATCATTCAAGGCATTTTGTACTCTTAATGTCATTTTTTCTACGTTCATAATTAAATTTCCCTCCAATTTCTATTATTTTTATTATCTAATTTTAATATATTATATTTATCATATTACCTTATCTATCTTATTTATCTATTTTAATTTTATCTGTCTTGTCTATCTCACCTATCCTATTTTTCCTTGTATAACCTATCCATATACTTATTTTGTGCTTATCACTTGGTTTTTAATAAAATAGACCTACTCAAGTCAAGGATGGCATCCATTAATTCTTGACCGCCTCTAGAGTCAAATCTTAGTTCCAAATTGAATCTTTCCGACTTATCTATAAAATTCAGCTGGTCTTCAGAAATAATATACATATAAATGTCATCAGTAACCAGGACCCTCTCACCATAATTCATAGCCGAGCAGGTATTGATAAATTCATCCCTATAGTCTATATAGTAATCATCTTCTTCAGGATAATATATGTAGTCAACCATATAATTGAGTATATCTAACAAATACTTATTTACAAAAGAGTATACATCATCGTTATTGTAAACTGATATATTCTCATAAATATAGTGACCAAAATATGGATGAACATTTTCTCTTAATTCATATACATATTTGGAAGACAGTAAAAAGCTAATAGTCCAAAAACTTGATTCCTTTTTGGCTAAACTAATTACACTATCATCCTTGTACCTCTTTGTAGCCAGAGGAAGAATATCACTTTTATCCACCGGCCTAGCCCTATCGTACATGTTACAAATAAAATTATCTATTAAAAATGTGTTGGTATGTTTTTCAAAGAGATGGTCAAACCACCTCATTATATCCCTGTCAAATATATAATTCATATCTATCACTTCTTCCCTTTATCCACACTATTATATTCCTTAATTAATTTATCTCTCTCGTACTTTGATCCCCTATATGATACAAGTGGATTAACCATATACAGTCCATTCCTAATCTTCTTTAAAAAATCCATTTTTTTATACTGTCCAAATAATACAGACAAGCCTGTCTTGGGGTAGTCTAGTTCAAGAGATAGGTCGTCTAAGGTCATAAATATCTTATTATTCTTATCCATCAGGCTAATAAGGACCATGGGTATCATTGCCTTCTTTGTTGATGTGTCTTTCAAAGACCTGATATAGTTGTTTGGAGATATATTGATAAACCTTTCATGTTCCTTTTTATAGTTAACAAGCTGACTTTCACTATACCTATCCTTATTTAATTTTCTTGGTTTATGCTCTAAATCAAACATTCACATCACTTCCTCGCCATATACCTGTCTTTATTATTTTCATTCTATCCAAATCCTATCACTTACTTCCTATAATATATACCTTAAATGTTTATCAGTCAAGCTAACAAAATCACTTTATTTATCATTTTTATAAATTTTAAGTTTATCATTATGGTATACTTTTTTTATATTTTTTATCTTTTTCAAATCTAGTCCTAGTCTAGATTTTAGGACCTAAAATCAAAAAAATATTATAAAAAAAATATTTTTTATTTCATATCTAGCATATACACTTATGCTATAATATACTAAGCATTTTAAAAAGGAAGTGAAGCAATGAAAATAAAGAATATATCAATACTAGGCTCTACTGGATCCATTGGTAGCCAAACTCTTGATGTTATCAGAAAAAACCCTAATCTTTACAAGGTTGAAGGTTTGACTGTCAATAAGAGTATTAACCAGCTATTAGACCAGATTAATGAATTCAAACCAAAATCAGTTGCTATATTTGATGATACTGCATATGAAGAATTCTTAACCCTAGTAGAGGAAAAGGTGGCTACAAGTCCATACCTTGCTAAGATCAATGTATATAAGGGCCACGAGGGACTAATAAAAATTGCAGGTTCAAGGACAATAGATATACTAGTTACTGCCGTGGTAGGTATGATAGGCCTATTGCCAACAGTGGAAGCAATTAAAAATTCAACTACAATTGCCCTTGCCAATAAGGAAACCTTGGTAACAGCTGGTCAGATAGTAATGGACTTGGCTAAAAAGCACCAGGCCAAGATACTACCTGTCGACAGTGAGCATAGTGCCATATTCCAGTGCTTGAATGGTGAGGAGTCAAATAAAATAGATAAAATCCTCTTGACTGCATCTGGTGGACCCTTTAGGGGTAGGTCAAGACAGGACCTAATAAATGTAAGTAAGTTAGATGCCCTTAAGCACCCAAATTGGTCAATGGGCCAGAAAATTAGTATCGACTCCTCTACCCTAATGAACAAAGGACTTGAGGTAATAGAGGCTAAGTGGTTATTTGATGTAGAACCAGAGGATATAATAGTCCATGTTCATCCTGAGAGCATAGTCCACTCTATGGTCCAGTTCCAAGACTCATCGGTCATAGCCCAGCTAGGTTGTCCTGATATGCGTGTACCAATTCAGTATGCACTTAGTTACCCAAGTAGGCTTGATAGCGATTTTGAAAGGCTTGACCTATTTAAAATTGCCAGCCTTAATTTTCAAAGACCTGACCTGGATGTTTTCCCTTGCCTAGACCTTGCCTATAGGCCCTAAGGGAAGGTGGCACTAGTGCTACAGTCCTAAATGCGGCAAATGAAGTCTTAGTGGAATATTTCCTTAATGATAAGATAGGATTTTATGATATACCTAAGTATATTGAAATGGCAATGAACGAGCATGACTTTATAGACCAACCAAGCCTAAAAGATATAATTAATATAGATGCTTGGACCAGGTCCTATATAAAAAATATTATTAACTAGACCATATTTTGGGAATAAAATATATAAATTACTAATAGCCTTTAATCTTAAGCATAATTAAAGGCTTTTATAATAGTATATACTTGTAAAGAAAGATCAGTAAGTTCTTTGGTCACGGCTAGTTATGACTAGACTTTACTGGTTTGAGTTTTAATAAATTAAAGGTAGGTGAAATATGAATATAATTGTTGCAATTTTAGTTTTTGGACTAATTATATTTGTCCATGAGCTAGGACACTTTATGTTGGCTAAAAGGGCTGGCGTAACCATACATGAATTTTCTATAGGAATGGGACCGCAAATTTTTTCAAGGGAATCTCAAGGCATTAAATATTCTCTAAGAATGATCCCCATTGGTGGTTACGTAGCCATGGAAGGTGAAGATGATGATTCTGATGACCCAAATTCATTTGGAAAAAAATCTTTAAAGGAGAGGTTTCTTACTATATTTGCAGGGCCCTTTGTAAATATTGTCTTTTGTATAATCCTATTAGTACCTGTATTTTTCTTTATAGGTGCACCTACTACAAGGTTCGGTCAGGTAATAGATAAGTCCCCTGCCGCCCTAGCAGGTCTGCAAAAGGATGATACCATCCTCTCTATAAATGGAGAAGAAACTAAGGAATTTAACGACATAAGTAAATTAGTTAATAAGTATGGTAAGGAAGACCTTACAATAAAATACAAGAGGAAAAACCAGGTAAATACTGTTAAATTAAGGGCTCAGAACCAGGCTGGCAGATATATTGTAGGAATACAGCCTGCCTATGAGAAAAATCAGCCTATGAAGGCTGTAAAACAGGCTTTTGTTGTAACCTATGATACATCAAAGACTATGCTTAGCTTTTTATGGAAGCTAGTTACTGGACAGCTATCTGGTAAGGCGGCTGATGCCCTATCAGGACCTGTAGGCGTGGTAAAGATGGTCTCTAACGCTGCTACAACAGGCATAATAAATGTTATCTACCTGACTGCAATCATCAGCTTAAATATAGGCTTAATGAACCTATTACCTATTCCAGCCCTTGATGGATGGAGAATCCTAATGCTGATTATTGAAGCAATTAGGGGGGGGGAAAGAAATTCCCAGCTAAGGTAGAGGGCTATATTAATGCTATAGGCCTATTTGTAATCTTAGGCTTGATGTTATTTGTAACCTACAAGGACATAATCAGACTACTAACTTAGGAAGGTAAAAGATGGCTTATAAAAGAAGAAAAACTAGGATGGTAAGGGTTGGAAACCTAAACATAGGTGGTGATAGCCCTATATCAATACAATCCATGACTACTACCGATACAAGGGATGCCAAGTCTACTATCAGCCAGATACATAGGCTAGAGGATGTTGGTTGCGATCTTGTAAGAGTTGCTGTTGTAGATATGGATGCTGCTAAGAATATAGCAAACATAAAAAAAGAAATTAATATACCGATCGTTGCAGATATACACTTTGACCATAGGCTTGCCCTTGAAGCAGTAAGAAGCCAGGTTGATGGTATCAGGATAAATCCTGGTAATATTGGTAGCCTTGCCAAGACCAAAGAGGTTGTCAAGGCCTGCAAAGATAATAATATACCTATAAGAATAGGTGTAAATGGTGGTTCACTAGAAAAGGACCTCCTAAACCAATATGGTGGCCCAGTAGCCGAAGCAATGGTAGAATCAGCAATGAGACATGTCAGAATCCTGGAGGACCTAGACTTTCAGGACATAGTAATATCACTTAAAAATTCTGATGTAATAAGGTCAATAGAGGCCTATAGGTTGATGTCTAAGACTGTTGACTACCCACTCCACCTTGGTATCACTGAGGCCGGTGGAATAAAAAGGGGTACTATCAAATCAGCCATAGGTGTTGGTTCTCTTTTAGCTGATGGTATCGGTGATACTATTAGAATATCCTTGACAGGTGACCCTACTGAGGAAATCCCTGTAGCCAAGGATATACTTAGGAGCCTAGACCTCCTAAATGACAAGATAAAAATAGTATCCTGCCCTACTTGTGGTAGGTGTAATATAAACCTGATAGACCTAGCCAATGAGGTAGAAGATAAAATATCATCTCTAGAAAAGGACATCACTGTAGCCATAATGGGATGTGCCGTGAATGGACCTGGTGAAGCCAGAGAAGCTGATATAGGTATAGCAGGTGGTGACAAGGTTGGTCTACTATTTAAAAAAGGAGAAATCGTCAAGAAAATTTCTCAAGAAACAATAGTTGATACCCTTTTGGAAGAAATTAATAATATGTAAGAGAAAAGGTCCTATTCATATCTTTTGAATGGGGCCTTCTTAAAATTTATATTTTTTTTAATAAAATGAACTCTTTCGCATAGGTCTTCCTAGCAATTTTAAAATATAACCTATATTTCATGTAGTCTTTTTCATCATCAATATCCATAGACTCTATGTGTCTCCCTATTTGATACTTGCCCTGATTTTCCACATATATCCTATCACCCTCAATGCTTATATACTTACTTTCCAATACCTCCTTTTGAAGCTTACTATAGGCCCTATATTCAATTTTTCTCACATTTTTATAGCTAGTGTCCCCACTATTTTTCCCCCAGACTCTGGTAATTCCTACGCTATTTCCCATTTCATACCTAATCCTATCCTCTACTACGGAGGCCATTTGTCTCATTTCTATCTTACTTATTATACTATTTTTTATTGATATAGATGACCTGAAAATTATACCTATTGAGACCAGTATAATACTTGCTATCATTAGATATACCAAGACCTCTACCATTATATAGGCCTCACTTTTCCTAATACTATTCTTGCCATTTATATTTATAAGTCTTGATTCTAGATTCATAATTTCCCCCCTAGTATATCTAATTAGGCCCTGTCTATATAAAACTAATATATGTGGATAAATAACTATTTTAATTCGGACAACCAATTATCTATCATAATTTTTTTCTTGAGATAATCATCCTTATATGATGTCACCCTGCCACTAGCTGGTATGTAGGTAATCCTCTCCAAATTCTTTGTCCTATCATTAAATACATAGAGGCTGCCACCACCACCTGGCGCTCCCATCCTCTTTATGCCCCTAAACTCAAGCCTTGTCCCACTTAATACATGGGTGTGGTCACCCTGGTACCTCTTGAAGATTTCCATCCCATCCCTACTTACTGTATAATAACCCCTATAAAAGCTCATCCTGTAAGTGCAATAGTCATCCTGGCCCATTACTATTATCCTTCTGATATCAGTCTTAACTCTTGTAACTGTAGAGTCAAAGACTAAACTATCTCTATTTACCCTCACTATTGATATGGATATTACCACAAGCAATATTGACATGGCTATAGCTAGCTCTACAAAGCTAGTCCCCCTATGCTTTTTTATTACTTCCAACAGACTTCGTCTCCCTTTTTTTAATATATATTTATATTCTAAGCCAGCTCTACAAATAAGTTTTTGATTTCTTCTATCTCGAGACTTGGCCTATCCTTCTTATCCAAGCCTAATTTTTCAAAGGGACAATAGACCCTATATTTTTTCCTCTTCCACCTATCAATACTATTATTTTCATAGTAGTAATTTACATAAAATTCAACATAATTATCTTTTTTAACAATTTCATAATAACCTCCATCACCTGTAATCAGTTCATATTTTGTATGTGGAGATTTAATGTATTTTTGTTCAATTAAATCCTTATAAAATCTTGTATCCTTCTTCAAGACTTGGTCATAAAAGTCCTTAGAATCTTTACTTTTTAGATATGTATCCTCTAGAGTATAATAGGCATTTACCATAAAGGCCCTCTCTATTGAAGCAAGCTCATAATCATGACCATACAAGCTATCGTAGTCCTTTTTAAAGTCTCCTAGGTCCCTGTATAGGGGCATAAACAATACAACCAGTGATACAAGGAACATAAATAATAGTATTACATTTACTGACATAGACCCCTTATATTTATTTTTCTTCATCAAAAGCACGACCCCCTGTCAACTATTCAAGACCTATAATTGTATGTAAAAGTATCTTCTTATTAGTCCCATTTTCATATACAATAAGCTCAGATTCCACCCAGCCAAATCTCTTATCCTTAAAGACTCTCTTGATTTCTATACTGTTCCCATCAATATGATGAGTTGATACCAGGTCCAAATCCTCATAGTCACCCTTATATTTTTTCAGATAGGACCTCTCCTCTAGTAGGGCTTTTCCCATTACATAATCAAACTTGTCCCTATCGTCTAGCTTCTTCTCCATATAAGTCACATTCACAATAAAAAATGAGAATATATAGATGGTTATAGAAAAAATAATAAGGCTAAATATAAATTCGGTCGCTAAATAACCCCTGTATGCCTTATTACGCCCACTATAATCACAAATCTTATGACTTGCTAATGTGGCTATATACTTTTTCTCACATTTTTGTAATATCATACACTTATATCCCCCTAACAGGTAGAAATTAAAGGATCTTTTTAATCCTATTTATTTATAGACAAAAATAAAAAGATACCTTCAAATTTTTGAAAATATCTTTTTAAATAGCATTTTTTATAAATTTAGTATAATAAGCCCCTTTGGCATTTGTCCTTTTACCTTTCCTCTATAGCCTTTCTTAGCATAAAGTTAAGTCCTACTCCTTCTGGAAGCTTCATCTTAACAAGCTGTCTTGGATGTGGAGCCTCAGTAATAGGGTTCATTTCTTCATCAAACATCTCAAGTATTTCTGTTTCAAGAGTAGCAGTATACGGTCCTATTATCTCTATCTGGTCACCTACAACCATCTTATTTCTCTGCTCTACAGTTACATAACCATCCTTGTCTGGCCCACCAACTACTATACCTATAAAGTCGTAGTTTCTGACATATGAAGCAGAAGCATAATTTTGTTCCTCATGGCCTGGCTTGTCATTGTAGAAGCCTGTAGTAAAGTGTCTATGACTACCCTTCTTTAACTCATCTAGCCATATTGGGTCAAACTTCCAGTCAGAACCTTTTTCATAGTAGGCATCTATAGCCATCCTATATGCCCTTACAACTGTTGCAACATAGTAGGCTGTCTTCATCCTACCCTCTATCTTTAGACTTGTAATACCAGAATCTATCAATTCAGGCACATATTCAATCATACAAAGGTCTTTAGAATTGAAGAAGAAGGTTCCCCTTTCATCCTCATAAACAGGATAATACTCTCCAGGTCTTTTTTCTTCAACCAAGCTATACTTCCAACGACATGATTGAGCACAAGACCCCCTATTAGCATCCCTACCTGTCATATAGTTACTTATCAGGCACCTACCAGAATATGATATACACATGGCCCCATGCATGAAGGCTTCTACGTCCATATCCTCTGGTATATTATCCCTTAGTTCTTTGATTTCCGTGAACGATAATTCCCTAGCTATAACAACCCTCTTAACCCCCTGCTTATACCAAAAATTGGCACTGTGGTAATTAGTTGTGTTGGCCTGGGTGCTTAGGTGAATTTCCATATTAGGTATTGTATCCTTTATTACAGATATGACACCTGGATCTGAGGCTATAAGGGCATCAACCCCCGCCTTTTCTAATTCTAACAAGTAGTCTTCTAATCCATTGAAATCCTCATTGTGGGGTATTATATTGACTGTTACAAATACCTTTTTACCTCTTTCATGGGCATACTTTACACCTTCTCTTATATCTTCGTTTGAGAAGTTTTTGGCTGCTGTTCTCATGCCAAAATTTTCACCACCAAGGTATACGGCATCTGCCCCATATTCTATGGCAATTTTTAATCTTTCTAAATCTCCCGCAGGAGCCAATAGTTCTACTCTTTCCATTTATTCCTTCCTTTTCTTTGCTTATATAATATTTAAACCTACATATATTGCACCATATTAAAAGTCCAACTAGTCCTTGTAGGATATGGCTAGGCCATCACCTATGGGTATCAACGATGTACTTATACCCTCTAAATCGCATATGTAATCTAAATATGTCCTCATCCTCTTAACTATAGTCTTTTTTCTTCTGACCACATAGTCATCACTTGCTATCATACCCTTGTAAAGTATATTGTCAGAAATAACTATTCCACCGTGGTTTAGTTTACCTATAAGCATATCAAAAAACATCTTGTAATGGCCCTTAGCTGCATCTATAAAGATCATATCAAAGGTCCCTTCAAGGTCCTTTAGAGTTTCTTCTGCATCTCCAACTAAAATCTTTATCCTATCCTCCATACCGGCCTTCTTTATATTATCTTGGGCCCTCTCCAACATTATTGGATTTCTCTCGGTAGTTACAATTTCAACATCTCCATCTAGGACATCGGCAAAAAATAAGGAAGAATATCCTATTGCACAACCTAGTTCTAGGATTTTTTTCGGCCTCTTTAGCTTTAAAATAACTCTTAATAGGTCGGCAACCTCCTTATGTATTATGGGAACAGAGTTTTCTTCTGCATATAGCTCTAGGTCTCTCAATAGCCCCTGACTGGGCTTCAAGGTCTCCCTTATATAATTTTCAACCTTATCGTTTACAATATTACTCACTTATTTCACTCCTTTAAAAAGCAGGGAAGTTTACCCTCCCTGCAATAGAATCCTCTAGCTAGTTTGTCTTGCTCTTGTCAGAACTAGTGCTTGTCTTTTCATCAGTACTTGAGCCAGTTCCGGTTTTATCAGTAGCAGACGATTTTTCCTGGTCAGCCTTTTCTTTAGCATCCCTCTCTTTATGGTAATTTTTAGCATTCTTATCATGCTCTTCAAAAGTCTTACTATACGAATTTACACCATTTACATTTGTTACAAAGTAGAGGTAGTCTGTCTTGCTAGGCCTTGACGCTGCTATCATAGACTTGATACCTGGACTGGCAATTGGTGTTGGTGGAAGGCCATTGTGTATATAAAGATTATAGGCTGACTCAACCTTTAAATCAGAATACAAAACCTTACCCTTTCTCTCAGGCAAACCATACTGAAGAACTGCATCAGACTGTAGCTTCATTTTCTTAGCCAACCTATTGTAGAATACACTTGCAATAATAGGTCTATCCTCATCCTTCACAGCCTCTTTTTCAATTATAGATGCCATGATAATTGTATCATAAAAATTATAATTGTTCTTCTTGACATTTGCACTTACACTTTTTTTGTAGTTCTTATCAAACTCACTTAACATCTTGTCAAATATATCTTTTTCACTTGTTCCCTTTTTAAAGTAGTAGGTTTCAGGATACAAGAACCCTTCAAGTGTAGTTATCCTACTATCCTTAAGGAAGCTATATTTACTAGAGAATTCACTAGGTGTCCTAAATAGCTTGACGAGCTTCTTTCTATCACCAAGATTCTTCTTCACTAAAATATTCACTATTTCAGTAGAAATACTACCCTCTGGTATTGTTACCTTGATACCGTCCTGGTATATTTGACCCTTTATCATCTTATCAATAATTTGGTCATTCGACATACTCTGTGATAGTTTATACTTACCAGATTTTATCTGTTCTGCCTTACCTGTTTCCTTTACATTGGCTACGAAAACCTTTTTGTTTTTTATCATGTCCTGGTCTTTTAAGATTGTTGCTATCTGCTTGACATTGGCACCTGCAGGTATATCAACAATCTTAGTAGCTGTTGAATTTGGATTTACTGGCTTTGATGCAGACTTATAGTATAGGTTGCCACCTAAGGAAAGCATACCTAGTAAAATAAAGACTACTATTATTAACCTAAAGATCCTGATTCTAGGTCTACGCTTGGCCTTCTTCTTATTCGTTTTTATTTGCTTTTTTCTAGCCATATTCGTACTCAATATACCACACCTCCTTTTATACTCTTTCTATAAATAACTTCACTAGGGATGAAAATTTACTTTTAACCCTATCTGTAGTTTCTATTACTTCTTCATGGTTTAGTTTTTGACCACTTATACCCGCTCCCATATTGGTGATGCATGAAATTCCAAATACTCTCATTCCAGAGTGCCTCGCTACAATAACCTCAGGAACCGTAGACATCCCTAGGGCATCAGCCCCCAAAATACCTGCCATTCTCACCTCTGCAGGTGTCTCATAGCTAGGCCCTGAGAAAAAAATATATACACCTTCTTGAATTGAAAATCCTAAATCATCAGCACATCTTCTTAGTAGCCTTATACCATCTTGATCATAGGCATCAGTCATATCTGGAAACTAGGCCCTAACCTGTCATCATTCATCCCAATCAAAGGATTTGAGCCTGAGAAATTGATATGGTCATTAATAATCATAAGGTCTCCAGCTTTGAAGTCCTTGTTGGCTCCACCGGCTGCATTAGTCACTAAAATCTTACCTATACCTAACTCCTTAAAAACCCTAATTGGATAGGTGATATCCTCTTGCTTGTATCCCTCATAATAATGGAATCTACCCTTCATAGCCAAAACCCTTTTGCCACAAAAAGTCCCTATTACGAGCCTATTTTCATGTCCCTCTACCTGAGATGTGTGAAAATTTGGTATATCCTTGTAGTCAAGCTCTAGCTTGTTATCAAATTGCTCCACTAAATAGGATAGGCCAGACCCCAGTACTAGGGCTATATCTATGTCGCCTGTATAAGACTTTTTGATATAATCTACACTATCTAATATTTTGTTATACAAGTCAGCCATATATACCTCCTAACCGAACTATAAACCTATTATATCATTAAATACTTAAATTTTCATCAAGACTATATTTAAAATAATTTAGAAATCTTATAAGCTACTGTAGCTGCAGCTTCAAAGAATTCCTTATCTTCTTCAAAGGACCTACCCATACTCTTAACCTTTAACCCATACTTATCTAAGTCTTCTTTTGTCATATCATATTCTTCAAAATCAACCTTATGCTTTTCATCTATGCTATTTAGTAGAAGCTGGTCCTTAATTATGCTTAATTTGGCTGGTTCATACAGAGAATTTAAAACTACATTTGTAGACTTGTTAGTTAGCTCGCTTAAAATTGTAAGTGTATGGTGGGAAATCCCCTTGTGTCTGGGTCTTTTATCAGCAAAACTAATTCTTGGTATAATATAGGATTTCCATTTAACTTTTCAACGGCATCTATTATCACTGCCTGATCGATACCACTAAAGCCATACTTGGTTCCTGTACCAGCAATACCTGGTCCCATTGCAACTAAAACACAATCTGCCTTACAAATTTCCTTGGCTGTAATGAGAGATGTATATATATTAATACACTCATAATCTCCCCCAAAGGCATTACCATAAGTGATTGTATTATCTATTAGACCCATATTCTTTAAGTTATCAACATTTTTACTAAAGGCTATTGGCAGGGCCGCTCCATCTGACATTATATATACAAGTTTCTTATCTGGACACAGCTTTTTAAAAGTAGCTGCAAATACAGGAACAATACTATGTAGGGCGCCTACTGCAACTGGCATACCTTCCAAACAGATAAAATCATTGAATATATCATGGTATGGACTTCCTTGCTCTTCAACCGAATCGACCTTAATCTGGAAGGGTGTATATCTAAGTTTCATAATATGTCCACCTTCTGTAAACTTAGATTCAGGCCTATTATAATTAGTTATAACAAAGTGGAAACCCCCTGTTCCAAGGCTTAGCTCTACTGCTGTAGTATTTACTACCACCTCATCACCAACTTGTGCAATACCAGTCAATTGAACATAGTTGTATGCCTTTTCAATTCTTCCATTTATGTCAACCCTTATATCCTGGATTAGGTCGCTCTGGCTCTTTATTTCAATTACCTTAGCTACTCTTTTACTTATCATCTATAAACCCCTTCCCAACTTATCTACATAATCCAAAAACTTGTTGTTTTCGATAATCTTAGTTAGAGAAAACTTTTCTGTCAATACGTGGATAGCCACTAAAAGTACCAAGGACACTAGTTGGACTGGCAAATCAAAAGAAGATACTATAAATACGCCTATAGAAACTCCCAAAACATTTGAGCCTGCATCTCCCATCATAGTCAAGGCCCTTAAGTCAAAGTAAAAATATGCTAGTACAGCTGGTACTATTAGCATCATTACCTCCCTATTAAACTTGGCACTTGCTAGAAATATTATTATAGCAAGTATAACATACGCCTTTATTGCCCTACCTGGTCTTAGGTCAAACAGATTCATCATATTTGTTGAAAGGGCAACCACCAAAGTTGCAACTATTATATTTGGTATTGACTTGCTTAGTGTAACTGCTAGGGTTAATCCCACAAATCCACCTAAAAGGGCCTTAAAGGCACCTGTAGTTAGACTACCCTTGAATAAGGCTTTAAAGTGGCCTATCAAGCCTGTTACCCCCCTATTGCCCAAACTATCGTCTATAATACCTACAAATGACATAGCAATAGAAGCAAATAAAAGCATGTATATCATAATTATCTTTTCTGGAACAATATTAGAATAAATCAATATAATTGAATTAATAACTAAGGTTGGTATAAATACTAGGCCTAGACCTACTGGTATCATATCACCCCTATAGTTTTCCCTAATCATACCACTATTTTCTAACATTTTGCTTATCATAGGTATTGAAAGCAGGGTGATTGCTATGCCAATACAAAACAACATTATTGTCATAAAATATGTATACATGACTACCTCCACTCACGTTTCTTTTCTTTTACGATTCTCTTTATATGCAAATATTGCTTACCCCTATGAATAAAACCGCTTAGTCTCTTCCAGTTTCATTATGGGTCATGTCAACAGTTACTTCCTTTATCCTATAGCCCCACTTAAGTATATCTATTGTCATACCAACCTCTACCCCATATCCCTCTGGTATGTGGTCAAATTTTGATATAACCTCTTTTTTAAAGGCCCTTTGACCTGATATAGTAGCATTTAACTCTACACCCGTCATTTCATATACGGAATCCCTGGCTAGTCTCTTTACAAAGCCCATACCACCCTTCTTACTGGCTGGTTTAAACCTTGCTATAGATACATCGCACTGGTCTGCAAGTACTGGTTCAATTACCTTAACTATCTCAGAAGAAGTCAACCCTAGGTCTGCATCTAAAAATACTATTACATCTGCAGATTTATCAGCTAATTCCAGGCCTTTTTCAAGGGCCTTACCCTTACCCTGATTAGGATTTTGCACAGTATATACCAGCTTGTCACATACGTAGTTTTTCAATACTTGGGCTGTGCCATCACTAGACCCATCATCAACTACAACAATCTGATTTATAATATCTATATCCCTTATACCATCAAGTGTTGCCCTAATTCTGGACTCCTCATTATAGGCTGGTATTATTACGCTAGTAAACATATCTCCTCCTATTTTCCTACAGGTAGTAGCTTGTCACCTTCTAGGCTATTACCAAAGCTACCAATAATATTTGAGCTAGCTAGTAGGTCTATCAAAGATACTCTTCCCACTGCTTCATCTATATTATCTATACTTGATACCTTAATTTTAGAAAATTCTTTTAGACCAACATTTTCTCCACTCGTTGCTATGGCAACTGTATACTTGTCTTCCTTTATCTGGTCTAGTATTGGCTTTATTAGACTAGGAAACTTAGTCTTGCCACTTGAAGTTGAACCGTTAAATACAAGTATAGCATTTACAGTATCATATGTACCATTATTAGCCTTAACCTTTATTAATCCCAACTCTTCCAGACTAGCCAAGCTGCTTGTATCAGAAGAATTTTTTATTGCATTTGCTATATAGCTTATTACTTCTTCCTTCTTGGTAAACTTTTGGCTCAGCTTAGTATTGATTTTTTCTAGGTTAGTCGTATTCAAGACCTCATCTTTAATCTGTATATCAAGTTCTATACTGGCTCCTGCATTTGTAAGTGCATTCTTAACACTATCTACATTGGCCTTTTCGTTGAATGATATTAAAGCTAACTTCTTACCAGATAACTTCTGGTCGCTGAGTAGACTTTCATTCTCTGCTATAAAGTCCTTAATATTGTCTATCTTAGCAAGCAAATTTTTATTAGTCTCCGTTAGTTTGTCATCCTTTTCCTTTAGTTGCTTAAATTGTTTGTCTATGTCTGTTACTATAGCGGCATTCTGTTCCTGTATATCGACACTAGATCCCATGCTTGTACCTATTAAGATTCCGACACCCAGGGCTAGGAATATTGCCCCTATAGATACAATAAAATATTTAAATTTATATGCATAACTTATTCCTCCACATTCATCTTATATCTGTAATAAAAGCTTTATCTTTATGCTCAGTAATTGCATCAGTGTCTGTACCTTAGGGGACTGACTAACCACTATAGCCACTGGGAATAGAGCAGTTGCTATTAGGGCAAATATATACTTGAGCTTTAAACGACTCTGGTATAGCATACTTACGCCTCTTGCATCTATAAGTCTAGACCCTATCTTTAGCCTGACCAAGAAGGTCGAAGCCATACCCTTCCTTCCTTTTTCAAGGAAGTCAATCATGTTGGAGTGGGTACCAAGAGCAACTATTAACTTAGCCTTGTGTTCATAGGCTGCCAGCATAGCTATATCTTCGCTCGTACCTGGTGAAGGGAATACCACTGCCTCTAAGCCTAGGTCCTCTACCCTCTTAAGACCTGGCGCCCTTCCATCCGTATAGGCATGTACAACTATTTCACCGGCTGACTTAAGGGCTTCATCTGTAACACTATCCATATCTCCAACAATCACATCTGGCTTGTAACCAAATTCAAGTATGGCATCGGCCCCACCATCAACTCCCACCAATACGGGCTTTACTTCCTCTATATATGATATCATGGCCTCAAGGTCATCCTTATAATTGTGACCCCTAACTACAACAAGAACATGTCTATCCTGATAGTTGGTCTTCATGTCTGGTATTTCAACATCACCTAGAATTAGTCCCTTTTCTTTCTTTGCATACTCGATAGTATTGTCAATAAACCTATCCAACTCTACCTCAAGATTTTCATATGCCTGTCGTGTTTTTTCAACTACAAGCTTGGCATCCATAACCTGACCAGACCCTATTTTCTGATCATTTCTATATATAATTCCATCTTCAACAATGATTTCATCGTCTTCATTTAAGATATCGAAGGCTTCCATACCTATGTTATCTATGATCAGTATATTTTCCTTCATCAATATTGACGGTCCAACATTTGGATACCTGCCACTAATAGACTCAGCAGCGTTAATCACTAGTTTTATCTTTGCTTCAACCAACGATTTTGCAGCCACTTCGTCCAAATCAATATGGTTTATTAGGGCTATTTCACCTGCATTAATCCTCTTAGCGAGTTTTTTAGTTTTCTTATCTTTTTTTAACTTACCTTCTACCCGCATGATAACCTCCTATGCCTTTGTTTTCTTAGCTAGCTCTATCATTTCATGAGAGTGCTCTAAGGTTTTTTCTGTTATTATTTTTCCGGAAATCAACCTTGCAATTTCCTTTTCCCTATCCTCGTAGTCAAGATTACTTATACTTGTAAATGTTCTCTCATTTTCAACATTCTTTTCTATATAGTAGTGGTCATCTGCAAAGGCCGCTATCTGAGGTAGGTGAGTGATACAGATTAGCTGTTTGTACTTGGACATTTCAGCCAACTTCTCCCCGACCACCTGGGCAGCCCTTCCACTTATACCGGTATCTATTTCATCAAAAATCATGGTTTCAATCTTATCAACATCTGATAGTATCTTCTTAAAGGCCAGCATAAAACGTGACATTTCACCACCAGATGCTACCTTATTTAGTGGGTTTAGGTTTTCACCTAGATTAAATGAAACATAGAATTCCACATCATCACACCCACTACTAGTATAACCTACTTTGTTAAAGATTACCTTAAATTTTGTATTTTTCATATTTAGAGATCCTAGTTCCTTTAATAGGCTTTCTTCCAGTAAATTAGCCACCTTCATCCTCTGGTCGGTCAACTCACCACCTATTACTTCTAAGTCTTCTTCTATAATTCTCTTTTCCTTCAATAGGGCCTGTCTACGTTCCTCCCTATTTTCAATATTGTAGAGTCTTTTTTTCATCTCTAGTTTATAATCTAGGATATCTTCTATCCTATCCCCATACTTCCTCTTCATTGTGTTTATAAAGTCCATTCTAACCTGGATTTCCTCTAAAAGTTGGGGGTTATATTCATTCTTGTCTATATATGACCTAAAGCTTGCATCTAGGTCCTCTAGCTGGTACATAATATTCTCCAGCACTTCTACAAAGTCCTCCAAAACAATATCATAATCAGCTACGGGTCCCAAGACAGCCAAGGATTTACCAATCCTATCCTCAACACCCAAATCCCCAGACCTTAATATATCATAGCTAGTTAGGATTGCTGTATTTATCTTGTCCTGGTTTGATAACTTCTTATATTTTACCCTTAGTATCTCGTATTCATCTACATCCAAATTGGCCTTTTCTATTTCATCAATCTGGTATTTAAGAAGGTCTACTTCTCTTTCCAGCTCTCTTTCTGACATATTGTCATTTAGTTCGTTAATTTTTTTCTTAACTTCTGTATACTTTTCATAGCAAGCAGAGTATTTTGACATACTATCCTTTAAAGCGTCTTTACCATATAGGTCCAAAAATTCAAGGTGGATATCCCTGTTATACAGGGCTTGATTTTGGTGCTGACTATGTATATCTACAATAGCCATCATAATAGTTCTCAAATCAGCCAGCCTAATTGTTCTACCATTTAGCCTAGTAGTAGATTTACCATCTTCAAATATGGACCTCGATACATGTAGCTCATTATCACTATAGGGAATAGAATACTCATCTAAAAGGTTCTCTACCTTTTTGTTGTCTGTGTATATAAGCAATTCAACTAGACCCTTATCACAACCCTTTCTTAAGAAAGACCTGTCATACTTACCACCCAGACATAGGCTTAGACCTTCAAGGACAATTGACTTTCCAGATCCAGTTTCACCTGTCAAGATATTTAACTTGCTTCCAAAATCAACCCTAAGCTCTTCAATTAGGGCGCAATTTCATATACAGTTCCTTAATCATATTCCTCTCCCTCTACTAATCTAATGAGTGTGACCTCTCCACCAAATCTACAACCCTCTCATGATAAGACTCATAATCCTTAAGGAGTCTAGCCTCATCTACTTCGTCCTTTGTCTCAATTTTATTATCAATTTTCTCTAGATAAATAAGATACTCTATATTTCCCTCAGGTCCCTTTATTGGTGAAAAATCAAGGTCTAGGATTTTAAACCCCTCCTTGATAGCAAGTCTTGAAACCATCTCAATCACTTCAATATGAGTTGACTTCTCCCTTACTACCCCCTTCTTACCAACCTTTTCTCTTCCAGCTTCAAATTGTGGTTTTATAAGGGCAACTACCCTGCCTCCATCATTTAGGAGCTCCCATGCCTTAGGTAGGACTAGCTTAAGAGATATGAAGGATACATCTATAGAGGCAAAGTCTGGCCTCTCATCCAGAGCATCAGGCTCCAAAAACCTTATATTTTGCCTTTCCATGCAAACTACTCTTTCATCTTGTCTCAGCTTCCAGGCCAGCTGACCATAACCAACATCAACAGAGTAAACCTTTGTAGCTCCATTTTGTAGCATACAGTCTGTAAAGCCACCCGTTGATGCACCAATGTCCATACATACCTTACCTTCTAGGCTGAGATCAAAATTTTTCATGGCCTTTTCTAGCTTTAATCCACCACGGCTAACATAGGCAAGAGGCTTGCCCTTTACAAGTATGTCTACATCATCCTTTACCATTGTACCTGGTTTATCTACTCTTTGATTATCTACAAAAACATTACCCGCCATTATAGTCCTCCTAGCCTGTTCACGACTAGGAAAAAAGCCCATATCAACTAGTAATACATCTATCCTCTTCTTCATTATTACCTCCATAGATGTAGATAGGACCTATTCTATGATTTTTAATATCCTATCCTTTATCTTACCCGGTGACAAGCCTAGCTCGTCCATCAGTATTTCAGTGTTACCCTGTTCAATAAATTTATCAGGTATTCCTAATATATCAAGGCTTGTGTCAAGCTTATTTTCTGAGATAAGCCTCATAATATTTGCCCCAAAGCCACCAGTAACCACATTATCTTCCAAAGTTATGACATTATCTACCCTGCTCAGTATATCAAGATAAGTATCTTCATTTAAAGGCTTTAGGTATCTCGCATTTAATAGGATAAGCTCAAAGTCTTGTCCTCTGTGGGACTCTCTGTATTCTTTCCTCAACTCAGGCAGTATATCAAGAACTGGCTTCATCATATTTCCTATACTTATTATTGCCATCTTTTTTGTATTATTTGCTTCCCTACTAGGCCTTACTTCATCTATAAGAACCTGGGGTTGACCTATAGAGTAGGAATCCATAGGCTCCCTGTCTATCACACAGAAATCATAGTCCTTACGACTCAATACATATTCATTGCCCCTAGGGTACCTTATGGCAAGAGGACTATCTATCCTTTCAGAAAACCTAATCATGTCTATCATTTCCTGACTGTCCATAGGTGCCATAACTGTTAGGTTTGGTATAGGATTTAGGTAGGATAGGTCAAACATACCATGGTGGGTTTCACCATCGTTACCGACCAGTCCAGCCCTATCTATCAAGAATGTTACCGGCTTGCTCGTTATGCATACATCGTGTATCAGCTGGTCATATCCCCTTTGCAAGAAGCTAGAATAGACTGCAAAGTATGGCTTTATACCTGCCTTGGCAAGTCCCGCCGCAAATGTAGTCGCATGCTGTTCAGCTATACCAACGTCAAAGTACCTGTCCGGATGTAGCTTAGAAAATATATTTAGACCTGTACCTGTAGGCATGGCCGCTGTAATGGCTACTATATTTTCATTATAGTTGGCCATCTCAGCAAGTGTGATTCCAACTATAGATGATATTGACCTAGTCTTACTTGGACTGACCCCTACCCTGTAGTCAAACTTTCCTACACCATGATAGTCCTCAGGATGGTCTTGAGCAAACTTATAGCCCTTGCCCTTGACAGTTTTTACATGAATAAATTTAGGTCCATCTACATGTTTTAATAAACTCCAATGTCTCAACTAGTTCTTCAATATTATGTCCATCTATAGGACCAAAGTATTTTATTCCTAAAGCATCTATGAGACCACACTCTGACGGTGATAGGCTGGTAAATATAGAATCAGTTAGTCTATTAGCCCTCTTAGATATCTTGCTTCCTATTTGTGTCATATTCATGAACTTATCAAGGTTTTCCTTCATGATAAGGGTATCGCTATTCATCATTATCTTAGACATATATGATGAAAAACCCCCTATATTCTTGTCAATAGACATTTCATTATCATTTAGGATCACTATCATATTCTTATTCAAATAGCCCAAATTATTCAAAGCCTCCAAGGCCATACCACCTGTAAAGGCACCATCGCCTATGACAGCAATTACCTGATACTTCTGTTTTTGTATATCTCTTGCACAGGCAAGTCCCAAGGCCACTGATATAGATGTTGAACTATGTCCTGTGTCAAATATATCATGGTCACTCTCAGATTCTTTTGGAAATCCTGACAGTCCACCAAATTGTCTTAGAGAGTCGAAGTCATTTTTCCTACCTGTCAATATTTTGTGGACATAGGCCTGGTGACCTACATCCCATATAATCTTATCCTTAGGACTATCAAAAACCTTATGAAGGGCCAGGGTTAATTCAACCACGCCTAGGTTAGATGCTAGGTGGCCACCAGTAGTCGATACCTTCTTTATCAAGAACTTCCTTATATCCTTGGCCAGGCTTGTCAAGTCCTCCCTATTCATTTTTTTTATATCTGATGGAGAGTTTATTCCCCTTATTAACTCATACATATTATCACCTTATTATTTAGAATATTAGGCCTATAATTATACCTAATAATGCCCCAAAGAAAACCTGTTTAGGAGTATGTCCCATCAATTCCTTGAGCTTCTCCTGCTTTATTTCTTTTTTCTTTTGCCAATCCTCTATCAACTGGTTTAGTATGGTTGCCTGCTTACCTACAGCCTGCCTTACCCCAGATGCATCATACATTATAATTAAGGATACAACTGTTGCTATAGCAAATAGATCTGATGAAAAGCCATACTTTAGGCCAATCATTGTAGACATACATGAGACAAAGGAGCTGTGTGAACTTGGCATACCTCCAGATACTATTATTCTGCTTACGTCTATACCCTTGTCTCCTGAAAAAATTTTCAAAAATTGAGCAAAGAAACATGCAAAAATACTCACCCATAATATTTCATTGCTAAATATCTCACTAAAAAAACTCATACTTCCTCCAAAATTGCTACTTGTTTCTGCTGATAACATAATCAGCTAATCCAACCAAAAAGTCTTTCCCCTCAAAGTCTCCTATATTTCTTTTTGCCTGAGCAATTAAGTCCCTAGATATTTCCTTGGACCTCTCCATACCAAGTATATGGGGATAAGTAACCTTATTATTTTCTATATCACTGCCAATATGCTTTCCAAGTAGCTTTTCATCCCCTTCTATATCAAGGATATCGTCAGCTATCTGAAAGGCCAAGCCTAGGTTTCTCCCATAGGCTTCTAACTTTTCTACCTCACTATCATCAGCCCCTGCAAGATAGGCACCCGCCTTCATACAGGCAACTATAATCGCCGCAGTCTTATTCAAATGAATAAAGTTAAGACAGTCTAGGTCAATATCCCTAGACTCACTTTCAACATCTACCACCTGGCCGCCAACCATACCATATATACCTGCTCCGTCTGCTATGACCTTACAAGCCTTAATAGCCGATAGATGGTCACTTGAAGTAAGGGCATGGCCCAAGATTACCTCATATGCATAGTTTAGTAGTCCGTCTCCTGCCAATATAGCCATAGCTTCTCCGAATACCTTGTGATTAGTTTTCTTTCCCCTTCTTAGGTCATCGTTGTCTAGTGCTGGCAGGTCATCATGGATTAAGGAATAAGTGTGGATCATCTCAATGGCGGCTGCATAAGGTAGATAGTCGCTTCCCTTACCACCACACAGCCTATATGACTCCATTATCAAAATTGGCCTTAGTCTTTTACCACCGGCCTTATAGCTATAATTCATAGCTGAAAAAAGAGTCTTTTGATAGCCTTCCTCAACCGGTAAGTAGCTATATATTTCTTCTTCTATGAAATCGCTCCTTTTTTTCAATTCACTGATAAAATCCATTAGTCCACCTCGACTTCTTCCTTGTATTCGTTAAACTTACTTATCTTCATTTCAGTTTTTTCCAAAATAGCATTACAGTGCCTATATAGACGAGTTCCATCTTCAAATAGCTTTAGGGACTCTTCAAGGTTGACCTGACCATTTTCTAGCTGGTCAACCAAGGCCTTCATCATGTCAAAGGCCTCTTCATAAGTCAACTTTTCTATATCTACCTGTCCTATATTTTCCATATTATCTATGCTCAATTCGTCACCCTCATCCTATATTTAAATTCTTATTTAGCTTCTATATCCAATACCTGACAATCAATATTTCCATCCTTCAGGTTAATCTTTAACCTATCCCCTTGGTCTATATCCTCTATAGTAGAGAGTATTCTCCCATCCTTTTGTGCGATTGAATAGCCCCTGTCAAATATTGCAAAGGGATTTAGACTGGACATCCTAGCCCCGTATAGATTCATCTCTTCCCTTTTCTTTTCAATATACTTGGTAAAGCCTGAATCCATCTTATCATATATCCTATCTAGTTCCATATACCTATCACCGAGCATATACCTATCAGCATACTGACTAAACCTGTCTATACTAGACCTTAACCTGTGTTTTTCCAAAATAATCCTGTTATTAATTGAATTACTAATGCGCTTGGCCATCAGGTCCTGGTCCCTTAACAGGTCTGCCAAATTTGGTGTGGCTATTTCAGCTGCTGCAGAAGGGGTTGGTGCCCTTTCATCTGAAACAAAGTCACAAATAGTAAAATCTGTTTCATGTCCCACTGCCGAAATTACCGGTATAGCAGATGCAAATATCACCCTGGCAAGTCCTTCATCGTTAAATGACCATAATTCTTCAAGAGATCCCCCACCTCTGCCTATAATAATTGTATCTACAGGGTGGTCCTGGTTAAAAAAGTTAATACCCTCTATCAGGCTAGGGACCGAACCCTTCCCCTGGACCAAGGCAGGAAATAGCTTTATATCCACCTTTGGATACCTTCTAGTAACCACATTTATTATATCTCTTATAACCGCCCCCGTCTCCGATGTAACAACACCTATAGACTTAGGGAATCTTGGTATAGGCTTCTTGTGATAGCTAGAGAAAAGACCTTCCTTATCTAGCTTGTCCTTCAATTTTAAAAACTCCAGGTAGAGGTTGCCTACACCTTCAAGAGAGACATTTTTTATATACAATTGATATGATCCATCACTTACATAATTGGAAATATATCCGTCAGCAACTACCTTACTTCCGTTGTCTAATTTGAGATCCTTGTTATAGTCAGACCTATATATCATACACCTAATTCTTGACTTATTATCCTTCAGTGTCAAGTATACATGCCCGCTAGAATGTATCTTAAAATTTAGATATCTCCCCTCTTATTCTTACACCATTAAGGATGGGGTCATCTAAAAAAACTTTTTTAATATATTCATTTACTTCAGATACTTCCAGTACTCTAATCTTCATTAAATCACCACCAAATATGCATAATATGCTAAATTTTATTATACCATATAATAGGAAATTTTACGAATAAAAAGCCCATGCATAAGCATGGGCTAAATCTTATAAAAACGTACTAATAAAAGGTAAAACCATCATTATAATTAAGATTAAAATTATAATTATAAGAGATGTCTTTTTTCCATTATTTTTTTTCTTACTTTTCTTGTCTGTATGACCATTCTTGACAATCTTCATATCATCTATACTCTTATTGTCAAGCTCCTTTTGTATATCAGACAGGTACATCTGTCTAGTTTTATAAAAGTCATCAGGACTAACATGACCTGTCTTGTGTAAAACAGATTCAAGATGGGGCTGGTTTTCTTCAGCCCTTATTGCTTCAATATCGATTTTTGAGGTCTTGTACATAAAATGACTTAGGCTCAATAAAACATCATTATAGTTCTTATAGCATAGGTTGTCATTTCTTTCTAATAAACGCTTTATAATTTCAACAAAGTCCTTATTCATACCATTTGTATTAATCTTAGACCAAATAACACCCTTGTCAATTGCTTTTATTAACTGCTTTTCTGTATGGGCATCATTAAACGGAAATTTCTTGAAAACTGACTCATATAAAATGACACCTAGGCAGTATAAGTCTGACTTAATATCTGTAAAGTCAATACTTAGCTGGGATGGTGATAGGTACTTAAGATTGCCAGAACACCTGATATTAGTCCCCTTATTAGCTTCTGTAATACCAAAGTCAGCTATCTTTATCTCATACCTTTCATTAACTAGGATATTGTCTGGTCTTAATGAACCGTGCTTTTTACCCAAATTATAGTAGGCTTGAAGTGCCTTTACAGTTTGTGTAGCTATCCTTATAAGGGCATCCATATGCAGGTAGGCCCCCTTATTTAGGGTGGCCAGTGAAACCCCCCTAAAGTTTTCGTAAACTATATAATAAAGGAGATTATCGACTGTCCTATGCACTCCTACATCTAATATCTTTTAGTATATATGGAGACCTCAGGTCATCAATAATTATGCTCTCATCTATCAGGTTCGGTATAAAGTCCAGACTTATATACCTATTATTTTCTATTATTTTAATCTTAACATCTATTTTTTTCTCTGAATCATAGGCGTTATATAGCTTATTTTCCTCGATATAAACAGGCCTATCAGTTATTTCATATCTATTTCCTATAAATATCATCTTTATCACTACCTTCTTGGGCAATCGCCCATATTCTATCTACTATATAATATCATAATTGTATTAGCCTTACCATAAATTATTAAAATATTCTCCTTAATCAGCATTATTTTTATCATTTATTTAGGCAAATGATTGACTTGACTGGATAAATTTAATATAATTAGAATTATTATAGAAATAGGAGGAAGGAGCTATGGCCAAAGAAAATAATAAGAATAAAACTATAAACTTTGCCGAAAAGAAGAAAGCATATGCTTCGAAAAAGGCTCAAAATAAGTCTCCTCAAACCATGCCCGAAGGTAAGATGGTCTATGATATCAATAGAATGAGGGAGCAAATCAACCAGCAAACAAGAAATCTAAAAAATAAAAAGTTGATTAAAAAATCTCGTCCTTCCTGGGTTATCTTAGTCTACCTTCTTATCATAACCGCAATTGTCGTACTTACAGGCTCTAAAATCTATAATGCAGCCCTAAACTATAGGACCTATGGTACTATGCCAAAGAAATTTACCAGTATTGACAATAGCCTAAGCACTCAAGATACTATTAAATATGAGCAGCTTATAAAGAAAAAGATCCTTTCAAGTGTTAAGTCTGATACCAGACTGGAGGTTATCACATCCTCAATCCACAGAAACGGTCAAACGGTCTATGCCAATGGATATTTCACATATGCAAATGAAAAAGACAAAATATACTTCGACTCCATTATAAGGTCTGAAAAGATTGAATCCTTGCAGGTAAATGGTTTCGAGTTGACAAAAATAAAGTAATCACAAGCATCTATTAGATGGTCATGATTACTTTATTTTATTTTATGTAGGAAAAATAAGTGGCAATGGTAGCCAAAACTATACTTACTATTAGAAGTATCCTACAAATATCATATCTTTTTTTGTATACTGTAAGGACCAAAAAACCTAATATAAAGGCTAATACACCCATATAAAATCCCTGAATCATACCCTGGTTAGACTTAACGATTGCTAAGAGTGAAAGTATCAAACTATAAACCGCAGCGGTATTTCTAACAATATAGTTATTTGCTCCCTTGCCATTCTTGCCTATTACAAAGCCTACTACAACCAAGGATAGAATCACTAAAATAACCAATCCTGAACGTGACATTGTTTCCTCCTATAAAAGTTAATGGGGCTTTAGTAAAAAGCCCCTACCTACCAATAAAAATAATTGTTATATCTAACTAAAGACCAGTATATATAGAATAAATTTTATCTATAAATTTGTCAACATTTTTTTTATCAAATACCTGACCCTGTGCCATATAATCAGAGCCACCACCCCTTATATCTGCCAGGCTGGCAAATTCCTTTAGATCCCTACCCAGCCTAATAGACTTATCCTTGGCCAGCTTCTTATCTACCTGTAGAAATACCCTACTTGAATCCTTAGCTCCACTAGCAAAGATTGCTATGGCCTTATACTTATTAGTAATGTACTTGGCAAGGGCTTCCACCATCCAGGCTTCCTCATCAAGGACCCCTTTAACCACTAAAATACCCTGGGAATTCTCCTTAAGATCCAGAATCAAATTCCTAGACCTAGACTCAAGATAATAGTCTAAGAGGACCTTATTCTTTTCAGCAAAATCATCCTTTTTAGCCTCTATATTTCCAATAGCATTTAAGATATTAGTCTCATTAGTATCATATTTCCCAAAAGAAGTTTACTAAAGTAGTGGTCCCTCTCCAAGAGGTATGATACTGCCCTTTTACCTACCAGGTACTCAAAACGGGTATTGCCCTTGTGCTGGTAATATTTTTTTATTTTTATCAACTTTAGCTGACCTGTATTTGTGGAGTGGACTCCACAGCAAGCATTTGTATCTAAATTACCTATTTTTAAAATTCTAATTTCTTCACTTGTCTTAGGTAGTGGTCTCCTAGTGTAGAAGTCCTTTAGCTTGTCCCTACCCAAAACAAAGTTATCTATATTTATTTCTTGTGATATGATTAAATTTGCATATCTTTCAGCCTCTTTAACCATAACATCATCAAATTCACCGACTATATCTAATTGTGATAGATCCTTGCCTATATGTAGCCCTAGTGTATTCCTTGAAAATAGCTTATAAAACACTCCTGATAGTACATGCTGGCCCGAATGCTGGTGCATATTATCCTCTCTATGCTCCCAGTCCAAAACCATTTCAAACGGTTCTCCAATCTTACCTCTTATGTAGGCTTCCAATATTGACTTTTTTTCATCATGGTATGTGCAATCAGTCTGACTATGCATTTTTACCATAAGAAATTCAAGACCTTCCTTAGCCGGTCTAACCTCATGGTAGATATGGCCCTCTCTATCTTCCAGTCCATAAATATCAAACCTTATTCCAGAGTCGTCAATAAGATATCCCTTATCCTGAGCCTGTCCACCACCACCAGGAAAGAAAATTGTCTTATCAAAAATCATTTTTACCTTTCCCTGGTCAACCTCTACTGATAATAGCTTGGCCTGACATTCTTTCATATACCTATCATGATAATATAAAGCTTCTGTCTTCAACATAGATGTTCTCCTTGAAAATATTCTGTGTGAAGTACCTCTACTAGAAGTAGCCACTAGTAGACAATTAGTTCCTAAAAGCTAAATAGAACCAGCAAATAAATACCTAGTCTACATACTTCTTGTATTCACCATATCCACACTCTTCCATTTTATCATAAGAAATAAACTTTATGGCAGCAGAATTTATACAATACCTCAAACCATCGTCAGAAAATGGGTTATCATTGAAAACATGGCCAAGGTGGCAGTTTGATCCAAGTGACCTAACCTCTGTCCTCTCCATACCAAACGAATAATCTATCCTCTCCATTAAGACAGTATCCTCAATAGGTCTAGAGAATGCTGGCCAGCCACAGCCTGAGTCAAACTTGTCCTTGGAACTAAACAAAGGCCTTCCATCTACTAGGTCAACATATATACCCTTTTCAAAATTATCAAAGTATTCATTTTCAAACGGCACCTCTGTCATGTCGTTCTGCGTTACTTCAAACTCTATATCCTTGAGGCTGTTTCTAAGGCTATTCCTGTTAAGGTTGTTCCTATCCCACTTTGACTTGACAAAGTTATACCTGCCAGAGTTTTTATAGTAAACACTATAGTGTTTAGAATTAGTCTTACAGTAATTCTGGTGGTAGTCTTCTGCAGGATAAAAGTCTCCTGCTTCCAAAATATCTGTGGCAATTTCCTTACCATTGTAGTAAAGGTCCTGAATACTCTTCTTGGCCTCTTCAGCCTCTTGCCTTTGCTTCTCATTTGTATAGAAGATTGCTGTCCTGTACTGGCTACCCCTGTCAGCAAACTGACCGCTTTCATCCTGTGGATCTATCTGCTTCCAGAAGATATTTAATATTTCCGTGTATTTAATTTTATCGTTGTCAAATATTATCTTAACAGCCTCATAATGACCTGTTTCACCGCTAGAAACTTCCTTGTAGCTAGGATTTTCCTTGTGCCCACCTATATAGCCACTCACAACGTCTTCAACTCCCTCATAGCTTATAAAGGGTTTAACCATACACCAAAAACATCCTCCCGCCAAAATAGCAATTTCTCTCATATTATTTCCTCCTCATATTAGATCTACTAATTATATTCTAGTAAAGGCTACAACCTTGTACATATTCTTATTACTTATTATTGCTACATATATTTATATCCTTTAAAATGAAAAATTAAACTGAATTTACTCATTTTCTTATTAAAATCCCCTTAATCTTACTTAAGAATTCAACACTTTAGAAATAAATATACCTTTTATCAAATATTTGTTATAATAATTACATATAACTTTTTATAAAAAAATGACTATTAATATAAAAATAACTATAGGAGGTTTCTATGATAGAAAAAAAATACTTAGAAGATTTAAACAAGATCACCTTGTTCTCGCATTTAAGTCAAGATAACCTAGAAAGACTTTTGAATTCTTTCAATTCAAAGATAATAACACTGGATAAAAATGAAATCCTCTTTAATGAGGGTGAAGTCTACCATAATATGTGTATCCTCTTAGATGGGGAGGTAATACTTTCTAACACAGATGAATATGGCAATAGAAATATAATAGACTCTGTAGTCAAGAATCAAATTTTTGCCGAGGTATTTTCTTTCACTAGTAGCAAAATTAGCCCTGTTACAGCAACAACAAATAAGAGATCGACCCTCTTATTAGTAAATACAGATGAGCTACTAGCTGTTGGAAATCTTGATGACCTGGACTTGATTAGGGAAAAACAAGAAATCATATCTAGACTACTTCATACCTTTGCTGACAAAAACCTTATACTCCTATCAAAGATAGAGGTCGTATCTAGGAGAAATATAAGGGAAAAATACTCCACTTCCTTGAGTTACATAAACTAAAAAATAATTCAAATATATTTTTAATCCCTTATTCAAGAAAGGATATGGCCGACTTTTTAGGTGTGGACAGGTCTGCCCTTTCAAGAGAGCTTAGTCGTTTAAAGGATGATGGTCTTATTGACTATGAAAAAAACACCTTCAAACTCCTTTAATTTTCATATTAGGTTTTAGCCTAACTAGCCCTGGCTATAGACCAAAAAAATTATAATAAAAAGCTGGCTAAGATCCAAATCAACTTGGGTCATGCCAGCTTATTTTTCATTTATTCTTTTCCATTTGCGTGGTCTGTCAGACCCTTAGTCTTTAGCCTATTATTTATGGTCTCACCAACTATCGTATAGATTACCGCAAATAGTGGTACCCCTATAACCATACCTATTATACCAAAGAACTTGCCTGCCACTAATAGGGAGAATAGGATCCAGAAGGATGAAATTCCTATAGAATCGCCTAAAATCTTTGGTCCTATTACATTACCATCCAACTGCTGGATTATGAATATGATCACTATCAGCCAAAGTGCCTTTATAGGGTCAACAATCAATACTAATAAGACAGCTGGAATTGCACCAATAAATGGTCCAAAGAATGGAATAACATTTGTAACACCTATTATAAAGGTTAAAAGTATTACATAAGGCATCTTGACTATCGAAAGTATTACAAAGGTAATTATAGCTATTATAATAGAGTCAATAATCTTACCTATTATAAACTTGCCAAATATATCATTGGAAAGTCTAGTTACCTTTAATATGCTTTCAGCACTATCCTTAGTGAATATAGCAAATATAAATTTTCTGCATAAACGGAAGAAGCCTTCCTTGTCTGCTAGTATATAGATTGATATTATTAAACCTAAAATTAAATTCCAAATACTCTTAACTATATTTAAGAAAAAGTTGGCCAAAAATGGAACTAGGTTTGTGGCAAAGTCTATTGCAGACTTACCTATTTCATTTACCTTTTGGTTTACAGCTACCCTAGTTGTGTCTGGCAGGTTTATATGATTAATAAACTGATCTATATAATTGTAGACCCTATTCACAATATGTGGGAAGTCTGTTACCAGCTTTACTATACTTTCTGCAACCTGTGGGAATATAAATTTAAAGAATAGAAATACCAGTATTGTCACTAAAATATAGGTAATAACCATAGACAAATACCTAACTAGTCTTTTTCCAGCTCCAGGCATCAAATTTGAAACTATATTTCCCTCTGTAAAATCCAGAATAAAGTTCAATAGGTAGGCCAAAGAAAATCCTACTATAAATGGCTTTAATATAGCTATAAATGTTGATGTCAACTCACTCAACTTAGAGAACTGCATTACACTCAAGTAGAATGATATTCCAAATACCACTACAATTATGGCATAAACCGCTATAGTAGTATATTTTCTATTCCAATCTATCTTCATCTTAATTAGCACCTTCCAATTCTTCGTATTGCGACCTGTATAGATTACTGTAGAAACCATCCTTAGCCAACAATTCATCATGACTACCCTGTTCTACGATATCACCCTCATTTAGAACTAGAATTAGGTCAGCATTTCTAATTGTCGACAATCTATGGGCAATTATAAAGCTAGTCCTATCCTTGATAAGATTGTCCATAGCCTGCTGTATCAACACCTCTGTCCTTGTATCTACTGAGCTTGTCGCCTCATCCAAGATTAATATCTTAGGGTCAGAAAGTATAGCCCTGGCTATTGTTAGTAGCTGCTTTGTCCCTGAGATATATTCTTAGAGTCTTCAGTTAATATTGTATCATATCCCTGCTTCTGAGTCATTATAAATCTATCAACATGGGCAGCTTTTGCAGCTTTATAAACCTCTTCATCAGTGGCATCTAGCCTACCATACTTTAGGTTTTCCATTATAGTTCCACTGAATAGCCATGTATCCTGTAAAACCATCGCAAAATTTTTCCTGTAAGACTCTAGGTCTAGGCTATCAATATCTATACCGTCAATGCTAATTTTTCCTGAATTTAGCTTGTAAAATCTCATCAATAGCTTGACTATAGTTGTTTTACCAGCACCTGTAGGACCCACTATGGCTACCTTTTGACCTGCTTTTATATCCAGGCTAAAATCTTTAATTATTATATTGTCACTATTATAGCCGAATCTTACGTGGTCAAAGTTAATATTTCCTTGTACAGGTCCCTCTAAAGGCAACTTATCAGATAGGTCAATCTCTTCTTCATCCAGGAACTCAAATATCCTATCTGCTGCTGCAGCTGTAGACTGTAGTAGGTTCATAATCTGGGCTAGCTGGTTTAATGGCTGGGTAAACATCCACATATACTGAATAAAGGCCTGGATATCTCCGACTGATATTCTTCCATTAATAGCCATATAGCCACCCAGGATAGACACTATAACATAGCCAAGATTTCCAACAAAATTCATTATTGGCATCATGATACTTGAAAGAAATTGGGACTTCCATCCAGTATCATATAGCTTCCTATTTATGGCGTCAAATTCATTAATTTCAAACCTTTCTCCATTATAGCCCCTGACAATATTCTGACCTGAGAAGGTCTCCTCAATCTTCCCATTTATATCACCGAGATACTTTTGTTGTTGCTTGAAAAATACCTGTGACTTCCTAATTATTATGGATAAGACTAGCATAGTTAGTGGCATTACTATCAAAGCCGCTATAGTCATCATAAAATTTATATATAGCATCATTATAAATACGCCAACAACAGTTATGACGGATGTAACCACCTGCATCAAACTCTGATTCATTGTTTGGCTAAGAGTATCTACATCATTTGTCACCCTTGATATAATATCTCCCTTGCTATTCTTATCAAAATACTCCATAGGTAGCCTATTTATTTTTTGTGATATTTCCTGTCTGAGCCTATATGATACTCTCTGGGCTACACCACTCATTATATATGACTGGGCATAAGAGAAAACAGTACTAATAATATACAGGATAGTCAAGATAAGTATTATCTTTAGTAGCTTACTAAAGTCAATACCCTGTCCTCCATCCCTAATCTTGCTAATCAAGCCATTGAATATCTCAGTTGTAGCATTACCCATTATCTTAGGCCCAATTATGGCAAATATAGTTGATGCAATCGAAAATATTAGTACTATAAGGACATTTAGCTTGTCTCCACTAGCATAGTCTAAAGCCTCTTCATAGTCTTGGTGAAGCTAACTTCCTTTTTCTTATCCATCTTAGACCTCTTATCTGGTTTATTATTATGTTTTTTATACCTATTCTTATTAGCCTTAGAGGATCTATTATCAGTTTTTCTACTCAACATTTTTTAATTCCTCCTCTGTCAACTGCGATTTTGCTATTTCATAATAAACACTACTTGTTTCAAGCAAGTCCTTATGTTTGCCCTTGGCAACTATCCTACCATTATCTAGGACTATTATCTCATCCGCATTTATAATAGTATTTATTCTTTGAGCTACTATAATTAGGGTCTTATCCTTCAATTTTTCGTGTATTTCACGTCTTACCATCTTGTCAGTCTTTGAATCTAGGGCTGAAAAACTATCATCGAAGACTATTATTTCAGGGTTTCTCGCTATAGCCCTTGCTATAGACAACCTCTGCTTTTGGCCACCAGATAAATTAGACCCACCCTGTGATACTTTACTATCTAGGCCTTCAGGCTTAGAGTTGATAAAGTCCATTGACTGGGATATCTCGGCAGCATTTTTAACCTTCTTATAACTTCTTATAGTCTTGGCATATTCTATATTAGAAGCTATTGTACCAGAGAATAGGACAGATTTTTGTGGAACTACCGACACCTTGTCTCTTATCACAGACATTGGTATCTGCCTTGTCTCTACCCCATCTAGGTATATCTTACCACTTGTTGCCTCTAGGAATCTTGGTATTAGATTCACTATAGTAGTCTTGCCTGATCCGGTTGAACCAATTATGGCCGTTGTTTTACCCTTTTCAGCCTCAAAGGTAATATCCTCTAATACATACTCATGGGCACCCTCGTACTTGTAGCTTACATTTTCAAATACAAGGCTTCCCTCCTGGGCAAAAGCCTTTATTGTACCCTTGTCTTCTATGCTAATTTCACTTGTTAATACTTCACTCACCCTGTTAGCACTTACCATGGCCCTTGGTAACATAACAGACATCATCGTTATAAATAGGAATGATATAATTATCTGAATAGTATACTGGATAAAGGCCATCATATCTCCCACCTGTATATTACCTATGTCTATTTGCTTGGCTCCAAACCATATAATTAATATAGTTGTGATATCCATGATAAAAATCATCAGGGGCTGCATCAAGGACATGGTCCTATTTATAAATAGGTTTATACCAGTCAACTCACTATTAACCTTATCAAACCTCTCCTCTTCATATTTAGCAGTACCAAATACCTTGTTTACTTCTATACCTGATATAAATTCCCTAGTTACTAGGTTCATTTTGTCAACTACACTTTGTATAATCTTGAACTTTGGAATGGAAAATACCATTATTACAACTATAGATAGAACTGTTACTAAAATAGCTAGTCCAATTATCCACAGCATGGATACTTCTAGCTTTAAATACCCTGCTAAAGGCTCCTACTGCCATCAATGGACCATAGAAGAGGAATCTTAGACCTAGTATAGATGACTGCTGAATCTGCTGGATATCATTAGTACACCTTGCTATCAAGGATGATATAGAAAACTTATCCATCTCTGAATTTGAAAATTCAAGTACTTTCTTAAAGGAATCACGTCTCAAGCTCTTAGACACCCTAGTCGATACCCTTGCAGCTATAAAACTTACTACTATAGAAAATAGGCCTGCTAGTACACTTAGGACTAGCATTATGCCACCAGCCTTCCATAAGTAGGACTTTTGCATCTTTCCTGTGTCAATTCCTAAATTATTATATATTTGGCTGACCAGCCTTATACTTACTTGTTTTTTCATAAAATCAGGCATATTCTTATCCCTTACTATGCCCGCCATAGCCTTATTGGAGGCACCATTGCTCGATTTCTTTGGATTGCTGGCCATATAGGAAGCCATATTAACCAAGGATTCTGCCATATAGTCATCCAGCTTATCTGTCTTGGCATCAGTCTTTAGGAGATAATATACCCTATCACGCCTTGATTGGCTTATAAGCTTAGAATTTTTATTATTCTTTTCTAAGTTTATATTATATGTATTTTTATCACTTGGTACCCATCTCTCATAAGACTTTGCTATTGTTGCCTTATGGTCTACCTTAGACAAGGAAAGCATTACAGCATAGGTATCTTCATCTATGACTTTTGGTATAGAGTTTTCAATCCCCCCCTGTTGTATACCTACATTTACTATATTTGATGTGTAGTTTGGCAATAAAAGCTCAAACTTAACTTCTAGACCCAAAACTAGTATCAGTAATAGTATTGCTGGTATATGCTTAACGAAATACGATAATATTTTTTTCATAGTATATCCTTTCTAAAAATCTTCATATACTGATTATAACACAAATATAAGACTTGATATACATAGCATTAAATTTTATAAAAACTTAATAAAAGCAAAATAAGAGGGAAAATCCCCTCTTATTTCTATACTTAACAGTATTTAATTCAATATTATTTTTCTACACCCTTTATAGTTAAGATATCCTTGTACTTTTCTGTTAGGTCAGTCAACTTAGCTAGGAAGGCTTCATTCTGCTTTTTGAAGGCAAGTGACTGCTCAACATCATTCTTACAATCTTCATATTCTAGCTGTCTAGCCTCTTTACGGTCATCAACTAGGATTAGATGGTAACCGAACTGAGTCTTTACAGGCGAAGACACCTTTCCTACAGGTAATGTAAACACAGCTTCTTCAAATTCTGGAACCATCTGTCCCCTACCAAAAGTTCCTAGAGAACCTCCACTAGACTTAGATGGGCATGTAGAATACTCTACGGCTGCATCTTCAAAAGATATTTCCTTCTTGTTTATCTTCTTCTCTATTTCTAGAGCTAGTTCTTCATCGTCAACTAGTATATGCTTAGCACTTGCTGATTCATCTTCCTTGAATTCATCCTTATGCTCTTCATAATATGCTAGCTTTTCGTCATCAGTTATTTCAATCGCAGCTAGACAAGCATTGATAGCATACTGCTTTAACATGTTAGCCTTTACTAGCTCCATTTCGTTTACAATATTTCATCCTGGTCCATCTTGTTTTCAAGTGCATCAAGATAGAATAGCTCCTGATTGATCATATCAGCCAAGATTCTCTTTCTTCCTTCTTCGTTGTCGAACTGCTGCCTCTGGTATCCATCAAGACTTGCAACTGCAGCTTCAAGATCTTCCTGAGTTATAACCTTATCGCCAACTTTAGCTAAAAAATTCAATTCTTCCATTTCGTCCTCCTAATAATTTCTATTATGTACTACATCTAGTATCATAGCATTTTTTAGTCCTTATGTCCATATATATCTAGTAATAGGACCCATCATTTAAAAATATAAATAATTATACCCTAATAATACTGACCAATTCTTATTTAGTAGAAGTAGGTCATTATTAAAAGCAAGACACCACTCAATAGTCCTACCACACCTACATCATTTCCGTCACGCTTCAAAAGGTTCCACGAGATCACCATAGTCACAATTATAGTGCCTATCTTTATATAGAGCCAATTAATGTCTACTGGAACTATTATAAAACTATATAGGGAAACTATATAGCATACAGCCATTGACAAGGAGAATAGAAAATACCACAGGGTCTCTCTTCTCTTAAATAAGAAAAAAATGACCAATAAGACTATAAAGGCCAAATCTATAACCCCATATATATTAAAGAGTACATTATTGAAATTCTCCACTGTTATTACTGTCCACTTGTACCAATAAATTGGCCAAAATAATATACTAACCAACCTGAAATATATTTCTATAAAACCTATTTTTTGTTTCTTTCTTTTTAGACTCTGTCTAGACATATCTACCACATCCCAACATTCATATAAACTGACTTTAAATCTATTCATACCCTCATAGTAACAAAATTGGCCCTCTATAGTCAAGTTTCAATCATTCGAATTATTCTTCGCAAAAGTAATTTAATGTCCCTCAAATTGGATAATCTTTACATAATAGCTTTTATTTTTCAACAAACTATGTTAAAATAATATAGTATTTTTATATTATTTTTTTAGAAATTATAGGAAGTGGAGGCTAATTATGGGCATAAGAGATAGATTTGCTGACCAGTACGCAAGACAGAAAACAATGACTGGTCCTGAAAAAAAGGCAAATGACATAATCGGAAAATTAATGATGAAAAAGGCCATTGTTCCAATAGCAGCAATGGTAGTAATAGTGGCAATAGGTATAGTAGTAAAGATACCATGGTGGGCACTTGTAGGTCTAGAGGTTCTGGCTGCAGTAGGTGGTTACTTCTACCTAAAGAACGAAGGTAAAAAGTACCAGGAATTCACACCATATGTTGGTAATCTTATCAGCATAGAAAACAAGGGTAAGGATGGTCATACTGTCCTAATCAAGCAGGGTAAGAAGCCTGTCAAACTTGACCTAAAGTATGGTGGCGAAGACCTAGAGAAGTTAAAGAAGAACACACTAGTACAGATTACCTATAATCCAGTTGGTAAGATAGGTATTGTTGTTACAAGAAACAATATTAGATAATAATTGATAAATTTGGGGGTTAGCATGCACATGTTAACTCCTTTTTTAAATTTAGAGCTTAATATATACAACTAGCTCACTTATTTATATAGATTTAGAGCCTAGCATTTACACCTAAACTACTTTTATGCATAAATAAAGAACCACCAAATAGCTGGCGGTTCAACTCTATCCATATCAAGTTTTTCATGATCTAAATCTCTAATAATTCTAATCGAGAGTCCTAGCATATATAGAAGCTTACATCTATCTTGACAGTTTTTTAGCATGAAAGAAATCAGCCATATATCCTTCATCACTCTTAATCTTGTCATAGGCATAGGAGATTACATCCCTTCTTTTTATAATGCCTATAAATATATTTGAGTCATCTATAGCTGGAACAAAATTTTGACTGATCAGTATATGCAGTAGGTCCTCTACATTAGCATCTACCTTGGCAGTTACATTGGTTGACCTTCTAGGTACGTCCATAATATTTGTAGTTTCGATTAACCTCTCATTAAAAGAAGATTTTTGGTATAGGTACCATAATATATCTCCTTCTTTGATTGTTCCCAGGTAATTACCTTCAGCATTAATTATAGGAACTGAAGAAAATTTGTGCTCATTTAGAGTCTTCAAAACTGTCTTTATATTGTCCTTGTCACTAACACTTATTACATCTTTCTTTGGTGTAATGAAAAACATTATATTCATAACCGAACCTCCTGAATATCTATACTTTCAAATAAATTACACACGCCTTAAGCAAGATAATTACAGGCCTATTGGGCTTTACCTATCCTATAGCTCCTTGTAATTATCCCTATATTTAAGTATAACATTTTTAAACAAGTATATCCACTTATTTAAAAATATACGTAAAAAATGGACCAACAAATGTCGGTCCATCAATGTAAGCTTGAAAAAATTTTTTACTTAATATATCTTGTATATCTTAAATCTCAAATTATATTCTTGTTACATTTGCAGCCTGAGGTCCCTTTTCTCCATCTACGACTTCAAATTCAACCTTCTGACCTTCTTCTAGAGACTTGTATCCATCTCCCTGGATTGCAGAGAAATGTACAAACATATCATTTTCTCCTTCAACTGAAATAAATCCAAATCCTTTTTCGTTGTTAAACCATTTTACTGTTCCGATTTTCATTAACTTCCTCCTAATAATATGAATCGCTTGATTTTTTGTGATCCATTACCTATTAACCATAACATATTTATTTGGTCAAGTCAACGAAATTATTAGAATTATTGAGTATTTTTTTGCAAATTTAAAAATTTTTATATAAATTATACTTTTTTTGTCATTTTTTTGGCCTAATATCACCTATATTTAGACATAATCCTTAATAGGTGGTATAATATTTCTTGAAAAATATATTTAGAACGGAGAATTGCTATGCAGAAAAAAATTGCTTGTATAAATGATATTTCTGGTGTTGGTAAGTGCTCGCTTACTGTAGCCTACCCCTAATTTCGGTCCTAAAGTGCCAGTGCTGCCCCCTACCAACATCTGTCCTTTCCAGCCAGACCGGCTATCCAAAATATACCTTTGTAGACTTAACTTCATCTATCCAGGACTATATTGATACTTGGAAAGAGCTCGGCCAGGAGTTTGATACAATCTATAGCGGTTTTTTAGGCTCTATTGAACAAATCAAGCTAGTTGAAAATCTTATTAATAATAACAATAAGGCCATGGTAGTGGTAGACCCTGTCCTTGGTGACCTCGGCTCCATCTTCCCTATCTTTGATGATGCCTACGTCTTAGAGATGAAAAAGTTAGCTTCAATGGCTGACCTTATTACTCCAAATATAACTGAAGCCAACCTACTTTTGGGCTTGGATCCAGATAAATTTAACTACAGTGATATTGACCTAAAGAACATTTGTAGGGGCCTTGCCAAGCAGGGACCTAATCTGGTACTTATAACTGGCTTCCTTAATGATGACCATATTTATAATATTTCCTACGATGCTAAGTCTGATACTATGACTAAGATTGGAAAACCATACAACAAGATGAGCTTTAGTGGTACTGGGGATATTTTTACGTCAATAGTAACTGCCCTTATAACTAGGGGCTTTGATATAGGTTTTAGCTGCCAAATTGCTACAGACTTCATTTATGATGCTGTCAACTATACTGCAAGCCTTGGAAGCGTGGATAGAAACGATGGTATAATGTTTGAAAACTTCTTAGCTAGCCTGTGTCAAATCTAACCACTTGTAGCTATCTTAAATTGGTATTTATTTTATATTAATGACTAGACCAAGCCTAGATAGATTCAAATTTATAAAAACAGAGGTACTACTTACACGACTGACCCAAAGAACCAAATTCGGTCATAAGTCACACATAAGTTGTACCTCTTTTTATATCATTTATTATTCGTATTGGTCTTTTCTTATCCCCTATTATATAGGCTAGCCAAATCGGTTTACCCAGCTTTAATATTATTTACTAGAATATATTTTTCTTGTAATTAACATATAGCTGCTGAATTTCCTCCATCTTCTTCTTGGCCTCAATCTGTAGATCGGAAGCCTCCTTGTAGTTACCAACATCTATAGCACTCTTTATCATGCCGTAAATAGATGGTCCCTTAAGTGTATTTTTCATCAAGTCATACTTAATCTGCTCAATAGCATCCCACATCACTTCATCTATTGCATCCATATTTTCATGAGAGTGAAGCTTTACAAAAGAAGTTAAGAGCCTTATATTCCTATCAATAATTCTTGATGACAGTTTCTTCTTCCACTTGTCAAGAGACCCTACCTTAAAAGAATCAATTATAGCCTCAGTAAAGACCGCCCCCTGAGTCAAGGACTTGAGTTTTTCTGGATAAGTCTCGAAGGCTAACATGGCTTCGTATACAGTTCTAGGTGGCTGCCCGAACCTAGCGTTTCTTTCCTCCAAAGTATAGTAGTTAAATATGTTATTTTCATCCCTATAGGCCCTTCCTTCTTCTAGGTAGAAGCCCTTGTCACTTGGAGCCTTAGATAACTCAGCCTCCAATAGCTTTGTATCAAATTGCTTTAAATCTGCTATGGCCTTTATACCATCTAGCATAGTCTGGTAGCAACCAGCTATTACTAGATACTTGTTAGACAATGGATTTGGTGACCTCAATTCAAACCTCAAGGACTTTGGCTTGTCAATATCCCTGATAAGACCCACTAGGACAGACCTATTCCTTGAAGGTATTTCATATGTATGACCTAATGATGTAACAACGCATACAGGGGCTTCAAATCCTGGAACTAATCTATTAAAGCCATCATTTGTATTGGTTACTATAGGAGCCAGCACCTCATAGTTTTTCATCATACCCATAAGGGATGCATAACCTATTGGACTCAGATAGTCATTTTTTAGGTCCTTTGGTGCAAATAGGTTTACAAGTCTTCCATCCTTTAGCTTAGCTGCAACACTTACGTGGGCATGTGCACCACTACCTGCAACACCATGGATAGGCTTGGCCTTAAAACTAACCTCCAATCCATGTGATTCAAATATATCATAAACTATTTCTCTTACCCATAATTCATTATCTGCCGCCTGAAGAGGCTTGTTGAACTTCCAAGAAATTTCAAGCTGTTCCATGGCATGATTTGTAGAACCCTTAATGTTGATAGAGCTATGGATACCACCAACCTCCTTGTGGGCCATTTCTGGTTCTAGGCCATAGTTTTCAAGTGCTATAAGACATTTTTCTAGGCATGTCCTAATAACACCATGCGTCCTCTTCCAGTATTGTTCCTTCAAGCTCTGTGACACAAATAGCTTTTCTAGGTCGGCCTTATCCTCTGGCGTATTAACCCAGAACTCCAGTTCTGTCGCGGCTGTCAACTCAATACTTTCTATATCATCAGGACTATCAACGTTCGTATTTTCTAAAATTTCAGGGTTATTTCTAATTATATCAGTTAAACTATTTTTGAAGTATTTTTCTGCTCTTTCAAGTGTACCTCTAGAGCAAACCTTCTTGTTGTCATGTATTAAAAAGGCGGGAATTTTCAAAGTTCCAACAGGGCAACCAGTCTCTTCATCTATGAATTCATGGTTGTAGTCAACAAACCAAGCTGCGTCTAGGTCAGCCTTTAAATCAACCTTTGCATTATTTAAGGTAGCTATATTATAAAGTTCAACTGAAGATCCATCAGTCTGTATTGAAGCATTTAAAAATTCTTCTATATCCTCTAAGACTAGTTTTACCGGTATCTTTTCATCAGTTGCATTACCACCTAGGTCTACACCCATTAGTGATACGAACTTTATATATTTATTTTCCTCAAGTATTTTTCTCAGTCTTTCACCTGAGTGGTCTTCCTTTTTTATGTAATATAGTAAACTTGACATATTTCCTCCTAAAATACATGAATTATTTTTATCTATTTTATATAAATATTCGCTTTTTTTGTTTTTTTAATTATATATCAACTTTTATATAATTTCAAGTCTATCTTCTAATTTATATTAAAAACTATTCTTAAAGTTTAGCCTCCTAGTCAAACCTCAAAAACTCAGCTAGGTCCTCTGGGTCAGTTCCACAAACAAAAAGGTCCGTAGATAGCTCAAAGCCACCGAAATTAAATTTTCTAGGTATTATATGGAAGTGGGTCCTAAATAGGTCGTCATAATCTCCATTTAAAGGATAAGTATGAATTACCACATTAAAGGCAATTTGCTCCACATTGTAGTCCTCCCATTTTTCGAATAACCTCTTGTATATATAGGAAATTTCTTCTATTTCATCTAGTCCCCACTGGTCTATCTTCTTGTCATCCTTGCAGATAATTCTAATTTCTCCATTATACCTTGTGGCATGCGGTATAAATACCAAAAAACTCTTACCATCATATACCACCCTCTTTTGGTGGGCAAGCTCACTTTCTATTATATAGTCATATAGGTTACTATTATGGTGGTCCATATGTGACCTTGCTATCTTTATCTCTTTTACTATCTCAGCCGGTATAAGATTAAAGGACACTATTTGAGAGTGGGGGTGCATAAGTGAGGCCCCAGCATCTCTCAGGTGATTCTTGAATATATTTACATATTCAATGCCAGGTCTCGCTGAAAGGTCTTTGTACCTATTTATAAAAATATCAAAAATATGCTTAAATTCATCTATGGACATGTTATAATAGGACCCCTCATGTCTATGGGTCTCCACAATAACCTCGTGTTCACCGTATATATGGTCAGTCTCCATATCTACTATAGGAAACTTATTTTTTACAGATTTAGCCAGCCATTGTCCCTCTTTTTCTATAAGGTAGGTTGGCATGTCATTCAGGTGCTCGTTACCCCTACAAAATGGGCATGTATCGCTGTATTGTGGACCTTCACTTGGCTTATTTTTATTGGACTTAATAGTATCGTGTGGCCTCTTATTCCTATAACTTGAATATATAATTAAATCACCAGTTATCTGGTCCCTTCTCATTTCTTTCATAACTTCACCTCATACAAACTTTCACAATAATCTGTTAGGTCTATTATATACCATTTTGTATTTAATAAAAACCCACCCCTGGTAAAACAAATTCAATTAATTATAGTATTTAAGAGCTTTTACTAGAATAAAAATTAGAAAAAGCACCTAAGTACCTATCATAACTTTGTTAAATTATAAATATATGCGATAATTGTTTATTTTTATCTAGTTTTATGTTATATTAATGTTACGTCGAAAACGTTATTCAGTTTTAAATATATAGGAGGAAAATTATGAGATATTCAAAAAGAGTCGGTTCAATGCAGGCTTCACCAGTAAGAAAGCTTGTTCCATATGCTACAGAAGCAAAGAAAAAGGGAGTTAAGGTTTACCACTTAAATATAGGTCAGCCAGATATCAAGACTCCTGAAGGCTTTATGAAGGCCATAAGAGAATTTGATGAATCTGTACTTGCATATGCTGATTCAGTAGGTTCTGATGACCTATTAGATGCAATGATCAAATACTACAAGTCTTATGACATGGAATTTGGACATGATGAGCTTCTAATTACAAACGGTGGTTCTGAAGCACTTTTATTCGCAATGCTAACACTATGTAACCCAGGTGAAAATATACTTGTACCAGAGCCCTTCTACACAAACTACAATGGATTTGCTACCTGTGTTGATGTTGAAATAAACCCAGTTACTACACTAGCTGAAAATGGCTTCCACCTACCAGCTAAGGAGGAAATCCTAGCTAAGGTAAATGATAAAACTAGGGCTATCCTACTTTCAAACCCAGGTAATCCAACTGGTGCTATCTACACTGTAGAAGAGATGCAGATGCTAGCAGAAATCGCTATAGAAAAAGATCTATGGATAATTTCTGATGAAGTATATAGAGAATTCGTATATGACGGTTTGAAGTACACTAGTTTTGGTAACCTAGAAAATGTTCAAGATAGGGTAATAATAGTTGACTCTGTATCTAAGAGATACTCAGCTTGTGGAGCTAGAATAGGTTCCCTTGCTTGTAAGAATAAGGAATTCATTGCTGAAGTTCTAAAGCTTTGCCAGGGAAGACTATGCGTTCCTACACTAGAAATGGTTGGTTCAGCTGAATTATACAAGACTCCAAAGTCTTACCTTGAAGAAGTAAATAAGGAATACTGCCACAGAAGAGATGTCCTATATGATGCAATCATGGAAATCCCAGGTGTCGTATGTGAAAAGCCAACTGGTGCCTTCTACATGCAGGTTAAGCTTCCAGTAGAAAATGCTGAAGACTTCGTAATCTTCATGCTAAATGAGTTCAGCCACAATGGTGCAACTACAATGGCTACACCAGCTGAAAACTTCTACGCTACACCTGGTCTAGGAAGAGACGAAGTTAGACTTGCCTACATCCTAAATGCAGACGACCTTAAGGCTGCTGCTGAATGTATGAAGTTTGGTCTAGAAGCCTACAAGGCTGCAGGCCACAAATAAATAATACTAAGCAAATTGTCCCCCACTCTGTGAACCCTGGGGGACTTTTTAATTAAGCCTTTATAGTAAAATAATTGATTTATTGGTTTTCTTGTGATACTATTAATAGTAGATTTATAAAAGGAGGACATATTTTTGTTAGAAATTTTTAAGGCGATTTTCCTTGGTATTGTCCAGGGTATCACAGAATGGCTACCAGTCAGTAGCACAGGTCATATGATTTTAGTCGACCAGTTTTTACACCTGGCTGGCTCAAAGAAGTTTATAGATACTTTTTTAGTAGTTATACAGTTCGGATCGATATTAGCAGTATTAATACTCTATTTTAATAAACTTAATCCTTTTTCCACTAGAAAGAGTCCTAAGGCTAAAAAGGCAACATGGGACCTTTGGATAAAGGTACTAATAGCAGTGCTACCATCAGGTATAATAGGTGTTCTTTTTGAAGACCAGATAGATAGGATTTTCTTCAGACCCTCTGTAGTAGCTGCCGCCCTAATTATATATGGTGTAATAATGATATGGATAGAAAATAGACACAAGAGACCCGGTATTACTAAGTTTAGTCAGGTGTCTTACAAGACTGCCCTTCTAATTGGTCTCTTCCAGTGCCTTGCCCTGGTACCAGGTACGTCAAGGTCTGGTTCTACAATTATAGGAGCTACCCTACTTGGTACATCTAGGTATATAGCAGCAGAATTTTCATTCTTCCTAGCCATACCTACTATGCTAGGTGCCAGCCTACTGAAGCTGCTTAAGGCCGGTTTCGCTTTTACAGGTTTTGAATGGTTTATCATGCTCCTAGGATCCCTTGTAGCCTTTATAGTTTCGGTTATAGTTATAAAGTTCTTTATGTCCTACATAAAGAAACACGACTTCAAGGCCTTTGGTGTCTATAGAATCGTATTAGGTATAATAGTATTTATTTACTTTGCAATAGCAGGATAATATGTAATAAGAAACCAGTCTTCAATAAGTATTGTACTTATTGAAAGACTGGTTTATTTTTTATTTATTATTAATTTGATTTTTATATAGCCTATATAGTTATTATATTCTTTACTGTATTCAGGTACATTAAAAATATATTCTAGTCAATTAGAAGCTTAAATATATCACTAGACTCCTTATCGTAGGAGGCTATAATAGATAAATAGTCCTCTACCCTTGTCATAGCTGTGTACACCTTGTTTAGGTCTCCTACGAAGTCATTTATCTGGTAGTCCTGGTCCTCAGGGCTTACCTTTTGGTTGTATAGCATTTCCAATTCACAGATGATGATAGCCTTGTATGATAGGGATTTTATTGAATATATATTAGATATAGTCACCCCTGTCTTTGGCGTAAGGTTGGTAACTGTATCATCTGCGTACATATAAGGTATATCTGCATCTTCTAATGACTTTCTCAGCATATACTGGAAGTATATCATCTTTCCATTCTTTAGCCTTTTCTTGTTAAATGGATATACCACCGCTATGTCTTCAGGTCTAAAGCCACAGTCATTTATAAGGTGTTGAATTTCCCATACTACAGAATGAATTTGGTCATCTAGGTCGTCCACCTTGACTATATTTACGTTCATACCACTTTCATATATAGCTTCTGTCTTCATGAATATGGTAGTCGGAATATTGTCTCTTAGGAACCTTATATAGTCGTTTGACCTGTCACAAAAACTATTTATAAAGTCAACCACTTCTCGTGACTGTCTGTAATTCTTTTTTAGAAATAACTCTTCCTCATATTCTATATCTTCTTTTATCCTGCACTTGTATATATTGAGACTATTGTTAATATTATATGACTTACACACATTAACATTAAATACCCTCTTACTCGTATATAGGAACTGGTAAATAAGGTTAATATCCTCTTCATTCATATTTTCTGCTTCGTCTATAAAGATACCCTTAAACATTTTTTTATTCTTTACTGAGTTGTCAACTTGTTTCATTATATTGGCAAAGGCCCTATCATAGTTGGTCTTTACAAGGTTGTAGTCAATCACCAGCTTGTTTATCTTGGCTATCTTGAATATAAAAGAGCTGAAGGTATATACCATAATATTATTTGTATCTACATTTAGTATATCTAAGAGCTCAAGATACTTGTTGGCCTGCTGCTTAGTGAAGGTCAAGATCAAGAAATTATGGTGGGGATATATTTTGGATAGCTTTATTACCCTACCCATCATAATTGCACTTTTTCCTGTACCTGAGCCCCCAACTATGGAGTGATTTCCATAGTTTACAGAAGCGATATTGAGGATCTGCTCATCATCCATCAAGGCAAACTTGTAGTCTAGGTATTTGTCATGAAAACTGATTCTTTTGAGCTTATCATTTATATTTATGCCCCTAGTCAAGGTAAAGTACTCAGTACAAATCCTAAATAGGTACATAGACATACTCACCTCATCATTTTCATCTCTTAGATATGGTCCCAGATCGACCTTATCATCATTTATAAGCTCCTTTACCCTAGTACCACATACAACATTCTCAGCTACAAAGTCATCCATTCCATAGGTATCCTCAATATAGTCAATATACGGCATGACATAAACATAGTTGTAGGATATATTTGGATAATACATATCCATATTTTCCTTCATGAGCTCATATTCTTCCTTCATTATTTCAAGTATTTCTTCATCTAAGAAGGAAAATAACTCTTCAGTGGTATCCATAAATTTTATAAATAAGAGTCTATTGTCCCTTATATAGAGCATATCAGTGTTTACCCCCTTAAATGGAACTACTTTAGGTAGGATAAACACATCTTCATCTACATTTTTATATATAAATTCTTCAACTTTTTTTAGTTTTAGAGCGTCAAGGTTTGAAACTATATTTGTAAATTTTTTCAAAACCAGCACCTCCTATTTAGTATTAAATCAAATATATTTACTAAGTATTATACCACAGAATTTCAAATAATAAACTAGAAAGGACTTGACTAAATATCCTTATAAAAATAAAAAGAGGATATCTATTTATTTAATCTTATAAATAGATACCCTCCTTTCTAGAGGCTTCCCTTATAGGTAAGCTCATTTAAATCTAGCTCGCTTATTTAGCGTAATCAGTAGCTCTTGTCTCCCCTGATTATGCTAACCTTGATCTGACCTGGATATTCAAGTTCTTCTTCTATCCTCTTAGTCATATCCCTAGCCAATAAGTGCATTTCTTCATCATTTACATACTCTGGCTTAACCATTATTCTGACCTCTCTACCGGCCTGGATTGCAAATGATTTTTCTACACCTTCGTATGAATTAGTTATTTCTTCAAGCTTTTCAAGTCTCTTTATGTAAGCTTCAAGAGTTTCTCTCCTTGCACCAGGTCTAGCAGCAGAAACAGCATCTGCAGCTGTAACCAAAACAGCCTCAACTGTCTGTGGTTCATAATCACCATGGTGGGTACTCATAGCATGTATTACATCCTTAGATTCCTTGTACTTCTTTAATAGGTCCATACCTATTTCTATGTGTGTACCTTCAATCTCATGGTCAACAGCCTTGCCAATATCATGTACCAAACCAGCTCTCTTGGCTAGCTTAACATCTGCACCAATTTCCTCAGCCATAATACCTGCTAGGATAGATACTTCTATAGAATGCTTTAATACATTCTGTCCATAACTTGTTCTGTACTTAAGTCTACCTAGTAGCTTGACCAACTCTGGATGAAGTCCGTGTACACCCGTATCGAACATGGCCTGTTCACCAGCTTCCTTAACGATATTCTGTACCTCTTTCTTGGCCTTTTCTACCATTTCTTCAATTCTGGCTGGATGTATTCTACCATCACCAATCAGGTTTTCAAGGGCAATCCTTGCTACCTCTCTCCTAATTGGATCAAATCCTGATAGGATTACTGCTTCTGGAGTATCGTCTATAATCAAGTCTATACCAGTCAATGTTTCCAAAGCCCTGATATTTCTACCTTCTCTACCAATTATCCTACCCTTCATTTCATCATTAGGTAGGTTAACTACTGATACAGTAGTTTCAGCAACATGGTCTGCGGAACACTTCTGAATAGCGTAACCAATGATTTCTCTAGCCTTTTTTTCAGCCTCTTCCTTGGCCTGAGCTTCCTTTTCCTTAATCATTAGAGACATTTCTCTTCTAACATCTCTCTCAGCATTAGAAAGTATTATTTCCTTGGCTTCTTCAGTTGTAAAACCTGATATACTTTCCAATTTCTGCTGTTGCTGGACCTTTATTTCCTCTACTTCACTTTCTTTTTTTGCAACCGCTTCATTTTTTTTCTGTAGGTTTGCTTCCTTCTGCTCTAAAGACTGAATCTTCCTGTCAAGAGTTTCTTCTTTTTGTAAAACTCTTTTTTCATATTTCTGTACTTCGTTTCTTCTTTCCTTGTTTTCTTTTTCGCCTTCAGTACGTAATCTATGAATCTCTTCTTTAGCCTCTAGAAGTTTCTTTCTTAACTGTTTCAGAGTCTCTGTTCGCCTTTTCAAGGATTTCTCTAGCTAAATTTTCAGCCTGTCCTATCTTGGCTTCAGAGATGTTTTTTCTGATAACATAACCAATTAATAGCCCTAGTAATACTGCCACTACAGCAGTTATTATTATATAAGGATTAATTGCGTCCACCTCCTTCGTCTTATTCTGTTTTCAAAGTTCATTTTCATTCAATATTCGTTTATTCGCATATCAACAAAAATTATAGCTTTTAAATCATAAATTTTTGTAGGCACATACTCCCACACTCTATTTTATAATCTTTTTAATTTTGTGTCAAGTTAAACATTATTTGCCTATTTTGCCTATTTTAATTAAAAGGATTAGGTAAATTTCCAGCTTTTACTAAATCAAAAAATGAATATTTGCCACCTAACTTACATATTTTTAAGTAGTCATTCCAGGCAATATCAAAATCCTCCTGCATTTTTTCATAAAAATTCAAAGCACAAATTTGGGCCAAAACATAGTCTATATAATAGAAGGGATCCTTAAATATATGCCCCTGCCTATACCAATATCCTCCCCTATTTAATATTTCTAAATCGCCATAGTCCCTATAAGGCAAATAATTCTTTTCTAGCCTTGACCAGGTTTCCTTTCTCTGTTCCGGCGTCATATCCGGGTTTTCATATATCTCATGCTGGAAATGATCCACTAGACAGCCATAAGGTAAAAACTTGATTGCAGCCCCATAGTGGTAGGTCTTATACTTTTCTACATCCTGACCAAAGAAAAAGTCCATCCACGGATATGTAAAGAATTCCATGCTCATAGAATGTATTTCACATGAGTCTAGAGTTGGAAAAATTAACTCTGGCATATTTATATGTCTAGACATGTACATCTGAAAGGCATGTCCAGCCTCATGAGTTAAGACGTCAATATCATCAACAGTCCCATTAAAATTTGCAAATATAAAGGGCATCCTGTATTCAGGCAGAACCGTACAATAGCCTCCCATAGCCTTATTCTCCCTGGCCTCTACATCAAACAGACCTCTAGAAAGTAGGAATTCGAAAAATTCCTTGGTTTCTTCAGATAGGCTAGAATACATTGCCCTTCCAGCCTCAAAGATTTCTTCACTGCCCCCTTGTGGCTCGGCATTTCCATCCAAGAATTCAATTTTTTCACAGAAATAGTCTATCTTGTCCCTACCTATTCTCTTGGCCTGGTCATCATATAGATCTTGGGCTTTTTTTCCATATTTTACAAGAACATTTTTCCTTAAATTAGCCACCATATCCCTATTGTAGTCGGTTCTCTGCATTCTATAATATCCCAAGTCAACAAATGATTTATAACCCATTTTAAGGGCCATCTGGTGCCTTATTTTGACCAGTCTATCAAATATCTGATCAAACCTAGCTTCATTCTCTTCAAAAAAGTGTGTATGGGCTCTTATAGCCTCCTCCCTAACCTTATCATCAAGAGATTCCATGTAAAGATTCATATCTGAAAGGTTGCATATCCTTCCATCAAAGTCTATTTTTGCTGACGCTAATAGGGCTGTATATTCTGACATAAGCTTATTTTCTTCCTGCAAAAGTCCTATTATTTCCTTGGAAAAGCTCTTTACATTACACTCCATTAGTCCATAAAATTGCTGACCATACTCCCCTATTATCTGGTCCTTATAATCTATCTTCAAAAGGGTTTGGTAAAGGTTGTAGTCTAGGTCTTGGTATAGGGGACCATACTCATCCCAATATTCATTTTCAGCCATATAAAAGTCGTCCTTGGTATTTATAGAGTACTTTATAGAGGCTAGTTCCTTCATAGTTTGTAGGTGGACCCTAGTCTTGTTCAAGCCCTCTATGCTAGCCTTAAGGTCTTCAAATTTTTCGCTTGACCTAATATCAGCTAGGGCTTTTTCATATATACCCTTGATTGAATCATAGTCGCATCTCTCATATACTATATCCTTAAAATTCATAGTAAAACTCCATTCTAATTAATCTATATCATATCTACTTGAATATACATATGTATGAATCCATAGTACAATATTTTGGCCTATAGCTTAAAATCTCCTCCATAAATTATATATTAAAGGTCCTATAAAATCAATTACTAGTAGCTTACCAGTAAATAAGATATAAATATCTCTACCTATAGGATATTTTATAAGAGACCTTTAATATTAAAAAAACCTCTATCTTCTTTCTTATGATGCTTGATTTTTTTATGACAAGGCAATATATAATATACTAGTATATATACACCAATATATACGATAATGTATTATATAAAATACAGTTATATTTAGCTGTACTATATGGAGGTAAATCAAAATGTCTAAAAATAAAAATTCTATGGCCTGGAAGCTCTTTGATAGATACTTTATCCAGGGTCTAAATGGTATGGCCCTGGGCTTGTTTTCAACTCTTATAATAGGACTTATAATAAAACAGATAAGTAGTGTCTTTACAGGTAGTATCGCCAGTTTTTTACTTACTGTAGCCGTAGTAGCCATGTCCCTAACTGGACCAGTAATAGGTATAGGAGTAGCCCATGCCCTAAAATCACCAAAGCTTGTAATACTAGCTTCAGGTGTAACAGGTCTCTTGGGTGCCTTTGGTGGCACTTTTTCAAGTGGCGCCCTATTGAGTGACAAGATGCAACTAGTCCTGCCGGGTGCAGGCGATCCTCTAGGTGCCTTTATTGCTGTAGTTATAAGTGCAGAAATAGGCCGCCTTGTATCAGGTAAAACAAAGGTGGATATAATTGTCACTCCCCTAGTAACTATTGTTACAGGTGGTATTGTAGCCTATTTTGTTGGGCCTTATCTTGCAATGGCCATGGCCAACCTAGGTGAATTTATCCGCGTTTCTACAGAGCTTCAGCCCTTCTTAATGGGTGTAGCAGTATCTGTATTGATGGGTATTATATTGACCCTACCTATAAGCTCAGCAGCCCTTTCAATAATCCTATCTCTATCAGGCCTAGCAGCCGGTGCCGCAACAGTCGGCTGTTCAGCACAAATGATAGGATTCGCAGTAATTAGCTTCAAGGCTAATGGTTGGAATGGCTTGTTGGCCCAGGGCTTGGGTACATCCATGCTTCAGGTGCCAAATATTATGAGAAAGCCAATTATTTGGTTACCTCCAATAGTTGCAAGTGCCATACTAGGCCCTCTTGCAACCCTAGTATTTAAGATGCAAAATAACCCCGCAGGCGGAGGTATGGGAACATCAGGTCTTGTTGGTCAGCTAATGACATGGCAGACCATGTCAGGACAAATGGACAAGGTCCACCTATTTGTGATTATTCTTTTCCTACATATTATTCTACCAGCCATCCTATCTTTGATAGTGGCAAGTTTTATGAAAAAGCGTGGACTGATTACGGACGAGGACTATAAGCTTGACCTATAAAATAAAGAAATAAAAACCCATGGCCTATACAGGTCATGGGTTTTTATTAGTATGACGGGCATGCCGTCAGTCTGTGGTGAAAGTCCACGTAGGGCGTAGTTGCCGACGAACCTCATAGCAACTTGCAAGGTTATCACCGTGAGGTGATGGCGAGAAGAAGCAATAGCAAAATCGTAGCCTGACGCACAGAAACCTAATATCAAGGCTTACATAACGGATGAGTGGGCTAATAGTCACAAAGTCCAAAAGGCAACCGTAACTTATGTGAGTAAATTAGGCAGGTAGACGAGGAAAGACTGACGACTTATCCCGTGAGGTCTCACAGAGGGAAAACCTAGTAACAACGAACTGTGAGAAGTCAGCAGAAGCCATAGTAGTGGGGAAGTTTCTGTAATGGAAATGGAGCGAAGGGCTGAACAATTCTAAAAGTCAAAGTAACTTAATCAAACTAAGTATATAAGCCCGACGAGAAATATAGTAGCAAAGACGTAACGGAGTGAAGATTTCACAGGAGTTAGGGCTAATATGTACAAAAGAAAATTAGGAAAGTGAGACAATCTATGGGACAACTAATGAATCAGATATTATCCAGAGAAAATATGAAAATGGCATACAAAAAGGTAAAAGCCAATAAGGGTGCCGGAGGCATAGATGGTATAAGCATCGAAGATGTTAACAAATACCTCAAAGAAAACTGGATAGATATCAAAACGAAAATCCTGAAAAGGAAATATAAACCACAACCAGTACTCAGAGTAGAAATACCAAAACCAAACGGTGGAGTACGAAATCTTGGAATTCCAACAGTAGTAGACAGAATTATAGAACAAGCAATTGCCCAAGTTCTAACACCAATGTTTGAGCCACAATTTAGTGAACATAGTTATGGTTTTAGACCAGGTAGAAGAGCACAACAAGCAATAGTAGAGCTACTAGAATATCTAAATGATGGATACACATACATAGTGGATATTGACCTAGAAAAGTTCTTTGATAACGTACCACAGGACAAGCTAATGTATCTGGTAGGTAAAACGGTGAAAGACCCAGATGTAATATCTCTTGTAACTAAGTACCTAAGAGCAGGAGTTATGGTAAAAGGGAAATACGAAGAAACCACTATAGGAACTCCGCAAGGAGGTAACTTATCCCCTTTGCTTAGTAACATAATGCTCAATGAACTAGACAAAGAGTTAGAAGCACGAGGCTTGCACTTCGTTAGATATGCAGATGACTGTATAATAACTGTTGCAAGCAGTGCAGCCGCAAATAGAGTGATGCACTCGGTCACATCGTGGATAGAGAGGAAGCTAAGCCTTAAGGTAAATGCTACTAAATCCAAAGTCACAAACCAACAAGGCTCAAGTACCTAGGATTTGGCTTTGTGAAAATGAATGGAAAATGGGAAGCCAGACCACACAAAGACTCAATAAACAGTTTTAAGAGAAAGCTCAAGAAACTAACATATCGTTCGTGGTCAGTGTCTATGGACTACAGGATACTGAAACTAAATCAGGTGATAAGAGGATGGATAAACTATTTTAGAATAGGTAAGATGAAACAAAATATGACTAAAATAGATGAACATCTTCGTAATCGTATGAGAATAGTTATATGGAAACAATGGAAAACTAGCAAGAAAAGGATGTGGGGACTAAGGAAGCTTGGTGTACCAGAATGGATGGCGAGACAATCCGTAGGATTTACAGACCATTATCAGGCGGTAGCCAAAACAGCGGGACTTCGCAAGATAACAAAAGAAATCCTCGCAAAGCGAGGACTCATTAGTTGTTTAGATTATTATTTGAATTGAACCGCGGAGTGCCGAACGGCACGCTCCGTGGTGTGAGAGGGAGGAGAAAGTCCTCCCTACTCGATTTTACACTTAATTTTGTTCTATAATCACTTTCTACTGATAACTATTTATCCTTACAATTACTACATAGACCATAAAACTTTAGGTCGTGGTCCTTTATCTGGAAATTATAGTTGTTCTCTACAGTAGCCTCAATAGATTCCAAAAGGTCTTCCTTTACCTCTATGATAGCTCCACAGTCTCTACAAATCAAGTGGTGATGGTGGTGAACATCCTCTCCCTCAACATTGATTTCGTACCTGATACATCCATCATCAAGGTTTAGCTTAGATATACCATTGATTTCGTCAAGTAACTGCATAGTTCTATAAACAGTTGCAAGACCTATTTCTGGACAGTTTACACGTACCTTATCATATATTTCTTCACTGCTCATATGTGAACTTTCATTCTCTATTAATACTTCAATTATAGCCCTTCTCTGAGGTGTAATTTTAAAACCAGTAGCTTTAGCTTCTCTTTCAACAATTCCATAGTATTGTTATTTTCCATATTATAGCCCTCCTTTTCAATTGATAACTTTCTTATACTCATAGTATATCAATTCTCAAAAAATGTCAATAGAAAATATTTTTCTATTGACACCTTGAGGAAAACTATATTGAATCAAGATATCCCTGCAAAATTAGTACTGCTGCAAGCTTATCTATGACTTTTTTTCTATTCTTTCTACGGACATCACCCTGAATCAGCATCTTTTCAGCTGATACTGTAGTTAGTCTTTCATCCCAGAACTTGATTTCCAAGCCAAGTTCCTCCTTAATCAGGTCACAAAACTTCATGACCTTCTCAGCCTGGGGACCTATTGTCCCATTCATATTCTTTGGTAGACCCGATACTATCAGGTTTACCTGCCTTTCTTCAACTATCTGCTTCAAGGCCTCTATATCATTTTTTTTTACTTGACCTCTTTATTGTTGTAACCCCCTGGGCTGTCATACCCATCAGGTCACTTACGGCTACACCAATCGTATTGTCACCAATATCGAGGCCCATTATTCTTCCATTTAGCACATTTACACCTACTTAATCTAACTTATATACTCGTCTGACTTTGATTGAACTTATTTATCAAAATTATAATTATAGGTATCAATAAATAAATTGAATCTGTAGCCGCCGCAATTATACCAGAATCATTTACTAGTAGAGTCACAAGACAACCAATTACTATAGCCAGGTATCCCTTGTATACTATCTTGTACCTTTCCTTCATATGGCTAAAGTGCCTATTTGGTCTAAATATAGTAAAGCCTAGTATCAATAGACCTACAAGGAGAATATTAACCCATACTGTAGTCTGGGCTAGCTGTACGTTCATTTCTATTTTTCTAGCAAATACGGTTACTATCTCCATAGGGCCATTTGTAATTACCTGACTTACAAAGTTACCCAAGTGAGAACCCAAGCCCAAGATAATATCAGCAGCAGCAAAAGCTACTACAATCAGGCCTGTTACAGCTACAACAAGTACCGACTTCTTAAAGTCAATCTTAACTCCACATATTAACAAGAAGAAGGCTATATAGGCAATGGACTCTGAAATTGCCCCACCTACATTTGCACCCATACTAGGGTAGGCAGATGTAATTAAAACTACAATTAGGAATATTGCAACCCATGGTTTAGGTATCTTTCTATACTCAAGAAGTATGGCAATACCCAGTATAGCACTACCTATGGTTGCACCCTCGTATTCATTACCTATACCATAGTACCTTGCCCCTATCATAGGATCATAGCTCATTATATTACTCTGCATCAAAGGTGTTGATATTACGGAGTCTATCACTATTAGGAGGATCATCAAAATTGAGAAAAATCCTACCTGTTTAAGGTCATCATTTTTAAATAGTCTATTACCTAGTATATATAGCAAGAAAGTCATGAATACTATGGCCAGGGTAATCTGGACCTGACTTCCAGGCCTCAAAATAGGCGCTGATAAAAATGCTAGAGGCATAATTAGGCCCAACTTGACCATTTCCTTCAAAAAGTTCAAAATATTCTTCTTATGTTTCTTTGGTAGCTTGTCCCTCTGCCATAGGGCTAGGGCTCCTAAAATCCAAGAAATCGAAATAACTGCTACATATATATTTATGATAGACATCCTAATAGATGATATTGCTACAATCTTCTTATATTCCTTGGCCATGTAGTCGTCCCTATTAGCCATGGCCTTATTAGTCAACGGGCGACCTACCATTTCGCTATTCTTTAATCCGAACCTGCTTAAGATGTCTACGCCCATATCTAAGTTGGCAAAAAGTCCTATCCTCCTAGTTGTTGAAGAAAAAAGTAGACCCTTCCCTGAATCAGACATATCAAATCTTACTAAAGGCGCCAAGCGTCTATTATTAGCATAGTCTAGCTTGCTCGGAAAGGACCCTAGTATATAGATTGTGTCATTTTTACCAGCCATCTTAAATACGTATTCAATATAGTCACTTATCTGATTGTAGACCCTATACTTCATCCTTGTATAGGTCTTGCTATTTAGGTTGACCTTATACTCGTCTAGCCTATAGGTATCACCTAGATTAACCATCAAAAGGTCTGACTTTGCATAATAGTCCTTAGTCTCTTCTTTTAGCTTATCATAATCAGTCGAGATACCAAATGGGAATGACTGGTCCTTCTTGTTGATAAGATCCACATTTCCATCTTCTACCCTTCCCCTAGAATCCATGACCATAAGGGCAAAGTCCCTATTTTTTATTTCCTGACCAGTAAGCATATCGTAGTAATCACTATTTCCAAGCACACTTATCTTTTTTCCATTAGTGGTTAGGGTGTCACCCAGGTATCCCATTTTGGACTTAAACTCACCATTAGCTTGGTTATACTGGTCTAGGTCGTTAATGCTCAAAAGATTAATCTTTTTTGGAGACTGACCGGTAGCATAATTGTATAGGTCCTTATTACCTAGCTGACTAAAGTTAACAGGTGTTTCTGGAAGGATATTAACCCTCCCAGTAGCACCCATGCTAGCATAGTTTCTCCTATCATCATAGCCCTTGTCACCCCTGATATTCATCATGCCAAGATAACCACTATTTTCTAGCTTATTTGCCAAAAACTTTATATTCTTAAAGTTATCGTAATTTGTCCTATTTAAGTCAATAAGTATTACCTTGCCCTTATTCTTGGCAGTATTGTTGTCGGCCTTTGGATCAAGCTCCCCCTTGGTCATTGCCTGCTCAGTAGCAAATACAGATTCCTCTGACTTAGACCCTGCTGCAAGGCTAGGTCCCACTAGGCTAAGTACCAAGACAAGAGATACTATAAAGGCTAAAGTCTTTTTAAACATATAACATTTACTCCTCTATGTTCAAATACTTAGTTATTACTTCTTCTAGGATTTCATCCCTTTCAAACCTCTTGATTGCCACCCTGGCATTCTTATAGCTTGTGATATAGCTGAATCTCCAGATAATATATATCCTATTATCTGGTTTACAGGATTATAGCCCTTTTCTATCAAAGCATTATATACATACTCTATAGTCTGAGCTACACTCATTTTATCCTGGTTGACTGTTTCAAACTGAACTGTGTATTCTAATTTTTTTTCCATAAATAACCCTCCTTACACTATTTAATCTGTGACTCAACCACCTTCTGCGCACTTGCTAGCGCCTGGTCTACCATAGTCTTGTCACTACCACCGGCCTGGGCCATGTTAGGTCTACCACCGCCCTTACCTCCAGCGATTTTTGCAACTTCCCTAACTATGTTGCCCGCATGGGCTCCCTTGTCAATAGCATCCTTACTAGCAGTTGCTACAAAGTTAATCTTGTCTCCCGCTACATTCGCTAGGACTACAACACTTGTTCCTAGCTTGTCTCTAAGGTTATCAGCTACCTCTCTTAGGGTATCCATATCCATATCTTCATACTTAGCTGTTAGAAGCTTAACCCCCTTGATATCAAGGCTATCCTCTAGGGCATTCCCCGCATTCTGCATACTCATCTTTGATTTAAGATCGTGTACTTCTTTTTCTAACTGCTTATTTTCATCGACTAATGAATTAGCCTTAGCAACTAGGTTATCTTCCCTTGTCTTCATTATATCACTAATACTATTAATTAGCGAATCTTTTGCAAGTATATACTGGTATACTGCTCTTCCTGTGATGGCTTCAATTCTTCTAACTCCTGCTGCAACACCACCCTCAGATAATATCTTAAACATACCTACCTGTGATGTATTGTCTAGATGGGTACCACCACACAATTCAACTGAACAGTCACCCATCTTTACAACTCTTACCTCTTCACCATACTTTCTCCAAATAGGGCCATGGCACCCATAGCTCTTGCTTCATTTATATTCATTACTTCAGCAGTAACTGGGTGAGACTCTAGAATAAATTCATTTACCCTTGCTTCAACCCTGCTAATTTCTTCCTTAGTCATTGCTTCAAAGTGTGTTATATCAAATCTTAGCCTATCTGGTTCAACTAGAGAACCCGCCTGGTTTACATGGTCGCCTAGTACCTCCTTTAGGGCCTTGTGCAGTAGGTGGGTAGCCGTATGATTTCTAGCTGCATCCATTCTTAGGGTCTTGTCTACCCTTGTTTCTACCTTTTCACCCTTGCTTAGAGACCCACTTACAAGTCTACCAATATGCTTGATGCTTCCATTAGCCCCCTTCAAAGTATCTTCAACTTCAAATAGGCCTGTATCACCTAGTATCTGGCCCTTATCACCAACCTGGCCACCACCATTAGGATAGAAACTTGTTTCATCTAAGATTATGGCTGCTTCAATACCCTCCTCAACTACGTCAACCAAGACATTGTCAACTACCATAGCCTTAATTTCTGAAGTCTTAACTAACTTTTGGTAACCATCAAAACTTGAGCTTGCATCCTCAAGTGATGTTAGAGGGTCTTCCTTCCATGCATCACCTTCCGTGTTACCTCTTGCTGCCCTAGCCCTATCCTTCTGAGCTTGCATTTCTCTTTCAAATCCATCTGTATCTACCTTTAGACCCTCGTCCTCAAGTATTTCCATAGTAAGGTCTAGAGGGAAGCCATATGTATCATAAAGCTTGAAGGCCTGTTCTCCTGATATAGTGTCTCCACCACCAGCAAGCAGCTCCTCTGTATATGATTTCAAGATTTCTAGTCCCTGCTCTAAAGTTTCACCAAACTTTTCTTCTTCTATACCAATTACCTTTTTTTGATGTATTCCTTCTTTTCAATTAGCTCTGGATATGCGTCTCCACATGTATCAAATACAACCTCTACTATTTCATTTAGGAAGTCGTCTTTAATTCCAAGTAGTCTACCATGACGTGCAGCCCTTCTCAGTAATCTTCTAAGAACATAGCCCCTACCTTCATTGGATGGCAGTATACCGTCACCTACCATGAAGGCTACGGACCTGATGTGGTCAGTTATTATCCTTACAGACTTGTCCTTCTTTGCATCCTGTCCATACGTAATACCTGCCAGCTGGCATACCCTATTTAATACTGACTTTATAGTATCTACCTCAAATATAGTATCTACTTCCTGCATTACACAGGCCATTCTTTTCTAGACCCATACCTGTATCTATATTCTTATGCTCTAGTTCCCCATAAGAGCCATCTTCTTTTCTATCAAACTGAGTAAATACAAGGTTCCAAAACTCTAAGAACCTATCACAATCACAGCCCGGCTTACAGTCTTCACATCCACAGCCGTACTTTTCACCCTTGTCGAAATAGATTTCTGAACATGGTCCACATGGTCCCAGACCTATTTCCCAAAAGTTGTCATCCTTACCTAGTCTAACAATTTTTTCTTCAGGGAAGCCTATCATATCCTTCCATAGGTCATATGCTTCATCATCACTTTCATATACTGTTACCCACAGCTTTTCTTCAGGAATTTCTAGCCATTCAGTTATAAATTCCCAAGCCCAAGTAATTGCTTCCTTCTTAAAGTAATCCCCAAAAGAGAAATTACCCATCATCTCAAAGAAGGTAGCATGCCTTGCTGTTACACCTACATTCTCTATATCACCAGTTCTTATACACTTCTGAACTGTAGACATCCTATTCTTTGGTGGTATTTCAACACCTGAAAAATAATTCTTCAAAGGTGCCATACCAGAGTTAATCAGCAATAATGACTTATCATTACTTGGAACCAAGGAATGTGACTTTGCAATATAGTGTCCCTTTGATTCAAAAAACTTAGTAAACCTGCTTCTAATTTCATTTAATCCCAACTTTTCCATAACTTTCCTCCATATGAATTATTTTAAATTTACAGGATATGATTCTTAATAAAAAAAGCCCACTCCTGTATACACTACAGGGGCGAGCTTGTATTCGCGGTACCACCCTGATTATCACAAAATGTGACATCTTCATTGACATTAACGCAGCATCACGTCTCAATGTACTACTATTTCCAAAGAGCTACTCCCGGGACTGCTTCACAGCCTGTATCTGGGGTATTTCCACCGACAACCCCTCTCTACAAGACCTTGGACTCCTACTACTTCCCATCTCAGTATTTAGATCTTTTATTTATAGTCATGACCAACTTTTGTCTGGACTTAATACATATATATTACAATAAAAAATATATTTTTTCAATACTTTCTGCTTATTTTGACTCCAACATTTTATGATCTAACAAGTGATATTATTATTCCCTCTATATTATCACAACTTTTCGTTACTAATTGATCTATTCGAAATGATCTACTAAGAATTGAATTTACGTCTGCTATAGCCATCCTTTTCCTCCTAAATATCTAATTTTAAATTTTTCATTTTTTTTGAGTTCAATACGTATGATGTTATAAATAACATAAAATACATTATACAAAGTGCAACATTGCCACCTGGCTTAGAAAATCCTAGCCTATTAACAACAAATATCTCTATAGCTACAAGCACCAAGGATCCAATTAACCCTATAACTAGCCACAAATCACCTTTATCTAAATCAATAAAGTACAAAGCCAAGTAAAATATTGATACCATTTGTAGAATAAAAGCCAACAGAATATTTAATAAAAATTATAAAATCTGAAAAAAACCATAATCAAAATAATTCTTACCTACGTAAATTGATATATAATTCAGGATTATTAACATCAACACAGCCAGGAAAAATAATGCCTATTTGACTTACATATTTTTGATAAAACTATGTTTTCTTTTTTTATCGGTAACATAAACTCGTATTTATACAATTTCAAATCATAATCTTTTCTCTGTGATAAGAGTATTAATAAACTGTTGGAGAATATTACAACTGCACTATATGCAAAAAAACAATCATTTGCATGACAGAAAAAAATTTATTAAAAATCCAAATTGTGATCAAAAATGCATTCATTACACATATTTTTTTAAAATTTTTTTAAAATATATTTCTAATAACAATCCTTTCATATATTAGCCCTCTCCTCCCTCTGTCAAAATTAGCAACATTTCATCAAAAATTAGGTTTATTTATCACAAACTCCTTGTATTTATTTTTTTACCTTCGATATATCTTTTACTAAAATATTTACTATCCCATATTCTTTCCTATATGAAATTATATCCGTTTTTTTCAACTTTTTTTCTAAATCTGTATTACTACAACGAAGTATTCCGTAGTTATATAGCAGTTCGTCCTTTTCTCCGCTTAGCACAACTTTGCCATTATCCATAAAAACTATATAATCAGCTATTTTTTCCAAATCTGATGTAATATGCGATGATATATACACAGAGTGTTCCGGATTTTCTATAAATTCCAATAATATACCCAGTATTTCATCTCTGCTTACCGGATCTAGACCTGAAGTAATCTCATCTAATATAAGAAGTTTTTGTTTCATGAGATAATGCTATAGCTAATGATAATTTTTTTCTTCATCCCAAAAAGAAAAATTGCTTAGTCTTTTTTTATCTATCGGTAAATCAAATCGATTTAAATAACTTTTAAAGCTATTTTCCTCCCAGTTATCATAATTATTTTTCATCACATTATTTATTTCTCTAGGTGTTAATAATAAAGAAAAATTTGGTTCATCCAAGACAACACCTATATGCTTTTTAATATCTATTTGATTGCTATACTCAGAACCAAATATCTCCACTGTACCCTCATCTTTTTGAAACATACCAAGTATGCAGGATATGGTTGTACTTTTACCTGCACCATTTTTCCCTATATTTCCTACAATAGAACCATAAGGCACTTCGATATTTATATTCTTCAAAGAAAAATCATGCGTTTTATTTGTTTTGTTTAAATCAGATACTCTTAACGCTAGTGAATTTTTAGACGAAACCATTATTGCCCCTCCTCATATATCTTTTTTATTAAGTCTATCAAATCATCTATTGATATAGAGCTTGATTGTATACTCTTAATAATTTTCTTGGCTAAATCTTCTACTTCTTTATATTTTTTTCTATTTTTTTGTAATTCAATATTTCTTGCTGATATAAAACTACCTTTTCCATGTATGGTTTCAATAAATCCTTCTTTCTGCAAGTTTTCATAAGCTCTTTGAACTGTTATTACAGCAACCTTAAGATTTTTAGCCAACGTTCTCATAGACGGTATAGAATCTCCCGTTTTTAATTCTTCGCATATAATTTGTTTTTTTATTTGATTCTCAATTTGTTCATAAATTGGCTCACTAGAATCAGTATTTATGATAATATTTATAATTTGCCACCACCTTCACAATTGTACTTATGTGTTCTTATATGTACTTAAGTGTACTTGTTGTTTTAACATTAACACATATAAAGAAATATTGCAACACATTTGTCTACTTTCACAAAATATAATCTATAAATTACTATTTATACTATGGCAAACTTGTAAAAAATATGCAAATTTTCTTTATCATAATTTTATCGGTTATGCCTGATATAGTTATACCCCTGAATCTCACAGCGATGTTTCGTTCTACTTGGAAGTCTCATATTCTCGCCTGCTTCCCCCATATTATACATATCCTTACATACCGCTAATTTAATTTTAAAGAACATCTGTAAATATGATATTGTATTTACAGATGTTCTTCCCGTATGTCCTTAATCTTGGAATCAAGGCTTATTTTTTAGTTTTCCCACGATTCTGGAAATGGTATGAAATAATATTTATAAGAATATTTTATATCATGGAGGTTATCTGTTATGAAGTGTAAAATAACCTTACAAGAACGCTTAAAAGGATTTAAGAGTTGCACATAATCTAAATTTAGAAGAACCTGCTAAACTAACAGGTATTTAAAATCTGCTTTGAGTAACTATGAAAATGATGATTACAAAGAAATAAATCATGGTAATTTAGTTACACTTACACAGTTTTACAATGTATCTACCGACTATTTACTTTGTCTTACAGAAAATAAAAATCACCAAAATACAGATTTAACTAATCCACACTTGAGTGATACTATGGTTAATTTATTGTTAAGTGGTTCTATCAATAACCGTTTACTTTGTGAAATTGCTACACATGATAAGTTTATGAAACTTATGGCTGATACGGAGATTTTTGCTGACGGCATTGCTACTAAACGATTTAATGACTTAAATTCTTTTCTTGAAGCTGTAAGGGCTGAAATCATAAACCCAAATCCTGATGTATCTATTGACCATATTTTGAGAACTCTATCGGCTACTCAAATAAGTGAAGAAAATTTCTTTTGTCATGTTACTCATAAAACTTGAGATGCTATCCTAAAAGACATTCGTTAAAATCACGAACAAGATATTGATAGTATTCCTGAATATGATACTGCCTTATCATTACAGAAAATTCGTCTGGTTATAATTTCTTCTGGAAACAATATAGACAAATTCATTGAAATTTTCTGTAATTCCTTTCAGCTAAAATATAAAAAGATTATCTGAATATGAAAAGGAATTTTTTTACGAAAAACTATTCAAGAAATCTCCTATCATTAAAAAAATTCTGGGCTTAACTTTAGAAAAAGAAAAAAATTGTTTACAACAACACTCTAATCAATACATTCAGTTTTAATAATTATAAGTAGGCTTGATATTTGTATTTTATATTTGAGGTTATTCTGTATTGGAATAACCTCTCTTATAGAATACAACGTCTGTCATATAATTTACCAATTTTTACATACTAGATATCCTATTCTATAATACCCCCTCCAAGGAGCCTATCTTCAGAATAGAATACCACACTCTGGCCACTTGTTATAGCTCTCTGAGGCTCTTCAAAGTCAACCCTGACCAAACCCTGACCAATATATGTCACTACAGCCTTGGCCGGTTTAGCCGCATACCTTACCTTGGCATAAACACCTATAGGTCCACTTACTTCCTCCTGAGTCCATTCGACAAAGTTTACATCCCTTGCAGTAAGACTTGTCTTAAATAGGTCATCATTATTCCCAAGAACAATAGACTTATCCTGACCATTAATATCAACCACATATGTTGGTTTACCAAAGGTTATACCTAGCCCCTTCCTCTGGCCTATAGTATAGCTAATAATACCCTTATGCTTTCCTAGAATCTTACCTGACTTATCTACAAAGTTACCAGCCTCTATCTTCTTGTTGGAATTTCCTTCAAGAAGCCTTCATAGTCATGGTCTGGTATAAAGCATATATCCTGGCTATCTGGCTTATTATGAACCTCTAGACCAATTTCTTTAGCTATCTGCCTAATGGTATTCTTATCATATCTACCAATTGGAAATAGGGTCTTAGCCAGCTTTTCCTGGTTAAGGTTATAAAGGACATAGGTTTGGTCCTTGCTATCACTTGATGCCTTCCTTATTTCATACTTGCCACTTGTCTCATTAAATTCCACAAGGGCATAGTGGCCAGTTGCTACATAGTCACAACCTAGGTCCTTGGCCTTGTCGAATAAAAGCCCAAATTTAATGGTCTTATTGCAAAAAACACATGGATTTGGTGTCTTCCCCGCAAAATATTCATCTATAAAATTGTCCACCACTTGACCCTTAAAGTCATCCTTGAAATCTAGAACATAGTGGTCGATATTCAATCTTTTGCAAACTGCCTTAGCATCCTCAATTGAAGTATCCTTATCTTGGTCCTTGAAGTCCCATAAGGCCATAGTTGCACCTACAACCTCATAACCTTCCTTTTGTAATAGGTAGGCGGCTACCGAGCTATCCACACCGCCACTCATACCCAATAAAACTCTTTTCATCTTTCCTCCAAAATCCTCGTAAACTCAAAAGAAGAGCTCAAGGCCCTTCTTTTTATCGATAAAATATATTTAAGAGTTATTTAATTTCTCTCATTTTTAAAGTAATGTCATCTTCCCTGTAATTGAAGTTTGAATTGTAATCATCTACCATATCCTGTAAGGATATAGACATCGTAACATCCTCTATTGCCTGCTTAATCCTAGCCCATACATACCTAGTTGAACATGAATCAAAATTCTTACAGGCATCTTCATCCAACAAGCATTCCGTAAAGGCCATATCCCCTTCTAATACTCTTAAGATATCTGCTACAGTTATTTCAGATGCAGGCTTGGAAAGGAAGTAACCTCCTTGAGCCCCTCTTACACTCTTGACCAAGCCGGCCTTTTTAAGTGATGAGAAAATCTGCTCTAAATACTGGTCTGATATCTCTTGCCTATTTGCAATATACTTTAGAGGAACTGGATCCTTTTCATTGCCACTGACAGCTAGTTCAAACATTGCCTTTAAACCGTACTTACCCTTAGTCGAAAGCTTCATTGTTTTCACCTCTTCTGAATTAATTCCTAGTAAATTAATATGAATTAACTCTATATCTATAATATTATATCCTAGTAAAAAAGTCAAGATTAAAATTTTATTAAAATTTCAAGATTCTTTTTTATATTATTTATAAACTATCAAACCTAATCTATGTACCCTATTCAGCCTTCATACCCTTAAGATAATTCATAAAGTCTCTAATCTGGCCTTCAAATTTATTAGCCTGTGGCTCATAATATACCTTGTCGACCATATTATCTGGTAGGTATTGCTGGTCTACATAGTGGTCTGGATAGGCGTGTGGATACTTATATCCCTGGCCATGTCCAAGGGCCTTTGCCCCCCTATAATGGGCATCTAAGAGGTGGCCAGGTATATCATCCTGGACCATCCTATCTATATCTGCCAAGGCTCTGTCTACTGCAAGGTAGGCTGAATTTGACTTTGGTGCAGTAGCCAAAACTATACAAGCTTGAGCTAGGGGTATCCTTGCCTCTGGTAGGCCTAATTGCATGGCAGAATCCACACAGGCCTTAACTATCACAATGGCATTGGGATAGGCCATTCCAATATCTTCCGAAGCTATAACTAGGAGTCTTCTAATTATGCTTGCTAGGTCTCCCCCCTTAATCAGACGGGCCAAGTAGTATACAGCAGCATCTGGATCGCTACCCCTTATAGATTTTTGTAAGGCACTTAAGAGGTTGTAGTGGACATCACCACTAGTGTCAAAGTTATAGCTGGTAGAAATATTTAGCCCCTCTATTACACCCATATCAATCCTAGCCCTGGCATCTTTGTCCAATCTAGACTCGCTAATTGCCAACTCCAAAATGTTTGTTGCTGACCTCATATCGCCTCCTGATGCATTCGCCATTGCCTCATAGGCATCCCTATCACACACAAGATCTAGATTAGTATTCTCCTTGTATTTATTAACTATATTTCGAGTCCCTTAACTATCTCATCAAGTGAAATTGACTTAAACTCCATTACTACACTTCTACTCAAGATGGCCTTGTATACATAGTGGTATGGATTTTCTGTCGTACTTGCTATCAAGCTTATCTGACCATTTTCTATAAACTCCAAAATCGACTGCTGCTGCTTTTTATTAAAGCTCTGAATCTCATCAATATATAGGAGTATTCCATTTTGGGCATCAAGACTGCCTATTGAGGCTACAACCCTCTTTATATCATCAATAGAAGAGTTAGATGCATTGATTTTAAAAAACTTCTTATCTGCCCTGGCTGCTATTATCTCAGCCACCGTCGTCTTGCCCACACCTGGTGGGCCAAAAAATATCATATTTGGAAAATAGGCCTTCTCTATCATATTATTCAAGAGCTTACCCCTACCAATAATATGCTTTTGACCGACGACATCCTCTATCCTTGTAGGCCTATACTTATCTGCTAATGGCATATCTTCCTCCTAAAAAATATGGCGTCAAGGTAGTAGACCACCCTAACGCCACTTTTAACATACATAATATATACTGGTAGCTTACAAGCAATCACTTGCATAGCTTTATTATATATTTCTATCTTACATTTGCTAGCTCATCTAGTAGCTTGTCATTTAGGATCCTAATATGAGTTCCCTTCATACCAAGCGACCTAGACTCTATTACTCCTGCACTTTCAAACTTTCTAAGTGCATTTACTATTACAGACCTAGTAATTCCAACCTTATCTGCTATCTTACTGGCAACTAGTAGACCCTCATTACCATCTAATTCATTAAATATATGTTCTATTGCTTCAAGTTCAGAATATGAAAGTGTGCCTATAGCCATCTTAACAACGGCCTTCTTCCTCATATCTTCTTCCATCTCTTCACTTATAGCCCTTATGATTTCTAGGCCTACAACAGTCGCTGCATATTCAGCAACTACTAGGTCTTCATCAACAAAAGCCTTATTATACCTAGATAATAGTAGTGTTCCTAGTCTTTCACCACTTCCAAATATAGGTACAACTGTCGTAAACTTAGCCAACCTATTTTGTTCATGTGGGAAGAACTTTAGGGCCTCTTCTCCAGATATATTTTCTCTAGTTTCTAATATCTTCAGGATATTTTCAGTATACTCAACTGGGAACACGTTCTTATTGCTATCTTCGTCGATGATTATTGAACTGTCCTCTGGCTTCTGTAGATGGTGTCCTAATACCTTACCCTTCAAGCTAACTATGTAGACATTTGAATCCAGTACATCGCTTAAGATAACTGATAGCTGTTCAAAGGAAACAGATGTCCCCGCATTAGACTGAAGTGTCTTGTTTATCTTTCTCGTATTTAATAACAAATCACTTGTCATGTGGTAGCCCTCCTAATTTTATTAATTATCATATATTTATTTACTGGTCTTATTTATAATTGTCCAAACCAACCTGTATGTAACCTTATTTTTTTAAAATACACACAATTCAAACAATACTATACAAGTTAAGATTACCACACTATGTATATTTTTTCAACTATTTTGACAAGTATTTTTATAATTTTCATTCTATTCTAATAACTTTTTAATTCAAAGTTTGTTTTAAGGCATTCAAGCTACTTGGTCTTGGCCTTTTTTTCCTTTTTATTACTTATGCAATCCTTGTTAGAACAGATGGACTTACTTTCCTTCTTAGTAACCTTTTCAACCATATGAGAACCACACTCAGGACAGACTTGACCTGTAGGCTTGTTCCATTCTACAAAGTCACAATCAGGGAAGTTGCTGCATCCATAGAATACCCTACCCCTTTTTGACTTTCTAAGTATTATGTCTCCATCTCCGCACTTTGGACATTTTACTCCAATCTTGTCTACTATAGGCTTGGTATTCTTACATTCTGGATAGTTTTTACAGGCCATGAACTTACCAAACCTGCCATGCTTGATTACCATGTTAGACCCACAAAGTTCACAGATTTCATCAGTTTCTTCGTCCATATTAATCTTCTCTATATTTTCAATTGCCTCTTTTATAGAAGAAGCCAGTGGGGCGTATGATTCAGAAACAACATTTTTCCAATCTTCAAGACCCTCTTCAATCTTATCTAATCTCGATTCCATCTGGGCTGTATAGTCAACATCTGTCAACATTTCAAAGTTTTCTTCTAAAATATCTGTTACTATCTTTCCAAGCTCTGTTGGCTTGATTGCAGGCCCCTCTTTTTCTACATAGCCTCTAGTTAGGATAGTACCTATAGTAGGTGCGTATGTGGAAGGTCTACCAATCCCTAGTTCTTCAAGCGTTTTTACCAGACTTGCCTCTGTATACCTTGGTGGTGGCTGGGTAAAGTGTTGCTTAGGATCTACCTCCTTAACTGGTAGTTTATCATTAAGCTTGATTTCTGGTAGGATTTTATCCTCCCTATCATAATAGTCATATACCTTGGTAAAACCATCGAAAACCTGCTTTGAACCTGACGCCTTGAAAGTATATTGTCCGATAGTAGCCTCTATACTCATACTTTCATATAGGGCATCTGACATCTGACTAGCTACAAACCTCTTCCATATTAGGTTGTAAAGCTTGTACTGGTCCGTTGATAAAGAAGCCTTTATTTCTTCTGGGTGCCTATAGACAGATGTAGGTCTAATAGCCTCGTGGGCATCCTGGGAATTAGTCTTAGACTTGGACTTCTTGTCCTTGCTTGCTGAATGGTACTTTTGTCCATATGAGCTCAATATAAAGTCCTTGGCAGAAGACTTTGCTTCTTCAGACAGCCTCTGTGAATCAGTTCTAATGTAAGATATCAAACCTACACTACCTTCACCCTTTATATTTACACCTTCATATAGTTCCTGGGCTACCTTCATAGTTTTCCTTGTAGTGAAGCCCAGCCTATTTACAGCTTCCTGCTGAAGTACAGAGGTAGTAAAAGGCTTGACTGTAGCCCTCTTCCTAGTCTTTGTATCTATATTCTTAACAAGAATTTTTGATCCCTTTATATTTTCAATGATCTCATTGACCTGGTCTTCATTGTTCAGGTCTAACTTCTTACCATCTATACCATAAAAAGAAAAATCAACTGGACATCCTGCCACCTCAGAAACTAGGTCTAAAGACCAGTATTCAACAGGTTCAAAGTTCTCAATTTCTGTTTCCCTATCACATACTAATTTAGTAGTAACCGACTGGACCCTACCAGCACTTAGACCTCTCCTTATTTTCTGCCATAAGATTGGACTAATCTGGTAGCCCAATAACCTATCCAAGACCCTTCTTGCCTGCTGTGCATCAACCAAATCAATATTTATTGATCTTGGTTTCTTGATAGCCTTCTTGATTGTATCCTTTGTAATTTCATTGAATTCTATCCTACATTGGCTCTCAGGATCTATTTCGAGTAAATAAGATAGGTGCCAGGAGATTGCCTCTCCCTCTCTATCGGGGTCGGTTGCTAGATATATTTTCGAAGCCTTTTTAGCTTCCTTTTTAAGGTCCTTTATTATTGGACCCTTTCCCCTAATGTTTATATACTCGGGTTCAAAATTGTTATCTATATCGACACCCAGCCTACTCTTGGGTAAATCTCTTATATGTCCTACAGATGCCTTTACAACATAGTGGTTTTTGCCTAGAAATTTTTCGATAGTCTTTGCCTTCGCTGGAGACTCGACTATTACTAAAGCTTTTGGCACAAACAACACCTCCATTTATTTATATTATAAGGACCCTATTTAATTCGTAGGTATTTATGCCTACTTCTAAAATATAATCCATCATAGTCAAATTATTGACATAAAATATGACATCCCCTATCTCGATATCAAGGTAGAGGGAAATCTTGTCAATATCTTGGGCTCCTTTTTCAGACAAGAGCTTTAAAATAGCCTGCTCATGTTCAGAAAATTGTTGCCTTTCTAACTTATCATTTCTAATATTATCACAAACGGAGTCAATATTACTAGCATTTTTCTTATTTTTTTTGTTATTTAATGAATCAAAAGAATAAAAGCTTTCATAATCTTCTAGTATATCCTGGCTACTCAGTACAATTTTTCCGCCCTTACTTATCATTTCATTGCAGCCATATGATAAGTCAGAAAAAATACTTCCAGGGACCAGGTAAACCTCCCTACCATTATCTAGACCATAAGTGGCTGTTATTAGGGACCCACTCTTTTTACCAGCCTCAATTACCAGGGTCCCCCTGGATAGTCCTGCTATTATCCTATTTCTCATGGCAAAGCTAGCCCTAAAGGTCTGGCCTCCTGGACCTGTCTCGGATAAAACGAGGCCACCCTTGTCGATTATTTCTTTAAAGAGCCTGGTGTTAGACCTTGGGTATATATTGTCTATGGCAGTCCCCATCACGGCTATGGTAGGTGATCCACCCTCCATACAGTAGCTATGGGCATAAGAATCAATCCCCAGGGCCAAACCACTCACTATGCCTATACCAGCTTCTGATAGGTCCTTGACCAGGTACTTGCTGGCATTTTTCCCATAGTCAGTACACTTCCTTGCTCCTACAACCGATAGGAAGGGGTACTTGTTTACTATAGATATATCCCCATAATAATAGAGGATATAGGGTGGATCGTAGACATTTCTTAGTAGCCTAGGATAATCCTCTGAATCATAAGTAACTAATAAGACCTTGCTTGAGCTTATATTATTTTTAATTTCATCTATAAGGGTCTGGTCATATCCATATTTCCTAATCTTATCCATTACTTTTTTAGAAAAATAGCTATTTCCAATACTTAAAATCCAATCTATAAAGGACCTAACCCCTATACATACTTCTGGTTCTTGAAGTCTGTCTTGCTTAGGCACTTTAACCACTCCTGTATGGCTAGCTAGCTTACCAATTGAGATTATATTGGTATCATCTGAAAATATAGACCTTAGCTCTGCCATTTTTCTTCATAAAAAAGCTTCATTTCCCTAGACCCTATACCTACTACTTCCTTGGCCCATATAAAAAAATTATCCATATCCCATCCTCCAAATCTTATACACCTACTATTCCTTAAAAAATCTCATTACTACAATATCCAGTCCCCTATATGGGAACTATCTATCCACTAATAGGGACAAAAGTACTTATAATAAGCCTTCCTGTAGGAAAAGGCCTCAACAATATCCCGACTAGAAATACTTTCCCTTGCTTCAAGGTCTGCTATAGTCCTGGCTAGCTTTATCAGTCTAGTGTAGGACCTATTACTCAAGCCATATTTTTTATATAGGCTTCCTGCCACCATGGCCGAATCCTGGTCCAGGCTACAATACCTTTCTATATCTTCACTTGTCATTTGAGAATTCACATAGAAATCCCTATCATTAAATCTATCCGCTTGAATCCTCCTTGCCACTTCGATGATCTGCAGGATTTCTTTAGAGGTCATACTCTTAGACCTATCATCGAATTCTTCAAAATCAACCTTTCCAACCTCACAAAAAACATCCATCCTATCCAATATAGGACCAGATATCTTTCCTAGATACTTGTCTATTTCGTATTGTCTACAGCTACACTCCTTATGACTTTTGTAGTAGCCACAGGGACAAGGATTCATTGATACTATCAATTGAAAGGCGGCAGGATAGGTCACACTGTGGTTGATTCTCGATATATTTACTACAGAATCTTCAATAGGTTGTCTTAGGGCCTCTAGTATTTGCTTGGGAAACTCTGCTACCTCATCTAGAAATAAGACCCCCCTATGGGCTAGGGTAATCTCACCCAAGCTAGCCTTGGAACCACCACCTATAATAGATATCTTTGTAGCCGTATGGTGGGGCTGTCTAAAGGGTCTGACTCTTATTAGGCCCTGCCCCTCTCTTAGGAGGCCTGCAGCACTATATATCTGGGTAATTTCTAATTCTTCTTGGGTATTAGGTCTAGGCAATATTGTCCTAATAGACCTAGCTATCATTGTCTTGCCAGTTCCGGGTGGACCTATCATAAGGAGGTTATGCCCTCCAGCTACTGCTACCATGGCAGCCCTCTTGGCCAGGATATTGCCCCTAATATTATAAAAGTCATCCTCCACAATTCCAGGTCGACTCATATCTGACTCACTATACTTTTCATCTATGATTCCCTGATTTCCAGCCACTTGAATACTATATTCACTTTTTGATAAGACACCTTCATTATTCTCGGCTTGACCTAAGATTGGACCATTAATTTTATTATCCCCATATAGGTTAGCGTATTTGCTGGACATATATACTTCCCTATCTTTAGGTGCCATTTCTAATAGCTTTATACACTCCTTAACGCTATCAATGCCTATAATTTCCATCCCACCTATCCCCCTACACTCCGGATAGTTGCTTATAGGTATAAAAACTTTCTTGATCCCTTCCTTTTTCATCCTTATTACAATGGAAAGAATTCCCCTCATGTTCTTTACCCTACCATCAAGGGATAATTCTCCCAAAAAACCAGATTCTGCCAGGTAGTCATCTGACTGTTTAATCCTAGATCTAAGTATACCAACACAAATACCGAGGTCAAGGTAGGCACCATCCTTTTTAATGTCTGCAGGTGACAGGTTTATTACCAGCCTACTTAGGGGAAAGTCATAGCCACTATTTAAAATTGCCGACCTAACCCTCTCTTTTGACTCCTTAACCTCTGTGCCAGCAAGACCCACTACACTAAAGTAGGGCATCCCTTTTGATATATCAACCTCAATATCGACGATTAGGCCATCTACACCCATGACCATACCTGACTTGATCTTGTTAATCATATATTACCTCCTATGGTATAAGCATTTCTTATGTGCTTTATCTTCTTTTCATTGAAATATACTTCAAATACATCAAACCTTACTGGGCAATCCAAGCTTCCCTTTGAGGAAAGGTAATTTTTGGCAAGACAAATAATCCTGGCCATCTTCTTTGAATCAACAGCTTGGGCAGGATTCCCAAAGTATGTACTATTTCTGGTCTTCACCTCACCAAAAACTAAAACTTCATTCTCAACAAAAATTATGTCTATTTCACCCCTCCTAGTTCTGTAGTTTCTATCAAGTATCCTACATCCTATTCTCCCTAGGTAAAGGGCTACTGCCTCTTCTCCTATCATACCTATCTCGTAATTATTCATAAAACCTCCATAAGCCTAGTTAGACCTATAGTCTTATGTACTATTTTGAAAATAAATAAAGACCAAATTTATCATTACAATTAAA